>Ga0310810_10000016_pt1 | contig 241134 bp, 180 predicted proteins | sample NCmetagenome_FD_207641 | JGI IMG/M metagenome (GOLD analysis project Ga0310810, IMG submission 207641) | Soil microbial communities from experimental microcosm in Duke University, North Carolina, United States - NC | ecosystem: Engineered > Artificial ecosystem > Soil microcosm > Unclassified...
TCCCGGACGTGGCCCCGGAAAAGCTGAAGGCCGTGGCCGCGGTGCTGCACCCGTTCGTGGCGCTGACGCCCGACCTGCTCGAACTCGCCCGCTGGATGCACACTTACTACGCGGCCCGGATGGAGAGTGTGCTCGAGGCGATGATCCCCGCGGCGGTGCGCGGCGAGGCCCGGGTCAAGGCCGAGAAGTACCTCGCCCTGGCACGCGTGCCCGTGGCGGGGGAACTGGCGGCGCTCGGGAAGCGCGCGCCGCAACAGGCGCGGCTATGCGCCTTCCTGCAGCAGCAGTTTCACCCGGTAAAGAAATCGCTCGTGCTCTCGCGCCTCGGACTGGGGGCGGCCGTGGTCGCGGCGCTGGTGAAGCGGGGCCTCGTGCGCGAGGAAGTGCGGCACGTCGAGCGCGTGGCCTACACGGACCAATGGGCGGGTGGCGAAGTCGTGTCCGCGCGTCCGCCAACGCTCAACGCCGAGCAGGCCGTCGCCGTGCAGGCGGTGGGCGAGGCGCTCAGCCGGCGCAAGTTCGCCGTGCACCTCCTGCACGGCGTCACCGGGTCGGGCAAGACCGAGGTCTACCTGCGCGCGGTCGAACAGGTGCTGGCGGCCGGCGGCAGCGCGATCTATCTCGTGCCCGAGGTCGCGCTGACGCCGCAGACCGTGGCGCGGCTGCGCGGGCGGTTCGAGGCGGCCGGGCACCGGACCGTGGTTTGGCACAGCCACCTCAGCGAGGGCGAGCGGCTCGACGGCTGGACCGCGCTCGCGACGGGCCGGGCCCGGGTGGTGGTCGGAGCCCGCTCGGCAATCTTTGCGCCCGTCCACAACCTCCGGCTCATCGTCGTCGACGAGGAGCACGAGCCGGCCTACAAACAGGACGAAACCCCGCGCTACCACGGTCGTGATGTCGCCGTTTACCGGGCGAAGCTCGCCCGCGCCGTTTGCCTGCTGGGCTCGGCGACGCCGTCGCTCGAGTCGGTGGCAAACGTCCGCGCGGGGAAATACCAGCTCAACGAGCTGACGAAGCGCGTCGACGACAAGCGCCTCCCGGACATCCAGGTCGTCGACATGCGCATCGAGGCGATGCGCTCGCGCGGACAGGTGACGCTGTCGCGCCTGCTCGTCGACCACATGCACCAGCGTCTCGCCCGGCGCGAACAGACCATCCTGTTCCTCAACCGCCGCGGTTACTCGTCCGCGATGCAATGCCGCAAGTGCGGGCACGTGGAGGAGTGTCCGCATTGCAGCGTGGCGATGACCTACCACCGGGCGGACGAGACGCTGAAGTGTCATCTTTGCGGCCACGAGCGCGGCGCACCGGTCGTGTGCCCGGCCTGCGCGGCGCCCGACATCCGCTGGCGCGGGCTCGGCACGCAGCGGGTCGAGGAGGCGGTGCGGCGGTTGCTGCCGCGCGCGCGCCTCGAGCGGGTGGACTCGGACACGATGGCGAAACGGCATCGCTTCCGCCAGATCCTGTCCGATTTTCGCGCCGGCAAAATCGACGTGCTCATCGGCACGCAGATGATCGGCAAGGGCCTCGATTTTCCGAATGTGACGCTGGTCGGGCTGGTCGACGCCGATCTGTCGATGCACGTGCCGGATTTCCGGGCCAACGAGCGGACATTCCAGCTGCTCGTCCAGGTGGCCGGCCGGGCGGGGCGGGGCGACCGCGCGGGGGAGGTCGTGGTGCAGACCTTCACGCCGAAATCGGACGCAATCCAGTTCGCGCGACGCGCGGACTTCAACGGCTTCGTCGACGCCGAACTGGCAGTGCGGAAGAAGTTCAATTATCCGCCCTACCGTCACCTCATTCACCACCTGTTCCGCGGGCCAAATCCGGAGAAGATCCGGTTCTACGCCGAGCACTGGGTGCGCGAGGTGGAGCAAAAGCTCGGCGGGGCGGTCGAGATCCGCGGGCCGACGCCGGCGCCGGTCGAGAAGGTGAAGGATGAATACCGCTTCCAGGTGTGGTATTTCTGCGCCCGGGCGACGACGGTCGTGGCGGAGTTGACGAAGCTGCTGGCCGCGCGCTCGTGGCCCGACGATGTCGTCCAGGTCCTCGACGTGGACCCGATGAGTTTGACGTAAAGCGAAGGCCGCACGGGAAGTTTCTTAACCACGGATTTCACGGATGACACAGAATGGAGCAGGGACGGAGCGCGGGGCGAGTCATCTCCCCGGCCCTACGGTGTATTGGGCCCGGCCTGGCTGCATCCATCCGTGACCATCCGTGCTATTCGTGGTTAAAATAAAGATAGACGTTCGGGGCGCGCGCCACCGCGCGATCCAAGGGAAAGGTCCTCAATCGTGCAGCTTGCCGAGGAGGCGGCCGAGGTACTTCTTCGCGTAGAGCGTGGAGCGCTCGCGCACCACCCGCTCGGCCGGACGGCGCTTCAGGTTCAACTCCGGGATGCCTGCGAGCACCTGGCCATCGTCGGGGCGGAGGATCACCCAGGCGAGGACGAGGCGCAGCCGCGCATCGCCGACCGCGATGCGCAGCTGATCGTAGACCATCCGGCCGATTTCGGCCTCGTGGAGATCGGCACAGATGTCGGCTACCGCGGCCACGCTCAGGAGATTGCGGACGCGCTGGCCCGCGTCATCAACGTGGCCCGGCGGCCAGGCCGCGAGCTTTTCCCGGAAGCCGAGGACGAAGGCCGGCTCGTGCCCGCGGGCGAAGGGCGGCGACATCCGCGTGACGAGTTCGTTGTCTTCCGGCAGGTCGTCGTAGGTGATGGCGTCAACCTGCTCGGGCGTGATTTGCTCGTAGGCGGTACCGGGCAGGACCGGTTCGAGGCGACCGGTGCCGGCGGCGGCGAGTCCAACGGCCAGCCAGGCGCCGAGCGCCACGCCCGACCAGGCCAGCCCACGCCGGCCCACGCGGCGGCCGGCATCCCAGCGAAAGAGTTTGGTGCCGACGAGGCCGCCGGCCGCGCCGATGACCAGTAGCGCGCCGAGGCTGAAGCCGGCGCCCGCCAGTCCGCGCGGGTCGGCCACGCAGCGCTGGAGTACGTCGACCGCGTAGCGCCCGGGCATGAAGCCGGCGAGCCGTTGCGCCCAGGCGGGCAGGGCGGCGAGCGGCACACCGACGCCGCCAATCATGATCATCGGCAAAAAAAGGCACTGGCCGAGCGCCTGCACGGCCGGCACGTCGTCGGCCAGCGCCGCGATCAGCAAGCCAAGGCCGAGAAACGCCCACGCGACGACGAGGTAGGCGGCGATGCCGGCGAGCGGGTGCGACGGCCACGGCGTGCCGTAGATCCAGCGCGCCAGGGCGACCTGCAGGACGACGGCACCCGCGACGATGACGATGCGCGCGGCGATGGTGCCGGCGACGAGCCCGCCGCTGGAAACCGGCAGGAGCCGGTAGCGCCGCCACACGCCACGCTCGCGTTCGGCGACGAGGCCGGTGGGCAAGCCGAAGCACGCGCCGCCAAGGATGGTGATGGTGAGCAGCTGACCCATCTGGTGGAGCAACGGCGGCGTGTCGGACCGGAACACACTGCCGAACGCCAGAAGGAAAAAGACGGGCACCAGGTAGCCATAACTCAGCGCCTGCAGGCTGCGGAAATTCAACCGGAGCGTGAGCCACGCATGGCCGAAGAGACCGCGGAGAGCGGAGCCGTGTTTCATCGGGGCGCCTCCGCGTCGTTCCCCGTCCAAGCGGAGCCGGTGAGTTCGAGAAACACGTCCTCCAGCGAGGGGCGATCCATCCGGAGATCCAGCAGCTCAATGCCCGCCTGCGTCAGGAGGTGCGCCAGGGCGCCGGCCGTGCGCGCCGCCGCGTTGGTGGCGAGCGCGCAACTCCCGTCGGCCTGGGGCTGGACGGCGGTCACGCCCGGCAGCCGGGAGAGCTCGGCGGCAGCGACGGCGGCCGCGGCGCGAAAGAACAGGCGCGGTCTGGCCGAGGCGCGGGCGATCAGGTCGGACGGCGCGGCCGTGGCGAGAAGCCGGCCCGCGTGAAGAATCCCCACGCGGTCGCAGAGTTGGTGCGCCTCCTCAAGATAATGCGTGCTGAGCAGGACGGCGCGGCCGCTGGCCCGCAGCTCGCGGATGAGCGCGTGCAGCTCCCGCCGCGACTGCGGATCGAGCCCGGCGGTCGGCTCGTCGAGCACGAGCACCGACGGATCGTTGACCATGGCCAGGGCGAGAAAGAGGCGCTGGCGCTGCCCGCCGGAAAGCGAAGCGAACGCCGCGCCGGCCTTGTCCGTGAGCTGGAATCGCGCGAGCAGGTCGGACGGCGCGACAGCCTCCGCATAGAACGACCCGAACAACGCCAGCGCCTGGCGCGGGGTGATCTTGTCCTGGAGCGACGCGAACTGCAGTTGCGCGCCGAGGTGCCGGCGGGCGGCCTGGGGCTGGCGGCGGACATCGATTTCGCCGAGCGTGACGCTACCGGCATCGGGCTCGCGCAGGCCGAGCAGGCATTCGATCACGGTGGTCTTCCCGGCGCCGTTCAAGCCGAGCAGGCCGAAAATCTCACCCGGGGCGACGTCGAACGAGACGCCGCGCACCGCCTCGACCGGGCCGTAGCTCTTCCGCAGATCGCGGACGCGGAGGCCGGCAGGGGCGGACGGGGGCATGGCCAGATGGGAAGCGGACCGGGAGACGGTTGGCAATGCCGGAGGGGCAGGCGCGACCCTGCCGCTCCCACCGGACGGCGAAGGCGGCTCTACTCCAGCTTGAACTTGGCGGCGAGTTCGGCGTCGGAGTTGTCGCCAACGAAGACCTCGAAATCCCCGGGCTCGGCGCCAAAAGTCATGTCGGCGCGCCAGAAGGCGAGGTCGGCCGGCGTGAGCGAGAACGTCACGTCGCGGGATTCGCCGGCGGCCAGCGGGATCTTCTGGAAGCCCTTCAGTTCGCGCACGGGACGCGTGACTGAGCCGACGAGGTCGCGGACGTAGAGCTGCACGACTTCCTCGCCGTCGCGCTGGCCGGTGTTGGCGACGCGGACGGTGATCTTGAGCGGCGTGCCGGCGGTCTTCAGCACGTTCGTGTCGAGGCGGAGATCATCGAACGCGAACGTCGTGTAGCTCAGGCCGTAGCCGAAGGAGTACTGCGGGGTATTGGCCGCATCGAGGTAGTGCGAATAGAAACGATCGTTCTTGTTCTGCGGCTCGGGCCGGCCGGAATTCTTGTGGGCATAGAAGATCGGGACCTGTCCGACGGAATGCGGCCAGGAGATCGGCAGATGGCCCGACGGATTGTAGGCGCCGGTGAGCACGTCGACGATGGCGGGCCCGGCCATCGTGCCCGGATGCCAGGGCACCAGGATCGCATCGGCCAGTTCGCCCGCCTGCTCGAGGCTGAGCGGGCGGCCGGCCATGACGAGGAGCACGATCGGTTTGCCGGCGGCGTGCAGTTCGCGGAGCAAGGCGAGTTGCGGCCCGGTGAAGTCAAGCGAGGTGCGGCTGGAGGATTCACCGCTCTGGTCATCGGCTTCGCCGAGCGCGGCGATGACGAGATCGGAAGCCTGAGCGGCCGCCCGGGCGGCCGCGAAGCCGGAGGTGTCGTCGCCGCGCACGTCGCAGCCCGCGGCGAAGTGCACGGCACCCGGGAACTGCTTCTCGAGCGCGGCGCGCAGCGTCACGGCCTCTTCGGCGCGACCCTGGGCATGCCAGGCCCCGAGCTGCATGCGCGGGTTGTCGGCCAGCGGACCGACCAGGGCGATCGATTTGACGGTGGCGGCCAGCGGCAGGACCCCGTTGTTCTTCAGCAGCACGCAGGAGCGGCGGGCGAGGTCGCGGGCGGCGTCGAGGTGGGCCGGCGTGAGGAGAGTCGCCTTCTCGCGCGCCTCGTCCGAATAGCGATAGGGATCGTCGAAGAGGCCGAGGCGGAACTTGGCGGCGAGGATGGCGCCGGCCGCGGCGTCGAGGCGTGATTCCGGTATGACGCCAGCCCGGACCAGCTCGGGCACGTATTTGCCCAGGGCGTCGGCCTGCATGTCCATGTCGAGGCCGGCGCGAAACGCCTTGGTGGCGGCGTCCTTCAGGTCGGTGGCGTAGCCATGAATCATGAGTTCGCGCACGGTGCCCCAATCCGAGACGACGAAGCCCTTGAAGCCCCACTCGCGGCGAAGAATGCGGTCGAGCAGGAGGGCGTTGGCCGAGGCCGGGGTGCCGTCGAGATCGTTGAACGCGGCCATGATCGAGCCGGCGCCAGCTTCGATGGCGGCATGGAAGGGCGGCAGGTAGACGTCGCGCAGCACGCGCTCGGTGATGTCGGTCGTGAAATAGTCGCGGCCGGCCTGGACGGCGCCGTAGCCGGCAAAGTGCTTCACGCAGGCGAGGATGGTGTCGGGGGCCGCGAGGTCACTCCCCTGGAAGCCGCGCACACGGGCGCGGGCCACGGCGGAGCCGAGAAACGGGTCCTCACCGGCGCCTTCGGCGACGCGGCCCCAGCGCGGGTCGCGAGCGATGTCGACCATCGGCGCGAAGGTCCAGTTGAGACCGGTGGAGGCAGCCTCGGCGGCGGCGATGTGTTCGGCGTGCTCGATGCGGTCGAGATCCCACGATGCGGCGGAAGCCAGCGGGATGGGAAACACGGTGCGGAAGCCGTGGATGACATCGTAGCCGAGCAGCAACGGAATGTGGAAGCGCGACGAAGTGACGGCGAGTTCCTGCCACTTCCGGGAGGCGGCCGCGCCGGTCACGTTGAGGAGGCTGCCGATCTCGCCCTTTTCGATGCGCGGACCGAGCGGGGTGTTCGCCGCCGGGCCGGTCAACTCGCCCCAGGACGAGAATTGGGCCAGCTGGCCGGCCTTCTCCTCGATGGTCATGTGGGCGAGCAAGTCGCGCACACGCTCATCGACGGACGCGGAGCCGGCGCTGGCCGCACGGGCGGCGAGCGGAAGAACGAGGGACAGTACGAGGAGGAGACGACGAAGCATGGGGAGGGGAGACTGGGCGGTTGTGTGATCGCGGAGTTCTGCGCCGGGCAAGCACCGGCTCTAGGCCAGGCGCCGGTCAGGGCGGAACTTTCAAGCCAACATGACCTGAGATAGCCGCGGGAATGGCAAGGAGATGTTCCGTCACGTTGCCGGTCGCGGGGGCGAACGCCAGTGGGGCTGGATGGGTGGCGGCCCGTGCGACGAGCGCGTCCCGTCGCCAAGGATCACTTGTCAGGCTGGAACCCGATGGCATCGAGGGCGGGCTTGATTTCCGGGTTGGCCATGAAGTTTTTCCAGACGAGGCCGCTGCGCTCGTTTTCGATCATGACGACGATGGGCGCCTGGTTGAGGGCCATGTAGACCTCGTCGAACCAGTTTTCGGATTCGTTGAAACCGTCGTGAAAGCCGTAGATGCCCCAGACCTTCGGGCCGAGGTCGCGGTAGAAGTGGCGGAGGGCCGCCATCGACTCTTTGGGCGTGTACGGCATGGAAGCAAGCGAGGCCATGACATTGATGGTGCCGTTGTCGTCGCGCGGCAGCACGCGCCCGCCGCCCGCATTGACGCCAGCCGACCGTCCCCAGCAGTCGGCGCCATAGCCCTTGAACTTCATCGGATTCTCGACCGCGTAGGCGTGCTGGATGAGGGCGATCGCGCGGTTGTTGGTGAAGTAGTCCGTGTAGCGGTCGCGGAGGCCGCGCGGATCGAAGCCCATGAAAGAGAAATGCGTGAAGAAAAGCTCCGCGCCGTTGCCCTCGCCGACCTCGAGTTTGACGCCGTAGTAGCTGTTCCCGTTGGTGAAGTGATCGCCCTGCGTCGTGCGGCTCCAGTTGCGGCGATACGCCACGTTCCGCTCCGACTGGCCGGCCCAGCCGGTGTGCCACAGGCTGGCGGGGACGCCGTGCGTCGGTGAGGCGATGGCGAGGAGATAGATGATCATCGTCTCGTTCCACCCGATGAGCGGATGGCGGATGTGGAATCCGTGGTCCGGCGACCAATGCCAGTAGAGGACGTCGCTGTCGGGTTTCTGCCGATACCAGTCCCACTCCACCTCGCGCCAGAGCCGAGTGGTCGTGTCGCGAATTTCCCGCTCCGCGGGCGTGTCCCGGTTGAAATACTGGCGGGCGGCGAGCAAGCCCTGCATCATGAAGGCGGTTTCGACGAGGTCGCCGCCATCGTCATATTTGCCGAAGAGCGGGATGACCTTGCCGGTGCGGCCGTCGAGGAAGTGGCCCCAAACGCCATGGAAGCGCTCGGCCTGGGCGAGAAAGCGGACGATCTTGAGCAGGCGGGCGGCCGCGGCGTCACGGGTGACGAAGCCGCGATCCGCGGCCACGAGGAGCGCCATGACCCCAAAGCCGTTGCCACCGAGCGCCATCAAGTTCGGATCACCGGGTGTGATTTCCGGCGCGAGCCCGGCGTTGGGGTGCCCGACTTCCCAATAGTAGCGGAAGCACCCGGCCTGGACCATATCGAGCAGTTCGGCATCGGTCATCGCGTGCGTGGTCGCGCTCGCGACGTCCGACGGCGGCGATTCCTGCCCGTCGAGATTGACGCTGGCGACCTGGTACCACGCCTTGCGCCCCGGTTCGCCGGTGAAGTCCTCGTAGCGGTGCCAGGTGCCGCGCTGCGTGCCGACGGCGGTGAAGGCCTTGCCGTCCCACGAGCGATAGATCCGATACGCGAGCACCTTCGGATCAGCGGCGGGCTCCCAGGAAAGTTCGCAATGCCGCTCAAATCCGGTGACCGCCAGGGCGGTGGGCGCGGGCGCCGGCGCGGCGGCGGGAGCCGGTGCGTCGACGAGCATGATGTCGTCAAGCCAGACCGTGTGCTCGGCATTGTCGTCGAGCCCCTGCATGAACGTCAGGCTGACGGTATCGGCGAGGCTGAACGCGGGATCGTCCGTGCCCTGGTAGAGATTGTCCTGGCCCGAGAAGTCCAGCAGCACGCGCACCCACCGACCCGCGGGGATGCGCTCGTCGCCACGCACGAGCGTGACGGCATACGATCCCTTGTCATCGCGATCCTTCAGGTAGAGACGCGGCGAGTTCAGCGCCGTGATCTCGCTGTCGGCGTAGCACCAGAGCGCGAGCTTGTTGCCGAGCAGCGGCAGGTGGTGGGACTGGCGTTCCATCGACTTCACGGTGATCTGCCAGTCGCCGCCCGGCGCAGACCGCCAGTGCAGGCGCAGGGCATTCGGCGGGCTGACGACGTGGGCGGTATCGGTGGGAAAGCGGCCGTCCTGCACCTCGACCACGCTCGGGGCGACGTAGGAATATTGGCTGCCGGCAAGGCCGCCGTCGGCCGGTGCGTTCATGAAGAGCACGTGGTCATCGTAGGTCGACGCGGCCAGGGCGGCGCCGGCACCGGCGAGAACCACGGCGGCCGTGAAACGGCGGAGGCGACGGGCGGTCGCGACGGGAGAGAGCAGGGCGGGGGAGGTCATGGGGGATAAGGGTGGATCAGGTTGAAGCACAGCGGCGGCAAAGGGGTGCGGCGGGGTCAATCCAGGCTCGACGAAAACGCGTCCCATCAGCCGCCATCACGGGACGGCCTCCACGGTTTTCTGCCGGGCGGCGAGGAGCGCCTTGATCTCGTAGACGCGCGCCTCGGTCAGGGGATAACGAAAGATGAGCCAGACGCTGATGAGGCACAGCGCCGCCGGCAGGCCGATTTCCCAGGCGCGGAGCCAGAAGAGCGTGTATTCGCTCTGGGTCGGCGCGCCCTCGACGAAGCCGGTGTAGCGCTGGAGGTAGCCGCTGGCCACCGAGGCGATCGAGACGGCGACCTTCCACCACCAGTTGTAGACGGCGAAGTAGATACCCTCACGGCGGACGCCGGTGTTCAATTCGTCCTCGTCGCAGATGTCGGCGATCATCGCGTTGACGAGGGAGAAGGCGAACACCATGCCCAGTGACAGGCAGGCGGTCGGGAACATGGTCAGGTAGGGATGCGCCCGGTCGTAGCAGACGACCTTCGAGAGATTGCCGCCGGCGATCAGGAGGAGGGCGATGATGACGGTGACACGCTTGCCGACGCGCTGGGAAAGCCACGTCATCGGGAAGACGCCGGCGATGCCGATGACCGCCCAGAGGGTGCCGTTCTGCGCCATGAGCGTGGACGCGGCGTCGGTGTTGCCGCCGTAGAGGAAGAAGATCTGGATGTAGTTGCTGAAGCCCATCACGAGCTGGAAGCCGACGATGAGGAGGACGAACGCCAGCACGAGCCGGACGAAGGTGGCGTTGCGGTAGGTGGTCTTGAAGCTCTCGATGATCGGCACGCGCTTCTGGGCGACGGCCTGCTTGTATTTGCCCTCCTTGCAGACCAGGGCGCACCACATCGCCGCGCCGGTGAGAACGACGCTCATGCCGAGGCACACCCACTTGATGCCGTTGACGGTGTCGCCGCCGAAGAACGGGCGGTTGGCGAGGAAGTAGACCCACGGCAGGGTGAGCGCGCCGATGTTGCCGATGAAGCTGGCGAAGGCGAAGACGCGGGTCTTCTCGTGGTAATCCTGCGTCATCTCGAGGCCGAGCGCGCCGTGCGGGATGGCGTAGACCGGCACCACGGTGTAGAAGAACAGCGACACCACGACGAAGTAGACGAACATGGCGTCCTTGCTCCAATCCCGCGGTACGGTCCACAGGAGCCAGAACGAGATGCCGATCAGCACGCCGCCGACGACGAGGAAGGGAATCCGCCGGCCGTAGCGCGAGCGGCAGTTGTCGGACATGTTGCCAAGGAACGGGTCGACGACGGCGTCCCACAGGCGCGGGAACGCCTGGGCATAGCCGATCAGGATCGCGCTCACGCCCAGGCCGACGACGTAGAAGAGGCTGGTGAGTTGGACGACGGAATTGACCGCGACCACGGTCACGACCATCCCCATCCCGTAGGCGATCTTCTGGGAAACAGGAATGCGGTCCGCCGGGGCGGTGACGTGGTGCTGGGGTGAAGTCATGGGGCGGATGGGTTGGCAGCGTGGGCGGTCGCGGCGGACCGGGCGGGGAAAGATTTCATGGCGGGGAGAGGCGCAGCAAGGCGGGCGGAGGCGCGGTAAAATCCCGGGTGGTTTCGCCGCCGTCGGGCCAGCGGATGCGCACCCGCAAGGGCGGCGATTCCTCCGGATAACCGAAGAAGACCGCGGCGCCCGACTGCGCGAGGCAGCCGCTGCCGGCGGCCACTTCGGCGGTCTGGCTCGAACCGTCGGCAAGCTCCACCCGGAGTCGGGCGCCGACGGCGGTGGGATTGCCGGGGACGCCGCGCAGCCTGACGCCGAAGCTGTGCCGGCCCGGCCGGCCGTGGTTGAGCCAGGCGAGGGCCGCGTCGTTGTTGCGGGTCGCGAAGGCGTCGGGCCAGCCGTCCTGGTTGAGATCGGTCACGACGAGCGCGCGCGCGTCGCCCGGCACGATGAAACCGCTTTCGGCGGGCGGCACGGGCGTGAAGCCGCCTTGCCCGTCGCCGCGCAGCAGCCAGCCAAGGCCACCGTCGAACCGGCCGGTCTCGGGCACCGGTGCATACGAGTTGCCGACGAGCAGGATGTCCGCGCGGCCGTCGCCATCGAAGTCACCCGCGGCGAGGCCGTGGACCGGCGCGATCTGGGCCAGGCGCGGCAGCGGTACGAAACGGTACGTGACGCGCCCGCTTTCGCCCTGCGCGCCGTCCGGCTGCGACAGGAAGACGCCGCTGCGCAGTTCGACCGCCTCCAGCCGGGTCGCCGCGGCCAGGGCGGGCGCGGGGAAAACCTCCTCGAGGGTCGCCTTGGCGTAGGCGTCGACGGTGGGAAACCGCCGGACCAGGGAAGGAAACGCGTGCACCAGCAGGTCGATCGGCCGGAGGGGATACCAGTGGCCGTCGGCGAACGCGGCTTCCACCAACCCGGGGGCGGAGCCGTCGAGTGTCACGCCGGCATAGAGCGCCGCCGGACTTGCGGCGGAAGCGCGGTAGCGGGTGTTGAGGCCGACGTTGCCGACCACGATGTCCGGCCGGCCGTCGCCGTTGAAATCGGCGGCGGCGAGAGCGGACCACCAGCCGGAACCGGCGGCGGCGAAACCGAATTTTGCGGTCACGTCCTCAAAACGGCGGCCGTTAACGTTGCGATAACACGCCACGGGGCCCCAGTCGTAGGCGACGAGCAGATCGGGCCAGCCGTCGCCGTCGACATCGCTCCACAACGCGGCGGTGACCATGCCGCGCGCGGCGAGGTCCGGCGCCAGTTCGGCGGTCACGTCTGCGTAACGCCCATCGCGCCAGGCGAGCAGCGCACTGCGCGGCGCCTGCGGATAGCGACCTGGCACGAGGCGTCCGCCGATAAAGATGCCGAGGCGGCCCGTGTGCTCGAAGTCGGCGGCCGCGACGGCGCCGACGCTGACCGGCAGCGATGGCAGCATGCCGGCCGGAGCGGGCGCGAACCGGCCGTGCCCGTCGTTGCGCAGCAGGCGCGGCTGGTAGGCGGGCGAACCGTCCGCCGCGCCGATCCCGGCCTTGGTGACCAGCAGGTCCAGGTGGCCGTCGGCGTCGGCATCGAGCGCGAGGATCGGTCCGTCGGCGACTCCGGTGTTTTCCTGGAAGAGATTCGACCCATAGGCGATGAACTGGCCGCCGCCGAGGTTGGAGAGCAACTGGCCGGGCTCACCCGCCACGCCGCCGACAACCAGATCGTCCTCCCCGTCGCCGTCGAGATCCGCGCACGCGGCTGCGGGGCCGGGGCGGTTGAAGCGGAAGGGTACAAGCGGCGGCAACTCCGGTCCGGTCGTGGGCCGTTCGTGGTTGGTCGCGTCGAGGTTGGCGGCATGAGCCACCTCGGTGAACAGCGGGGCGGGGCGGGACACCGGGGGCGCGGAATCCGCCGGTTCGACCAGTGTGTAACGGTGGTCGGCCGGGAGTTGGCGGAGGACCTGGCGGCGGCCACTGGGCCACTCGATGGTCAGCTCGTCGACGAGCGTGTCGGCACCGAGCCCGAAGTGGACGATGGGCTCGCTGGTGGAAAGATAGCCCCGGGCGAGCGTCAGGGTCCGCAGCTGGCGGCCGTGGGCGGCCACGAGCCGGACGCTGGCGCCGACGCCGAAACGGTTGGAGGCGGTGCCGCGCAGTTCGAATTCGATCGCGTGGCCGGTGTCAGCGTCGTTGCGGCAGACGGTGAGGGTGCCGTCATAGTTGGTGAAGACGAGATCGAGGTCGCCGTCGCCGTCGAGGTCCCCGAAGGCCGCGCCAAACGCGACGCCCGCCTGGTCGAGGCCCCAGGCGGCGCTGACGTTCTCGAAGCTGAGGTCACCGAGATTGCGAAACGCGAGATGATGCTCGGCCAGCACGGGGCTGGCCCGCATGACGCGGATGCGTTCGGCGACGGTGGCGGCGGCCAGCGAGCGCGAGACGAGGTCGGCGTTGGTGAACTCGCGGACCATGCCGTTGGTGAGGTAGATGTCGAGCCGGCCGTCGAGATCCAGGTCCTCGAAGCGGACCCCGAAAGTCCAGCCGGTCGCCGGCAGGCCGGCGAGTTCCGCGGCCTCGAGCACGCGGCCGGTGCCGGTGCCGAGGTACAGCGCGCTCCGCATGTATTGGGGCGCGGCCCGCGGATAGAGCGCGTCGTCGGGCAGGGCGCTCCGGAGGCGCGCCATGCCGCGCTGGTCCGCTTCACGGGTCGCGCCCGCCATGTCGGCAACGAGGAGGTCGGGATGTCCGTCGTTGTTCAGGTCGCCGGTGTCGCTGCCCATCGAGAAGTGCGGCGTGTGCGGCACGACGGCCGAGAGGACGTCGGTGAAGGTGCCGTCGCGGTTGTTGTGGTAGAGCTGGTCGGGGACCGAGAAATCGTTGGCGACGTACAGATCCGGCCAGCCGTCCTCGTCGTAGTCCCACCACGTGGCGGAGTGGCCCTGCGTTTCACCCGAGATGCCGGCGGCGTCGGTCACGTCGGTGAAGGTGCCGTTGCGATTGTTGTGGAACAGGTGGTCGCGCCGGCCGCCCGGATGGCCGGCGGCATCGAGCAGGTTGGTCTGGACGTAGACATCGAGCCAGCCGTCGCGGTCGTAATCGCAGAACGCGGCCATGTTGGAGCCGTCGTTGAGTGCCAGTCCGCGGGCGGCGGCTTCCTCGCGAAAGGTGCCGTCACCTTGGTTGATGTAGAGCAAATTGGGCGCGCCGAACCGACAGACGTAGAGGTCGAGCCATCCGTCGTTGTTCACGTCGGCGAAAGCGGCGCCCTGTTTCCAAGGGCCGGCGGGACCACCCACGCCGGCGCGCGCGGTCACGTCCTCGAAGCGGAAGTGGCCGAGGTTGCGGTAGAGGTGGTTGGGGCCCGTCTTGCACACCATGAAGATGTCCGGCCGGCCGTCGCCGTCGAAGTCCCCGAGGGCCACGCCCGTGCCGATGGCGCCGGCGTTGAACTCATGGTAGTGTTCGCCCCACATCGCCGGGTCATCGTAGGCGTTGCGCGCCGTCAGGCCGGTCTGCTCGGACGGCAGCGTGGTGAAGAGCGTCGCCCCGCGCGGACCCGACCGCGCGGCGAACGGAATCGAGGCCGGACCCGCCGCCGCATCGCCGCGGGCCGGGGCAGCGCACGCAACCAATCCGGCAATGAGAAACCCACGCAAGAACCCCGGGAACCGTCGGCTGGCATCCGAATTGGGCGGAGTAGCGGACACAATGAAGGGTAGGCGATTTGCGGCGGACGGAGCGAATCTTATCCAAGGAGGACGGCGACTCGGGCGGGCTAGAGTTCGATTTCGATCCGGTTGATCGCGTTCGTGAGAAAGGAGCAAAGGGCGGCGGCCGGCACCTGCAGGCCGCCCCGGCGGTAGGGATTCGGCGCGTGCGTTCCGTCCAGGCGCCGGCCGTTCACCGTGAGGAAGGCGGGCGAGTGCCCGGCCGTCCTGACGCGGAAGGCCAGCGTGACCGGCCGGTCGCAAAGTGTGAGTTCGGCGACCAGCCCGTCGAGGCTGCGCGGCAGCACCGGATCGAAAAGGACGTTGCCGAAGGTCTCGCGCACGCCGAGGAGACAGGAGCGGACCTTGTGCAGAAAGAGACCGGGTCCGCTGGAGTAGAGGCGCCAGCCGCCGCGGACGGCGACCCGGCCATCCCGCAACTCCGGCCAGCGGCGCGCCGCCTCGTGGCGGTCGGCGAAGTCCGCGTCAGAACTGGAAAAATACATGTTGGCTTGGCGCGAGGCGGCATTTGGGACGGTCTCGGCCAGTGCGACGGGGTTGATCGCCTGCAGCGCCCACCACAGCCGCTCGGCGTCGCCCACCTTGGCGAGGGCCTCCGCGTAGCGGATGTGCGCATGGACGTATTGCAGGCCGATCTCCCGGCCGACATTGGCGGCGGTGTCGGCGCGCTTGAACAGTTTCTCCAGCCCGTCGTGGTACACCGCCGGCTCGCTCATCAGGCGCACGCCATCGGGGAAGCGCAGTTCGCGCTCGATGATTTCCAAGTGCCGCCGGGCCTCAGCCGGATCGAAGAGTTCGGCCAGGATGGCCCGCGTCATCGGCAGCAGCCGGTAACGGATGCCGGTGACCCGGTCGGCCGGATGCAGCAGCGGACGGAAGCCGGCGGATTCGCTGATGAGGAAGCCGGCCACAATTCCGTCCGGCATCGCAAGCCGGACGAAATCGGCGCGCAGGCGGGCCAGCAGGCCGGCCAGGTGTTCGGCCCGCGCCGTCTCGCCCGCCCGGCGGCTGACCTCGGCGAGCTGGCGGAACGTGTGATAGGCCAGCCCCACGGTCCACGCGCTGACCATGCGGGTGCGCATCGTGGGATCGGCCGGCTGGAGGGTGTCGTCCCAGTCGCCGTCGCCGTAGTTCATGAGGGCGGTGCCCGGGAGAAAGCGCGCTTCGCAGTGGGCCACGACCCGGTCGCAATGGCGCCACAGCGACTCGGGGGCGCCGGCGGGCGTGAAGTCTTGCGGATCCGTGTAGCCCAACGCGGTCGAGAGGAAGCCGAAATCGTTGCTCGCCTCGACGTAGTCGCACAACGCCTTGACCGGCCACAGGCAGACGTCGCCGTGGCTGTGCGCCTGCTGGATGAAGCGGTAGGGCGGGAACATGAACCACTGCGGCCAGCAGCCGGCGACATCCGGCACCGCAGGGTCGGCCGCGTACTGCTGCGCAAAGACGGCGGCGAGGATCCGGCGGACCGTGGCGAAGTTGCCCGCGGCCAGCTGCCATTCCACCGCACCCTGGCAAACATCGCGCACGCCCCAGGCGGCGCCGCCGTATTGCTCGAGACCGTGAGGCGCGGAGAAATGGATCGAGGCGTTGTGGTTGAACCACGGGACGATCTCCGCAAGACGGGAGACGGCCGGAACGCCCGCCAGTCCCAGCGGCAGGGCCGGGGGGAGCGACGGCGCGGCGCCGGCGGCCAGTTCGAGCCGGGCGGCTTGCACGGCCGCCGGCAGGGCCGACGAACCGGCATACGTGCCGAGCATGATGATGGCGCAGCGTTTGACCGGACCGGTGCGCAGGACCAGATGGTCCCCGATCGGGGCGCAGCCGGACGGATACAGCAGTTCCGGCCCGCCGAGTTCGGCCAGGTTGTCGACGGCGTCGACGGCAATCGCGAACGCGGTGCCGCCCTGATGCAGGCCGATCAAGCTGGATGGCGATGGCAGGCATTCGGCCCAGCCTTCCGCGCGGTGGAGCCGCACCGTGCCAGGGTGGTCGAATTCCGCGGCATCCAGGACGAGTTGGTGGCTGACGAGGAACTCGCAGGCTGGTCCGTCGGTCACGCGCAACTCGAGAAAGGAGGCGGACAGACGCGCAGAGCACCAGACCCGCGCCTCGATCACGGAAGCACCCAGGCGATAGATCCAACGCGCCTCACCCGGATTCATGGCGAAGACCGAGGGGACACCCAACTGGCCCCAGGTTCCCGCCGCGGAACGCACAAACACCCGTTGCCCGCCGGCACGCAGCACATTCAGGGCGTTGCGCACCACCGGCAGGAGCCGGCCGAAACTCGAGTTGCCGAGGTAGACCTGGGCCCCGAAGATGCCGGCGGCGTAACACGTAAGACCGAACTGGTCGTCATCAATCCACGTGGAGTCGCCGTTGCGCAGGATGTGCCCGTGGGGCCGGGCGACGGCGGCCTCTTTGTCCCGGGTCACAACGTGGGTGTCGGCAGCGCAGAAGAATGAAAACACGTTGCCGTTCGCCGCTGTTTCCTGATGGCGGTGGGGACCCGGGAACCACGCGGCAAGTTCGGCGGCAGAGGGACGCTCGCCATGGAGCCAAGCCGCGGTCGTGAAGAGGGACCGGGCGGCCCGGGCATCGGCGGGGAAAACGGGCTCGGTCCAGGCGCCGGCGTGCAACGCGCGCAGATGGACGAGGTCGTCGGCCGAGGAGGCGGATGGATGGTCGGCAAGATAATGGGCCGTGAAGACAAACTCCGCGATGGCGCCGGGGGCGACGACCACGGCCCGGCTCTGGAGCCCGGCCAGCGCACACTCATACTGCAGGCGCGCGGAGGGAAGGGCGGGCACCCGCAGCGCGGCGGGCACGCCGGTCAGGCGGTGATCGGAGCCGAAGAACTGCCAGCCGTCGGTGCAAAAGGCCTCGGCGCCGGTGGCGCAGGCGACGCCCAGCCAGGGATGACGGCCCCCGGAGGCGGGCTGGTTCTGGCGGGCAAAAATGGTCCAGCCGAGCGCGGCGTCGCAGCACGGCTGGAGATCGAGGTATTGGGAGACGTAGGCCTCGTTATTGCGGACAGCCGCCTCGTCGGCGAGGCCCAGATCCTGGGCGTGAAGCACGTCGACGAGGCGCGGTTCGCTCCCGGCATTGGTCACGCGGACGCGCCAGCGCCAGGCGGCGAGGTGCGGGTGCAACTGCAGCACGGTCGTGCACCGCAGGCCGGCGACCTGGGGCGCGGTCCAGCGGGCGGCGTCGTGCGTGTGCGTGAAATCGAGTCCAGCGCCGGCGAGCACGCAGCTGTCTTCAATGGCGTTGCCAGTTCCCCGCACGCGCAGGAGCAGCCGGAGGAGCCCGTCCTCGGCCGGGTCGGGGAGCACCTGGTTCAGCAGCGTGGGGCCGTGGCGGAAACCGAAGAGCGCGCCGGACGGCAGCAGCTGCGCGACCAGGGGCGAGCCGGAGCGCAGTTCCAGCAGGCGCAGATCCGCGAGGGCCGGAATGTTCATGTTCGTAGCTGGCAGGGAAAGGCCGGAAGTGAACGCGAGCGTTGTCTTCGCGGCGGGACGAAGCGCCCCTGATGCCATCCGGCCGAGAAAGACCGGATGGCGGTGAGGGTGGAGGGCCCCGGCAAACCGGGGCCCGATCAGGCGGATTTACTTAGAACTCGACGGAGGCGGACAGGGTGAACTTCCGCGGCGGGATGAAGTTGTAGTCCATCGCCTGCGTGCCGTTGTAGCTCTGGTAAACGAGCGTGTCGTTGCCGAAGAGGTTGTCCACGTTGAGCTGGAAGCGCGTGTGCAGCTTCTCGCCCAAGGCGTGGATGGTCTTCGAATAGCCCAGGAGCAGGGACTCCGTGGTATACGCGGTCGTGCGGTTCTTCTGGTCGATCTGCCGGCCGCCGAGGTAGCTGGCACCGAAGCCCACGTCGAGGCCCTTGAGTGTGTCATCGGTGAAGCTGTAGGTCGCGAAGACGTTCCACATCGACTTGATGACGCTGCCGGCGAGGGTCGGCACCGCCCAGGTCGCGAAGTTGGTCTGGGCGGTCGCCAGGTCGGAGGCGAGCTTCTGGCTTTCGGTGGAGCTGCCGCTGGCCACCGCCTGCCAATCGGCCAGGTGCTGGGCGAAGTAGCGCACACCGTTGGGCCCATCGTTGGTCCGGCGGCCCTTCGGCGCCGAATAGTGCGCCTGGATGCGGATGTTCTTGGTCGGGTTGGCGGTCACCTCGAACTCGACGCCCTTCTGCTCGACCGAGTAGGTGTCGACGTAGTTCATGGCGGCCTTGTAACTGCCCGGGCCGCCCGTCACCTGGCCGGCGGGGCCGATGTCGGTCTTGGTGCCACCAGCCTTGAAGTAATCGTCCCAGATGCCCTGGAAGTCCGGGTGATCGCCACCGATGACGTTGTCGCCGGTGTCCTTGTAGAAGGTCATCGAAGCGTAGTATTTGCCGTCCTGGGTGGAGACGCGCAGGCCCGCGCTCTTGCCGGTGCCCTTGGCGGCGCCGAGCACCTCGCCGTAGACGGTGGGGGCCAGACCGCCGGCGGCGGGCTGGTAGTTCTGGGAGAAGTTGGCGACCACGCCGAGCCAGTCGGTGATGTAGCCGACGCCGCCGGCCGAAATGGTGTTGCCTGCGCCCTTGCCCACCGCGTCGGTGTTACCCGTGCCGCGGATGCCGATCTTGTGGTTTTCGAAGTCGTCGCGCCGGGCACCCAGGGAGATGTTCAGGCGGTCGTTCCAAAGGCGCGATTGGGAGAAGGCGCCGACATACTTGATGGTCTGCTTCGAGTTGAAGTCATACCAGTTGAACGGCAGCGGCTGATAGCGGACCGTCGACGGCACGTTGAATCCCGCCTGCGGGTTGTTCCAGTAGATGCGGCCCCAAACCAGTTTCTGGATCCAGTTGTCGCTGGTCCAACCTTCGGTGCCGGAGGAGGTGTCCTGCGCATTGTACTGGCGGGCGTCATATTCGGTGACCTGCTCGCCGGTCGACACGCTGAAGAGCTGCTTGAGGGGGATGTTGAACGGATTCGCGTCGAAGTGGTACGAGAGCTGGCCGCGGACCTCGTTCACCCAGTGATTCTGCACCTGCTTGTCCAGGAAGAAGTCCGAGTAAAGCTGGCCGAAGTTCGGGTTGGTGGAACCGTCCGGCAGCTGCTTGTTGAGGTCGCGGGAGACGCTCGTGGCACCCTCGTAATTGATCGCGAAAACGTTGTCGACGTAACGGTAGCCCGAGACCTCGAAATCCATGCGGTCATTGATCCGCTGGTCGTAGGTGAGCGTCATGTTGAGATCCTCCGGCTTGACATAACCGTCCTTCGGGGCGACGGCGAAGTCGCGGCTGGGCAGCGCCATGATGTTCGTGCCGGTCGGGGTGTAGGTGAACGAGCTGGGCCGCAGGTAGGCGCCCCACGCGATGTTGTTGGTGCCCATGGAGCGGACGCCTTGGGTCCAGTTCTGGACCTTACCGGAGCCGGCGACGAGGACGAGATAGGGGTTTAGGCCCCAGTCCGACATCTGCGTGACGCCCGGCGCGCCGGGGGTGGTCAGCGGATTGTCACCCTTGTGGTCGATCGCCGCTCCCCAGGTGGCGGCGCTGGTCGTGCCGTTCCAGAGGGAGACGTTGTCCTGGTAGGTCGCGCCATAGATGGCCTTCTTTTCCTTCCAGCCTTCGATCTCGAACCGCAGGTGCGAGTTGTCGCTATTGAACTTCCAGTCGGCGGCGAGCGTCGCGCCGAGCTTCTTGTGGAAATCGCCGTCGCGGAAACCCTTTTCATTGGCGATGACGGCGTTCACGCGGACCGCCAGGTTGCCCTGGTGCTGGTTGACGTCGACCGTGCCGCGGTAACCGCCGTAGCTGTCGACGCGGACCGCAGGCCGGGAGAAGTCCTTGTCGAAACGCGCCTGCTTCGTGTAGGAGGTCAGCGCGCCCCCGAGGTCGCCGATGCCGAACAGGATCGAGTTCGGACCGTGGTCGAACTCGATGCGGTCGACGTTGTAGGTGTCGGAGATGACGAACAACGGATAGTAGTTCTTCGTCGGCGGGTTGCCGCCCTGCACGTGGGAGTCGCCGCGGATGCTCACCGACCAGAAGTTGAACACGCCGCCGCCCGAGCCGCCGGAGAAGCCGTTGCGGTCGCTGGTGGGGACCGTGTTGAGGGACCACTTCAGGGCGTCCTGCACGCTGGACATCGCCAGGTCGTCGATGAACTGCGCGGTGATGGACGACATCGCGGCCGGCGTCACCCGGATGGGAGCGGCCTGGCGGCCGCCCGAGAGGGAATCGACGGCAAGGTAGCCGTTGTCCTTCTCCGTGTTGACGGTGAACGTCTCAAGAACGAGCGGCTTTTCAGACGCCCCCGCCGAGGGGGCGGGAACAGTCTGGGCCATCAGCGGGGCGGTCGAGGCCAGCGCCAACGCGAGTAGTTTGTGTGCGGTGTTTTTCATGGTGGTGCTATTACAGACAGCGGGATGGTGTTCGGGTTAGGGGGACGGACAAAAACAGGCGGGCGGTCACTTTAGGCGGACGACGCCGAGGCGGTATTCGCCGGCGCGGCGGGGGACGTAGGACCAGTTCACCTTCGGCGCGGGCTCCCATTCCTGGAAACCGCGGGCCAGGGCGGCCGGGCTGATCCCGATCTCCAGGCCGGGCCGGGGTTTGATTCCGAGGGACGACCAGGGGATCGAAGCCTCGACGGTGTAACCGTGTTCCGTGGGGGTCACGATGGCATCGACCGGGACATGGTTGAAGAATTCGACCGGCTTGGCTCCGGGCCCGAAGATGAACTGCCGGTCCTTCGGGCTGGACCACACGAGGCCGTCATCGTCCGGATCGACGAACAGCTCGACCAGCCGCTCGCGGCGCGCCGGCGCGACAAACCCGGCGGGTGTATCCTCGACCACGGCGTGAAAGTGCAGCGCCGTCGCGTCCCACGTCAGGGCAAAGCGGAACGACAGCGGCGGATCGCCCGGCTCGATGTCGGCTTCGGAGTCCTTGAACTCCGGCCCGGCGACGGATTGCCAGTCCCAGCTTTCCGGGATCCTGTTGCCGGCAGCGGCCATGATCGAGCGGCGCGGCGGCAGCCTGTCGATGCCACCGAGCTCGCGGCGGGCGATGACCGAGGTGTTGGGTCCGAACCACGCCTCGCTGAACTCGGCGATGGCGGTCCGGCCGGCCTGGACGAGCGGGTCGCGCTGGAACGCTGCGCGCACCGTGTCGCCGGCGAGGAGGTTGGCGGCCGTGATCACGCAGGCCGCGGCCGCCGCGGGCGAAGCCGGGCTGGGCAGCGCGCGCGCAAGCGCCTCGACCGGAAACTGGTCGAGTTGCAGCACGGACAGCCACGGATCGGCGGGCACGGCGCCCGTGGCCAGGCTCGCGTAGGCGAGCTGCGAGGCGGAGGCGCCGGGGAGAATCGCGTGTTCGTCGAGCCAAAGCCCGGGGATAAGCGCGCCGGCGGCGTCGGCCGGGGCCAGCACGTAGACCGGACCCAGTGCCTGGGTCGTGCGGTCGAGGGCGGACCAATCCTGGGCCGGGCGCCGGCCGGCGGCTACCCCGAGAAAGACGGCGAGGCGATCGACGGAGCCGAGGGCCGCGGTGGTGGTGAATCGATGCCAGTCGATCGTCGCGAGCCGCGCGGTGGCCTCGGCGGCCAGCGCCGGCACCGACTGCCGGAGCGTGACCAGCGCGGCGGCCGCCTGGGCGGCGGCCGCGGCATTTTCCGGCGCCGGCATGTTCGCGAGTCCGGCGCGGGCGTCGCGCAACAGGTCGCGGGCGGAGACGAAGCCCAGGAGGTGGGCGCTGACCAGCGCGGTCAGCTGGAGCCCGAAGCCGGCGGGCTGCGCCTGGAGCGAGCGCCAGGCCGTGGCGGCGCGCGTGCGCACGGTCTCGCGCTGCGCGGCGTCCAGCACCCGGGAGGTCGAGAGGAAGCCGGCCTTGCCCAGCGCGAGTTTCGCCTCGGGCGACTGCATGAACATCCGCCAGATGAGCCCGGTGCGCAGGTTTTCCGCCTGCGTGACCGAGATGCCGAGGTCGATGCCGAGCACGTCGGAAGCCACCCAGCCGGTCTGCGGGTTGAAGGCGTCGACGAAGCCGTAGCGTTTCCAGATGAGCTTGCCGTAGCCGGACCGCAGGTGGCGGAGCACGGCCAGGGTCTCTTCCGGCGCGAACGGCAGCGAGCCCGCCGTGGCGCAGGGCACGATCGTGCCGTCGAGGGCGTTGTCCTTGAGCGTGCGCGGCGGTCCGCCCCAGGCCTTGTAGCCGGTGGCCGAGTCCGAGGCGGTCACGCCCCACAGGTTCTCGGCCATCGCGGGAAACTCGGGGCGCAGGTCGAGGCAGAACTGGCGCTGCGCGAGCGTGGCCAGGCGGGTGTTGCGGAAGAAATCGACCGACGCGTCGCGGCGGTTGCGCAGGTCCATGAAGGCCTGCGGGAACTGGTTCACGAACAGCGGGGGCTCCTGCAGGTAGACGTAATCGTCATAGCGCCCGACCGGCTGCCGCTGCCACGAGTTCCAGTACGCCGCCTCGACCGGGTGGGGCGACACGCCCAGCGCCAGGAAGCTCATCAGCACATGCTCGGAATACTTGTTCCAGCGATAGCGCGAGAAGCCGGTCTCGTCGCGCCAGCTCAGGGAGATGAGCTGGCCGCCGTGGCGGAACCAATTCCAGTCCACGTCGCCCAGCAGGCGGTTGGCCAGCGCCGTGATCTCCGGGTCGGCAAAGTACTCGCGGGCGACGATCGTCCCGGCGTAGAGGAGCGCGGAGTCGATGGACGACAGCTCGCAATTCCATTCCCGCGCGCCCGTGTCCATCGCCATGAAATGATAGAAGAAGCCGTGTTGCCGCGGCGCCTCGTTGACCAGGAACCGCAGGGTGGACCGGACGTGCGCGACCGCGACGGCGCGCTTGGTCCAGCCGCGCTCGGTGGCGATGACCCAGGCATTGAGCCCGAAACCGGTGGCGGCGATGCTCGCGACGCCCGGACTCGCCGAGCCGTCAGCCCGCGCGCGGTCGCGCACGAGGCCGGTCCGCGGATGGGATTGCTCGGCGAAGAAACGGAAACCCGCGCGCTCGATCTCGTCGAGCAGGCGATCATCGGACCGCGCCAGCGCCGGCTGCGCCGGGCGGGACGTCCAGAGGCCAAAAACGGCCTCGGCGGACGGCGGCAGCGCCGCGAACACGACTGCGACGAGCAGGGGAGCGGCGAGGGAGGAGGACAGCTTGCCCACGGGCATGGCAACCAAGGCGGAGGGTGTGTGCTAGGGGTAAACGAGGCGTGGAGCCTCGGGGGAAGACTGGCTGACGCTGTAATGACAACGTTTGCAACGCAAGCCCAAAAACGCCATTCTATCTGGTCGTGGCCGAAGTCCCGGCGCGACCCCGGGGAAGTTCTGCGGTATTCGGCCGCATAGGGATCGCCCGGCGACGCCGGCCGCGGCGCATCGGCAATCGTTCGCGGCGGACCGCGAAGGCTGCAAACCTTTGCAGCGAGGGAGTCCGTAGGCCGGCGGAGTCGCGCCCAAGGCGGGGTGGTGAGCTTAACGGCGGTCGGCGGGTCGCAACGGCCGGGTCGAATCCCGAATCATCATGGGCGCGGGCATGTCGTCGAGGGCCACGCGCCGTGAGCGGGAGGGATTGGTGGCGGCTTCGACGATGAGGCCGACGGCGCGTTCGGCGAGGTCGGCCAGCGGCTGGCGGATGGTCGTGAGCGCGGGTTGGCAGGCGGTGGCCCAGATGCCGTCATCGAAGCCGACGATGGAGACATCATCGGGGCAGCGCCAGCCGCCGAGGTGGGCGGCGTTCACCGCGCCGAACGCGATTTCATCGTTCGCGCAGCACACCGCCGTGGGTCTTTCCGGACCCTGCATGATGCGGGCCATGCCGACGCGACCGGTCTCGGCGCTGAACGGCCCGCTGTAGATCCACTCGGGGCGGGGGAGGGCGCCCGCTTTCTGCAGCATCTCGAGGTAACCCTGTTTCCGTTCGTGTGCGTCGCGCGACCCGGCCGGGCCGAGCAGGAGCCCGATGCGGCGGTGGCCGAGCTGGAGCAGCAGGCTCGCGACGGAGCGCGCGCCGGACAGGTTGTCGACGCCGATCACCGGCACGTCCAGTTCGCCAGGATTCGTGTGCTCGGGCAGCGTGGACTTGGTCAGGACGAAGGGCCGGCGGAAGCCCTTGAGTTCCTGGATCTGCTGCGGGCTCAGGGGCTCGGCGAGGTAGATCAAGCCGGAGGAATCCATGCTCAGCAGTTGCATCGCCTCACGGAACGAGCTGCCGGCGTTGCGCCGCATCGTGGAGATCTGCACGCCCCAGCCGCGCGCCGCCGCCGCGTGCAGCGTGCCCGCGAGGAAACGCCCATAGTACTCGGAAAAGAAGATGTTCTCGTCGAGCGGCACCACGACCGTGAGCGTGGCGTTCATGCCCTTGCGCAGCATGCGCGCGCCCGCGTTGGGCGAGAAATGCTGTTTCTCGGCCAGGTCCATGATGGCCTTGCGGCGATCGGCGCGGACCAGGTGGGCGGTTTCGGGCCGCAGCGCGCGCGACACCGTGGAGGGCGAGACGCCGAGGCGGGCGGCGATCTGGACGATGCCGGTCTTGTCGACGTTGGTCGCGCGGGTTCGGGGCACGGGAGCGAGTTAGCCCCCGCCGGGTCCCGCGGCAAGCAAACGTGTGCCGGGCGCGCGAGCCGGCGTCCGCCCGCGCGGGGAAATTCGTGTTTGTTACCCAGCCGGCCGGGCCCTTAGCTCGGGGGCCAATCCGACGGCGATGAGAATCTATTTCATGGATTAGTGTGCCACTGCTGGGGAAAGGGCCGTTGTTATTCCACACGGTTATCCAGCATGAAAAAGCCATCGCAGTTGGGAGTTTGGAGCTACGAGACGGGCGTCGCCGGACTGGTTCAGCATCGCCGCTACGGCTACTACTACAGCCGGTTTCAACTGAACGGTAAGCGGACGATGAAGGCGCTCGATACAGACGTTTTCTCGGTCGCCAAAGAGCGCCATTTCCGCGTCCTGGCCGACAACGAGAAGGCGAGGCATGCCGGCGTGTCGCTCGCCCGAGGAACCTGTAAGATGGGCGAAATCATCGCCGAGGCGCGCGCAGCTTACGAAGCGGACACGTCATTGAAGGCGAAGAGCAAGGCATGCTTTGCCTCTAGCATTGGGCGACTGCTGAAATTCTGGCCGGCATGTTTCGGCGTGAGCATGGAAGCCGTGAACCCCGCTCAGATCAATGGCGCAGCGGTCGAGCGCTTCGCAAACTACCTCCACAAGCAGGCCCAATGGCGGCAACACAACACGCAGAAAGTGCGCTGCGGTTACGGGGCCGTGACAGTCAATGCGACGCTGGAGGCATTGAGCCGGATAATGGCTTTTGCCAAAGCGCAGAAGCACCTCGCGGAGGTGCCATTTGATTTGAAGTCTACGCTGGGACAAAAGGACATTCGCAAGCCCGAGCCGAAAAAGAAGATCAACTTCCCTTCGCAAGACAGGATTCGGGCCGTGTTCGCTCAGATGCGCACGGTAGCCGGCGCGCCCGATTCCGTGCCCGAGCTGTTGGCCTACCTGCAATCGCGGGCGGATGAATCCGCCGACTTTGCCGAGTTCATGGCCTATTCTGGAGCACGCCAGAAAGAGGCGGCTGCATGGACGTGGGAAGATGAGCGCGAGCATTCAATCTTCATCAGGGGAACCAAAACCGAAGAATCGCGCGACCGCGAGGTGCCGAAGATCGCGGCCATGTCGGAACTCTTGAAGCGCATGAAGGAAAGGCGCGCGGCGCAAGGTCGTGCGCTCGTCGGCCGCGCCTTCTCAATCTCCGAATGTCGCGCGGCATTGACGACGGCGTGCAAGCGGGCCGCCGTCGAGCGATGGACGCACCATTCGCTACGCCACCTTTTCGCTACGCGGTGCATCGAATCAGGCGTCGATATTCCTACGGTGTCGCGATGGCTTGGGCACGCGGACGGCGGCGCGCTGGCGATGAAAACCTATTCGCACCTGCGGACCGAGCATAGCCAGGCACAGGCAGCGAAAGTCAACTTCGGGGTAGTTTGTGCGGCGTAGTGCGCCGTTGTGCGCCATTGTGCGGATAGCGCGACCAGAACGCGAAATTAAGATAATAACTTAACGCGACGTGAAAGACGGCAGTTAAGTTTGGGGCCAAAAAGCGCGTTGATGTAGGTAGAGATGAAAATCTACCTAAAATGAAAACGCAGCACCCGGCACCCGAAAGAAACGCGGCGCAAAACACCGTCGAGCGCCTCACCTACTCCGCAACCGAAACTGCCGCCGCGCTCGGCGTGTCGAAGATCACGCTTTGGAGAATGGCGCAGCGCGGTGAGATAATGCCGCTCCCCGGCCTTCGCAAAAAGCTATACTCCGTCGCAGCCCTTCGCCGTTTCGTAGAGCGAGGTGCCGCGTGAGCAGGCCTAGCGGAAGCACGCTCGCGCTGTTCGAAAAGCTAGACCTCTGGATTGCCGCACAACCTCGCGGCCGGCTTCCGGCGCACGCCAGCGGGCCCAAGCTTTTCGCGCTGTATAGGCGCGCCAATTCCGGCCGCGCGCAGCGCCGTGGGGCGAGTCGCCACCGCCGTGCGGGGGGAAGGGGGCCTAATGCGCACTGAATCCGAACAGCCATTTTCCCGCGAGGTAGAGGCGCACGTAATTTCAGCATGCTTGGTTGATGGCCAAGCAACAATCGCCCGCGCACTCGACGCCGGAGTCCGCAAGGAATCGTTTTGGCTTCCTCAACACGCCGTCACTTTTGCGGCTATCGAGAGCCTGTATCGCAGCGCGCCACCGGTAACGCTCGAAGTCCTCGTGGCGGAACTCCAGCACCGTGGAGACTTGGAACGCGTGGGTGGGATGTCATTTCTTGTCGAGGTTACATCGGCAGCACCAACCACAGCGCACGCCGGGCACTTCATCGCCCGGCTGCTTGAGCTTGCAGCCAGGCGTCAATTGATACGCTCCGCAGAATCCGAGATTTCCGCAGCGCGCGACACGAATAAGCCCTTGCTGGAAATTCTTTCGACTCGCCGACAAGATACGGCGGCGGTCGACCGCATGGCGGTAAGTACGTTGCCGCCGTTTGTTGATATTTCCAACGCGCTTTCAAAACCTCCCGCGCGCCCAGAAGACGTGGTCATCGGCGTACTGCATCGCACGTGCAAGTTAGTCTTGGGTGGTGCGTCGAAGGGTCGCAAAACATGGTCCCTGCTAGATTTGGCGATTAGCGTCGCCACGGGCTCAAGTTGGTGGGGCTGGCCGACGCGCAAAGGCCGCGTCGCCTACCTGAATTTCGAAATCCCGAGGCCGTTCTTTGTCGAGCGTGTTGGCGCAATTCAGCGCGCCAAGGGCATTGCGATTGCCGCCGGCATGTTTCACGAGGTAACGCTTCGCGGGTTCGCACGCCCGATTGAAGATGTCGAGGCGCTGCTAATGGACCGCCTCTGCGCTGGCGACTATTCGCTAGTGGTGGTCGATCCGATCTACAAGCTGCTTGGCGGGCGAGATGAGAACAAGGCCGGCGACGTTGCCCAAATCCTCAACGGCCTGGAGCGTATTGCAGTCAAATCCGGCGCGGCGCTTGCGTTCGGGGCGCACTACGCGAAAGGTGACGCATCCGCCAAAGTATCAATCGATCGCATCGGTGGGTCTGGCGTATTTGCTCGAGACCCAGACGCCATCATTACTCTAACGCAACACGAAGAGGACGACGCGTTGGCTGTCGATACCACGTTGCGCAACCACCCTCCGCAAGACCCGTTCGTCTTGCGTTGGAAATTCCCGGTTTTCGTTCGCGACGGAAACCTTGACCCCGCCCAGCTGCGCCGATCCAAGACCAAGCCCGAGAAATTCAGCGCAGTCGAGCTGTTTGCCGTTTTCCGTGATGGCATGACGGCCTCTGAATGGCAGCGCGCGTGCGGATGGACCGAAGGGACGTTCCGCAGAAAGCGCGACGATCTGTTGCGCCAGGGGCGTATTAAGCCCGAGGGCAACCTGTTTAGGATCGGAGACACCGCAGCATGATCGCCGTTGCCGCCATTTCCGCCAAATCCGCCATTTCTCAATTTGGCGGGCGCTCCGCCGCCGCCACGCCATACCTAAAGGATATGGCGGTGGCGCGCGAGGCATGCGACGCGCCATTGCCGCCAAATCTAAACGGAGGCGGCGGGGGAGCCTTATACACCGTCGAAGTCCAGGACGCGCTTCGCATCGTTGCGGCCAGCATCTCCAGAAAGACCGGCGGCGCGGTGGACGCCGATGAATTGTTCAGCGCCGCTGAATGCGATGTTGCCGAGCACATGGCCAGCTTCGACCCGAAGCTTGGTTGTGAGTTCAGGCATTGGGCATGTCGGCGCGGACGGTGGGCAATGCAAGCCTACCTCCGCGGCATCGACCCTTTGACACGGGGCGAACGCGCCGCGCTTAAGGCAAGGGGTGAATCCTTTAGCCCAATCGTTCACCTTGACGCCTGTCCCGAGGAGTTCGCCGATACGCTCGGGGAAACGGGGCCAGATCGAGGAGAGCAAGGCGACGACGCGCAGCACGCCATGGCGCTGCTGGGCCTACTCCCTCCGAAAGAGCAGGCTTTGCTTCGAGCGCATTACCTTGAGGGCAAACCGATGGCTCAGATTGCTGCCGCGCTTGGCTGCTCGGGGGAAACCGTTCGGCGGAGGCTGCGAAGGTCGCTGGATGCGCTCAGGCGAGCCAATGGAACAGCATGAGTAGGCGATTCCGGCCAATCTGCGGGCATGACGGAGCGATGGCTGTCCCGACACCAACCAGACTCCGATCACATCACGTCGCCAAGCAGAGCGCCGCCCAAGGCCCCCCGGCGCGCCCTCATATTTCTGGCGGGCACAGCCTTCCCACCGCCCCGGGTCAGTAACTTTTGCGCGCCCGCTTCTACGTTTTGGTAAAACCTTAAGAAGTCACAATGGAAACGACGATATTGGCGTATTGCACCATCACGCCGCGCGGCGACGGAAGCTACACCTTGCGACCCATGGCACCGAAGGCGTGGCTTTCGATACGGGAGGCCGCCAGGGTTTCAGGCGCATCCCGTCGCACCATTATCCGGTGGGCGCGGACCGGCTATGTGACCGCGCGCCGCAGGGGTCCGAAACTGTGGGAGGTGGCAGCGGACAGCTTGCCGGGCGGAAAGGATCCTGCCCGGTGAATCATGCGCCACACGCGCCACACGAGACCATGAAAGAGCGCTCCGCCGTGGGGACGTATTCACTACAGCCGTTTAAATCTGTAGATGAAGCCGAATTTTTCCAAGATCCGCGCAGCTACTGGCAAGAGCCAAGCCGCCTTTGCCGAACTTATCGGCGTTTCGCTCGACACCGTTTCTTCGATAGATTGCGGCCGACTCGCCGTTAGCTGGGAAGTTGCGAAGCGGGTGCAGGCGAAAACGGGCGCAATCGCGGCTGACATCATGGACGGGGAACCGGTCATAGCCGCGCCGCGCGCGTGGCACGGCGGGCTATACTCGACGGCTGATTTTCACGCATGGCGAGCCGGCACCGAGCTCGTGGAGAACACCGACCGTTTCCTTGGCTGCGTAGCCGGGTTCATTCGCGCCGTGCCAGTGGAACGCCGCGCCGAGGTGCAAGCCCACTTTGCGCAGCTCATGTGCCGGCCCGAGTTCGAGGGAATCGCCAACGAGGCATGCCGGGTTCAGCGCGCCTCGGGCAATTACGACTTTGAAGACCTGCGCGGATTCACCGCGAGGGTGAATCAGTAACCGACAACCAACCAGCATCTATGAAAATGCACCAAGTAACCGAGCTCCGCCAGCGCCGCGCGCGTCTTGTGGAAGACATCCGCAACATTCAGCAAGCCGCCGGCAATCGCGCGCTTTCCTCCGACGACCTGAGCCGCATCGAAAAGATTGAGGCCGAGTGCGACAACCTTGCCCGCGAAATTGGAATCGCCGAGCGCCAGGAGAGCCGCGAAAAAGAACTCGTGGTGTCGCAGGGCGCGCGCGTTGCCGGCGACGAAGTGCATTCCGACCTCGGCAGATATAGCATTCTTCGCGCTCTCAAGATCGCGGTGGAAGGCCGCTCATTCAATGGCCTCGAGCGCGAGGTACACGACGAACTGGCAAAGTCTCAGCCCGAAGCTGCGCGCGGGATTTTGGTCCCGCTCGGCCTGCAAATGCGCGACATGACGGCGCTTGGTTCCTCTGGCGCGGAGGGCGGTTACACCATCGCGACCAACAAGGCGTCACTCCTCGATGTCCTTCGCGCCAAGCTGATCCTACGCAAACTCGGCGCTAGCGTGTTCACCGGACTTGTAGGCAATTTCGATTTGCCGCGAGGTAACGCCGGGGCGGCCGCCGGCTGGAAAGCCGAAGGCACCGCGCTGGACGAGTCTTCGCAGACGGTTGCGCAACTGGCGTTGAAGCCCAAACGCCTCGGGACGTTTACCGAAATCACGCGGCAACTGCTCTCGCAGTCGTCAAGCGATGTCGAGGCTTGGGTCCGCAATGACCTTATCGGTGCCATTTCTACCGCGCTGGAGTCCGCTGCAATCGCGGGCGATGGCTCGGGTAGCACACCTACCGGCATTCTGAGCACCGCCTCCATCGGCGATGTGGCTGGCGGCACCAACGGTCTAGCTCCCACCTGGGCGCACATCGTGGCCTTAGAAGCCGCTGTCGCCAACGTGAACGCGGACGCCGGCACTATGGGCTACCTCGTCAACACCAAGACTCGCGGCAAGCTCAAGACGACGCTTCGCAATCCATCTGGAACGGACGGCACCTTTGTCTGGCCGGACGACTCGCGCCTCAACGGGTATAACACGGGCGTTTCAAACGTCGCCCCGTCGAATCTCGACAAGGGCACATCCGTCGGGGTCTGTTCGGCCATCATCTTTGCCAACTGGGCCGACCTCGTTCTTGCGCAGTGGGGCAACGCCATCGACATCCTTGCGAACCCGTATTCCAAGGACGTTGAGGGGATCGTGCGCATCACCGCTTCGACGTTTGCCGACGCGGGGGTGCGACGGCCCGAAAGCTTCGCGGCGATGAAGGACGCGTTGACCGCCTAATCGACTATGGGCCGGGTTGGTTTCCCGGTCCGTTTTGGTATCGCCCGGCGAGGTAGTGACTTTCCTCGCCGGGCCTCTTTTCAAATCCTCTCTTAAAGGCATCCGACCATGGCTAACCAGACCGTAGGCCAACTTAATATCCAGATGAATCTGGAGCTTGCGAAGATGCAGGCTCAGATCGACTCGGCGAACGCGCGCGTGGCCGCCATGGCGCGCAAGGCGCACGGCGACGTGGCGAGCATGGCTCGGAACATGAACGCCGCGCTTGGCACAATCGGACTTGGGCTGTCCTTCGGCGGGCTTCTTGAGTTCGGCAAGTCGATCCTGAAACTGGGCGACGACATCAACGATCTTTCGGCAGAGGCCGGGCTGTCCACGGATGCGTTTCAGAAGCTCGCGGAAGCCGGGCTGGATTACGACGTGTCGATGGAGGACATCGTTAAGATGTCCACGAAGCTGCGCGTGGCTATTCAGGCGGCGCAGGAAGGAAACAAGCAGTTTGCCGCAGATTTTGCCGACCTCGGTATCAACGTCGCCGCCTTGAAGCGGCTGGCACCGGAGCAACAGTTTGAAATCATAGGCCGGCAGATCGCCAACGCCGCCGACAAGGAGAAGGCTTTCCGAGAGGGCATCGAGATACTCGGCGCGCGTTCTGGTCCGCAGTTGATTGCGTTCTTGAAGGAGCTGGGCACGACCGGACTGGACAAGATGGCGGCTGGCTTCGACGGCATCCGGCTTTCAAAGGATCAACTCGACTCGCTGGACCGTGGCGCGCTCCTGCTCAAGCAAATGTGGACCTATGCGAAGCTGTTGAGCGCGCAAGCCGTGCTTGGCACTGGCCACTTCCTTTCGGAGGCTGGCAAGATGCTGGCTCAGGGCGAGGGCATCATGGCCGGCGACGGCACGGGAGCATTGAAAGCCCCGGCGGCTCCGTCGAGCCCGGCTGCGGCTGCCTCGACCAATGCGGCAACGGCTGCGCAGATCGCCTACAATCAGGCGCAGGAAGATGAGTTGAGCACATGGTACCAGCAGCAAGCGGCCTACCACAATGCTGCCTCGTCGCTTGGCCTGCTCAATTCCGCGCTGGCCGAAAACGCCGACAAGATTGGCGAGACAAAGGATGCGCTGTTGCAGGCTATTCCCGCCGTCACCCTTGGCGCGGCGAAATTCGAGACGAGCCAGCAAGTGCTCGACGACGCTGTTGCCGCTCAGATCGCCGCCGAGAAGGCGATCCAGGCGCGCAAGGTGTGGCTGCGCGAGGTTGACCGCTCGGTAAATGGAGCGGCCGAGAACCTGACGAGCGCGTTTGTCGATGCGATCAACGGCGTCGAGGGCGCGTTCGGGCATCTCTCCAGCGTCATCGCCAAGGAGCTTGAGGCCATCGCCGTCAAGATGCTCATCGTTCAACCCCTCTTCAAGGGGGTCGGTGCGTTGCTTGGAGGCAACTCCGGCGGGACGGGCATCTTTTCCGAATTTGCGGCATCGCTGTATAAATGGGGCGGCCCCCACGCTGACGGCGGCCCGGTGGATTCCGGCACGACCTACCTTGTTGGCGAACGCGGGCCGGAACTGTTCACGCCATCAAGCGCCGGCAGCATCACGCCGAATAGCCAACTGTCGTCACTCGGCAGCAAGCGCGGCGACTCGTTCAGCTTCACCTACAACATTCCGGCGGGCGTCACCCGCGCCGAACTGCTGCCGGCGCTACAGGCCACGAAGAACGCCACCATTGCCGCAATCATGGACCTGCGCGTGCGCGGCAAGTTTGCCTGACTAGCTCGCTGCTAGTGAGTGCACGTGTGTGCGCACGCTGTGCGTATATATTTGCGCACAAATGGGTTAGGATTCATTTTCGCTTGCAAATTGCTGCACGTGTGCCACGGCTGGCGCACATGAGCACAAAAGCCAAGCCAGGACAGGGGACGGTTGATCGGGTGAGCGTCAGAGTGTCAGAGGCGCTCGACCTTCTATTGACGGAAAATGCGGCGCTACTTTACGACACCGACGAGTGGCCGGCTAAACTCGAGCTTCGTTGGGCTCTAAAGATCGCAGTGGAGGAGGGGTTGGCCGCGCTGATCGAGGCCGTGAAGAACAACCCGCGCGAACTTCCGCCGATGCGTTTTGAGGCTGTGCCCGGCCCGCGCCGGCTAATGGAGTACGAGCAGCGGTTGGAGGCGGCAGGCCGTGTTTTGGCTGCGCTCGACGAGCACAAATAGAATCGCACCTATTACGCGCAGGCCCGCCGCTAAAAGAGCGGGTGTTTGTTTACGGGTTACGGGATCTTAACGATGTGGGTGATCGTCTCGGCCGTGTTGGTCGCGGGCGCTTTCATGTCGATTGCTGGCAGGCTGCTATACTCAAGGTGGAGTGGGTGCGCGTGCGGATGTATGATGAAGTCGGACGAGAGGAAGAGAATGAGAACCTTCACCGTCCTCGTGGTTGGAATATGGGGTGTATACTTCATGCCTGTAATAGGCAAAAGACCCCACCGCATTGCAAGCAAATTCGCCCGCGCTAGCGACACGACAATCTAACACAGCAGCCCCAGGGAGGAGGTATGTACTCGCTAGGATCGGACGCCCATAGTTATGCCATCCTTGTTATGCCACACCCCTGCAAGTATGGGCTAACAATGGATAACAAATGAAATGACAGGAGGCCCGATTTCCCTCTGAAAGATGGATACAGACACGTTTTGAAATAAATGAAGCTTTACTTCATGGGTATCTGCGGGACGGCGATGGGCAACGCGGCCTTGCTCGCGCGCGCGGCGGGGCACGAGGTCCTCGGCGCCGACGCGGGCGTCTATCCGCCGATGAGCGACGTGCTCGCGGCGGCCGGCATCGCGATCCACGAAGGCTACGACCCGGCGCGGCTGGAGAAACTAAAGCCCGACCTGGTGGTCATCGGCAACGCGCTGTCGCGCGGCCATCCGGAGATCGAGTGGCTGCTCGACACGCGCGCGATTCCGTTCACCTCGCTGCCGGCGCTGCTGGCCGACCTCGTCCTGCAGGCGCGGAAAAACATCGTGGTCGCCGGCACGCACGGGAAGACGACCACGACGGCGCTGGCGGCCCACCTGCTGCGCGCCAACGGCCGCGACCCGGGCTTCCTCATCGGCGGCGTGCCGCAGGATCCGCCCACCGGGAGCCATCTCGGCGCAACGGCCGATCCGTTCGTGATCGAGGGCGACGAGTACGACAGCGCCTTTTTCGACAAGCGCAGCAAGTTCATCCATTACCGGCCGCACATCGCGGTGATGAACAACCTCGAGTTCGACCACGCCGACATTTTTCGCGACCTGCAGGATGTGGAGCGATCGTTCCTGCATCTCGCCCGCATCGTGCCGCGCAACGGCTGGATCATCCTGAACGGCGACGACGACCACCTGCGCGCCCTCGGGCCGCTGGGCTGGACGCGGGTCGTGCGGGTCGGGACGGGCGAGGCCAACGACCTGCGCATCACGGATTTTTCCGAGGGCGCGGCCGGCGCGGCCTTCCGGCTGCAGTGGTGGGGCGTGCCCTGGGCCGAGGTGCGCTGGGGATTGCCGGGAATGTTCAACGCGCGCAACGCCGCCATGGCCGCCGGCGCGGCGGGGATGGCCTTGTTCCCGGGCGACCCGACGAAGCTGAAACTGGAGGCCTTGGCGCGGTTCCGCGGCGTGAAGCGGCGCCAGGAGCTGCTGCTCGACACGCCGCAAATCAAGGTGTTCGAGGATTTCGGCCACCACCCGACCGCGCTGGCCGAAACGCTGCGGGCGTTGCGCCAGCGCCACCCCGGGGCGCTGCTCGCGGCGGTGTTCGAGCCGCGGAGCAACACGTCGCGCACGAAGGTCATGCAGGCCGGGTTCATGCGCGCCCTCGCGACGGCCGACGAGGCCTACATCGGGGCGGTGAGCCGCGCGGAGAAGTTGCGCGAGGACGAACGTTTCGACGTCGAGGCGGTGCTGCAGCACCTCGATGTCCAGGGCGTGCACGGCCATGCCGCGGAATCCAACGCCGCCCTGCTGGAGCAGCTGGTGGCCAACACGCGGTCGGCCGCCGGGCCGCAGGTCGTGGTGTTCTTCACGAACGGATCGTTCGACGGCATCATCCCGAAGTTTGTGGCGAGCTTGAAAGGAATGACCGAACAGGCCGGCAACTGACGTCGATGGACAATTGAGGGCACCCCGCCTCCACCCCCAACGCCACGCCAACCTCCGCTCAGGTCCCCGGACCGCCGGCGAGCTGCTTGCGCCGGTAGGTCTGGATGTCGATCGGCGTGTCGCTGGGATAGTAGGCGATGACGTCGGGCAAGGTCATCAGGATCCACGGCGAGTTCTGCGAGGAACCGTTCTTGGTGAACACGATGTTGTCGGCGAGGAAGACGCAGGAGTGGATCACGGTGCCGTCGGGGCGGGCGAAGAGGAGAATGTCGCCAAACGTGCGGGTGCCCGTGACCACGTAATAATCGTGCAGCAGGGCCGCGGTGACGGCGTCGAGGTGCTGGAAGCGCTCGTCGGGCGTGAGATTGAAGAAATTCAGGACCGTCCAATGGCAGTCGAGGAAGGAATTGGTGCCGGCCTCGTTGACGGCCGGGTAGGTATAAAGAAGCGAACGGGGCAGGCGCGGGAGCAGATGGATCAGGTCGACGGTGTTGGTGTCCGAGCCGCGCACGAGCGACTGGAGGAAGGGCTTCAGGTCCTTGGTGCGCAGGCCGCGATCCCAGTAATCATCGAGGCCGTCGAAGTTGGTGTCCGGCCTGACGCGCAACCTGACCAGCAGGGTGGATTTCCGGGCCAGCGTTTTGACGAGCTGGATGCGATCGTCGCTGCGGGGAAGCCGGGCGAGAAGGAGGCTCGCGTCGGACAGGAGCAGCGAGGTTCCCCGGTGATAGAGCAGCTGGCGCATCAACGCCACGGTGTCGGGGGCCAGGCCGCCATCATGGATCCATTCGTCCAAGCCGTCGGCGCGGAAGCGGAACGGCTCCTTCTGGTCGGGGTTCTCGTCGAACTCCGCGAGGGCCGAATAGATTTTTGCCCTGGTTTCCGGACTGAGACCGACGATGAAATCGGTCGTCGGCCGGATGATGATGCCGTCGGCGTTGGTTTCCCAACCCTGACGGGCATCGATCGCGGCGGATTGGGCCGCGGTCAGCGGCGCCGCGTGCCAGAGCGCGGCGAGTGACGCGGGCGTGTAACCCTTGAACACCCACGCTGTCGGACGGGGGCTGATTTCGGAAAGGTCGATCAGCGCCTCGGGCGGCTCGATGACGATCCGGGTATATTCGAGGTCGCCCCAGGGTCCCGGCTTGCAGCGGATATACCTGGAGCCGCCATTCGCGGCGGCGTTCACGCGGGCGTGCTCAGGCGGGGCCGACTTCCGGTCCAGGCGGAGCAGGACGAGCCACGGGGCCAGGCAGACGAGCGCGAAAAGCCAGATGGCATAACGCGGCACGTGGATGCCGTGGCTCGAGGCTTGGCTGGGTGGCGGGCTCACGGGATTACTGCGCCTGGCGCGCGACCTTGAACTCCGCCGGGCGCTGGCCGGGCGGCAGCGCGAGCAGGTCGTACTCGCGCGCGGAAGTGACAGTGACCCGGGCGAATTCCCCGACCGGCAGGTCGCGGGGCACATAAACGCGGCCGTCGATGTCGGGCGCATCGGCCTCGCCGCGCGCGACGCCGGGCTCCTCGACGAGAACCTTGAGCGGGCGCCCCACCCAGGTGGCGGAAACCTCGGCGGCGATCGTCCGCTGCAGCGCCATCAGCCGGTGCCAGCGGGCTTCCTTGACGCGCGCCGGGACCTGGTCCGGCATCTTGGCGCCGCGCGTGCCTTCCTCCTGCGAATAGCGGAAGACGCCCAGCCGCTCGAATTTCGTTTCGCGGATGAACGCGCACAATTCGTCGACATCGGCTTCGGTCTCGCCGGGAAACCCCACGATGAAGGTGGTGCGCACGGCGATGCCGGGGATGCCGGCGCGGATCCGCCGCAGCAGGTCGCGGATGTAGTCGCCGCTGGTCTCGCGCTGCATGCGGTCGAGCATCCGGGCGCTGATGTGCTGGAGCGGGATGTCGACGTACCGGGCGACCTTGGGGCACTCGGCGATCGTGCGGATGAGCTCGTCGCTCCAATGCGCGGGATGGGTGTAGAGCAGTCGGATCCAGAAATCGCCCTCGATCGCGTTGAGCTCGCGCAAGAGGGTCGTGAGCGCGGTGCCCCGGCCGGAGTCGACCGGCGAGCGCGGGTTGGGCCGCTGCTCCCAGGTGTCCATGCCGAAGAAGGTCGTATCCTGCGAAATGAGGTTCAGCTCCCGGACGCCCTCGGCGACGAGCCGCCGCGCCTCGGCCACCACGCTCGCGACGGTGCGGCTGCGATGCCGGCCCCGGATTTGCGGGATGATGCAGAAGGTGCAAGGGTGATTGCAGCCCTCGGCGATCTTGACATAGGCGAAATGCCGCGGCGTGAGCCGGAAGCGCGGCGTGTCGTAGTCGGGAATGTACGTGGACCGGCCCGCAACGAAATCCGCCGGCGCGGTCCGGGCCGCGCCGCGACCGCGCTCCTTGGCGTAGATCTCCGCAATGATCGGCGCGACCTGCGTGACCTGGTCGAGGCCAATGAAGGCATCGACTTCGTCGTGCAGCTCGCCCTTGAGATCCTTCGAGAAGCGCTGGCTCATGCACCCGGCCACGATGAGCTTTTGCTCCTTGCGCCGCTTGCGCAGGCCGCGCTGCTGGTGGACCTCGAGGATGTGGCCGATCGACTCCTCCTTCGATGAGTCGATGAACGAGCAGGTGTTGACGATCACGACGTCCGCCTGCTCCGCCTCGGGGATGACCTTCATCCCGGCCTGGTGGAGGTGGCCGATCATGATTTCGCTGTCGACGAGGTTCTTGGCGCAGCCGAGGGAGATGAGACTGACCTTGATCATGCGGGGAATGTGACGGCTGGCCCGCGGGATGGTTGCGTGCAAACGAAAACGGCGGTCAACGACCGCCGCTGCATCGAATCCCGCTGCGCTGGGCGCTTACTTCTTGGCCTTGGCGGCGGCCTTCAAGCGGGCCTTGCGGCGCTTGTGGTAAGCGATGCGGCGTTTCTTTTTGATGTGCTTGTTCGTTTGTTGACCCATGGTGTAAGCGGAGAGCGAGTTTTGTGGCCGAAAAAGCGCTGCTGAGTCAAGCCGGGCGTGGACGCGGCCGGAATCGACGGTGCGATTCCAGCTTGGCAGCCGCGTCCCGCAGCTCATGAGTCGTTGCCGCGCATGCCATTGTCGCCCAGTCCGTCCGGCCCTAGCTCGCAGGGGAAGTGGGTCTCCCGCGCCGCGGCGGGGGCGCTGCTGGTGCTGGCGGTCGTCATCGCCTATTGGCCGGCCCTGCACGGCGGGCTTTTGAATGACGATCCCGACCACATCACGCGCCCGGAGTGGCGCTCGCTGACCGGCCTCGCGCGGCTCTGGTTCGATGTCGGCATCACCAGCCAGTACTTCCCGCTGCTGCATTCGGTCTTCTGGGTGGAATATCATCTCTGGGGCGACGCCGTCGTGGCCTACCATCTCGCCAACGTGCTCGAGCATGCGGCCTCGGCGTGCCTGCTGGTCGCGCTGGCGCGGCGGCTCGGCCTCCGCGGGGCCTGGCTGGCGGGCGCGTTGTTTGCGCTGCATCCAGTCGCCGTCGAATCCGTGGCCTGGATCTCCGAGCAGAAGAACACCCTGTCGACCCTGCTCGCGCTGGCCGCATTGTACGCCTACCTCGGTTTCGACGCCGACCGGCGGCCATCGCGCTACGCGCTCGCCACCGTCTTTTTCGTCGGCGCCCTGCTGTGCAAATCGATCACGGCGACGCTGGTGCCGGTCATCTGGGTGGTGTTGTGGTGGCGGCGCGGCCGGCTGGAAGCGCGGCGCGACGCGCGGCCGCTGCTGCCCTGGCTGGGGATCGGGGCGGCCCTCGGCCTTTTCACCGTTTGGTACGAACGCGTGTACGCCCACGCCCAAGGCGCGAGTTTCGACCTGAGCCTCGTGCAGCGCACGCTCCTCGCCGGACGCGCGGTCGTGTTCTACCTGCGTTCGCTCGCCTGGCCGTCCGACCTGATGTTCGTCTATCCGCGCTGGCTACCCGACGCGGGCGCGGCCGGGCCGTACTTGTTCCCGGGCGTGGTCCTGGCCGCCTGCGCCGTGCTCGCCGGGCTGGCGCGCCGGTGGCGGGGACCGGCGGCGTCGTTTCTCATCTACCTCGTGGCGCTCGGGCCGGTGCTCGGTTTTCTCAATATCAACTGGTTCAACTTCTCCTTCGTCGCGGACCATTTCCAATACCTCGCCATGCCTGCGATCTTCGTGGGGGTGGCGGCGGTGCTGGCCGAATGGTACGAGCGCTTCTCCGCGCGGTGGGTTCGCGCGGCGCTCGCCGTGGCGGGAGCAATCATGCTGGGCATCCTCGGCGGCCTGACCTGGCGGCACAGCGGGGATTTTCGCGATGCCGAGACCCTCTATCGCCGGACGATCGCCCGCAATCCCGCGGCGTGGTATGTCCAAAGCAGCCTCGGCGCCCTCCTGCTCAACCGGCCCGACGGCCTGCCCGAGGCGATCGACCGGCTGCTCACCACGCTGACGCTGAAGCCGAACTACCTGCAGGCTTACGTGAACCTTGGCCGCGCTTTCAGCCGCGTCCCCGGCCGGCTGCCTGACGCGATCAAAGCCTTTGAAAGCGCGCTGCGTCTCAAGCCGGACGATCCCTCGATCCGGGCGCTGCTCGCGCAGGCCCTGGCGGAAAACCCAGGGCGGCGCCTGGATGCCGTGGCCGAATATCGCCGGGTCCTGCAGCTCGATCCATCGCTTTGGGAGGCGCATGCGGCGCTGGCCGAGCTGCTGGCCGCCGACGAGGCGACGCAAACCGAAGCCGTGACGGAACTCGAGGCCGCGATCAAGCTGCGGCCCGACCTCGGCACGCTCTACAATGACCTCGGCGGAATCCTCGCGGGCATGGGTCGCGGGTCCGAGGCCGCCGCGGCGTTCGCGCAGGCGGTGGCGCGCCAGCCGGCATTCATGCCGGCGCATTTCAATTTGGCGAGCGTCCTCGTCGATCTGCCCGGCCGGTTGCCCGACGCGATCCGGGAGTTCGAGGCGGCGCTCAGGCTCGCGCCCGGGGATCCGGCCATCCACAACAACCTCGGGCTGGCCTTGCTGCGGGCCGGCCGCCGGACGGAGGCCATCGCGCAGCTGCGGGAATCGGTGCGACTTGCACCGGAGTCCGCCGAAGGGCATTTCAGCCTGGGCCGTGCCTTGCTGGCGCCGCCGGCGGACGAGGCCGCAGCCCTCGAGCAATTCACCGCGGCGGCAAGATTACGTCCGGAGTGGGACGCGGCGCAGCAGGCCGTCGCGCAATTGCGCGCGCGTCTCGGTCGCTGAACGGGCACCGCCGGCCGCGGCAGATCGTCAATAGCGGGCCAGCGTGGGATCAACCTCGCGCGCCCAGGCGTCGATGCCGCCGGCGACATTGCACGCCAGTGCGAAGCCCTGCGCGCGCAGAAAGCGGGTGACGTGCAGGCTGCGCGCGCCGTGATGGCAAAGGACGAGCAAGGGCTGGTCGCGCGGCAAGTCGCCGAGGCGGGCCGGGATCTCGCCCATCGGGATGTGGCGCGCCGGCGAGGCGGCAAATCGCCAGCTCGTCCGCCTCGCGGACATCGAGCAGGACCGCGCCGCCGCGCAACCAGTGCGCGGCGGTGGAGGGATCGACAGCGAGCGGGGCGGGCGCGGGCATGACGGGAGAGTCGCGAAAACTGCCCGCCGCGGCACAAAATGCAACCCGGCGCTTTCGCTCGCCCGGGGTGCCGCCTTGCCGCCGAGGGCGGCCGGCGCCGGCAATGGGGTTTTCGCCGGCCGGTGCCGACCCGGGCAGTTCGCCGTTGACCCGCGCTGGCGGGCGCAAAATCGTAGTGGGATGTCCGAACGATTCGTCGTCATCATGGCCGGGGGGCGCGGGGAGCGGTTCTGGCCGCAAAGCCGCGAGTCCACACCGAAGCACCTCCTGCCCATCGTCGGCGACAAGCCGATGCTCGCCCAAACGGTGGAGCGCGTGGCCGGCGTGGTGCCGCCGGCGAACATCTTCATCCTCACCACCCAGGCGCAACTCGAAGGCTGTCGCGACGCCTGCCCGGGAGTGCCGCCGGAGAATGTCGTCGCCGAACCCGTCGGCCGCGACACGGCCGCCGCGGCCGGCCTGGCCATGCTGTTGGTGAAGCGGCGGAACCCGGCGGCCGCGCTGGCGATGCTCCCGGCCGACCATGTGATCAAGGACACGGCCGAGTACGTCCGCCTGCTCGGGGTCGCGTTCGCCGCCGCCGAAGCGGCCGACGTGCTCGTGACCTTGGGCATCAAGCCGACAGCACCGGAGACCGGGTTTGGCTACATTCATCGCGCCGGTCCCTGGCGGAAGCTCGGCGGCTGCGAGGTCATGACGGTCGAGAGCTTCGTCGAGAAACCCGACCTGGCGACGGCGGAGCGTTACCTTGCCTCGGGCCAGTACTACTGGAACGCCGGCATGTTCGTCTGGCGGGTGCCAGTGGTCGAGGCCGCCTTCCGGGCGCACGCGCCGGAACTGCATGCCGGCCTGGCCCGGCTCGAGGCGGCGGCGGCATCCGCGGAGGGCTGGAGCCAGGCGCTCGCGGAAGTCTACCCGACGTTGAAGAAGGTCTCGGTCGACTATGCGCTGATGGAGAAGTCGAGGAATGTCGTGGTTGTGCCGGCGACGTTTGACTGGGACGATGTCGGCGCGTGGCCGGCGCTGGCCAAGCATTACGAGCCGGACCCGCAGGGGAATGTGCTGCGCGGCCATGCGCTCGTGGAGCAAGGCACCAACAACATCGTCATTTCCACCGACGGCCATCTCGTGGGCGTGGTTGGCGTCAGCGAACTCGTGGTCGTGCACACGGCGGAAGCGACCCTGGTGTGCCCGAAGGACAAGGCGCAGGAAATCAAGGCGCTCCTGCAGCGGATCAAGCAGGATCCCGACAAGCGGCAGTTCCTGTGAGGCCGTGCGCTGCCTCGGCATAGATTATGGCACGAAGCGCATCGGCCTGGCGCAGGGCGACGACCTCGGGGTGGCGACGCCGCTGCCGGCCCTGACCGGCGGCGACGCGAACGCCCGCTGGCAGGCGCTGGGTGAGGCGATTCGCACGCGGCGCCCGACCGACCTCGTCCTCGGCTTTCCCTACAACATGGACGGGACCGTCGGCTTCAAGGCGAAGGAGGTCGAGGCGTTCGCCGCCCGTTTGCGCACGGAATTCGGACTGCCGGTGCACCTGGTCGACGAGACCCTCACCAGCCACGAAGCCGAGTCGACCGTGCCCAAGAAGGCGCGGCGCGGCGTCCGCGACTCCGGCTTGATCGACTCGCGGGCCGCCTGCCTGATCCTCCAGGATTTTCTCGACCAGCGCCCGCCGGCCTAGTTCGTCGCGTCGCCCCGGCGTTTCCGCGGGGATGTACCTCGGTGCAGCCAGTCCCCGACGCGCGGCACGCAGCAAGCGGCGGCCCTACGGGGCGCGTGTAGTCGTCGGGCTGCACCGCGGTGCAGCCGGCATTCCCAGGAGCGCCGGCAGTTCCGCCAGCGAATCGAGCACGCGATCGTGATGGCGCCGCAGCTTGGCGGCGGGATGGTGGCCGGCGGCGACGAGGGCGCAATCGACTCCCAGCTCCCGCGCCACCTCGAGATCGTGCAGGGTGTCACCCACGAGGAGGATCGAGCCCGACGGCAGGCCGATCCGCTGCAACTGCGCGCGGCCGAGCTCGGTCTTGCTGTGCGCGTAGATGTTGTCGAGGCCGGCGAGGTCGAGAAAATATTCCGCCAGCCCGAAGTGCTGCACGATTTGGACGAGTGTCTTGTGCGGGTAGGCGGAGAGCAGCGACTGGGTGAGCCCGGCGCCGCGGACCGCGGCAAGCACGCGACGGGCGTCGTAATGCAGCCGGCACTCGAGGCGGCGGGCGTCGTAGCCGGCCATCCATTCGGCGCCGAGGCGCTCGAACGGGTCGGCGGCCGGGTCGAAGCCGAGCCGTTCGTAATAGTTCCGCACGGGAAAATCGAACACCTCATGGTACCGCGCCCGGTCCATCTCGGGCAGGCCGCGGCGGCGCAGGACGGCATTCATGACGCCGATCGAGTAATCGAGGTCGTCGATCAGCGTGCCATTCCAGTCCCAGATGAGATGGCGGTATCGCGGTGTTGACACGAGCGGGGAGGGTGCAGCGGGGCGGCCGGCCGGGACAATGTTTTTTCCGCGTGGTCGGCGCGGCCGCTTCCATCTCCGGCTTGCCGCCAGCGCGCGCGGCCCGCACCGTGGCGGCATGAATCGCCACCCGCCTGCAACGCTGCCGCGCTGGAAGTGCGTGTGCGCCTACGATGGCAGCTCGTTCAGCGGCTGGCAGAGCCAGGCGAGCAAGGATGCCGTGCAGGACGTCATCGAGCGGCGGCTGGAGGCGGTGCTCGGGGCCAAGGTCCGCATCCAGAGCAGCGGGCGGACGGACGCCGGCGTGCACGCCCTCGGCCAGGTGTTCCATTTCGACGCCGCCTGGCGGCACGGCGGCGACAAGCTTCTCGTCGCGCTCCAGGTCGGCCTGCCGCGATCGATCCAGCTGAAGAGCGTGCGGCCGGCCAGTGCGCGTTTTCACGCCCGCTTCGATGCGAAGGGCAAGATCTACCGTTACCATCTTTACCTCGGCGAGGCCGACCCCTTCACCACGGCCTATTGCTGGTCGGTCGGGCGGCCGCTCGACTGGGCCGCGATGACGGCGGCGGCGAAGGTGCTCCGCGGCCGGCACGATTTCTGGGCTTTTTCCGGAGAGAACGATCGGACGTACGAAACGACCATTCGCGATCTCCGCCGGGTCGAGCTCGCGCGCCGGGGCCGGCGGGCGACGTTCACTTTCGAGGCGGACGGGTTTCTCTACAAGATGGTCCGGAGCCTGACGGGTGCCTTGGTCAATGCCGGACGGGGCAAGTTGACGACCGATGAGATTGCCGCGCTGCTCAAGACCCGGAAACGGGTTCCGGCCGTGCTCACGGCGCCGCCGCACGGGCTTTTTTTGGTCAAAGTGTTGTATTGAAAGTACCCTGGGCGGACGCGGAGTGGATCCTGCGCTGCGTTCAGGATGACCGTCGACGCCAACTCCACCTTCTCGCCGCTCGCGTATTTGCGGGGCGGGGCCCGCGACGTTCTGTTCCCGCGAACATGCGTCCACTGCGGCCGGCTGCCCGATGGCGGCGGGCTTCGCCACGTGTGTTCCCGATGTGAGCAGCTGCTCTTTGTGGTGGAGCCGCCTTTTTGCCCGGTGTGCGGGCATCCGTTTTTCGGCGAGACCGAGGTCAACCGCGTGTGCCTGCACTGCGAGGCGCTGGATCCGGTCTTCGGCGAGGGCCGGACGGCGGTCCTGTTGAAGGGAGCGGGCCGCTCGCTGGTGCACGCCTTGAAGTACCACCACGGTCACCACGTGCTCGAGGACATCGTCGTGCTCATGACCCGCGCGCCGGGGTATGCCGACTACCTGCGCGGCGCGGTGCTCGTTCCGGTGCCGTTGCACCCGCGCAAATTGCGTGAGCGGAGGTTCAACCAGTGCCGTTTGCTCGCCGAGAGCGCGGTGCGAGTGTGCCACGGCGAGGCTCGAATCGAGGAATTGCTTCGGCGCGCGGTGGATACGGAATCGCAAACGCACCACGATCGCGAGGCCCGCCGGAAGAACCTCAAAAATGCCTTTGCTTTGGCCAACGGCGCCTCCATTAATCCGGCGCAACGTTACCTGATCATCGATGATGTTTTTACAACGGGCTCGACGCTCAATGCCTGTGCCGCCGTCCTGCGGCGCGCCGGGGTGCTGAAGCTCGACGTCGTCACCTTCGGCCACGGCTGATCCTGCATGACTCATTTCGTCAAACCCAAGCTCTCCGCTTCCAAGAAGAAAAAGAACATCCCCGAGGGGCTGTGGACCAAGTGCCCGATCTCCGACGAGATCGTCTTCACCAAGGACCTGGAGGCCAACCTCATGGTCGTGCCGAAAAGCGGGTATCATTTCCCGATCGGCTCGCGGGCGCGCATCGCCGGCATGGTGGACGAGGGCAGCTGGGAGGAATTTGACGCCGGGGTGAAGTCGGCCGACCCGCTGAAGTTCGTGGACTCGGCCGCCTATCCCGACCGCATCAAGCGCTACGAGAAGGAAAGCGGCCTGCCCGAGGCGGTCATTTGTGGCGTGGGCAAGATCGGCGGCATCCCCGTATCGCTGGCCGTGATGGATTTTCGATTCTGCGGCGGCGCGATGGGCGCGGCCGTCGGCGAGAAGATCACGCGGGCCGTCGAGCGCGCGCTGAAGAAGAAGATCCCGTGCATCATCATCAGTTCCTCCGGCGGCGCGCGCATGCAGGAGGGCATCTTCAGCCTGATGCAGATGGCGAAGACCAGCGCGGCGCTGGGACGGCTGGCCGCCGCCGGGCTGCCCTACATTTCGATCCTCACGTACCCGACGACCGGCGGTGTCACGGCGAGCTTCGCCACGCTGGGCGACGTCATCCTCGCGGAACCCGGCGCGCTGATCGGATTTGCCGGGGCGCGGGTGATCAAGGAGACGACCAAGGAGACGCTGCCGCCGGGCTTCCAGACGGCGGAGTTCCTGCTCAAGCGCGGCCTCATCGACCAGATCGTCAGCCGGCTGGAAATGCGCGATCGGTTGATTTCGCTCCTGCAGGTGCTCTACCAGCATCACTACCACGCGCACAAGGTGCCGACGGCGGTGCCGTTTCCCTCGCAAGCGGCGGTCAACAGCTGACGCCTTCGGCCGGCCTCGCCCTTGGATTTTCGTCCTGAGCGAAGAGGAGGAATCCTCATCGGCGCCCGGCACGCAGCCTTTGATTCTTCGTTGCGCTCGGAATGACGGCTCGCTGTGACTCGTTGCCACCCTTGAATCATCCTTCCGCAACCCTGACCGATTACGCGGCTGTCGCGGATTATCTCTACTCGCTCAAGGCGGGCGGGGTGAAGTTCGGCATCGACCGGATGCGGCGCCTGGCCGCGGCCTTGGGCCATCCCGAGCGTAGCCAGCCGGTGATCCATGTGGCGGGCACCAATGGCAAGGGCTCGGTCGCGGCGATGCTCGAGGGGATCTTCCGCCAGGCGGGGTGGCGCACGGGGCTGTACACCTCGCCGCACCTGGTGAAGCTGGGCGAGCGCGTGCAGGTCGACCGGCGGCTGCTCTCCGAGGCGGAGATCACCGCCTACACGGCTGAACTGCGGCCGCTGGCGGCGGCCATTGCGGAGCAGCATCCGGACGAATATCCGACCTTCTTTGAATTCATGACGGCGATGGCCTTCCTGCAATTCCAGCGGCAGCGGGTGGATATTGCGGTGGTGGAGGTCGGCATGGGCGGGCGGCTCGATGCCACCAACATCGTGGAGCCCGAGATCGCCGTCATCACCTCCATCGGGCTCGACCATTGCGCCGAGCTCGGCGGCACGCTCGCGTTGATCGCCCGCGAGAAGGCCGGCATCATCAAGCCCGGCCGCCCGGTCGTCATGGGCCGCCTGCCGCCCGAGGCCGAGGAGGTCGTGCGGGCGATCGCGGCCGAGCGCCGGGCGCCGCTGCACTCCGTGCGCGAAGCCTTCGGCGCGGCGACCGACGGATTTCCGGTCACGAATCTCGCGGGCGATTACCAGCGGTGGAACGCCGCGACTGCCGAGCTGGCGGCCCGCCTCATGGCTGCCCGTTGGCGGCTCTCCGACCGGACGATCGCGGCGGCGCTGCAGGGAGTCGACTGGCCCGGCCGCTGGCAGCAGGTGCGCGTGGGCGGGCGCGAGGTGATACTCGATGCCTCGCACAACCCGGAAGGCGCGCAGGTATTGGACGAGCAATTGCGCCGGCTGACGGAGCGCACCGGCCGGCCGCCGGTGATCGTGGCCGGTGCGCTCGGCGAATTCCGTGCGCGCGCTTTGCTCGAGGTGGTGCTGCGGCATGGGCGCGAAGTGCACCTGGCGACGCCGCGGCAGGCCCGCGCATGCACGTTCGAGGAGCTGCTGGCGCTGGTGCCGGAGGCGGAGCGCCCGCGGGTCCGGCGTGCGGCGGTGGAAACGATCTTTCCCGACGCGCAGACGTGCGCCGTCGGTGCGCCCGGGGACGTGGTCGTCGTGACCGGCTCGATTTACCTTCTCGGGGAAGTATTGGAGCGGCTCGAGCCGCGCCGCGGCGCTGGCGAAGGACGCCTGCAGGATTTTTGATGCCGGGGAGGCGGGGGGACCACCCGCCCTCTTGCCTGGATGCGACGATCAAGCCTCGCGGGGTGAGGGCACCGCGCCCCCATTGAAGTCCTCGTTTCGCGGGCCGGGCGCCGGAGTCGCCGGCAAGTCACTGCACGCTTGTCACCTTTTCGCGACGGCTGCATGGTGCCGGGGTGCCTTTCACCCGTTCGTTTGCCCGGTCCTTTCGCGGCCGCCGCGTGCTGATCACCGGCGGGCTCGGGTTCATCGGCTCGAACCTGGCGCGGCAGCTGGTGGCGCTCGGGGCGAAGGTCACGATCCTCGACAGCCTCATTCCCGAGTATGGCGGCAATCGGTACAACCTGCACGGGTTCGAGCGCAAGCTGAGCATCAACCTCTCGGACCTGCGCGATCGCCACAGCCTGCCGGAATTCCTGCGGGGCCAGGATTATCTGTTCAACCTCGCCGGGCAGACGAGCCACATGGACTCGATGGCGGATCCGGAGACCGACCTGGAGATCAACTGCCGCTCGCAGCTCACGCTGCTTGAAGCCTGCCGCCGGCACAACCCGCGGCTGCGGATTGTGTTTGCCAGCACCCGCCAGATCTACGGGCGCCCGGATTATCTTCCCGTCGACGAGCGGCACCCGTTGCGACCGGTCGACGTGAATGGCATCAACAAACTGGCGGGCGAGGAATACCATCTCCTCTACAGCGAGGTCTACGGCGTGCCGAGCACCGTGCTCCGCCTCACCAACACGATCGGCCCGCGCATGCGGGTGAAGGATGCGCGGCAGACTTTCGTGGGGGTCTGGATCCGCGACGTGCTCCAGGGCAAGCCGATCGAGGTCTGGGGCGGCAAGCAGCTGCGCGATTTCACCTATGTCGACGATGCGGTCGAGGCGCTGCTGCTGGCGGCGACGCGGCCGGAGGCGGTGGGGCGAATCTTCAACCTCGGCGGCCAGGGAACCATCGCCCTGCGGGACCTCGCGGAACTCCTGGTGGAGGTCGCCCGCCAGGGCAGTTTCCGGGTCCGGGCATTCCCGGCGGGCCGGAAGAAGATCGACATCGGGGACTATTATTCGGACTGGCATCTGATCGAGTCGACGCTGGGCTGGCGGCCGCGCACGACGATCAAGCAGGCGCTTTACCGAACGGTGGCGTTCTACCGGAAGGAACTGCCGCACTACCTGTGACGATTCGTCATTGGTCATCATTCATTTTTCAACGGTCATTGCCCTGGGCCGACGGCGTGCAGCTGGTACCGATGAACGACGGCCCGTGACCGATCATAAATGACAAATGAAGATATTGCCCGCTGACCCCAAGGCCGCCTACCTCGCCGCCAAGACCGATATCGACGCCGCCATCGACCGCGTGCTCCAGAGCGGCCATTATATCCTCGGGCCCGAGGTCGAGGCCTTTGAAAAGGAATTCGCCGCCTGGCTGGGAACCGGCGGAGTGGTCGGGGTCGCGAATGGGACCGACGCCATCGAGCTGGCGCTGCACGCCGCGGGCATTGGGGCGGGCGACAAGGTGGTGACGGTGGCGAACACCGTCACGGCCACGGTCGCGGCCATTGCCGCCACGGGAGCCAAACCGGTGTTCATCGACATTGAACCGGACACGATGCTCATGGACGTCAACGGCCTCGAGCGGCTGCTGATGGAGATTCGCGACCCGAAGATCAAGGCCGTCGTCCCGGTGCACCTTTACGGGCAGGCCGCGGACCTGCCGCGGATCGCCACGCTGGCGACGGCGCACAACCTCTGCGTCGTCGAGGATTGCGCGCAGGCCCACGGCGCGAAAGTCGGCGGCCAGGCCGCCGGTACCTTCGGCCAGCTGGCCTGCTTTAGCTTCTACCCGACGAAAAACCTCGGGGCCCTCGGCGACGGCGGCGCCGTGGCCGGGCGCGACGGCCTGCTCTTGGAAAAAGTCCGGCTGCTGCGGCAATATGGCTGGCGGAAGCGGTACGTGAGCGATACCTCCGGCCGGAACAGCCGGCTGGATGAGCTCCAGGCGGCTGTCCTGCGGGTGAAGCTCGCGCGGCTCGATGCTGATAACCGCCGGCGCGCGGAGCTGGCCGGGGCCTATCTGGCGGGACTGAAGAACACCCCTTTGCGCCTGCCGCTGGTGGCTGAGGGCCGGACGCATTGCTGGCACCAGTTCGTGGTGCGGACGCCGCGGCGCGATGAGCTCAAGACGCACCTCGAGAAGGCCGGAATCAATTGCGGCGTGCTTTACCCCGTTCCCATCCATCGCCAGCCCGCCTATCATGATGCGACGCTGAACCTGCCGCACACCGAGCAGGCGTGCGCCGAAGTGCTCTCGCTGCCGCTTCATCCCGGCCTCGCGGACGGTGACGTCGACCGCGTCGTGCGCGAGGTGGCCGGATTCTTCGCGTAGCGGCCTTTCCCCTTTCCACGCATGAAGACCACCGAATCCGAGGAAGACGTCGAAATCGAATCACCCGTCGGCCGGGCCGCGCGCCTGACCTTTTTGAGCAGCCTGGGCTTCTGGCCGCTCTTTCTTTTCGCGGCGAAATTCATGCTGGATCCGCCCGCCAAGACGACGGCGGCCATCATGGAGAGAAACGTCCTGGTGGACGGCACCTGGATCTATCCCGTGACGGTGATCGCGGCCTGGCTCCTGGCGAAACGCGGGATGCGGCTGGGGCGTTCGGATCTGGCCTGCGTCCTGCCCTGGGTCCTCCCGGCGCTGCTGTGCTGCTACTGGCCGGTTTATTATTTTGTGCTGTGAGCGCCGCCGGCCGCCACGGGAACCGGGCGGCCCCCGGGCCGGGCAAGTTCTAGGCGAGCTTGAGCAGCTCGGTGGTGGCGGGCACGTCCTTGATGATCTGCGACGGCTGCGGCCCGACTCCGAGATAACGCAGGTTCGGCAGCACGGCCGGCAGTTTCTCCGGGTAGGCGACTTCAACAATGCTGCGCACCATCGCGGCGGCATAGCGGCGGGCATTGGCCGGCAGATCGGCGAAGCTCCGGACACCGGTGATGTCCTCGGTCCACCCCGCGTGGCGCGTGTAGACCGGGCGCAGCGTCTTGCGCAGCGCCTCGTTGCGGGGCACGTGGCCATGGCGCCGGCCGGACGCGTCTTCGTAGGCGGTGCAGATGCGGAGCTCGTGGCCCCCGCTGAGCGCGTCGATTTTGTTGATCATCAGATCCTGGAATCCCCCGTAGCGGAGGGCGTCGCCCTTTTCGACGGCGTCGTACCAACCGACCATGCGCTGCCGGCCGGTGGTGGTGCCAAACTCGATCTGCTTGAGCTTCTGGCAGAGCGGGAGCGAGTCCTCCATCTGCGTGAGGAAGGTATGGGTGCCGACCTTGGTATCGTAGGCCTTGGCGACGCCGAAGGTGTGCACCGGCTGGGCCGGGATGCCGGCGCTTTCGAAGATCTCCGGCGTGAACGTGTGCGAAGCGGTGACGTTGGGCGAGAACCCGTGGCGCTTGTCGAGCCAGTACGCCTGGCCGAATTCGCCGACGATGGACCGGCCGGCGGCGAGCTCGCGCAGCACGAGCTCGCGGACCTCGCCGATGTTGCGGCGGAGCTGCTGGCCGGCGTCCCAATAGACCTCCGTCAGCTTCGCGACGTTCAGGGTGAAGGGCGCGTCGCCGCGGAACATCTTGAAGTCGAAATCGGAATGCTTGAAGCAGCCGAGCCCGATGGCTTCCTCGTTGGCGCGATATTCGGCGGCGGAGAGTTTCTCAAAGAAGGCGTTCCAGTTTTCCGGGCTGACGCGGCAGACGTGCTGGATGGTCCGGCAGGCGCGGTCGGCGCGGCCGGCGAGCTTGCGGGCGAAGAAATTCGGCCCGCCGAGGAAATCGGCGAAAGTGATCTGCCACTGGCCGGTCTCATCCTGGTAGGCCGGCGTGATGCCGCGCCCGGTCGAACCGCGGGGCTCCTCCTGGAGGACGTTGACGCGGTAGTCCTCCCACGCGAGGTCGAGCAACCGGTGGGTGAAGTCGGACACCAGCGTGCGCTCGTCGATGAGCAGGCGGGAGAAGATCTGGTAGCCCTTGTGCTCGAGCGGCCGGCCTTCCCAGAGGATCTTGCGCGGGTCGGCGACGACCCCGGCGCCGATCGCCAGGTGGGGAACCTCGGCCATGACGACGCCGGCGGGGAGGAGGTTGAGCTTGATGCCGCCGGCGGTATGGCCCGAGTTGGAGCCGCCGTTGACCTTGAAGACCACCGAGACGGCGGCGGGCGTCGCGCGCAGCTCCTCGATGATCTCGGGTATCAGGCGGCCCTTGCCTTCGTCACCGAAGGAGATGCCGACATCGGCGATGAGCTGGCTGCGGAAGGAAGGGAGCGGCATGGGCACAACGGGCCAAGGACGGAGCACAGTGCACGGGCGGGAGGGCGGCAACGGTTTTCTGGCACAACCCATGGCTTGACGCACATTTCAGATCCGTGCCTTTGCAGGGCGGCGGCCCTGCCGGGCAGGAATGGCAGGACGCACGCCGGCTCGACCGAACCCACGTCCACGCAGGGGCGCGACCTGACCGCGCACGGGGTCAGCGATCCCGCCCGGCAAGTTCGGAGTTTGGCCGCAGCCTGGCCAGCCCCAGCGCCAGCAGCGCATAGGCCGTGCCGACGAGATGCGCGCTCGTGGCGATCCTGACGCTCGGTTCGTCAAAGCGGATGGTTCCGCCGCCGTGGCCGCCGTGCCAGGCCTGTACGACAATCTCCAGGAGATAGATCGCAATGACCGCCGGCCAGAACCAGTCGCTCCAATTGCGCCGCCATCCCTGGGCGGCGAGATAAAGGAGCAGCCCGAGGTCGACGGCGCTGAGGCCGCCATAGCGGGTCATGCCCGGGTCGAACAGGAAAATGCCGGCCGAGATGGCGGCGGGCATCGCGAAGAAGCCGATGCGGGCGAACAACCGGTGCCGTTCCTCGAGCAGCCAGCCGACGATCAGGAACAGGCCGGTGTCGGGGACGAAGTGCGACCAGCCGAAATGAACATAGTGCCCCGTCCAGACCCGCCAGAGCTGGCCCGCCGCGATTGCGGACCGGTCATAGATCAGCGTCTCGCGCCAGCCGGGAAAGCACTGGACGACGAGGGAAAACGCGGCGCCGACCAGGTAAAGGACGGGCGGCTTGGTGGCGAAAAGGCGGACGGGCAGGCGCATGCCGGTCATCGACGATTGCGGAGCAATCGAGCGATGCCAAGCACGCTGAGGGCGGCGATGAACCAGTCACTGATGGCGCCGCCGCCCCCTCCGCCGCTCTTGGGCGCGGGCGTGGGAGTCATGGACGACGAGGCGCTGACCGTGAGGGTGGCGACGGCGCTCGTGACGGAACCGGCGGTGTTCGACACCACGACCGTATAGTTGCCCGCATCGGCCGTCGTCACGCTGGCGATGGAAAAGGTCGAACTCGTCGCCCCGGCGATGTCCACGCCATCCTTGCGCCACTGGTATTTGGGCGCCGGCGTACCGGTGGCGCTGACGCCGAAGTTGACGGTATCCCCGGCGGTCGCGGCGCGGCTGAGCGGCTGGGCGGTGATGACCGGGGCCACGCTCAGCGGATTGACGGTCAGCGTGGCGTTGTTGCTCGTGGCCGAGCCCTGGGAATTCGTGACGGTGACCGAATAGGTGCCGGCGTTCGCCTGCTGCACGTTGGTCAGGCTGTAAATCGAACTCGTGGCACCGGCGATGGCCTTGCCGCCGAAGGACCACTGGTAGGTGAGCGGAGCCGTGCCGTTCGCCGCGACGCTGAAGGTGACATTATCGCCTTCCGTGACGGTCTGGCTGGCTGGCTGGGTGGAGATGGTCGGCGCGCTCGCCGTGGCGTTCAGGGCGACATTCAGGGTGATGCCGCCCGTGTCCGCGCCGACACCGTTGTCAAAGCCATTGACCGCGAAATAATAGGTGGTGCCGGCGACGGCATCGAAGGTGAGCTGGCTCGTAATGGTGTGCACTCCGGCGATGTCCGGTCCGTCGTCATTGGTGCCAATGGTGGTCAGCGCGGAAACCGATGAGCCGGTGTAGACCCCCAGGGTGGTGTCGAGATAACTGCCCTTCGTATCCACCGTCACCGATCCGGAGAGGGGCGCGGCCCATTTCCACCAGACGGAGCGGCCGTTGGCGCCGGCGTTGCTGCCATGATCCGGCTCGCCGGGCTGCATCGAGGCGTTGGTGTTGAACCCGGTGACGGTCGCGGTGTTGTTGTTGAGGGTGATCGCAATCGCGTTGGCGAAGTCGTCGTTGCGCGGCACGCCGGGCGGGCCGTAGAGATTTTGCGCGCCGGTGATGTCGTCCGTGGTTTGGGCGTCGATGCCGCTGATCTTGCTGTTCATGATCGCGGACACGGTCTGGCCGGCCTCGTCGGGATGATCCAGGCCCAGCAAATGGCCCAATTCGTGGGTGGCGACCCGCCGCATATCGAACGGGCCTGAAGCGGAGGTGGCGCGCGACGGGCCCGAATACGAGTCCCACGTCAGGGCATTGTTGAAAATCACGTCGCCTTCGCTGCGGACATCGCTGTTCCGGCTCGACCAGGTGGTCGTCACCGCGAGGACGTTCTTGTCGAATGCCGTCCCAAACACGTTGGCGGCGAGCGCCATTTCGTTGACGCCATTGCGGTCGCCGGGCGCGCCCGTGGCGATGCTCGTCTGCAGCTGGATGGACCCGAGGAGCGCATTCCAGGAGGACGCCGCGGCCTGGGCGGTGGTGCTGTAATTTGTGCCATCGGAAAGCGTGGGCGTCGTGCCGAGCAGGATGCGGATCGGGACCGTGCCGGCTGCGAGTTTGAGCGGGTGGCCGCTCGAGCTTTCGATGTAAGTGAAGGCGAAGGCCGCAGGCACCAAGAGCAGGCCTGCGACGGCGCCAATCCAGGTGGCGTGGCGTTTATCTCTCAATCTGGGTACGGGTTTCGCCGGGCCGGGCGGCCCGGATTTTGGCGGCGAACTCGGAAGCGGTCATCGGCTGGGCGGAAGGGTTCTGCACCTTCACGGCGCTGAGTTTGGTCATCGGCAGGGAGACGTCGTTTTCGCTGTAAAGCGGCATGCCGTTGCTCCGCAGGGCGTATTCGCGGCCGGTCTGGCGATCGCGGAAGATCGGGTAGACCCCATGCATGACTGCGACCAGCGGGTAGAACACGGTGCCGTTGCCATGGACAAAGAGAATGTTCTCGTCCCCGACGTGAAATTTGGGCGCCCCTTCGACTGTCAGGGTGTCGTCGCCCACGGTGCCGCCGACCATGTCGAGCACCAGCGGCGAGGGTGGGGTGCCGCGGATGACCTCCTTCACGTCAAGGGTGACGCGCGAAGCGATAAAGCGGTGCCCATCTTTTTCGCGCCAGGCAGAGTCGATTGATTTGACCGTGGCGCGAACGACGTAATCGGCTTGGGCGACAAGCTGGTCGAACTCCGGCGCCTGCACGGTCGTGCCGAAAGAGCGCAGCGGACTTGCGGCCAGGGCCACGGCCAAGGCCATGCCGGTCAGGGTGCGATTCCACATGAAAACTGAGACGCTGGAGATCAGGAATTGTTTCACGAGTTCATGTGAAGCATAAGCTGACATCATGCGTTCGTCAAAGCGCCGGGCGGCGGCCGGCGCGAGAATATTTTCACACCGAGGCAAGCGGATGCCACCGACTGATTTCGCCTATTTTTAGCGGGTCGCGTGGTGCTCGTGCGTGGGGGAGCGACCGTGGTGGCGAAGAGTGCCGAGGGCAGGGCGGCCGAAGGTCGCGCTCAGCGCGGGCCCGCATGCTGCCGCCGGGCCTCGCGGTTCAAGGCGGCGGCGGCGCGATGGTCTCGCCCTGCACAAGCTGGGCCTCGACGAGGATCTTTCGCCGCGGGGCCTGGGGATGGTGGATGCGGTTCATCAGCCGGGTCAGCGCCGAGGAACCGATGTGCTCGTGCGGCACGCGCATCGAGGTGGCGCGACGCAGACCCGGTGGCGGCTCGAGCCCGTCGAAGCCGGTGATCGAGCAATCCTCAGGCACGCGGAGGCCGCGGGCCTGCAGGTCGTGCATGAGCGGGTAGGCCTGGTGGTCCGCGGCACAGACCCACGCGGTGACTCCGTCGTGCTTGACCAGGCGCGCCACGGCTTCCGTGACGCCGGCTGGCGTCAGCCGCGGGACGTTCTTTTGCACGTTGAGCACCCACTCCGGATGAAATTCCAGGCCGAGGTTGAACAGGGCCTCGACATAGCCGCTGAAGCGGCGTGCCACCCAATGACCGCCGACGGGATAGTCCCACGACAGGAAACCGATCCGGCGATGGCCCGCCGCGTGCAGGTTCTCGACGAGCGAAACGATCGCCGGGGCGTCGTCCGTGTCGATGATGTCGATGCCGGGGTGGTTGTAGCTCTCGAGCACGGCCACGGTGGAGATCTTGCGTGCCAGCACCTCGACGGCCGATTCGGCGAAGGGGTGAATGAGGATCACGCCGCGCCAGTCGCCATTGCGGATCTGGCGGAACACCGACTGGCGGTTCGACTCCGGGTGGAAATCGCCGGGCGGCTGGTAGTGGATGTCGATCGTGACGCGCTCCACCTCGGCCCGGTCGCGAATGCCCTTGATGACGTAAGGGAATGTCGCCGTCGCCATCACCACGTTTTCCGCCGGGATGCCCACGAGCACGCCGATCGCGAATGAGCGCGAGCTCTTCGAGTGCCGCCGCGCGAGGCGACCAGGCGAGGGGCGGTAACCCATTTCCTCGGCCATCGCATGGACGCGCGATCGGGTTTCCGCGCTGATCGCCGGATGATTGGCCAGGCTGCGCGACACGGTGGTGCGCGAGATGCCGAGCTTCGCGGCGATGACGTCCTGGTTGATCTTGGTCATTGGCGGACTGAGAGCTGATCGAGCTGGTGCCGTCATCGCTAGCGCACGCCGCTGGGAATTCAAGGATTAAAAGCTATGCACGAAAACCGAAAACATATCGATTAACAGGCGCAGTGAATATTTGCAGAAAGTAGGTAACCCATTGCAAAACAAGTTTAAGCGATTTTCTAAGTCGTATTAGAATGCTGTGCACATCGATGTGCATATAACGGTTGACATAATCATGCTACGAGAGGGATTTTTGGCGCGTCGTTTCGAGAGATCGAAAATGACATTTTGCCGAATGTTTCCCTGCCCCCGGTTGATTTCGAAGTGGTCGCCTGCCCGTTCGCGAGCTCAGGCCTGCTTGGTTGTCCAGCCGGATGCGACTCCAACCCCCAACCAAACCGTTCATGCTATGAACCCCCACCAACGATTCCCGCTTCACGCCGGAGTACTCGTGTGTTCCGCGTTGCTCGGCGCCTGGCCGATGACCGGTGCCGCCCAAACGGCGCCCACCTCGGTCGACACCGATCTCAACAGACAGGAGGAGACGGTCGTGCTCTCCCCCTTCAAGGTCACGACGGAAAAGGACAACGGCTACAAGGCCACCAACGCCACCACCGGCACGCGCCTGAACGAATCGATCAAGGACCTGCCGATGCCGATCTCCGTCATCACGGAGCAGTTCGTGCGCGACACCGGCGCGACCGACCTGCGGCAGGCGCTGGCGTACACCGCCGGCATCCAGCTGCAGTCCCAGAATGACCAGGGCACGCCCGGCGGCGCCTACCAGGGCCCCGGCGGCGTGAACAACCCCGAGGGAGCCACGGCGAACATCACCCAGACTTCGTACAAGATCCGCGGCTACGTCACCGACGCGGTGCTGCGCGACGGCTTCCGCCGTCAGAATTCCACCGACTCGGTCAACATCAGCCGCGTCGAGGTGGCGTTCGGCCCCACCGCGCTCCTTTACGGCATCGGCGAGTTCGGCGGCATCGTGAACTACATCCCGAAAGCCCCGCAGGCCAAGTCCGCCTCCGAGGCGACCGTCGCGCTCGGCACCTACGATTTCAAGCGCCTGACCATCGACTCGACCGGCCAGATCAGCCCGACCTGGGACTTCAACTATCGGGTCACGGGCGCGCTCGAAGACACGAAGGACTACACCGATTACTACAAGCAGAACCACAACTTCATCTCGCCGGCGTTCAGCCTGCGTCCGACGAAGACGACGCAGATCGACGTCGACTACGAATACGGCCACCAGACCCAGGACGGCGTCGGGTTCCGCCGGGTCCGCGCGATGGCCAATGTGAGCGGCGGCGACCAGGGCGAGCATGCGGACTTCTACACGCTGCCCGGCACGGATCCCTACACCTTCCGGTGGAGTGGTCCGGACACCTATTCCAAGACAACCGCCAGCAACTTCCGCGCCCAGGTCGCGCAGGAGCTCGGCGCCAACTTTCACCTGCTGATCGGTTACAACCATTCCAAGGCCGATTTCTCCACCCGGGACGTGCTCGGCAACCTCGCGCAGAATGTCGGGCCGGCCTCCCTCCGGAAGACGGTGAACTTCGGCACGGCGTCCCTCGACAAGTCGAACGGCGACAGCAACCTCAACGTCGTCAACGGCCAGGTCAACGACGTGGTCCTCCAGTATGGCTGGTCCGCAACCGAAAGCTCGAACTCGCACGACCAGTTCCGCAGCGAGCTCAACTGGCGGTTCAAGCTCTTCGAGAACAAGAAGTGGCTCGCCTTCACGAATTCGTTCCTCTTCGGCCACTCCGAGGAGACGCAGAAGAACACCAGCGCCAACGTCGCGACGGCGGACAACACCTTCAACTACAAGAGCCCGCTCGACACCGCACCGATCGTGTTTGGCAAGCAGGGTGACGGCTCCACCGACCTCGCGATGGTGCCGAAGATCGACAACTCCACCAAGGCCTGGGACCAGTCCACCTACCTCGTCTATTCGGCCAAGGCGCTGGATGACCGGGTGATGATCATCTACGGCGGCCGCGATGACATCAGCGACAACTTCGTCCACACGCACGACGCGCGCAACAACACGGTCACCGACGTCCGCAGCGACAAGGCCAAGATCCGCACCTACCAGCGTGGCATCAGCGTGCAGCTGACGCGCCAGATCTCCGCCTTCGCGCTGAAGGCCGAGGGCGTCTCGCCGAACTTCAGCGGCGCCATCGACACCAACGGCCAGCCGATCGGCCCGATCGTGGCCAAGAGCAAGGAATTCGGCGTCAAGGTCGACCTGTGGGACGGCCGGGTCTCGGGTTCGGTCAGCTCGTTCAAGATCAACCGCAGCGGCACGCCGTTCTCCTACTGGTGGTCGCCAACGAGCAACAACATCAAGTTCAACCCGAACAAGGACATCGTCTACAACGTGAGCAATTTCTCGCCGGACTCCGTGCCGGGCGGGAGCAACGGCGGCAACGGGGCGGCCAACGCCTCGCTCACCCAGTGGAACGCCGGCGTCGCCGCGGGCTCGATCTACCAGAAGAACGGCACGTGGTACGTGAACGCCTCCCAGACCGCCGGCGCGGCCTACCTCGACGCGGTCTTCGACTACACGAAGCAGCACGGCATGAGCTGGCCGGGCTGGCTGTACAACTACGACAGCGAGACGAACAATGCCTGGAATGACATCGCCGCCTCCAAGGGCGAGTCCGTCATCGGTTCCGACCAGGCCAAGGGCTGGAGCGCGGACCTGATGTTCACCCCGAACAGCAACTTCCAGATCTGGGCCAATTACACCCATATCAACAAGGTCATCACCTCGGCCGGCCAGTTCGCGAAGTACCCGTACCCGCAGGACAAGTGGGCCGTCTGGTATTTCCCGAACACCGATTGGGGCCTGACGGGCAAGCCGCTGGCGACGGTGTACACCAACGCGGCGGACAGCTCGACGTGGACCGGCATCGGCTACGGCTCGGGTGAGACCCAGGACGACACGCCGGAGCACCAGGTGGCGGTCTGGGGCAACTACCAGTTCACCAAGGGCCCGATGAAGGGCTGGTCCTTCGGCCTCGGCGGCGACTGGATGTCGCCGCGCGAATACCAGTCCGGCATCACGCACGGCGGCGGCCAGCGCATCACCGACGCGAAGGGCAACGTGGTGGTCCTGAAGACCCCCGCGCAGCTCACCGTGAACATGATGGCGCGGTACACGTTCAAGTGGAATGAGCACCCGATGAGCGTGCAGCTCAACGTGAACAATCTCCTCGACGACCGGAAACTCTACGGCCTCATCTACGCCCCGCCGATCTCGGCCCGCGTGGAATGCGACTATCGCTTCTGATCGCCTGATCCGACCCGTCCGGCGCGCGCGGCGATCCGTCGCGCGCGCCCTTTCCCGGGGTGGGGCGCACCGGCATGGCGCTCGCCAATTTCTTCCGCCCTGCTTGAGTCGGCGTCTCCTCCCTTCACCCCGTGTCCGACCCCACCACTGTCCTCTCCTTCAAGGAAAAACTCGCCTATGGCCTCGGCGACACCGCCTCGAATTTCTACTTCCAGGCGTTCAACCTGTTTCTCGCCTACTACTACATCGACGTGGTGGGCATCGAGAAGGTCGCGGCCGGCAACGTGCTCGCGTTCGTGCCCATCGCCGTCGCCTTCCTGAATCCCGTGATCGGCGCCATCGCCGACCGCACCCACTCGCGCTGGGGCAAGTTCCGACCCTGGCTCCTCTGGGGCGCGCTGCCTTATGGCGTGCTCGGCTACGTGATGTTCCTCCACCCGGACGTCGGCACGACCGGGCGCCTGGTCTTCGCCTATGTCACCTACACCCTCGTGCTGGTCGCCTACGCCGCGATCAACACGCCCTACGGAGCGCTCATGGGCGTGATGTCGGCCTCCTCCGCGGACCGCACCTCCCTCAGCTCCTACCGTTTCGCCTGTGCCTTTCTCGGCGCGCTCCTGATCGGCTGGCTCGTGCCGATCCTGAAGGATGCGCTCACGCCCGCCGGCGGCGTGCCGGCCGATGGCTTCCGCAACACCATGGCCATCTTCGCGGTCATCTCGGTCGGGATGTTCCTGTTCACCTTCGCGAACACGAAGGAGCGGGTCGCGACCGCGCCCGAGGCGCAGGGTTCGCTCAAGGAGGACCTGCGCGACCTCACCCGCAACGGCCCCTGGCTGGTGCTCTTCGCGGTGGCCTTCCTCAACCTGACCAACACGGGCCTGCGCAACGCCGCCGGCATCTTCTATTTCAAGTACTGCGTCGGCAACGAGCCGGCCGTCGCCAACTTCAACCTGGTCGGCTTCCTCTGCTTCATCGTCGGGTCGCTCTCGACCAAGCTGTTCACGCGGTACTTCTCGCGCCGCTCGCTCATGATCTGGCTCACGCTGGTCAACGGCGCCGCCATCGGGGCGTGTTATTTTGTCGACCCGCACAACCTGCCGCTGCTCTACGCCTGCAACATCGTCGCGTCTTTCGCGGCCGGGCCGACGCCGGCCATCGTGTGGTCGCTCTACACCGACACGGCCGACTACGGCGAGTGGAAGTTCGGCCGTCGCGCCACCGGTCTGCTGATTTCGGCGACGGTGCTCATCCAGAAGATCGGCCTCGCCATCGGCGGCGCGCTCATCGGCTGGCTGCTCGATTACTACGGTTTCGTCCCCAACGCCGTCCAGACCCCGCGTGCGATCCATGGCGTCACGCTGCTCTTCAGCCTCATGCCCGGCACCCTCGCGGTCCTCGCCGGCGTCGCGACCATCCTGTATTCGCTCGATGAGCCGCAGGTGAAGCAGATCGAGCGCGAGCTGGCCGCCCGGAAGGCGACCGCGGCCGCGGCGGCCGCCACCTGAATTTCCCCATGCGCCCGCTTCCCCTGATTCTTCCCCTCGCGACCATGCTGCTCACGTCGTCACTGCCCGCGGCGCGCACCTGGACGGTGACCGAAACCGCCCGCGACAACGGCCACCGCCTGACTCCGGTCGCAGCGCCCGCGGCGGGCGGGTCCGCGCCGGCGATCGTCATCGATCCGGCCCAACGCTACCAGGAGATGCTGGGCTTCGGCGGGGCGCTGACCGAGTCGTCCGCCTGGGTGCTGGCGCAGCTGCCGACGGCCAAGCGCGCCGAGATCCTGCGCCGTTACTTCGACCCGGTGGACGGCCTCGGCTACACGCTGGCGCGGACCCACATCAACAGCTGCGACTTTTCGGTCAGCATGTGGGAGCTCGACGCCACGCCGGGCGATTACGACCTGCTCGATTTCTCGCTCGCCCCGATGCGGAAGTGGCTGCTGCCGCTGCTGCACGACGCCATCAAGGCCTCCGGCGGCACGCTCCGCATCCTGGCCTCGCCGTGGAGCCCGCCGCATTGGATGAAGACCAACAACCGCATGGACGACGGTGGCAAGCTGCGCGGCGAATACGCGGCCGCCTGGGCGCGCTATTACGTGAAGTTCGTCCAGGCCATGAAGGCCGAGGAGGGCATTCCCATCTGGGCGCTGACGGTGCAGAACGAGCCCGACGCGCACCAGACTTGGGAATCCTGCCTCTATTCGCCCGCGGAGGAGAGCCGCTTCGTGAGCCAACACCTGGGGCCCGCCCTCGCCCAGGCCGGCCTCGGCCACGTGAAGCTGCTCGGCCTCGACCACAACCGCGACATCGAGGAAAAGTACGCCGACGCGGACTTCGGCAACCCGGAGTCGTCGAAATATCTCTGGGGCCTGGCGCTGCACTGGTACGTGAGCGATGACTTCGCCGCGTCGTCCCGCGTCCACGCGAAGTATCCCGACAAGCCCATCGTGTTCACCGAGGGCTGCCGCGAGGGCGGAGCGGCCATCGGCGCCTGGGAGCACGGGGAGATCTACGCCCACCAGATGATCGGCGACTTCCACAACTGGGTCGTGAACTTCCTCGATTGGAACATCGTCCTCGACCAGCGCGGCGGACCGAACCACGTCGGCAATTTCTGCGACGCACCCGTGATCGTGGACACCACCACCCAGGAGGTCCGCTACGGGCCGTCGTTCTTCTACCTGGGCCAGTTCAGCCGCTTCGTGAAGCCGGGGGCGCGTCGCATCGGCAGTGAGGGCGGGCCCGCCGGCCTCGAGTCGGTCGCGTTCGCCAATCCGGACGGCGCGCTGGTCGTCGTGGTCCTGAACGCGACCGAGGCGTCATCGTCCTTCGGGCTCGCCGTCGGGGGCGAAACCGTCGCGGGCACGATCCCCGCGCACGCGATCCAGACCTACGTCGGCGCGCCCCGCTGACGCCGCTCCGATGTCCTTGCGCACGTTTTTGTTCGTTTTCACCGCGGCCGCCCTGGTGCCGGCGATCCGCGCGGCCGCGCCCGCCGGCTGGAGTCTGGTCTGGGCGGATGAATTCGACCAAGGCGCCCAACCGGATCCGAAAAAATGGGACTACGACGTGGGCGGCCACGGCTGGGGCAATCGCGAGCTCCAGTTCTACACCCGCGCGCGGCCGGAGAACGCCCGCATCGAGGACGGCCATCTCGTCATCGAGGCGCGCCGGGAGCCGTGGCAGGGAAAGGATTACACTTCCGCCCGGCTCGCGACCAAGGGTCGGGCGGACTGGACCTATGGGCGCTTTGAGATCCGCGCCAAACTCCCGGCGGCGCGCGGCACATGGCCGGCGATCTGGATGCTCCCGACACAGTGGGACCTCGGAAACCACCAGTGGCCCGATGTCGGCGAGATCGATATCATGGAGCACGTGGGATACGAACCCGGACGGATCCATGGCTCGACCCACAGCCGGAAGCACCAGTGGCGAAATCACAACCAGCGCACCGCCATCGTCGAGGTGCCGGACGCCACGACGACGTTTCACACCTATGCGATGGAGTGGGACGCGGAGGAAATCCGGATGTGGGTGGATGACCGGCTGTACTTCACCTCCCGCAAGGACGGCGGCGATTGGACGGTCTGGCCTTTCTTCCGCCCGTTTCACCTGGTGTTGAACCTCGCGGTCGGCGGCGACTGGGGCGGCGTGCAGGGGGTCGATGCCGGAGCCTTTCCCCAACGCATGGAAGTCGACTACGTCCGCGTCTACCAGCGCGCGTCCCAACCATAATCATGTCCGCCATTGACCAATCCCGCACCGTCTGGTGCGACGAGTTCAACCAGCCCGTCGGCAGCGCGCCCGACGCGGCCTTCTGGTCGCACGACCTCGGCGCGACCGGCTGGGGCAATGCGGAGCTCGAGTGTTACACGGACCGGCGCGAGAACTGCGAGGTGGTGGCCGATGAGAACGCCTCGCACGGGCGGGCGCTGGTGATCCGGGCCCGGCGGGCTCCGGACGGGAGCCACACGTCGGCCCGAATCAAGACCCAGGGAAAGTATGGCGCCCTGCATGGGCGGATCGAAGCGCGGCTCAAGTTGCCGCAAGGGCAGGGCATCTGGCCGGCGTTTTGGATGATGGGGGCCAACATCGACCGGTCCCCGTGGCCCGATTGTGGCGAGATCGACATCATGGAGGTGCTCGGCCACGACCAGCAGACACTCCATAGCACGATCCACGGACCGGGTTACTCGGGAAAGCACGGGATCTCGAAATCGACCCGTCTCCCGGCCGGCCAACGATTCTGCGACGCCTACCATGTGTTTGCCGTCGACTGGTCGCCAGGCCGCGTGGCCTTTTCCTGCGACGGCGCCGTCTATCACACCCGCTCGCCGGCGGACCTCCCCGCCGGGACGCGGTGGGTATTCGACGATGGTCCCTTCTTCCTCATCCTGAACGTGGCGATCGGCGGGCACTGGCCGGGATATCCAGATGACTCGACGGTTTTCCCGCAGGAAATGCGGATCGACTACGTGCGGGTGGAGACGTCTTCTGCGTAGGGCTGCGCCTTGGCGCATGCCATCGCCTCCCGGGGGGGCTTTCCTCATTCGCGGCACGGAGCAAGCGCCGGCCCTACCGGATCGTGTGCCGTAGGGCTGCACCTTGGTGCATGCCTGCTACAGCTCCCGGCACGGCGCAAGCGCCGGCCCTACAGGTATGCGCTCAACCGCCGTGCCGCGTGGCGACCTCGATGACGTCGTGCGGCGCGGCTTCCTTCTGGCCGGCGGGCGTCACTCGGACGTAGCGGGCCTTGGCGCGGAGTTCGCCGAGATCCTTCGCCCCGAGATAACCCATGCCGCTTTGCACGCCGCCAATCAGGTTGCCGAGCACGTCGTCGACTGAGCCGGAAACTTCCTTCAGGGCTTCGATGCCCTCGGCAGCGACCTTCCGCGTCGTGTCGTTCTTGTCGTGGCCGTAGCGCGCCGCCGACCCGGCTTTCATGGCAGCGTGGCTGCCCATGCCGCGGTACTGTTTGTAGATCTTGCCGGAGATTTCCATGATCTCGCCGGGCGCTTCGCGGCAGCCCGCCAGCAGGCCGCCGAGGATGACCGCATCGGCGAGGGTGAGGGCCTTGACGATGTCACCGGACTTCGTGATGCCGCCGTCGGCGATTAGGCGCACGCCGCGCCGGGCCGGGCTGCGGCTGGCGACATGCAGGGCCGTGAGCTGCGGGATGCCGACGCCTGCGACCACGCGCGTCGTGCAGATGGAACCGGGCCCCTGGCCGATCTTGATGGCGCTGGCCCCGGCCTGGGCGAGAAACTCCACGCCGGCGCCGCTGGTGACGTTGCCCGCGATGATCGTCAGCTCCTTGAAGGCGTTGCGGATCAGCCGCACCATGTCGCCGACCCCGGCGGTATGCCCGTGGGCGGTGGACACCGCCACGACGTCCACCGATTCATCGACGAGTTCGCCGACGTGGGCGATGATCTTGTCACGGTCGAGTTCGCCGTTCGGCTTGCGCACGGGCGAAACGGCGGCGCCGACCACGAGGCGGAAATTCGCATCGCGCGCCGGCTTGCGGCGGGATTTGGCCTCGGACGTGATCCGCTCGACATCGGAACTCGTGACGAGACCGCGGAGGCGGTCCTTGTCGTCGACGACGAGCATCTTGTGGATGCCGACATTGACGGTGAAGAAGCGGTCGGCCTCCTTGATCGGGTCGGCCGCCATGTTTTTGTCCAGGATGGTGATGAGCTGCTGGCGCGGCGTCATCACCTCGGCGACCTTCTTGGACTTGTAGCGGTCCTTGACGACGTTGCCGGAGAGCAAGCCGACCAGCTTGCCGGCGGCGTCGACCACGGGAAAGGTCCGGAAATCGAATCGCTTCGCATCGATCATGGCGAGGACCTCGTGGACGAGCGCGTCCGGCGTGACCGTGATCGGGTCCTGGATGAGGCCATGGATGTGCCGCTTGACGCGCGCGACCTCCTTGATCTGGTCCTTCGGCGGCAGGTTGTAGTGGACCAGACCCAAGCCGCCGTTGAGCGCCATCGCGATCGCCATGCGCGATTCCGTCACCGTGTCCATGTCGGACGAGATGATCGGGATCTGCAGTTTCAGGCTGTCGGACAGCGAAGTCGCCAGGTCGGTGTCCTTCGGCAGGATTTCCGAATGGAGCGTGGCCAGTGAAACGTCGTCGTACGTCAGGGCGGCCGGCAGGTTGGCGGCGAAGAAGCGATCGGCGGGCAGGTAGAAGTCCGAATCGCTCGGATAATTGGCAACAGGCTTGGTCATCGTTGCCATGAACGAAATACTCCCGCCGCGGCAAAGCTCAAACAAAAACTCCGGTCCATGGGTAGGGCCGCTCGTGCTTCGTCGGGCGGCACCTAGGTGCGCGCCTAACCCAATGCGGATGCCATTTCCCGGTCGCGGCACGGCGCAAGCGCCGGCCCTACAGGATTCGTGCTTCGTAGGGCCGCACCTGGGTGCGCGCCTAACCCAAGGCGGATGCCATTTCCCGGTCGCGGCACGGCGCAAGCGCCGGCCCTACACCGGCAATCGGATGTCTTGGCGCGGACCCTGATCGTGATCAAAAAACCGTCGTCTTCGGGCCAATCCGTGATTCCGTGGGCACTCGAATGGATTTTGCGTTCCAGTTCCGTTCCTACCGCCGGCCGCTGCGGGCGCCGTTGCGCACGGCGCACGGATGGTGGGCCGAGCGGGAGGGTATCATCGTGCGGCTGGCGGACGACTCCGGCCGGGTCGGCATTGGCGAGATCGCGCCGATTCCGTGGTTTGGCACGGAGACGCTGGCCGAGGCCGGGGAGATCTGCCGGAAGCTTGGTGATCGCCCGCGGGACGAGGACCTGGACGCCATCCCGCCACGGTTTGGCTGCGTGCGGTTTGCCATGGCGTGTGCGAAGGCACAAATTGTAGGGCGGGATTTCCGGATCCCGCCGATGGTCAATCACAGCAAGCGGAAGGCGGGGTACGGAGACCCCGCCCTACAGGCAGGGCACGGAGATCCCGCCCCGCAGACGCCTTTGCGTCGGCTCCCGGTGGCGGCATTGTTGCCGGCGGGACGGGAATCGCGCGCGACCTTGCGCGCCCGGCTCGAGGCCGGGTTCCTGGCATTCAAATGGAAAGTGGGAGTCGCCGCGATCGACGAGGAACTGGGCTGGCTGGACGAACTGCTGGCAGAACTCCCGCCGCATGCGCGCCTGCGGCTCGATGCCAACGGGGCGTGGAATCGGCGCCAGGCGGCGCGTTGGCTGGAGCGTTGCGCCGCGCGGCCGGTGGAATTCGTGGAGCAGCCGGTGCCACCATCGGATCCGGACGCGCTGCTCGGCCTCGCGGCGGACTATCCCGTCAAGCTGGCACTCGACGAATCGGTGGTGCGGCTCGACGAAGCCCGCGACTGGCAAGAGCGCGGATGGCCCGGCGTGTTTGTGATCAAACCGGCGCTGGCCGGCCCGCTGTCCGAACTGGCCAGTTGGGTCAAATCGACGAACGCCGATGTTGTCATCTCCAGTGCGATCGAGACGGTCGTGGGACGAAGCGCGATCCTGCAGTGGGTGCTCGCGGGAGACCTCACCTCGCGCGCGCTGGGCTTCGGTGCGGGCGCCGTGTTCGGCGACGCGGCCTGGGACGGGCCGATTCTCGGGCCCTTTGTCGATGCCGGCGCAATCGCCGCCGATGCGGGCGAAACACTCTGGCAAAGCCTCGGCAGGGAGGAGGCATCGTGAGCGAAGCGATGGACTCGCGCCAGGCCTTCGCCCGGCTGCTCGGGGCGCCGGAGGGCAGAGTGGCCGAGCTGCGCGCGGGGGCCGCGGTGGTCTGGTTCGGCGAGCCGCGGAAATTCATGGCGGATCTGGCGGCGGCCGCCGCGAAGGGTGGAACGGTGCTGCTCGGCAGCGAAGCTTGGGGCGAGTCGGAGCGACGCCAGCTCGACGCGCTCGCCGCGGCAGCCGCGCGCACCCCGGCCAGCGCCCTTGGCCAGGGCTGGCTGGGCATACCGACCGGTGGCTCGAGCGGCCGGCTGAAAATTGCGCGGCACGATGAGGAGACGATCGGGGCGGCGGTGCGGGGCTTCGCCGCGCATTTCGGCCTGTCCCCGGTGAACGCGGCGGGCGTGCTGCCCATGCACCACGTGAGCGGCTTGATGGCTTGGATGCGATGCGCCCTGACCGGAGGCGAATACCGACCGCTCGACTGGAAGGAAGTAGAGGCCGGCGTGATGCCTCGGTTGGCGAATCGGCCGACGGGCTGGACGATCTCGCTGGTGCCAACCCAGCTCGAGCGGCTCCTGCGGACCGGGCGGACGCTCGAATGGCTGCGTCAGTTCCGCCTCGTCTTTCTCGGCGGCGCGCCCGCAGCTCCGGCGCTGCTGGACCGCGCGGCATCGGAGCGCCTGCCGTTGTCGCTGGGCTACGGCATGACTGAAACGGCGGCGATGGCAACCGGACTGAAGCCGGAGGATTTTCTCGGCGGCCGCCGCGACGCCGGCCGGGCGCTGCCGCACGCGCGGGTGTCGATCGACGGGCAGGGCGGCATCGTGGTGGGCGGCGACTCCCTGTTTCGGGGCTATTGGCCGGACTGGCGCGAGGGTGACGACTACCTGACGGAGGATCGCGGGCGGCTGGATGCAGCCGGGCACCTGCATGTGCTCGGGCGGCGCGACGCCGTGATCATGACGGGAGGCGAAAAGGTGGATCCGGCCGAAGTGGAGGAGGCGCTGCGTCAAACCGGCGAATTTACCGAGGTGTTGGTGGCCGGCCTGCCGGACGCGGAATGGGGCCAGGTCGTCGTCGCGGCCTACCCGGATACCCTGCGTCCCGATCGAACAAAGGTGGACGCGGCATTGGCCCGGACACTGGCGCCGGCCAAACGACCAAAACGTTTCGTGCCAATTTCCGATTGGCCGGTCACGGAACAAGGCAAGGTCAACCGCGCGGAAGTGGTTCGTCGGTTGAGGTAGGGCCGCACCTTGGTGCGCGCCTACCCCCATTCGCGTGCCTTTCACCGTTCGCGGCGCGGCGCAAGCGCCGGCCCTACCGGAAGGAGATGGGCGACCTACGGTTTCGGATTTCCAGTTTCCGGTTTCTTAATTTCAATCGCACAGCGTATGACCAAGTCCGAAATCGCCGCCGTACTGACCGACATCGGTGTCCTGCTGGAGCTGCAGGGCGAGAATCCATTCAAGATCCGGGCGTACCAAACCGGGGCGCGTGTGGTCGAGGCGCTCGGCGAGGGCGAATTGCACGAGCGCATCGCAGCGGGGACATTGGACGAGGTGAAGGGCATCGGTGAGGCGCTGGCGCAGAAGATCACGGAACTCGCGACGACCGGGAAACTGGGCTTCCACGAGAAGCTCCGGGCGTCGGTCCCAACCGGACTGGTGGAGATGCTCCAGATCCCCGGCGTCGGGCCGAAGAAAATCAAGACACTGCACGAGAAGCTCGGCATCGATTCAATCGCGACCCTGCAACAGGCCTGCCTCGACGGGAAAATCGCCGGTCTCGACGGCTTCGGCCCGAAGTCACAGGAGAAGATCCTCGAAGGTATCCGCAACCGCGAGAAATACGGGCGGCGTCACCTCTGGTTCGAGGCCTGGGCGGTGGCCGAACCGATCCTCGCCGGGTTGCGGGCCCTGCCGCAGGTCGTGCGCGCCGAGCACGCCGGCAGCCTGCGGCGGAAGATGGAGACGGTCGGCGACCTCGATTTCCTTGTGGCGACAACGGAGCCCAAGCCGATCGCGGACTGGTTCATCCAATGGCCCGGTGTCACCGAGGTCACCGCGCAGGGTGACACGAAGGTGAGCGTGCGGCTGGAGTCGGGCATCCAGGCGGACCTGCGGCTCGTGCCGCCGGAGCAGTTCGTGTTCGCCCTGCATCATTTCACCGGTTCGAAGGACCACAACGTCCAGATGCGCCAGCGGGCGCTGGCGCGCGGGCTGTCGCTGAGCGAATGGGGGCTGGTACCGGCTGAGGGCGAAGGTACGGCCAAACAGAAGGCCGAGGAGAGGGGTCGCCAGACCGACATCGACACCGAGGAGCGGCTCTTCCGCCAGCTGGGACTCGCGTTCATCCTGCCGGAGCTGCGCGAGGGGCACGGGGAGATCGAGGCGGCCGAGCGCGGCGCTCTGCCGCGCTTGCTCGAGGCCGGCGACATCCGCGGTGTGTTTCACAACCACACGACCGCATCCGACGGCCACAACACCCTCGAGGAAATGACGGCCGCCGCGCAGGCGCTGGGGTTCGCGTATCTCGGGATCGCGGATCATTCCAAATCGAGCTTCCAGGCGCGGGGCCTGACGGAGGAGCGCCTGCTGGAACAGCTGGCCACCATCCGCGCGCTGAATGCGTCGGGCCGGTTCTCCTGCCACGTGTTTGCCGGCACCGAATGCGACATCCTGCCGGACGGACGGCTGGACTTTGGCGACGACGTGTTGACGAAATTGGATTACGTGGTCGCCTCGGTGCATTCGTCTTTCAAGCAGGACCGGGAGACGATGACGCGGCGGATCATTCGCGCGATCGAGAACCCAGGGGTTACGATGCTCGGCCACCTGACCGGTCGGCTGTTGCTCGAGCGGGAAGGGTACGATGTCGACGTCGAAAAGGTGATCGATGCCGCGCTGGCGAACCGCGTGGTGGTCGAGCTCAATGCGAGCCCATGGCGCCTGGACATGGACTGGCGGCACTGGCGGAAGGCGGCGGAGCGGGGCCTGCTGTGCTCGATCAATCCCGATGCCCACGACACCGCGGGCCTGGAGCATTTTCGCCTCGGCGTGGGCGCGGCACGCAAAGGCTGGCTGACGACGGACCAGGTGCTGAACGCGAAAACGCTGGCTGACGTGACAGCCTGGCTCCGGACACGGCAAAAATCCTGATTCCGCGGCCGCGAACTGCCTGCGGGGCCGGGGTTCCGTCCGACCGCGGCCCGATGGCAGGTGAGCCGGGACGATCCTTCGACCACGCGAACAGGGTAGACATGCCTGCGCCGATCCGCTTCGCTCGTTGGGAAATGGTCCTGCATCTCCCGAACCCATGAAAGTCGTGATCCTCTGCGGCGGCAAGGGCACCCGTCTCCGTGAAGAAACTGAATTCCGGCCCAAGCCAATGGTGCCGGTCGGCGGCCAGCCCATCCTCTGGCACATCATGAAAAGCTATGCCCACCACGGGCACAAGGAGTTCATCCTGTGCCTCGGTTACAAGGGCGAGATGATCAGGGAATACTTCCGCAATTACCAGTGGAACACCTGTGACGTGACGTTGCGGCTGGGACGCGGACACACCGAGATAATCCACGATGGCCATGGCGAGGAAGACTGGAGCGTCACGCTCGCCGACACCGGCGAGGACACCTTCACCGCAGCGCGCGTGAAGCGGATCCAGCGCCACGTGCCGGCCGGCGAACCCTTCCTGCTCACCTATGGCGACGGGCTGTCGACGATCAACATCAACGCCAGCATCGCGGCCCATCGCGCCGCCGGCAAGGTCTGCACGATCTCGGCCGTCCACCCGGCCGGGCGCTTCGGCTCGCTCCGCATCGACGACGACGGCCGGATCCATACCTTCAACGAGAAACCGCAGTTCGAGGACGCTTTTGTGAACGGTGGTTTCATGGTGTGCGAGCACCGGATGTTCGATTACCTCCCGACCGATCCCAACGTGATGCTCGAGCGGCAGCCGATGGATGCCCTGGTTCGCGACGGCCAGCTCAATGCCTACAAGCACGACGGGTTCTGGCAACCGATGGACACCTACCAGGAGATGCAATATCTCAACAAGCTGTGGAGCGACGGGAAAGCGCCGTGGAAGGTGTGGTGAACTCGTCCCGGGAGCCTTCTGCCGCGTTCGGCGGCATCTATCGCGGCAAGCGCGTGCTCGTGACCGGCCATACCGGCTTCAAGGGCTCCTGGCTCTGCGAGTGGCTGCTTGCGCTCGGGGCCGACGTCACCGGGCTGGCTCTGTCCCCGCCCACCCAGCCGGCGTTGTTCGACCAGCTCGGGTTGTCCGCGCGCCTCCGCGACCGCCGCGGCGATATTCGGGATCCCGGTGTGGTCCGCGCGGCCGTGGAGGCGGCGCAGCCTGAATTTGTCTTTCACCTGGCGGCTCAACCGCTGGTCCGGCTTTCCTACGAGCAGCCGGTCGAGACCTACGCGACGAATGTCATGGGCACGATCCACCTGCTGGAGGCGCTGCGCGACTGGCAAAAACCGTGCGCCGCCGTCCTGGTCACGACTGACAAATGTTACGAGAACCACGAGCGGCCGCACGGCTACGCCGAGGACGACCCCTTGGGCGGCTACGATCCTTACAGCTCAAGCAAGGCCGCCTGTGAGATCGCCATCGCCTCGTGGCGGCGCTCGTTCTTCGCGCGACATCCGGTCGCGATCGCCAGCGCCCGCGCCGGCAACGTGATTGGCGGCGGCGACTGGGCCGCCGACCGCATCGTGCCCGACTGCGTGCGCGCGCTCGCGCGGGGCGAGCCCATCGCGGTGCGCAACCCGGGTGCCACGCGTCCCTGGCAGCACGTGCTCGAGCCCCTGGGCGGATATCTCTGGCTGGCAGCCTGCCTGGCCGAGCCCCAGCGCGCAGTCAAACGGGACGGCCTCGCCTCGGCCTTCAACTTCGGCCCGGGCCCGGACGCGAACCAGGGCGTGGCGACTCTCGTGGCGGAGGTCCTCAAACACTGGCCGGGCTCGTGGGTCGACAAGTCCGACCCGCGGGCCGTACATGAGGCCACGCTCCTGCAGCTGAACGCGGCAAAAGCCGGCGCGCACCTCGGCTGGTCCCCGGTGTGGTCCTTTGCCGATGCGGTCCGCGAGACGATCGGCTGGTACCGCGCCAACCCTGCGGGCGCGAGTCCGATGGCCACGCAGGCTTTCACGCGCGCGCAGATCGAGTCCTATGGCCAGGCGGCTGCCGCCCAAGGCCTGCGCTGGGCGGGTTGAATTTCCATGGCCGACTCCGCAAAGATCAAAGCCGAGATTCTCCGCCTGACGCGCGAGTATTCGCGACTCATGCACCAGGCGAACCTGCCGGCGGGCGACAACCCCGTGCCGTTCGTGCCGGGCCAGACCGTCGTGCCGTATGCCGGCCGGGTCTTCACGGCCGACGAGGTTGAGGCGGCCGTCGGAGCCACCTTGGATTTCTGGCTGACTCTGGGGCCCGAGGGGGCCGCCTTTGAAAACGAATTGGCGACGCGCCTCGGGGTGAAGCACTCGATCCTGGTCAACTCCGGCTCCTCGGCCAATCTCATCGCCGTCGCGACCCTGACGACCCACAAGCTGCCGGCCCATCGCCGGCTGCAGCCGGGCGACGAGGTGATCACGGTGGCGGCGGGTTTCCCGACGACGGTGGCGCCGCTCATCCAGTGCGGGCTCGTGCCCGTCTTCATCGACAACGACCCGGCGACGGCGAACCTGCGGCCGGAGCAGCTCGAGGCGGCCTACTCCCCGGGCCGCACGAAGGCGGTGATGATGGCCCACGCGCTCGGCAACCCGTTCGACCTCGGCGCGGTGCTGGAATTTTGCCGGAAGCACGAGCTCTGGTTGATCGAGGACAATTGCGACGCGCTCGGCTGCACCTATTCGCTGCCCCTGGCGCGGGCCCACGCGCTCGGGTTCAAGGAAAATTCGCCCGGTCTCCCGCCCGATGGCGTGCACGTCACTCGCTACACCGGCACCTGGGGAGACCTTTCGACGCAATCGTTTTATCCCCCGCATCACCTGACCATGGGCGAGGGCGGGGCGGTCAACATCGTTCACCGGCCGCCCCTCAAGACCTATGCGGAGAGCTTTCGCGACTGGGGGCGCGACTGCTGGTGCGCCTCGGGCAAGGACAACACCTGCGGCAAGCGCTTCGACTGGAAGCTGGGGGAGCTGCCGAAGGGCTATGACCACAAGTACATTTACAGCCACCTCGGCTACAACTTGAAGCCGCTCGACCCGCAGGCGGCGATCGGGCGCCAGCAGTTGAAAAAGCTCCCGGCCTTTGTCGCGGCGCGCAAACGCAACTGGCAAACACTGCGCGCCGGGCTGGCCGACCTCGGGGAGTTTTTCGATTTCTCGCTGCCGACCCACGCCGCGGCGTGGCAACCGGCCGGGAGTACAAAGCCGAAGGCGGATGGCTCGTTCGTTTGGGACCCCTCCGGCTGCCGCACCGATCCGAGCTGGTTCGGTTTCATGCTGCGGGTGAAGGCGCTGGCGCCGTTCACGCACACCCAGCTCGCCCGGCACCTCGAGGAGAAGAAGATCGGCAACCGGATGTTCTTTGGCGGGAACCTGCTGCGCCAGCCGGTGTTCGTGCAGTTGCGCAAGGACCGCCCGCAGGCCTTCCGCGTCGTCGGGGACCAACCCGGGGCGGACGAGATCATGCACCGCGCGCTCTTCCTCGGGACCTATCCCGGCCTGACGCCGGCGATGCTGGATTACGAGATCGAGACGATCCGGAGCTTCGTGCGGTCGCTCTGAAATCCCGGCGATGACGATTCCCGTCAAGCCCCTGCCGGCGGAGGACCTGGAGCACATCCTCGCGCATACGCGGGCGCTCTGGGCGGAGGCGCGCGGGCAGTCGTTCTTCATCACGGGGGGCACCGGTTTCGTCGGGCGGTGGCTGCTGGAGAGTTTCGTCCATGCCAACGAGACGCTGGGCCTCGGCATGCGGGCCACCGTGCTGAGCCGCGACCCGGCGGCATTCGCCGCGCAGGCGCCGCACTTGAGCGCGCGCGCCGACCTCGAGTTCATCCGCGGCGACATGCGCAGCTTTCCTTTTCCCCGGGGTCAGTTTCAACATTTGATCCACGCCGCGGCGGACACGGAAGTCTGGACGAAACGCAAGCCGGCCGAGGATGCCCTCGCGACCGTAAGCGCGACCATCACCCGGATGCTTGACTTTGCCGAGGCGGCGGGCGTGCGGGATATTCTCTTGGTGAATTCGGGGGCGGTCTACGGTTTGCAGCCGGCCGGGCTGGCGACTTTGCGCGAGGACCATCCCGGCAGGCCGGACCCGTCCGACCCGGCATCCGTCTGGGGCCGGGGCAAACTCGTGGCGGAGGAATTATGCGCCGGCCGGGCGAGGCAAACCGGACTGGTGATCAAGGTCGCCCGGTGTTTCACGTTTCTTGGTCCGCTGATGCCGCTCGATGCCAGTTATGCCGCGGGCAACTTCCTGCGCGACGCGCTCCGCGGCGGCCCGATCCGCGTCACGGGCGACGGTTCAGCGGTGCGCAGTTACCTCTATGCGGCGGATCTCGCGGCCTGGCTTTGGACCATCCTCTTTCGCGGGCGTCCCGGCCGACCCTACAATGTGGGCTCCGACGAAGCCGTGAGCATTGCGGAGCTTGCCGCGGCGGTCAGCGAGGTGTTTGCTCGACGTCTTCCCGTCGAGATCATGCGACCGATCGACCCCCATGCTCCCGTGTCTCGCTATGTGCCCGCCGTGGTGCGCGCCCGCGACGAACTGGGCCTGCGTGTGAGCGTCCCGTTGACGGATGCAATTCGCAAGACGGTCGCCTGGTACACGCCGTAAACCGCCGGCTCCACCCATGGGCGTCAAAAAGCTGAACGTGGCAATTCTCGGGACGGGCAATATCGGCACGGATTTGCTCATCAAGGTCCTGCGTTCCGAATGGCTGAACTGCCGGCTGTTCGCCGGCCGCAACCTGTCGTCGCCCGGCATGACCAAGGGCAGCCTGCTGAATGTGCCAGTTTCGGCCCGCGGCATCGACGGCATCCTTGATCTCAAGGGCGACGTGGCGCTGGTCTTCGACGCCACGAGCGCCGAGGACCATGTCCGACACGCCCCGCGGCTGCGCGCGGCGGGTTTGATCGCCGTGGACCTGACGCCCGCCAAGGTTGGCCGGCTGTGCGTGCCGGCGGTGAACCTGGCGGACTGTATTGACGAACCCAACGTCAACATGGTCACCTGCGGCGGCCAGGCCTCCATTCCGCTCGCCCAGGCGATCACGCGGGTCAACCCCGGGATCACCTACCTCGAATCGGTCTCCAGCATCGCCTCGCGCAGCGCCGGGGCCGCGACCCGGATCAACCTCGACGAGTACCTCATGACGACGGAGCACGGCCTGCATGAGTTCACCGGCTGCCCGCGCACCAAGGCCATTCTCAACCTGAATCCGGCCCAGCCCTGCGTGCACATGCAGACGACCGTGATGGCCCGGATCGCCTCGCCCGACCTGGCGCGGACGCGTGCGGCGGTCGCCGCAATGGTCGAGGCGATCCGGCGCTACGTGCCCGGTTATCAGCTCATCCTCGAACCGATGACGGAAAACGGCCGGCTCGTCGCCATGGTGCGCGTGGAGGGACTGGGGGATTATCTGCCGCGGTACGCCGGCAACCTTGATATCATCAATTGCGCTGCTATTGCATTTGCAGAGGCGGTCGCCCGGCGCCGCCACGCCTGAAACCCCCATGAGCACCGACCAGCCCACGATCACCGTTTGTGACGCCACGTTGCGCGACGGTTCGCATGCGTGCAGCCACCAGATATCGCTGGAACAGATCCGGGCCTACGCGAAGGCGTCGGAGGCCGCGGGCTTCGACTACCTGGAGGTTGGCCATGGCAATGGCCTCGGGGCTTCGTCGCTGCAAGTGGGGGAGAGCCTGGTGCCCGAACTCGAGATGCTCGCCGCCGCGCGCGCTGAGCTCAAACACACGCGGCTCAGCGTTCATGTCATGCCCGGCTTTGCGACCATCGAACGCGAACTGAAGGGCGCGCTGGCGGCCGGCGTCGACCTCTTCCGCGTCGGCAGCCATTGCACGGAGGCCGACATCACGCAGCGGCACATCAGCCATGTGCGCGCGGCGGGCCGCCATGTCTGGGGCGTGCTGATGATGAGCCACATGGTGTCCAAGGAGGTCCTGTTGCAGGAGGCGCGGAAGATGCAGTCCTACGGGGCCCAAGGCATTGTGCTGATGGATTCGGCCGGTGCTTACGTGCCCGCCGAGGTCACCGCCAAGGTCGGCCATCTCGCGGCGGCCCTCGAGGTGCCGGTCGGATTTCACGCCCACCAGAACCTCGGGCTCAGCATCGCCAATTCGCTCGCCGCCCTCGAGGCGGGGGCCCGCATCGTCGATGGCACGGCGCGCGGCTTTGGCGCCGGCGCCGGCAACGCCCCGCTGGAATTGCTCGCGGCCGTGCTCCAGCGGCAGGGCTACGTGACCTCGATCGACCTTTACCACGCGCTCGACGCGGCCGAACTTTGCGCAAAGCTCTTCGCCGGCTCGCTGCCCGTTTCCAACGGCATCACGATTGTCAGCGGGCTCGCCGGGGTCTTCTCCGGCTTCGCCAAACCGGTGCAGCGGGCCGCCGCGCAACTGGGGGTCGATCCCCGCGATGTCTTTTTCGAACTCGGCCGGCGCAAAGTCGTCGGCGGCCAGGAGGATCTGATCCTCGAGGTCGCCAGCGAACTGGCGCGTCGCGCCCAACCCACCCCGACGCCATGAATCGCGCCCTCGCCTTGGTCCGCGCCGACGCCGAGGCCGTGTTGTCCGGCTACGCCAGCCGCCTCGCCGCCCTGCGCGGCCAGCATGTCTTCATTTCCGGCGGTACGGGCATTCTCGGCACCTGGCTGCTCGAACTAATAAAGGTGCTTAACGAGGTCCACGGTTTCGGCCTCAAGGTCACCGCCTTCAGCCGCAACGCGCGCAATTTCGCCGAGCATTGGCCGCACCTGGGTGCGATGCCATGGATTCGCTGGCAGGAGGGCGACATCCGGCATCTGGCCGAATTGCCGCGCGATGTCCGCTACATCATTCACGCCGCCGCGTTGACCGATCGGCGGCTTTTCGCCTCCCAACCCGGGGCCGTGGCCGAGGTCAATGGCGTCGGCACCATGCGCATCCTCCGCGCCGCGAACCTGCAGGAGGACGTGCAAAAATTCGTTCTCCTCAGCTCCGGCCTTGCCTGCGGCGCGCAGCCATGGGACCTACCGCGGATCGACGAACGCTTTGCGGGCGCCTTGCGCTGTGACGAGGCCGGGACGGTTTATCCGGAGTCGAAGCGCTATGCCGAGATACTCGCGCAATGTGCGATCAGCGAAAGCAAGCTGCCGGTCGTGACCTTGCGGCCATTCGCCTTCGTCGGCCCCTATCAATCGATGCAACTGCCATGGGCAGTGACCGATTTCATTCGCGACAGCTTCAACGGCGGTCCGATTCGCATCATGGGCGATGGCGTGACGGTGCGCTCGATCATGTACATGAGCGACTATGCCCTTTGGGTGCTCGCGGCCCTCGCCAACGGTCGGCCGCGCGAAACGTATCTCGTGGGCAGCGACGAGCCGGTGGACCTCCTGGGCCTGGCGCGGCTGATCACGCGTTTCTTCAACCCGGTGCCGGAAATCCGCACGCGGGTGGGGCAGGCCGGCCACGATCGCAGCCGGCTCGTGCCGGATGTGCGCAAGATCCAGGGCGAACTCGGGGTCACCCGGACCGTTTCCCTGGAATCCGCCCTGCAGCGCACAATCGAATGGCACCGTTGCCAGCAGGGCTGAGTCCCCGGGCGCCACAGGTCCCTTCGTCTTCATGAAGCACAAAGTCAGCGACCTGATCGCCCGGTTCTTCGAGGAGAAAGGCGTGACGCACGCCTTCGGCATCATCGGTTCGGCGAATGCGCACATCTTCGATTCGATCTTCTTCCGTTCGCAGATCGAGCTGGTCTGCAACCACCACGAGCAGGCGAGCACAATGGCGCTGCAGACCTACTGGAAGCTGACCGGGCGGCCGAGCTTCGCGCTGGTCACGGCCGGGGCTGGTTCCTCCAATGCCATCACGGGCGTCCTGTCGGCGTGGGCGGACTCGATTCCGTGCCTCGTGCTGTCCGGCCAGGAGAACGCGCGTTACATCGTCTCCGACCGCGACCGCCGCATGTATGGCATCCAGGGTTACGACAGCCCCCACGCCGTGGGCAAGATCACCAAGTATGCCACCCGGGTCTTGGCCCCGGAAGATGTGCTGTTCGAACTCGAGAAAGCCTGGCACATCGCGACTACCGGGCGACCGGGACCGTGCTGGATCGATTTTCCCCTCAGTGTCCAGACTGCGATGGTCGAGGAAACCGCGTTGCGAAAATTTGCGCCGGATCCCGCGGCCCCGGGAACGCGGCGGCAAGGAGCGAAGTTGGCGGACGAAGTTTCGGCCGCGCTGCAGCGATTACGGGCCGCCGAAAGACCGCTCTTGTGGCTGGGGGTCGGGATTCGCATGGCCGGGGCGGCCGACGAAGTGGTGGGCTTCATCGAAGCGCTGGGCGTGCCGGCCTTGGTCACCTGGTCGGCGATCGACATGGTGCCCTCGGCGCATCCGCTGGTCGTGGGCCGGGCGGGCGTCTATGGCCAGCGCGCCGCCAATCTCATCCTCCAGAGTTGCGACGGACTGCTGGCCATCGGCACGAGAATGGCGATCCCACAGGTCGGCTACGACATCACTGAACTTGCGCGCGCGGCGCGCGAGATCACGGTCGTCGACATCGACCCGGGTGAACTGAGCAAGTATCCGCAGCGGGTCAACCACCCGGTGGAGGCCGACGCGGGCGACTTCCTGCGCGAAATGTGCCGGCAATTGTCCGGGGCGAAGCCGGCGGGCCGCGCCGACTGGCTCGCTTGGTGCGGGCGCCTGCGGGCGGAATTCCCCTGGGTCGGACCCGAGCACGCGGACAAGGACGGCTACATCAACTCCTACCGGTTCATGGAGCGGCTGGGCCGGCACCTGAAGCCTGACCAGGTGATCGTGACCGACATGGGCACGGCGCTGCTCAGCGGCCACCAAACGTTGGCGATCACCCCGCCGCAGCGCCTCATCACCTCGCTTGGACTGGGCGAGATGGGCTTTGGCCTGCCCGGGGCGATAGGCGCGTCGTTTGCCCGCGGCCGTGGTGAAGTGCTCTGCCTGAATTGCGATGGCGGCATGATGATGAACCTGCAGGAACTCCAGACGGTCGCCCATCACCGTCTGCCGATCAAGATCGTCGTCTTCAACAACGACGGCTATCTCATGATCAAGCACACCCAGAAGGCTGTTCTGCAGGGACGCTACGCCGGAACCGATCGGAAATCGGGCGTGTCTTGCCCCGATTTCTCCAAGCTGGCGCGGGCGTTCGACCTGCCCGCTTTCCAGATCCGCACCTGGGAGGATTTTGACCGCGAGCTGCCGCGGCTGCAGGCCTGCCCGGGGCCGGCGCTCTGTGAAGTGTTCATGCATCCCGAGCAGTTCTTCCATCCCAAGCTCGGCGTCGCTGCCCAGGCCGATGGGACCCTGGTTTCGCCTCCCCTCGAGGATCTTGCGCCGCTGCTGCCGCGCCCGGTACTGGCCGCCAGCCTACGGGTACCGCTGCACCCGAAATCGGAATCGATCAAGCCGTAAGGCCTACCTGGGTCCCCGGATTCAATCTGCATGAAAACCCTGAGCATCGTTTCCGCCTGCTACAACGAGGAAGCCAATGTTCCGGAGCTCATCCGTCGCGTCCGCGAAGTCATGGCCGGGCTGCCCGCCTACCAGTATGAGCTCATCTTCATCGACAATGCGTCGACCGATGGGACGGTGACGGTGCTCAAGCGCTACGCCGCGGAGGACCGAAGGATCAAGCTCATCGTCAACGCCCGGAACTTTGGTCACATTCGCTCACCCTATCACGCCCTCCTGCAGGCGCAGGGCGACGCCGTCATCTCGATTGTGGCGGATCTGCAGGACCCGCCCGAACTCATCGCGGACTTCGTTCGCGAATGGGAGGCCGGGCACATGGTGGTGGCGGGGATCAAGACCCGCAGCCAGGAGAGCTGGTGGATGTACCGGCTCCGGGGCTGGTATTACGCACTGATCAGGCGGCTCGCCGACGTGGAACTGCTCGAGCAGTTCACCGGCTTTGGCCTGTACGATCGCAAGATCATGGACGTGTTGCGCAGCCTGCGCGAACCGTACCCCTATTTTCGCGGGTTGGTTTCGGACATCGGCTACAACATCAAGCGGGTGGAATATACCCAACCCGCCCGCCTGCACGGCCGGACGAAGAACAATTTCTTCACGCTCTTCGACATGGCGTTGCTCGGGTTCACCAGTTATTCGAAATTGCCGCTGCGGCTCGCAATGTTTGTCGGCTTCGTCGTCGCCGGCCTGTCGCTCCTGTCCGGTTTCGGCTACCTCGTCGCCAAACTGCTTTTCTGGGACCGGTTCTCGGCCGGCATCGCGCCGGTCATGATTGGCATTTTCTTCCTCGGCTCGGTGCAGCTCATATTCCTGGGCGTCATCGGCGAATATATCGGCGCCGTCTTTACCTATGCGCAGAACCGGCCGCTGGTGATTGAGAAGGAGCGGGTGAATTTCTAGCGCTGCGTCTGGCGGCGGCGCCGCGGCTATACAGGCATGGGTGGCGGCTATACCTTGGAAGGCGACCCGGTGCGAGGTCGACCCCCGCCCCAGGCAGGCCGCCCGTACCGCGGGCCGAGGGCACGAGCCGGGTGCCGCAGGAAGCGGGTCCAGAGTCTTCGGGCGTTGAGCCGCGGCTGGGTCGCACTCCGCTCTTGTATATTCACTGATATAAGCTTTTATACGAGCGGTATGAAAACAACGGACCTGAAAAAGATCGAAAAATATAAAAAGGAAATCGCGCGCCTGCTGGCGGCGGTGAACAAGCGAAACCGCGTGCTCCTGGCGCTGCCGGCGAAATATGGCTACCGCTCGATGGGCGAGTTCATCGCGGCGCTGAAGGCCGCGGGCAATGGCGAAGGCGCGAAGGGTGCGAAAGCCAAGGCGGGCGGCGGCAAGACCCGGAAGCGGGCGAAGATCACGCCGGAGATCAAGGCCAAGGTGAAAGAGCTCTCCAATGGCGGAAAGACCGCCGCCGAGATCGCCAAGGCGACCGGCATCTCGGTGCCCAGCGTGGCGAATATCAAACGCGAGCTCGGGCTCGTGAAGAAGCGGAAGTGACCGCGACCGGGCGGTCATTGGTCGCGGTTGTCATCGGCCAATGACCACGGGTGGAGGCGGCCGCTTTCGCCGGCGAGGCCGCGCGATCAGCTCACCATCATGCCGTCCGCGAGGCGGATGACGCGGGAGCCGTAGGTCGAATTCTCCTGCGAGTGCGTGACCTGGACGATCGTGGTGCCCTCGGAGTTGAGTTTCTTGAAGAGCGCCATGATCTCGCGGCCCTGGTCGGAATGCAGGTTGCCGGTGGGCTCGTCCGCAAGGATGAGCGAGGGCTTGGCGATCAGCGCCCGGGCCACGCCGACCAGCTGCTGCTGGCCGCCGGAAAGCTGGTTGGGATAGAGATCCTTCTTGCCGACGATGCCGAAGCGATCGAGGCAATCGCACACGACGGACTCGCGTTCCTTCTTCGGGATGTCGCGGTAGGAAAGGGGAATCTCGAGGTTCTCGTAGACGGTGAGGTCGTCGAGCAGGTGATAGCTCTGGAACACGAAGCCGATGTGTTTCTTTTGCAGCTCGAACCGCTTTTTCTTGTCGAGCTTGTGGATGGCCTCGCCGCGCAGCGTAAATTCGCCGCCCCAGGCGCTGTCGTGCAGGCCAAGAATGTGCAGCAGCGTCGACTTGCCCGACCCCGACGGGCCCATGATGGAGACGAATTCGCCTTCCTCGATCGAGAGGCTGATGTTGCGAAGGGCGTAGAAGACGCCGCCCTTGAGCGGGTAGACCTTTTCGACACCACGGAGAGTGATCATAGGACGGAAAGAATAGAACAAGCGCGCAACGCTTGGCACATACAAAACACAACAATTTCGTCCCGGTTGCGGGAAAATCGGGCTCGTGTGTTTCGGCCAGGCGAGAACGGATCCGGCGAACCGGCTTTGCGCCGGGGGAGGGCTGGTCTCCTGGCAAGCCGGATTGACCTGACGCGGTCGGCCGGGAGGCCGACCCGCCCACCCGCGCACCTGAATTTCAGGTCGACTTCGTCTCCACGCCGGTGATGGTGGTCCCTTCGCGCGTCCAGCAGTAGAGCTGCGGATCGGCTCCATGCTTGAGCGCCTTGAACAGCGCCGGGTCGGTGCGTTTTTGCAGTGTGAGCTCGATCACGCCGGTGGAATCGCAGTTGAACAATTTCGCATAGCCCTTGTACAGGCGCGGCGCGCCGATGATTCGGGATGGTTCGGGCCGTCGGGGATCATCCCCGGCGTTTCCGGGCGTTGGGCGTAAAGCCCCACTTACAGGAAGATCCGGCCGCTGCAGCGCGACGAAACTGTAAGGGAGGGAGCGCAGGTCGATGCCGGCTCGTTGGCCGAACTTCACCCAGCCGGCATCGGCGTGGATGCCGCTCGGGACCGGGGCGAAGAAATGACACCAATGCTGTTCGTTGCCGGCGGCGAGGATGCCGCAGGCGCCTTGATGCGGGCAGGGGGCCACCACTTGAAACGGCCCGAGCAGCCGTTTCCGCCAGTGCCCGAGCACGCGGCTGACCTCGTGGTTGCCCGGTTCGACCCACAGCACGCTGGCAGCGCGGTTGAGGAGCGCGCCGAGTGCGGTGAGATCGGCGTCATGCAGCTCGTTGAGAACGTGGCTCAGGACGAGAACGCCGATTGGTTCGTGTCCTCCAAGGAACGCCGGGCTGGCGCGTTCCACGGCCAGCGCGGGAAAGGCGCGCGCCGCGTGATGGGCGGAGAAGTCCATCGCCAGCGGCGAGTGATCGTGCACCACCAGCCGGCCCACGTTTTCTGCACCGAGATAGCTGACGACCTGCCGCCCGGCGATGCCGCTGCCGCAGCCCCAGTCAAGCACGGTGCCGCCGGCGGGCGGCCGCCAGCCACGCAACTTTAGTTCGGCGAGGACGGCGTCCCATTTCCAGGCGATGCGCTGGCCGAAGGTAAAGTTGTAGCACTCGAGGTCGGTGATCGTGTGCCAATAGGGACCGTTGGCCGCCGCGCCGGAAAGGAAGTCGGCGCGCAGCCGGTCGAGGATGTCCCATTCGAGCGATTCCCAGTTCATCGGGGAAGCCCGGTCAGTTGGAGGGCGGAATCGCCGATCCGTCCGCTTTTCACCGGACGCGGGAGCAGCGATCCCGCCCGACGATCCCTGCCTGCCCGATTCCGTATCATGGGCCTACAGCATGAACCCGAGCTGGCGCGCCAGCGCCTGCGACTTGACGCCGTAAAACGCGGCCAGCTCGCGCACGCGCGTCGCGGCGGCATCCGAGCGCGCCCCGTTCGGCCGTCGGCTCGCGGCGATCATCAGGTTCTTCGCCGTGTGTTCGGTGGAAATGAACTCGAAAACCTTTGTATCGTAACCGGCCCATTCGAGCAGGAGCGCGCGCAGGGCATCGGTGGCAAACTCGGCATGGCGTTCCTGAAAAATGCCGTGGCGCAAGGCGGGCGCGAGCACCGGCGCGGGCGTCAGCTGCGGGCGCAGCTCCTTTTGGCAACACGGGGCCACGATCAGGAGGGCGGCGCCGGCCTGCACGCCCTTGGCGAGCGAATCGTCGGTGGCGGTGTCACAGGCGTGCAGCGCGATCAGCAGGTCCAGGGCCGGCCACGTGGTGGCGGCGATGGAGTCGGTTTCGAATTGCAGCCCGGGGCGGTTCGTCTCCCGCGCGATGCGGTTGCAGAGCTCGACCAGGTCCGCGCGGGCCTCGACGCCCCGGACGTGGGCGGCGCGGCGCAGGACGAGGTTGAAATAATCATGCGCGGCGAAAGTCAGGTAGCCCTTGCCGCAGCCCATGTCGGCGACCTCGATCGGGCGGTGGGAGGGCAGGCTCGCGTCGGCGACGAGGTGGCTGAGGATCTCGACGAACTTGTGGATCTGGCGGAGCTTGTCGGCCTGGTGCTCGCGGACCGCGCCCTGGGGCGTGGTGACACCGAGGCGCGCGAGCCAGTCCTGGCTCTCAGGCGGCAGGAGGCGCGGCTTGACGCGGTCGTGGGCGTCGCCGGCCGCGGTCTCGACCGCCGGCCCGAAGGTGAGGCGCGGTTCGCCCTTCTTGTTGTACTCCAGCTGGGCGACGTGCGCGGGCGTGAACAGGTGCGCGCTGTGGAAATCGGTGCCGATGAGCGGCGCGAGGACTCGCACCGCGTCGTTCGGCGGGAGATTTTTCGTGATGTCCTGCCGGTCGTGCCGCCACACCAGGGAGAACACCGTCTCGCCGCGCAACGTGACGGGCCGGACCAGCAACTGGCGCAACGTGGAGTCGGCCGCCCGCGCCTTGCCCAGCGTCAGGCGGGCGAGCGTGCCGTCGCGCACCGCGGCGTGCAGCAGGTCGAGGAATTGTTCGGGGGCGGTCACGCCGATGACACTCAGCGGACGGCCGTCGGTTGCAAATAATAAGCGGTGGCGGTGCGCTTCCACCAATGGCCCGTGCGCGCACGTTCGGCCGCGGTCGTAAACTGGTAGTCGTAGAGGATGGCGCGCAGGTAGCGGGGCGGTTCCCCGGCGAACGGATTCGTGCGCAGCAGCCGGGTCACCGCCGGCTCGTTGGCGGCGAGCCGGCGCAGGAACGGATCCATCCAGGGTTCGAATTGCGGATAGGCGAGCGCCGCGAACCACATCTGCCAGTCGAGACGCGGCTGATATGGCGCAATGAAACCCGGCCGGCGGCTCGGGTCGCCCGGCTTCCACTTGAATTCGTAGGCTTTCCACTCACGCCCGTCGGCGCTCCCTTCAATGACAATCTCCGGGCGCGAGGTCGTCATCACGGTGAACAGCCCGTAGCTGTTGACGCTGCGGGTGACGGCGATGCTGCGGTAGAGCGCGGCATACCAGCCCGGCCACCGGCCGATGCGCAGCAGCGGCGGCAGCGTGATCACGAGCGAAGCGGCGAGGAACGCGACGAACACCGGCGCGTGCAGCCAGGCCGGGAAGCCGGTCCGGCCGCGGCGATCCGCGTCCGCGTCCGCACGGCTCTGGGGCGCGATGCCAAACCAGCGCGACCACCAGGCGTCATCGAGGAACAGGAGACAAAGCAGGATCGTAAGATAATTGAAGAAAGTGTAGTTGCCGGTTAGCGCGATCAGCACCTGCAAGAGGATGAGACCGAGCGCGGCAGCCAGCCGGAGGCGGCGCGGGCCGAAAAGGAGGAAGGGTGCGATGAGTTCGATGGCGAACATCGCCCCGCAGCTGAACGCCTGGAACCACAGCGGCAGGTGATGCGCGTGCCAGGCGAGCCAGGTCGGCAGCGGCTGCGTCTCGTAGTGATGCGCCAGGGCCGTGAGGTCGCGCCAGGTTGGGTCGCCACCGGCTAGTTTCACAAAGCCGGACATGAACATCAGGCGAAACAGCAGCCACCAGAGCAGCGCGCGGGCGACGCGCGGGGGCTCGACTCGCGCCCGAGTGCGGTGCCAGGGCGCGAAGAACACCGCCAGCAGACCGGTTTCAAGCAGGAGCGCATCCCATTGGTAGCCGAGAAAGACCTGACCGACGTCGCACAGGGAGAGATAGAACAGCCAGAGCAGGGCGAAGCACCAGGGCTCCGCTTTGCGGCGAAAGGCGAGCCCGGCCAGGATCAGCCCGCCGCCGCACAGCACGTGCAGAAACACCCCGCCGCCGAACAACCAGCAGAGCGTCGGCAGATACCAGAAGCGCAGGATGCCGAACTGACTCGCGAACGCGTCAAGATACGGCTGCGCGGGCAGGATGCCATGCGGCCCGATCAAACCGCCGAGCTGCCACCAGAAGGAGCCGAACGCGACGAAGTAGATCGCCGCGAGACCGCGCAGGAAGACATCCGCCGCCACCGTGAAGCGCGGCGGGTGCAGGTTGGGGCCGGCCAGCAGGCGCGTCAGGCGGGAGAGCAACGGCCGGTGGCGGGCCACGAAGCCATAGACGGCGTCGGCGAGGACGGCGAACAGGGCGACATTCTCATAGGCCCTGATGAACGGGTCGCTGCGGCCGCGACCGTGGCGGCGGGTCCGAAGCGCGGCCGCGGCGCCGGAGTGGACGTCGCCATTCGGCTCGACCAGTTGGATCGCGAGGTCGTAGGCCGCGGCCGGAATCTCGGGGAAGTGCCCGGCCTGGGACTGGGCCGTTGCGAAATCCACGCGGTCGCCGTAGCGCTCGCGCCAGCGATCGGCCCAGAGGCGGCAGAAGCCGCATTCGCCATCCCAGAGGAGAAGCGGTTTCTCCGCCGGCGGCGAGGCGACGCGATAACGCGGCGAGGGCATGGGTGACGATTGCCACCGGCGGCGGGCGGTCGCAAGTGGGGAGTGCACGTGCGCGGCGCGGCGCAAGCGCCGGCCCTACAGGATGCGACTCGTAGGGCCGCACCTTGGTGCGAGCCGGTCCCCGTCCGCGGCGCGGCGCAAGCGCCGGCCCTACCTGGTTCCGCTAGGGCAGCTTCTTGAGGGCCTCAATCGCCTGGGGAAAATTCGGGTCGATTTTGAGCGCGGCCTCGTAGGCGGCGCGCGCGCCGGCCTTGTCGCCTTTCAGTTCGAGCAGGTTGCCGAGCCGCCATTGCACCGGGGCATGTCCAGGCGAGTTCGCCGGCGGCGACAATTCCAGGCAGTGCCGGAGCGAGGCGACGCCCCGGTCCAGCTCCTTGCCGCTGATGGCCGCAAAACGCCCAACCTGGTAGAGCACCTCGTAATCGTCGGGCGCGGCCTTCAAGGCTTCGGCAAACATCGCGAAGGCCTCGTCGTATTTCTTTTCCGTGGCGTAGAGCATGGCGTAGGCGGCGAGGCCGCGCCGGGAGTCGAGTTGCTTGATCGCGGCCGCCTGCACGTAGGCGCCGTCCATGCCCCCGCCCACGATCCCCGGCGCCTGCCGGCAAAATTCCATCACGCTCCAGCGTGCATTGATGTTCTTCGGATCGAGCTCCACTGCCTTGTCGTACGCGGCCTTGCACTTCCGGGCGAAGCCGAGCTTCGAGAACAGCCCGGCGCGCTGGGCGGAGATGCCATAGGCATCGCCGAGCACACGAAAATATTCGCTGTTGGTTGGCGTGAGCGCAGTGGCGGTCTCAAGGGCGCTGACCGAGCCATCGAGCTGGCCGCGGTCGAGTCGCACCTTGCCGAGGCGATACTGCGCCTCGGCATCCCGGGGATTTGCGGCGACGGCCTGCTCGAGCTCCGCCTGGGCTTCCGGATACTGGCGGTGGCGGATGAGGTCGCGGATCCGGTCGCCTTGGGTGGGATCGAGACCGAAGGCCGTGGAGGCGAAGGCGAGGGCAAACAGGCCGGTGATGCGGTGCATGGGTGCTGGCGAAAGAAAGTAACAAGTGACGGGTCACAAGTGCCAAGTGGCGGCCGGCGGAGGGATGGGCCTGGGTTGAGCAGCCAGCTTGTGCCCGGTGCGATAATGGAACCGAACGCGATGGCGTGAACGAGGCCGTCTCAATTGACGAGCCTGCATGAACGGCAGATGGCTTCAGCTCCTTGTCACTTGTTTCCCGTTCCTGGTTGCTTGCGGGCCTATTCGGCCCGGAGTGCCACCATCGGGTCAACGCGGGTGGCCCGACGCGCGGGCAGGAGGCAGGCGAGCGCGGCGACCGCGCCGAGGATGAGCGCGACCACGCCATAGGCCAGGGGATCGTAGGCCTTCACGCCGAAGAGCAGGGAGGCCAGGTAGCGCGACACGAGCAGCGTGCCTGTGGCGCCGACGGCGAGGCCGACAAGCGCGAGGCGGCTGCCTTCGAGGAAAACCATGCGCAGCACGCTGGCGGGCGCGGCGCCGAGGGCGAGGCGAATGCCGAATTCGCGCGTGCGCTGGGCCACCGCGTACGCCATGACACCGTAGAGCCCCAGGGAGGCCAGCAGCAGCGCGGTGATGGCAAAGATCGAGGTCAGGAGCGCCGGCGACTTCCGCGCGACGAGACTGTCGGCCACGCGGGTCGCCATCGGCCGGAGATCGTCCACCGGGAGACCGGGATCAAGCGCGAGCACGGCCTTGCGGACCGAATCGGCGAGCGAGCCGGGCGGCAGGCTGGTGCGGACGACAAGGTTGAAACCGTTCGGCACCGAGCCGGCTCGGCGGCAGGGAAAATATACGGCGCCATGTCCGGCATCCTCGGTCAGTTCGTTTTGTTTCACCGGGGCGACAACGCCGACGATGGTGCTGGCGGTGTCGTCCTTTATCTCGACGCCGTCGGTGATCCGGCGGCCGATGGGGTCCTGCCCGGGCCAGTAAAGGTCGGCGAAGGCCTGGTCGACGACGCACACTCTCGCCTTCGATTCACTATCGGCATCGGTGAAAGTCCGGCCACGCACGAGCGGGATGCCCATGGCCGACCAGTATTCAGCCGAAACGTTGGCCGTGTAATGGGCCTGCAGCGACTGGCCCGGCTGCAGCTTGTGTCCTTCCACGGTGATGGCGTTGTTGGAGACATTACCGGTGAATGGAAGGCCGGTGGTGATGGCGGCGTGGGTGACGCCCGGCAGGACCCGGATCGCCGGGAGCAGGCGGGCGATGAAGTCGGCCCGGGCGTTGTTGTCCTTGTAGTTCTTCCACGGCAGCGCGATCCCGCCGGTAAGCACGGTTTCAGTGGCAAACCCGGTCGGCTGGTCCATGGCCTTCTTCAGGCTCAAGCCCAGCAGGCCGGCCCCGGCGAGCAGCACAAAGGCGAACGCGACCTGGGTGACGATGAAGCCCTGGCGGATGCGCTGGGCCGTGCGGTTGGCCGTGCCGGAGCGCGACTCCGATTGCAGTCCGGTGGCCAGATGGCGCCGACGGTTGAGCCAGACCACGGGCAGCGCGAGGAAAAGGGCGACCACGGGAATGGTCGCCGCGGCGGCGGCGCAGACCCGGCCGTCGAGCGTGATGGCGGCGCCGAGCGGCAGCTGGCTGCCCGCCACCCGGGTCAACAGGTCGTTGCCGAAGGCGCCGAGCGTGAGGCCGAGCCCCGTGCCGGCGGCGGCGAGCAGAAACGTTTCCGTCGCCACCTCGCGCGCGAGTTGCCAGGCCGAAGCGCCGAGTGCCTGGCGGATGGCGAATTCCTTGGTGCGGCCGCTGGCGCGGATCAGGAAGAGGTTGCCGAGGTTGACGAGGCCGATGACGAGGAGCAGGAGGCTGCCGGCCTGCAGCAGGAGAAGGATCGGCCGAATCGACTTCACCTGCTGATCATGCAGCGAGCGCACATAGGTGTGGAAGCCCGCGTCTTTCACGAGCTGGGCGTAGGGGTCGGTCTGCAATTGCTGCGCGTTGAAGGCGTCCATCTGCTTCTGCGCCTCGGCGACGGACACACCCGGGGCGAGGCGGGCGATCATGTTCCAGCCGTTGGAATGACGGTTGTCGGGCTCGCGCTGTTTTGGGTCGTGCGAGGCCGGCCGGAAAAACCTGGCTTCGCTCGCCAGAAAGCGGAAATCCCGGGGCAGGACCCCAATGACCGTGATGGGCAGGCCGTCGTTGAGGAAAGTTTTCCCGATGACGTCGGGGTCGGCGTTGAATTGGGTGCGCCAGAAACTGTCGGTGAGTACGGCGACCTGGTCGGTTTGGTAGGTCAGCTCGGCATCGGTGAACATGTGGCCGATCGCCAACTTCACGCCAAGGGTGTCGAAGAACTCGGGGGTCACGCGCATCATTGGCACGCGGTTCGGCGTGCCCTCGGCGCCCACGATGATCGAGCCGCCGGCGTAGCTGGACACCGACGCGAAGGCGGCGATGGCGTGGCGGCGGTCAAAATAGTTCGGGACCGAGGAGGAGGAGATCTCGGCTCCGGCCTTCGGGTAACTGTTGTCGATGGCCATGAGCCGCTCCGGCTCGGGGAACGGCAGCGGACGCAGGAGAATGGCGCTGACGACGCTGTAGATGATCAGGTTCGCTCCGAGGCAGAGTGCCAGCGTCGCGAGGGCCGTGGCGGTGAATCCGGGGGATTTCAGGAGGATGCGGAGGGCGTGGCGCATGATTTGGGAAGTAACAAGTAACAAGGATCAAGTATCAGGAAAATCCAGCCGTCGGCGGAGGACTGGGATCGGTGGACGGTGGATCGGTGGGCGTTTGGAATGGAGGGTCGGCTCCCGGCCGACCGCGGCCCGTCGGGAGACCGGCTCCATCTTGATGCAAATAGTCACTTGAGCGATTGAGCAGGTAGGTTGCTTGGTACTTGATCCTTGTTACTTCCTGCGCCTACTCGGCGCGCAGGGCAACCATCGGATCGACTTTCGTGGCGCGGCGGGCGGGGAGCCAGCAGGCGGCCAGCGTGACGGCCAGCAGGACCACGACGGCGCCTGCGACGCCGACCCAATCCTCGCCGGGCAACCCGGGGAAGAGCGAGCTGAGCACGCGGAGCAGCGCGACGGCGCACCCGAGGCCCGCGGCGGCGCCGATCACGGTCAGCCCCGCCCCGCGCCCGAGGACCATCAGCAGCACGTTTTGCGGTGGGGCGCCGAGGGCCAGGCGGATGCCGAACTCGCGGGTGCGTTGGACGACAAACGCGGAGATGACGCCGTAGAGGCCGATCGCCGCCAGCCCCAGGCCCAGCGCGGCGAAGGCCACGAGCAGCTTGTTCGCCAGGCGAAATTCCTGCTGGGCGCCGACCACGGCGTCCTGCATCGGCATCAGGCCGACGACGGGCAGGTCGGAGTCGAGTTCGCCGATGGCGCGGCGGATGGGCTCGACCAATGCCGCCGGGGCCGCGCTGCGCACCACCAGCGTGAAATAGCCCCAGGGATTCTGGGCCAGGCTCATGTAATATTGCAGCCGCGTCGGCACGGCGCCGAAACTGCCGGCGAAGGAGGCGTCGCGCACCACGCCCACGACCTCCAGCCACGGATGCCAGACCGTACCGGTATCGCGGATGCGTTTTCCGATTGCGCTCTGCCCCGGCCAGAGTTGGCGCGCCATCGACTCATTGACCACGATCTGCCGAGGGTCGTCCGGGCCGGCGCGGTCGGAGAAGATGCGTCCCTCCACCAGTTTAATTCCAAGAGTGGAGAAATATCCGGCGGTGACATTGCTGCCGTACGCGATCGGCTCGTGTCCGGGCGGGGGCGCCGGGCGACCCTCGACCTCGAAGGCGCGCGCGGAGTTGGTCTCCTGCAGCGGAATTTCGGTGGCGAGGGCTGCGCTTTCGACGCCAGGCAGGCGACCGACACGCTCCAGCACGCGCTCGTGGAAGGCATGGCGCGAGGCATCGTCGCGATAGACGGTGTCGGGAAGCGTCATCGTGCCCTTGGCCAGCCCCTCGATTCGCCAGCCCGGATCCTGAGCGAGAAAACGCTGCAGGCCGCGCAGGAAAAAACTCGAACCGGCGAGGAGCACGAGCGAGAACGCGACCTGCGAGACGATGAGGGCCTGGCGGACGCGCTGGCGGGAGCGGTCGCCGGTGGTGCCGCGACCGTCCGACTTAAGGCCGGCATTGACGTCGGCGCGGGCCGTGAACCAGGCCGGGGCGCAACCTGAAACCAGGCCGGCGGCCAGCGTCGCGAGCGCGACGAACCCGATCACCCGGTGGTCGAGCGCGAACGCCTCGGCGGGCCCGAGCATCTGGGGCGCGAGCACCGCCATGAGATTCCACGCGAGCAGGAGCCCGGCGACACCACCAGCGGCAGCGAGAAGCAGGCTTTCGACCAGCGCCTCGCGGACGAGGTGGGCCCGCGAGGCGCCGAGCGCGGCGCGCACGGCGAGGTCGCGCACCCTGGCGGCATGGCGCGCGAGTTGGAGGTTGCCCAGGTTGGCGCAGGCAATGAGCAGGACGAAACCGGAGAGCCCGAGCGTGAGCCAGGTCAAGGCGCGGTGGGCAGCGTTCAATTCCGAGCCGACGAGCGGGACGACGGCCATGCCCTGGCCGGCATTGGTCCCCGGAAAATCATGGGCGAGGCGGCTGGCGATGGCGGTGGTGGAGGCCTGAGCCTGGGTGGGTGAGACGCCGGGCTTCAGGCGGGCGATGGCGTTTAGCCAGCGCACGTCGCGGCTCTCGCGCCAGTCATTGGTCAGCGGCAACGGGCGCCAAAGGTCGAGCTTGCCCCAGAATAGCGGGTACTCGGCCCGGGCGGGCATGACGCCGATTATTTCGACACTTTGGCCGTCGATGCGCAGCACGCGGCCGATGACGGCGCGATCGCCCCCGAAGTGGCGCTGCCAGCACTCATAGCTGATCACGGCGACGCGATCGCGCCCGGGCTGCTGTTCCTCCGCGGTGAAGCCGCGCCCGAGGAAGGGTTGGACGCCGAGCGTTTCAAAAAGATTGGCCGCGGCGATGGCGCCGTTAAGCAGCTCGGCCGGCTGGCCGGGCTCGGCCAGGCTGAAGCTCCACCACTGGAACGGCGTCACGGTCGCGAAGGCGTCGCTCGTCGCGGCATCGCGCAGGTCGGGCAGCGAGAGCGTCCAGTCGCGCGCCTCGGCGGTGGTCCGGAACAGCCGCACGATCCGTTCCGGTTGCGGGTACGGCGCCGGGCGCAGGAGCAGCGTGTTCACCACCGAGAACATCGCGGTGTTGACACCGATGCCGAGGGCGAGGGTGGCGATGGCGGTCAGCGTGAAGCCCGGGCTCTTCAGCAGGGAGCGGGTGGTGAGGAGGAGGGAGGCGGACATGTGAGCGGTGAGCAGTGAGCGGTGAGCAGATATCTTTTTCCTTCTCGTTCTCTTAATCGTTCTCTTGGGGTTGGGATTCGGATGGGGAATGCACGGAGAAAAACGAGGGAACGAGAACGATCACGAGAATGAGAACGAGCTATGAGATCGGACTTGGTGCTTGGTTACCTGGTACTTGATACTTGCGGCTCTACTCCGCTCGGAGCGCCACGAGCGGATCGACCTTCGTCGCCCGTCGCGCAGGCAGCCAGCAGGCGAAAAGGGTGACGGCGAGGAGGGCGAGGGCCGTGCCGGCGATCAGGAGCCAGTCCTGTCCCGGCAGGCCGGGAATCAGCGCGGCGAACAGCCGCACGAGGCCGAAAGTGCCGGCGAGCCCGACCACGGTTCCGAGCAGTGCGAGCCGCAGGCCCTTGCGGAGGACGAGCCAGAGCACGCTGGCCGGCTGAGCGCCGAGCGCCAGGCGGATGCCGAACTCGGACGTCCGCTGGACCACGAGCCCGGCGATCACGCCGTAGAGCCCGATGGCGGCGAGCAGCAGCCCGAGCAGGGCGAAGCCCGTGAGGAGCTGGTTCGTGAGGCGAAAATTGCGGGACAGGCGCTCCAGCGACTGCTCGACCGTGCGGATGTTGTAGGCCGGCAGGTCCGGATCGATGTCGGCGATGGCGGTGCGAAGGGCGGGGGCGAGCGTGCCGGGCGCCGCGGTGGTGCGCAGCGCGATCGACAGGAAGCTCCAGGGCTCCTGCACGAGGGGCGCATAAACCTGCAGGCGCGTATCCGGCGCCGAGGGATTACCGGCGAAACCGACATCGCGGACGACGCCAATGACTTCGTAACGCCGCTTGTCGTCCGCGTCGGCGCGGCCGAGCTGTTTGCCCACGGCGCTCTGGCCGGGCCAGAATTGTTTTGCGAGGGCCTCGTTTACGACCACCAGCTTGGGTCCGTCGGGTGAGACTTGGGCGGGGAAGAGACGGCCCTCGAGCAGCGGGACCTTCAGCACGGCGAAGAAGTCCGGGCTGACGCTGATGGCGTAGACGAGGGGAACCTGGCTGGCCGGCGGCAGCGGACGGTCGGCCGGGACCATGTCGCGCGAACTGTTGTAGCCCCAGATCGGGAGTGACGAAGCCAGGGCGGCGTGCTCGACGCCGGGCAACGAACCGAGGCGGGCGAGCGCGCGGTCATAGAAGGCGATCCGCTGGGCATCGGTCTCGTACTTGGACTTCGGGAGGCTGAGCGTCGCGGTGATGACGTGATCCTCGGCCCAGCCGTTGTCCTGGTGCGTGAAGCGCTGCAAGCCGCGGAGAAAATAGCCGGCGCCAGCGAGCAGGGCGAGGGCGAGCGCGACCTCGCCGACGATGAGCGCGTGGCGGACGCGATGCTGCGCTCGCGTGCCGGTGGAGCCGCGCGCCTGCTGCTTCAACGCGGCATTGACGTCGGTGCGGCCCGCCTGCCACGCCGGCAGCAACCCGAACAGCAGGCCGGTCGCGAGGGAGGCGACGAGGGTGAACGCGAGGACGGAGAAATCGATGGAGATGTCCAGGCCGCTGTTTTCGCCGATGAGGATGCGGCGGCCGAGCGCGTCAGTCAGCCAGGTGGCGAGGATGAAGCCGAGGAGGCCGCCCACCAGCGAGAGCGCGAGGCTCTCGACCAGCAACTCGCGCATCAGCCGCGAGCGCGAGGCGCCGAGCGCGGCGCGGATGGCATAGTCGCGCGCCCGCTGGGCGGTGCGGGCGAGCTGCAGGTTGGCGAGGTTGGCGCAGGCGATGAGCAGCACGAAGCCCGAGAGGCCCATGACGAGCATGGAGAGCGACCGGCCGATCTCGTCCATGGTGGACTGGTGCAGCAGCACCAGGCGGAGGCCGGTGCCTTCGTTGGTTTCGGCAAAATCGTGCGCCCACCGCGTGGCGATGGCGTTGAACTCGGTGCGCGCCTGACCGAGCGAAGCGCCGGGCTTGAGGCGACCGAGGGCGTTGATCCAGTGGTTGCCGCGGTTCTTCAACTGCTCGGCGCTGAGCGCGAGCGGCCGCCAGGCGTCGACGCGGCCCCACAACAACGGATAATCCACGCCTTCGGGCATCACCCCGATGATCGTCACGTTCTGCCCGTCGATCCGCGCGACCTGCCCGAGGATCGCCGGGTCGGCGTTGAAGCGGCGTTCCCACAGGGCATGGCTGAGGACGATGACCTGGTCATGGCCCGGCAGCATTTCCTCGGGCGTGAAACTGCGGCCGAGGGCGGGCTGGACCCGGAGCGTGGGAAAGAAGTCCGCGTCGACCGAGAGCCCCGGCACGCGCTCGGCCGGCTGGCCGGGCTCGGCGAAGCTGAACGTCGCCCAGCTGAACATCGTCAGTTTCTCCAGGGATTTGTTGTCGCGGCGAAGGTCGGACAGGTCGGCGGCCGAATGCGGCCACGTCTGCGACTGCGGTGATGTGCGGAAGATGCGCACGAGGCGCGTGGCTTCGGGGAATGGCGCCGCCTTGAACAGCAGTGTGTTCACGAGGCTGAACATGGCGGTGTTAACGCCGATGCCGAGGGCGAGCGTCAACAGCGCGACGGCGAGGAAGCCGCGGGATTTCAGGAGCGAGCGGGCGGCGTGGCGGAGGTCGGACAGCATGGTGAGCGGGGAGCGGGATGGAGGGAGCGGGGAGCAACCAACGGTATGGGTATGCCTCGGGCTTGATTCTTGTTTACCTGGTACTTGTTACTTGCCCGATTACTCCGCCCGCAGCGCCACCAGCGGGTCAACCTTCGCGGCGCGGCGGGCCGGGAGCCAGCAGGCGACGAGGCCGACGACGAGGAGGATTGTCGTGATGATCGCGAACACGGCGGGGACATTGATGGCGGTGGCGGGCAACACGTGGCGATAGAGCAGGTAGATGCCGAGCGCCCCGACGAGGCCGACGGCGGCGCCGACCGCGATCAACCGCAACCCGGTGCCGAGGATCAGCCAGGCAACGTCGCGGGCCTGGGCGCCGAGCGCCATGCGGATGCCTATCTCCGGGGTGCGTTGCATCACGAGGCGGGCGATCACGCCATAAAGACCGAGGGCGGCGAGAAAGAGGCCGAGCCCGGCGAAGCCCACCAGGACCGTCCGGATGAGACTCAGGCCACCCGTGGCCTGGGCAATGGCGTGATCAACCGTGTCGAGTTGCTGCACGGCCAGGTTGGGATCGAGGGTGGCAATGGCCAGGCGCATCGGTTCGACCTGGGCCGCGGGATTTTCCGAACGCACGGCCACGGTGACATAGTTCCACGGTTCCTGCGCGAGCGGGCGATAAACCTGGAACGGCGAAGGGCCCACCAAGCCGGCGAGGGCCATCTTGATGTCGGGCATGATGCCGACGACTTCCGCCCAGCTCGGCTTGGCCGGATCAGAGACGTTGATGTGCTGCCCGAGGGCGTCGCCCTGCGGGAAGAGGGCGCGGGCGAGCGAGGCGTTGATGATGACGACCGGGGGCGAGGTGTAGGTGTCGTCGGCGGTGAAATTGCGTCCGGCGAGCAGCTTGATCTGCAGCGAGTCGAGGTAGGAGGGTTCGACGCCGTTGACGGCGGCCGACGGCTCGTGCCCGGGCTCCGGCCGCTCCCGGCCTTCGACGACGATCCCGCGGTTTGTGAGATAGCCGAAAAGCGGCAGCGTCCAGCCGACGGTGACGCTCTGCACGCCCGGCAGCGTCGAGAGCCGCTCCTCGAGGCGCGAGTAGAATGAGTAGGACTGTTGCGGGGTCGAGTATTTCGCCTGGGGCAGGGTGAGGACGCACTCGGTGAGGGCATGTTGGTTCCAGCCGGGATCGAACGAGAGGAGCTGGTTGACCCCGGCGATAACGAAGCCGGCGCCGGCCAGCAAGATGAGCGCGTTGGCGAACTGCAGCACGATCAAGCTGTGGCGCAGGCGATGCTGCGCCCGGTCGCCGGTGGAGCCGCGGCTGCCGACCTTGAGCGTTTCGTTGACCCGGGTGCGCGAGATGAACCAGGCCGGCGCGAGGCCGAACACCACGCCGGTGAGCAGCGTGAGGCCGAGCGCGAAGGCGAGCACCGGCCAGGCGAGGGTCAGGTGGAAATTGGCCAAGCCGCCGTTCGCCATAAGCTGGGCCGAGAGCCAGTCATTGGTCCAGGTGGCAAGGAGGATGCCGAACACCCCGCCCCCAACGGCCAGCAGCAGGCTCTCGGCGAGCGGTTGCCGGAGCAGGCGCGACCGGGAGGCCCCCAAGGCGGCCCGGATGGCGTGCTCGTGGGTGCGGGCGATCGCGCGGGCGAGTTGCAGGTTGGCGAGGTTGGCGCACGCGATGAGGAGCACGAAGCCGGAGAGGGCGAGCAGCATCGCGGTGGCCCCCGTGACAGCGGCACTGTGGGTGGACGACTGGAGTGTGACCGCACGCAGGCCGTCCTTGGCATGTTCCTTGGGACGCTGGGGACCGAGCTGCGTGGCGATGGTGTGCAGGCGGGCGTCGAATTGCTCGAGCGTGGTCCCCGCATGCAGGCGGGCGACCAGCCGGGTTTCGCTGCTGCCGTAATCGCGTTTCTCCGCGTCAGTCAGGGCCAGGGGCCGGAAGACATCGCCCGGCTGCAGCAGGACGGTCGACGCCAGCGAGGCGGGAGCGACGCCGATGATCGTGGTGGACTCGTTGTCGAGCGTCACCTGGCGGCCGATCACCGCGGGATCACCCCCGAACTGGGACTGCCAGGTGGCATAGCCGAGGATCATGACGTGGTTGCCCGGCCGATCCTCATCGGGCGTGAAGAAGCGGCCCAGCGCGGGCGTGACCCCGAGCGTGCCGAGGAAGTTGGCGGAGAGACGGTAGCCATTGAGGTTGACTGCCGGCCGGCCGTTGACCGCGAGCGCATAGTTCCAGAAGCGGAAGGCGGCGAGGTCGGCGAAGGAGGCAACCTCTGGCCGGAGGTCGACGAAGTCGGGATAGTAGTGTTCGGCGGTCTGCGACTGCGGCGTGGTGCGATAGATGCGGACCAGCTGGTCACGCTCCGGAAACGGCAGCGGTCGCAGGATGAGGAAGTCCATCAGGCTGAACATCGATGTGTTCAGGCCGATGCCGAGGGCGAGCGTGAGGATGGCGATGGCGGTGAAGCCGGGCGATTTCAGGAGCGAGCGGGCGGCGTGGCGGAGGTCGTTCATCGTAGTAAAGAGGGAGTCTGCAGCTCGGGGAAAGTGATGAGTGGCGAGCGAAGCGTGATGAGTTGTTGGCCGGGAGATTTCAGGCGTGATCTTTCACTCATATCGCGTCGCTGGCTTGCTCATTCAGCCCGCAGCGCGACCAGCGGATCGACCCTGGTGGCGCGACGCGCCGGAAGCCAGCAGGCCAGCAGGGCGATCGCGATAAGGACCAACGCCACGGTGAGAAATGTCGCCGGATCAAACGGGCTCACGCCAAAGAGAAAGCCGGACAGAAGCCGGGCGAGGGCGAGGGCGAGGCCGGCGCCGAGGAGCGTGCCGGCGGCGGCGAGCACGAGGCCACGGCGCAGGATGTGGCGCACGACGTCGGCGGGTTGCGCGCCGAGCGCCAGGCGGAGCCCGAACTCGGCGGTCCGCTGGCTCACGGAATACGCGGTCACGCCGTAGATGCCGACGACCGCGAGCCCGAGCGCGAGCCCGGCGAAGGCGCCGAGCAGCGAAAGCGTGAGGCGGGGCGCGCTCGTTGCCTCGGCGACGACCTCCTCCATGCTCGCGATGCGGTAGATCGGCTGTTCGCGGTCAATGCTCCAGATGGCGGCCTTGGCGCTGTCGACGAGCGTGAGCGGATCGGTGGCGGTGCGCAGCACCAGGTTCATGCGCGCAGCCGGGCGCTCGAGAAACGAGAGATAGAGCGTTGGGCTGGCGGCGTGATCCGCGCCGGCCTCCTTCACGTCGCCGACCACGCCGACGATCTCGACCGGGTTGCGCCCGAGAAGCAGGCGCCGGCCGAGGGGATTCTCCTTGCCGAGGAAACGGCGGACAAACGCCTCGTCGACGAGGCCGGCCAGTGGCGCGCCGGGCGCCAGGCCGTCACGGTCGTCGAGGAGCCGGCCCTGTTTGAGGGCTATGCCCATGGTCTGAAAATAGCCCGGGCTCACCTGCCGAAGGTCGGTCTGAAGCTGCTCATCGGCAGGGAGGCTGCGGTCGTTTTCGAGGCGGAACCCGGCGCGCTGATCCTGATGATGCAGGGGGAGGACGGATGTGACGGCAGCCCGCTTGACGCCGGGCAGGGCGGAGACGCGCTCGAGGACCTGGTCAAAGAAGGCGCGCTGTTCGGGTGCCGACTTGTAGCGGGTGTCTGTGGGCAGCTCCATCTCCAGGGTGAGCAGATGATCGGCACGCAAGCCGAGATCGGAGTGGAGCAGGCGGGAAAAACTCCGGAGCATCAGTCCGGATCCGACCAGCAGCACCAGCGCGAGCGCGACTTCGGCCACGAGCAGGCCCTCGCGTAGCCGGCGTCCGCCGCCGACCACCGACCGCGAGGCTTGCTTGAGGTTTTCGATCAGGTCGACCTTCAGCGCGTGAACGGCGGGAGCGACGCCGAACAGGAGGCCGGTGAGGAGCGATGCGACCAGCCCGAACACGAGCACGCCCGCGTCGAGCCCGAAGGAGCGCAGCGCGACATCGGCGCCGGCATCGGGGAGCGGAATGGTGGCGGGGACGATCGCGGACAGCAGGGACACGCCCCAGGCGGCGAAGAGGAGGCCGAGCAGGCCGGCTCCGAGGCTGAGGACGAGGCTTTCGGTGAGAAACAACCGGAACAGATGATGGTGGGACGCACCGAGGGCGGCCCGCACGGCCACCTCCCGCCGGCGGTCGACGGCGCGCGCGAGCAGCAGGTTGGCGACGTTGGCACAGGCAATCAGGAGGACGAACACGACCGCGCCGAAGAGGAGCAGTAGCGCAGGCCGAATGTATTCGACGACGACCGCCTGCAGCGGCACGACGGTGACGCCCCACCCGGCGAGTTCGGGGTGGGCGGCGCGCAGGCGGGCGGCGATGGTATTGAGTTCGCCTTCCGCCTGCACGGGGGTGACGCCCGGACGCAGGCGGCCAATGACACCGAGGTCGTGCGCGAGGCGACCGCGATGGTAGCGAAGCTCGTCGTTGGGCCACGGTGCGAAAATATCGGATTGGAACGGGAGCCAGAAGCCGGGCTCCAGCACGCCGATGACCTTGTAGGGGATGAGATCGATCATCACGGTCCGACCGATGATGTGCGGGTCGCGGCCCAGTGCGCGCTCCCAGAACGCATCGGTGATGACGACCTCCGGCTGGCGGCCGCCGCGGCCATCGCCGGGCGTGAACAGGCGGCCAAGCGCGGGATGGACGTCGAGCACGGTGAAGAGATTCGTCGTGACCCGCGACGCGGGGATCTGCCGGGGCTCGCCGAGCCCGGTGACCGTGCCGGTGCCGAGTTCGAGGGCCGCCAGGTCCTGGTGGAGACGGCCCTGCTCGCGCCAATCATAAAAATCCGGGCCAGAAGGTCCGTCGCGTTTCACGCCCTGCGCCGGGTTGGTCTCCCAGATCAAGGTGAGCCGATCAGGCTGCGGAAAGGGCAGCGGTCGGAGAAGGACGGCGCTGACGACGCTGAAGAGCGACGTGCAACCGCCAATGCCGATCGCGAGCGTCAGCACGATCACGGCGGTGGGTCCCGGGGTCTTGGCGAGGGAGCGGAGGGCCTGGCGCAGGTCGGAAATCATGGCGAGCGGTGAGCAGGGGGAGAAAGTGACGCGTGGTGGAGAGAAAGGATCATGCTCGTCACTTTTCACTCATCACTCACCGCGGGCTTTTCACTCCGCCCGCAGCGCGATCAGCGGGTCGACCTTGGCGGCGCGGCGGGCGGGCAGCCAGCAGGCGACGACGCCAACCACCAGCAGGATCACGGTGACGCTGACGAAGATCAGCGGCGTATTGACCGAGATCGGGTTGTTGGTGTTGAAACGGCTGAGGATGAAGCTGAGGCCCATCGAGCCGAGCATGCCGATGCCGGCGCCCCAGAGGATCAGGCGGACGCCCGTGCCGAGGATGAGCCAGATGACGTCGGTCGACTGGGCGCCGAGCGCCATGCGAATGCCAATCTCCGGCGTGCGTTGCACGACCAGCCGCGCGATGACGCCGTAGAGCCCGAGGGCGGAGAGGAACAATCCGAGTCCGGCGAAACAAAGCAGGACGGTCCGGATCATGCCGATGGCGCCGGTGGCGCGCTGGATCATGGCGTCCACGGTCCCGATCATCTGGATGGCGAGCGTGGGATCGAGGGCGCTGATCGTCTGGCGCAAGGGCTCGACCAGCGCTTCGGGGCGCGCGGTGCGCACGGCGACGGTGACGTAATTCCAGGTTTCCTGCGCGAGCGGGCGCAGCACGAGGAACGACGACGTGGGCACCAGGCCGGCGGCGGCCATGCGGGTGTCGGGCACGACCCCCACGACCTCGGCCCAGGACTGGTTCTTCGGGTCGGGCACGCCGATGTGCTGGCCGACCGCCTGGCCGTCGGGAAAGAGGGCGCGCGCCAGCGATTCATTGATGATGGCGACCGGCGGGGAAGTCAGCCCGTCGGCGGCGGTGAAGTTGCGGCCCTGGGACAACTTGATCCCGAGGGTGTCAAGGTACGACGGCTCGACGCCGTTGACGGCGGCGACCGGCTCGTGGCCCGGCAGCGGGGGTTCGCGACCCTGGACGATGAACGTCCGGGACGTGAGATACTGGAAGATGGGCAGGGTCCACGTGACCGTGACATTTTCAACGCCGGGCAGCGCGGAAAGCCGATCCTGCACCTGCCGGTAAAAGGCGTGGGACTGCGTCGGGGTCGAGTACTTGGCCGGGGGCAGGTTGAGCACGCACATCGCCAGCGTGTGCTGGTTCCATCCCGGATCGATCGCCATCATCTTGTTGACGCCGGTGATGAAGAAGCCCGCGCCGGCCAGCAGGACGAGGGCGTTGGCGAACTGCATGACGATGAGGCTGTGCCGCAGGCGGTGTTGGGCGCGATCGCCGGTCGAACCGCGCGAACCGACCTTGAGCGTGTCGTTGACGCGCACGCGCGACGTGATCCAGGCCGGCACAATCCCAAAGATGAGGCCGGTCAGGGTCGAGAGAACGAACGCGAACACCATGACTTTCCAGTCGAGACTCAGGGTGAACTTGACGAAACCGTTCGCCGAGAGGCGGGTCGACAGCCAGTCGTTGGTCCAGACCGCGACGAGGCTGCCAAAGATGCCGCCGCCCATGGCGAGCAGGAGGCTTTCGCCCAGGAGCGGGCGCAGCAGCCGGTTGCGGGAGGCACCGAGCGCCGCGCGCACGGCGAACTCGTGCGCGCGGGCAATGGCGCGCGCGAGCTGCAGGTTCGCGAGGTTGGCGCAGGCGATGAGCAGCACGAAGCCGGCGAGGGCGAGCAGCATCACCGTCGCCCCGATGGTCTGCGGGTTCTTGGTCGTCGATTCGAGCGTGACGGCGCGCAGGCCATCCTTGCTGTTTTCCTTGGGCCGGAGCGGCGCCAGCCGCTCGGCGAGGGTCCGGAGTCGCGTGTTGAACTGGTCGAGGGTGATCCCGGGGTGCAGCCGGCCGAGGATCTGGATGTCGCCGGCGGCCTCGTCGCGCTTTTCCGTCTCGGTGAAGCCGAACGGACGGAAGACATCGCCCGGGCCCCAGAGGAAGACCGACGAGAACGAATTGGGCATGACGCCGACAATCGTGGTGGACTCGTTGTCGACCTTCACCGTCCGGCCGATGACGTTCGGATCGCCGCCGAACTGGGCCTGCCAGGTGGCGTAGCTGAGGATCATGACGTGGTTGCCGACCTGGTCCTCGCCGGGGGCGAAGAAGCGGCCGAGTTCCGGCTTCAGGCCCAGCGCCGGGAAAAAGCCGGCGGTGACGCGCAGCGCGTTCAAGCTGACCGGCGGCCGGCCCTCGAGGTTGAGGGTGTAGCCCCACATGCGGTAGGCGGCCAGGTCGGCGATGTCCTTGGCTTCGGCCGCGAGGTCCATGAAGGCGGGGACGGAGTGATTGCCGGTTTGGGTCTGGGGCGTGGTGCGATAGATGCGCACGATCTGGTCTTTCTGTGGGAAAGGCATCGGTTGCAGGACAAGCAGGCTCATCAGGCTGAACATCGAGGTGTTCAGGCCGATCCCGAGGGCGAGGGTCAGGATGGCGATGGCGGTGAAGCCGGGCGACCGGAGGAGGGAGCGAAAGGCGTTTCTAAGGTCGGAGAGCATGGTAGGAGAAAGTGGGAAGTATCAGGTAACAAGTAACAAGGCGCGGTGAGCAGTGAGCGGTGACCGGGGTCGATCGTTTGGGAATTCGGATCTCGGGCTTGGGCGGTTTTGGGCGCGGTGGGAGCGAGGGACGAGAGAACGAGAAAGATTAAGAGAAAGGCGAAAGATTGGGCGGATCGGTTACTTGATCCTTGATTCCTGTTACCTGTTACTTCGCCGAGCTTACTCGGCGCGCAATGCCTCCATCGGGTCGACGCGCGCCGCGCGTCGGGCGGGGAACCACAGCGCGGCGAGACCGACCGCGCAGATGATCAGGGTGACAATGAGGTAGATCATCGGGTTGTTCGCCATGGCGCTGCCGAACATCTGTTCCAGCGGGCGGGTGATCAGGTAGCCGCCGACGAGCCCGCCGGCGAGGCCGAGGACAATCTGCGTGCCGCCCTGGCGCAGGACCAGTCGCAGGAGCTGGTTCATGGTCGAACCCAGCGCCATGCGGACGCCGAACTCGCGCCGGCGGCGGTTCACCGCCTGGGTCGTCACGCCATAGACGCCGATGGCGCCGAGGAAGAGGGCGATGGCGGCGAAGGTGACGGCAAGGATGCCAATGATGTTGAAGCCGCGCATGGCCCGCGCGGTCTGGCTGGTCAGCGTGCCGACCGAATCGATTGGTTGGTTGGGGTCGATGCTGGCGATGGCCTTGCGGACCGGTTCGACGAGTTGCAGCGGGTCGGACTTGGTCCGGACAAAGAGGTCGAGCCAGCCCCAGCCCATCTGGTCCTGGGCGAGGTAGAAACCGGCTTCGTTCTGACCGGGGGCGGCGAAGATGCCCTGCATGTGGAGGTCGGGGACGACGCCGACGACAGTCACCCATTTTTCCTGGGTCTGGTTGGTGCGGAAACGGCGTCCGAGCGGATCCTTTCCCGGCCAGTACTTCCGGGCGAAAGATTCATTGACGAGGGCGGAGCGCTCGTCGACGAGGCCCTGCTCACGGCTGTCGAAGAGGCGGCCGGAGACGGCGCCGACGCCGGCGAGCTTGAAATAGTCCTGCGAGACGACGTCGAGCCAGGCGAGCGGCCGGTCGTTCGGGTGGGCGTAGGTGCTGCCTTCCGGCTCGACCTGCGTGGGGACGCCGTTGGCGATGAAGTCGCGGCTGGTGACCGCGACCGCCTCGACGCCCGGTTCGTTTTTCAGGCGCTCGAGGAGGCGTTGGTAGAAACGGGCGCGGTCGGCCGCGGTCGGCTGCGTGCCTTCCTGCAGCTCGATGCGGCCGGTGAGAAGCTTGTCGGGATCGTAGCGGTAGTTGGCCTGCCGCGTGAGGTACACGGTGAGGCTCATCACCCCGGCTGCGACGAGCAGGATGGTCGAAAAGGCGATTTGGGCGGAGACCAGCCAGCGCGCCAGCGTGCCGACCCCCATGCCGGCGGCGGCGCGGGCCTCGTCCTTGAGGGCGGTGTTGACGTCGATGCGCGACGACTGCCAGGCCGGCACGATGCCGGCGAGCACGCCGGCCAGAAGGGTGGAGGCGGCCGCGACGGTGACGACGCGTCCGTCGAGCCGGAAGTCCATCCAGTCCGGGACGGTCTTGGTGTTCACGAGATAGTCCTGGAGGAAGTCGACACCGCCCTGGGCCACGAGCAGGCCGCCGGCGCAGCCGAGCACCGCCAGCAAAAGGGACTCGAGCAGGAGCTGGCGGAGCAGCCGGGTGCGATTGGCGCCGACCGCGGCGCGAACCGCGAGCTCGCGCGTGCGGCGCGAGGCGCGGCCGAGCAACATGGTGGCCACGTTGACGCAGGCGAGGAGCAGGATGAAGGCGGTCATCGCCAGCATGAGGAATAGCAGGGGGCGTGCCCCGTCGCCGCTGCTGTACGCCGCGGTGACGGTCTGGAGATTGGCGTGGTCGTAACCGTTGTTGGTTTCGGGCCAGAGCTGGGCGAACCGGGCGAAGATCGTGTCGAGTTCCGCGCGGGCCTGCTGCTCGGTGACGCCGGGTTTGAGCCGGCCGAACATCTCCACGCGCTCAACCAGGCGCTCGCGGGGGTCGCTCGGGGCCGCGCGGAGGTTGGTCCAGAGGGCGGCGTAGCCCGGGAAGGCGAACTTGGGGGGCATCACGCCGATGATGGTGCCGGGTTCGCCGTTGATACTGACCTTGCTGCCGAGGACGGTCGCCGCGCCGCCGAACTGCTCCTGCCAGACGGCGTGCGACAGGACGATGAAGAGCGGCTGGCCGGGCCGGTCCTCGGCGGCAGTGAACCAGCGGCCGAGGAGCGGGCGCACGCGGACGAGGTCGAGCAGGTTGGCGCTGGCGAGGCAGCCGGTCTGGCGCGAGGGCACGAGATTGGGCCCGCTCAGGTTGAGGCCGAGCCACTGCGTCGCGGCGATGGACTCGAAGGTGGTCTGCCGCTCGCGCAACTGCAGGTAGTCCCGGTACGGCGGCGTCTCCCACCGATTGGCGTTGCCCGCCTTCGGCACCTGCCAGGCGATGTGATACAGGCTGCCGACCTCGGGCACCGGCAGGCCGCGCAACAACACGGCGTCGATCAGGCTGAACTGCGTGGCGACGAGCCCGATGCCGAGGGCGAACGAGGCGACGGCGAGCAGCGTGAAGCCCGGCGACTTTATCAACTGGCGGAAGGCGAAGCGGAGGTCGTTCATCGGATAGGGAAGTGAAAAGGATCAAGTAACAAGTGGCGGGAGGGAATTGGATCTAAGCTCCAGGGTTTGGGGTCTCGGATTTTGGATTTGAGGTCTGGGATTTGGGATTTTTTGACCGGAGACTTGATCCTTGGTACTTGTTACTTGCTGCGCGCCTACTCGGCGCGCAGCGCCACCATCGGGTCGACGCGCGCGGCGCGGCGGGCGGGGATGAAGCAGGCGAGGGCGGCGACCGCCGCGAAGAAGAGCGCCACGGCGCCGAAGACGGCGGGGTCGAAGGGCTTCACCTCGTAGAGCGCTTGCTGCAGCAGCCGGCTGGCGCCGAATGCGCCGGCGAGTCCCGCCGCGAGGCCGAGGCCGACCTGGAGGGCGCCGGCGCGCAGGATGAGCTGGAGGATGCTGCCGGAGCTGGCGCCGAGCGCCATGCGGACGCCGATCTCGCCGGTGCGTTGCGCCACGGAATACGCCATGACCGAGTATACACCCACGGCGGCGAGCAGGGCGGCGATGCCGGCGAAGGCGATCAGCAGCGCCAGCGTCACCCGCTGCACGCCGAGCGACTGCGTGACCAGGTCATCCATGGTCTGCGGCAGGGCGAGCGCGACCGTCGGGTCGAGGTCGATGAGCACGCGGCGAAGGACGGGGATCACCGCGGCGGCCTTGAGCCCGGGCTTGGCCTCGGCGACGACGGCCATGAAGGCGCCGCCGCGCTGGTCGCGGGGGAAATAGATCTCGTCCGGCACCGGGGCGGAGAGGCCGTTGGACTTGACGTCGCCGATGACGCCGACGATGCGGACGGGAGTGTCGCCCTTCGGCCCGGTGAGGAAAAAATGGTCGAGCGCCGACTCGCTGGGGAAGAGGTGCTTGGCGAAAGAGGAGTTGATGATCGCCACCTGTTCGGCGGCGAACAGGTCGCGGTCGTTGAAGAAGCGGCCGGCGAGCAGCTTGACTTCGAGCGTCGCGAAGTAGTCGGGCGTCGCGATGCGGATATTGGCCAGCGGCCGCTGCTGGACGGGCAGCACGGGGCGGCCCTGCACGCCGTAGGGCGAGAAGAAGCCGGTGCCGGACAGCGGCAACCCGGTGATGGCCGCGCCGTGGGCCAGTTCGGGCGCGTCGCGCAACTTTTCCTGCAAATGGCGGTAGAAGTCGCGCATCAGCTCCGGCTTGTCGTATTTCGAGCTCGGGAGGTTGACGATGCCGTAGGCGCGATGGGCGGAGCTAAAGCCGGGCTCGGTGTGCTGGAGCTTGTAGAAGCTGAGGACGAGCAGGCCCGCGCAGATGAGCAGTGTCAGCGACATCGCGACCTGCGCGATGACGAGGAGGTGACGGAAGGCCTTGGCGGCGACGCCGCCGCCCGCGCCGCGCGAGGTGTCCTTCAGCACCATCTGCACGTCGGTGCGTGAGGCTTGGAACGCCGGATAGAGGCCGATCAACAGGCCGGAGCCGAGGGCAACGGCGAGGGAGAACCCGAGAACGACGGGGTCGAGGGCAATTTCATCGGACCGGGGGATCTGCGGGCCGGCGAGGACCTGGATGGCGTGGAGGCTCCACCAGGCGAGCAGGACGCCGAGCGTCCCGGCGGCGACGGTGAACACCGTGCTCTCGATCAGGAACTGTCGGATGATCTCGCCGCGCCGGGCGCCGAGGGAAAGGCGGACGGCGATCTCCTTCTGGCGCGCGCTGACGCGGGCGAGGAAGAGGTTGGCGATATTGGCGCAGGCGATGAGCAGCACGGCGGCCACGGCGCCGGCCAGCGTCCAGAAGGTGCGGCCGAGGTCGCCGAGAACCTGTTGCGAGATGGTCCGGACTTCGTTGTCGTTGGCGCTGTCGATATGCGCCGGGTTGGCGGCCTTGAACTGGGCGGCCATTTCCTTGATGCGGAGGTTGGCCTGCGCGAGGGTGACGCCCGGAGCCAGGCGGGCGTAGGCCTGGTGGACGATGGCGAACTGGCGCTGCTGCGGGTTGATGTATGGGAGCTCGAGCGGGCGCGGCACGATGACGTCGTTGCCGTTGAACGGCACGGGCAGGGCGGGGAGCACGGCGACGACCTCGCGGGCGACGCCATCGATGCGCAGCACGCGGCCGATGATGTCGGGATCGGCCCCGAAGCGGCCGCGCCAGAGACGCTCGCTGATCATCACGACGGGCGGGCCGCCTTCCTTGTCCTCGTCGGCCGTGAACTGGCGGCCGCGGATCGGGGCGATGCCCAGGACCGGGAGAAAATTGCGCGAAGCATGCAGGCCGGCGACCTGCTCGGGCTCGCCCGTGCCTTCGGTCAGCGTGAAGCCGTTGCCGGCCGACATCGAGAGCTCGGAGAAGACGTCCGTGCGCGTCCGGTAGGCCTCGTATTTCGCCCACGACAACGCCGGGGCCTGGAGCGAGCGCTCATTGTTGATGGCCCAGATGCTGACGAGGGTGTCGGGATGCGGGAAGGGCAGCGGGCGGAGCACGACGGCCTGGAGGACCGTGAACAGCGAGGAACAGGCGCCGATGGCGATCGCCATCGTCAGGATGGCAACGGCGGTGAAGCCCGGCGTCTTGCCGAGGGAGCGGAGGGCGAACTTCAGGTCGGAGAGCATGGGGTGGGGAAGTGGGAAGTACCAGGTAGCAGGTATCAGGCGGGAATTGGATCTAAGCTCCAGGTTTTGGGGTCTCGGGTTTTGGAATTAAGATTTGGGATTTGGGATTCTTGGTCGGTCGACTTGATACTTGATCCTTGGTACTTGCCGGGCGCCTACTCCGCGCGCAGCGCCACCATCGGGTCGACGCGGGTGGCGCGGCGGGCGGGGAAGAGCGCGGCGAAGAGCGAGATGACGGCCACGAGCGTGCCGACGGCGACGTAGCTGAGCGCATCGGTGGGCGAGACCGGGTAGAAGAAGTTCAGGAGCGTGCCGCTGGCGAGGGACGCCGCGAGGTACGTCGCGCCGAGGCCGATGGCCAGGCCGAGGCCGATCTGGAAGCCTCCCTGCTGGAGGACCATGCCGAGGATGCGACCGGCGTCGGCCCCGAGGGCCATGCGCACGCCGAACTCCTGGCTCCGCTGGTTGACGGAGAAGCTCATCACGCCGTAGAGGCCGACGGCGGCGAGGATGATGGCGACGACGCCGAAGATCGCGACCATGATGGCGACGATCTTGTTTTGGGCGATGAAGCTATCCTGCCCGGCGGCGGGCGTCTCGATGAAATAGAGCGGCAGGTTGCCGTCGACCTTGGCGACCTCGCGCCGGAGGTTCTCGGCCAGCACGGTGGCGCGCTGCCCGCCGGGCGGCTTGGCGATGACGGTGGCGAACTGCGAGACGGCGGGCTCGTTCGGCACGGGGCCGGTGAGCGACGAGGCGAACGGCAGGTAGAAACCGGTGCTATCGACGTTGGTGTTGTTGAACGGGCCGGTCATGCGCAGGTCGCTGCAGACGCCCACGATGGTGCGCCACGGGCCGAAGAGCGTGCCGTTGTTCGCGACGGTGCGGAAGCGACGCCCGATCGCGCTCTGCCCGCCGAAATGCTTCTTGGCGAAGGCGGCGTTGACGATGGCGACGGGCAGCTTCTGGTCGGTGTCGTCGTCGTTGAAATCGCGGCCCTCGAGGATTTTCGCGCCCAGCGCCTGGAAATAGCCCTCGCTGATCTGCTCGAGGTTGGTGTTGGGGCGGTCCTTGTCGGTCTTGTATTCCTTGCCCTCGATCTCGATCGGCAGGGCGCCGGGTCCGTTGAAGACAAAGGTCATCCGGAAGCGGCTGGTCAGGGCGGCGTTGGCGAACTGCGGCGACGAGCGAAGCTGGACGAGCAGGCGCCGGTAGAAGTTGAGGCGATCCTGCTGCGTCGGGTAGGCGCCGTCCATCAAGCCCATGCGAGCGGTGATCACACCCTCCTTGTCGTAACCATAGTCGAGATTCTGCTGGGCGCGCATGGCGCGGCCGAGCAGGAGCGAGATGACGAGGATGAGGCTGGTGACGACGATCTGGGTGACGACCAGCCCGCGGGTGATGAAGTTGATGGTGCGGCTGGTATTGCCGCGGCCGCCCTCCTTGAGCGCGTCGGCGGCGTTGGCCCGCGACGACATCCAGGCCGGCACGAGGCCGGAGACCACCGCGGCGCCGACAGTGGCGGCGACCGTGAAGGCCAGGACCTTGATGTCGATGTCGAAGGTGATCCAGCTCGGCGGCGGGAAGGGCAGGTTGGCGACGACGGCGGTGAGAAAATCGATGGCCCAGTAGGAGCCGGCGACGCCGAGCACGGCGCCGATGGCGGCGAGCAGGATGCTCTCCGTCAGCATCTGGCGGATGAGGCGGACGCGCGTGGCGCCGAGGGAGGAGCGGATGGCCAGTTCCTTGGCGCGCAGCGTGGCGCGCGCGAACTGCATGTTCATCACGTTCAGGCAGGCGATGAGCAGCACCAGCAGGCAGATGGCGAGCATGCCAAGCATCAGGCTAAGGAGGAAGGTCGGCGTGAAGGTCTTCCGCAGCGGCTCGACCTGCGCGGTGTTGAACTGCTTGTTGGTGTCAGGATAGGCGGCGGCCAGGCGCTTGGCGATGGCGTCCATTTCCAACTCGGCCTGCCGGACGGTCACGCCCGGCTGGAGCAGCCCGACGACCGCGCCGCCGATGGCGCGCGGGTTGTTGCGGGGCAGCGGCGGGAACTCGCTGTTGAGCGGGATCCAGATTTCCTCGTTGGTCGGGAAGCTGAAGCCCTTGGGCATGACGCCGACGATCGTGGCGGGCTTGCCATTGATCACGACGCCGGTGCCCACGACATTGGCCGCGCCCGCGAATTCGCGCTGCCAGAGGTTGTAGCTGATCAAGGCGACCTTGGCCGCGCCGGCGCGGTCATCGTCGGCCGTGAAGTCGCGGCCCAGGGCCGGGCTGACCCCGAGGATTTTGAGCCAGTGTTCGGAGATGTACGCGCCGGTGAAGCGCTTCGGGATCGAGCCGATGGTGACGTTGACGGTCGCGCCGTTGATGTAGGAGGCGACGTGTTCGAACGACTTCTGCGCGGCCGCGAGGTCGACGTAGTCCATGGCCGAAACCTGGCCGGCCGTCCCGAAGGCGGTCTTCTGGGTCGGGTCGATGAAGTTGATGCTCATCAACCGGGCGGCGTTCGGGAACGAGAAGCCGCGCAGCACGACGCCGTTGACGATGCTGAATTGCGTCGTGACCGCGCAGATGCCGAGGGCGAGCACCAGGACGGCGAGCGCGCAGAAGGACTTTTCCTTGATCAGCACGCGGAGCCCGATGCGGAGGTCTTGGAGGAAGGTTTCGAGGAACATACGTGGAGGGGGAAAGTATGAAGTATCAGGTAACAAGTATAAGGAGCGGGGAGCAGGTGGCTGAAGTTTTCGGATTGGGGATCTGGGACCGCGGAGTTCGGATTGAGGAAGGGGGATCGTATCGGCCTTGGTACTTGATACTTGTTACTTGCGGGCGTTCATTCCGCCCGCAGCGCGACCATCGGGTCGACGCGGGTGGCGCGGCGGGCGGGGACGAAGATCGCGAAGAGCGAGACGGCGGCGATGAGCACGGCGACGGCGGAGTAGGTCAGCGGGTCGCGCGGGTCGACGTGGAAGAGGAAGTTGGTGATGCCGGTGGCGCCGAGCGTGGCGATCCCGAGGGCCAGGCCGACCCCGAGCAGGAGTCCGACGGCGATCTGCCAGCCGCCCTGCCGCAGGACCATCCGCATGATGCAGCCGTGGTCGGCGCCGAGCGCCATGCGGATCCCAAATTCCTGCGTGCGCTGGTTGACCGAGAAGCTCATCACGCCGTACAGGCCGACGGACGCGAGCAGCACCGCGATCCCGCCGAAAACGGCGAACATCGCCGCGATGACGCGATTCTGCGAGAGGAAGGTGTCGATCGACGACTTGGGCGTGCCGACGAAATAGAGCGGGAGATTCGGATCGATCTTGTTCACGATCGACTGGATGGCGGCGACGAGGCCGTCGGGCCGCTGGCCGGCGTGCGGGCGGACAACGGCAGTGCCGAACTGTTGCGCCTGCGGGTTGGGGGCGGCGGGGCCGAAGGCCGTGTCGAAGAAGGGCACGTAGAAACCGGTGCCGTCGGTGCGATTGTTGAACGGTCCCGCCATGCGGACATCCGAGACAACGCCGACTATCACGCGCCACGGTCCCGGCTGCGTGCCGTTCTGGTTGATCGTGCGGAAGCGCCGGCCGAGGGCGGACTCCTGGCCGAAGTAGTGCCGGGCGAAGGTCGCGTTGACCACGGCGACCGGCTGCTTCTGCTCGGCGTCCTCGTCGGTGAGGTAGCGGCCCTCGAGGAGCTTCTGGCCGAGGACCTCGTTGTAGCCGGGGGTCACGTTTTCGAACTCGGAGACCGTGCGGTCGCTGTCCTGCTTGTAGGCGCGGCCCTCGATCTCGACAGGACCGTTGCCGGAGAAAACCATGCGGAAGCGGTTGGTCAGCGCGACGGCGTCGAATTGCGGCGAGGCGCGGAGCTCGCGGAGCAGGCGCTCGTAGAACAGGTGGCGTTTTTCGTCGGTCGGGTAATCGCCCTCCATCAGGCCCATGCGGGCGCCGAGGATGCCGTTCGTGTCGTAACCGTAGTCGATGGTCTGCTGCTTGATGATGGACTGGACCTGCAGGCCGGCGCCGATGAGGAGGATGCAGGTGACGAGGATCTGCAGGATGACCAGGCCCCGGGTGATGACGCCGACGGCGCGGCCGGTGTTGCCGCGGCCGCTGTCCTTGAGCGTCTCGACGGCGCTGGCGCGCGACGACAGCCAGGCCGGGACGAACCCCGAGACGACGGCGGAGAGCAGCGTGGCGGCGACGACGACGAGGAGCACGGGGGCGTCGACGTCGAAGGTCATCCATGTAGGGATCGGGTTGTTGAGGTGGACGTAGGCATCGAGGTAATCGGTGGCCCAGATGGCGAGGGCGACGCCGGCGATCGCGCCGATCGTGGCCACGAGGAGGCTCTCGGTCAGCATCTGGCGGATGAGGCGGACGCGGGTGGCGCCAAGCGAGGAGCGGATGGCGAGTTCCTTGGCGCGCAGGGTGGCGCGGGCGAACTGCATGTTCATCACGTTGACGCAGGCGATGAGCAGCACGCCGACGCAGAAGGCGAGCATGGTGTAGAGCAGGCCGTTGAGCGGGCCGCCGGTGAAGGCGCTGATAAGCGGTCGCACCAGGCCCATGGTGAACTGCTTGTTCGTATCCGGGTAGGCCTTGGCGAACGCCCGCCCGAGGCTCGACATCTCGGCGGCGGCCTGCTCGATCGTCACGCCCGGCTTGAGGCGGGCGATGACGGAGACGAAATTTATGCCGCGGTCGTTGCGGGGCTTGACCGGGAAGGCGGTGTTGACGGGGATCCAGAGTTCCTCATTGGCGGGGAACTGGAACTTCGGCGGCATCACGCCGATGATCGTGCCGGCGGTGCCGTTGACGCGCACGGCCTGGCCGATGATGGCCGGGTCGCCGCCGAAGTCGCGGTGCCAGAGGAGATCGCTGATGATGACGGCCTTGTCGACGCCCGGGCGATCCTCCTCCGGGAGGAAATCGCGGCCGAGGACCGGGGACACGCCGAGGACCTTGAAGAAGTCCCAGGTGATATAGGCGCCGGTCAGGCGCTTCGGCTGGCCGTTGTAGGTGAGGTTGACGGTCGAGCCGTTGAGGTAGGCGGTCCAGCCGGAGAAAGATTTTTGTTGCGCGCGGATGTCGGCGAAGTCCGCCGTCGTCATGCGCGAATTGAAATTGTTCGGGGAGAAGTTCGTCGGGTCGGCGAGCTGGACGTCGACGAGCTGCTCGGGATCGTGGAAGGAGAAGGCGCGGAGCAGCACGCCGTTGACGACCGCGTACTGGGTGGTGACGGCGCCGATGCCCACGGCGAGGATGAAGATCGCAAGCGCGCAGAAGGATTTCTCCTTGATGAGCACGCGCAGGCCGACGCGGAGATCCTGGAGGAAGGTTTCGAAGAACATGGGGCGTGGGGAAAGAAAAGTATTAAGTGTCAGGTACCAAGTATCAGGAGCGGGGAGCGGAGAGTTCGAGGATAGGGGAGATCGTTCTCTTAATCATGATCTTTCTTGATTTGGGTTGTGAGGACGCGGTTGAAGCTGGAAAGGGAAGAGAACAATTAAGTGAACGATCAGGCTTGATGGAGGATGGAGGGTCGGCCTCCCGGCCGACCGTGGCCGGTCGGGAGACCGGCCCTCGCTAGAGGAGGCATGGTTACATGAAGGAGACCTATTGGGTGCGGCGATTACCTGATACTTGAACCTTGGTACTTGTTACTTCTCCAGCGGTACCTGGTGTAGGAGCACGGAATGGGGGGCGGGAGTTGCAGCGGGATTGGAAAACAGGTCCCAGCCCGAATGGCTGAGGAAGGCGAAGTGGCGACCCACGACCTGGCCGAGCGAGAGGTCGGTAAGCTCGGTGCCCGCTGGGAGCACCCGGGCGCCGGAGAGTCCGCCGGTGGCATCGAGGTCGAGGCGGATGATGCGCGGCGGGTTGAGGCCGTTTTGCACGCCGATCAAGCCTCCGGGCACGGCGTAGAGGCCGTCCACGCCGCGGAGGTTGAAGCCCGCGGGCGCGGGCAGCGGCGCGGCCGTGCGGGTGGCAATCTCGATGCGCCAGATTCCGGTCGGGTAATCGGCGACATAGAGCGATCGCTCGTCAGCGGACAGCGCTATGCCCTGGAGTGATTTGAACTGCGCCTGCTCGAGCCATGCGTCGAGGCGATCAGCGCCCGGCGCCAGTCGCCAGATCACCGGCGCCAGTGAATCCGTGGCGTAGATGGTGCCATCGGGGGCGAGGAGGAAATCACCCGGCACGTGCGCCCGGCCATCGGCGGGCAGGGCATAGGTGCGGCGCAGCGCGCGCGTCGGCAGGTCGTAGGCGACCAGCAGCGCGCGACCGCGATCGGCGGCGGTGTAACCCTTCATTTCCGGCAATGCGGCAGAACTCGCCCACAGCGTGCGGCCGGTCGGGTCGATTTTCAGCGCGAAGACGCCGAGCAGGCCGTCGGAGTCGCTGGAGAAGCGGTGCAGCGGGCCGTCGCCGGTGCGCGTCCAGATGCAGCGGTTATGGACGTCGCTGAAGAAAGTCGCGCCGGTCTCGGGTTGCAGGGCCACTCCCTCGATGATGCCGTCCATCCCGGGCAGTTCCGCCGGCGCCGGCTCGGCGTGCAGGGCCACGGCGAGCAGGCAGAGGAAAGCGATGGCCAGCGTGAGCAGCGACTCGTTCTTCACGCGGATGCGAGGCAGGCCGTTGGGTGAACGGGAATGGGTGAAAAGCCAGTTGTATTCGCTGCCGAGCATCGTGGCGTCGGCAGATTGTTCGCAAGAGCGATGCCAAGCGTGCAGACAGCTGCTAGTCCTTATGTGCCAAAGGCTAACCGCTATTGGTCATACGCCGACCTACCAGGGTAGGTCCGGAGGTGACATTTGGCCGTCCCGATTGTGGGAAGATTCTGGAAAGGTCCAACGCCGCCCGAAACTCGGGCTGTAGGAGCGGCTTCATGCCGCGACCAAGCGGCCGAATCGCGGGGTAAACCCGCTCCTACAGTAAGGGCTTGTCCTCGGGCGTGGACGAGCCGCGTCGCTACAAGTATCCGGCGGCGTCGAGGAAGCCGCGGACCACGGGGTGGAGCGAGCCTTGGAGCGCGCGCCGCTCGGGTTGGAAGAGCGTGCCGACGAAGAATGGGTGGCCGTCGAGGCGGACGGCGCGGAGCTGGCCCTCGGCATCGTGCGCCACGAACTTCAACGCGGAGCCGGCGAAGATGCCGGCGAGGTTGCCGTTGAATCCATAGTTGCAGTGGAAGCCTTCGCTCGACTCGTCGCCGCCGAGGAGCGCCGCGAAACGTTGCCGGTCGGTGGCCACGATCCGGCCGGTCACTTCGACCAGCGAGCAACTGAGCCGCGCGATCAGCGGGTCCGGCGCGGACGGGTTCATCTCGGCGTGCTCCGCCGGCCGGCCGAGCTCGTTTTGCGCGAATTCCATCAATAGGTGCTGGAAGCCGCCGCAGGTGCCGAGAAAGGCGCGACCGCTGGCGCGGGCGTGCCGGATCGCGAGCAGGGCGCCCTCGGTGCTGGCGTACGGACTGCCCGGCGTGCACCAAACGCCGGAGGCGTCGCGCAGCAGGCCGTCGACGGTCGCCGCAGTGATCGCCGCGGTGCCGAGCCATGCGAACCGAAGCGTGGGATCATGATGTTCGCGATAGAGTGTCAGCGACGCCTCGATGCCGCGGTGCGACACGTGGTCCAGGTTGCGTTCGCCGATCAAAAGGATGTGGCGGTGTTTCATTCCTCGCCGTCGTAGTAATCGCGGGCAAGCCCGCGGAGCAGCGTGCGCTGCGGCGAGCGCACGAGCCATTTCTTGCTGTCGGGGTAATGGCAGGACTCGCCGAGGGGATTGTCGGCCACGACGCAGATGACGAGGTCGGTCTTGCCGTCGTTGCGCAGGGTATGCGGCTGTTCCGGCGGAAAAACGAACGCATCGCCTGCCTCGACGCGCGTCCAGCCGCGTTTGTCACGGACGCTGCCCCTTCCTTTGAGCACGAGGTAGAATTCCCACTGCGCGGAGTGCGAGTGGAACGGATAGGGCGTCTGGCCGCGGCGAACGCGGAGGATCTCCACGTCGAACGGGTGGCGCTTCATCAGGTCGGTGGAGGCCGGAACGCGCCCGAGAGCGATGGAGACTTCCTTGCCGGAGCCGCGGTAGGTGCCCTTGGGCGACGACCAGCTCTCCTCCTTGATGTCACGCAGATTGATTTTCTTCATGGGGAAAATGTCGCGGCAGGGGCGCGGTGGCGGGGTTCGGAGACACCGCGGTACAGTCGGGCATAAAGCCCGACCGACAGGGGGCATCACTCCACGTGCAGCGTGGTTTTCAGGACGTCGGCGGAGGAGCGGCCGACCTGGATCTCGAAATCGCCGGGTTCGACAGTCCGTTTCATGGTGATGTCGTAGGCCTCGAGCTTGTCAGGGGTCAGCTCAAAACTGACTGTGCGGGTCTCGCCGGGGGCCAGGTGCACACGCGCGAAGTCCTTCAGTTCCTGCACGGGCCGGACGGGCATGCTGATGAGATCGTGGATGTAGAGCTGGACGATTTCGTCGGCGGCGACAGCGCCGGAGTTGGTGAGGTCGATCGAGACAGTGGTGTGGCCCGTGGGTGTGATCTTGTCGGCCGAGAGCCGGAGGTTTTTGTAGTCAAAGGTCGTGTAGCTCAAACCGTGGCCGAAGGGATAGAGCGGGGTCGAGTCGGAGATGACGTAATGGCGAAAGCGCGACGGCTGGTGGTCGTAATAGGATGGAAGCTGGCCGACATTGCGCGGAAGCGTGACGGTGAGCTTGCCACTCGGGCTGACCTGGCCGAAGAGCACGTCGGCCACAGCCGGGCCGGTTTCCTGGCCAAGGTACCAGCCCTCGATAAGCGCCGGGGCGTGCTCGGCCAGGTAATTCACGGCGAGCGGGCCGCCATTGAGCAGCAGCACGGCGACGGGCTTGCCGGTGGCCAGGATGGCGCGGGCCAGCTCGTGCTGGCGGCCGACCAATTCGAGCGAATCGCGGTCGCCTTCGTGTTCCTCGTTCCACGCCTCGCGACGAAGGATTTCGTTTTCGCCGAGGACGAGCACGACCGCGTCGCTCTTGAGCGCGGTGGCCACGGCCTCGTCGATGAGGCGCGAGTCGTCGGCGCGGTCGTTGAGCACCGGCGGCTCGTTGACCAGCCAGCCGGAGGCGTGGTTGGTGGTCAGCTTGCAGCCCTCGGCGTAGAGGACCTGGAATTTGCCGGCGGCGAAATCCTTGAGGCCCTGGAGGACGCTCACGCCCGCCATCGGCACGGCGGAGTAGCCGCCGAGGTGGATGTCGGCGGCGTTCGGCCCGATGACGGCGAGCGTCTTCAGTTTGTCCGCGGCGAAGGGCAGGGTGTGGTTTTCGTTCTTGAGGAGAATCATCGCCTCCTGCGCGGCGCGGCGCGCGAGGGCCTTGTGCTCGGGCGTGTTGGTCACGCGCGCGGCCAGATCGGGATCGGTGAAAGGATGCTCGAACAGGCCCGTGAGGAACTTGACGCGCAGGACGCCTGCGACGGCGCGGTCGATGGAGGCCATCGCGACCTGGCCGGCCTTCACCTCGGCGGCGAGAGTGGAGAAGCAGCGGCCCTTGCCGCCGAGATCGTAATCGACCCCGGCCGCGATCGCGAGGCGGCCGGCCTCGGCGGGCGTGGCGGCGGCGAGATGGTTCTCGTAGATGACATCAAGGCCGCCGCCGTCGCTCATGACGTAGCCATTAAACCCCCAGTCGGTGCGGAGAATGTCCGTAAGGAGCTTGTGGTTGGTGTGGTTGGGCACGCCGTCCCAGGAATTGTAGGAGGCCATGAGCGAGTGCGCATGGGCGACCTTGACCGCCATCTCGAACGGATAGAGGTGGGTCGAGCGCATCTCGCGGTCGCCGAAGCTGAGCGGCGCGATGTTGCGGCCGCCTTCCGACTGGCCGTGGCCGGCGAAATGCTTGAGCGTGACGGCGACGTGGCCGGCGTCGATGAGCGGCTCGCGACCCTGGAGGCCGAAGACGGCGGCCAGGCCGATGCGGGACGCGAGGTACGGGTCCTCGCTGTAGCATTCCTCGAAACGGCCCCAGCGGGCGTCGCGCGCAAGGTCGAGCACGGGGCTCAGGACCTGCCGCACGCCGCGGGCGCTCGCCTCCTGCGCGGCGGCCGTGAACACCTGCTCGACGAGCGCGGGGTCCCACGTGCTGCCGAGGGCGATGGCCTGGGGGAAACTCGTGGCGCCGGCCGCCATGTAGCCGTGCAACGCTTCGGCAAAGCTGAGCACCGGGATGCCGAGACGCGTCTTTTCGCGCATGTATTTCTGCAGCGAGTTGAAGCGGACGACAGTACCGCGAACGTCGGTCGAGAAGCGGTCGCGTCCGAGCACCCACACCGTGCCGGCGCCTTCGGCGAGGCCGGCGGCGTCAGCGCCGCCGGTGAAGTTGCCCGCGTCGTCATAGGCCTTCGGGTCCTTGACGAGGCAGGACTGAAGCTGGGCGACTTTCTCCTCGAGCGTCATCCGCGACATCAGGTCGGCGACACGCGATTCGACTGGTTGGGTGGCGTCGCGATAAGGCGCGGCGGCCGGGGTTTCCGCGGCCAGCGTGGTGGCGGCGAGCAGGGCGGCGAGGAGGATCGGTCGGGGGGTGGGCATGGGGTGAAACTAGTGAGCTGTGAGCATTAAGCAGTGAGCAGTAAGCAGTGAGCAGAAGTCAGCCGATGGTTTTCAATTGCGCCGGTGAGCCCACACGCGCCAATTGAATGACGGGGCTTCGGGTCTTGGGGACGGGGTTCCCCCCAGCAAGAGGGGTGGTGCGAAGCACCGGAGGTGTGACTCCAGTTTGGCGGCGGTCACCATTGGTCGGTTACGAGGGACGTTGTCCCATACGCTCGAGCATCTCGAGCACCGGCGGGTGCAGGTGATCGGGCGGGATGCGCGCGAGGAGGTCGCGGAGCGTCTCGCGGACCTCGTCGGACGGCTGCGGCTGCTCGCAGGCGACGGTCAGGATGACATGCAGTGCGAGTTGGAAGCAGTTCTCGGCGGAGTCATTCCGGTCCATCGCGAGATAGACCAGTCCGGTTTCGCGCAACAGGTTTCCGTAGATCAGGACCTTTTCGTCGGCGGTCTCCGGGGGTTCGTCCACGCGCAGCAGGCGGATCAGTTCGGCGAGGTCGAGCTTTGCCAGCTCGGCGGTGGTGCGGGTGAAGAGCTTTTCCTGGGCCTGCAGGGCGGCATCGAGCGCCTCGGTGTAGCGGCCTGTCGTGCGGTACTTGATCATCTGCGCGATGGCCTGGCGCAGGAGGGCGATGAACCGCAGGAAGTAATCGTCGCGAACACCCATGGGTTCCGTCAGGGAAGCCCGGATTGGACCCCGGCGCAAGCGAAGGTTCGGGGGGCGAAGGCAGGGCGCGTCATCCTTGACGCGCCATATGCGCCGCGACCGGCGGCGGAAAAATGGTGATCCGACCGACCAGGTCGACCGGGTGGCTGGACCTAGGTCCAGCCCTACCGCGTAGGAATGCGCGGCGGGACCACGGGTCCAGAGCTACCGCGGAGGCCCGGCCTTACTTCTCGCGGATGTGGATGCCGCCGTTGACGGTCTCGATCGAGATGTCCGGGCCGCCGCTGCCGATTTCGCCGGAAAGGTGGTGGCGTCCGGATTTGCTGAGCTTGATGGGCTGGTCGATCGAATGGCCGCCATTGACGGAACTCGAGTGAATGCGGGCGCTCGCCCCTTTGGGCAGCACGATCTCGGCGCCACCGTTGACCGACTCGATCTTCACCTCGCGGACCTTGTCCATCGACGCGAACTCGACGCGCAGGCTGCCGTTGACCGATTCGACGTGGGCGTCGGCGGCGAGGCCCGTCGCATCGACGCCGCCATTGACAGTCTCGAGATTGACGGTGCCCTGCACGCCACGGACGGTGATGCCGGAGTTGACGGAATCGATCTTCTCGAGCCGGGCGCCGGTGGGAACCATGAGCTTGTAGTGGACCGATGCGTTGACGTTCCCGTGGAACCAGCCGGTCTTCTCATACTTCGTCTTGATCACGAGGCTGGCGGGCGAGGAATCGAACTGGATGTCGACCCGCTGCAGGTCCTCGTCGGTCTTGCCCTTCTTCTCGGCTTCGACGGAGACCTCGGCCTTGTCCCAGCCGGTGATCTCGATGTCGCCATTGACGTTGTCGAGCTTGATGGAGCCGTCGGCTGCGAGCGGGAAAGTCTTGCTGACATGCTCGGTGACGGACGCGTGGGCGGCGGCGGCCGCGAGGACGAAGCCGGCGAGGATCAGGGCCGGGACACGGAGTTCTTTGAGGGTCATGGTAAGGGATATAACCCGGCAGGCGGCGAAAAGTTACAGGTGAGATCGGCCGGCCGAGGGTAGGAGCCTGCTCGCAGGCGATTCCCGGGCTTGGGTGGTTGTTTGTCGCCTGTGAACTGGCTCCTACAATCGAAAACCCGCGTCGTTACTCCGCGCGCAAGGCGCTGAGCGGGCTCACTTTCGTTGCTTTCCGTGCCGGCACCCAGCAGGCGAGCAACGCGGTGGCGAGCAGGACGGCGGGGGCCACCGCGAACGCCAGCGGGTCCATCGGGCTGACCTCGTAGAGCAGGCCGGCGCAGATGCGTCCGAGGCCGAGCGCGAGGAGGAGACCGAGGACGGCGCCGGTCAGGGTCATGGCCAGGCCTTCCCGCAGGATCATCGCCTGCACGCGGCCGGGTTGCGCGCCCAAGGCCATACGGATGCCGATCTCGCGGATACGGCGGGCGACCGAGTAGGCCTTTACGCCATAGAGCCCGACAGCGGCGAGGGCAAGCGCGAGGCCGCCGAACACCGAGAAGAGCGTGGCGCCAATGCGGGTGATCCACAGGTCGGCGGAGGCGGCCAGGTGCTGGCGAAAGGTTCGGACCTTGAACACGGGCACGCCCGGCGCGGCCTCGCGCACCTCGCGGCGCACCACGTCGATCAGCGCGGTCGCGACCGCGGCGGTGTTGGCGGCGGTGCGGACATGGAACTGGACATTGCTTTGGAAGCCCTGGCCAAACGGGACGTAAATGGCGTACTCGCGATTCTTCTTGGAAAAGAGCGACGTCGTGATGTCCGGAACGATGCCGACGACCTCGATCGTCTTCGTGTCGTCCTTCGTCGCGGCGACATGGTCGGAAGCCCCCGCGGCACTGCCGTCGCTGTCGGCGGCGCGCGCGGCGTTCCTGTCGGCATACTGGATGCGCTGGCCGAGGGCATCGCCGTCGGGCCAGAGGTTCCGCGCCAGGTTCTCGCTGATGATGGCGACGGCGGGACCACCGGCGTTCTCAGTCTCCGCCTTGGTGAACGCCCGGCCGCGGAGAATCGGCAGCCCGAGGGTGGCGAAGTAATCGGCGCCGATGCTGTTCCAGCGGGAGTCGTAAGCGAGCCCCTCGGCGGCGGTGGCGGGCTTGGCGTCCTTGGCCGGATGCAGGCCGGCGCGCTGGACCGGCCGGTTCAGGCTGATCATGCCGAACGGCACGGTCGAGGCGATGCTGGCGGACTGCACGCCCGGCAGGGCGGCGAGGCGGTCGCTGACATTCCGGTAGATCTGGCGCGAGCGCGTTTGATCATAACCGCCGAGGCTGGCGTCGGCCTCGACGATGATGGTGTCATCGGCGTGGAAACCGATGTCGGCCCCGCCGGCCTTGGCGGCGCCGCGGACAAAGAGGCCGGCGCAGGTGAGCAGGCCGAGCGAGAGGGCGATTTGCGCCACGACGAGCGGATTGCGCGGCAGCCAGCGGCGGCGCGGGCGGGTGTCCTCGCCGGCTTGTTCCTTGAGATCGCCGAGCACGTCGCCGCGCGAGAATTTCAGCGCCGGCCCGAGCGCGAAGAAGATGGTCGCGATCGCGCAGAAGCCGAGGGTGGCGGCGAGGATGGCGGGGTTGGCGGTGCCGGAGAAGAAGAGCGTGACGGGCACGAGGCTGGCCATCGACCCCATGAGCAGGTTGGAACTCCAGAGGGCGAGCACGAGGCCGCCCAGGCCGCCGGCCAGCGAAAGCACCAGGCCCTCGGTCAGCAGCTGGCGGACAATGCGGGCGCGGCCGCCGCCGAGTGCGAGGCGGATGGCGAACTCCTTGCGGCGCGCGGCGCCGCGCGCGAGCAGCAAGCTGGCGAGGTTGAGACAGGCGATGAGGAGGACGACGGCCGTCATGCCCAGGAGCAGGAGACCGATGAGCCCGAGTTGGTTTTCGCTCTGCGGATTGGTGTTGGTGCTCAAGCGCGGCAGGCGGCCGAGCGTGAAGGTCTGGTCCTTTTGCTCGACCGGGAAGGCCTTCTCGAGACTCGCGGCGTAGGTGGCGAGGGCGGCCTTGGCGGATTCCGGGCTGGCGCCAGGAGCGAGCCGGCCGACGAGAAAGAGATTGTAGGCATCGCGACGTTCGAGCGTGCGCCGAGCCTCCGCCTGGAAGTCGTTGGTGAGCTGGTCGTACATGCCCAGCGGGAAATAAAGCTCAGGTCCGAACAGCATCATCGTGCCCGTGAAATTTTCCGGGGCGATGCCGATGACCGTGAATGGCCGTTCGTTGACGCGAATGGTCGAGCCCACCAGGCCCGGATCGAAGCCCGTCTTCTTCCAGTAGATGTAGCTCGCGATTGCGACCGGCCGGGCGCTGCCCGGGGCTTCCTCGGCCAGGCTGAACGGGCGGCCCCGGGCGAGCTTGACGCCGAGGACGTCGAAATAGTTGGACGAGACAATCGCGGCGAACGTCCGGCGGGCATCGGCGCCCTCGCCGATGCCGACCATGCTGAGGTTGTGGGCGAGGATGCCGGTGAATTGTCCCCGCTGCTCGCGCAGCTCGCGGTAGACCGGATAGGAGAAGAGTCGGTAATCGGTGGGTTTCTTCTTATCCTGCGTGTAGAGCTGGACGACCTCCTGCGGGTTCGGAAAGGGCCGCGCGCTGTACACCATCGCGTGCACGACGCTGAAGATCGCGGTGTTGACCCCGATGCCGAGGGCGAGGACGACGATGGCGGTGGCGGTGAAGCCGGGCGACTTGGCGAGGAGGCGGAAGGACAGGCGCAGGTCCTGCAACAGGGAGTTCATGCGAAATGGGGATGAATGGGCACGGTGAGTCCGTTGCCCGAAAAACACGGCGGCGGTCGCGGAGTTGCGCGAAAGTGCGGGACGGTGGATCGCGCGGCCGATCGCCCCGCCGCCAATCGCATTGGGCTCATGGGAGGCCGACCCTCCCTCCGACGTCCACACGGGACGGGCTTCACTCCGTCCGCAGCGCCGTCATTGGAGACACGCGCGTGGCGCGCAGGGCCGGCACAAAACACGCGAGCAGGGTCGCGAGGCTGAGGGTCGCGGCCGACACGCCAAGCGCGAGCGGGTCCATCGGGCTGACTTGGAAGAGAATGGCCGCGAGCGCCTGGCCGACGAGCAGGGAGAGGACGACCCCGACGATCACCGACACGGCGGTCTGGAGGGCGCCTTGTTTCATGACGAGCTGGAATACGTCGCCTGGGTGGGCGCCGAGCGCCATGCGGATGCCGATCTCGCGCGTGCGGCGCTCGACCGCGTAGGACTTCACGCCGTACACGCCGACGACGGCGAGGAGCAGCGCGATGCCGCCGAAGACCCCGAAGAGCACGGCGCCGAGGCGCACGATCCACAGCGTGATGCTCTTCTCGAGCATGCCGGTGAACGGCCGCAGCTGCAGGATCGGGAGCGTGGAGTCGACCTCGCGCAGCGCCGTCCGCACGGTGCCGACGAGGGCGGCGGTCCGGGCGGCATCGGTGGTCTGGAAGCGGGTCAGGAGAAAGAGGCTTCCGTTATAGGCCTGCGCCAAGGGCACGAAGGCGTGCGGGGTGCCGCCGTCCTTGTCCATGACATCGTGACGGTGCTGGTTGACGATCCCGACGATCTCCATCTCGGCCGGCGAGCCGTCGGAAGGCGGCTGGGTGTAACGCACCCGCTGGCCGAGGGCGTCGCGGCTCGGGAAGAGTTTCCGCGCCATGGCCTCGTCGATGATGACGGCGCGCGGCGAGTTCTTCTCGCGCGCCTCGGTGTCGGTGAAGTCGCGGCCGCGCAACAGGTGGATGCCGGCGGCGGCGAAGTAGCCCGGGGTGACCGAGGTGTAGATGGCGCCGACGCCGGGTGTCGGCGCCTTAGGGTCGGTCTTGGTGGCGGCGGGGGGTGCGTCCGCGGCGACCAGGCGCGTGGTGTTGGTCGTGTTGCCGTAGGGCACGAGCGTGGAGAAGCCGGCGGCGGTCGCTCCGGGCAGGGCGAGCATGCGGTCGCGGACGGCGGACAGGCTGCGCATGACCTCGGCCTGCGGCGTGTTGGCGAGGGTGTAGTCGAATTCGGCGAGCACGACGCCGTTGGGGTCGAAGCCGAGGTTCAGGCCGCCGGCCTTGAGGGCGGCGCGGAAGAACAAGCCGGCGGCGAAGAGCAGGACCAGCGAGAGGGTCATCTGCGCCATCACGAGCAGGTGGCGCGGGGCGAAGAACCGGTTCCAGCGACCGTGCGCGGCGGCATCGCCAGCCTGCTGCTTGAGGTCGTTGACGAGGTCGGCGCGGGAGGCCTTGAGCGCCGGACCGAGGCTGAAGACCAGCGTGGCAAAGAGGCAAAAGAGGAAGGTGACGGTCAGCACCACGGGGTCGGGCGCGAAGCTGACGGTGAGGGAGAAATTCATCGAGCTCAGCAGCGACTGGAAGGAACGGAGCAGGAGCGCATCGGACCACATGCTGAGGAGCAGCCCGAGGGCGCCGCCGGCGAGGGCGAGCACGAGGCCCTCGACGAGGAGCTGGCGGACGATCTGCCAGCGGGTGGCGCCGATCGCGAGGCGCACGGCGATCTCGCGGGCGCGGGCGGTGCCGCGGGCGAGGAGCATGTTGGCGAGGTTGAGGGAGGCGATGACGAGGACGACGCCGGCCATGCTGAGCATGAGGATGCTCATGACGGCCAGCGGGCCGTCGTCGCTCGGGGTCGTGCTGATGCTGAACCGCGACGGGGTATGCAGCTGGAGCTCGCGCGCGCCCCGGACATCGGCGGGCTGGAGCGCGGTGAGGCGCTGCTCGAGGGCGGGCAGGCGCGCCTTGGCGGCTTCCATCGTCAGGCCGGGCGCGAGGCGGCCGAGGATGTTGAGCGTGTAATTCTTCGGCTCGTTGAGGTCGGTGATCTGGGTGGCGTCGCTGAAGGCGGAGCTCAGCTGCGCGAAGATGCCGAGCGGCAGCCAGAGGTCGGGGGCGATGAGGGAGCTGATGCCGGAGAAGCCCTTCGGCGCCACGCCGATGATGGTGTAGGGGCGGGTGTTGACGAGGACGGTGCTGCCGATGAAATCGGCGCGACCGCCGGCGCGCTGCCAGTAGGACCAGCTCGCGACGGCGACCTGGGCGTTGGCATTGGGGTGGGCCTCCTCGGCGGTGTAGAAGCGGCCGGCAACGGGCTTGACGCCCATGAACGAGAAGAAGTTGTCGGACGTCAGAAAGACGAACGACCGGCGGAGGCCGTCGTCACGGCCCAGGCCGGCGAGCGCGAAGGTGACGGCGGTGGCGTCGCGGAAGACGTCCTTTTCCTCCCGCAGGGCGGCGTATTCGCGGTAGGAGAACTGGCGGTAGTCCTTGCTGGCGTCCTTGCGGCTGGTGAAGACGCCGACGACCTCCTGCGGCTTGGATGGAATCACGGGCCGGAGGATGAAGCCGTTGACGAGGGCGAAGATGGCGGAGTTGACGCCGATCGCGAGGGCTAGGGTGAGGACGGCGATGAGGGTGAAGCCGGGGCTTTTCGCCAGGAGGCGGAAGGCATGGCGGACGTCTTTCAGGAGGTTGGTCATGGGGGCGTGGACGAGGGTTGGGGATACACCGATCCGCGGGCGAAGCACACGCGGAGGACGCTGCAAGTCGCAAAAAATTCCACGGTGGATGGGCCGGCGGATCGTTGAGGCAAAATTCCCGGATCGGGCCCGCCGGGCGGAAAGTTGAGCTTGGCGCGGCGTGAGCGAGGGGTGAAATACAAGCCATGCAGATGACGCAAATTCCGTTTGGCATCACGGATTGGGCCGGGGTGCCATCCGAAAGGAAGGCCGGCGAGGCCGGCTGGGCGGACGGGCGAGTCCGGCAGTTCGGTGCCATCCGCGTGCGGATGCTGGAATACTCGCCCGGCTACCGCGCCGACCATTGGTGCAGCAAAGGACACATTCTCCTCTGCCTGGAGGGGGAACTCGTCACCGAGCTGGAGGACGGCCGGAAGTTCGTCCTGAAGCCCGGCATGAGCTACCAGGTGGCGGACGGCGCGGAGCCGCACCGGTCGCATACCGCCATCGGGGCGAAACTGTTCGTGGTCGACTGACATGCCAGCCAAACACCGAATTTTCACGACGCCCGTCGCGAAGGTTTACCCGTTCTATGTCGCGAAGGCGGAACGGAAGGGCCGCACGAAGGCGGAGGTCGACGCCATCTTTTGCTGGCTGACCGGCTACAAGCCGCGCGAACTGGCGGCGCAGTTGAAGAAGGGGACGGACTTCGAGACTTTCTTCCAGGAGGCGCCCAAGCCAAACCCGGCACGAAAGTTGATCACGGGCACGGTGTGCGGCGTGCGCGTGGAAGACATCGAAGAGCCGACGATGCGGGAGATTCGCTATCTGGACAAGCTGGTGGACGAGCTGGCCCAGGGCAGGGCGATGGAGAAGATATTGCGGGCGTGAATGAGGCGGGGTTCGGTGACCCCGCCCTACAATAAGTTCAGAGCGATTGGTCGATCGGTTGTAGGGCGGCATCTCCGAATGCCGCCGACAGCGAGGTCGCGGACGGTGAAGCTGCGCGGGAATAGCGGGGCGGCAAAACACACCCTGGCGCTTCGCACCACCCCTCTTTCCAGAGGGGAGCCGAGATACGCGGGGTGGGGGCACCCCGCCTCCAAATGAAATCAGCCGCGGCCGCGGGTGGGGATGCCGGCCCAGCGGGACAATTCGCGGTGGATCTTGGCGACGCGCTCGACCTGGCCCTTGGCCGGGAAGCGCTCATAGAAGCCGTCATTGCGAAATTCGCGGGTCTGCTCCGTCCAGGGAGAGAGCTTCACGGTCCAGCGATCGATGCGGCCGGCGGCCTCGTCCTTGTCGGCGGCGGTAAGGTCGGCGCAGACGCGAAGCATTGCCTTCAAGGTGACAGGCTTCGTGACCATGTAACTGGCGTTGCCCCAGACGTCGCCCCAGACGCGGGCCGAGGCCTTGAGAAAATCGCGCACCATCTCGTAGTACGGCGTGGCGGCGCGCTTGTCGGTGCCGCGCGGCTCGATGCGCTTCCAGTCGAGGCGGACCCAACGATGGATCTCGTTGAACAGCTCGGCCTGGAGAATCCATTTCTCCTTCTGGCTGCGGCCGCCGAGCCGGTTGATGCGATACTGCAGCGGGCTGTCGTCGGAGCGGTAAAGCAGCTCGGTGATGTGGGCGGCGAAGCGGCGATCGGGCTCGGCCCAGGAGACGCGCTCGTACAGGTCGATCAGGTGGCTCTTGTTGATGCGCGTCGGCGTGGAGTTGATGATGACGAACATCTCGGTGGCGAAATCCTCGCTGCGGCCGTCGAAGATGACGCAGGGGACGTTGATGTTGCGGGCGTCGTCGGGGTGAGTGCGGGCGAAGAACTCGAGCGCGGCGAGGCGGTGCTGGCCGTCGATGATGAGGTATTTCTCGGACGGCTCCTGCAGACGGCCGACGCCGCTGCCGTCGGCCCAGGCCTCGAAGTGCAGCTTCTGCGGCGTGAACAGCAGCACGGTGCCGGGAATGGGCGGCTGCGTGACGGCCGTCTCGTAGAAATTGCGGATGGCGCGGATCTTCGCCCGCGAGAGCTCGCGCTGGAAGGCACGGTCGCTCCGCTCGACCCGCGCGATGAACGTGGCGACGTCATCGTCGACCGGAGCCTCCTCGGGCTTGATCTGGCCGGCCTCGTCGTAATAGCGGCTGATGAACCGGACCTGTTGCAGGAGCTGCTCCGAGGAGCAGGAGGCGAAGTAGAAGATCGCGTCTTTCTGGCGGATTTGGGTGGCGATGAGGCTCATGGTCGAAAAGTCGTTGGGCATCGCCGGCATCAGCCCGGCGCGGAATCTTACCACATGACCCGAGGATGCGGGTGACGTTCCGGCAAAATGGGTCGGGCAGGTTCGAACACGAATTGCACGAAAGAGACCGAAAGGAAAGCCCAAGGCGGGTAACCGCCGCAGACTGTCGGGCGTCAAGCCCGACCTACACGGGCTCGCGCCAGGCGCGACGGGCTTCCAGCCACAGCCAGACGGCGGTGGCGAGCAGCAGGGGCGACGACCACGCGCCGGGCATGACAGCATGCGAATAAACGGAGTAGCCCAGATGCACGGTGCCGTTGCCGAGCATCAGGAGGGCGTAGACGTGGGCGACGACGACAATCCAGCGCCGACCGTGCACGGCCACGGGCGTGAAGGCGAACAGCAGCATGACGGCGAGGATCAACCCGGTGAGCCAGAGGCCGAAGTTGAAGGTCGGCAGCGGCAGCCAGGGTGCCGCCTCCCGCAGCGCACGCACGGCGGGATTGTAGACCGCAAGGAAATCATGCGCGGCCTCGTCGGCCACGTGCAGCGCGAGCGCCCCGGTCAAGGTGAGCCAGGCACGGCCCAGCGGATAGCGCGGGGCGTTCACGGGGGCGGGCGGGAATCAGCCGACGGACACGTCCTGGCCGTGGCTCCCATCGGCGCGGTGATGAAGGATGACGACATTGCCGTCGGGATCGAGCAGCTCGAGGTGGCGGCAGACGCCATGGTCCTGCGGTGGGCAGACGATGTTCACGCCGTGGGTCTTGAGTTCCTTGCAGGCGGCGGCGACATCGTCGACCGCAAGCGCGATCCGCGGGGCATGGTCGCCCGGGATGATGTCCTCGCCGCCCTTGAGCGCGAGGGTCACATTGCCGCAGTCGAACTCCGCCCACTGGTCGGCATCGCTGTAGGTCGTGAGCGGGAGCGCGAGGATGTCGCGATAAAACATGACGGCGGCGTGGAAGTTGCCGACGTAATAGGTGACGAAGTCAGTACCGAGTATTTTCATGGGAAAGGAGGCGGAAAATCGTCCGGGAAAATCGGCCGCGGATCACGCGGAGGGCACGGACGAGGACCGACCGGTCGCGATGGGGTTCGATTCAATGGGCGAGTTTGGCGGCAAGGAACGCGGTGAGGAGCCCCGGATCGAGGGTGGCGCGCGTGAAGGTAAAGGCGGTGCCTTCCGGGTAGCGCTTGGCGCCCTTGAGCAGCGCGGGCATCTTCCGGGCATGCGGCCCGGCCTTGAGGTCGGCGAGGGCTTTGCCGCCGAGGATCATCATGGCGCGGAAGTCGCCGCGCCGCGGCACGAGGTAGAGCAGGCGGCGTTTGCGGCGCAGCAGCAGCTGGTACCAGCCGGAGCGGGGGGAGTATTGCCAGGCGGTGGTGATGTCCGGGTGGGCGGCGCACAGGGCGGTGATGACGGCCTCCAGAGGTGCGGCGGCCGCTCCGAGCGCGGCGTGGAGATCGGCGGCGCTGGGCCGGATTGTCGCGTCGGGAAGCGCCGCCGTGGGATCCATCGGGACGGGAGTCTTCATGATTCAGGAAAGATGGGCGATCAGGTGGCAGGTCGCGCCACCACGGCGGACAGACTCGACCAGTTCGACCGGGACATGGCGTCCGAGCGCGGCCTCGAAGATCGCCTCGTGGGTGAAGCGGGTGCATTCACAATGGAGGTCGTGCGGCCGCGCCGGCCGGTTGCGCGCCGCCGGGCAGAAGCAATGGTCCCCATAGCGGATGTGCACGAGGTCGCCTTCGCGCTCGACGCGGAAGTTCTTGCGGTAGGCCGCGACCAGCTTGTCCGCGTCGCCACGACCGGCGGCGGCGAGGTCCTGCTTGAACTGGTGGCGCTGGTAGCAGCCGCGGCCGCAGGCCTGCATGAGCTTCAGCTGCACGGCGGGATCGACCTCGGTGTCGACCGCGGCGAAGAGGTCGGTGAGCCAGTTGGCCGTGAACTGGTTTTCGTAGCGCGCCTGCTTGAGCGCTTCGTCCACCGGCGTGACGGGCTCGGGCGCCGGGGCTGACAGCAGGCCGGCGGCGCGACCGGGCAGCAGCAGGGCGAGGCAGGAGCCGCAGGACCACTGGGCCGAGCGGGCGAGGAATTCGGCGCGGTTCATCATGTGGGGCGGGGGTTGGGAACCGAATAGTGGCCGTGGAAGAGCTTCCAGCGCCCCTCATGGACGACGAACACGAGGGTGACGGCAAAGGAACTCTCGAACCTCCGGCCATCCAGCAACGTGACCGTCGTCGTGCCGCCGGCGGTGAGCAACGCCACCTCCGGCGCGAGCAGCGTCACATGCGGATCGACGAAGTGGCGGTCGAGATGCCCGATGTTTTGGGAGCTTTCGCGGACCGCCGTCATGGCGTCTAGGCGGGTGGCAAAGAGCCTGCCGTCCTGCACGATCCGCGTCTCATCGGAAGCCACGATGTCGGCAAAGAAGGCCTCGGTATCAAGGCGGTTGGCGGCGGCGAGCATGCGGTCGTTGACGGCCAGCACGGCCGCGATGGCATCGGCCTCGGGGGAGGCCGGAGCGGCGGCGGCGGGTTGCGGACCCAGCGCGCAGGCGAGGGCAAGGCCGCAGCAGCCGGCCCAGCGGGCCGGCTGCGAGAGGAATTCGGCGCGGTGCATGGTTGGTCAGTATTCGGGCGGCTCTTCGTGCAGGTGCACGGCCGGTTCCGCGGCGGTGCCGAACAGGCGTTCGTAGCCGTCGTAGGGGCGAAGCTCGTGCAGGGTGAAATCAATGACGCCGGTGCGAACCAGCGGCAGCGTCGCGAGGTGCTCGCGGGCCTCCGCCAGCGAGGAACACTCAAGCATCAGCACGGCGCGGCGATCATCGGCGGTGAACCAGATGTCGCGAATGATGCCCAGCTTGGTGAGGGTCCAGACGCGCGCGGCTTCGTCGCGGAGCAAGTCGGTGATATCCGGCCGCGCCGGGACCGGCGGGTCGCGTTCGAGGGCTAGGATGCGCATGGTATATTCCTCCTTGGGTTGAGGGCGGGAAGGGGGGCGGTGGGTCTTTCTTGTTATTTGATTCCTGGTACCTGTTACTTGGCGGAATTTATTCCGCCCGCAGTGCCTCCATCGGGTTCACGCGGGTGGCGCGCCAGGCGGGCAGGCAGCTGGCCAGCAGGGCCACCAGGCCGAGCACGGCGGGGACGGCGAGAAACGTGAGCGGATCGAACGGGCTCGTGCCATAGAGGAAGCTCGAGAGGAGATGCGTCAGGCCGAAGGCGGTCACCACGCCGGCCGCCACGCCGGCGCCGGTGAGGGCCAGCCCCTGGCGGACGACGAGCCAGAGCACCTGGCCCGCGCTGGCCCCGAGGGCCAGGCGCACGCCGAACTCCTGCGTACGCTGGTTCACGGCAAACGCCATCACCGCATAGACGCCGAGAGCGGCGAGGGCCAGGGCGACGCCGCCGAGCAGCGTCAGGAAGAGCGACGCCACCCATTGCGCGAAGAAGACGGCTTCGACGTGCGTGGTCAGCGGCTTGAAACCGAGCAGGTCGACGCCGGGATCGAGCGCCGCCACGGCCTGGCGAATGGCCGGCACGGCGGCCAGCGGGTCGCCGCGCGTTCGCACGCAGAGGCCGAGGTCGAGGTCCGGCGCGCCCATTTGGTACGGCACGTAGAAAAAACAGGCGGGAGGCTCGTTGAGCTGGTTGTATTTTCCGGTGCGCGCGATGCCGACGATCGTCAGCTCGTTGCCGCCGCTCCGGAATTTCCGTCCCAGCGGGTCCTGACCCGGCCAGAAGCGATTGGCGAACACCTCGTTCACAATCGCGACCGGCGGGGCCGCGGCGTCGTCGCGGTCGGTGAAGTCGCGGCCGGCCACCAGCGGGATGCGCATCGCGGCGAAGTAGCGCGGCGACACGATGGCGAACTCGTAGGTGGCGTCCTCGTTGGGCGGACGCACGTAGCCGGCGACCTGCACGCCGGTGCCCTTGCAGCCGGAGAGACCGAGCGGAATCCAGCTGGCGAGCGCGGCTTCCTCCACGCCGGGCAGCGCGGCCAGTCGCTCCCGCACCTGGCGGTAGAATTGCGGGCCCGTGGCCGGCGTGTAGCCGTTCATGCCGATCCGCATGCCGGCCAGCAGCACGTGGTCCGGCTGAAAACCGAAATCGACCTGGCGGGCCCGGCTGAGTCCGCGGAGGCAGAGGCTGGCGCCGGCCAGCAGGACGAGCGCCAGCGCGATTTCGCCCGCGACCAGCAAACGCCGCGCGCGCTGGGCCGACCGGCTCCCGGCGGTGCCGCGGCTGCATTCCTTCAACACCTCATTCAGGTCGATTTGCGACGCCTGCCAGGCGGGGAGCAGGCCGAACGCGATGCCGGTGGCCAGGGAGAGGGCGAGGGTGAGGGCGGCGATCCGCCCGTCCAGGGAGAATTGAAGCGCGAGGTCGGGCGAGGGTTCGGTGAGAAGGAGCGGCAGGGTGTCGATGGCCCAGCTGGCGAGCACCAGGCCGGCGAGTCCGCCGAGGAGGCCCAGGAGAATACTCTCGGTCAGGAACTGGCGCACGAGCCGGGCCCGGCTGGCGCCGGCGGAAAGGCGGATCGCGATCTCCTTGCGCCGGCCGACGGCGCGGGCGAGCAGCAGGCTGGCGATGTTGCCGGCCACGATGAGCAACACGCCCCCGCACACGACCAGCAGCAGCCGCAGCACCGGCCCGACCACGGCGGCGGCGCTCCACGGGCAGCCGGACAGCGGCACGACCCGATGGTGCACGTCGCGGTTCGTATTCGGGTAAGTGGCGGTCAGGCGGGCCCCCAGCGCCTCGACGGCGGCCTGCGCTTGCGCGATCGACACGCCCGGGCGGAGCCGCGCGAGGTTGAGCCAGCCGCGCCAGCTGCGCTGCGTGAGGAAGCCGGTGCCCTGGTTCCGCACTTCCCAAATCATGGAAGAGGGCGCCCAGGCATCGATGATCTTCGGCGGCACGGTGCCGAGGAACGAGGCGGGGGCGACGCCGACGATGGTGAAGGCATGGCGGTTGAGCTCGACGGTGCGGCCGAGCACGGCGGCGCTGCCGCCGAAGCGACGACGCCAAAGCCGTTCGCTGATGACGAGGACCGGGCTGGCGCCGGCCTTGCGGTCCTCGCCCGGCAGGAAGGCGCGGCCGAGGATCGGCTTCACGCCCAGCAAGTCGAAGGCGTTGGCCGAGATGATCTGGGCGTTGACCCATTCCGACTGGCGGCCGACGGTCAGGGACGCAGGGGTCGGCATGGACACGAGCGCATCGGAGAACACCCCGCCCTGCGCGACGAAGTCATCGAGATCCGGCACGGAAACGTTACCGCCGCCTTGGTTCGAAACGAGCATCACGAGCTCCTGCTGGTCGGTGACACCGGCAAGCGGACGTTCGACCAGGTGGTTCAGCCAGCACAGGACCGTGGCCGTCGCCCCGAGACCGAGTGCGAGCGAGGCAACCGCCGCGAACGTGAAACCGGGAGACCGGGCGAGCTGGCGGATCGCGAGTTTCAGGTCGGGAAACATGAGTCGACCTCCCCGATCCGGGCCGGACGCACTACTCCGGCGGCGGGCATCCTACCAACGTCCCCGACGGGCGCACGTCGGATGCCGCCGCCGGTGGTGCCGAGTGCGTCGCGGTCACCAAGGGGTTGTGCTGGATCGCCGACTCCCTCCGTGCGGCGAGCCCGGGTCCGAACCGCAACGACCGGGAAGCCGGGCGACTGGCCCGGCGGGCGGAGCGCGATTATCGGGTCGGACATGGGCTGGTTCCGTTCGGGCGGCGAACCAGCGTGGATTGATTCAACCCAACTCTAGCCAAGGGCGCGGGGGTGTCGATGTACGAGACGCCGGCGCACGGGGAAAGTTGGGAATTGCATACGGCCAAGCAGAAAACCGAATGGAGCGCCGGGCGAAAATGGAAGGGCCCGCGACCATCCGCCCTCCCGCCCGGGGCTCATTCCGCCCGCAGCGCCTCGAGCGGGTTCACGCGGACGGCGTGGCGGACCGGGACGAGGCACGCGGCGAGCGCGGCGAGGGCGAGGATGGCGGGAGCGAGCGCGAGCGTGGCCGGGTCGGTGGGCGCGATGCCGTAGAGGAGCTGGCCGACGAGCGAACTCAGGGCGAGGTAACCGGCGAGGCCGGCGACGACGCCGACCGCGACGAGGCGCGCGCCCTGACGGATGACGAGGCGGGCGATATCGCCGGGCATTGCGCCCAAGGCCAGCCGGATGCCGAACTCCGACGTGCGCTGGGCCACGGAGAAGGCGAGCACGCCATAGACCCCGAGGCCGGCCAGCAGGAGCGCGACGCTGCTGAACAGCGCGAGCAGCACCATTGGCGCCCGGCGCGGCTGGGCGGTGTCGTCCAGGCGCTGCACCATGGTCTTCAAGTCATACACGGGCTGGTCCGGATCGGCCGCGCGCACCGCCTGGCGGATGCCGGCGGCGAGCGCGGCGGGATCGCCGGCGGTCTTGACCACGATGTATTGATTGGTGCCGGCCTGCTGGGCGAAGGGGAAATAGATCGTCTCCTTGGTGACATTTTCCTCGAGGCTCTGGCCCTTGACCGGCGCGACGACGCCGACGATGGTCCAAAGGTCCTTCGGGTCGGTGGAGCCCACGTTCCGGCTGAGGTGCTTGCCCAGCGGGTCCTGGCCGGGCCAGTAGCGATCGGCCAACAGGCGATCGATCACGGCCACGTGGGGCGCGGTGCCGGCGTCGGCCGCGGTGAACCAGCGACCCCGCAGCAGCGTCAGCCCGAGGGTGTGCAGGTAGCCGACGTCGACATCGCGCACCTGGGCATGCGGCGCGGGCGCGCCATCGGGGACCTTGATTTCAGGGCTGGAGTAGGAGCCCTGGCTGTTGTTGCCGCTGAACGGGAGGATGCTGGTGAAGCCGACGTCGGTCACGCCCGGCAGCGCGCGCAGCGCGGCGACGGTGGCGTCGTGGAAGGCGATGACCTTTTCGGGCCGGTCGTACTTGGCGGCCGGCAGGTCGAGCCGGGCGGTGGCGACGCCGAGTGGGGTGAAGCCGGGGCTTTGTTCCTGCAGGCGGGCGAAGCTGCGAACCAGCAGGCCCGCCGTGGAGAGCAGCATGACGGCCAGGGCGATCTCGCCGACCACCAGGCCGGCGCGGAGCAGGGTGGTGCGGCGGCCGGCCGAGCCGCGGGCCCCGGCCTCCTTGAGCGCGGCCGCGGCATCGCTGCGCGAGGCGGACCACGCCGGCAGGGCGCCGAAGACCAAGCCGGTGAGCAGGGCGGAGAGGAGCGTGAAGCCGAACACGGCGGGATCGAGGCCGACGCCGAAGGCCCGCGGCAGCGTGGACAGGCCAAGTTGACCGAGGGCGCCGACGCCCCCCCAGGCGAAAAGCAGACCAAGGATGCCGCCGGCGAGGAACAGCACCAGGCTTTCGGTCAACAACAGCCGGATGAGCCGGGCGCGGCCGGCGCCGAGGGCGGCCCGGATGGCGAGTTCGCGCTCGCGGGCGATGGCGCGCGCCAGCAGGAGGCTGGCGACATTGGCGCAGCCGATCAGGAGGGCGGCGGCGACGCCGGCCTGGACGAGCCAGAGCATGCCGCGGATGTTGGCGACGTTGAGATCGAGGAAGCCGCGAACGCGGCCGCCGAAGCCGGCGGTCTTCCAGAAGCCGGCGTTGTCCGGCAGGCGGGCGGCATTGCGCGACTGGATGACGTCGAGGTCACGCTGGACCGCGGCGAGGGTCGCCCCGGGCTTGAGCCGGGCGATCGAACTGGAGAATTCCGTGCCCCGCTCCTGATCCGTGCGCTGCTGGGCCGTGAAGGTGAAAGGCACCCAGACCTGCACCCGCGGCATCGGAAAATAGAACCAGGCCGGCATGACGCCGATCACGGTGTAGGGCTCGGTGTTGAGCCGGATGGTGCGGCCGATGAAGGCCGGGTCGCCGCCAAAGCGGTTCTTCCAGAGCGCATGGCTGAGCACGACGACCTTGTCGCGACCCGGCTGGGCCTCGTCATCCGTGAACACCCGCCCGAGCTGGGCCGATGATTCCAGCGTGGTGAAGAGCGAAGGCGTGACGCGCTGGCCCACGACGCGTTCCGGCTCGGCGGCGCCGGCGAGGTTGAAACTCTGGTAGGTGTACATCGCCGAGTCGGCGAAGCCGCTGACGCCGGCCCGGCGGTCGAGATAGTCGGGGATGGAGACGCCCGCGTTCTCGAGGCCCATCAGCGGATAGGTGTTGTAGCAGTAGACGAGGCGATCGGATCCGGGCCACGGGTAGGGCTTGAGCAGGATCGCGTTGACGACGGAAAAGATCGCGCTGTTGGCGCCGATGCACAGCGCCAGGGTGAGCACGGCGATGGCGGTGAAACCCGGCGTCTTGCCGAGCGAACGGAGGGCGAATTTGAGGTCGTGCATGGAGACGTCCCGGGGATTGACTGATTAACCCGACGAACCGCGGTTCGGTTACAGCTTTTTGCGCTGCCCGGGCGAATTCAGCCCCGGGGAAAGAAGATTTCGGGACTTCCTTTTTATGTCAGCGGAATAGCCGGCAGAACCCAACAAGTTGATTGCGATTTTCCGGCGGGAGTGTCCTGTTGGTCGGGACCATCGGCGCGATGAATGTCATTGTCCTGCCGGTGCTTCCGCCACTGTTCCGCCGCCCATGTCCAAACAACCTCTTTCGAAGCGCACCCGCCGGATCATTTACGGAATCACCGTTCTTATCGTGGCGGCGGGCGTCTGGTACTTCAGCCGGCCGCGGCCGCGCGAGAATCGCTGGGGACCCAACCCAGCTTGGGCGGGCACGGCCGCCGAACCGGCGATGCCGGTGCGCGTGGTGGCGGCGGCGCGCCGCGACCTGCCGGTGCACCTGAAGGCCATCGGCACCGTCACGCCATTGAACACGGTCACCGTGCGCAGCCGCGTTGATGGCCAGTTGTTGCGGGTGGCATTCGAGGAAGGGCAACGAGTGGAGAAGGGCCAGTTGCTGGCGGAGATCGACCCCGAGCCGTACCGCATCCAGCTCGCGCAAGCCGAGGGAACGCTGCGGCAGAACGAGGCGCAGTTGGAGACGGCCCGCACGGATTTGGAGCGGCTGCGGCAGCTCTACGAAAAGAAGCTCGTCACGACGCAGGAAATGGACGCACAGCAATCGCTGGTCCGTGAACGGGAGGGGTCCCTGGCTGCAGACCAGGCCCGCGTCGCCGAGGCCCGCCTGCAGCTGGCGTATACCCGGATCGAGGCGCCCATCACCGGGCGCATCGGGCTGCGGCGCGTCGATGCCGGCAACCTCGTGCGGGCCAGCGACGCGAACGGGCTGGTCGTCATCACGCAGACGCAGCCGATCGCGGTGGTGTTCACCGTGCCGGAGGTCGACCTCGACAAGGTTGTGGCGCCGCTGCGCGAGGGCGAGCAGCTGAAGGTCCAGGCGTGGGACCGCAATGAGAAGACCGAGCTCGCGACGGGCGTACTCAAGACCGTCGACAACCAGATTGACCTGGCGACGGGCACGCTGCGGATGAAGGCGGAATTTGCCAACGAGGATGAGAAGCTGTTTCCGAACCAGTTCGTGAATGTCCGCCTGCGCGTCCGCACCCTGGCCGACTCGCTGGTGATTCCGGCGGCCGCCGTGCAGTTCGGCTCGCGCGGGACGTATGTTTACCTGGTCGACAACAAGAGCCAGGCGACCATCCGGGACGTCGTGCTGGGACCGTCCGACGGTGTCGACCAAGCCATCACCACCGGGCTGGCGCCGGGCGACCCCGTCGTGCTCGAGGGGATTGACCGGCTGCGCGAAGGGCGAACCGTGATCGTCGTGAAGGACGAGCCGGCCGCCGCGTCGACCAAGCCGCCGCCGAACCGGCACCGCCCGCGTTCATGAGCGGAGGATCCCCCGGTCCGGCCGACGCATGAGTCCTTCCCGTCCGTTCATCCTGCGGCCGATCGCCACCAGCCTGCTGATGGTGGCGCTGCTGCAGACCGGCTTCATGGCGTACCGCCTCCTGCCGGTGGCCGCCCTGCCGCAGGTCGACTTTCCAACCATCCAGATCTTTACGTTCTATCCCGGCGCGAGCCCGGCGGTGATGTCGAGCGCGGTGACCGCGCCGCTCGAGCGGCGCTTCGGCCAGATCCCCGGCGTCAACCAGATGTCGTCGACCAGCTCGGGCGGCGCGTCCGTGGTGACGCTGCAATTCTCGCTCGAGGTTTCCATGGGTGTCGCCGAGCAGGACGTGCAGGCGGCGATCAACGCGGCCGACAATCTCCTGCCGAACGACCTGCCGACCCCGCCGGTGTACCGGAAGGTCAACCCCGCGGACGCGCCGATCGTGACGCTGGCGGTGACGTCCGGCACCTTGTCGCTGCCCGAGGTGCACGACCTGGTGGACACGCGCGTCGCCCAAAAGCTCGCGCAGCTGCCCGGGGTCGGCCTGGTCAGCCTGGCGGGCGGACAGCGCCCGGCGGTGCGCGTGGAGGTCAATCCCGCGGCGCTGGCCGCGCGCGGTCTGAACTTCGCGGATATCCGCGCCGCGATCAACGCCGCGAGCGTCAACCAGCCGAAGGGCACTTTCGACGGGCCGGTGCGCACGATCCTGATGGACGCGAACGACCAGCTCCGCTCGGTCGAGGAATACCGCAACCTGATCATCACCTGGCGCGACGGCGCCCCGCTCCGGCTCGGGGACGTCGCCCGGGTGGTGAACGCCTCCGAGGACCGCCGGCTGGCGGCGTGGGCCGACAAGCTGCCCGCCGTGCTGGTCAATGTGCAGCGGCAGCCCGGCGCCAATGTCATCGAGGTGGTCGACCGGGTGAAGGCGCTGCTGCCGCAGCTGTCGGCCAGCCTGCCGGCGTCGGTCGACCTGACCGTGCTGACGGACCGCACGCAGAGCATCCGCGCGTCGGTGCGTTCGGTGCAGCACGAGCTCGTCTTCGCCGTGCTGCTGGTCGTGCTCGTGACCTTCCTGTTCCTCCGCAACATCCCCGCGACGATCATTCCCAGCGTGGCGGTGCCGCTGTCGCTGGTCGGCACGTTCGGCGTGATGTACCTCGCCGGCTACTCGCTGAACAACCTGACGCTGATGGCGCTGACGATCGCGACGGGCTTCGTGGTGGACGACGCCATCGTCATGGTGGAAAACATCGCGCGCTTCCGCGAACTGGGGGCCTCGCCGCTGGAGGCGGCGCTCAAGGGTGCGGCGCAGATCGGCTTCACGCTCGTCTCCCTGACGGTGTCGCTGATCGCCGTGCTCATCCCGCTGCTTTTCATGGGCGGGGTCGTGGGGCGGTTGTTCCATGAGTTCGCCATCACGCTGGCGGTGTCGATCCTGATCTCGCTGCTGGTTTCGCTGACGCTGACGCCGATGATGTGCGCGCGCATGCTGCCGCCGATGGCGCACGGCGGCCACGGTCCCGCCGGCCTGCTGGACCGGATCATCGAGCGCTACGGGCAGTGGCTGGACTGGGTGCTGGAGCACCAGCGCCTGGCGTTGTCCGTCATGGTCGGGACGCTGGTCCTGACGGCCGGACTGTATCTGATCGTGCCGAAGGGGTTCTTCCCGGTGCAGGACACCGGCGCGCTGCAGGCGGTCACGGAGGCGCCGCAGTCGGTGTCGTTTGCCGCGATGGCCGAGCGGCAGCAGGCGCTGGCGGACATGATCCTGGCGGACCCGGCGGTCGCCAGCCTGTCGTCATTCATTGGCGTCGACGGCACCAACGCCACGCTCAACAGCGGCCGCATGCTGATCAACCTGAAGGCGCACGGGGAGCGCCGCGACAGTTCGGCGGAGGTGATCGCGCGGCTGGAGGCCGGCGCCGCGAAGGTGGACGGCATCCGGCTTTACCTGCAGCCCGTGCAGGAGCTGACGATCGAGGACAAGGTCAGCCGCACGCAATTCCAGTTCATGTTGTCGTGCCCGGATGCCGACCTGCTCGGCACGTGGGTGCCGCGCCTGGTCGAGCGGCTGCAGCAGCGGCCGGAGCTCAGCGAGGTGGCGAGCGACCTGCAGAATCACGGCCTGCAGGCATTCCTCGAGATCGACCGCGACGCGGCCAGCCGCCTCGGCGTCAGCGTGGCCGCCATCGACGACGCGCTCTACAGCGCGTTCGGCCAGCGCCAGATTTCCACGCTCTTCACCCAATCGAGCCAGTATCGCGTCGTGCTCGAAATGGACCCGCGGCTGGCGCACGGGCCGGAGGCGATCGAAGGCATCTACGTGAAGGGCGGCTCGGGCCAGCTGGTTCCGCTGGCGACCATCGCGCACGTGACCGAGCGCGCCTCGGTGCTGCTGATCAACCACGTCGGCCAGTTCCCGGCGGTGACGGTGTCGTTCAACCTCGGCCCGGGCGCCTCGCTCGGCCAGGCGGTGGCGGCCATCGAGCGCACGACCGCGGAGCTGCGGATGCCCGAGGCGATCCAGAGCCAGTTCCAAGGGGCGGCGAACGCGTTTCGCAATTCACTTTCGAGCACGCTGTTCCTGATCCTCGCCGCGGTCATCACGATGTACATCGTCCTTGGCGTGCTGTACGAGAGCAGCATCCACCCGATCACGATCCTCTCGACGCTGCCGTCGGCGGCGGTCGGCGCGCTGCTGGCGCTGTGGGTGACCGGCCGGCCGCTGGACATGATCGCCATCATCGGGATCATCCTGCTGATCGGCCTGGTGAAAAAAAACGGGATCATGATGATCGATTTCGCGCTCGAGGCCGAGCGCGGGCAGGGGCTGGCGCCGCGGGCCGCGATCCGGCAGGCGGCGATGCTGCGCTTCCGCCCGATCCTGATGACGACCCTGGCGGCGCTTTTCGGGGCGCTGCCGTTGATGCTCTCGTCCGGTTCGGGCGCCGAACTGCGCCGGCCGCTCGGCCTGGTGATGGTGGGCGGGCTCCTGGTCAGCCAGGTCCTGACGCTTTTCACCACGCCGGTGGTGTACCTGTATTTTGACCGCCTGGGCCGCGCGTTCGGGCGCAAGCCCGCCGCGGAGCCGGTCGGAGAGGCGGCGGAGAGCGCGACGCCATGAACCTCTCCCGGCCCTTTGTCCGCCGGCCGGTTGCCAGCACCATGATCGCGGCCGGGCTGGTCATGATGGGCCTGCTGGCGTACCGGCTGCTGCCGGTGGCGCCGCTGCCCGAGGTCGATTTCCCCACGATCGTCGTGTACGCGTCGCTCCCCGGGGCCAGTCCGGAGACGATGGCGTCGAGTGTCGCCACCCCGCTCGAGCGCGCGCTCGGCAGCATCGCCGGCGTGACCTCGATCGACTCGAACAGCCGGTCGGGGGCGACGAACATCGTCCTGCAATTCGACGTCAATCACGACATCAACGCCGCGGCCCGCGACGTGCAGGCGGCGATCAACGCGGCGCGCGGGCAGTTGCCGTCGGGCATGCCGGGCAATCCGTCGTACCGGAAGGTGAACCCGTCGGCCGCGCCGATCATGGTGCTGGCGCTGAGTTCGCCCAACCTCGCGCCGGGCACGCTGTACGATTTTGCCTCCACGATCCTGGCGCAGAAGATCTCCCAGGTGGCCGGCGTCGGCGAGGTCACCGTGGGCGGGAGTTCGCTCCCGGCCGTGCGGGTGCAGCTCAATCCGTTTGCGCTGGCCCACAACGGCATCGCGCTCGACGACGTGCGCCGGGCGATCGCCGACGCCAACTCGGTGCGGCCGCGCGGCGCGATCGAGGGCGGCGACCGCCAGTGGCAGGTGCAGATCAGCGGCCAGTTGCGCCGGGCGGCGGAGTACCTGCCGCTCATCATCAAGTATCGCAACGGGGCGCCGGTGCGGCTGGGCGACGTGGCGATCGTGACGGATTCCATCGAGAACCGGAACAGCAGCGGCTTTCACAACAACGAGGCCTCGGTCCTCCTGCAGGTCAGCCGCCAGCCCGGTGCGAACATCATCGCCACCATCAACGCCATCAACGCGGAGCTCCCGGCTTTCCGGGCCCTGGTGCCGGCCGACGCGAACCTCGACGTGGTGATGGACCGTTCGCCGGCGATCCGGGCGACGCTGGCGGCCTCCCAGCACACGCTGGTGTTCGCGGCCTTCCTCGTGATGCTCGTCGTGTTCCTGTTCCTCGGGAGCGTGCGCGGCGCGCTGATCACCAGCGTGGCGATCCCGGTGTCGCTCATCGGCACCTTCGCCATCATGTACGTGGCGGATTTCTCGCTCAACAGCCTGTCCCTGATGGCGCTGATCGTGGCCGCCGGCCTGGTGGTCGACGACGCAATCGTCGTGTTGGAAAACATCTCGCGGCACATCGAGGCGGGCTTGCCGCCGATGCAGGCGGCCCTGCGCGGCTCAGGCGAGGTGGGCTTCACGCTGCTGGCGATGACGCTTTCGCTCGTGACGGTGTTCGTCTCGATCCTGTTCATGGGCGGGCTGGTCGAGCAGCTCTTCCGGGAGTTCTCGCTCACGCTGGCGGCGGCGATGCTGGTGTCGCTCGGCATGTCGCTGACCCTGACGCCCAGCCTGTGCGCGCGCTGGCTGGGGCCGGGGCACGAGCGGGCGCCCGGCCGGTTTCAGCGGGCGACGCGGCGGATGTTCGACGACCTGAAAAAGCGTTACGCCGGTTCGCTCGAATGGGTGCTGCAGCACACGACGCTGACGCTGTTGATCCTGGCCGGCGTGATCGCCCTCAACGTGTCGCTCTACATCAGCATCCCGAAAGGTTTCCTGCCCGAGCAGGACACCGGGCAGCTGCAGGGGTTCGTCCGGGGCGACGACGGGTTCTCGTTCCAGATCATGCAGTCGAAGATCGAGACCTACCGGAAGCTGATCATGGCGGACCCGGCGGTACGCGATGTCGTCGGCATGGCGGGTGGCGGCGCGGGCATCAGCAACGCGTGGATGATGATCCGGCTGAAACCGCTGGCGGAGCGCAAGGTGTCGGCGCAGGCGATCGTGGACCGGCTGCGCGTGGAGGCCCCGCCGATTCCCGGCGGCCGCCTCTGGATGCGGGTGGCGCAGGACATCCAGCCCCCGCGCACGTCGGACGCGGGCTCCTACGATTTCTCGCTGATGGCGAGCGAAGTGCCGTTGATCCGGAAATGGGCGCCGCGGGTGGCGCGCGCGCTGCAGGAGCTGCCGGAGCTGACCGACGTCGACGTGCCGAACGACGGCGGCACCAAGCAGGTGATGCTGCAGATCGACCGCGAGGCCGCCAAGCGGCTGGGCATCGACATGCGCACGGTCACCTCCGTGCTCAACAATTCCTTCAGCCAGCGGCAGGTCGCGACCCTTTACGACAACCTCAACCAGTACCGCGTCATAATGGAGCTGGACCCGCGCTACACGCAGGACCCGGTCGTGCTCGACCGCGTCCAGGTGCTTGCCGGCGACGGGTCGATGGTCCCGCTGTCGGCGTTCACGAAATACGACTATGCGCTGATCGAGGACCGGGTGAAGCACCACGAACAGTTCGTGTCCGAGGAAATCGGCTTCGCCCTTTCGCCCGGCGTGTCCCTGCAGCAGGGGCTCGACGCGATCAACCGCGCGCTGGCGCGGATCATGTTGCCAACGGAGGTGCAGGGGCGGCTGGCGGGCGAGGCGCAGTCCTTCCAGAACGCGCTGAACAACCAGCACTGGCTCATCTTGGGCGTGCTGGTGGCGGTCTACCTCGTGCTGGGCATCCTGTACGAGAGCCTGGTGCACCCGCTGACGATCCTGTCGACGCTGCCGTCGGCCGGGCTGGGCGCGCTGCTGGCGCTGCGGTTCACGAACACGGAATTCACGCTGGTGGCGCTGCTCGGGTTGTTCCTGCTGATCGGCATCGTGATGAAGAACGCGATCCTGATGATCGATTTCGCGCTGGCGCGCGAGCGCCGCGACCGGCTGTCGCCGGAGGCCGCAATCTTCGAGGCGGCGCAGCTGCGGTTGCGGCCGATCCTCATGACCAACATTGCGGCGCTGCTCGGCGCGACGCCGCTGGTGGTGGCGTCCAGCGAGGGCGTCGAATTGCGGCGGCCGCTCGGACTGGCGATCGTCGGCGGGCTCTTCGTGAGCCAGTTGCTGACGCTCTACACCGTGCCCGTGGTTTATGTCTGGCTCGCGCGGACCCGGCTGAGGATTCAATCGCGATTCGGACGGGCCAAGGAGGCGCCGACGCCGGACGCGGAGCCGAATCGGGCCTGAGAATCAAGTAGCAGGTAACAGGTGCGAAGTACCAAGTTGAAGGCACCCAGCGGCGGGCGGCGGACATTGTTTCCCGGGGCGGCCCTTCCTGATACTTGGTACTTGTTCCTTTTCACTTCGCGGAGTCCTACTCCGCGCGCAGGGCGTTGATCGGGTCGGCGGTGGTGGCGCGCCGCGCGGGGAGCCAGGTGGCGCCGAGGGCAACGAGGAAGATGACCACGCTGGTGCCGGCGAGAATCAGCTGGTTCTGGGCGATGATGGGTCCGAGGGCCTGGCGCAGCGCCAGGCCGAGTCCGAACGAGCCCAGCGCGCCGAGGCCCAGCCCGACCACGGTCAGGATCAGGCTTTGGACCAGCACGATCCGCAGCAAGTCGAGGCCGCTGGCGCCGAGCGCCAGGCGAATGCCGAATTCCGTCATGCGCTGGCTCACGTTATTGGCCACGATGCCGTAAAGGCCGATGCCCGCCAGGGCGAGCCCGAGGACGGCGAACACGACGAGGACGCCATTGATGACAACCAGGTTGTGGAGGAACTGGTCACGCATGTCCTCGAGCGTCCAGACGAAGCGGGCGGCGAGGTCGGGATTGATGTCCGCCACGGCGCGGCGCAGATCCTGACTGAAATGGCCGGGGTTGGGCCCGCGGAGCGCGATCTGGAAATACGCCCAGGGCGTGTGCGTCAGGTTCGAATAGAACTGGAAATGGGTGGACGGCGTGGCGAATTGGATGGCGTCGTCGACGTCGGCCACGACGCCGATGACCTCGCGCAACGTGACGGTGCCATCGGCGTTGCGCATGCCCAGTCGCCGCCCCAGCGGGCTGGCGTTCGGCCAGAAATGGCGCGCGAGCGACTGGTTGACCACGACCTGGTCGGGCGAATCGGGCGACACGTGCGGCGCGAAGGTCCGCCCGTCGACCACCCGGATGCCGAGGGTCTTGAAGAAGCCCGGGGTCACGAGATAATTTGCCGCCTTGGGCAGGTCCTTGGCCGTGGAGTCCTGGCCCTCGGCGAAGATGTCGGCTCCGCCCCCGCCGCTGGCCACGGGCAGGCGATTGGCCAGCGCCGCAGCCTCCACGCCGGGAAGCCGCTCGAGGCGGGCGATCAGGTCGTCGTAGAGGGCGCGCCTCTTTTCCACCGGATAGGCGGCCTCCTCGATCTGCAGGTTGGCCGTCAGGATGCGTTCGCTGTCCCAGTCGGGCCGGAAGTTGATGGTGCGGTTGAGGCCCTGGATCATCATCCCGGCGACGGAGAGCAACGTGAGCGAGAGGGCGACCTGGCCCACCACGAGGATGCGCCGGATCCAGCCCTGGCCGCGGCCGCCGGTCGAGCCGCGTCCCTGCTGCTTGAGGGCTTCGTTGACATCGGTGCGGGAGGCGAGCCAGGCGGGGACGAGGCCGAAGCCGAGGCCCGCGAGGATCGAGACGGCGGCAGTGAACGCCACCACGCGGCCATCGAGCGGCATTTGCAGGGTGGAGGTCAGGCCCAACCGGATGTTGCGGCCGATGAGATCATTGCTCCAGCGGGCGACGAGGAGGCCCAGCCCGCCGCCGGCGATGGAGAGCAACACCGATTCCGTGAGCTGTTGGCGGATGAGCGTCCAGCGGGTGGCGCCGAGGGCGGAGCGGATGGCCAGGTCGCGGACGCGCGCGACGGCGCGGGCCATCTGCAAGTTGGCAAGATTGGCGCAGGCGAGGGCCAGGATCGCGGCGGCGAGGCCGAGCTGGAGGGTGATAATCGCGACATTGGCGGAGCCACCGACCCGCCCGGCGAGCTGCATGCGCAGATGGTAGCCCGCCGCGTAGGACGCCGGGTGGTCCTTCGCCCAGCGATCGCTCAACGGCGCCAGCTGGGCGAGGGCCTGCGGCATCGACGTGCCCGGGGCCAGGCGCCCGATGACGGCAAATTCGCGGCGGTTGCGGTCGGTGAGCTGCTGATCCGAGGGCACCAGCGGCCGGAAGTAGCGGGATTCGCCGAAGATGAACATCGAGGAGTATGCCTCGGGCAGCACGCCGATGATGGTGAAGACCCGGCCGCTGATGCGGAGAGTCTGCCCGATCGCGTCGGGCCGGGCGCCGAATTTCTCCCGCCAGAATCGTTCGGTCAGGAGCACGACCGTGTCGTGGCCGGCGACACATTCCGCGGCGGTGAAGGTGCGGCCCAGCAGCGGGGGCGTCTCGAGGAGCTGAAAGAGCTGCGCCTGGGCGGTCGTGCCCTGGACCTGTTCCGGGAGCTGGCCGGGGATCGTCACGGTTTCGAGCGTGCCCGAGCGGGCGGCGAAGAGCGTGAAGGGATTGGCCGGGTGGGCCCGGAGCTCGTCCATTTCCGGCACGGAGAGGTTGAGAAACTCCGCCTGGGGCGTCTGGCCGTTCAGGTTGACGATCGTTTGCGGCCGCGGAAACGGCGCCGAGGCGAAGAGCAGTGTATTCATCAACGAATACATCGAGGAGTTCACGCCGATGCCGAGCGCGAGGGTCACGAGGGCGACGAGGCTGAAGCCGGGCGATTTCAGCAGGGAGCGAAGGGCGTAGCGCATGGGGGGAGGAAGTAACAAGTTTCAGGTATCAAGTGACAGGGAGAGCAGAGAGCGGGGAGCGCTAAACAGTGAGCCGTGAGCAATGAGCGGTGAACAGTGAGCGGTGAGCAGGGCGTTTGGCGCACTTGGTACTTGATCCTTGGCACCAGTTACTGGTCGGCGTTTACTCCACCCGCAGGGCGACGATGGGATCGACCTTGGTGGCGCGACGAGCCGGCAGCCAGCAGGAGACGACGGTGACGACCAGCAGGGCGGCGGCGGTGAGCGCCAGGGTCACGGGATCGTTGCCTGCCATGAGCGGCATGGCGGAGCTGACGACGCGGTTGAGCGCGAACGCACCGACGAGTCCGACGGCCACACCGATGATGGCCAGCACGAGGCCGGAGCGCATGACGAGGCCGAGCACGGCGCCCTTGCTGGCGCCCAGCGCGAGGCGAATGCCGAACTCGCTGGTGCGTTGCGCGACCAGATAGGAAATCACGCCGTACAGGCCGACGGCGGCGAGGGCAAGGCCGAGAAGGGCGAAGCCGCCCAGGGTCTGGTTGATCACGACCAGGTTGTGCTGGTAGCGATCCGCCGCTTCCGGAATGGTGAAGATCTCCTCGACGGCCACGTCGGGATCGATGTCGCTGACGACGCGGCGGACTTCGCTCTTGAACGCGCCTGGATTGGGGGCCCGGAGCAGGAGCCATTGGTAGCCCCAGGGCTCGTGCACCGCCGGCTTGTACACCTGGAGCATCGTCGGGGGATTGGTGATGTTGAGGGCAAACTGGATGTCGCGGACGACGCCGATGACCTCGCGCCATTCGAGCTTGCCGCCATTGTGCTCGGCGATGCGGCGGCCGAGGGCGCTCTGGCCGGGCCAGAGGCGCTTGGCCATCGTCTCGCCGATTATGACCACGCCGGGGCTGTCGGCCTTGAGGTTGGGGGAGAAATCGTGTCCCTCGAGAAACGGGATGCCCATGGTGGCAAAGTAGCCGGGCGTCACCATCGTGAAGCCGGCGTTGGGCAGCTTGTTCGGGTCGGACTCGGGCTGGCCCTCGACGTCGATGGGGCTGCCCTTGGAATAACCGAAGATGCCGGGCGAGGTGGCGAGGGCCGTGTGCTCGGCGCCGGAGATTTCGGCGAGGTGGCGGTCCAGTTTTTCGAGGACGAGGCGCCGCTTGTCGGGGTCGGCATAGGTCGACTGCTCGGGAAGGTGGATGTTGGCCGCGAGGAGCCGGCCCGTGTCCCAGCCCTTGTCCCGGCGCATGAGTTGGTCGAGCCCGCGGATCATGACGCCGGCGACGCCGAGGAGTGCGAGGGCGACGGCGACCTCGCCGACGATGAGGACCTGGCGCATGAAGCGCGGCCCGCGGCCGGTGGTGGAACTGCGGGTCTGCTGCTTGAGGGTGGCGACGACATCGTTGCGCGAGGCGAACCACGCCGGCAGCAGGCCGAAGAGCAGGCCGGTGCCGAGGGAGACGAGGAAGGCGCCGGCGAGCACGTTAAAGTTCATCGGGAGGGCCAGGGTGTTCTCGCCGTCGGGCCCGAGGCGGATCGCATGGCCGAACACGGCGTTGACCCACTCCGCGACGAGCAGGCCGAGGACGCCGCCGGTGACGGCGAGGACCAGCGACTCGACGAGTTGGTGCCAGATGAGCCGGGCCCGCGAGGCGCCGAGGGCCGAGCGGATCGCGAGCTCGCGGATGTTGGCGGTGGCGCGGGCGAGCTGGAGGTTCGCGATGTTGGCACAGGCGACGAGCAGGACGGCGAAACCGAGGCCAAACATCAGCCAGATGATGAAGGTGCTGGTGTCGTCCATCGCGGTCTTGTGCGGCGGCAGGAGGTTGAACCCGCGATCCTTGCTGGTCTGCGGATAATCCTTGGCCCAGTGGGCGGCCACCGGCTTGAGCTGGGCGAGGGCCTGGTCGGGCGTGACGCCGGGGTTGAGGCGCGCGACGGCGGTGAAGAACCGGTTGTTGCGATCCTCGACGATGAAGCGCGGGACGGTCATCGGGCGCCACAGGTCGACCGGGCCGAAGAAGAGCGGGGCGACGAAGGACGCCGGCATGACGCCGATGATCGTGACCTGCTCCGCATTCAGGCGGACGGAACGGCCGATGACGGCGGGGTCGCCGCCGAAACGCCGCTGCCAGGTGCCGTAGCTCAGGAGCGCGACCTGGTTCCGGCCGGGCACCTCCTCCGCGGCGGTGTAGGCGCGCCCGAGCATGGGCTGGACCTTGAAGGTGTCGAAGAAGTCGGCCGTCGCATCGATCGAGATCAGCCGCTCGGCCGGGCGCCCGGGATCGGACCATGTGTTGGTCCAATAGGCGAAGGTGGTGAGCGAGGCGAACGCCTTGCCCGGGCCCACGGTCTGCTGGCCGGCTTCGGCGAGCTCGGCGAACGCGAAATTCTCGCGCCGGCCCTGCGGGCTGGTGCCCAGCACGCTGACGAGGCGATCGGCTTCGGTGAACGGCACGCTGCGGAAAAGCAGCACGTCCAGCAGCGTGTACATGGACGTGTTGACCCCGATTCCCAGGGCGAGCGTAACCAGGGCGACGATCGTGAACCCCGGGGTCTTTGACAGCGAACGGCAGGCGAAGCGAAGTTGCTGGAGCATGGTGGAACAGCGCTGGCGGATATCACACCCGGACGATCCTCAAAGTTGCACGCGGGCCCGACCACCGGGACCTGCGGGCCAGGACGGGATGTTCGCCGGGCCACGGGCGCGGCGGACGGGAGAAGAGCGGGAAGGCGATCGACATGGCGGGCCGGCACGGCCCCGGGGCGCCGAATCGCGGCGGCGCCCCCGTGGCGCGAAGGCTCAGCGGGTCGGATCCGACTCCATCTGCTCCTGGACGACGCGGCCGTCGAACACGTGCACGGTGCGGTCGGCGTTGCGGGCGAAGCGCGCGTCGTGCGTGACCATGACGATGGTCGAGCCGGAGCGGTGCAGCGAGTGCAGCAGCTCCATGACGGCGTCGCCGTTCTTCGAATCGAGGTTGCCGGTCGGCTCGTCCGCGAGCAGGACGGCGGGGCTGCCGGCGAGGGCGCGGGCAACGGCCACACGCTGCTGCTGGCCGCCCGAGAGCTGCGACGGCAGGTGCTTGGCGCGATGGCCCATGCCGACCTTCTCGAGCGCCTCGGTCACGCGCGACTTGCGCTCGGCGGCGGGCATGCCGCGGTAGGTGAGGGGCAGCTCGACGTTCTCGTACACGGTCAGGTCGCCGATGAGGTTGAACGACTGGAAAATGAACCCGATCTCGCGGTTGCGGATCCGCGCGCGCTCCGGGAGCGTGAGACCCTGCACCGGCCGGCCGTTGAGGAAGTAGCTGCCGTCCGTCGGCGTATCGAGCAGGCCCAGGATCGAAAGCAGGGTGGACTTGCCGCAACCGGAGGGACCCGCGATGGAGACGTACTCGCCTTTCTTGATCTCCATGTGGATGCCGGAAAGCGCGTGGGTCTCGACCTCGTCGGTGAGGAAGACCTTGGTGACGCCTTCGAGTTTGATCAGGGATGTATTATCGGTGGTCATGATGGTGGGTGGGGAGCGCGGGGTTTGAATATGACGAACACCGCAAGGTGTCCGAAGGTTACAGAAATTATGGGCTGGAGTCGGATTCGGTCGCCACGAGGGCGGTCAGCAGGGCGAGGATGAGGACGGGAGCAAGCATGGCGGGCGGGAACGGGCGGGAGGCACGGGATCAGTTCAGCCGCACGCGATCGTTGGAGTCGTACTGGGACATGTCCGAGAGGATGACCCAATCGCCGGGTTGGAGACCGCTGAGGATCTCGATGGTGTTGACGGAGCTCCGGCCGAGCTTGACCTGGACGCGATTGGCCTCGGTGGCGTTAACCTTGTCGCCGTTGGCCTTGAAGATGCCGACGGTGCTGTTCTCCTGGCCAAAGGCCGGGCGGCCGACGTAGACGACGTTGTTTAGGCGCTCGAGCAAGATGGTGCCGTCGACGGACAGGTCGGGGCGGGCGCCCGTCCGGGAAAGATCGCCGGTGATATGGACGTCGACCGTCACCGTGCCGTTCTGCACGGCCGCATCGATGCGCGAGACGATGCCGTCGACGACGCCGTTGCGGGTGTCGATCTGGGCCTTCTGGCCGATGGCGATGTCCTTGGCCTGAGTTTCGGCGATGCGCACCTCGGCCTTGAGCTTGGTCGGGTCGGCCACGCGGGCGAGATTGGTGCCGGGCTGGACCTGGGCGCCAACCTCGATGGGCTGGGTGGGCGTGCCCAGGGCGGAAAGGACACCGGACATGCTGGAGCGAACCTTGAGCGCATCGAGTTCCTCCTGGCGGAGGCGGGCGGCGTCACGGAGCCGCTCGACCTCGGCTTGCTGCACGGCGAGCTGCGGCTTGATCGATTCCTTGGCAAAGGCGTACCGCTTTTGCTCGATCTCGTTGCTGATCTGCGCCTGGGCGGCCGTGGCCTGGGCCAGCTTCAACTCGAGTTCGGAGACGAGGCCGTCCTTGTACAACTGTTCCTTCACCTCGGCCTGGAGCTTGCTGGTTTCATAGTTGGATTTCGCGTTGGCCGCGGTGGCTTCGGACTGGAGGAGGGTGCTCTCGAGTTGCGTGCGCAGGTTCGCCAATTGCGCCTCGGCTGCGTGCAGTTGGGACTCCGCGTTCGTGGCGTTATTGATGACGTCGGGGTTTGTCAGCTCGAGGATGAGCGTGCCCGGCTCGACCGGCGTGCCGGGTCGGATGATGATCTTGTCGACGCGTCCCTGCGTGCGCGCGGCGATCCAGCGAATTTCTTCCGGCACCAGGGTGCCGAGGCCGCGGACCTGGCGGTCGATGTCGCCGCGCTTCACCTGGTCCATCCACACGATGTCCTTGGGCACCGTGGGTGCGGCTGGCTTCAGGCGTGAAAGTGCGAAGGTGATGCCGATCAGAACGAGGGCGGCGATGACACCATAAATTATGCGCTTCTTGCGTTTTTCCTTGGCGACGTTGGGGCGGGCAATGTCCATGCGATGCGATATTGCCCCGTCTATTTGCAACGCCCGTGCCAAGCGCGAGGATAGCTGTAAGCTTCTAACGGCAAGGTAGAAGCGAAGCTGGGTACATGCGCCAATATCGCTGTTCAGAGCGAAGTCGGGATATGTTCGTCCCGATAGTGGGATTCCCGTCGAATTGGGTGGCGGCAATGGAAGCGAGCCCGCGCCAATGCTGGTCTCCACCTCCACGAACCAGTCCTGCCTGGAATCTTGCAGGGCCGGTCTCCCGGCCGGGCACTGCTGGTCATGAGACCAGCCCTCCACGAAGACGGCCCGGCGGCAAGCGCCGGCGCTGCGGGATTCGTAAGGCGTAGGGCCGCACCTTGGTGCGGCCGCGGCACGTCGCAAGCGACGGCCCTACGAGGAAGGAATGATGGCCGGCGGCAAACGCCGGCGTTGCGGGATTCGTAAGGCGTAGGGCCGCACCTTGGTGCGGCCGCGGCACGTCGCAAGCGACGGCCCTACGAGGAAGGAAAGATGGCCCGGCGGCAAACGCCGGCCCTACACAGGCAGGCGCAGTCGCGCGACGCAGCCGCTCGCGTCGGATCGGTTCTCGAGGGTCAGGGCGCCGCCGTGATTCTCTGCGATCTGGCGGCACAGCACGAGGCCGATGCCGGAACCGCTCGGCTTCGTGGTGAAGAACGGCACGAAGATGTTTTGCGGATTCGCGATCCCGGGGCCGTCATCCTCGACGAAGATTTCCACGGCCCCGGGCTGGCGGCGCCAGCCGGCGCGCACGCAGCAGCTCGCCTCGCCGGCCTGGCCCGGCTCGGGCGCGGCCTCGACGGCGTTTTTCACCAGGTTGATGACGACCTGCTCGATCTGGGCGGCGTCGATCATGACGGTGAGCTCAGGACCGTCGTCGACCTGCACCGTGGTGCGCAGCTCGAGGGACGCCACGCGGCGCACGAGCGTGCCGAGGTCGCACGGGGCCTTGGTCGGCGCGGGCAGCCGGGCGAGGCGCGCATACGACTGCATGAAGCGATTCAGGCCTTCGGCGCGCGCCTCGATGATCTCGAGGCCGCCGCGCATGTCGTCCTCCCAGTCCGACGGGCGCTGGTTGCGGCGCAGCATGGTGGTCAGGCTGCCGGCGATGGACTTGATGGGCGCGAGCGAGTTGTTCAGCTCGTGGCCGATGACGCGCACGAGGCGCTGCCAGGCCTTCAGCTCCTCCTCGCGCAGCGGCTGGCTGAGGTCGGCGATCACGAGCAGCTTGTGCGGCAGGCCTCCCTCGCGAAAACTCGTGCGGCGCATGCCCCAGCGGCCGGCGCCGCCCGGAAAGGTCCGGGTAAGGACGCGCGTGGGTTCGCCGTCGAGGCAGTCGTCCAGGTTGAGCTCGGTGGCCTGGCGGCCGAGGATGCGCTCGGCGGGCTGGCCGAGCAGCTCCTGGGCGCTGCGATTGACCAGCCGCAGGGTCTCGTTGGCGTCGAAGGCGAAGATGGCGACGTCGATTTCCTCCATGACCGTGCGCAGGAGCGCCGTGGCCTCGAGCGCGCCGAGGCGCTGTTCCTGGAGCACGCCGGAGAGCATGTTGATCTCGGACATGACGTCGCCGAGGGGTTCGTCGCGGTTGGCGCCGCGCGCCCGGGTGGAGAAGTCGCCCTCGCGCAGCGCGGTGAGCAAGTTCGCCATGGTCTGGAGCGGGCGCACCACGCGCTCGCGCACGGCCAGGGCGAAGCCCAGCCAGGGCAGCAACACGACGATGATGGTGGCGGTCCAGCGCGACTTCGCGTCGTAGTCTCCCGTCCACAGGATCCACATCAGCATGAGGATCGCCGGCAGCCCGCTCAGCAGCGTGTAATAGAAGATGCGCTGCTCATGGGCGACACGACTGCGTTTGGGCGAAGGCATAGCAGTAAGCGGTAAGCGTTAAGCTTTAAGCTTCCGAATGAGGGCTCCCAACATTTTGCGGACCTCGAGCGTCTCCTGGGCGAGGGTGTCCACGGGGTTGGGTTCGAGATAGCCAAGGTCGCGCGCCAGCAGGATGAAGTAGTCGAGTTCACACGCGGAGCCCAGGGCGATCGTGAGAAAGCGCTTCAACTCGGCATCTCCATCCCGGCCGCAACCTTCCGCGATGTTTGCGCCAACAGAGGATGAGGCTCGGCGCATCTGCTGCGTGAGCGAAAAGATTTCCTCCCTGGGAAAACCCTTGCTCAAGCGATAAACCTCGAGGGTGAGAGCGTGACTGCGCTGCCACACTTTAAGTTCCCGATAGTCTTTCACGCCCGGGCAGCTTGCTGGGACTTGCCTATCGCTTAAAGCTTTAAGCTTACAGCTTATAACGCTCCAACCGACGGTAGAAGGCGCTGCGGCTGAGGCCGAGTTCCTCGGCGGCCTTGCGCGCGTTGCCGTCGCAGCGGGCGAGGGTCTTCTTGATGAGGAAGGATTCGACCTCCTCGAGGCTCATGTCCTCGAGCCGCGGGGCGGCCTGGCCGGCGTTGAGGCCGAGGTCGGGGGCCCGGATGACTTTGCCCTGGGCCATGAGCACGCCGCGCTCGACGGCATGGTCGAGCTCGCGGACATTGCCGGGCCACGCGTAATCCTTCATCGCCTCGAGGGCGGCATCCTCGAAGCCGGTGATGGGTTTCGAATAACGGCCGACGTGCTGCTTGAGGAAATGCTGCGCGAGCAGGGCGATGTCCTCGCGGCGCTCGCGGAGCGGCGGCAGGTGGAGGTGGATGGTGTTGAGCCGGAACAGGAGGTCCTGGCGGAACTTGCCGGCGGTGACCTCGGCGTTGAGATCGGAGTTGGTGGCGGAAATGAGGCGGACATTGGTGCGGCTCGTGCGCGACGAACCGACGCGCTCAAACTCGCCGGTCTCGAGCGTGCGCAGGATCTTCGCCTGCTGGCTCATCGGGATGTTGCCGATCTCGTCCATGAACAGCGTGCCGCCGTCGGCCAGCTCGAAGCGGCCGGCGCGGTCGACCTTGGCGTCGGTGAACGCGCCGCGGACGTGGCCGAAGAGCTCGCTTTCGAACACGCCCTCGGGGAGGCCGCCCATGTTGACGGCGATGAAGGGCTTGCCGGCCCGGACCGAGACGGTGTGCAGCGCCTGGGCGACGACGCCCTTGCCGGTGCCGTTCTCGCCGGTGATGAGCACGTTCGCGTCGGACGGGCCGACGCGCGCAATGATCTCGAGGACGGGCCGCATGGAGGCCGATTGCGCAATCAGCGTGGGGCCGCCCTTGCCGCGCAGGATCTGATTTTCCTGCTCGAGGCGGCGATAGGCGCGGACGGCGCCGGCAAGTTCGATTTGCGTGCGGACGATCGAGAGGAGCCGCGGGTTCTCCCAGGGCTTGGTGACGAAGTCGCGCGCGCCCCGGCGCATGGCTTCGACGGCGACCTCGACGCTGGCCCAGGCGGTCATGACGACCACCGGCAGCGTGGCATCGGCGGCCTGGAGCTTCGCCAGCAGGTCGAGTCCCTCCTGGCCGGACGTGGTGTCGCGCGTGTAGTTGAGGTCGATGATCGCCAGCGAGAAATCCCGCGCCTCGACCGCCTTGATCACCGCGGCGGGCGACTTGACCGTCTCGATCTGGTACCCCTCGGCCTTGAGGAGCAACCGCATGGCTTCCAGCACGTCGGGCTGGTCGTCGGCGACGAGAATGCGATGAGGGGCGGGGTCATTGGCGGCCATGGGCGAGAAGTGACGAGAGGTGGGGATTAAGAGTCAAGAGCGCCGGCAAAACGACGCCCGGCCGCCGCAGGTGATGCGGATGCGGCCGGGCGTGGAAACCGGCGAACCTTCAGGCGGCGAGACGATCCTTGGCGCAGTCCGAGCCCGCGGGGCACGTAGCCGAGACCGGCAGCGTCGGGTGGAGCACGCGGGCGGCGGGGTCGAACACCCGGACCGGGCGCGTGTAATCGCGGACTGCGATCACCACCGCGACGAGCGCGGCACCGGCCCCGATGATGGAGCCGACCGGCAGGCTGCCGACGAAGGCGGAGTTGGCGACGGAGAGCAAAGCCACACCAGTGATACCGGCGGCGATGAGCGAGAAGTTCTTATTGGAGGTCTTCATGTTTAAATTCGGTTGATGCCATGCCTATTGCTAGCGCCGTGCCAACGTGCGCTCGCGCAGGATAAACGTGGCTGCGGCAAGGGGATAAATATTTGCGCGGTTTTTGCGGCCCCCGACCTTGGCGCGGGAACCCACCGGCCGCGGGAACCACGATTCCCACAACTGGGACGGGCGGCGCCGCCTCTGGTCGGTAGGGCGGCGAGTCCCTTCGCCGCCGCAACAACGGCGGGCAAGGGACTGCCCGCCCTACCTTCGCGACGCACTCCGCGAAGGTGTCAATCTCACTCGTAGCGCAGGGCGTCGATCGGGTCGAGCTGGGCGGCCTTGCGGGCGGGATAAAAACCGAAAAATACGCCGATCGCGGCGCTGAACGCGACGGCGCCCGCGATTGCGGTGGTGGAAACGAGCACCGGCCAGCCATTGAGGTGCGAGATGAGTTGGGAGGAGCCGACGCCGAGGAGCACGCCGAGGCCGCCGCCCATGACGCTGAGGATGATGGCCTCGATGAGGAATTGCGTGAGGACGTCGCGGCCGTGAGCCCCGACCGCGAGCCGGATGCCGATCTCGCGCGTGCGCTCGGTGACCGACACGAGCATGATGTTCATGATGCCGATGCCGCCGACGATGAGCGAAACGCCGGCGATGGCGCCGAGCAGCACCGTCATGGTCTTGGTGGTGGCGGTCGCCGCCTCGGCCAGCTCCTGCTGGTTGCGGACGGTGAAATCGGGCTCGCGGCCGTTGCGGCGCTGCTGCAAGAGGTCGGTGATATCCTGCTGGATCCGCGGCATGGCGTCGGGCGTGTCGGCCTGCACGACGATGGAGTTGAGGAACGGCCGGCGCGCAATGCGCTTCAGATGGCTCGTATACGGGATCACCACGATGTCGTCCTGGTCCTGGCCGAAGAAGTTGAAGCCTTTCACGGTGAGCACGCCGAGCACCTTGAAGGGAATGTTGCGGATCCGTATGGTCTGGCCGATCGGGTCCTGGTCCTGGAACAGCTGGTCGGCGACCGTCTTGCCGATGACGCACACCTTGGCGGCGGCGCGGACGTCGGCCTCGCTGAACATCGAGCCCTCGGCGATGCCCCAGAGGCGGATGTCGAGGTAGCTCACGTCCTCGCCGGCGATCTGGGTGTTCCAGTTGGCGCCGTTGGCGAGCACCTGCGACCGGTCGCGCATTTCCGGGCTGAGGTTTACGACCCCGGTGACCTCGTTGCGGATGGCCTGGGCGTCCTCGACCGTGAGCGTGCTGGCGGAGCCGAAGCCGCCGCGGACGCCGCCGGCGGTGAAGTTGCCGGGGAAAACGGAAATGATGTTCTGGCCGAGGTTGGCGATGGAGGCCTCGACCTGGGATTTCGCGCCGTTGCCGATGCTCACCATGGCGATGACGGCGGCGACGCCGATGATGATGCCGAGGGCGGTGAGCACGGAGCGGAGGGCGCTGCGGCGCAGGGCCCGGAGGGCGACCTTGATGGTGTTGAGCAGGCGCATGCGGAATCAGGCGGTGAGCTTGGCCTCGACCTCGGCCGCCAGGATCCGCTGCATCTCCACCTGGGCGTTGAGCCGGTCCGTGACGCGGATGTCGCTGACGAGGCGACCGTCGCGCATGATGAGGTTGCGCTTGCAGTAGCGGGCGATGTCGAGCTCGTGCGTGACCATCACGATCGTGATGCCCGCGTCATTGAGCTTCTGGAACACGCCCATGATCTCGACCGAGGTCTTGGAATCGAGATTGCCGGTGGGCTCGTCGGCCAAGAGGATCTGCGGTTCGTTGATCAGGGCGCGCGCGATGGCCACGCGCTGCTGCTGCCCGCCGGAGAGCTGGTTGGGGAAATGGTCCGCCCGCTGGGAGAGCCCGACGATGTCGAGGCTGCGCAACGCCCGCTCATGCAGCTCGCGGGAGTTGAAATGCCGTCGGCCGTAGAGCATCGGGAGCTCCACGTTCTCGCGGGCCGTGGTGCGGGCGAGCAGGTTGAAGCCCTGGAAGACGAACCCGAGCTTCTGATTGCGGAGGTCCGCCAGCTCGTTGCGGTCGAGGCCCGAGACGTCGATGCCGTCGAGGAGGTAACGGCCCTTCGTCGGGCGATCGAGGCAGCCGAGCAGGTTCATCAGCGTCGACTTGCCCGAGCCGCTCGCCCCCATGACGGCGACGAATTCGCCGCGGGGAATCTCGAGGGTCACGCCGCGCACGGCGTGCACCGGAATTTCGCCGGAGTCGTAGACCTTGTGGATTTCCTCCAGCTGGACGACGGCCGCCATGGTGGGATCAGAAGCGACGGCCGCCGGCGAAGGGATTGTTTGGTCGACCGGCCGGGGCGCCGCCGCCGTTCGGCAGCGTGACGCTCGTGATGAGGACGTCGCCTTCCTTGACGCCGTCGAGGATCTCGGACGCGAGACCGTCCGTGATGCCGACCTTGACGGAAACCGCCTCGGGCACGGCATTCGCGTTGCCGCCGGGCAGCCGGTAGACGGTGCGGGTGACCACGGCGTTGGTCCCGGCGCGCCCACCGGCCATCTCGGCGGCCTGGTCGGCGGTGATGACGCCGCGTTCAACCATGAGCTTGCGAATCTGTTCGCGCTGTTCGGGGGTCGGCGGACCGGCGCGGAAGTCGACGCCGACCTCGGCGTTGATGGCGCGAAGCTTCTCGCGTTGCTCCGGGGTCAGGTTGGCAAAGAAACCGCGCATGCCCCCGCCGCCGCGTCCGCCCGCGCCGCCTTCTCCGCCGCCACGGCGGCCCTCGCTCTCGGCGGCCGGCGCCGCCGGCGCGCCTGCTTTCGCTTCCTGGACGGGCCGCCTCACCTCCAGGCCTTCCGGGATCCGGACGCGCAGGGCGGCGTTGGCCACCTTGAGTGCGCGGGGGCGCTCCTGGACGATGATCGAGACGTTGGCGGTCATGCCCGGGCGGAGCTTCAGGTCACGGTTCTCGACGCTGATGATCGTGTCGTAGGTCACGACATTGCTCACGGTCTTCGGGGCGTTTCGGACCTGGGTGACCGTGCCGCGGAAGGTCCGGTTGGGAAACGCATCGGCGGTGAACGTGACCGCCTGGCCGACCTCGACGGCGCCAATGTCGGCCTCGGCGACAGCCGCGGTGATCTGCATCTTCGCCAGGTCATTCGCGATCGTGAAGAGCACCGGCACGTTCATGCTCGCGGCGACGGTCTTGCCGACTTCCGTCTGCTTGGAGATGACGACGCCGTCGATGGGGGAGAAGATCGTGCAGCGCGACAGGTCGACCTTGGCGTTGTCGAGGGCGGCCTGCTTGGTCTGCAGGGTGGACTTGGCCTGCTTGAGCAGCGCCTGCGCCTGGTCGTTTTCCTGGGCGGTGACGAGTTTCTTCTCGAAGAGCTCCTGGGTGCGCTTGGCGTTCAGCTCGTTCAACGTGTAATTGGCGTCGGCGGAGGCGAGATCGGCCTGCGCCTGGCGCACGCGCTGATCATAGGTGGCGGGATCGATCTCGACCAGTTTCTGGCCCGCCTTCACCGGCGTGTTGAAATCGGCGAAGAGCTCCTTGATCTGGCCGGAGATCTGGCTGCCAACGTCGACCGACAGCACCGCATCGAGCGTGCCGGTGGCGGTCACTACCTGGGTGATGTCGCCGCGCGACACGGTGGTCGTCGTGAACTCGGGGGCCTTCGCCTCGGCGGCGGTGCGGCGATAGTAGACAAATCCGGCCGCGCCGGCCGCCAGCACCGCGAGGAGGATGAGGAATTTGACGTAGGATCGCCCGGAGGAAGCCATGGGGGAGGGTGGGAGGGAAAGGTTTTGGGAGGAAATAATACCTTGGCGCTGAACACAAAATGACGGTGGCGCCCGGCGAAAGTTTCAGAAAATCGGCCGCCCGCCCCGGGCCGGCCGCGTCCGGCGCCCTAGAGCTGGTTGTGCGCCTTTTTCAGCGCGCGGGCGACATTGGGCGGCACGAACTTGGAGACGTCGCCGCCGAGCTTGGCGATCTGCTTGACGAGCGAGGAACTGGTATAGCTGTAGGCCTCGGCCGGCATGACGAAGATCGTCTCCACCTCCGGGCGGAGGTGGCGGTTCATCAACGCCATGTTGAATTCAAACTCAAAGTCCGACAGGGCGCGCAGGCCCCGGATGATCGCATGCGCCTTCTGCTTGTGGGCGAACTCGACGAGCAGGCCCTCGAAGCTCACGACGTCGACGTTGGGCAGCCCGTGGAGGTTGGCCTTGATCAGTTCGACCCGCTGTTCGGGCGAAAAGAGCGGTTTTTTCGTGGAGTCGATCGCGACGGAAACGCGCACATGGTCGAAGAGCTTGGCCGCCCGCTCGAGGACATCGAGGTGGCCGTTGGTCAGCGGATCGAAAGTGCCGGGATAGATGCAGATTCTCATGGCGCCGGGAGGAGGATTGCAGGGCCGGAAACGATGGCGAGGACGTTTTGCGTCAAACGCCGGGCTCCGGAGCCCGGCCAGCGGGCGGTGCTTTAGGCCGGAAATTTCACCTTCAGAAGAACCACCGGGATGTAGGAGCCTGCTTGCAGGCGATAGGAGCACGGCAACGCGCATGAATCGCCTGCAAGCAGGCTCCTACACGGTGAGTCGGCGGACTTTGGTCGGTGCATGAACCCCCTCCCAAACCAGTATGAAAACACGCTCTTGGGCGCGGACGGCATGGGCGCTCGCCATCATGGGATTGCCAAGCCGGGGCCGGATGTCTGACTGCGGACCATGCGTTTCACGGTGGCCAACTGGATGACCATTTCCCGGGTGCCGGCGATGTTCGCCATCGTCCTCCTGATGAACCGTGATTTCCAATGGGCGGCGACGATTGCCTTCTGGCTGTTCATCGCCGCGGCGCTGACGGACTGGTTCGACGGCATGATCGCGCGGGCCCGCGGCGAGGTGTCGTCCTTCGGGCGTTTCATGGACGCGGTCGTCGACAAGGTGATGGTGATCGGACTGATGTTCGCGCTGATCGTGGGCCATTTTTACCTCGGCTATGAAAGCGTCGCGCTGCTGCTCCTGCTTTGCATCCTGGGGCGCGAGTTCATGGTGTCCGGCATGCGCATGGCGGCGGCGCTGAAGGGGCAGGTGGTCGAGGCCGACCAGGGCGGCAAGGTGAAGACGTTCGTCCAGCTCAATGCCATCGGCTGGCTGCTCGGCTCGCGCATGATGGCGCAGGATTACGGCGACCTGTTCGCCACCGGCGATCGCTGGATCATCCATGTGATCCAATACGGGGGCATCGGCCTCTTTGTGCTCTCGGTCGTCCTGACGATCACGTCCGGTGTGTCGTATTTCCGCCGGCACGGCCACGTGGTGCTCGAGTGACGCGGACCCCGGATCCCGCCATGAAACTGTCGCAGCCAGGCTGGCCCCGGATGTTGCCGCGGGGAGTGGTGATCGGGTTGGCCACGCTCGGCCCGGTCGGGATGCGGCTGCCGGCGCCGGGCACCTGGGGTTCCGCGGCGGGCGTGCTGTATTTTCTCGCCTGCTTCAGCCGCGTCCGTTGGGAAGTTGCTTTCGCCTGGACGGTGCTGGCCGGTTATCTCGCCGTGGCGTTGTGCGGCGAAGCCGAGCAGCGTCTCGGCCGCAAGGACCCGGGGCAGGTGATCCTCGACGAGTTTGTCGTGATGCCGCTGGTGTTCATGGGCTGGCGGGCGGGTGCCCTGCTGGCGTGGCCGCAATGGGGCGTGGTGCTCGCGGGCTTCGCGCTGTTTCGGCTCTACGACATCCTGAAACCCTTCGGCATTCGCCGGCTGCAATCATGGCCCGGCGGCTGGGGCGTGGTCGTGGACGACGTGGCGGCGGCTTTCGCGGCCTGGGTGACTTTGCACGTGCTGGCCGCCCTGTGGGCGTGGCGTTAGCCGGTCACCGGGTCGCGCCCGGGTCCGCCCCGTTCCGGCGCGCCAGCCAGCGCTGGAAACTGAATTCGGCGCGCACCTTGCCGCCGCTGTCGACGCGCAAGCCATCCGGCCCGTCGGCCACTTTCACGCTGACGCCCACCAGCCAACGCGTATCCGAATAAAAGGTGTAGCGCCGCGGCAGGTTCCACGCAAAGCCCGGCCGGATATAGGCGAACTGCTTGTTGCCGCGGCCGACCAGCGAGGTCGTCTGGAAGCCGACCTCCAGCGTGTAGTGAAAAGGAAAGCGATCGAGCACGAAGCCGGTGCCGAAGAGGAGATTGCTCGAATGCGGTTCATTGAGTTGGAACATTCCCCGCACGCTGGACTTCTCCATGTGGTCGTAGGTGGTGCTCGCAAAATATTGCAGGCCGGCGAATTTCCGGCTCTGGCGCCCGATGACGATGTAGGGGGCGTAGTGATCGTAGCCGTCGGTCATCTCGAGCGGCGGATGGCCGGTCGGAATGTTGACGTTGAGCCCGATGCTGGCGTCGTAATCGGGTTTTAGCCAGCGCAGGAAGGCATATTTCGCGCCGAACTGCACATCGCCCACGCCATTGCCGCTGGAACCCTGCCTGAGGCCATGGTCAAAGAACGGGTCGACCATCGCGCTGAATTCGACGTGATCGTTGACGCCCAGCCGCGCCCCGACCGGCACGCGGATGTACGAACGCCGGGTGAAGTCGCCGAGGTGCGGATGTATGATGATTTTGATGCGGCCCTTCGCCTCCGTCCACGGCAGGTCCGTGTCGAAGATGCCATTGACCTTGTCCAGACGCTCATCCTCGGGCGGCGGGGCAAAAGGCTTGGGCGCGTCGGCGGCGCGCAGCAGGGGAGCGAGCGCGAGGCTGGCGGCGAGAAGTAGGGCCGTGCCGAGCCGGGAGGCAGGGCGGCCGGAAGGTGGGGACTTCGGGTGACGCAAGGTGTTCGCAGCACCGACACGCCGGGCGAAGATGGGTTGCAGCAATAAAGTCGAAAGCGCGGGGCGCGGGAAAATTCCCGGTCCCGGTAGTGGGTGGCGGCCCAAGGTCGTAAGTCGATCCAGGCCGCGGGTGGGTTTCAACGGGGTTTGCCGCCAAACCAGCGCCGCAGGCTGAACTCGCCGCGGATCTTGCCGCCGCTGTCGATGCGCGTGCCGTCCGGGCCTTCGGTGACCTTGAAGCTGAAACCGACCAGCCAGCGACCGTGGGAATCAAAGGTGAAGCGTCGCGGGATGTCCCACGCGAAACCCGGGCGGATGTAGACGAATTGCTTGTTGTCGCGGCCGATCACGGACGTGGTCTGGTAACCGGTCTCGAGCGTGTAATGATATGGGTAGCGATCGAGGACGAAGCCGGTGCCGAAAGTCACGTTCGAGCTGTGCGGGTCGTTTTTCCGAAAGGTGCCGGCGACATGCGACTTGTCCATGTAGTCGAGGACGGTGCTGGCAAAGTACTTGAGGCCCTCGATCCGCGGACTCTGGCGGGCGATCACGAAGTAGGGCGCGTAATGGTTGTATCCGTCCGTCATGTCGAGCGGTGGATGGTCGACCGGAAACCGCAGGTTGGCGCCGACGCTGGCGTCGTAATCGGGCTTGAGCCAGTGAAGAAAGGCGTACTTGCCGCCGAGTTCCACGTCGCCGAAGCCGTTGCCGGGCGAGCCGCGGCGCAGGCCGTGTTCGAAGTAAGGCTCGACGGTCGCGCTGAGCTCCACGTGGTCGTTGACGCCCCAGCGGACACCGACCGGCACGCGGATGTACGGGCGCCGGGTGAGGTCGCCGACGTGCGGGTGGACAATCAGCCGGATGCGCCCCTTCTTTTCGGTCTTGGGCAGGTCCGTGTCGAAGATGCCGCTGACCTTCTGCAGGGCCTGGTCCTCGGGCGGCGGATTGGGGCGGGGTGCCTCCTGGGCGCGCGCCATGAAAGGCAGGAAAAATGCAGCCAGAAGAAGACCCGCGGGAATCCGCGGTGGGTGTGTGCTCATCGGTGGGGCCGTGATGGTGGGCGGCGGGGAGCCGCAGGGACAGCAAACCGCCGGGGATATTTCACCGATATTCTCCGCGCGGGGTGAAGCGAGTTTTTTCCGGCGCAGCGTCGGCCCGCGCCTATGGCAACAGCTGGAGATTCTCCAACGGCAGCCGCACCAGCAGGCCCTGTTGGAGCACATCGACGGCGACGATGATGCCGCGGGGGTTGACGGGATCGTCAACGTAGCCTTCGAGGCCGTGCAACGGCCCGCCCAGGACGCGCACATGGGTGCCTTTGCGCACGAGCGGGTGCAGCGCCGCCTCGAGGCCCGACGCGCAGACGGTCTTCACGTCCTCGAGCTGGCGAAGGAACACGGCCTCGTTTTCGACCGGCAGCGCGCGGACCAGCAGGTCCTGCTGGTAGATCTGGTTTTTCCGCTGCGGCTCCAGGCGGGCGAACACGTACCCGGGAAAGAGCGGCTTGGTGAAGGTCTTCGTCTGCGTCCCGTAGCGTCGCACGCTCCGGATGAGCGCCAGGTAATGCGGGAAGCGCTCGCGCTCGAGGAGGGCGGCAAATTTCTTTTCGCTGCGCGGCTTGGTATGGCACACGAACCAGCGCGGTTCGGCAAAGTCGGGAAGGTGTTGGCCCATGCGGATCGGGGTTCATCCCCGGCAGAAAAGAGGTCCGGCGTAAAGCGCGGCCTCCTTAAATCTTTGCGAGCAGGCGCAGCGCCTCGACATAACCCGGGAAACCCTTGCCGGATATCATGGCGATGCAGGCGCCCGCCGTCATCGAATGCCGGCGGAATTTCTCCCGCCGCTTGATGTCGGAAATGTGCACCTCGACCGCGGGCAGGTCGGACGCCGCCAGCGCGTCCCGCAGGGCGATGCTCGTGTGGGAGTACGCGCCGAAGTTGACGATGAAGGCCTCGATGCCGCGGTCGGTCAGCGCGTGGATCTTGTCGACCAGGGCGCCCTCATGGGCGGACTGGAAGAAGACAACGGTGAAGCCCAGGCGCCGGGCCTCGGCGCGGATGAGTTTTTCCAGGTCGGCAAGCGTGGCGCGGCCGTAGATTTCCGGCTGGCGCCGGCCGAGTCGGTCGAGGTTGGGACCGTGGAGGATGGCGATCTTCACAGGGGGTTCTCCGTTTCGATGAATTCCCAGGGCAGGTGGAACTTTCGTGCCAGTTCGGCGGCGAGCGCCTTCACGCCATGGACCTCGGTGGCATAGTGCCCGCAGCAGATCAGGTTGAGCCGGTGCTCCTGCGCGTAGTTGAACCATTCCTCGCGCAACTCGCCGGTGACCAGGGTGTCGACGCCGGCGGCCGAGAGTTGCGGGACGGCGCTGTTGCCGCTGCCGCTGCAGAAGGCGACCTGTTTCGGAACGGCGACGCCGCAGTCGACGGCGACCACGCGCGGGTAAAGCTCTTCCAGGCGGGCGCACAGCTGCGAGCGCTTCAGCTTGTTCGGCGCGATCCAGCCGATGGGCTCGTCCTCGTGGAACAGGAACGGGCGGCGCGGCTTCAGGCCGAGCTGGCGCGCGAGCAGCACGTTGTTGCCGATCTCCTCGTGGGCGTCGAGCGGCAGGTGGCTCGAGTAGACGGCGCAGTTGCCGCGCACCAGGGCGGCGAAGCGGCCGTAGACCGGCCCGGTGAGCGGCTGCACGCCGCCCCAGAACAGGCCGTGGTGGACGATGAGGAAGTCGATGCCGCGCCCGACCGCCTGCTCGAAGGGCACGAGCCCGGCGTCGACCGCGGCGCCGATGCGGGTCACCCGGCCGTCGTTGGCGACCTGCAGTCCGTTGTGCGCGCCGGGAAAATCCTTGAAGGCGGCGCGGCGGGTGCGCTTCTCGCAGAAGTCGACGAGTTGCTGGAGCGAAGCCATCGGCAGAGGTTGAGCCGCGGCCCGGGCGCGTGCAAGCCGGGGCTGCGCCGGCGCGCGCGGCGTTTACGGATTGCCTCGCGGCGGGCGCCTTCCAGCTTGAGGCCATGGCAGAAGGCCTCAACCCCATCGAACTGATCGCCGGGGCGACCGAGCAGTTCTCCCACCGTCCCAGCTGGGATGAATATTTCATGGCCACGGCCAAGCTCATCGCCTCGCGGTCGAACTGCGAGCGGCTGAACGTCGGGTGCGTGATCGTCACCGGCGGCACCCGCAAGAACCGCCTGGTCGCGGCCGGCTACAACGGCTTCCTCCCGGGCACGCCCCACGTCTCGCGCGTGCGCGACGGCCACGAGCAGGCCACCGTGCACGCGGAGCAGAACGCCATCGCCGACGCCGCGCGGCGGGGCTCGAGTGTCGAGGGCTGCGTGGCCTACGTGACGCATTTCCCGTGCATCAATTGCGCCAAGATCCTCGCGGCCTCGGGCATTGCGGAGGTCAAATACCACCAGGATTACCAGAACGACCCGCTGGTCGGGCCGGTCCTGGGCGACGCGGGCGTCAAGCTCAGCAAACTTTGACGGCACTCCCGGCGCCGGAAACGGTCTCAATTTCAGCCATGCGCGAACGTCGGACAGCGCGAAAGCCCCAGAGCCTCGCCGGCCAGCTGCTTCTCGCGCACCCGGCGATGCGCGACCCGAACTTCCGGCGTACCGTGGTGCTGGTTTCCGCCCATGGCGAGGAGGGGGCGATGGGGGTGGTGCTCAATCGCCCGCTCGGCCGCCAGCTGGCGGAGATCAACCAGGAATTCGCGCTCGGGCCGCTCGCGGGCGTGCCGCTCTACAACGGCGGCCCGGTGTCGCCCGACCAGCTGATCATCGTCTCCTGGCAGTGGATCGAGGAGGAAGGCGCCTTCCAGCTGCAGTTCGGCCTGGACCCGGAGAAGGCGGCCGAGTTGGTCGGCCGGCCCGACACCGTGCTGCGGGCGTTTCTCGGCTACTCGGGCTGGGGCCGGGGCCAGTTGGAAAACGAAATGAAGCAGGACACCTGGTTCGTGACGGCGGTCGAGGGTGACAAACTGGAAAATACCGACGGCATCGCGCTCTGGCGCAGCATGCTCGGCTCGCTGGGCCCCGAGTTGCGGCTCATTGTCGACGAGCCCGAGGACCCCACCGTAAACTAGTCCGGCGGAAGCTTTAGACGCCCGGTGGGCGCCGGCGGACGGCCGTGGCGCGCGCGCCAAAGAAATAGCTTTGACAGGGTCAGTACCGACCATCTTCTTTCCTCGCTTTTATGAAAGTAGTTTCCTCCATCAAATCTGCGAAGATGCGTCACCCGGCCTGCCAGGTTGTTCGCCGCAAGGGTCGCATTTACGTCATCAACAAGGTCGAGCCGCGTTACAAGGCGCGCCAAGGCTGAGCCGGACTTTTCCCACCGTGAAGACCCAAGGCCATCCCTCTCTCAACAACGTCTGCTTCCTCGACATCGGCACGGGGAAGCGATTCCTCACGCGTTCCACGATGAAGTCCGCCCGCACCGAGAAGATCGACGGGAAGGACTACTTTGTGATCCTGCGCGACGTCACGATGGACTCGCACCCCGCCTACACGGGCGAGAAGCGCCTCGTCGACACCGCCGGCCGGGTCGAGAAGTTCACCACGAAGTTCAAGCGCGCGACGAAGGTGAAATAAGGCCGGCTCCGGCCCGCCACCGCCGAAGCCCTCCCCGCGGAGGGCTTTTTTGTGGGCACCGGCGGCCGCGTGCCCGAGGCGCCCGGTGGCCGGGCCGCAGCGGGTGCCTGGAGGCATGACTCGAATCCGCGTCACCGCCGGCAAAAAGCCTTTCCTCGCGCACGGGCCTGTGTTTCGTGACAAGCCTCTGCCATGCGAATTCGCGCCTTCCAGGGTCTCGTGCCTGTTCCCGCCCGCGCGCCGGCTGTCGCCTGCGTGCCCTACGACGTGGTCGACGCCGCGGAAGCGGCGGCCCTCGCGGCCGGCCGGCCGGAGAGCCTCCTACATGTCGATCGAGCGGAGATCGACCTGCCGGCGGGCACCGACCCGTACAGTGACGCGGTCTACGCGAAAGCCCGGGATAATTTTCTCCGGCTGCAGGATGACGGCTTGCTGGTAACCGAAGCGGGCCCGAGTCTTTACCTGTACCAGCAGCAGATGGGCACGCACGTGCAGCGCGGGCTCGTGGCGCTGTGCCACGTCGACGACTACGATGCCGGGCTCATCAAGAAGCATGAGAAGACGCGCAAGGACAAGGAGGACGACCGCACGCGGCTCATCGACACCCTGGGCGCCAACACCGGGCCAATTTTCCTGACCTACCGCGACGAACCGGCGGTCTCCGCGCTGGTGGCGGCGGCGGTGCGCGAGCGGCCGCAGCACGATTTCACGGCCCCCGATGGGATCCGCCACACCGTCTGGCGGATCGCCGGCGGGGCCGAATTGATCGCGGCCTTCGCGCGCGTGCCGGTGACCTACATCGCCGACGGTCACCACCGGGCGGCGAGCGCGGCGCGGGTGGCGCGGCGGCGCCGCGAGCGGAACCCGGCTCACACCGGCAACGAGGACTACAACTGGTTCCTGTGCGTGATTTTCCCGGCCAGCGAGCTGAAGATCCTGCCGTACAACCGGCACGTCGCGGACCTGAACGGGCTCACGCCGGACGAGTTCCTGGCGAAGGTGAAGGCGGTCTTCGGGCTGGAGCCGGACGCCGCGCCGGCGCCGAGCGCCGTGGGCCGGGTCAGCATGTATCTGGGCGGCAAATGGCATGGCCTGCGTTGCCCCGTCGATCCGCAGGCGGATCCCGTCGGGCGCCTCGATGTCAGCGTGCTGCAGGACAAGCTGCTGGCGCCGGTGCTCGGCATCGACGATCCGCGGACGAGCAAGCGCATCGATTTCATCGGCGGCATTCGCGGGACGGACGAGCTCGCGCGGCGGGTCGACCGGCAGGGCGGGGTGGCGTTCTCGCTCTATCCGGTGACCATCGCGCAACTCATGGACATTGCCGACGCGGGGCAGATCATGCCGCCGAAAAGCACGTGGTTCGAGCCGAAGCTCCGCTCGGGGCTGTTCATCCACACTTTCTGATTCATGACGCGGGATTGACGCGCCGCGGGTTTGGGACGTTATCAACGCGTGGACGGCGCCGGGTGAGACCTGGCGCCCCGTCCCGCCGCCCTCATGCCGCGCTTGTTGATCATATTCCTGTTGCTGGCCCTTCCCGCGCTGGGAGCGATGGGTGCCGGGGGCGCATTTCCCCGCGAATTGTCGTCGTATGCCGATCCCGCCGGCGCCGGGATCGGGGAGATCCTGCGGGCCCGCGCCGCCGCCGAACCCTTCAATGTGGTGGCCACCGCGATCTTCCTGCTGGCCGTCCTGCATACCTTCGCCACGGCCCGGATCCGGCACTGGGCGCATGCGGTGGAGCAGCGTCATCGCAGCGCGCTGGCGCAGCGAAGCCCGACCGATGCCGACGACGACGGCCGGCCGGATGAGGTGAGTTTTCCCGGCCAGATCCTGCACTTCTTCAGCGAAGTGGAAGCGGTGTTCGGCATCTGGGCCGTGGTGCTCGGCGCGGCCATCGTCTGGTTCAAGGGCCTCGAGACGTCGGTGCAATACATCGGCACGAAGGTGAATTTCACCGAGCCGGTGTTTGTCGTGATCATCATGGCGCTGGCGTCGACGCGCCCGGTGATGCGCTTGGCCGAGCAGTGCCTGCGGCTGGTCGCGGCGCTGGGCGGCGGCCGGCCGGTGGCCTGGTGGTTTTCGATCCTGACGGTGGCGCCGGTGCTGGGTTCGTTCATCACCGAACCCGCGGCAATGACGATCGCGGCGCTGCTGCTGGCGAAACAGTTCTACGCGCTGCAACCCAGCCTGCGGCTCCGCTACGCGACGATCGGGCTGCTGTTCGTGAATGTGTCGATCGGCGGCACGCTCACGCATTTCGCGGCGCCGCCCGTGTTGATGGTGGCCCATGCCTGGGGCTGGGACATGGCATACATGTTCACGCACTTCGGGTGGCATGCGGTGACCGGGATCCTGGTTTCGAATTGCTGCTATTTCCTGCTCTTCCGGCGAGAGCTGCTCGCGCTGCGAGCCGCCGGGGGGGAAGCCGGCGCGGGCGGACCGATCCCGGCGTGGGTCACCCTGGTGCACCTCGGCTTTCTGGCTTTCACCGTGTGGATGGCGCATTTCCCGGTGATGTTCGTCGGCGCGTTCCTGTTCTACCTGGCGTTTGCGCAGGCGACCGCGCACCACCAGGACCGGATGGATCTGCGCGGCCCGCTGCTGGTCGGATTCTTCCTGGCCGGCCTCGTGATCCATGGCGGGTTGCAGGCGTGGTGGATCCAGCCGGTGCTCGGGAGCCTGGGCGAGCTGCCACTGTATTTCGGCGCCACCGTGCTGACGGCGTTCAACGACAACGCCCTGATCACTTACCTGTCGACGCTCGTGCCGGGCTTCACCGAGCCGTTGAAATTTGCCGTCGTGGCCGGGGCGGTGACGGGCGGCGGCCTGACGGTGATCGCCAATGCGCCGAATCCGGCCGGCCAGTCGATCCTGCAGCGCTATTTTCCCGACGGCGTGTCGCCGGGCGGGCTGCTGCTGGGTGCGCTGGGACCCACGATCATCGTGGTGATCTCATTCCTGGTGATTTAAGGGGGACGGCGGCCCGCCGCCCGTGTAGGGCCGGACCTCGGTCCGGCCGCACGATCCGGCTGCACGCAGGTGCAGCCCTGCGAGCCCCCCAACGGGCGCTGCAACACTGCGCCCCTGCGAAACCATATGACCGAATCAATCCCTAGACCTTCGTCCAGCGCTGGAGCTCGATGATGTTGCCCTCGGGATCGCGGGCATAAACGACCTCCAGCTGGCCGAGGCCCGGATAATCGTGCCGGACCAGGTCGCCCCCGGCGGAGCCGCCCGCGGCGCGGACGGCCGCGAGCGCCGCGGCGACATCCGGGACGGCGAAGGCGATGTGGGCAAATCCCGGCTGGTTCGCCTGCGGCGCCGGTGCGGCCGGCATGGCGTCGTAGCTGAAGATCTCGAGGGTCGGTCCGCCGGGACCGTGTCCCGGCAGCAGCAGGTGGATGCCGCGGAGGTGCGCCCCGTCGAGGCCGGTGACGCGATCAAGCCAAGCGCCGCGCAAGTCGCGTTCCGGCGACGCCGGGGTGCAGCCGAACACCTCCTGGTAAAAGCGAGCGAGGCGCCGCCAGTCGCGCGCCACCAGGTTGGTATGGCCATAGCGCGCCGGAATGGTCATGCGCAGGGTCGGGGCGGGTGATTTACGGGAAAAGGCCGCGGGTCGACTTGGCTTCGGATACCCGCGAGATGCCGAGCACCAGCGCGGCCGTGCGCCGGCTGCACTTGTACTTCTTCTTGGTCTCGTCGACCGACGCCTTGGCCTTGGCGAGCATCCGGTAGAGTTTGTCGAACACCTCGCCCTTGGTCCAATAGTAGTTCTGCAGGTTCTGCAGCCACTCGAAGTAGGAGACGATGACGCCGCCGGAGTTGCAGAGGACGTCGGGGATGACCTCGATGTCACCGCGCTGCTCAAGGATGACGTCGGCCGCGTTGGTCGTCGGGCCGTTGGCACCCTCGGCGAGGAGCCGGCACTTGAGCTTGCCGGCATTCTTCTCGGTGATGGTGCGTTCCAGGGCGGCCGGGACCAGGACGGTGCAGGGCAACTCGAGCAGCTGCTCGTTGGTGACCGCTTCGCCGCCCGGGAACCCCTGGAGGGTCTTGTTCTTCGCGACGTATTCCTGCGCGGCCTTGAGATCGATGCCCTTCGGGTTGTGGATGCCGCCGGTGTAATCCGAGATGCCGACAATCTCCGCGCCCCATTGGTAGAGCGCCAGGGCGGCCTCGCTGCCGACATTGCCGAAGCCCTGGATCACGACGGTGGTTTTCTCGGGCGTGACCCCAATGTCCTGCAGGTAGGACTTCACAAACCACGCCACGCCTTCGCCGGTCGCCTCGCGGCGCCCGAGGGAGCCGCCGATGGCGATGGGTTTGCCGGTGATGACGCCGGGGTCGAAATGCCCCACATGGTTTGAATAGGTGTCCATCATCCAGGCCATGACCTGTTCGTTGGTCCCGACATCGGGCGCCGGGATGTCGACGTTCGGCCCAATGAAGGGAAGGATTTCCTGCATGTAGCGTCGCGACAGGCGCTCGAGTTCCGTCGGGGAGAGCTGGCGGGTGTCGACCACCACGCCACCCTTGCCACCGCCATAGGGCAGGCCAACGAGCGAGCATTTCCAGCTCATCCACATCGCCAGGGCCGCGACTTCGCCGAGGGTGACATCGTGGTGGAACCGAATGCCGCCCTTGGCCGGGCCGGTGGAGAGGTTGTGCTGGACCCGGTAGCCCTCGAAGATTTCGACCCGGCCGTCGTCCATGCGCACGGGCATCGAGACCACGACGCACCGCCGCGGGCGCTTCGTGCGCTCGCGGAGCGCCTGATCCATGCCGAGGATGTCGGCGGCGATATCGAATTGGCGGCACGCCTGCTGGTACACGGGCGAGCTGTAAATGGTGTTTTGAAGGGACATGGGGTTGCCGGCCGGGCCGGCGATGAGTTCCGCCCAGCTTGGCTCCGTGACTTGGGATTAGCAATTTGCTTCCTTTACGCCGAAAGGTTGAAAGAACCTGCCTGCGACGTCCTCTCGTCGGCATAATACATGGATCCCTCGACACGGCTATTCTGGTGGTTGGTGCAGAGGCTCTTGTTGGGCCTGCTCCTGGCGGGCGTCCTGTTTGGGGCCCTCGGCTGGTGGACCTGGCGGCAGGACGCCGCCGACTTTGCCACCCGGCGCCAGGCGCGGCTGAACGGCATTACGGCGGAAATCTCCCGGCTCCAGGCGGCGCAGGCCGACACGGAGGCGAGGGCGGCGGCGACCCGGGTGGAGATTGCCGCCCGCAAGAGCCGCGCGGCCCAGGCGGAGCGGGTCGTGCGGGAACTGGAGGACCTCAACGGCGGGCTGAGCCGGTTGACCACCTCGTCGGAACAGCGGGCCGAGAATGACGAACGGCTGGCGCGCATGCGCCAGATGCAGTCCGATTCGCTCAAGAAGGCGGTCGAGCTCGAACAGGCCGCCGTGCGCCTCCAGTGGGAGAAGGACGGCATCGAGATCGCGCTCGAGCGCCAGCAGCGGGAACTGGCCGCCACGCAGGCGGATCGCTCGCCGGCGTGGCATTGCGCGCGGGTGGTGTGGAGCCGGCACGGCACCTGGGTGCTGCTCGTCAGCGCCCTCGCCGCCATCGTGCCGCTCTTCCTGCGCCGGAGCCTGCGGTCGTAGCCGCCGGACGCCGGCGACGGCGAACAGGAGTTGCCGAATCAGCCCGGGTGGGTAGGGAGGGGGGATGCTTTTCAAGTTGCGCTCGGACTACCAGCCGACCGGCGACCAGCCCGAGGCGATCCGGACGCTGGTGCAATCGCTGCGCGCCGGCCACCGGCACCAGACGCTGCTCGGGGTCACCGGCTCGGGCAAGACGTTCACCATGGCCAACGTCATCGCGCAACTCGACCGGCCGGCGTTGATCATCTCGCACAACAAGACCCTCGCGGCCCAGCTCTATTCGGAATTCAAGGCCTTCTTCCCCGAGAACGCCGTCGAATACTTCGTCAGTTACTACGACTACTACCAGCCGGAAGCCTACGTGCCGACGAGCGACACCTTCATCGAGAAGGACTCGTCCATCAACGAGGAGCTGGAGCGCCTGCGCATCTCGACCACCAGCTCGCTCATCAGCCGGCGCGACGTGATCGTGGTGGCGAGCGTGTCGTGCATCTATGGCCTTGGTTCGCCGGAGGACTTCTCGGCGATGCGAATTCCGCTGCGGCAGGGGCAGTCGCTCAACCGCAACAAGTTTCTCGAGCGGCTCGTGGAGGGTCTCTACGAGCGCAACGACTACGACCTGAAGCGCGGCGCCTTCCGGGTGCGCGGCGACGTCGTGGACGTCATGCCGGCGTACCTCGAGCACGGGTTGCGCGTCGAGTTCTTTGGCGACGAGCTGGAGAGCCTGACGGAATTCGAGCCGGTGAGCGGCGCCGTCCTGCGCAAGACGGACCAATTCGACCTCTACCCGGCCAACCAGTATGTCACCACCCGCGGCCGGCTGGACCAGGCGATCGCCGGCATCAAGGCGGAACTCGAGCAGCGCGTCGCCTATTTCGAAGCCAGCCAAAAATACCTCGAGGCCCAGCGGGTCCGGATGCGCACCAACTATGATCTCGAGATGCTGCAGGAAATGGGTTTCTGCAGCGGGATCGAGAATTACTCGCTGCACCTCACGGGGCGCAAGCCGGGGGACCGCCCCTTCTGCCTGATCGATTTCTTCCCGCGGGATTTCCTGACCCTGATCGACGAGAGCCATGTCACGATCCCGCAGATCGGCGGCATGTACAACGGGGACATCGCGCGCAAGAAGACGCTCGTGGATTTCGGCTTCCGGCTGCCTTCGGCGCTCGACAACCGGCCGCAGAGTTTCGCCGAATTCCAGTCCATCACCGGCCAGACGGTGTACGTCTCGGCAACGCCGGCGCGCTTCGAGCTGGATCTGTCCGCCGTCGTGGCCGAACAGGTGATCCGCCCGACCGGCCTGCTCGATCCCGAGATCGTGCTGCGGCCGACCAAGGGCCAGGTGGAGGACCTCATCGGCGAGGTGCGGCTGGCGGCGGCGCGCGGCGAGCGCGTGCTCGTGACGACGCTTACGAAGCGCCTGTCCGAAGACCTGACCACCTACCTGCGCGAGTCGAAGATCCGGGTCGAGTACCTGCACTCGGACATCGACGCCCTCGAACGCGTCGAGATCCTCCGCAACCTGCGCCAGGGGAATTTCGACGTGCTCATCGGGATCAACCTGCTGCGCGAGGGACTCGACCTGCCCGAGGTGGCGCTGGTCGCGATCCTTGACGCGGACAAGGAGGGATTCCTCCGCAGTGAAACCAGCTTGATGCAGACCGCTGGCCGGGCGGCGCGGCACGAGCGCGGCCGGGTGATCTTTTATGCCGACGAGGTGACCGGTTCGATCCGGCGGACGAGGGAGGAGGTGGCGCGCCGCCGGGAGAAGCAGCTCGCCTACAACGCGGCCCACGGCATCACGCCCCGCAGCGTCAAGCGCGGCGTCCAGGCCAGCCTCCACGTCTACGACGGCGCGAATCGCGAACGCGAACTGGCGGTCGCCGAGAGCGTCGATGACGTGGCGGCGGTGATGGCCGAACTGGAGGAGGAAATGCAGGCGGCGGCCGACAAACTCGAGTTCGAGCGCGCCGCGCTCCTGCGCGACCAGATCAATTCCCTGAAGAAGGGCGGGGCGAAGGCGCCGGCCCGGGGACGAGTCACGGAGGCAGCCGGCAAGCGACGCCGGCGCTAGTTCAGTCTCCCTTGGGTTGCTTCTGGCCCCGCCGCTGGAGGTTGCGGATCGCCTCCTGCGCCTCGCCCGATTCCGGGTTGCTCGACGCCAGGTCTTCCTTGCGAACGCGGACCGGGATGTTCGACCCGGTGGGATAATAATAGACGTACTCGGCTTCCTTCTTGTCCTTCGGCCTGGCCGGTTCCTGTTTGCCGGCGGTGGCGCAGCCAGCGAGCAACGCAACAGCGAGGAGGCAGGAGTGAAGGGGGAGCCGGTGCACGCGGGCAAGCTGGCCGGCCGCGGATCGTGGTCAATCGGTTCACGACCACCCGGGAGGACGGCGGGACGAAGAGCGAAATCGACCGGCCAGTCGCCTCAATGGCGTCGTCGTCGCCGGATCGCGGTGAAAAGCGACCGCCGGCGGCGGCTAGTTGTTCTTGGGCAACCGCTGGCTTTGCTGCTGATCCTGCAGGGCGCGCAGGGCCTGTTGGTCGCCGGCTGTCTGCGATTCGCTCGTCGGCAGCAGGTCCGCGCGGATTCGCACGGGAATGTGCGTGCCTGTCGGCATGTAATAGACGTATTCCGGCTCCTTCTGGTCCTTTGGCTTGGCCGTTTCCTTTTTCGACGTGGCGCAGCTGGCGCACGCCAGCACGACCATGGCAAACAGTGCGATTTGGCTTCGGGGCATGCGCGCAGGCTGGTCGGGATCGCAGCCGTGTCAACCCGCACAGGTTCGGGAACGGGCCAATCTGAACGCCATGTCGCGTTGCCTGGCTGAGGCGCTCTGGCCGGGCCACGCCTTTCGCCCGGGGGACCCGGGCGGCGAAGGACTACTCGGCCGGGGGATCGTCCCGCCGGTCCTGCCGGCACTCGCCCATGACCCGCAGCCAGATTTCCCGCAGGTCGAAGAGGCGGGGCATGGCGTAATCGCGAAAACGAAGCGCGATCGCGCATTTGGTCACGTCCGGCTGGCTGAGCCGGGCCAGCGTGAGATTCAGCTCCCGGTGGGCGTGCTTGAAGAGGCAGATCGCGAGCGTGTAGTCGCCCATCTCGAGGGCCTGGACGGCTTGCAGCACCTGCTCGTACCCGCGGTAGAGGGACGCCAGCAGCGTGATGCCGAGCGCCGCCGGGACCTTGTCGGGCTGGCAGGCCAGGCGCTCCCAAGGAGCGATCATGCTGATGTAGAGGGCGCGCGACGCGATGTACACCGGGTTGCGGTGCATGGTGTAGGGATCCCAGTCGCCTTCGAAGGCTTCCTCGGCCTCGGCTTCGTCCTCCGGCAATTCCTTCGCGGCTCCGGCGGGCTCGTCGGACATTTCCCAACCCATGCGGCGCGCGACCTCGTCGATGCGGTCGGAGACGTCGATCAGCTGGTCGTATTCCCGCAGGTAATCCTGAACGGCGATTTCCTGTTGGCCGAGGTATCGCATCCAGTCTGTCTCGGTCCAGGATAACTCCCCGCGATCTTCCCAATCATTGTCGAACAGCCCGTCAGAATCAGGATTCGTCATGTAATGAATGACACCTTGTGGCGTCTGCCCGGACAGTGAGCGGGCGGGCAGGTCTGGCAAACCAAATTCTCGTCCAAACCAGGGTAGAGGTTGAGGTTGAATCGCGCCGGCGGACGGCTTTGGTGGCGCCATGGCGGAAGTCCATCATGCCAAGGCATATTTCAGCGGACACGTCCAGGGCGTGGGCTTCCGCTACCAGACGCTGCAGGTGGCGCGAGAGTACGAAGTGGCGGGATGGGTCCAGAATCTACCGGACGGCCGGGTATTGCTGGAAGCGGAGGGCCGCCTGGAGGAGCTGCGAGCCTTTGTCGGCGCCGTGCAGGAACGGATGGCGGGGCTGATCCGCAGCACGGAGGTCACCGAGACGAGGCGGGAAGGCGAGTTCCAGGGATTTGGGATCAGGTGAAAAGGAATGGCGCCAGCCCCTGGGCCTTGGAATTCGCCGGTTTCGCGAAGTGGTACCCAATCGGCTGGCTGGGAGCCGGGCGGCGGACGGCGGTGGCCGGACTGACGCTGCAGCTCGCGCCCGGGCAAGTGCTGGGGATCCTCGGCCCGAACGGCTCCGGCAAGAGCACGGTCCTGAAGGCGCTTGCCGGTCTCATCCGGGCCTCGGCGGGTTCTTGTCGCATCTTCGGCCACGAGGCCGGCTCGGACGCCGCGCGGGCGCGGGTAGGTTACCTGCCGGAATCGCCGCGATTCCCGCCGCTCCTGACCGCGCGCGAAGTGCTCGCGTTTTGTGCCGGCCTGAGCGGCTTCGCTGGGTTCCACCGGGAACTGCGTGTGCAGCAGATGCTGCACTGGAGCGGCCTGGTGGAGGTGGCGGACCGGCCGATCGGCGGATATTCCAAAGGCATGGTCCAGCGCCTCGGCGTGGCGCAGGCGATCTTGCACGACCCGGACCTCGTGTTGCTCGACGAGCCGGCCGACGGGCTCGATCCGGTCGCCCGCTTGGGGCTCAATCAGTTGCTCTGCGACCTCGCGGCACATGGCCGGACGATCGTCGTTGCCTCCCATTTGCTGGCCCAGGCCGATTCGATTTGCGATCGCATCGCCCTCCTCGGCGCGGGGCGGCTGCTCGCGGAAGGCACGCCGGCCGAGCTGCTCGGGCGCGAGTCCACCGCCGTGGAACCAACGCCGCTGGAGAAACTCTTCCTCGAGCGATTTGCCGCGCATGCCTGAGGCGACGCACAATGGCTGGCGGGCCGGATGGAGGCGAACCGGACTGGTGGCGCGCCATACGCTGACCATCGCGTTCCGACTCCGCCTCGCGCTGCTGCTGGGCGTGACGGGCGCGGGACTGATTGCCGGGTCGTGGGAGCTGCGGACCTTCAACTTCGGCCAGCTCGAGGTGAAGTTCCTGGGCGACTTCGGCCTCGGCGTGATCGGTTTGTTCGGATCGTTGCTGGCGGTCTTGGCGACGACGCACCTGTTTTTCGACGCGTTGGGCCACGGGGCCGCGCCCATGGTCCTCGTGCGGCCGGTCCGGCGCTGGGAATACGTCTGTGGAATCCACGGCGGCGTCGCGACGCTGCTCGCCGGGTTCGTCACGTTCTTGTCGGCCGTGCTGGCGGCGGTCATCCTCACGCGCGACGGGGCCTGGTCCCGACCACACCTGCCCGTGACGGTATTGCTTCAAGCGGCTGGCGTGACCTGGCTGAAGCTCGTGCTCATCGCAGCGATGGCGCTGTTCGTGTGCAGTTTCACGTCATCCGCCCTGTTTGCGAGTTGCGCGAGCCTGATGCTGGTGCTCGCGGCGCAGCTGCGGCGGTTCGCGCCGGAGCACGGCGCCGCCCGGTTGCTGCGGGCGTGGCCTGATCTGGGGATCCTGGATGCCGGCGAACTGCTGGCGGGAGGGCGAGCGGCCGGTGCACCCTGGCTGGCGGGTCTGACGCTCTATTGGGCGGCCTACATTGTGCTGTTCGACGAACTGAGCTCCCATGTCTTTCGCCGCCGCGAGTGCTAGGGTGGGCCGGGCGGGCGTCGTCCTCGTCGTGCTCGCGAGTGGCGCCGCATTGTTGCGACCATGGGAGAGGCTGCTGGCGTGCGGCGAAAGCCCGGCCGAAGTGGCCGGTGCACTCACCGGCTTGGTCGGATCAAGCCGTTTGCTCGGGGTGTTGGGCGGATTCAAGGCGGTCGTCGCCGGCGGCTGCTGGCTCGAGGCGGACCTCGCATGGGAGCGCCGCGATCCGATCGCCACCCGCGCCCTGATCGAGCTGACGGTCGCGGTGGACAGCCGGCCGCTCTATTTCTGGCTGAACGGCGCCCGCATCCTCGCCTACGACCTGCCGGTATGGTGCACCGATCCCAACGCGCCGGCCGCCGTTCGGCGCCGCGATCGCATCATCGCGGCGGAAAACGCACTGGCCTTCCTGGCCAAGGCGCGCGCCGGCCATGCGCATGACCCGGAATTCTGGATCGAGATGGGCAACCTGCACCTGCGGGGCACGGGCAACCTCGAGGCGGCGGCCCGGTGCTATCGGGCGGCGGCCCTCCGGCCGGGTGCGCCCTATTATGCGGCTCGCATCCATGGCGAATTGCTCTGTTTGCTCGGCCGTCGCGACGAGGCCCTGGCCTGGCTGCGCAGCATTCTTCCGACGCTGCCGGAAGGCGATCCGGCGGCGGCCCGCGAATTGGTGCTCGCGCGCCTCCGCGCGTTGGAGGCTGCGCCCACGACACCGCGTGCATCGTCGCCAGCGGGTGTCGGACGAAGCTTTTGACATGGTGGAGTCGCCCGCTACGTATGGGCGCCTCCACTCCGTGCATTCTTCATTCCCAATCGACGGGCGTTGCTTCGCGATCGTCCTCGCGCTGTCAGGGTTCCCCCGCCAATGGATGCGCACGGCGTCCGCCACGCCGAAGTACCGGCGATGGTACGACAGCGCCCTCGACTTGCGGTGATGTCTGCTCCATCCGCATGGCAAATCTGGGTCGAGGCGGCGCGTCCCCGGACCCTGCCGGCGGCGGTGATCCCGGTCGTCACCGCCACGGCGCTGGCCGCGGCACACGGCGCGGCCGACTATGCGAAGGCGGCGGTTTGCCTCGCCTTCGGCCTCCTCGTGCAAATCGGCACCAACTTTGCGAACGATTACTTTGACCACCAGCGGGGCGCCGACACGCCGGATCGCGTCGGTCCGCGCCGCGCCGTGGCGGCCGGTCTGGTCGCCCCGACCGTGATGCTGCGCGCGACGGCGCTCGTGCTGGGCGCCGCTTTCGCAGTCGGTCTCCTGCTCGTGCGGGAAGGAGGCTGGATCCTGCTGCCGATCGGCGTGGTGAGCATCATCTGCGCCGTGGCCTACACGGGCGGACCCTGGCCACTCGCTTACAACGGGCTCGGCGACCTTTTTGTCTTCATCTTCTTCGGGCTCGTGGCGGTCGACGCCACATTTTATGTGCAGGCCGGCTGGGTCGCACCGGATGTCTCCGCATGCGCTGCGGCGATCGGCCTGCTGGCGGCGAATATCCTGGTGGCGAACAATTATCGGGACGTCGACACCGACCGGCGTGCCGGCAAGCGCACACTCGTGGTCCGGTTCGGCCGGCGTTTCGCCCTGTGGCAATATGCCTTGTCGGCGCTGGTCGCGCTGCTGTGTCCGCCAGCCCTGATGTTGCAGGGCTATCGTTGGCCCGTGATGCTGCCGCTCATGCTGGCGCCGTGGGCGGTCAGGCTGACGCGTCGGCTCGCCCGGGCCGTCGAGCCGGCGACGCAGATCGCGGTGCTCGGCGACACGGCGAAGTTCCTGGCCGCGTTCGGCGTGTGCTTGAGCGCCGGCCTGCTGCTTGGTCGTTAGTCCGGACGGCCCGGCCGGCGGTGCCCCGGCGTTCGCCAACAAAAAGGGCGAGGTCGCTGACCTCGCCCGGGAATGACGGCGGAATCGGCGCTCAGATTTTGCCCGCGAGCTTCGCCTTGAGCGTCGCCTTGTCCATCATGCCGACGAACTGGTCGACCTTCTGGCCGCCCTTGAAGAGCAGCATCGTCGGGATGGCCCGCACGCCGAATTCGGCGGCGAGTTCGCCGTTGTCGTCCACGTTGACCTTGGCGATCTTCAGCTTGCCATCGAGTTCGGTGGAGAGTTCGTCGAGGACCGGGGCGATGGCCTTGCACGGGCCGCACCAGGGAGCCCAGAAGTCGACGAGCGTGGGCGTGGCGGAGGCGACAGCCGGCTTGAAAGTGTTGTTATCGAGGTGTGCGATTTTATCGGACATGCGGGGGAGTTAAGTGAGCGATCGGGAAAAGGCAAGCGGGCCGCAGGCGGAGCGGGCCGATGCATCCTCACTGCGGAATCGACTTGTGGATGATCTCGTGCAACTCGCCCGGCTCCACCACCTCGAGGGTCTTGCCGCGGCTCTTCAACTCCTCGAACGTCTTGATGAACGTCTCGGTCGCGCGGCTGTGGGTTTCCTCCGAACCGCCGACGATCGTGAATTTCTCCGCGTGCGTCAGGCGCTTGTGGCCGTCGTGGTTGTCGAGCCCGATGCCCAGCAGGTGGGCTTGCTTGGTTTTACGGCGCCGGGGAGTTTTTTTCATCCTTTGATTCCACGGTGGAAACGGGGGCCGCGGTTTCAAGCGCGTTTTCCTCGACCGCGGTGCAAAGTATGTCCGTGAAGGCCGCGGTTTGTTCCAGACGCAGCTTGCGCAGCCGCGTCAGTTCGAGCACGGCAAGGAAAGTCGCGACCAGCCGGCGCAGGGAGATTTTCTCGGCGAAGAGCGAGGAGAAGGTGAACGACTTCCGGGTTTGAAGGTGCGCGAGCACGTATTCCATCTGGTCGGCGACGGTCACCTGTTCGGCATGGATCTGGCCGACGACGAGCTTTTCGGCCAGGCGGCGCAGGACGAGGTTGAAGGAGTTCCACAGGTCGATGCGATCGACGTGTTTCAGCGGCCGCTCCGAGGCGGGCGCGAAGGCCGAAGCGGGGCGGGCCAGCATGTTCTGCGCCTCGAGCGACATCTCGCCGAGGCGGCCGGCGGCCTCCTTGAACTTCTTGTATTGCAGGAGCTGGTGGACGAGTTCCCAGCGCGGGTCGAGGTCCTCCTCGTCGGCGTTCGGGTCGATCGCCTGCTGGTGCTTCGGCAGCAGCATCCGGCTTTTGATCTCCATCAGGGTGGCCGCCATCACGAAGAACTCACCGGCCACCTCGATCTGCAGCTCCTTCATCGCGTAGATGACCTCGAGGTACTGCTGGGTCACGTGCGCGATCGGGATGTCGTAGATGTCGAGTTCGTTCTTCCGGATCAGGAACAGCAGGAGGTCCAGCGGACCCTCGAACACGGGAAGTTTGATGCGATATTCGGCTTCGGCGACCACGGGGCCAGTCGAGGGGCCGGCCGCGGGCTGCGCAACCGGAAAAACGCCGCGGGATCAGGGAGGAATGATTTCCACCGCCGGCCGGAGCCGCCCGGCGGGCCACACCGGTGCGGGCGCGGCGCGGGATTTCCGGTAAAGCACATGGGGCCGGAGCGGGCTTTCGGGCGGAAGGCTCGGGTGGAGGAAATCGCCGCCGGCGTCGCGCGCGAACCCCAGCCGCTCCATCAGGCGGCGCGAGCGCTGATTGGAAGCGGCGGTGAACGACACGATCTCGGCCAAGTGGAGCCGGTCGAAGCCATGGGCCAGGGCGGCGGCCGCGGCGGCGAGCGCCAGCCCGCGGCCCCAAAACGCCTGGCGCAACCGCCATCCGATTTCGACGCAGGGCATGAACGGCGCCGCGAAGCGCGGGACGGCCAGGCCGGTGAAACCCGCAAAGGCTCCGTTCACATCGAGCACCCACAGGCCCCAGCCGCGCTCGGCGATCAGCGCGCGCTGGCGGGCCATGGACTCCGCCGACTCCGCGCGATCGAGCGGCCGGGGAAAATGTTCCATCACGACCGGGTCGGCGTTCATCGCGGCATAGGGATCGAGGTCATCGTCCCGCCACTGGCGCAGCGTGATTCGGTCGGGTGGCATGGGCGGCAGCCAACCCGGGGAGAACGCGGCGGCCAAGCCAGAAGCGAGCGGGCGCCGGACCGTGCCCGCCGCGGGCCGGGGACGCCGCCCCCGTCAACGGCCGGCGCTGCGGGCGGCGACCCAGTCGATGATCGCGGCGTCGTTGTCGGCGTTGCGCCAGACGACGCTCAGGAACTCGGCCGGGTGGATGTCATGGGTTTTGAAGAAGCGGCGGTCGCCACCGCAGGAGTACATCAGCGAGGCCGGCAGTTCGCCGCGCAGCTTGGCCTTGGCCTTCGGGATGATGCGCGGCAGCCACTCGATGCCTTTCACGGCCTCGGTCTTGGCGGGCATCTTCGCCTCGTCGAGGATCTTGGTCGACGCCTTGCCGTGCTGGACATTGACGAAATAGTCGCGGCGGATCGATTCGATGGCGAGGGCGCGCTCGTAGCCGGGCTCGCCGCCGTTGTTATGGTCCTCGGCATAGTCGTACATCGCCTGGACCCCGATGCCGTTGGCATCGAGAAAGGCTTTCTCGGAGGCGTCGAAGTAGCTCGCCTGGTCGCGATTGCCGGCGGCGTAGAGTTTGACCGCCTTGTCGTAGAGGGCGCGGAACTTGTCCGCGAAGTCGTAGTGTTTCATGGCTAAAGCTGGGAACGTCGGAAGATCACCTCCAGCTAGCGACAATAGCCGCAAAAGCAAACCGCCGCGTCACGCCACGGTGAAATCGATCAAGCGCTTCTGGCGGTCGACCTTGAGCACCACGACCTGGACCTTGTGCCCAAGCTCGAACTTCCGGCGGGTCTTCCGGCCGATGAAGGCGGTGCCGGCAATGTTGAGCAGGTAGAAATCATCGCGCAGGGAGGAGATTGGCACCATGCCGAACGCGCCGGCCTCCGCGACCTCGACAAAGAAGCCGTGGTTGCGCACGTCGGTGATGACGGCGGTGAAGATGGTTTTCTTCTTCTTGTCCGCCTCCCGGTCGAAGTACTCCATGAGCTTGACCTTGACGGAATCGCGCTCGGCCTCGGTGCTGTTGATCTCCGTCTGGCTGAGATGCTCGGCCAGCTGGTCGATCTGGGCGATCCGATAGGAGACGGGGCGGTGCGGCTGGCTGGCGGCGCGGGCCAGGAACGTGTCCACCACGCGGTGCACGACGAGGTCGGAATAGCGCCGGATCGGCGAGGTGAAGTGGGTGTAATCTTTCTTGTTCAGCCCGTAGTGGCCGTCGGGCCGGGCGCGATAGCAGGCCTTGCGCATGGAGCGCAGCACCTGCGTGCGGAGCAGGTAGCCCTGGGGGTGATTGCGCAGGAGGCCGAGGAGCCGCACGAGTTCGGCGCGGTTGGAGAGATCGCCGACCTTGACGTTGAAGGTGGCGAGATACTGGCGGAGGTCGTTCAGCTTCGCCTCGTCCGGATCGTCGTGCACGCGGTAAAGCGATGGCAACTGGTGCGTGCGCGTGAGGCGCGCGACCGCCTCGTTGGCGAGGAGCATGAATTCCTCGATGAGCTGGTGGCTCTCGTCATTGGTGATGAGTTCGATCCGGTCGGCGTAGCCTTCGGCGTCGACGAAGATCTTCGTCTCCGGCATGTCGAGGTCGAGGCTGCCGCCCGCCATGCGCTCGCGGCGCAGCCGCCCGGCGAGGGTCCAGAGGTCGCGCACCCACTTCTGCAGCGACGCCAGCTCGGGGTCGGAGAGGCTGGAGAGGGCGCGGCCGGTCGAGCCCGTCTGGTGGGCGGCGGGCAGCGGGAGGCGGCGGATTTTCTGGAAATCATCCTCAAACATCAGCGCGAAGGCCTGGCGGTAGGTGAGGCGTTTGGTGCTGCGGATGACGGTATTGGCGAACTCCGTGCGTTTGACGCGGCCGTCGCCGCCAAAGGTGATCAACGCGGCCTTGGTCAGACGGTCCTGCGCCTCGACCAGGGAGCAAAGGCCGTTCGAGAGTTTTTCCGGCAGCATCGGCACCACCGTGCCGACGAGGTAGGTGGAGTTGCCGCGCTGCTGGGCCTCGCGATCGAGCGCCGTGCCCGGCTTGACGTAATGGCTCACGTCCGCGATGTGGACGCCGACGCGGATCTCGCCCCGGCCGAGGTATTCGATCGAGAGCGCGTCGTCGAAGTCCTTGGCGTCATCCGGATCGATCGTGAACGTGGGGATGGACCGGAAGTCCTGGCGGCCGGCGCGGTCCGACGGCGGGACCGTGGAGGGCAGGGCGGCGGCCTCGCGGACGACCGCCTCCGGAAACACGGTGGAGAGGTTGTATTTGTGGTAGATCGCGGCCAGTTCGGCGCGCGGCTCGAAGGTACGGCCGAGACGCTCGATGATGGCGCCGTCGGGATTGAGATGGCGCTCGGTCCAATCGTTGAGCCGCACCACGACCTTGTCGCCCACCGCCGGCGGCGGGCGCAGCGGCGATTTCACCGGATCGTCGACGATGATGTCATGCGTCAGCCGCGGATCGTCGGACGCGACGTAGAAGTAGGTGCGGCCGCGCTGGAGCGTGCCCGTCAGCGTGGCCCGGCCGCGTTTGAGCACCTCGATGACGCGCCCCGCGAGCTCGCCCGGCTGGAGAAAATGCGGGAAGTCGCGCTCGCGGGGGGAACGCAGGCGCACAACGACGGTGTCGCCCTGCAGCGCCACGCCCGTATCCTCGGCGGCGATGTAGATCGCGGGCTTCGGCGGCTCGGTGACTTTCACCTCCGGATAGACCATGGCCGAGCCTTTCTGCCGAAAATTGATCCGGCCGGTGACGAGGTCGGCGGTGTGGGGCAGGCACAGCCGGTCGCCTTTGATCAAAGCGACCCGTCCGGCGTGCACGAGGTCGGCCACCTCGCGGTCAAAGCGCCGGCGGTCCTTCGGCTTGAGGCGCCAGTCGCGCGCGATGTCGGCGGCCGGCGCCGGAACGTAGCCGCGGCGCTGCAAATGGGAAAGGAGGCGTTCGGAGAAGCTCATGCGAGGCTCGCGAGGGTGGACGGCAACGGCCGATCCTGGTGGTGCCGCGAGATTTTCGGGTGGAACCGTGCGTCCGAGTCCGTACTGTTGCAACATGCGAATTGCCCATGCGGCCAGCGAACTGTTTCCCTACCTGAAAACAGGCGGCCTCGCGGACGCGGTGGCGGCGTTGGTGGGCACGCTGGCCGACCGGGGGCACCAGCTCGCGGTGTTCCTGCCGGGCTATCGCTCGGTGCTGGACGGACCACACCTGGCGGGAGCGAAGGCCAGCCACAAGCTGAAGATCGAGATGGGCGACACCCTGATGGCGGGCGACGTGATCACGCACGAGCCGCGGCCCGGCGTCACGCTCTACCTGATCTGCCGGGAGGAGTTCTTCGACCGGAAGCTGCCCTATTGGACGGGCGAGCGGGATTACGACGACAACGACGCGCGGTTCATTTTTTTCCAGAAGGCGGTGGTCGAACTGCTCCGGCTGACCGACTTCAAGGCCGACATCGTTCACTGCCACGACTGGCAGACCGGGCTGCTGCCGGTTTTCCTGCGAGACGCCGAGCGGAAGTATTCGGTGACGCTGGCGCTGAAGACGGTCTTCACGATCCACAACATCGCCTACCAGGGCGTGTTTCCGCGGAAGTCGTATGCGCTGACCAACCTGCCCGAGGACCTGATGACCATCGACGGCCTCGAGTACTACGACCAGATGTGCATGCTGAAGGCCGGCATCGTCTTTTCCGACCTGCTCACGACGGTCAGCCCGCAATACGCAAAGGAGATCCAGACGCCGGAATTCGGCAACGGCATGGACGGCGTCATCGGCACGCGGCTCGACGACCTGCACGGCCTGCTCAACGGCATCGACACGGCGGTATGGAACCCGGCCACGGACCCGAGCCTCCCGGAGCGCTACAACGTCGAGAACCTTGCGGGCAAGGCGGTGTGCCGGGCCAAGCTGCTGCGGGAGTTCGGCTGGAGCGGCAAGATCAAGGGCCCGGTTTTCGGCATGGTGTGCCGCTTCACCCCGGGCAAGGGCCTCGACCTGGTGCTCGGCGCGATGGATTTCTTCGCCCGCGAGAACTGCCGCCTCGTGATCCTCGGCGGCGGCGAGAAGAAATACGAGGTGCTGGTGAAGGACTTCGCCGCCGCGCTGCCGGGCAAGATCGGGGTCTGCGTGCGCCACGACGAGGCGATGAGCCATCTCGTCGAGGCCGGCGCGGACTTCTTCCTCATGCCGTCGTTGTTCGAGCCGTGCGGCTTGAACCAGATGTACAGCCAGGCCTACGGCACGGTGCCGGTGGTCAGCAATGTGGGCGGCTTGGTGGACACGGTGACGGACATCGACGTCGACCCGGTCGGCGGGACGGGCATCGTCGCCGCGCCGAAGGAGGACACATTCCTGGCTGCGCTGCATCGCGCGCTCGCGCTTTACGCCGACCCCGCGCGCTATGCACGGGTGCAGCGCAACGCGATGCTGAAGGATTTCTCGTGGACGAAGGCCGTGGCGGCGTACGAGAAACTGTATTCCGAGGCACTCTGATCGAAGCACCGTGTCGGCCACCATCGTCTGGTTCAGGCAGGACCTGCGGTTGAACGACAACCCGGCGCTGGCCGCCGCGATGAAGCGCGGCGGCGCGGTTATCCCTCTGTTCGTATGGGACGAGGCGGGCGCCGGGGACGAGGTGCCCGGCGCGGCCTCGCGCTGGTGGCTGCATCATTCGCTCGCCAGCCTCGACGCGGCGTTGCGCGGACGAGGCTCACGCCTGATCCTCGCCCGGGAACCGGCGGCGCAAACGCTCCTGCGCTTGGTTCGTGAAAACGGCGCCGATGCGGTGCATTGGAATCGCTGTTACGAACCCCGGGCCGTCGCGCGCGACACGAGGATCAAGGAAGAACTCAAGGCTGCCGGGGTGGAGGCCCGAAGCTTCAACGCCGCGCTCCTCCACGAACCGCACGAGGTGCGGAACAAGTCGGGCCAGCCGTTCCGGGTGTTCACGCCGTTCTGGCGGCATTGCCAGTCACTGGCGCAGGAGGCCCCGGTCAAGCTGCCCGCGGGGCCGATCCCGGCGCCCGACCGCTGGCCGAACACCCTCGCGTTGCCCGAACTGGATCTGCTTCCGCGGCTGGGCTGGGCGGACGGCCTGGCCGCCGCCTGTCAGCCGGGTGAGGCGGCGGCGCTGAAGCGGTTGAAGCATTTCGTCGCCGGGCCACTGGCGGACTATGCGCACGACCGCGATTCGCCGGCGGTTGACGGCACGTCGGCGCTCTCGCCGCACCTGCACTTCGGCGAGATCGGGCCCCGGCAGGTCTGGGCGGCGGTGCGCTCCTTGTCCGAGGAGAGCGGCGTGTTCCCGGTCAATGCCGGTGCGCAGATGTTCCTGAGCGAGTTGGGCTGGAGGGAATTCGCGCATCACGTCTTGTTTCATTTTCCGGAATCGGTCCGGCGAGCCATGCGGCCGGAATTCGATTCGATCCCGTGGCGGCGCAATGCGGCGGATCTCAGGGCCTGGCAACGCGGGCAGACCGGCTATCCGATTGTCGACGCGGGCATGCGCCAGCTCTGGCGAACCGGGTGGATGCACAACCGCGTGCGCATGATCGTGGCCTCCTTTCTCGTCAAACACCTGCGGATTCGCTGGCAGGAGGGGGCCAGATGGTTTTGGGACACCCTGGTGGACGCGGACCTGGCGAACAACTCGCTCGGATGGCAATGGACGGCGGGCTGCGGGGTCGATGCCGCGCCCTTTTTCCGGATCTTCAATCCGACCCTGCAGGGGACGAAATTCGACCCCGAAGGAGCCTATGTGCGCCGGTGGGTGCCGGAGTTGTCCGGACTCGACGCACGGTATATCCATCGACCATGGGAGGCGCCGGAGGCAGTCCTGCAGGCCGCCGGAGTGCGCTTGGGATCGGACTACCCGCAACCCATGGTCGATCATGCAGAAGCGCGCGCCGCGGCGTTGGATGCCTTCCGGAATATGGAGCGGTCGCCGGGCTGAATTTTCCAGAAATCAATGCTTTCCAAACGGGTAGGCAAAAGTATGGTGGGCCGCTTATATGCAGAGAACATTCATCATTTTCAAACCGGACTGCATGACGCAGAAGCACGTCGGCAATGTGCTGAATCGCTTCGAGGCGGCGGGGTTTGCGGTGGTCGGCTGCAAGATGATGCGCTTGACGCCGGACCTGCTGCGGAAGCACTACGCCCATGTCGCCGACAAGCCGTTTTACCCCGAGATCGAGGCGTTCATGAGCTCCCGTCCGGTGATCGTCATGGCGCTGCAGGGCGAAAACATCGTCCAAAAAGTCCGCGACCTGCTGGGCCCGACCGATTCGCGCAAGGCGGCCAAGGGGACGATCCGCGGTGATTTCGGCACCGAGATGATGAAGAATGTCTGCCACGCATCCGACAGCGTGGAAAACGCGAAACTCGAGCTCGCGCGGTTCTTCAAGCCGGAGGAGTTGTACGCCGTCTGAAGCCTCTGCGCACTTGACGCCCATCGGGCCGGTGCGCTTTTCTGCTCCTCCAGATTTTTCGCCCTCATCGTCTAGCGGCTAGGACGGGGCCCTCTCAAGGCCCAAACCGGGGTTCGATTCCCCGTGAGGGCGCCAATTTTTCGGCCGGCGCCCAGTGGTGCCGGCCGGCCTGTTTAACGCCCGATCGCATTTCATCCTCATGGCCCAGCTCGGCAAACGGAACCGCCTGCTTATCCTTCGCTCCGCGCCGCCGGGAGTGTACCTCGACGGCGGCCGGCTAGGGGAAATCCTGCTCCCGTCCAAGTATGTGCCGGCGGAGGCCCGGCTCGGCGACAGCATCGATGTGTTCGTCTATCGCGATTCGGAGGACCGGCTGGTGGCCACGACGCAGGTCCCGCTCGCGACCGTGGGAGAATTCGCCTATCTGCGCGTAGTCTCCGTCAACCGCCGGATCGGCGTCTTTCTCGATTGGGGCCTGGAAAAGGATCTCCTGCTGCCCATTCGCGAGCTGGCCGGACCGCTCAACCCGGGCGACCAGGTGGTGGTGCAGGTGATGCTCGATGAAAAGAGCGATCGGCTCGTCGCGACGGCCCGGACCAACCGGCGGCTCGGGCTGACGCCGCCGAATTACCACCCGGGCAAATCGGTGCGGCTGCTCGTCGCCAGCCGCACCCCACTCGGCTACAACATGATTGTGAACGACGCCCACCGGGGATTGCTTTACCGCAGCGACCTGCCCGGTCCCCTCGTGGTGGGGCAGCGCGTCGAGGGATATGTGCGGGCGGTTCGCCCGGATGGGAAGATCGACCTCGCGCCCGGCCTGGCCGGCTATCGACGCATCGGCGACGTGAGCGAGAAGATCCTGGCGGCGCTGGCGGCCGCCGGCGGTCGGCTGCCGTTCGATGACAACAGTCCGCCTTTGCAGATTCGCGCGCGCTTCGGTGTCAGCAAGAAGGCGTTCAAGCAGGCGATCGGCGGCCTTTATCGTGATCACCGAATTGTGATCGAAAACGGCGGTATCCGACTCAATCGTGACCAAGCAAATGCCTGATTCGTCCATTCCAAGCCCCGCGGAAGTCAAGCCGGTTGTTGTCCGGGAGGTGCCGATCGAACTCTGCCAGTTCGTGAAGTTTGCCGGTCTAGCCGGGACGGGTGGCGAAGCGAAGCACCTCATTGGCGCCGGCCAGGTTCGCGTCAATGGCGTCGTCGAAATCAGGAAACGGCGAAAATTGGTGGCGGGCGACGTGGTGCAATCTGGCGGACGGGCGGCGGTTGTCCGTCTCGGGGCTTGAAGTCGCGGCCTCCCCGGCGACCGGAACCATCCCAAAAGGCAGAAGGGCCATCCACCCCTGGACGGCCCTTCACCCTAACACCAAGCAAACCTATTTGAACTACGCGGTGAAAGACGCAGCCCGGCCCGTTCCGTTCAAAGGTCGCCGGGACGCGGCCGGAGTTTACATCCTCGTAACATCTCGTCGTCGTTGAAATCCCGCGGTTTCATCCGGCGTGCGACTTGCCTCCTGCGATCGCGGGGGCCTGTCGCCTTGGATTGCCTGCGGGAGCGCTGGGGGTTAGCCCCTCAGTCGAATGCAGCCGTCATGCCTCATTTCATGCCTCAGGCGCCTGGGCTTGGCCACGCTCGGCCTCGCCCTGGGCTTTGGCGCCGCCGGCGCGGCCGAACCTGATTTTGCCCCCCTCCTGAAGGAGCAGGCGAGACGGTATCCTGATTTGAAAGTGCAGGATTGCTACAAGCTCGTCTTTCAGGCCCTGCTCGGCAGCGAACATGCGGCGGTCGACGAGGACCAGGCGCGGCGTTGGCTGGAGCTGGAGGTCGCCGGCATGGGACCCGGGCCGGCCGAACCGCTGGTCGATCCGATTTCACCGGATGGGCGGATGGTGCGAGTTCATCTGCGGCCATTTGTCGGGCGCCACGGCGACTTGGAGAAACTGGCGAAAGCGTTCGTGCAGACCGCGAGGGCCTTTCACGGTTCGAAGAAGAACCTGTCGGTCGCGTGGAGCCAGGTGGTCCAATTGGCAGCCCGCGGCGAACTCCCGTTCGCCGCCGCCGATGCCGAACGATTTGGGTCCGCCCGGGCCGCCGAAGGCTACCCGGCCGTGCACCACTCGCAGGAATTCAACGAGCGCTATCGGCCGGCGTACCGGGTGATCGCCCGCGATTTCCTGCCCGGCCTGGTGCCGGCTCAGTAGAAGACATTGCGATCGAGGCTGCGGTACTGGATGGCCTCGAGCAGGTGAGGGGAAGCGATCCGTTCGGCGCCGGCGAGGTCCGCGATCGTGCGGGCCACCTTGAGGATGCGATCATAGGCGCGGGCGGAGAGCGAAAGCTGTTCCATGGCCTGCTGGAGGAGATCCCCGAGCCGGGCGTCGAGACCGCAATAGGTCTTCAGCTGCGCGGCGGCCATGCGGGCGTTGGCGGTGATCCTGGTTCCCCGGAAACGATCGAGCTGGCGCTGGCGGGCGGCATCGACGCGGGCCCGGATGGTCGCGGTGGTCTCGCCGCCGTGGTCATTGCGCAGCTCGGCGATCGACAGCGCCGGAGCTTCGACGTGCAGGTCGATGCGGTCGAGCAGCGGGCCGCTGATCCGGGCGCGGTAGCGCTGCACCTGGGCGGGTGAGCAGCGGCATTCATGGCGTGGGTCGCCGAGGTAGCCGCAGGGGCAGGGATTCATCGCGGCCACGAGCATGAAATGGCAGGGCAGGGTGATCTTGCCGGCGCTCCGCGAAATGGTGACATGGCCGTCCTCGAGCGGCTGCCGGAGCACCTCGAGGGCCGAGCGTTTGAACTCGGGCAGTTCGTCGAGAAACAGGACGCCGTGGTGGGCCAGGGAGATCTCGCCCGGGCCCGGAATCGTGCCGCCGCCCAGCAGGCCGACATCGGAGATGGTGTGGTGCGGGGCCCGCGCCGGACGCTGCAGGTAGTGCACGCCGTCCGTGATGGTCTGCCCGGCGGCGGAATGGATGCGCAGGATGTCGAGAAATTCCTCGAGCGTGGGCTGCGGCATGATGCCCGGGATGCGCTTTGCGATCATCGATTTTCCGGAGCCCGGCGGGCCGATCATGATCAGATTGTGTCCGCCCGCCACGGCGACCTCGACGGCGCGACGCACGGAATGCTGGCCTTTGATGTCGGCGAAGTCGGCGCCACTGGCGATCGGGCGGACGCCGGCGCCGGCCGGCTGGACGAGAGCGGGCAACTCCAATTCGCCCGCGAGAAACCGATGCGCCTGGTCCAGCGACCTGATTTCGCGCACGGCGATTCCCTCGACCAACGACGCCTCCTGCGCGGCCCGGGGCGGCAGCAGGATGGATTGCTTGCCCATTTGTCGGGCCAGCACCGCCATGGCCAGGCCGCCTTTGATCGGGCGGGTCGCGCCGGACAAACTCAATTCGCCCGCGATGACGTGGTCGCCGAGCTGGTCGCAAACGAGCTGGCCGGTGGCGACCAGGATGCCGAGGGCGATGGGCAGGTCGTAGATCGAGCCTTCCTTGCGCAGGTCGCCGGGAGCGAGATTGATGGTTGTGCGGGTCCGCGGCATCTGCAGCCCCGAGTTGCTGAGGGCGGAAAAGACGCGGTCCTCGGATTCCTTGACCGCCGCATCGGGCAGGCCGACGAGAATCAGGGTGGGGACGCCCCGCTCCCCCGTGTTTACTTCAACTTGGACGGGAACGGCATCAATGCCCAGCAATGCTGCCGAGCAGATCGTCGCGAGCATGGGACTGTCTGGCGGATGTTGGTATCAGCCCGAGCCCGCCTGCAGGCGCCGTTGGACTTCAGCGATGTTCGCCTCGGCCGCCTGCAAGTAGGGATTGGGTTGGCCCGCTGTCGCCAAGTAGCGATGCACGCCGCCCGCTTCGAAGTCGAGCATCGGCCGGACGTAATTTTGCCAAAAATTGGGGGTGCGCCGGAGCAGGTCCTCGACCGACTTGTACGGTCGTTTTTCCTCCGGTACCTTCTCGAATTCATAGGCTTCGCGGAATTCGCGATAAAGGATCGGCAGTTCGTCCGGATAGTCGGCCGCGCTCATCTGGGCCAGGTAATCGGCGGTCACGAGAATGAAGGCGAAGATGCGGGCTTCCTCACGGTGGAATGTAATCTGGCTGATCCGGCTTTGCGGACCGGTGCAAATGATGGCGGAGCAGATGTCCTCGATCTCGGATCCGGTCACACCCATGCGTGGGAGATACTGCCGCGCAAATTCGCAGCTGCGACGCTCGTGGACGATGGTGTATTTGGCGCCCGTGCCCTCGACGTCGTTGGTTTCCTTCAGGTAACCGCTGTCGTGCAACAACACGGCCATAATCGCCAACTCCCAGTCACGTGGTTTGAGGACCGGTTTGTCGGCGCTCCGGCTCCGGCCCTGCAGGATATGCGTCAGGCAGACGGTCGCCTGCAGCGTGTGTTCAAAATCGTGATAAAACATGTCGATCGCCCGGTAGCCCGGATAGCGGCCTTCGAACATGTCGGTAACATCGGCAAAGAGTCGGTCGATCAGTGGATAGCTGGACTCCGACCCGATGTCTCGCAGCGCCTCTTTTACCATCGCCGCTACAGCCAGCGAGCTCTTGGTATTGACAGTGTGCGGCGGGACCATCGCGGGTACTAGGAGATAGGGGTTGCCCCCTATCCGGCAAGCCCTTTGTACTCCTTTCGCGAATGGGTAGCATCACCAATCTGATAGTTGGCCTGACCGGGGGAATGGGATGTGGCAAATCGACCGCGGCCGCCATGTTTGCCGAAAGGGGTTTCCGCCTTCTCGATGCCGACCAGACCCTTCGGGATGAAATCTATCCCACCGCCGCGGTCAGCGATGCAATCCGCGCGCGCTTCGGCCCGGATGTGATCGCGGCTGACGGGACCATTCATCGGGGGCGGCTGGGGGAGATTGTCTTCAAGGATTCCGCCGCCCTCGCTTGGCTGGAAGACCTGCTGCACCCGTTATTGTTGGCCCGCTGGCGGGAGATCTTCAGCGGGGCAAGCGGAACGGCCTTCATTGTGGAAGTCCCGCTTCTCTTCGAAAAGGGGTTGGAGAATTGGTTTGATTTCATCGTGTGTGTTACCGCAGGCTCCGCCCAACAACTGAGGCGGCTGGAGCAACGCGGCATCTCCCCGGACATCGCCCTCCAGCGCCTGGCCAAGCAACTGCCACTGGCTCGAAAATGCGACCTGGCAGACCATGTTCTCCTTAACGACGGCTCAACCGACTTTTTGCGCGAACAGGTCAATGCCCTGGCCGACCGCCTCTTGAAAAACCAATCCGAAAGGCCCCCCGGCCAATTTCATGGAAGTCCCGCCTAAATCCGACGAGGAAAGCAACGCGCCCGACGACGCCACCGGCGAATCGGTCAAAGCCAAGCGCCCGGCGCGCTCGCGCCTTTACCGGAGCAAGAAAAGGGGGGCCGTCAAGGAGGCCGGGCCGGAGGTGGCCGAGTCCTCCGCCGTGCCACCGCCCGCACCCGTCGCGCCGGAACCGCCGCCGCCGGCGGCGCCCGAGCCCGCCCCGGCCGCGCCCGATGGCGCCGCGACCCATGCATCGACCCACGATAACGGCGCCCCGGACCAAGGCCAGACCGCGGCCGAGGGCGGCTATAACGAAGGAGGCAACGGCGGCCAGTTCCAGCACGGAGGCAAGTTTGGCCGGCGCGGTCGCGGCAAGCACTTTCGCCCCAAATGGGGCGGCAACCAGAATTTCCAGGGACCGAAACATCCGCCGCAACCGGGCCCGCCGAAAGAGGTGGTGCATTACGGCGACCTGCCCGATCCGGCCCGTTTCCAGGATCTCGCGGCCCTGGAGAAGCTGGCCGACGAGATCGCCGGCAAGGAGGAGCCGGTCTGGTTGTGCGAACTCTATTCGCTCAACCTGGCCGACCTCACCGCCTACGCCCGCAAGCTGGAGGTTAAATTCGAGGGCGCCCCGAACCGCCGGCAGCTCATCACGCAGATCTTCCAGCACATCGCCGAGCACAAGGTGCCGCTCTACGATCGCGGCTACATCGACATGACGGATCGCGGCCTGAGTTTCGTCGTGCACGAGGACGTGAATTACCGCCTGTACCCCGAGGACGCTTTCCTCCCGGAGATATTCATCAAGCACTTCGGCCTGAAGCGCGGGCACGCCGTCGAGGTGCAGCTGCAGCCTCCGCAGGGCAACGACCGTTGCCCGGCCGTGGTCGCCGTTCGCAAGGTCATGGGCGGGAAACCCTCCGAGATCTCCAAGATCCCGCCCTTCGAGGAACTCACGCCCTATTATCCGCTCAAACGCATCATTCTCGAGCAGCCGGGCGCCAAGGACGTTTCGATGCGCATGGTCGACATCATCACGCCGGTTGGCTTCGGCCAGCGCGGCCTGATCGTGGCGCCGCCCCGCACGGGCAAGACCATCCTGATGCAGAACATGGCCAACTCGATCGCGGCCAACTCGCCGGAGGCGAAGCTGATCATCCTGCTGGTCGACGAACGGCCCGAGGAGGTCACCGACTTCAAGCGCCACTGCAAGGGCGAGGTCGTCAGCTCGACCTTCGACGAGACACCGGAGAGCCACGTGCATTGCGCCGAAATGGTGATTGAAAAGGCCCGCCGCCTTGTTGAGCACGGCGAGCACGTCGTCATCCTGCTCGATTCCATCACGCGGCTGGCCCGGGCCTACAACGCCCTGGCCTCGAATTCCGGCAAGATCATGTCGGGCGGCCTCGAGTCCAACGCCCTGCAGAAGCCGAAACGCTTCTTTGGTTCGGCGCGCAACATCGAGGGCGCCGGCAGCCTGACCATCCTCGGCACCGCGCTGGTCGACACCGGCAGCCGGATGGACGAGATCATCTTCGAGGAGTTCAAGGGCACCGGGAACATGGAACTGCACCTCGACCGCGACCTGGTCAACAAGCGCATTTTTCCGGCGCTCAACATCGACAAGAGCGGCACGCGCAAGGAGGAGCTGATCTACCATCCGGACGAGCTGCTGCGGGTCTACGCGCTGCGCCGCGCCATGCAAGGCGTGCCGGCGGCCGACTCGCTCGACATGCTCATCCAGCGCCTGAAGAAGACCAAGACCAACGCCGAGTTCCTGTTGAGCCTCAATCGCTGATTCCCGCCGCTCGCCTTTGGGCCAGGCGAAGGGGCGCGGGATCGATCCCCCGCCGTGACCACCGCCGCCGACCCCCTCCTCCGGATAGCCCTCGCCAGAAATCTGCTGGACCGGGCGCAGCTTGAGGCTGCCGCCCAGCGGGGCGAGCCGGGGGCGAAGGGTGCGGCGAGAAGCACAATCGACACCCTGATCGCGGCGGGAGCACTCGATGCCGGTGAACTGGCCCGCGGCGTGGCGGAGAACCTGGGGATGCCGATGGTGGCTTTGACTTCGCGCGCCGTGCCCCACGAAGTCCTGGCCCGGTTGTCGCCCGAATTCGTGCGCGAGAACAACGTGCTGCCGTTTGCCCTCGAGTCCGGTGTGCTGCACGTGGCCATCGCCGACCCGCTCGCGGTCGATGTGATCGACGGTGTGGGCTACCATGCCGGCATACCCATCCAGCCGGCCTTCGCGCCGGCGGAGGAAATTCGTCGGGCCATCGAGCGCCACTACGGTCCGGCCGTGGCGCCGGAATCGGTCGCCGAACCTGCGGCGCCCGCAGTGGGCCTCGTCGCCGGCAGCGAGGAAGGGCAGCCGGATGATTCCGATGCTCCCGTCATCAAGCTCGCCCACCGCATAATTGAAGAAGCAGTCCGGCAGCGGGCGTCGGATGTCCATCTGGAGCCCCTCCAGGGGAAATTGCGCGTGCGTTACCGGATCGACGGGGTGATGCTCGAGGTGGACGCGGTGGCGAAGCGCCTGCAGCCGGCGCTCATTTCACGCCTCAAGATCCTGGCCAATATCAGCATCGCCGAGAAGCGCGTGCCGCAGGACGGCCGGATCCGGATCGAAACCGGCGGCCGGGCCTTGGACCTGCGCGTGTCGACGCTGCCCACGACCCAGGGTGAAGGGCTGGTCATGCGGCTCTTGGACCGGGCCCAGGTGAAACCGCAGCTGGGTGAATTGGGATTTCTTCCGGATGACCAGGAACGATTCGAACAGCTGATCGCATCGCCCGACGGCCTTGTGCTCGTGACCGGCCCGACGGGATCGGGCAAGACCACGACGCTTTACGCGGCGTTGCACCAGCTCAACCAGGCCGATCGCAAGATCATCACGGTGGAGGAGCCGGTCGAGTACCAGCTGCCCGGCATCAATCAGGTCCCCGTCAATACCGCGATCGGCATGAGCTTCGCGGCCGCCCTGCGGGCCATGCTACGCCAGGCGCCGAATATCATCATGGTCGGCGAAATTCGCGACGGGGAAACGGCGGAGATCGCGATGAACGCCGCCCTGACCGGGCACATGGTCTTCAGCACCCTGCACACCAGCGATGCCGCCGCGGCCGTCACGCGCCTCGTCGACCTCGGGGCGAAACCCTTCCTCGTGGCCGCCTCGCTGCGCGCCGCCATGGCGCAGCGGCTCGTCCGGCGCATTTGCCCCGCGTGCCGCCGCGCGTACCAGCCGTCGATCCGCGAGCTGCATTCGCTCGGCCTCAGCCCGGCGGAGGCGGCAGGGGCCGCCTTCGCCCATGGCGCCGGCTGCGCGGCCTGCCATGGCACCGGCTATCGCGGTCGCCTGGGAATCTTCGAGATCCTCGAGATCGACGCCGGGGCCCGGGAGTTGATTTACGACAATGTTACCGCCCGCCGCCTGCGGGAGCACGCCCGCGGCAGTGGCCTGCGCAGCATGCGGCGGGACGGTTTGGGCAAAATTCTCGCTGGCCTCACCACGATCGAGGAGGTTGTCTCCGTGGTGGCAGCCGATCAGAGTCACCTTTAACCCCTCCCCCGCATGAGCTATGAAATGAATGACCTCCTAGAGCTGGTTGTGGACCAGAAGAGCTCGGACCTTCACCTGCAGGTCGGCGTGCCCCCGTGCCTGCGGCTGCGTGGCAGCATGACCCCGATCGATGGCCCCGAGCTGCGCCCCGAAGACACGGAGGCGCTCATGATGGCCATCACGCCGGACAACCACATCCAGAACGTGAAGCTCAATGGCGGCACCGACTTCGGCTTCGCCTTCGGCGAGAAGGCGCGTTTCCGCGTGAGCGTGCTGAAGGCCAAGGGCAACTACGGCCTGGTCCTGCGCCAGATTCCGAACCAGTTGTTCGACCTGCGCAGCATCGGCATGCCCGACAAGATCAAGGAGCTGCTGTACCGGCCGCGCGGCCTCTTCCTCGTCACGGGGCCGACCGGCTCCGGCAAGTCGACGACGCTCGCGTCGATGATCAATTACATCAACGAGAACCGCGACGGCCACATCATCACGATCGAGGACCCGATCGAATATTACCATCCCCACAAGAAATGCGTCGTCACCCAGCGCGAGGTCGGTTCCGACGTGCCGAGTTTCGCCGAGGCCATCCGCCGCGCCCTGCGCCAGGACCCCGACGTGATCCTCGTGGGTGAGTTGCGCGACCTGGAGACGATCGAGGCCGCGATCTCGGCCGCCGAGACGGGCCACCTCGTGTTTGGCACACTGCACACCAACAGCGCCGCCAAGACGGTCGACCGCATTGTCGACGCCTTCCCGGCGAACATGAAGGAGATGATCCGCATGCAGCTCTCGACGTCGATCATCGCCGTCATCTCCCAGACACTCTGCAAGAAGAAGTCCGGCGGGCGCATCGCCGCCTACGAGATCATGGTCAACACCTCGTCGATCGGCTCGCTCATCCGCGACAACAAGACCTTCCGTATTCCGTCGGACATCCAGACCGGAGCGGCCCTGGGCATGATCACGCTCGACACGCACTTGATGAGCCTGGTGAACCGCGAACTGATCGATGCCGACGAGGCCCTCGAAAAATCCCAGGAGCCGAACGCCATGCGCGAAAAGCTCACGTCGATGGGCTTCAAATTGCGCGAACTATAACCTCCCTCCCGATCCGGCGGCGGGCCTGGCCGCCGGATCTCCGCCATGTACGCGGGACACGACCAGGCCATCCACGATCTGCTTGCCGAACGACGGCTGGTGGACGCCGCGGTCCTGCGGGAAACGTTCGCGTCGTGCCGGTCCGGCAGCCGGAGCTTCGCCGCGGCGCTCATCGAGCAGGGGATCGTCGGCCAACCTGATCTCCTCCGCGCCGTCGCGGCGCACCTGGAATGCGAGGTGGCGCTGGAGGTTCCGGAGACGCTGCCGCCGGATGCGATTGCGCTGCTGGACCCCGCCACCGCGCGGGCTTACGGGGTTGTTCCATTGGCGGAAGATGCCCGGGCGGTCTCGTTGCTGGCCGCGGATCCATTCAATCCGAACCTGGTCGGGGACCTGGCTTTTCTTCTCGGCCGCGAGGCGCGGCCGGTCGTGGCCGATCCCGCGCAGGTGCGGCGTCTCATCGAACGATACTATGGCGATGGAGGCCCGGCGACCGATGCATCGCTTGAGCCTGCAATTCCCGGCGTCGAAGCCGATGGGGGCGAGAGCTTGAGCGCGACCGATCTCACGCTGCTGGCCGGACAGGCCCCGGTCGTCCGGCTGGTCAACCAAGTGCTGGCGCTGGTGGTTCGTGAGCAGGCGTCGGACGTTCACTTCGAGCCCTTTGAGGACGAATTCAAGATCCGCTGTCGCATCGACGGCGCATTGGCCGACCTGCCGCCGCAGCCCCGGCGCCTCGCGCTGCCGGTCACCTCGCGCCTCAAGGTGCTCGCGAATCTCGACATCGCCGAGCGCAGGTTGCCGCAGGATGGCCGCATGAGAGTGTTGGCCGGTGGACGTTCGGTCGACCTGCGGGTGTCGACGCTCCCGACTCAGTTCGGTGAGAGCGTGGTGTTGCGCGTCCTGGACCAGGCGGCCGTGCAATTGGAGCTGGGCCAGCTCGGGATGCCTCCGGCCATCCAGGCCGGTACCGAGGAAATCCTCCGGCGGCCGGACGGCATCTTCCTGGTCACGGGTCCGACGGGTTCGGGCAAAACCACCACGCTCTACAGCTGCTTGAAAGTGCTCAACCGGATCGAGGTGAAGGTGCTGACGGTCGAGGACCCCGTCGAGTACGAGCTCGACGGGGTGATGCAGGTCCCAGTCAACCTCGCGGCGGATCTGACCTTTGCCCGGACGCTGCGAGCCTTCCTGCGCCAGGACCCGGATGTCATCATGGTAGGGGAGATCCGCGATGTAGAAACGGCGCAGGTCGCCATCCAGGCCGCGCTGACCGGCCATGTGGTGTTGTCGACGCTGCATACGAACGATGCCCCTGGTGCGGTGACGCGACTCATGGACATGGGCGTCGCGCCGATTCTGCTCGCCTCGACGCTCGAGGGAATCGTCGCCCAACGGCTGCTGCGCCGGATCTGTCCCGCCTGCCGCGCCCCCCAGGTTCCGGCGGAACATGGGCTCCGACGGCTGGGGCTCGATCGAGAGGCGCTCCGCGACCGACCTGTTCACGCCGGGCGGGGTTGCGAGTCCTGCCGTGGCACCGGCTACAAGGGGCGGCTCGGGATCTTTGAGTTCCTGCGCATAACCGACCGGCTGCGGGAACGAATTGTTCGCGGCGCGTCGCTGGCGGAATTACGCGAGGTGGCACTGGCCGACGGCATGATACCCCTGCGGGAGGCGGCAATCGCGGCGCTTCTTTCCGGAGCAACCACGCTGGATGAGGTGCTGAAACACACGTGAAGGCTATGCCACTCTTCACCTACTCAGCCATGGATGGACGCGGCCAGGTGAAATCCGGGTCGATTGAGGCGACGGACGCCCGCCAGGTTGCCGGGCTCCTGCGGGACCAGGGCCTGTATCCGACTGGCGTGGCGGCCGCCGCGACCCCCGGATCACCCACGACGGGCGGCGGAGGGTCGGCGGCGCCATCGTCAACCCGGTCCCGGCTGCGGCTTCCCTTCGTCCGGCCGGTCGGGACCAAGGAACTCGCGGTCTTTACGCGGCAATTGGCCACGCTCCTCCGTGCCGGCCTGCCCCTCGTGCGTGGGCTGGCGGTCCTTGCGCGGCAGGAGCGGAATCGGGCGTTTTGCCGGATCATCGAATCGGTGGCCGAGGCCATCAAAGCGGGCGCCACGCTTTCGGAGGCCCTCGGCCGACACCCGCGGGTTTTTGACCGGCTCGATGTCAACCTGGTCAAGGCCGGCGAAGCGAGCGGGGCGCTCGATGCCGTGCTCGACCGCCTGGCCCAATTCAAGGAGAAGAGCCTGCAACTCAACGGCCGCATCATCGCGGCGCTGGTTTATCCGGTCATCGTTCTCGCCGTGGCGCTGCTGATCCTCTCCGGCCTTCTCGTCTTTGTGGTGCCGAAGTTCGACCAGATTTTTGCCGATCTGCTGAAGGGCGCGCCGCTGCCGCCGCTCACCCGCTTTGTCATGGCCGCGAGCGATGCCGCCCGGCATCACGCCGGCGTCGCGGCGGCGCTGGGCGTGGTGCTGGGATTCGTGTGCCGGAGCGTCGGCCGGACCGCCCGCGGTGCGTTCGCGTTCGATTCGCTCAAGCTCCGGCTGCCGGTGTTTGGCGAACTGATTCTGAAGGCCGCGGTGGCCCGTTTCACCCGCACCCTCGGAACGCTCCTGGCGAGCGGCGTGCCGATCCTGCCCGCCCTGCAGATCACGCGCGAGGCGTGCGGGAATGCCCGCCTCACCCGCGCCATCACCGTCATTCACGACCGGGTCAAGGAAGGCGCCGCGGTGGCACCGACGCTCGAAGCGGCGGCGGTGTTTCCTCCCATGGTGGCGGGCATGATCGAGGTCGGCGAGCAGACGGGCCGGCTGCCGGAGATGCTCAACAAGGTGGCCGAGATCTACGAAGAGGAGGTCGACCGCGCCGTGGCCGGGCTCAGTTCACTGATCGAACCGATTCTAATTCTCTTCCTGGCGCTGGTGGTCGGCACGATCGTGATCGCGCTCTTCCTGCCCATTGTCCGGATCGTGCAAGTGCTCTCGTAAACCCGGCGCCAACGAAGGCGTCGCGCCGCGACCTCCCGGCCGGCTCCGGCGCCGGGCTCAGCCCTGGTCGCCGTCGCTGCCGATCGAGGTGGTGGCGCAGGCGTCCATCGCCTCTTCCACCAGGGCGATATCCTCGGGCGTCACGGGTTGCTTGGTGACGAAGGACATGCCGTCCTCCGTCCGGCCGAAGAAGGCAGGGGCGAGGGCGCGGCACTGGTCGCAGTCGATGCACGAGGTATCGACGTAGAACTTGCCGGCGGCGTTTTGTGGGACGCGATCAAGAAGGGTGGCCATGGACGTGTGGGATGTTTGAGGACACCAGCATAGCCCACGGCTCCGGCGGTGACTCGGCACATCTTGACGAACGCTTGTCATCTTTTGTCGCGACCGGCGTGGCCGCGGCGCGTGCGCTGGCGGTACCGGGTGGGGGCCTGGCCATACGCGGCGCCGAAGGCCCGGCTGAAGCTGTAGGGTGAATTGAAGCCGCATTGCTCGGCGACCTCCGCGACCCGCAGCGACGTCAGCCGCAGCAAGCCGCACGCCCGCTCCAGGCGCAGGCGCCGCAGGTGCCGGCCGATGCTGACGCCGCACGACGCGCGAAAGCGGGCCCGCAGGTGGCTCTGGCTGATGCCGAGGCTGCGGGCGAGCTCACGGAGGCGGAGCGGCTCCCGGCGCTGCAGGGCAAACTCGTTCACCCGCATCACCAGTCCGGCTTGCCCCCCAGCTCCCTCGCGCGCCCGGGCCGGCGCCAGCCGCACGATCCGGGCGAGCAGGAGGGCCAGCAACAGCAGCGGCAGCTCCGACATCCGCTCTTCCGTGCGATGGGCGGCGAGCAGTTGCTCCAGTGAGGCGCGGATCGATGGAGCGAGCGGGAACGGCCGATAGCGCAGGGACTGGAGCGCGTCCGCCTGCGCGAGGTCAAAGGTCACAAACAACCAGGTCAGGGCCTGCGGGCCGGCATCGATGTAGTGATGGAATTGAAAGGGGAAAACCAGCAGGCCTTCGTTCGGCCCGAGGGGGATCACATGGTCGTCGACGCAGACGGCGACCCGGCCCCGCAGGGCGAAGATCAGGACGAAGCGGTGGTGGAGTGACCGGCCGTGGCCCGGACGATTGAGTTCGGTCGTCGAGCGCCGCTGAAAACAGATGAGATTGTCCGGCAGCGGCAGCGGGCCGGGCCGGCGCCCGAACAGGGGGTGGGGCGGTCGCGGAAGCTGGGCCACGAGCGCGGCCAGGGAGTCGCGTGAGCCTTGTATCATTTCTGATAAAAACATCAGCATTTCTGCCATTGGCCGGGCGGCAGGCGAGAGTTAAAATAGCGCCTCACGTCCCGACTCATGAATGCCCTGGTCGCCCTGCCGCCCCGTCCCAGCGAGAGAGTGCGCCTCGCGGTCTACCCGGACAACGGGGAAGCGGTCCGGGCGGTGGCCGCGGACATGGCCGACCTGATCCGTCGGCGCCGCCAGGAGGGCCGCCCGGCGGTGCTGGGCCTCGCGACCGGGTCAACGCCGATCCCCCTCTACGCCGAGCTCGTGCGCCTGCACCGGGAGGAGGGACTGAGTTTCGCCAACGTCGTCACCTTCAATCTCGACGAGTATCTAGGCCTGGCCGCCGCCGATCCGCAGAGCTACCACCGATTCATGCGGCGCCACCTGGTCGATCACGTCGATCTTCCCCCGGGCCACGTGCACCTGCTCGACGGGACCGCCGTGGGTGCCGACATCGAGCGAGTGTGCCGGGAATACGAGGCAGCGATCCGGCGCGCGGACGGGATCGACCTGCAGATCCTCGGGATTGGCCGGTCCGGGCACATCGGCTTCAATGAGCCCTGCAGCTCGCCGGCCGCGCGCACGCGGCTGGTCCGGCTGCATCCCTTGACGCGCCGCCTGGCCGCGGCGGATTTTGGCGGCCTCGCCCAGACGCCAGCCTGTGCGCTGACCATGGGCACTGCGACAATTCTCGAGGCCCGGCGCATCCTGGTGCTGGCGTGGGGACGGTCCAAGGCCGAGGTGGTGCGCGCGGCGGTCGAGGGGCCGGAGACGAGACAAGTACCCGCTTCGTTTGTCCGGCGGCATCCGGATGCGCTGTTCGTGCTGGACCGTGACGCGGCATCGGCGCTGCGCCGATACCAGGGCGAAGCGGTGGCCGCGGCGGCGGCGCCAAGGCGCCGGACCAGGATCCGCGCGGCGGCCGGTCGCGTTTGGACTTGCGGAACGGGCGACAATTGACGCTCTCAGTGGGCGGCATCGTTCATGAATCGCCCCGCCAGACGCCGCCCCGCCGTCACCGCCATGTTGCTATCCGGAATGCTCCTCGTTGGGAGCCAGGGTTCGGTGCGAGCCGCGCCGGCCGAAACCGAGCTGATGCCCTATCCCGCCTCATGCCAACTCACGGCCGGGCGGCTGCCGGTCACCGCGGCTTTCCGGGTGGCGTGGACAAATTTCCAGAGTCCGCGCCTCGCGACGGCGGTCGCGCGCACGCTGCGCGCGATCGAGCTGCGGAGCGGCCTCACGCTGCCGCGGACCCCCAACGGGGAGTATGCACCGGCGGAAATTGCGCCGGCGGCCGCGCTGGTGATCGCCTGCGACGGGGCCAGCGCGCCGGTGCCCCATCTGGGTGAGGATGAGTCGTACCGGCTCGAGATCGCGTCCGCCCAGGCGCGCTTGAGCGCCCCGACCGAGCTCGGGGTGTTGCGCGGGCTCGCCACGCTGACGCAGCTCCTGCAGTCCGACGCCACCGGATGGTTCCTGCCCGCCGCGATGATTGCGGATCAACCGCGATTCCCCTGGCGCGGCCTGATGATCGATGTTTGCCGGCACTGGCAGCCGCGGGAGGTGATCGAGCGCAATCTCGACGGCATGGCACTCGTGAAACTCAACGTGCTGCATCTGCACCTCACGGAGGACCAGGGCTTCCGCATCGAGAGCAAGCGATACCCGCGCCTGCAGGAGCGGGGCTCGGACGGGCATTACTTCACGCAGGAAGAAATGCGCGGGATAATCGCGTACGCCGCGGCGCGCGGCATCCGCGTCGTGCCGGAGTTCGACATGCCGGGTCATGCGACCAGCTGGGTCACCGCCTACCCTGAACTGGCGAGCGCCCCCGGGCCATATGCAATCGAACGCAAATGGGGCGTGTTCAATCCCGTGCTCGATCCGACCAATGAGGCCATGTACCAGTTGCTCGATGGTTTCCTCGGGGAAATGGCGGATTTGTTTCCCGACGAGTACCTGCATATTGGCGGCGACGAAAACAACGGCGTCCAATGGAATGCCAATCCGCACATCCAGGCCTTCATCCGCGAGCACCAGCTGAAGGACAACGCCGGGCTGCACGCCTGGTTCAACGGGCGGGTGCAGCCGATGCTCGCCCGCCACGGAAAGAAGCTCGTCGGCTGGGACGAAATCCTGCATCCCGACCTGCCCGCCGGCAGCGTGGTTCACTCGTGGCGGGGCCCCGACGGGATTGCGGCCGCGACGCGACGCGGCTTCCCCACGATCCTTTCGAACGGCTATTACATCGACCTGTGCGAGTCGACGGCGAAACACTACCTGAATGATCCGCTGCCTCCCGGCAACTCCCTTACCGCCGAGCAGCGTCGACTGGTGCTCGGCGGCGAGGCCACGATGTGGGCCGAGTGGGTGACGCCCGAGACCATCGACTCCCGCATCTGGCCGCGCACCGCCGCGATCGCGGAACGGTTGTGGTCGCCGGGTGAATTGCGCGACGTTCCCGACATGTATCGCCGGCTGGAGGTCGTCAGCCGCCGCCTGGAGGAGGCCGGCATGCGGCATGAAAGCTACCTCGGTCCGGCCCTGCGCCGGCTGGCAGGCGATGCCGCCACGGCCGCCGACTTGGCGGCGTTGCGCACTTTCGTCGACGTGACCGAGCCGGTGAAAGGCTACAAGCGGGCCCAGCACCAGCCGCACGCGACCCAGTTCACGCCGCTGACCGGCCTGGTGGACTGCGCCCGCCCGGACAGCGCTGCGGCGCGCGAGTTCGCGGAGATGGTCGACGCGATCGTCGGGGACCAGCCCGCGCCCGGTGTATGCCCGGCGCTCGCGACGCTGCTCGAGGGCTGGCGCGACGCCGCGAGCCATTTGTTGGCGCGACTGCCCGAGCTCTCGCCGCGGCTGGCCGAAGCAGAGCCGGTGCTCAAGGCTTGGCGCGACGCGGCGGCGGCCGGACTGGTTGCATGCGAGTCGCGGCAGCACGGCAAGGTCCCGGACGATCCCCGGATCGGCGCGGCCATCACCGCAGCCGGCCAGGCGCACGCGGCGGTGGAATTGCCGATTGTCGCGGCGCTGTCCCGTCTGGCCGGCACCGGAAAATAGTTCAACGCGGATCGCACCTCCATGATGGACACCGCCAAAGTCGCCCCGGCCCCGGTCCATTCCGCCGGCCGGATCGTCTCGATCAGCATCATCGGCGCCCTGTTCTTCATCTTCGGGTTCGTCACCTGGCTGAACGGAACCCTGATCCCGTTCCTCAAGCTCGCCTGCGACCTGCAGACGGATGCCCAGGCGTTGCTCGTGACCTTTGCCTTCTACATGGCGTATTTCTGCCTCGCGCTGCCGTCAGCGGCGATCCTGCGGCGCACCGGATTCAAGCGCGGCATGTCGCTGGGCCTGGCGATCATGGGCGTCGGCGCGCTCGTGTTCCTGCCGGCGGCATTGGCCCGGAGCTTCACGCTTTTCCTCGGCGGGCTGTTCGTGCAGGGGATGGGCTTGGCGCTGCTGCAGACGGCATCGAATCCCTATATTTCGGTGCTCGGGTCGATTGAGAGCGCGGCCAGCCGGATCAGCATCATGGGCATCTGCAACAAGGTCGCGGGCGCGCTGAGCCCGGTGATCCTCGGGGCGATCGTGCTCAAGGGGGCCAGCGAGACCGAGGCGCGGATCCGGGGCGCGGCGACGGCCGCCGAGCGCATCCAGCTGCTGCAGGAGCTCTCGCATCGCGTGATCGCGCCCTACGCCGGCATGGCGCTGGTGCTTTTCCTGTTGGCGCTCGTGATCGTTTTCTCGCCGTTGCCGGTAGTGGAACCCGACCTGGAGGGGCATGAGGACGCCAGCGGCGACCGCAGCCGCACGAGCATCTGGCAATTCCCGCACCTGCTGCTCGGCGTCGTCTGCATCTTTGTTTACGTCGGGGTCGAGGTGATGGCGGGCGACGTGATCGGCCCGTACGCCCGGTCGCTGGGACTCAGCTTGGATTACACGAAAAATCTCACCGCCTACACCCTCTGGTCGATGGTGGCGGGCTACACGATCGGTGTCTTCATGATCCCGCGCCACCTGCGCCAGGAAACCGCCCTGAAGCTGTCGGCGCTCACCGGCATGGCGCTCGCGGTGGCCGGGTTTCTGAGCGCGGGCAAAACGGCGGTGGCCCTGGTGGCGCTGCTGGGCTTTGCGAACTCGCTGATGTGGCCGGCCATCTTTCCGCTGGCCATCGACGGGCTGGGGCGGTTCACGAAGACCGGTTCGGCGCTCTTGATCATGGGCATCGCTGGCGGCGCCATCGTGCCGCAGATCTACGGCCGTCTGGCGTTGGTCGTGGGCACACCGGCTGCGTTTCTCGCCTGCACACTGCCGTGCTACATCTACATCCTTTATTACGCGGTCAGGGGCCACCGGGTCGGTCGACCGGCGCGAGGCTGAGGCGTTTGGGGTGGTCGCCGCGGAACGGTTGGGGCCGGCCGCCAAAAATTGGGTAGACGGAGCCATTGTCCGCGCACGGACGGGCCGGCACTCACTCCCGGTCGCATGCCGCTATCACACGCCACCGTGATTTCGCTTGGCCCGGGCGGGACCGCCGTGGGCGTGTTCCGCCGGCAGGCGGACGAGCTCGTGCTCGAGGATTTCGCCGTGGAGCCCGACCCGATCGCCGGCGGGAAAACCGAGCGTACGCTCGACGACACCGCGGCGTCGCTCGCGCGGCTTCGCCGGCGAACCACGGTACGGGGCGAGGTGACGCTGGTGGCGCCACCGCAGGTGACGCTCATCAAGATGCTCCAGGCGCCGCCAGTGGGCGTCGGGCGCCGCGAAGACATCGTTCGCTTCGAGGCCGGCCTGGGAATCCCCGGCGACCCAGCCGGCATCGTGTCGGGCTATGTTGAGGCGGGCGCGCGCGGCTCCCTTCCCGAGGTCATGCTCGCGGCGGCAAAGCTCGCCGACGTCGAAGCATTGTGCGCGGCGGCCGAGGCGGCTGGGTTCGCCCCCCATGGCGTGGTGCCGGCGCCGGTCGCGACGCTCGCCGCGTATCGGCACGTTTTTCCGGCGTGCTCCCGGACGACGCTGCTGCTCAACGTGGGAATACGCTCCACGACGCTCCTGGTGGTGGAAGCGCAGGGTTTCTTCGCGCGGATCATTCCCCTCGGAGTTCTTGGCCTTCAGGGCGAGATGACCGGCGCATCGACCGGCATCTCGGAAGGGCTGAATGCGGTCGCCATAGACGCGAATGCGAACCTGGCCCGGCTGGTGCAGGAGACTACGCGCACGCTGTTGCACCTCAGCCGGCAGGGAGCGGCGAGCACACCGGCGGGCATGCTCGTGATGGGTTATGGCGCGGGTGTCCCGGGGCTGGTGCGTTCGCTCGGGATCCATCTCAACCTTCCAAGCGAGCGGCTCGTGGTGCACGAATCTCTCCAGATCGCTGCGGCCGCCCGGAACGGTGCCAGCGGAGACCCGCCCATGCTGGCTGAACTCACGGGCGCCGCCTGCCTGCGTCTGCTGCCGGGCCAACCGGAGATCAACTTGCTGCCGCCGCGGCGAAGCCAGGAGTGGCGGTCTCGGCGTCGGCAGCCTTGGCTGATCGGAACCGGCCTGCTGATCGTCGTCGCGCTCTTGCCGCCGATCATCCACTGTCGTGCGGTGGCGGCCGAAGCCACGCGAAAGGCTGCGGCCATCGAACGCGCCGTGGCGCCGGTGCGTGCGCGGGATGCCCATATTAGTGTTGCCATCGGCGAACTCGCGCGCGCCGAGGCACAATTGGCGGGCCTGCAGGAGGCATGGGATCGCCGCGGGCGCTGGGTGGAATTCCTGGCGGACCTGCAGGGTCGACTGAGTGGCGTCGGGGACGTCTGGCTCGATCGGTTGCGGTTGGTTCCCGGGGTCGGGGCTGCGCCGCAAAAGGTGCGCCTCACCGGCCGGATGCTGGACCGGAATCATCCGCTGGGGACGGTGGGCCCGGAGTCGATTGCGCGGGTGAAGGCGCTGATCGCCAGCATGCACGAGTCGCCGTTCGTTGTCGGCGTGGAGGGGGAGCGCTTCGATCGCAGCCAACCGGGCGTGCTGACCTTCGACTTTGTACTCGTCGCAGACCCGCGGCGGCCGCTCTGACACATGAAGCTGCACCAGAGCATTATCGCTGCGGTGCTCGGGGCGTTGCTGGCTTCGGCCGGACTCGAAGCGTGGATTTGGTGCCACGCCGGACGCGCGGCACGACGGGCGCTCGCGAAGCTGGATGCGACGAGGGCGGAGCGCGACCGGCTCGGGCGGCAATCGCCAGCGCCGACCGCAGAGTATGAGGAGGCCGTGCACGACCGGATCGAGGCCGTTCGTGGCATGCTGGCCGGGCTGCGGGCCGAACTGGCGGCGACCGACCAGGTGACGCCCGCCTCCGTCCCGGCAAAGCCGGTGGATGCCTACTTCGAGATCGCGGCCTTTGTCGAACGGACCCGGACGGAAGCCGCGGAGGCCGGGGTCACGGCGCGGGCGGGTGAGCGATTTGGCTTTGCCGCACATGCCAGCGCGGGTCCGCGCCCGGAGCTGGTCGAGGCGGTGGGCCGGCAACGCGCCGAGATCGAGCAATTGATCGAAACGCTTCTCGCCTCGCAACCTCGGGCACTGCTCGCGGTGCAGCGGGAACGTCCTCTGACGGATGCCGAACGATCGCAGCGCAAGCAACCGGACGGACCGGCCGCCGCGCAATCATCGATCGCACGGGGCCGCGAGGACGAGACCGCGGTCGCAGACTTTTTTGACTTCGATCCCGTCCAGTCAATACGAAGGCGCGGCCTCATCGATACCGATGCCTTCCGCCTGGAATTCACGGGTCCGACGACAAGTTTGCGGAGTTTTTTGAATCGGCTCGCGACGTCGCGCTGGCCCGTGGTGGTGCGGAACGTCGAGGTCGAGCCGGTCAGCAGCGAGAATCGAAGCTCCTCGCGGCCCGAAGTCGCCTCGAGCGGCCCGGTGCCATTGGTGACAGGCATTCTTTCACGCTTCACCGTTGTGGTCGAAGTACTGGTGATCCCGCGGCGGGAGGCGGCCGCAGAATCATGATCCGCTGGCGTCAAATCCCGGGAGCGAAGCTCGTGTGCGCCGGCGCGGCGGCGGCGTTGATGGCAAGCATTGGCTGGACCTGGCGCCAGGCGCCGCAGTTGCGCCGACTGAGGTCCATGCCCGTCGGGATCCGGTTCAGTGCGGAGCGCGCAGCCCCAGTGCAGCCAAGGAAGAACGAAGCGGGACCGCCGGTCTGGACCGAGCCCGTGCCAGCCGCGGATGGCTGGACCTACGATGTCTTCACGCCGCCGGAGGTCTATTACGATGCGGCCAGCCAACGATTCTCCGTCGGGCCACCCGCGAAACGCGGGAAGTCCGAACCGGCGATCGGCCTCGAGTTGCTGGCGATCAAACCTGAGCCGTACCGGCTGCAATTGGCGGGCTATGTTGGCGTGCCCGGCGAATATGTGGGCGCCTTCGTCACCCCGAATCGTCCGGGGAGCATTCTGGCGCGGCCGGGCCATCGATTTGCGGGCCTCGGGCTGATATTGCGGAGTCTGGAGTTGAGTCGCGCGCCTGCGCCCGGTCTCGAGCCTGGCGTCGAGGCCGTGGTGCACGACGAGATTTCCGGGATTGACGTGACACTGGAAAGTCGGGTCCGCAAGTTCACCGATTCGCCGATGGCGGTGGTGAGGGTTTCGTCCGGGGACCCAGGCCTCCGTGAACTGCGCACGGGGGACACGATTGGGTCCGCCGCCGCTGCCTATCGCATCGAACGCATCCAGTTCGATCCGCCGGAGGTGCTCGTAAGCCAGCAGCTGCCCGGTCGAGCCGAGCCCGAAATGCATGTGCTGCATCCTTCCGCGGGCATCGATGAACAAATCAGCCTAAGCGGTGACCGGCTGGCCGTGGGTAGGCCGGGCGCGGCGATGGCATCCGTCGCCAAGTAAGCACCTCAGGCCGATGCACGCTTTCCACTGCTCCCGGCTTCTCGCTGCGCTGGCTTTCATGGCTGCCCGATGGGGATCCGCCACGGCAGCGCCCCCGGTTGAACCCGCTCCGGTGCCGTCGCCGTCGGCGCCGGTCGCCGAAGCGCGGGATCATGATCGCACCCAGGCGAGCACGCGAATGCTCGAACAGGTGGAGCACGCGTGGCGTGATCCGCGGGGGGCGGCGATCGCGGAGGAACCCCAGGGCGAGGCGGCTGAGCGCTCGGCGTTGGCCGAGAAGCTCGAGCGGATCGTGCTGCCGAATGTCAATTTCAGCGGCTTGGAGATCAGCCGCGTCGTTGCCACGCTGGGCGCGATCTCCGAGGAGTTCGACCCGGCCGGCCCGGGGCCGAAGGGCGTCAATATCGTCCTGGTCGACGCCACCAACGCGAATCCCCTGGTGAACCTGACGCTGCACAACCTGTCGCTCAAGCGCGTGCTCGATTTCGTCACGGACGCGGTCGGTTACCAGTACGAGGTGCAGGCGGATGCGGTGGTGGTGCGACCGTCCGGCGGGACCGTCGCGCTGGAGACGCAGTTCTTCCCCGTTTCGCGCGCGACGGTGTTGCGGCTGACGGGGAGGGGAAGCCCGGGAGCAGCCGCCGCCGGCGTCGCGGATCCGCTCGCGGGCGGCGGCGCGGCGGCACCCGGCCCGCAGGTCGAGCGCGAAGGCCTGGCCATCCGCAACTTTCTCCAACTCGCGGGCGTCGGCTTCGACGCGGTGCCCGGCAGCACGCTGGCGTTTGACGGCTCGCAGCTGATTGTCACGCAGACCCCGCGCCAGTTGGAGCGCATCCGGAACATCCTGCGGCGTTATCGCGAGTCCCGGCAGGTCGAGATCGAGGCCAAGTTCATGGAGGTGCAGCAGGGCGCGTTGGACGAATTCGGCGTGCAATGGAGCGCCGGCAAAAAGGTCACGCAGCACAGTGGCGCGTCGCGCAGCGACTATGCGACCAGCAACCGGTCCCTCGGTGACGCATTCACGGGCAACAGCAGCGGCGCGCGCGGCGCCATCATCCGGCCGGGCACGGAAACGCTCAACCCCGACGGCACGTTGTCGACGTCGGGGGAGATCGACCTGCCGATCGTGGACAATCCGCCGCCCATACCGGGCACGAACAACGTCGGCCTGGCGGCGAATCCGCTGGCGACCATCACGGGTATCCTCGGCGAATTCGACGTGAATGCGGTGGTGCGCGCTCTGTCGCAGAAGGCCGGCACGGAGCTTCTCAGCGCGCCCAGGCTGACCGTCCTTTCGGGCAACCCGGCGACGATCACCGTCGCGCAGGAGCTCAGGTATCCGCAATCCTTCGGACAGGTGCAAAGCCAGGTCGGAACCGGCAACGCGAGCGGCGGCGGCTCGGCGGGAGTGGCGATCACCGCCGGCACGCCGCAGGAGTTCACGACGCGCAACGTCGGGGTGGAACTGAAAGTCACGCCCACGGTGGAGGAGGACGATCGCAGCATCAGCCTCGACCTGAATCCCAAGGTCACGGAGTTCGAGGGCTTCGTCGAGTATGGCGGCCAGAGCGTGGCCGTTTCCGGCGGCACCACCGTCACCGTGCCCTCCGGCTTTTTCCAGCCGATCTTCGCCGTGCGCGAGGTAAGCACGAAGGTGACGATCTGGGACGGGGCCACGCTGGTCATGGGCGGGCTCACCCGCGAGGACGTGAAGAAGGTGAGCGACAAGGTGCCCGTGCTCGGGAGCATTCCGGGCCTCGGCCGGCTCTTTCGCAGTCACGGCGAGAGCACGCAAAAACGAAATTTGCTGATCTTTGTCACGGCGCATCTGGTAAATCCCGGCGGGGGCTTGAGGCGGCACCCTCGGTCCACGACTCTTCCGCGCAGCGCGCCAGCGGGGCCGGAGGCCGATGCCGGCGACGAACCGGCGAAAAACGGCGGGTGAGGCGCGATTTTCGGCGCTGCGACCCGGCAAGGGTAACGAATATTTAACGTGTGCTCCCTTGGCCGCGAGGCATTCGCCGACACGGTCTGCCTCCAGTTCGCGATGGCTACCCGAACCAACCACACCTCCCGGCCGAAACTGGCGATCATTGAGCACAGCCGCGTCAAGGCGGAGCTGCTCGGGGGCTTTCTCACGAGTCGCCGGAACTTTGAGGTGGTGGCGGTGGCGAAGGACGCGGTGGCCGGGCAGGAGATGATCGGTTGCGTCAACCCGGACCTCGTGGTCGCGGCGTTGGTCATGCCCGATTTCTACGCCACCGGCATGATCGCCGGGCTGCGCGAGGCGACCGCGGCGCCGATCATCGGGACGATCACCCACTGCAACGAGTACCTGGCTTATGCGCTTACGCAGGTCCGTTGCCACGGCATCTATTGGGATGCGGTCGACGGGTTGGACGAGTTGCTGCGGATCGTCGACCGGGTGCGCCTCGGCCAGCCGGCGATCTCGGCCTCGCTGCTCCGGGAGCAGGCGGCCTGGCGCCGGAACCCGAACTATTTTCCCAAGATGCTTTCGCGCCGGGAACAGGACGTGCTGATCTGCATTTCCCGGGCGCTGACGAACGACGAGATCGGCCGGCAGCTGAACATTTCACCGGGGACCGTCCAGTCGCATCGCAAGATGATCATGGAAAAGATGGGATTTCACGGGACGCCGAAGCTCATCGACTACGCGATGCGCGCCGGATTCCGGCATGCGCCGCTGCCCTGTGTGCCGTTGTCGGCGACAGAGCCGGACGGAAGCCGCCTCGAAATGGCGCAGGTGATGGCGGTTTGAGTCGGCTCGGCGCGGCCGCGCGATGCCGCAGGACAGGCCGCCGGCGGGTTCACGCCGGAGCGGGTTCCGCGAAACTCGCGCGGCGGGGGCGTGGCACAAAAAATCTTGTTGGACCTGGTGCGCCGACGGCTCAAGGTAAGGCTTTCATTCACCTTACCCCATGAACTTACCTCGCCTTGTCAGCTGTCTCGTTGCATCCGCCATCCTGTCGCTCGCCGCGCGGGCCGATTTCCATGATCACATCGGCATCCAGACCTGGAGCCTCAAGGACCTGACCAAGGCCAAGGGATTCACCGCGTCACTCGACCAGATCAAGGCCTGGGGCATCCCCGAGATCGAAGGCAGCGTCGCGACTCCGGGCATGACGGCCGAACAGGTGCGCGCCGAGATCGAGAAGCGCGGACTGCAGATCCCGTCCGCCCACGTGGGTTACGAGGACATCACCAAGAACCTCGATGCCATGGTGCAGAATGCCAAGACCCTCGGCCTCAAATACGCGATCTGCCCGTGGATCCCGCACGACGACAAGACCGGCATCACGGCCGCCCAGATTGAACAGGCGGTGAAGGATTTCAACCGGGCGGGCGCGGCCTTCCGGGCGGTGGGCGTGAAGTTCGGCTATCACCCGCACGGCTACGAGTCGCTGCCGGGTTCAAAGCCGGGCACGACGATGCTCGACGACCTCATCGCCGGATGCGATCCGGCGAACGTCTGCTTTGAGATGGATGTCTTCTGGACGGTTCACGGTGGCTGGGATCCCGTGACGATGCTGAAGAAATATTCCGGCCGCTGGATGGGACTTCACGTCAAGGACATCAGGAAAGGCGCGCCGACGGGATTCCACACCGGCCATGCGCCGGTGGGGGACAACGTCGCCGTCGGCACCGGCGCCATTGATTGGAAGGACGTCATCGGCACCGCGGAAAAGACGGGCGTCACTTATTATATCATCGAGGACGAGACCTCCGACCCGCTGAAGAACGTCCCGATCACGCTGGCCTATCTCAAGGACCTGAAAATCTAACCCCCGGGAGACTCCACGCGTGCCTGTAATCTCCCCCGGCGAGGTCAAGGCGACCTACGATGTGATTGTCGTCGGCTCCGGCGCGGCCGGCGGCCAGACAGCTTACACCCTGACGATGGAAGGGGCCAAGGTCCTCATGCTCGAGGCCGGCCGCTATTATGATCCGGTGACGGAGACACCCATGTTCCAGACGAATGGGCAGGCGCCGCTCCGTGGCTCCGGCACCCCGGACAAGCCGTTCGGTTTCCACGACGCGACCGTCGATGGCGGCTGGCAGGTTCCGGGCGAGCCTTACACGCAAAGTTCGGACGACCCGGAGAAGCAATTCGAGTGGTGGCGGGCGCGCATGCTGGGCGGCCGCACGAACCACTGGGGCCGGATCTCCCTGCGCAATGGGCCGTACGATTTCAAGCCGCGCAGCCGGGACGGTCTCGGCTTCGACTGGCCATTCGGCTACGACGACATCGCGCCGTATTACGACAAGGTGGAGATGTTGATCGGTGTCTACGGCAACAACGACGGCTTTGAAAACACGCCGGACTCGCCCGCGGGCATCCTCCAGCCACCGCCGGCCGCGCGTGCCAGCGAGCAGTACGCCGCCAAGCACATGCGAGCGCTGGGCGTGCCGGTTCTCGCCATTCACCGGGCGGTGCTCACGCAACGGCAGGACCCCGAGATCCTGCCCAAGAAGATTCACCCGCACAACCCGAAGGCCCAGCGCGTCCTGGCCAAGGCGATGAGCGAGCGCGCGGCCTGTTTCTGGGCCACACCCTGCGGGCGCGGCTGCGCCATCCGGGCAAACTACCAGTCGACCACGGTCCACCTCCCGCCAGCCTTGGGCACCGGCAACCTCGACATCGTGGCCAATGCGATGGTGCGTGAAGTCACACTCGATGCCAAGGGTCGCGCCGATGGGGTCGTCTACATCGACAAGAAGACGGGGACCGAATGCCGGGCGAAGGCTCGGGTCGTGGTGCTGGCGGCCAGCGGCATGGAGACCGTGCGGATCCTTCTCAACTCCAAGTCGGCCAGCTTCCCGCAAGGCCTGGCGAACAGCAGCGGGTTGGTCGGCCGCTACATCATGGACACCGTAGGGGCCAGCCGCAGCGGACAGATCCCGGCGCTCGAGGGCCTGCCGCCGCACAACGAGGACGGCGCCGGCGGCGGTCACGTATATTCACCCTGGTGGCTGTACAAAGAGGCGGAAAAACTGGGTTTCGCCCGGGGCTATCATATCGAGTTTGGCGGCGGCCGCGGCATGCCCGGCATGTGGACGGGCGCCGGACTCGAGCGCTTCACGCGGGGGAGCTACGGTCGGAAGTTGAAGGAGGATGCCCGCCGCTACTTCGGTACCTTCATGTATTACGCCGGCCGGGGCGAAATGATTCCCAACGAGGGATCGTTCTGCGAACTCGACCCGGTGGTGAAGGACAAGTACGGCATCCCCGTGCTTCGTTTCACCTGGCAGTGGTCCGAGCACGAACTGCGACAGGCGCGGCACATGGAGACGACCTTCGACGCGATCATCGAGGCGATGGGCGGCAAGGTCCTCGGCAAGGAACGGAAGTATTCCGACCGCCCAGGAATCTCCAAGGGTGGGGAGATCATCCATGAAGTTGGCGGGGCTATCATGGGGACCGATCCCAGGAAGTCCGTGACGAACCAGTGGTGCCAGACCTGGGACGTGCCCAACCTGTATCTGACCGACGGGGCTCCCTTCGTCGGCAATGCGGACAAGAACCCGACGCTCACCATCATGGCCCTGGCCTGGCGTGCCAGCGACCACATCCTGGAAGAGATGAAGAAAGGGAGCCTCTGACCATGAACCTGCCGAATACCCCGCGACTTGACCGCCGGACCGCCCTGAAATGGTTGCTCACGGCCACCGCGGCCGTCGCCATCGCCGATCGCCGCCTGTTCGCCGCGCCCGGGACCGCGACGACGCCGGCGGGCAAGGGCTACGGCACCGACCCGGCGCTCAACAAGGAGTACCAGCCCGGCGAACTTTGGCCGCTGACGATGACCGACGCGCAACGGCGCACGGCCACCGCGCTTTGTGCCGTCATCATCCCCGCCGAGGGCACCGTCCCGAGCGCGGCCGACCTGCATGTCCAGGACTTCATCGACGAATGGATCAGCTCGCCTTACCCCGACCAGGTGAATGATCGGAAGACCATCATCGACGGTCTGGCCTGGATCGACGAGGAATCGCGGAAGCGTTTCGGCAAGGACTTCGCCAGTCTTGAGGTGAAGGAGGCCGGGGTGATTTGCGACGATATCTGCCACTTGCCGGATGCGCGCCCGGAGTTGAAACAAGGGGCGAAGTTCTTCGCGAAATTTCGCGACCTGACCACGAGCGGATTCTACACGACGCCCGAGGGCATGAAGGACATCGGCTATGTCGGCAACATGCCGCTGCCCGAGTTCAAGGGTCCGCCGCGCGAGGTGCTCGCGAAGCTCGGGCTGGCCTGAGGCCGGCGAATATCAAACGCGTCGGGCTTGCGCCCACGCCCTCGACCCGCTACACGGGCAGGCGTTTGTTTTGAAAACCCTACTCCGCCAGACCGGGCCCCAGCCGCACGCGGCGGAGTGAGCCCCCAGTTTCGCCCAGTCAAACAACCACACACCCCATACCCCATGCATCCGTCCCGATTGTTTCGCGCCAGTTGTGTAGCCTTGATCGTCACCGCCATGAGCTTCATCCTTCGCGGTGGCGCCACGGGCGATTGGATCACGCAGTTCAAACTGACCAATGAGCAAGCCGGCTGGGTGAATGGCACGGCGTTCTGGGGCTTCACCCTGGCCATGATGTTCGGTGGGCCGCTGGTCGACGCGCTCGGCTTCAAGCGCATCCTGGGCATCGCGTTCGTTGGGCACCTCATCGGCATCGTCCTGACTATTTTTGCCTGGGATTTCTGGAGCCTCTTCTTCGGCACGCTGTGCTTCGGCATCGCCAATGGCTCGGTCGAGGCGGCCTGCAATCCGCTGGTCGCGACGCTTTACCCGAAGGACCAGACGACCAAGCTGAATCATTTCCACGTGTGGTTCCCGGGCGGCCAGGTGATCGGGGGCCTGCTCGCTTACGCGCTCGGAGCGGCGGGTTTTGGCTGGAAGGTGCAGTTTGCCACCATGCTGCTACCGCTCCTGGCCTATCTCATCATGTTCATGGGCCAGCAGTATCCCCAGACGGAGCGCGTGCAGCGCGGCGAGTCGACGGGATCGATGTTCGCGGCCTGTCTCTCCCCAGGTTTCATTCTCATGGTGCTTTGCATGTTCCTGACTGCGTCCACCGAACTGGGATCCGGCCAATGGATCCCGAACATCCTGTCCCACGCAGGCGTGTCCGGCATCCTGGTTCTCGTCTGGATCACCGGGCTGATGGCGATCGGACGGCTGTTCGCCGGCGTCTTCGTCCACCGGCTGTCGCCGATCGGCATGCTCATCGCCAGTTCGATCCTCAGCGCCCTCGGCTTGTACTGGATGGCGCATGCGAGCGGCACGATGCTGTTCGCGGCGGCGACGGTCTTTGCCTTTGGCGTCTGCTTCTTCTGGCCGACGATGGTCGGCTACGTCGCGGAGAACTATCCGAAGACGGGCGCCCTCGGCCTCGCGATCATCGGCGGCGCCGGCATGCTCAGCGTGAGTTTTGTGCTGCCGATCATCGGGCGCTGGTATGATGCCGGCATTGCGGCGCGCACTCCCGCGGGTGCGACGCCCGCAGGCGATGCGCTGGCGGCAATCCAAGCGGCGGCCGGGCTAGACGCACTCGGTAAGATTGCGGTCCTGCCGGTCGTGCTCACGGTCGTGTTCATCCTCATCGCCGTCTTCAAGAAGAAGCCGAGCGCCGCCGCCGCACACTAAGCCGCGGCGGGAGTAGAAAGGATCAGGCTATCGCCTCCGATTTCTTGTTACTGGCCACTTCGCCCTTAATACTTCGCCCCCATGCCCCGTTCCATCACGCTCTTCACCGGCCAATGGGCCGACCTGCCACTCGCCAAGCTCGCACCGCTCGCCAAGCGGATGGGCTATGACGGCCTCGAACTCGCCTGCTGGGGCGATCACTTCGACGTCGATGCCGCCGCCACCTCCGACAAGTACCTCAAGGAGAAGTGGGAGGTGCTCAAGGACAACGGCCTGACTTGCTTCGCCGTGTCGAGCCACCTCGTCGGCCAGGCCGTCTGCGACCTGATCGACGAGCGGCACAAGGCGATCCTGCCGCCCGACGTCTGGGGCGACGGTGAACCGGAGGCCGTGCGCAAGCGGGCGGCGAAGAAGCTGGCGCTCACGGCCAGGGCGGCGCGGCGGTTCTTTGACGCGAAGCCCGGCAACAAGGACAAAAAGGGTCCCGTGGTGGTGAATGGGTTCACCGGATCCTCGATCTGGCATTCGATCTATGCGTTCCCGCCGACCTCGCAGGATTACTGGGAGAAGGGCTTCCAGGACTTCGCGAAGCGCTTCGGGCCGATCCTGGAGGAGTTTGAAAAGCAGAACGCCAACTTCGGACTCGAGGTCCACCCGACGGAGATCGCCTTCGATATCGCCAGCGCCGAGCGGGCGGTCGCCGCCGTGAAGGGGCACAAGCGTTTCGGATTCAACTACGATCCCTCGCACCTGGGTTACCAGGGGGTCGATTACGTGAAGTTCATCCGCGTCTTCGGCCGACGCATCTTCCATGCCCACATGAAGGACGTGTGGTGGGGCCACGGCGACGGTTCGGTCGGCGTGTTTGGCGGCCATGCCAGCTTTGGCGACGCGCGCCGCTACTGGGATTTCCGATCGGTGGGCCGGGGCGACATCAACTTCGAGGAGATAATTGTGGCCTTGAACGACGTCGGTTACGCGGGGCCGCTTTCGGTGGAGTGGGAGGACATCCGCATGGACCGCGAGCACGGAGCCACGGAGTCGTGCGCCTTCCTGCGCAAGCTCGACTTCGCCCGCAGCGCCATCGCCTTCGACGCGGCGTTCGACAAGGAGAATCAATGAGGGAGGAGGGAGTAGCGGGTAGCGAGCATCGGCGCGGTTTTCTGCTCGCTACACACTGCCCGCCGCTCGCTACCTTAGTTGCATGAGCATCAAGATTGGCATCATCGGGGCCGGTGGCATGGCCAACTATCACATTCCCGGTTTCCGGCAGGCCGGGGCCGAGGTCGTCGCCCTTTGCGATGTGAGCGAGGTGGCGGCACGCCGGGCCGCGGACAAGCATGGGATCGCCAAAATCTTCACTGAGGTGGCCGAGCTTCTGCGCTCGCCGGGACTCGACGCCGTGTCCGTCATCGTGCCGAACAAGTTCCACGCGCCGCTGGCGCTGCAGGCACTGGCCGCCGGCAAGCATGTCTTTTGCGAGAAACCGCCCGCGATCAACGCGAACGAAATGGCCGCCATGCTGGCCGCCGCTCGCCAGGCCAAGCGCACGTTGATGTTCAATTTCAACAATCGGGCCCGGCCCGAGAGCTATGCGATGATGGACTTCATCAAGGCCGGGCGCGTCGGCACGATCAACACCTGCCAGGCCAAGTGGATCCGCCGCGCGGGCATCCCGGGTTTCGGCGGCTGGTTTACGACCAAGGCGCTGTCGGGTGGTGGGCCGCTGATCGACCTCCTCCACATGGTCGACCTTGGGCTGTACTTCATGGGCAACCCGGAGCCGGCGCACGTGCTGGCGAGGACCTATCAGGACCACATCACGGACAAATCGTTCAAGGGCCCCTGGGGCATCCCGGATGTCGCCAACGGGGTCACGGACGTCGAGTCGGCGGCGCACGGCTTCGTGACCTTCAAGAGCGGGCAGGCGATGTCGTTCCAGGTCTCCTGGGCGGAGATGAACCTTCGCGAGGAGGTCTCGGTGACCTTCCAGGGCGTTGCGGCGGGCGGGCTGATCCGGCGCCTGTTCGGCGTCGATGGCATCGATTCGACCGCGATCGACAGTTGCGAACTCTATACCCAGGACCACGGCCGCACGGTCAACCAGACCGTGCTGGTGCCGCCGGATGAAACGATGGGGCGCGTACGCTCCGCGATGAACTTCGTGCGCGCGGTGGAGGGCACCGAGCCGCCGCTCAACACGCCGGAACAGGCGCTCGCCCTCATGAAGATCATTGATGGCGCCTACCAGTCGGCCGCCACGGGCCGTCCGGTGACCTTCTGAAGCCGCCTGATAATTTTTCGCCATGAAACTCAATCGCAAGCTACGCATGGGAATGGTGGGCGGGGGCCGCGGGGCCTTCATCGGCGCGGTGCACCGCATGGCCGCGCGCCTCGACGGCGAGATGGAACTCGTCGCCGGCTGTTTCTCCGCCGATCCCGCCAAATCAAAGGCCTCGGGCCAGGACTTCTTCCTCGATCCATCCCGCGTGTATGCGACCTACCAGGAGATGGTGCGCGCCGAGGCGGCGCTGCCCGCGGATCGTCGCATCGACTTCGTGTCGATCGTGACCCGCAACAACACGCACTTCGCGGTCGCGAAGGCCTTCCTCGAGGCCGGCATCCACGTCATCTGCGACAAGCCGCTGTGCTTCACGCTCAAGGAGGGTCGAAAGCTGCGCGAGATTGTGCGCCGGACCGGCTGCGTGTTTGCGCTGACGCACAACTACACCGGTTACCCGATGGTGAAGGAGGCGCGCGACTGGGTGCGTTCGGGGCGGCTGGGCCGCATCCTCAAGGTGGTGGCCGAGTATCCGCAGGGCTACGCGATCTCGGCGCTCGAAACCGCGTCGGACGGCAAGATCTCCAACTGGCGCATGGACCCGAACGTGGCGGGTGTTTCCAACTGCATGGGCGACATCGGCACGCACGCGCACAATCTGGTGCGCTACGTCACCGGCCTCGAGATCGCGGAAGTGTGCGCCGAACTGTCGACCTTTATCCCGGGCCGGCCGCTCGATGACGACGGCAACTGTCTCATCCGGTTCGACAGCGGCGCCAAGGGCATCATCTATGCCTCGCAGGTTTCCAGCGGCGAGGAGAACAATCTGAACATCCGGGTGTTCGGCACCAAGGGCTCGCTCCAGTGGTTCCAGGAGAACCCGAACGAACTCTATTTCAAAAAAGCCGATGCGCCGACGCAGATCCACCGCCGCGGCAACGGTTACCTGGGCGCCGCCGCCCAGGCGGTCACGCGGACGCCGTTCGCGCACCCGGAGGGTTTCATCGAGGCGTTTGCCAATGTCTACCGGGCGGCCGGCGCGGCCATCGCCGACGCGGTCGAGGGAAGGAAAGCGCCGAAGTCGGGTTACGATTTTCCGACGGTGGACGACGGCGTCGCCGGGCTGGCCTTCATCGAATCGGTGGTGAAGAGCTCGAAGCAGGGTGCCAGGTGGGTGAAGTTTCCGCGGATCTGAAGGACGGCGAAATAGATTTACCCGGGGCGGGTTTCCGCTTCGCTCCCCGCCATGGCGAAATGGCTGCTGGTTGATGGCTACAACATGGCCTTTCGGGCCTTCTACGGGATGCCCGAACTGACCCGCTCCGATGGATTCCCGACCGGGGCGTTGCACGGGTGGATCAAGACGTTGTGGCGCCTGCAGGATCAGGAAAAGCCCGACGCCATGCTCGTCTTCTTCGACCTGGGCGGCGCGCAGGACCGCCTGGCGCTGCATCCGGAATACAAGGCGCACCGCAAGGAGACACCCGAGCCCCTCGAGCGGCAGGTGCCCGTCATCAAGGAAATCACCCGGGCCATGGGACTGGTCGGCGTGGAACTGGACGGAGTCGAATCGGACGACCTGGTGGCGTCCCAAGCCCGCGCCCTGGCCAATGCCGGGCACGACGTGCTGATCGTCAGCGCCGACAAGGATTTCGCGCAGTGTGTCGATGACCGCATCAAGATCCTGCTGCCGCCGCCGACCGCCAACCCCAAGCTGGGCTGGCGCGTGCTCGATGCCGCCGGCGTGAGGGAGAAATTCGGCGTGCCGCCGGCGCAGATCGCGGGGTACCTCGCCCTCATCGGCGACACCTCGGATAACATTCCCGGCGCGGACGGGGTGGGCCCGAAGACGGCGGCCAAGTGGTTTCAGGAATACGGCAGCCTCGAGGCCATCATCGCCCATGCGGGTGAGCTCAAGCCCGAGCGATTTCGCGAACCGGTGGCGCGACTGGCGGAGCGGCTCCGGCTCAACCTGCGTCTGACCACGCTGCGCACCGAGTCACCGCTCCCGCACGTGGCGCCGAGCGAACCGGCCACGGGAAAGCTCTTCCAGCTCCTCGAGGCGATGGAAATGAAATCAAGCCTGGCCGACGCGCGGAAGCGTTACACCCGACAGGCCGAAATGTTCTAGGCGCGAGGGACCGCGGCAAAAGCTTGCCAAGGCCGATGGGTCGCGGAGAATGCCGCCAACCCTCACCCCGCCATGGATAAAGCCGAAATGATGAAGAAGATCGTCGCGAAGGTCGGCAAGGACAAGGCCATCGATCTCGTGATACAGGCTTACAACACCGAGCTGCTCAGCACGATGTTGAACCGCATGGAGGAAGGGCGTTCGAAGATGATCGGCCAGTACAAGCGGCGCGATCACCTCGAGGACGCGCTGCACCGGGTGCTCGACGTCTGCGAGCTGGCGGGCTAGGGCAGCGATCCACGCGCCCGACGAATCAGGCCGCGGGCGGCTCGAAGATGTAGCCGATCCCGTGGACGGTCTTGAAGCAGGCGAGCGAGATGCCGTTCTTTTCGAACGCGGCGCGGACCTTGACGATGTACTGGTCGAGCGAGCGGCTGCGAATGTCGGCGTGGATGCCCCAGACCGAGTGGATGAGTTCCTTGCGGGTGATCACCACGCCCACGTGCGTGCTGAGGTAGGCGAGGATGCCGAGTTCCTTGCGGCCGATCTTGTGGGTGTTGCCGTTGGGGAACAGGACCTCGAGGCGGTCGGGTTGCACCTCGGCGCCGAGAAACTTGAAGGGCGTGTCGATCGTGCGGACGTTCTTCGTCACGTTGAAGTCGGCCTGGCCCTCGCTCCGCCGCAGGACGGCATTGATGCGCGCGACCAATTCGGGATAGCTGAAGGGCTTCGTGACGTAATCGTCACCGCCCATGTTCAGGCCCCGGATCTTGTCCTCCTCCATCGTGCTCCCGGTGAGGAAAATTGTCGGGACGTTGATGTCCTGCTGCTTCAATTCGCGAAGCAGATCGAAGCCGGAGGTGTCGGGGAGGTTGAGATCGAGCAGCAGGAGGTTGGCAAAATTGTGCTGCAGGAAGCGCAGGGCCGGAGAGGAGCGATTGTATCCCTGCACATTCATGCCGGCATTTTCGAGGTGCTGGCTGATCAATTTCAGCAGCTCCTCCTCGTCTTCGACGACCACGATCAACGGGCGGGGTTCAGCACACATGATAAGATGGAGTGGGGGCAGCTCGCTTTTTACAATTAACGGCCGCCTTGTCAAAGACTAGTTGCAGGTGATGCAGGCGGCTGCGGCCGAGAGATTTCTTGTCATTGGGTGGCGGCGGAAGTTCGCTGCCGGCATGAAAGTGACGCTTGGGCTTCTTCAGCACGCCTGTTCGGACGACCCGGCCGCCAACCTGAAAAAGACGCTGGGCCTGGCGGAAAAGGCTGCCCGCCGGGGCGCGAAGATCATCTGCACCCAGGAGCTCTTCCGCTCCCAGTATTTTTGCCAGTCCGAGGACCACGAAAGCTTCAAGCTGGCTGAGCCGATACCCGGCCCAAGCACCAAGGCTTTCCAGCGGTTGGCGCGGAAACACCAGGTCGTGGTGATCGCATCCCTGTTCGAAAAGCGCGCCGGCGGCCTCTACCACAACACGGCCGTGATCATCGATGCCGACGGAAAACTTTTGGGCCGGTATCGAAAGATGCACATTCCCGACGATCCGCTCTACTACGAGAAATTTTACTTCACGCCGGGCGACACGGGTTTTCGCGCCTGGCAAACCCGCTACGGAAAGATCGGCGTGTTGATCTGCTGGGACCAGTGGTACCCGGAGGGTGCGCGCCTGACCGCGCTGCAGGGCGCGGAAATTCTCTTCTATCCGACGGCGATCGGCTGGCACCCCGGCGAGAAAAGGCTCCAGGGTGCGAAGCAGCACGGCGCCTGGGAGGTGATCCAGCGGGCGCATGGCGTCGCCAACGGCTGCTACGTGGCGGTGACGAACCGCGTCGGCCGCGAGCGGCCGGCCGGCGGTGACGGCATCGAGTTCTGGGGGCAGAGTTTCGTCGCCGGCACCAGCGGTGAAATCGTGGCGAAGGCGAGCGTTGGCCGCGAAGAAATCCTGCTCGTGCCGGTCGATCTGGGTCAGGTGGACGTGACCCGCACGCATTGGCCGTTCCTGCGCGACCGGCGCATTGACGCATACGGCGAGATCACCAAGCGTTACATCGATTGATGGCAGCGGCAACTGGCGCCCAGCGCCGGGCCGTCGAGTTCAACGGCCCCTACCACCAACCCAACTTGTCCGACTCCCGCCAATCACCCGCCGACCTGGGCTACAGGATGCCGGCTGAGTGGGAACCCCAGGCAGCGGTCTGGCTTTCCTGGCCGCATAATCGCGCCACCTGGCCGGGACAGTTTCGCCCGATCCCGAGCGTCTTTGCCGGGATTGTCGCGCAGATCAGCAGGTTTGAAGAGGTGCGAATCAACTGCGCGCGGGCATTGCAGCCGCGGGCCCGCCGCTTGTGCGCCGCCGCCGGAGGCGACCTGCGGCGCGTGTCGTTCTACGACCACGCGACGGACGACGCCTGGTGCCGCGACCACGGGCCCCTTTTTGTGAAGCACCGCGGCACCGGCAAGGTGGCGGTGACCGACTGGACCTTCAACAAATGGGGCGGAAAATATCCGCCCTGGGACCAGGACAACGCCATCCCCGGCCGCATCGCCCGGAGCCTGAAGATGCGCCGGTTTGTGAATCCGATGGTGCTCGAAGGCGGCTCGATTGACGTCAACGGCCGCGGCCTGTTGCTGACGACCAAGCAGTGCCTGCTCCACCCGAACCGCAACCCAGGGCTCAGCCAGGCGGAGATCGAGGCGAACCTCCGCGAGTTCCTCGGCATCCGCAAGGTCCTTTGGCTCGGGGAGGGGATCGCCGGGGACGACACCGACGGTCACGTCGACGACATCACCCGGTTCTTCAAACCTGCCGGCGTGGTGACCGCGGTGGAACCGAACCGGCGCGACGTGAACTATCGTCCGCTCGCGGCGAACCTGGAACGGTTGCGCGGCTTCCGTACGCCCGGCGGCGGCGCGCTGGAGATCGCCCGGCTGCCGATGCCGGAGCCATTCGGCTTTCGCGGCCGGCGCGTGCCGGCCAGCTATGCGAATTTTCTCGTGATCAACGGCGCCGTGCTCGTCCCCCAGTTCCGCCAGCCGCGTCGAGATGCGGCGGCCCGCGGCATTCTCGGCGATTGCTTCCCGGGGCGGGAAATCGTAGCCATCGACTGCTATCACCTGGTCTGGGGCTTGGGCACGCTGCATTGCCTTTCGCAACAACAGCCCGCTTGAGCGGTCAGAGCCCGTTCCCAAAATGAAAATCTCCCTTCTGTTGGCTGGCTGGACCCTCGCCGTTCTCGGCGGCTGTGAATCCGTTTCCTCCCGTGTGCAGGAACACTTCACGGCGGTTGAGCCGCACGCGCAGGTATATCCGCAGCCGCGCAAGGTCGTGTTTGCGGCGGCCCAGAAGGCAGTGAAGAACGTCGGCCTGCAACTCGGCCGCAGTTCGATCGCCAAAGGCACGATCGAAGGCTACGCCGACATTCGCGCCGCGAACAGCACCGACGACGCCCGCCAGACCACGATCAGGCTCAAGCTCAGCGAGGCGGACGATGGCGGCACCCGCGTGGAATTGCTCGTCTACGAGCAGACCGAGGGTGGATTTCCCGGCGGCGTGAGCGAAAAGCCGTTGCGCGAGCACAGCCTGTACGATTTGTATTTTGCTGCGCTGCAACAGCTATTAAGCGAATCCGCCGCTGACCGGCAGCCGGGGAATTCCTGATTTTTCTCTTGCCGGGGGAAGGGTGATCAGGGACTTTGGCCCCCTTTCGCGACGTTCTTAGGTCAAGCCGGTGTTGTCGCGACGCTCCAACCGGCTTGAAAGTCTGTTCAACCCTCAACCAACGGATCCCTTAGGGGTCCGCGCCGAAAGGCGGGCGCCGTGGAGCACGCGCTCCGACCTTTCGACCCAAGTCATCATGAGTTCGTTAATGCAAGAACTGCTCGCGCAGAGTTCCTTCGACAAGCTGAAGGAAGGTTCCATCGTCCCGGGCGTCATCACGGAAATCCGCGCCAACGAGGTCGTCGTCGATATCGGCGGCAAGGCCGAGGGCGTGATTCCCGCCAACGAGTTCGCCGACCTCGGCGAGCTGCAGATTGGCTCCACCATCGAGGTCATCCTCGAGAAGCTCGAGGACAAGGAGGGCAACCCGATCCTCTCCTACGAGCAGGCGCAGCAGAAAAAGAATTGGGAGAACATCCTGCAGAAGTGCCAGGAAGGCGCCATCGTGGCCGGCCGCGTCAAGGCCAAGGTCAAGGGCGGCCTCATCGTTTCGATCGGCGTGGACTCGTTCCTGCCGGCCTCCCACATCGACATCCAGCCGCCCAAGAATCTCGACCAGTACGTCGGCCAGACCTACGACTTCAAGGTTCTCAAGATCAACCACGAGCGGCAGAACATCGTGCTTTCCCGCCGCGAGCTGATCGAGGAGCAGCGCATCAACAAGCGCCGCGACCTGCTGGAGAAGCTCCAACCCGGCCAGATCCGCAAGGGCGTCGTCAAGAACATCACCGACTTCGGCGCGTTCATCGACCTCGACGGCATGGACGGCCTGCTGCACATCACCGACATGAGCTGGGGCCGCATCGGCCACCCGTCCGAGATGCTGAAGCAGGGCGAGGAGATCGAGGTGATGATCATCGACATCAACCGCGAAAAGGAACGCGTTTCGCTCGGCCTGAAGCAGACCAAGAACAACCCGTGGGACAACATCGACCACAAATTCCCGGTCGGCTCCAAAATCCACGGCAAGGTCGTCAATCTCGTCCCGTACGGCGCGTTCATCGAACTCGAGCCGGGCGTCGAGGGCCTCGTCCACATCACCGAGATGTCCTGGACCAAGCGCATCAGCAAACCGTCCGAACTGCTCAAGGTCGGCCAGGAGCTCGATGCGGTTGTCCTCGGCATCCAGAAGGAGGAGCAGAAGATTTCGCTCGGCCTCCGCCAACTCGAGCCGAACCCGTGGGACATGGTCCGCCACAACTACCCGGTGGGCGCCCGCGTGCGCGGCAAGGTGCGCAACATGACCACCTACGGCGCCTTCGTCGAACTCGAGGAAGGCATCGACGGCATGGTGCACGTTTCCGACATGTCCTGGACCCGCAAGATCAACCACCCGTCGGAGATGCTCAAGAAGGGCGACGAGGTGGACGCGATCGTCCTCGACGTCGATCCGCAGCAGCAGCGCATCAGCCTCGGCATGAAACAGCTCTCCACCGACCCGTGGAGCGACATCGACAGCTACTTCCGCATCGGCGACGTCGTCCCGGGCGTGATCTCGAAGATCACGACCTTCGGCGCCTTCGTCGAGCTGAAGGACGGCATCGACGGTCTCGTGCACATCTCGCAGATCCAGGAGGACCGCGTCGACAAGGTGAAGGACGTGCTCAAGCCCGGCCAGGAAGTCACCGCCCGGGTGATCAAGATCGACCGCGAACAGCGTCGGATTGGTCTCTCGATCAAGGCGGCCAACTACTCGGCCGAGCAGCTCGCGCAGGAGACGGCGACCTACGACCAGTTCTCCAAGAGCTCGGGCTCCGGCACGGACATGACCAACCTCGGTGACATCTTCGACGAGGCGTCGAAGAAGGAATAAATCGACCGGGCTTTCAGCTCCCACATTCAGGCCAAGGCGTCCCGCCCCCGCGGGGCGCCTTTTTGTTTTGGCCCGCAGCGCAGGGCGTTTCCGTAAGCATACTTAATCGCCGCCAGTAGCCGGGCAGGGAATTGGCGGAGGGCGACGCAACCCCTGATTCCGCTCGTGGTAGGCGCGGGGAAATGTGTTATAAGCTGGTTCAGCTAGTCACGGACGGGCCATGTCAACTTGGGCAATATCCAGCGTTACGCGCCGGGCGAAACACCGCTCGTGGGGAATTCTGTTCCTCCTGCTATTGGCCGGGTCGGCGCCGGTAAAGGGGGACGAGCCGGTCGCGACGCCGCCGGCGTCCGGTCGGATGGTCACCAGCTTCCAGCAGATATGGTCCATGTCCCCGGGCGAAGCGGCGCGACGACACCGGCTGCGCCTGGAGTTTCTGGTCTTCTATTACGACCCGCTTTGGGGCGTGATGTGGGGTCGGGCCGGAGATGAGGACAGCTACCTTTCCATCGGTACGCACCCGTTTCCGATCACTTCCGGCCAGCTCATCCTCGTCGAGGGATACATCCGTGCGTCGGGACTCACGGTGGAGGAACCCAAGGTGACGTTGCTAAAGGAATCAATGCCCCTGGAACCGGTGGACACCAAGGGCGCGGTGAACGACAGCAGCCGGCTCACCAAGCGATATGTGTCGATGGAAGGGGTGGTGGATCAACAACGGCCGCGCGACGCCAACCACCTCGAACTGGACCTGATCGCCGAGGGTTATCCGGTGTCCGTGCAGCTGCTGGTCAAGAGTGCGGAGGACATCCCGCCGCTCACGGGCACGACGGTACGGGCGCGCGGCGTCTATTTCGCGCGGCCCGAAGGGACGGGCTCCCCGCGCATCGAGTTGTGGGTCCAGGATATTCGGGACATCGAGATAACGGGCCAGCTTGCCACTGAACAGGCCTTCCTGCGGCCGTTCACCAAGATCCGGGATCTCGCCAAGCTCGCGTCGGCCACCGAGGTGCGGATCGCCGGTCAAACCCAACGACAGGACCCGGGCCGGTCGCTGACCGTGGCCGACGAGACGGGTGCGATTACGGTTCCGACGGCGCAGCGCTTTCCCATGGCACCGGGGAGTCCGGTCGAGGTGATCGCGGAGACGGTCCGCAGCGGCGATCAGATCGGTCTCGCCAAGGCGCTGTATCGACCGGCGTTGGATTCGATCTCGACGCTCCCTGAGCTGTTGAATGCTCCCGACACGCGAAAAAATCGGATGCATCGCGTGGAGGCGCGGTTCACGGTCTATTACTATGACCCCGAATGGCGGGTCATGTGGGGACGTTGGGACGACACCGACACCTTCCTGGGGCTCGATAATTTTTCCGCGGAGCTGAAGCCGGGTCAGAAGGTCCTCATCCGCGGCACCGCGATACCCGGCCAGGGCCTGATGATCCACGGACCGGCCATCACGGTTCAGGGCGAGGAGCCAACGACACACTATGCCGATACCCGCGGCCGGGTGGCACAGACCGAGACCTTCGACCGTCACCCCGTCAAGGTGGAGGGGTACATCGACCGTCAAGTGGCGTCCGACAGCCACCATCTGGAGCTCAGCCTGATCGCCGAAGGCCGCCTGGTCACGGTGTGGGTCCTTAACCGGGCCGGCTTGCCGGCTAACCTGCAGGACAAGCTGATCGAGGCCCGCGGCGTTTATTCCGCGACCATCGATCCGATGGGCGGGCCGCCCAAGATCGAACTTTGGGTGCCGGATCTTTCCGGGATCGAAACCAAGGGCGACCTGGGTTCCGATGCCCGATTCAATCGGAGCGCCACGCCGGTCGAAGACCTCGCGAAGGTCGCGCCCGACCAGTTGGTCCGCATCGAGGGGATCGTGCGCCTGCAACAACCCGGGAGGTCTTTGATCGTACGCGACTCCACGGGCCAGGTCCGTGTGCTCACGGTCCAGAACCAGCCATTGCCCTTGGGGGCGCGGGTCGAGGCCATCGGCTATGCCCGACGCGAGGGCGAGGACTGGGTCCTGCATACCGCCCTCTACCGACCGGCGCGCGGGCCGGCGCCTGTCCCCGGGCCTGCCGGCCACACCGTGTTGCGCTTGGCCGAACAGGTGCGGGAATTGTCGCCCGACGAGGCGGCGCAAGGTCAGCCGGTTCAACTCAGCGGCATCATCACGTGGGCGAGTCGCGAGGCGGACTTCTTTTTCATGAATGATACCAGCGGCGGAGTTTGCGTCGTCCAGCCGCCGCAGCGTTCGGACAAGGTCATGATTGGAGTGAAGGTTACCGTCACCGGCGTCTCGGCCCCCGGCAAGTTCACCCCGCTGGTGCTCGCCAATGAGCTCAATCCGACAGCCCGCCTGGACCTGCCGGAGCCGAAGCAGATCACACTGGAGCAGGCGTTGACGGGCATAGAGGACGCCCAATGGATCTCGCTGCGCGGCTATGTGCGTGACGTGCAACACGACGGCGCCTGGGGCCGGCTGGCCATCACCACCTCCGCCGGGGAATTCACCGGCCTGCTCACCTGGAGTAATTCCCTGGCCGGACTTCGCGGGTCCGTCGTGCGGGTCAATGGTGTCTGCAGTGTCCTGACCAACGCCAAACGGCAGCTGACTGGCATCCAAGTCTGGATTCCCTCCCTCCAGCATGTGGCAATCGAGGAGCCGGCGCCCGCTGATCCATTTGCGATTCCGGAACGTTCCCTGGCCAGCCTCCGCCAGTACAATTCCGGCCCGGCCCTGAACCGCCTGGTGCGGGTGGCGGGCACGGTCGTGCACCAGGTGGCTGGGGAGGTGCTGCACATCCAGGACGGCACCGAGGGCCTGATGGTGCTCAGCCACCAGCCAACGACCCTGATGCCGGGCGACCGGGTCGAGGTGGTCGGTCTGCCCGGTTGGGAAGGCAGCCGCGTGGTCCTCCGTGAGGCGGTCTTCCGCCGGCTGGCGAGCGGACCGCAGCCGGTGCCCGTCAACATCGCCAGAGTCGAACCGGTCAACGTCGAACTCGACGGCCGCCTCGCCAGCATCGAGGCGCGCCTGCTCGACCCAGGCGCTCGCGGACGCAGCGACCGGCTCGTGCTGCAAGCGAACGGCGTGATTTTCGAGGGCTTGCTTGACCGGCGGAGTTTTGGCGCCGACGAAGCGTGGGCCGCGGGCAGCGAAGTGCGGTTGACCGGCCTCTACAGCGTCGATTTCGACGAATACAAGCGGCCGCACGCCGTACGGTTCCTGCTCCGCTCCCCGGCGGACGTCGTGGTCCTGCGCCGCCCGCCTTGGCTGACCTTGGGCCGGGCGTTCTCCGCGATCGGCATCCTGCTGGCGGGTTGGGTGCTCGGCTTCGCCTGGGTGGTGGCCCTGCGCCGGCGCGTGTTCCGCCAAACCGCCCAGATCCGCGAACAGCTCGAAAACGAAAAGGCGGCCCGTCTGGAAGCCGCCCTGGTCCGCGCTTCCAAGCTCGAGTCGCTTGGCGTGCTGGCGGGCGGCATCGCCCACGATTTCAACAACCTGCTGACGGTGGTGATGGGCAACCTGTCGCTGGCGAAGATGGACCAGCGAATGGAAGCCGAGACGCGGGAGTGCCTGCAACAAAGCGAACAGGCTGCGTTGCGGGCGCGCGAACTCACGCAACAGCTGATCACGTTTGCCAAGGGTGGCGAGCCGGTCCGGACGGTGACGGATCTCACCGGGGTGGTGCGCGAAGCGGCCCTTTTCGCGCTGCATGGGGCCAAGGCGCGGTGCGAATTTGAATTTTCGCCCGGTGTATGGGCGGCGGACGTCGACCGCGGCCAGATCGGGCAGGTCGTGCAGAACCTCGTCCTCAACGCCACGCATGCCATGCCGCTGGGCGGCGTGATCCGGCTGGCCCTCACCAACGAACAGCTGGAGACCGGGGCGAAGCCCGCCCTCGCCACCGGCCGGTACGTGCGCCTCTCGATCGCCGACCAGGGCAGTGGCATCGCGCCCGAACACCTGCCGCGGATCTTCGAGCCTTATTTCACGACGAAGGCGAAGGGCAGCGGGCTGGGACTCGCGACGGTCTACTCCATCATCAAGCGGCATGACGGTCACGTGGAGGTCCAGTCGAAGCCCCGGGAAGGCACGCGCTTCGACATCTGGCTGCCGGCGGCTAACGGCCAGGCGTCGGAAGAAGAGACCCGCACGGCGCCGGTAACCGTCAAGGAGGCCCGCGTGCTGTTCATGGACGATGAGACCTCCATCCGGACGCTCGCCGGTTCCATTTTCAAACGCATGGGGATCGATTTCACCGCGGTGGCTGATGGCGACGCGGCGCTGCGCGAGTACCGGTCGGCCCGGGCGGCTGGCCGGCCCTATAGCCTGGTCATGCTGGACCTAACGGTACCGGGGGCCATGGGTGGAGCGGAAGCGATGGAAAAACTCCGGCAGATTGACCCGGACGTCCGCGCCGTGGTCTCGAGCGGTTATTCCAACGATCCGGTGATGGCGAACTACCGCGCCCACGGATTTCGCGCGCGGGTGACAAAGCCATACGACATCGGCGAGTTTACCGGGACCCTGAACCGGTTGCTGACGGGATCGAATCCGCCGACGCCTGCGTCGGGAGCGTGATTCCGAGTCGGCACGCTGCCCGGCTTGGCTGGATAACGGGAAGCAGTGTCAGGGAATCGCCAACTCAACGGCCGCCCCGTCGTATTGAACCGTGCGGCCCGCCGGCATCTCGAAATTGAAGCCGACCGGGTTTTTCGGGTCGATCACCACGACGTGGAAGGTGCGCTTGGCCGGCATTCCGGCGAAGCTGCCCTCGCGGGCGCCGATCGACAGCATTCGTGCGGCGTCATGCCACTGCAGCTCGATCCGTGCGCTGGCGCCTTTCTCGTAGGCGTAGCTCACACCGTCATCCTCATACAGGCTGAAGCTGCCGTCGGCGCCGGCGTAGACGAACAAAGTGATTGGGTCGGCGGGCTTCTCCTGCGCGTACTGCAACTCGGGGCCGAACGGGACGATCGAACCGGCGCGGACGTAGAGCGGCAGCGAGTCGAAGGGTGCGGCGGCATCGATGGTTCTTCCGCCCTCGTTGAAGGCGCCCGTCCAGAAATCATACCAGCCCGCAGCCGGCAGGTAGACCGGACGGCTGCGCTGCTGGTAGGCCGTGACCGGGTTGACGAGAAAAGCCGGACCAAACAGGAATTCGTCTTTGGCCTCCCGCGCGGTTGCGTCGTCGCGGAAATCCATCACCAGCGGGCGCAGGAAAGTGGCGCCGTCGCGCGTCACGGCGCCGGCCACCGAATAGACATACGGGAGCAGGCGGTAGCGCAGGCGGTCGAACTTCAGCTGCGTCTGATAGGCGGGATCGGCGTCGCCGCCAAATTGCCACATTTCCCGGAACGGGAATTCACCGTGAACGCGGAGTAGGGGCACGAACGTGCCAAATTGAAACCAGCGGGTGTTCAGTTCGCGCCATTCGGCGACATCCGCGGGCTTGGGATTCTTCTGGTTGAAGCGATGTGGGACGGAGAACCCGCCGATATCCATCGTCCAATAAGGCAGGCCCGAAAGGCTGAAGCCGAGCCCGGCGGCGATCTGCTTGCGGAATGCCGTCCACGTCGACGACGTGTCGCCGGACCAATTGGCTCCGGCGTAGCGTTGCTGGCCGGCAAAGGCGGAGCGCGTGAGGTTGAGGACACGCTGTCCCGGCGCGGCGGCCCGCTGGCCCTCATAGATGGTGGCGCTGTTGTAGAGCGGATAGGCATTCAACATCCGCGCGCCGGAACCCAGCGCGGTCGGATTGGTGTAGTCGCGCTGGCCGTCAAGGGTCGGGGTGGGGCGCAAATCGGGTTCGGTCGCGTCCATCCACCAGGCGTCGATGCCCCGGCGAAATAATTGCGCCTCGATCTGCGACCAGAACAGCTTGCCGCCGGCGGCGTTGAAGGCGTCGTAGAACGTGTAGGGCTCGTCGAGCCAGTCCTTGGTGCCTTCCTTGAGGTTGCGCTCGAAGAGGTATCCTCCCTGGTGCATGGCCTCGAAATTGGCGGTGCCCGGGTAGAACTTTCCCCAGACCGAGATCATCAGGTGCGCATGCGCCGCATGGATGGCGCGAATCCAGGCATCGGGATCGGGAAAGCGAGTGGGGTCGAACTGATGCGAACCCCATTTGCCCTCGGGCCAGTAGCGCCAGTCCTGGACGATATTGTCGAAGGGAATGCCCCGGCGGCGGAATTCATGCACGACATCGAGGCTCTGCTGCGCCGTCTCATATCGCTGCCGCGATTGCCAGAGGCCGAACGCCCATGCCGGCATCAGCGGGGCTGCGCCGGTGAGCTGGCGGTAGCCGGCGATCACCTTCGCCAGGTCAGGACCGTAGACGTAATAGTAGTCGATGCCGTCGCCGACTTCCGACCAGAGCGAGGTCGCGGTGTCGTGGGCGGGCGTCTTCCAACGGAACTGCATCGTCGGCATGCCGTCGTCGGCTGACCACTCGATCTTGATCCGGTAGTGCCGGCCGGCTTCCAGCGGGAGATGCGCGACCTCGAACCAGGGCAGCCAGCCCTGGCGCCAGTGATCCATGACCAGCCGGTCGTCGACCCAAACCTTGATGCCCGAGTTCGAAAACGCCTCGAGCGTGTGGACCCCCGCTTCGCTTGAGACGAACGACCCTTGCCAGCGTACCGAAAACGGGCCGGTTTCCGGCAAGGCGGCATTGATGGCGGGGTTGGGTTTCGCCGTTCCGTTGGCTGTGAGGATGTCGATCTTGGCGTCGACCTGTTTCGCGACGGAATGGGTGAAGTCGGCATCGGCGAAGTACTCGGCGCTCAGGCCGCCGGGCCTGCCGTCCTGATCGAAAAGCTGTCCGGGCGGAATGTTCTCCGTCGTGCGCAAATCCCCGAAGCGGCTGAAAGAACTGTTATCCCAGAGAATCCCATAGCCGCGGGATGACACCAGGAACGGCACCACCGCCGTGCCGTTGTGCTGCCACAGGTCGAGGTCGTAGCCCTTGAGGTTCAGGGCGCCGAGCTGGTTGTTGCCCAGGCCATAGAGAGCCTCGTCGGGCGTCGAGAGCCAGGCCTGGCGCACGTGCCAAGTCTTCTCGCCTTGGACCTCGGCCGGCTGCAGGAAGCGCGAACCCGGCGCCTCGGCGAGGACCTCATGCCCGGCGGCATCGAGAAAACTCGCATCGCCGGTGGCTAGATCGACCCGGACCTGGAGCCTGGCCGTCTTGATCGTGGCGAATTTGTCGCCGGTCTCGAGCTGCCAAGCCGGCACCGCACCCGCGCGCGGGACCAGCATAAAACCGGTTTGGTCGAAGGTCTTTCGGTCGGCAGCAAATGCAACCCGCACGATCGAGTCCGTCCGGACCTCGACCTTCTGGCTCAAGCCGTCCCGGTCGATGACGATGCCGTCGGCGAGCTTTTCGAGCTTGGGCGCCGCGGCGAGGGTGGAAGCGAGGAGCAGGAAGGCAATCGAGCGCGTGGCGCGCCAGGTGGATCGGGAAGGCAAGGGAAGCATGGGCGGAAGGGGTAACCTGAACGATTCATCGGATCGCGGCTCTTTTGCCAAGGGCGATCTCATGCGACACGGGTGTCCCCTGTTGGCCACCGGACAAAAAGAAGGCGCCGACCCTCGCCGGGCCGGCGCCTCAGATGGGAATCGTCCTTAGTGGGCCGCGGCCGGTTGCCGGGCGATGTATTCGCGAATCACCGCGGCACGCTGGTCCGCAAGGGTCTCCTGCTCGACCTCGTCGGCCGTGCGCTGCTTGTTATGATGGTGCATCTGCTTGCGCAGGTGCGACAGCGCCAGGTACTCGAGCTGGCGGATCCGTTCCCGGGTGACGTTGAATTTCTTGCCGACCTCCTCGAGCGTCAGCTCCTTGTGGCCCTCGAGACCGAACCGCATCTTGATGATGCTCGATTCGCGCGGGTCGAGGGAGTTGACCATGGCGCTGAGGTCCTCACGGAGATTCTTTTCGCCCAGGCCGTTGTCCGGGCTGATGGCATTGTCGTCGCCGACCAAGTCGCCGAGGGTGGCCGAGTCGTCGTCCTCGCCCACGGGGGCATCGAGGGACGCCGGCCGGACACTGACGGTCTTGAGCAGCGCGACCTTGGCGGTCGGAATCTGCAGTTCCGCCGCGATCTCCTCGTTCTCCGGCTCCCGGCCAAGTTCCTCGGTCAGGCGGGCGATGGTCTTGCGCATGCGCGAGATCTTGTCGACCAGGTGCACCGGCAGACGGATCGTCTTGGATTGGTTGGCCAGGGCGCGCTTCATGCACTGCTTGATCCACCAAGCGGCATACGTGGAGAGCTTGCCGCCCTTCGCCGGGTCGAAGCGCTCGACGGCCTTGATGAGGCCGAGGTTGCCTTCGGAAATCAGGTCCATGAGCGGCAACCCCATCTGCGCGTAGTCATAGGCGATCTTCACCACCAGGCGCAGGTTCGCCTTGATCATGTGATCACGGGCGGACTTGTCGCCCCGCTTGATCCGGGCGGCCAGCTTGATTTCCTCCTCGATGGTCAGGAGGGGAGTCTGCCGAATTTCGTTGAGGTAAAGCTGCAGGTTCGAACGTTCGTCGCGCCGGTCAACCGGGTCGGCGACATCGAAGCGGGACGTGGCGGCAGTCGTGACGTCGGGTCGCAACGTGAGCCCGACATCGGGCGACGGAATCGAAACTTGAGGGGCCGGAGGAACCGCGGCTGGTTCGACTGTTGCCGGCGTGGAGCGGGTAGTCTTTTTGCGGTGTGGCATAACTTGTGTTCCAGGAATAAGGTTGGGCTTAAGAGTCACCCAAACCTCCTTGCATATTAGATGCCGAAGGCCGGGTTGAAATTCCCCGACTTCATGTACTGACAACAGATACGCGGATCTGTGCCGGCTGGACGCTAGCTCCGGAGCTTTTCGGCCAGGGAAATCGCTTTAAACAGGGCCGTCGCCTTGTTGATTGTCTCCTGGTATTCCGCGGCCGGCACCGAATCGGCCACGATGCCCGCACCGGCCTGCACGTGGACCTTGCCGTCCTTAATCAGCGCTGTCCTGAGAGTTATGCACGAATCAAGGTTGCCGTCATAACTGAAATAACCGAGCGCTCCAGCGTAGGTCCCCCTCTGGGTACCTTCCTTTTCGGCGATGAGCTGCATGGCCCTGATCTTGGGTGCCCCGCTGACGGTCCCGGCGGGAAAAGTGGCGCGCATGAGGTCAAAGGCGGATCGTTCTGGCGCAAGTTGTCCCTCCACCTGCGACACTATGTGCATCACATGGGAGTAGCGCTCGACGACCATGAATTCGGGCACTTTGACGGAGCCGAAGGCGCAGACCCGTCCGACATCGTTGCGGGCGAGGTCGACGAGCATGAGATGCTCGGCCCGCTCCTTGGTGTCGGCGAGCAGCTCCTTCTCGAGGGCCAGGTCCTCGGCCGCGGTCTTGCCCCGCGGGCGAGTGCCGGCAATCGGCCGGATTTCCACCTTGCGCCCGGTCAGCCGGACGTGCACCTCGGGCGACGCGCCGACCAGGGCGAAGCCGCCCGTATCCAGCAGGAACATGTACGGCGACGGATTCACGGTGCGCAGGGTGCGATAGAGATCGAGCGGGTCCTGGGCGAACTCCCGGCTGAAGCGTTGCGACAAGACGATCTGGAAGATGTCGCCCGCGCGGATGAATTCCTTCGTGTCCTCGACCATCTTTTCGAAGGCGGGGCGCGTGAAATTTCCCGGCGGCACCGCGACCGGGCCCGCCTCGCCCAAGGCGGCCGGGCCCATGGGCAACGGCTGGCCCAACGCCTCCTGCAGACGCTTGAGCTCGGCGCACGCCGCGACGTAAGCCGCGCCGGCAGCCGCGTCGCCGCCGTCCCGCACGTGGGCATTGACGATCAGCCGCATGGTCTGGTGCGCCCGGTCGAAGGCGACGATCGAGTCGCACAGCATGAACCACATCATCGGTACGGCGAGTCCGTCGTGTGCGGCCAGCGGCACCGTCTTCTCAACGCTGTGGATGAACTCGTAGCCGAGATAGCCGACCGCGCCGCCGGTGAATGGAGGCAGGCCGGGCACGGCGACCGGCCGGTACCCCGCCAGCTCCCGCTGCAGGGCCGCCAACGGATCCGGGTCACCCGGCTGCGCGGAGAACACCTTGCGCGGATTACAGCCGATGAAGCTGAAGCGGGAAACGTTTTCGCCGCCCTCGACCGACTCGAGCAGGAAAGCCGGGCCCGATCCGCGCAGTTTCGCGAAGGCGGACACCGGCGTCTCGAGATCGGCCAGCAGGTCGGCCCGGACGGGGACGACGTTGCCCAGCCTGCTCAGGCGCAGGAACTCCTCGCGGGTGGGAGATACTTCCATGACTACTCGACGGTCACCGATTTGGCCAGATTGCGGGGCTTGTCGACATCCCGCTTCAGCTCGGCGGCAATATAGTAGCTCAGAAGCTGGACCGGCACAGTCGCGACGATCGGGAGGACCGCCTCGTGGCATTCGGGAATCCGGATGATCTCATCCGCGAGGCCGGGGGGCATTTCGCAGTTCTCGGTGACGATCGCGATGATCGGTCCCTTGCGGGCCTTGATCTCCTGCATCGAGGAGACGACCTTGTTGAACATCTCGCCCGCCGGCGCGAAGAACACGGACGGGCAGCGGTCGCTGATCAAGGCGATCGGGCCATGCTTCATCTCCGCGGCGGGGTAGCCCTCGGCATGGATGTAGGAGATCTCCTTCAACTTCAGGGCGCCCTCCAGGGCGATGGGGAAGAGGGAGAGCCGCCCGAGGAAAAGGAAATCGTGATACCCGGCATAGCGCTGGGCGATGCCCTTGATGTGCGCGGCTTGGTCCAGGGTCTGGCGGACCAGTTCCGGCGCACGCTTGAGGGCGCGGACGTACTCGATGCCCTCGGAGAAGTTCATGTCGCGCATGCGCCCCAAATAAAGGGCGAGCATCGCGGCGATGAGGAGCTGGGAGGTGAATGCCTTGGTCGACGCGACGCCGATTTCCGGGCCGACGTGCTGGTAGACACCGCCGTCCGCCTCGCGGGCAATCGTGGAGCCGACGACATTGCTGATCGAAAGAACCTTGTAGCCCTTGCGGCGGGCTTCGCGCATGGCGGCCAGCGTGTCGATCGTCTCGCCCGACTGGCTGAGGGTGAGGAACAACGTGCGATCGCCGAGGGGCATGTTCCGGTAGCGGAATTCCGAAGCGTAGTCGACCTCGACGGGGATGCGGGCGAAGCGTTCGATCAGGTGCTCGGCGACCAGGCAGGCGTGCCAGGCGCTGCCGCAGGCGAGGAAATGGAAACGATCGACCTGGCGCAGGTCGACGGCCGAGATGTTAAGCCCGCCGAACAGCGCCGTGCTCCCGTCCTCGGAGAAGCGTCCGCGCATGGTGTTCTCGAGCGCCTGGGGCTGCTCGAAAATCTCCTTCTCCATGAAATGCTCGTGGCCGTTCAGGTCGGCCGCCTCGATCTTCCAGGTGACGGTGTCGATCACCGGCGAGACGTCCTCCGCGTCCAGCGTGGTGATGGTGAAGTTCTTCGCGGTGATATGGACGATCTCGCCGTCCTTCAGGTACACGACATTCTGCGTGCGGCTGACGATGGCGGCGACGTCGCTGGCCAGCATGTACTCGTTGTCGCCGACCCCGAGGATGAGCGGCGATCCCTTCCGCGCCGACACAATCTCGGCCGGGCATTCGACGCACATGACCGCGATGCCGTAGGTGCCCTCGACGTGGCGCAGGGTCTTGCGGACCGCGTCCAGGAACCGGCTGCTCTCCTTGGACTCGGGCTCCTTCTGGAAATGGTAGGCGATCAGGTTGCAGAGCACCTCCGTGTCCGTCTCGGAGGCAAAGGTGTAGCCCTTGGTCAGGAGGAATTTCTTGATGTTAGCGTAATTCTCGATGACGCCGTTGTGGATGACGGCGATCTTGCCGTCGCTGCTCACGTGCGGGTGGGCATTCGCGTCGGTCACGCCGCCGTGCGTCGCCCACCGCGTGTGGCCGATGCCGGTGGTGCCGGGGAGCTTTTGGGCCGGGGTCGTCTTGATCAGCCCGTCGACGCGGCCGACCTTCTTGGCGAGCTGGAACTTTCCATCCGTTTGCACGGCGATGCCCGCCGAGTCATAGCCGCGGTATTCGAGGCGTTTCAGCCCTTCAAGAATGATGGCCGAGGCCTTTTGACGACCGATGTAACCTACGATTCCACACATGATTTTGTTTAAGCTGGCGATTTTTGACGGCCTTCAAATCATACCGCAAGGAATTAGAGTCTTCCCCAATGCCCGAGTCCAAGAAAGTCCTTTCCGTTATCATGGGTGGAGGGCGCGGTACCCGCCTCTATCCCCTGACCAAGGAGCGCTGCAAGCC
>Ga0310810_10000018_pt1 | contig 239421 bp, 212 predicted proteins | sample NCmetagenome_FD_207641 | JGI IMG/M metagenome (GOLD analysis project Ga0310810, IMG submission 207641) | Soil microbial communities from experimental microcosm in Duke University, North Carolina, United States - NC | ecosystem: Engineered > Artificial ecosystem > Soil microcosm > Unclassified...
TTGAATTCCAGCGCCGCGGAGAAGCGCAGGAGCGCGTCCTGCAGTTCCTTGATGCGGGCCTCGACGGTCGTGCCAGAGGCGTCGAGATTCTTCAGGTCGGCCATCGACAGCGAGCCGACGTCGCGGACCGCGCGCAGGAGGATGTCCCAGCTGTAGAAGGTCTGGTCGGCCTTCTCGAGCGTCTTGGCGTACTCGCCGGCGTTGGCGCAGGCCAGCGCCTCCTCCTGGGTCTTCTCCATGTTCTTGAGGTGGCCCAGGAGGCCCGAGAGGGTGCCCACGGAGAACTGGAACGGGTCGCCGGTCTTCACCTCGAGGAGGCCGAAATCGCCGGGCGGCTGCTGCCCCTTGGGGCCGAGCTTGTCCACCTCGATGCGCTCGCCGTCGAGGATGAAGGCGACGACGATGCGGCGCCGCGATGAAATATTGCGCTTGAGGGCTTCCAGCACCGCCAGGAGGGTGGTGCCGGCGTCCGGCGTCATGAGACCCGTCTTCCCGTCGACGACCACTTCCATACCCCGGCGATGATAGACGGCCCCTTCAGGAGCGTCAACCTATTTGCCGATGAAAATGTGGGATTTCATCTTCTGGAGAGGGGACATGAAACTGCTGCCGGCCTCCCTGTTCGTCGCGCTGGCCTGTTCCGGATGCGCCGAACCCCGCGCCACCCAGCTGCTCTCGGACGACCTCGAGCCCGCGGTCACCCAGATGACGACGGGCCGCTCCGGCGGCGACCAGGACCCCGACGCCTCCCGCGACGGCCGCCTGCTCTTCTACGCCTCGACTTCCCACGGCGACACGGCCGACCTCTACGTGAAGACCGTCGGCTCGAACGTCTCCACCCGTATCAGCTCGGGGCCCGGGGACAAGCGCTTCCCCCGCGTGAGCCCCACCCAGCCCCGCACGATCGCGTACTGCTCCAACGAGCGGGGCACCTGGGAGCTCTGCCTGATCCCGGACTACGTCGACGCCCCGTCCAAGTCGGTCGTCCTGAGCGAGCCCGGCACCGACAACCTGCATCCCAGCTGGTCGCCCGACGGCAAGAAGATCGTCTACTGCTCGACGCACGACCGCGCGGGCGGCGAATGGGTGCTGAAGATCAAGGACCTTGCGACCGGGAAGACGACCGTCCTCGAGGACGCCGACGGGCTCCTGCCCGACTGGTCGCCCGCGGGCGACCGCATCGTCTTCCAGCGCATGAAGCGCCGCGACGACTGGCTCAGCTCGATCTGGACGCTCGACCTCGAGAACGGCGCCGCCCGCAACGTCACCTGCGTCTTCTCGAACGACGACTGGGCGGCCATCAACCCCGCCTGGTCGCCCGACGGCCGCCGCATCGCCTTCGCGACGGTCGGCAAGAGCCGCGCCCGCGCCGGCGTGATGAACGAGGCGGACGACGTCTGGGTGGTGGGCGCCGACGGCATGAACCCGACGCGCCTCACGACGGCCGCCTCGGCCGACTGGATGCCGGCGTGGTCCCTCGACCGCATCTACTTCGTCAGCGACCGCTCCGGGAGTCCGCGCATCTGGAGCCTGCAGGCACCATAGGATCCCTCCTCCGGGCTTGAAGCCGTAGCCTTCATCGAGGAAGATCCACTTCGATGCCGGCACAACCGCTCCTTCAGGTCCTAGACCTTTCGAAGCGCTTCGGCGACCGCAAGGCCCTGGACAAGGTCTCCCTGACCGTAAAACCCGGCGAGATCGTCGGCGTGCTGGGCCGCAACGGCGCGGGCAAGACAACCCTCTTCAAATCGCTGATGGACCTGCTGCTCCCGGATGAGGGCGAGATCCACGTGTGGGTCAATGCGACCTACGTCGCCCAGGAACCTTCGCAGGTCGAAGATCGACGCCTGGAGATCTCCCGAGCCATCAGCACCCGACCTGCGCTTCTGTTGCTCGACGAGCCTTTCTCGGGCGTTGACCCGATCCAGGTGCAGCAGCTCAAACGCCTGATTCTGGATCTGCCTCGCCAGGGTACAGGCGTGTTGCTCGCCGATCACAACGCAGCAGAAACGCTGGGTATCTGCGACCGCGCGTACATACTGCACGAAGGGCGGATCCTGGCGCACGGCACACCGGGAGAATTGTCGAAGGGCTGAGGTCGGAGTTCTGCTTCTTCCCCCGCAGGGGGACTGGAGGGGGGAACGGTCCGGGTCGGTGTTCCTGGTTCTGGGTTCTGGGTTCGGTGTTCTGGGTTCGGTGTTCGGTTCTAAGCCGGGAGCAACCCCGACCGGCCCTCATCGAGCCGAGTCGGGGTCTCCCGGGGGATCTCATAGGAATCCGCAGCTCAGCACACGCTTGCGCTTGTGCCGCCCCGCTCTCTCCCGCTGGCGCGCCCAACCGATCCCCCGGTATGGGCTGCGCTCCGGATTCCACACGAGAGCCGCTAGTGCTATCGTCGGCGCTGCAGGTTCAACTTGAGATGAAAGAGACGCGCCGTCGCATTTCTGCGGATTACTGCGACTTCACGTCCGCCTTGATGAGCCCCGCCGCGTGCAGCGCCTTCACGACGTCGACCAGCTGCTGGTCCGTCAGCGCGGGGCCGACGCGGTCCATGAACTCGGAGAGCGTCTGGCCCTCCTTCGCGTGGAAGAGCCCGGGACGCGTCCCCGGCGCCGGCGCGGGAAGGATCACGCTGCCGGCCCGCAGCCGCACCTCGCCGGTCCAGGACACCGCCTTCGTCCCGTCGTTGATCACCACCGAGGCCGTCTCGCTCCGGTAGAAGGTCACCGGCTGGTTCAGGATCACCTCGAGCCAGCGCACCGGCTCCTGCTCGTAGTCCACCGCGGGCGCCACGCCCGTCACCTCGCGGTACTCCGCCGCAGAGGGGATCCGGACTTCGATCAGGCCGCCGTCGACCGCCGCCGCGACATCCCGCTTCCCGTTCGAGCCGGACAGCGCGCCGGCGTTGATCTGGAACGTCAGCTGGCTGGCTTCCGTCAGGTCCGGCTTCTTCAGGACCAGGCTGAACGACTTGCGGCCCGACTTCTCCTTCACGAACGTGTGCTGGAGGGGCTTCTCGACGATCGCGCCCGCCGGAATCGTCCCGACGGTCTGGTTGGCCCGGCGCGCGTCGCCCTGCACGATCAGCCGGCCCGACGCGAGCGCGTAGATGTTGGGGTCGCGGCGCCCCATCGGGCCGCGCAGGTCGGTGATCTGGAGCTCGCCGCCCGCAAGCGACTTGGCGTCGCCGACCACCGAGACGCTCACGTCGATCCGAGTGCCTTCCTTCTGGAACGCCGCCAGCTCGGCCGAGACCAGCACGAGCGCGGCGTTGCGCGCGTTGAGCTCCTGCACCGCCACGTCGGGCGACACCAGGTTCTGCAGCATCGCGCGGACCACCCGGGCCGATTCGCCGCGGGGGCTGTCGCCCTGGCCGTTGAGGCCCGTCACGACGCCGTAGCCGCGGATCTTGTTCGCCCGAGCGCCTTCGACGTCGACGAAGTCCTTCACGACCTGGGCCTGCGCGGCCGAGGACGCGGCAAGGATTGCGGCGAGGGCGACGATCAGCTGCTTCATGGCACGTTCTCCACGTCCCGTCCGGGTTAAGTTCCCGGGAACGGGCGGGCCAAGGGGCCCGCCCGTCCCAGGGCTCCGGAGAGGGGTTATGAAAGGAGTTCCGCCGGGAGGCGGACATCCCTGCATGTTTGGGAAGGCGCGAGGGGGTCATCCCCCGGGACCCTCGCGCCGTGCAGATCGCTCGTCGGACCGTCGTAGACCACCGACAGGTTCACGACGCTGTCGGAGGACGTCTTGTTCTGGGTCACGTTCGCCGCGGCGACCTCGCCGGTCAGCCGCAGGACTTCCTCAACGCCGTTCACCGTGCGCCGCTTGAGCGCCTGGAGGACCAGCGTCCCGTTCGGGCGGATGTCGATCACCTCCGCCGTGATGCTCTGGCCCGCCGCGGCGGACTCCTTGCCGTCGAAGCGGACCCACTGCTTCAGCTCCTTGTCCCAGCGCGGGCGCGCCTCCTTGCCGGCGGGCGCCTTCGCGGGTTCCGGGAACTGGATCTGGACGTGGTCGTGCTTCTTCAGCGCCGGCTTCTTCGGCGGATCGTAGGGCGAGGCGTCGTCCTGGATCAGCGACTGCAGCGCGAGAAGCATCGCGACGGCGATCATCGGGAGGCCTCCACGACGTCGACCCGCGTGCCGCTCGCGACCTTCGCGCGGAGCCGGTTGCGGGACGTGACGAACTCCAGGCTGATCTCCTGGCCGGGCGCGCCGTCTTCCAGGGCCCTCGCGTCGACCTCGTAGCCCGAGGAGACCGCGCGGACGACGTCGCCCCTCTTGACGGCGGGCTTGAGCCGGAGCTCCGCGGCCGTGACGGCGGCGCCCTGGCGGATGCGGACCGCGGGCACGGCGCCCACGAAGGCCGCGACGTCCGCGGGGCGCTCGTCCTCGGTCAGCTCGACCCGCTTGATCTCGAGGTCGGCGCGGTCGATCGCCCGGCCGGGGGCCAGGTCGCGCGCCGCGAAGACCGCGTCGCGGACGCGGAAGATGCGGGCGACGACGTCGACCTTCGTGCCATTGGAGAGCAGCGCGGCGTAGCCGGCGCCGCGGGATTTGATCTCGACGACGTCGACGCCGTCGGGGCAGGTCTCGGGCTGGAGCTGGAGCACGCGCACGGACACTTCGTCGGCCCGCAGGCCCGCCTCGCGCTCCATCAGGTGGCGCTTGATCTCGAACGCGACCGCGCGGGAGAGCGGCTCCGAGGCCGTGGAGAGTCCCGAGGACACCTCGACGCGCTCGCCGCGCCAGGCGAAGGCGGCGGGATCGACGCCGCGGCGCTCCAGCTCGCGGCGGATCTCGTCGAGCGTGACGGTGCGGGTCTTCCCCTCCTCGGGCGCGCGGCCGAGGTAGACGTCCGCGATGCGCAGGCGGGCGGCGGCGTCGCTGCGGTCGGCGTCGACGAGGTCGATCACCCGGACCCAGCGGCCGCTGACGGTCGCCTTCTCCTTGAGCGCGATCGTGTCCGTCTCAAGGAGCGTCAGGAGCAGGAGGGCGATCGTCACGACTTCCTCCGCAGATTGTTCACGCTCTGGAGGATTTCGTCGGCCGCCTGCAGGACGCGGTTGTTGAGTTCGAAGGCCCGCTGCGCCTGGATGAGGTCGGCGAGCTCGCGCATCGGGTCGACGTTCGACTGCTCGAGGTGGCCCTGGCGGATCCCGCCGATCTGCCCTTCCCGCGCCTCGCCCGCGGCGTCGGTGGCGCGGAAGAGGCTCCCGCCGGCCGACTGCAGGCCCGCGGGATTCTGGAACGTCGTCAGCTCGATCTGCCCCAGCTCCTGGGGCTCCTCGCGGTCCGGGTAGCTCCCCTGGACCAGGCCCGCGGCATCGATCATCAACTTGGTATAGCCGGGAGGCACCACCACGGGCGGATCGACGAGGTAGCCCTCGGCGGTCGCCAGGTTGCCGTCCGCGTCGAGGCTCAGGTTGCCCGCGCGGGTGAAGGCGACGCTGCGATCGGGCAGGAGGACGCGGAGGAAGCCGTCGCCCTCGACGGCCAGGTCCAGCTCGCGCTGCGTGGCCTGGAGCTTCCCGGCGTCGAAGACCCTCGAGGTCGACTGGAGGCGGACGCCGGAGCGGTCGAGGAGGTCGGCGAAGCTCGCGCGGCTGCGCTTGTAGCCGATGCTGTTGGCGTTGGCGAGGTTGGCGGCGATGAGGTCGATCTGCTGCAGGAGGGCGCGGCCGCCGGTGGCGGCGATCGCGAGCGCGCGGATCGACATGGCGGACCTCTATCGGACGGGACGGGCGAACTCGTTCACCGTGCGCTCGAGGGTCGCATCCAGGATGCGGATCATCTGGAGGTTCGCCTCGAGCGCACGGAGGGCCCGGGTCAGCTCGGCCGAATCGAGCGCGGGATCGGCAGTGGACCGCTCGAGAGTCCCCTGCTGGATCCGGCTTCCGGCGGCGGCGCCGAGCGCGCTGCCCCGATTCTCGACGAGGTTGTCCCCCCGCTTGGCCAGGCGGGCGACGTCCTCGAACTCCACCACCCCCAACTGTCCGTTTTCCACTTCCCCCTGATAGAGCGTCCCGTCCTCGGCGATGCGGAGGCTGCCGGCGGCCGCGGCGTCGAGCGCGATGCCGCGCCCGTCCGAGGCCAGGACCTGGCAGCGCCCGTCGGCGGTGACGAGACGCCCCGAGCTGTCGATGTTGAAGTTGCCCGCGCGCGTGTAGTAGTCGGCGCCGCTCTCCAGGTCGCGGACCGTGAAGTAGCCGGGGCCGGCGATGGCGAGGTCGAGCGGGCGGCGGGTCTCCTCGAGCGAGCCGTCGCGGCGATCGGCCGCGACGACGGCCTCGAGGTTGGCGCGGAACCCGACCAGGTCGCGGCGGAAGCCGACGGTCGCGACGTTCGCCAGGTTGTTGGCGAGGACGTCGACCTTGGCGGACTGCGCGAGCGCGCCGCGGCCCGAGATCGCGATTCCGGTCGTCGACATCAGAGCACCACCGTCCGGAAGAACGCGAGCGCCGCGACCCACCAGGGGCGGCGGGCGGCGATCGTGCGCGACGCGGCCTCGGCGGCGGCCAGCAGCCGCTCCACCTCGGTCTCCAGCGCGTTTTCGAGTTCCATCGGCGCGAGTAAAAGCAACCCGCGTGCCAATTCCTTCCCCGGAGGGAAGCCGTCATGGGGACGGAAGTTCCTTCCGAGCTCCGTTGCGGAGCGACAGAAACTTCCGACTGTTCAGCTCCTGAGCGGTTCGGGTAGAGTGGGCTCGTGAAGCGTTCGACGAAAATCCTGTTGATCAGCGCCGCTCTTGTGGTTGTCCTGCCGCTGATCGTCTGGTCTGGAGCCCTGCTGTACTGGCACGTCCGGATCCGCTCGTCTCTACGGAACCTGGAAACCCAATGGGGATTCGGAACGGCGACGAATGAATTCCATGAAGGGCACGATCGTCTCTTGCTGTGGACCGCGGGCTGCCGCGCCTTTCCCTATCTGGTCGCGTCGCTGGAAGAGGACGGCACTCACGAGCTTTATCACCTCCTGCTGTTTAATCAGGTTCACGACCTCGCATCAGCCCACGGCAGGACCAGTCCGACTGCTCCGCCCCAGGAGCCATTCGGGGCCGTGCTGGGCGTGCTCGACCCGAATCGTTGCTCCGGCAACGGTCCCCCGGGACGTCGGCGCTGCACCCTGGAGCTCACGCAGTGGTGGCACACGGAGGGCTCGCGCTGGCACCAATGGTGGCGAGTGTGGACGCGCGCCTGCCCAGTCGACTAAAACCTCCGACTGTTCAGGTTCCGAACATTGCGCGGTAGACTAATCTTATGAAATACGTCCTCAACGCCATCTTCGGAGCCCTGGTGCTGGCCCTGATCGTCTGGGTGGGCCTCTACCTCTACTGGCACGTCAAGATCTCGGGGGCGCTCAGCACGCTCAAGACCCAGTTCCCGCCCACCATCATTGACCGGACGGCCGACCCCTTGAAGGGCGAGGCCTTCGACACGCTGTCGGGGGCCGGCTGCCGCAGCCTTCCCGTCCTGGTGGGCGCCCTGGATTCCGGCAACAATCCGGAGCTGATGTACGATGCCTTCTTCCGGATCTTCAGGGACCAGCTTCCGTCGCCGGAGGGCAATCCCGACGCCAAGACCCAGTTGCAGTTCCTGGAGGACAACCGCGTCTTTCTCTCGGACAGCATCGAGCGGCGCCGCGAGAAGGTCGGCCGGGTCCAGGCGTGGTGGAAGGACAACGGGCCCCGCTATCACCAGGACTGGCGCCTCTGGTCGTCGAAGTGCTCGGCCCCGTAGGCGGAACGGTTCGCCGATCGGACAGGGTGGCCGACGTCAGGCCGCCGGGCGGCCGAAGATGAGGCGGCCGGCCGAGGTCTGAAGGACGTTGGTGACCGTGAGCTCCACCTGCTGGCCGATCTTCGAGGCGCACTCCTCGGCCACCACCATCGTGCCGTCGTCCAGGTAGCCCACGCCCTGTCCCGGGCTCTCGCCCGTGCGGATCACCTTGATCGACAGCTTCTCGCCCTGGAGCACGACCGGCCGCAGCGCGGTCGCCACGTCGTTCACGTTGATGACCTCGACGCCCTGGACCTGCGCCACCTTGTTGAGGTTGAAGTCCGTCGTCACGATCCGCGCGTCCAGCGTCTTGGCGAGCTTCACGAGCTTCGCGTCGACCCCCGAGATGTCCGGGAGCTCGACCTCGTGGACCTCCACGCCCTTCGACTTGCGGAGGCGGTTCAGGATGTCCAGGCCGCGGCGGCCGCGGTTGCGCTTGAGCTTGTCCTGAGAGTCGGCCACCTGCTGGAGCTCGTTGAGGACGAAGCGGGGCACGATCACCGTGGTGTCGATCACCTTCGTGTCGATCACGTCGGCGATCCGCCCGTCGATGATCGCGCTCGTGTCCAGGATCGCCGGCTTCGAGCCGCCCGACTCCCGCTTGAGCTCCACGAAGGGGATCACGAACTTGAAGTCGTCCTTCATGTGCAGGATGACCAGGATCGAGAGGAAGCTGAGCACCACCGTGATCGAGATCGACCGGTAGGACCTCATCACCGGCTCGGTGTTCGGCAGCACCAGGTCGAGCGTCACGTTGATGAAGTAGGACACCAGGCAGCCGACCAGGAGGCCGATCATGAGCGTCGACAGCACCGACGCCACCCGACGGGTGAACGCGAGCTCGACGAGGACGAAGCAGAGACCCGCCCCGAGTCCGGCCGCGAGCCCGCCCATGGCATGCTTGTAGACCTGGTCGCCGATCGCCACGCCCAGCACGGCGCAGACCCCGACAAAGAGGGCGCGAACGATGTGGAGCATATCTACAGAATGTTTTCGAACGGATAGAACAGTTTTCTGTACTCGTCCTGACAATAGCGGTCGGTCATGCCCGCGATGTAGTCGGCCACCGCGCGGTGCACGCCCTGCTGCGTCGCCCACTCCTGGAAGCGCGGCGGAAGCATCGCGGGGTTCGCCGAGTAGGCCCGGAAGAGGTCGGCGATGAAGCGCTTGGCCTTCTCGGACATGATCAGGACGCGGTAGTGGCGGTAGACGTTCTGATTGAGGAAGTACTGGAGCGCCTTCTTGAGGCGGTCCATCTCGGGGGAGAAGCGGACGGCGGCCTCCTTGGCCGCCCGCACGGCCTCGATCGAGTCCAGCTTCAGCCGCTTCACGTTCGCGAGCGTGGTCTCCACCAGGTCCGTCACCTCGAGGTTGATGATCTGCCGCACCGCGGCGCGGATCCGCATCTCGCCCTCGAGGTTCGACCCCTCGGTCGCCTTCCGCCAGACCTCGAGGGTCGCGAGCTGCTCCTCCGTCAGGAGGCCGGCCTTGACGCTGTCGTCGATGTCGTGCGCGTCGTAGGCGATCGAGTCGGCGATGTCGACGACCTGCGCCTCCAGAAGCGGCGCCCACTCGGGGTGGTACTCGGCCTCCACGTCCTTTCGGCCGGGCCAGCCGTGCTTGCGGATCGACTCGCGCGTCTCGTAGGTCAGGTTGAGCCCGGGGAAGCCCGGGTAGCGGTGCTCCAGGATCTCGACCACGCGGAGGCTCTGGCGGTTGTGCTCGAAGCCCCCGTGGGCCTTCATGCACTCGTCGAGGGCGTCCTGGCCCGAGTGGCCGAAGGGCGTGTGGCCCAGGTCGTGGCCGAGCGCGACGACCTCGCAGAGGTCCTCGTTCAGCCCCATCGCGCGGGCGATGGTGCGGGAGATCTGGGCCGCCTCGGTCGAGTGGGTCAGGCGGGTGCGGTAGTAGTCGCCTTCGTGGTTGACGAAGACCTGGGTCTTGTACTGGAGGCGGCGGAACGCGGCGCAGTGGATGACCCGGTCGCGGTCGCGCTGGAAGGCGGTGCGGAACTCGTGCTCGACCTCCGCGTCCTTGCGGCCGACGGAGCGCCCGCTCTTCGCCGCGAAGGGCGCGAGCGTCTGCTCTTCCCGCTGTTCCAGTTCCTGCCGCGTAATCATCGCTATAGAAAAAAGGGGGGCCGCGAGGCCCCCCCTTTCCTTCTCTTCTCTATTCTTTATTCTCTATTCTCGGGGTCGTCACTTCTTGACCCCAATGATCTCGTCGATCCACCCGAGCAGCTCCTTGAGCTCGGAGAGTTGCGTATCCGCCATATGCGCGATCCGGAACGTCTTCTCCTTGAGCTTGCCGTAGCCCTCGGAGATCACCGCGCCCCGCTCGTAGAGCTTGTCGTAGAGCTGCTTCACGGTGACGTCCTTGCGGGTGTTCTCGACGCAGGACACGGTCGTGGACCAGCAGCCCTTCGCGGGGAACATCTTGAAGCGGTCGTTCGCCCAGTCCTGGCAGGTCTGCGCCATGTCGCGGTGCCGCTTCCAGCGGTTCTCGAAGCCTTCCTTCTCCATCCGCTTCATCTGCACGTCGAGCGCGTAGATGAGGCTGATGACCGGCGTCTCGGGCGTCTCGTTCTTCTCGTCGGTCTTCTTGAACTGGTGCAGGTCGAAGTAGTGGCCCTTGTTGGGGACCTTGGCGGACTTCGCCATCGCCTTGTCGGAGGCCCAGACGACCGCGAGGCCGGGGGGCAGGCCGAAGGCCTTCTGGGTGCCGGCCAGCAGGTAGTCGATGCCCAGTTCGTCGGGATTGATGGGAACGCCGGCGAGGGAGCTCACGGCGTCGACCGCGAAGGAGACGTCGGGATACTTCTTCATCACGTCACAGATCTCGCGGAGCGGGTTGAAGAGGCCCGTGGACGTCTCGTTGGAGACGAGCGTCAGACAGTCGTACTTGCCCGTGGAGAGCAGCTTGTCGATCTCCTCGGGGCGGTTGGGCTGGCCCCACTCGACGCCGTACTTGTCGGACTCCTTGCCGTTCTCGAGCGCGATCTCGTGCCAGCGCTCGGAGAAGTTGCCGCAGGTGCAGGAGAGCACGCGCTTGGCGCAGAGGTTGCGCAGGGCGCCTTCCATGGCGCCCGTGGAGCTGGACGTGAAGAGGTAGATCTGCCCCTTCTCGGTGCCCAGCATCTTGCGGAGGCCGGCCTTCGCGCTGGAATGGATCTTCTGGTAGTCCTTGCCGCGGTGGGAGATCATCGGCACCGCGCAGGCCTGGAGAATCTCGGGGTGCACTTCAACGGGTCCGGGGATCCACAGTCTCTTATGTCCCATATCATTCCTAGCTGATGTTCAGTTTGCAGAGCAACAACCCCGTCAGAAGTTTCGGATAGAAGTCCGTCGACTTCTGGGGGAACTTTTCCCCGTTCTTCACGACCTTCTGGATCTGGTCCATCCGCACCGGGTTGACGAGGAAGGCAACCTGGTACGGTCCGGTCGCTCGGACGTGGTCGATCGTCTCGTCCGCCGATCGGTAGAAGTGCACGTTCTTCTCCGCGGCGAGCTGCTCGGGGCCGATGCCCAGGAGCTTCTCCAGGATCAGCGTGTGCAGCAGGCAGACGTCCAGCGAGCGCCAGTCCTCGGAGCGCTTGTCCTTCACCTGGGCGGCGGCCGCCTTCACGTCGCGGGTCACGAAGAGGTAGTGCGACTTCGAGCCCTTGGCGACGGCGCCGAAGCAGGGCTTCGACATGCCCTCGACCCTCAGGTCCTCGAGCAGGTCGCGCCGCGCCTCCTTCTCCTCCTTGTCGCTGTTGAAGGAGTACTCCCGGATGTCGAAGGCGCTCTTGGCCGCGTTGAGCACCTTCGCCATGTCGAAGTTCGCGATGTCGTAGCAGAGACGATGGGTGCCGAAGATCGTGAGCTCGTCGTCCATGTTGACGAGCGTGGCCAGCACGTTGTCCGGCGTCTCGGTGCCGGTCGCCTTGATGCCCTGCTTGGCGCACTGCTGCTTGTAGTTCCAGCTGGTCTCGTAGCGGTGATGGCCGTCGGCGATGATGCACTCCGACGCCTCGACCGCCTTCTGGATGGCCTTGATCTTCTCGGGGTCGTCCAGGCGCCAGACCTTGTGGGTCTCGCCCAGGTCGTCCTTCGCCTCGAAGTCGGGCTTGCCCTTGGCGAACTCGTCGCCGATCGTGTTCACGATCTTCTTGGCATCGGGATAGAGCAGGAAGATGTTCTCGGTGTGGGTCTTGGTGGCGCTGATCAGCGCGAGGCGGTCCGCCTTGGGCCCGCTGTGCGTCTGCTCGTGGGGCAGGATCTTGCCCTTGCCGGGCTCGTCGATCTGCACCAGCGCCACGAGGCCCTTGCGGGTCTTCACGCCGCTGGGCGTCTTGTAGATCTGGTGGTAGACGTAGAACGCGGGCTTCGGATCCTGCACCATCACGCCGCTCTTCAGCCACTCGTTCAGCGTGGCCGCCGCGCCCTGGTACTTGTCCTTGCCCGGCTCGTCCTTCCGCAGGATGACCCGGATCAGGTTGTGCTCGTGCTTCTTGTAGTACTCGTCCTGAAGCGCCGGGTTGATCTTGTCGTAGGGCTGGGTCGTGAGGGGCGTCAGGTCCTTCGTCTTCGACGTGTCGAAGTGGACGCCCTTAAACGGATAGATTTTCGGCATTGCTCGCTCCGCAAACGCGCTCGTAGAGCGCTTCATATTGGGGAACCACCCGGTCGACGTCAAACATTTCTTCGGCCCGGCGCCGCCCGGACTCGCCCATCGTGCGGCCCAGGTTCTCGTCGCGCAGAATCTCCACCGCGGCCCGGGCCAGGCCTTCCACGTCGCCCACCGCGACGATGCGCGCGCAGGCCTCGCTGACGACCTCGTGGACGCCGCCCGCGTCGGTGGCCACCACCGGCACGCCGCAGGACATCGCCTCGAGGACCGACATCCCGAAGCCCTCGAACTCGCTGGTCGACAGCAGCAGGCCCGCCCCGCGGAGGTGCTCCGCGACGTCCGGGTCCTCCCCGACGAAGCGGACGTGCTTCTGGATATTCAGCTTGGCCGCCAGCGCGCGGACCTCCGGCTCGTCGGGCCCCTTCCCCACCAGGACCAGCGTCGCCGGGACGCGGCGCCGGACGAGGTAGAAGGCCCGCAGGGCGTCGAGCGTGCGCTTCACGGGGCGGAAGTTCGAGACGTGCACGATCGCCGGGCCGCGCCGGGGCGAGGGCGTGAAGCGCCGCGTGTCCACGAAGTCCGGGATCACCTGGATCGGGCAGGAGATCTCAAACCAGGACGGCGTCTTGTCCCGGAGGAAGGCGCTGACCGCCGTGACGGCGTCGCTGCGCTCCAGGCCGAACTTGGTCGCGCGCGCGAACGACGCGTCCTGCCCCACCAGCATGATGTCGGTCCCGTGAAGCGTCGTCACCGTGCGCAGCTTGCGGCCCGACATCTCCTTGGCCAGGAAGGCGCTCACCGCGTGCGGGTAGGCGTAGTGGCAGTGGAGCAGGTCGAGCTCCACCTCGGCGATCTTGCAGGCGGCGGCCATGCCGTAGGACGGGTACTCGAAGAGCGGGTACTGCGGGATCGTGATCTCGTGGTGGTGGAAGCGCTCGCTGACCGGGCGGAGCCGGAAGGGCGGGCGATAGCTGAAGAGGTGGATCTCGTGGCCGCGCTCGGCCAGCGCCATCCCCAGCTCAGCGGCGATGACGCCGCTGCCGCCGGACGTCGGATAGCACAGGATGCCGATCTTCATTCGAGAATCGCGTCCGCCTCGATCTCCACCACCATCTCGGGATCGATAAGCTTGGAAATCTGGATCATCGCCGTCGCCGGCCGGATGTCCTTGAACACCTCGCCGTGCGCACGGCCGTACTCCTCCCAGCGCGAGATGTCGGTGACGAAGAGCCGGGTGCGGACCACGTCCTTCAGGGTCGCGCCGCCCTTGGCCAGCGCCTTCTCGATGTTCTTCAGCGTCTGGATGGTCTGCTGATAGGGGTCGCCCGGCCCGACGATCTTGCCGTTCTCGTCGGTGGCCGTCGTGCCCGAGACCGCGATCGTCTTGCCGACCTTCACGGCGCGCGAATAGCCGACGATGGGCTCCCACTTGGACCCCGTCGAGATGTTCTGGCGGCTCATCGTTCCTCCGAAGCCCGAATTCCGAAGCCCGGACCCCGGGCTTAGTGCTTGAAGTGACGCATCCCGGTGAGCACCATCGGGATGTTGCGCTTGCGCGCGACCGAAATGACCTCCTCGTCGCGGATCGACCCGCCCGGCTGGATGACGGCCGTCGCACCCGCGTCCAGGCAGGTCTCCAGCGCGTCGGGGAACGGGAAGAACGCGTCGCTGGCCACCACCGAGCCCTTCGCGCGGTCGCCGGCCTTGCGGACGGCGATGAAGGCCGAGTCGAGGCGGCTCATCTGGCCGGCCCCCACGCCCACGACCTTCTCGTCCTTGGCGAGGACGATCGCGTTCGAGCGCACGTGCTTGCAGACGGTCCAGGCGAACTGGAGGTCCCGCATCTGCGCGTCGTCGGGCTGGCCCACCACGGGCTTGAGCTCCGCCGTCAGCGCGTCGTCGGGCGACTGCACCAGCATGCCGTCCCGGATGGTGCGGACCTGGACCCAGCCGCTCCCGTTCGGGGCGGCCGTGCCGGCCTCGAGGATGCGGAGGTTCTTCCCCCACTTGGTCTTCTCGCGAAGGACGTCGACCGCGCCCCGCGCATACTGGGGCGCGATGATGCCCTCCAGGAAATTCTCCTTCACCGCGATCGCCTCGGCGGTCGCGACGTCGACGATGCCGTTGAACGCGGCGAGGCCGCCGTAGGCCGAGACCGGGTCGCCTTCGAGGGCCTTCTTGAACGCCTCGAGCGCCGTCTCGGCGCAGCCGGCGCCGCAGGGGTTGTTGTGCTTGACGATCACGCAGGCGTTGCGGCGCAGCTCTCGCGCCAGCTCGAAGGCGCTGTCGAGGTCGAGCAGGTTGTTGTACGAAAGCTCCTTCCCGCCCAGGAACGTCGCGTGGGCGACGGAGGGGGCGGTGCGGATCGACGAGCGGTACGAAGCGCCCTTCTGGTGCGGGTTCTCGCCGTAGCGCAGGTCGTCGATCTTCTCGAACTGCAGCGTCAGCAGGTCCGGGAAGTCCTCGCGGCCGCCCAGGTAGGACGCGATCGCGCCGTCGTAGCGGGCGGTGTGGTTGAACGCCTTCACGGCCAGCTCGCGCCGGAGCATCTCGCTCGTCGAGCCGTCGCGCCGCCGCAGGTCCTCGATGACGCGGTTGTAGTCGGCCGGGTCGGTGACGACCGTGACGTACTTATGGTTCTTGGCAGAGGAGCGGATCATCGACGGGCCGCCGATGTCGATGTTCTCGATGGCCTCCTCGAAGGCGACGTTGGGCCGGGCAACGACTTCGCGGAAGGGGTACAGGGTGACCACCACGAGGTCGATCATCTTGATCCCCTGCTTCTCCGCCTGCGCCTGGTGCTCCTTGGAGTCCCGGACGCAGAGGATGCCCCCGTGGATCTTGGGGTGCAGGGTCTTGACCCGGCCGTCCATGATCTCCGGCGAGCCCGTGTACTCGGAGACGTCGGTGATCTTGATGCCGGCGTCCCGGAGCGCCTTGGCGGTGCCGCCGGTGGAGAGGATTTCGATGCCGAACTCGCTGAGCCGGCGCGCGAACTCCACGATGCCGGTTTTATCGAAGACGCTGACGAGAGCCGTGCGAATCTTCATCGGTGGGCGGCATTGTACGAGCGTCGCTGGACGGAGTCAACGTAAGGCGGAGCGTCGCGGACAAATGCCCGAAGACGCTCGAAGATTATCCGGATTGTTCGCGGGTGATGACGTCCGCGAGCTCGCTCGACAGCTCGAGGAGCCGCGGGGCCTGCGACGCGCGATAGACCGAGTCGTTGCTCACGAGCAGCCAGGAGCCGGCGACGTCGACCGTGCAGCGGACGCGCTCGAGGAAGAACTTCGCGAGGCGCGGGGTGACGAAGCGGCGCGCGAACGCCGGGTCGGGGCTGTTCACGTAGAAGCGGCGCGAGAATTCGGGCATCGAGGGGAAGTCGATGTCCTCGTAGCCCAGCAGCGCGGCGGCCTTGTCCACCAGGCGCTCCGGCCGGATCAGGATGGGCGGGAGCGAGACGCCCATCTGGGCCGCGACGGCGGAACGAGTGTGGGTCCGGCGATGTTCCCGCTCGTCGCTCCAGAGCCAGGAGCGTCCCGCCCGGTAATAGTGGACCGTGACCCACTGATAGTCGAAGAACGCGAGCTTGCGGCCGCGGCGCTCGCCCGTGATCGTATTGATGCCCGCCTGGAAGTCCCCGCCCGCCTCCTTCGCCTTCTCGATGCAGCGGAAGCGGTCGACGGCGTCGCGGAGCTCGCGGGGCAGGCCGAAGTTGAAGTTCATCCCCAGGCGCCGCGCCGCGCGGTCCAGGCCCATCTGGCGCCGCGTCTCCGAGACCTGGACCAGCACCCAGCCCAGGGCCAGGGCGGCCAACGCTCCGAACAGCAGCACGTATCCCATGTTCCGGTTAGACCGCGCCGCGGCACGCTTCTTGCATGGATTCCGGGGACGGCCGCCGGCGCCGCGGATCCGCGCCCGGGTGCGCAATTCGCTTCACAGCGCGGCCCCCGGATCGTCCAACGCAGGGAGTGAAATGGCAGAGTTGACGCTCACGAGCGGCGCCCCTAGAATCGGGCCCCTCAACATGTGGAAGAAGGCCTTCTTCGCGATCACCCTCACCATCGGCCTGGCTCTCTTCATTTTCTTCATCCAGAAGTTCGGCGGATTCCAGAAAGCCCTCGAGGCCGTCGCGGCCGTCGGCACGTCCGGCGTCGTGGCGTTCATCGCGCTTGCCACCGGGACGCTCGTCTTCCCCGGCCTCGGCTGGTGGATCCTGATGCGCAGCGAGAACATGAAAGTCTCGCTCTGGACCACCCTCAAGGCGAACTTCATGGGCTTCCCCGTCAACTTCATCGCCCCGTCGATGTACCTGGGCGCCGAGCCCCTGAAAACGTTCTATATCGCCCAGGTGTCCGGCGAAACCAAGCGGAAGATCCTGGCGACGATCGTGGTCAGCAAATTCCAGGAGATGGGGGCGCTGCTCTTCACCATGGTCCTGGCGGCGGGCATCGCGGTCTGGAAGATCGATTTCCCCCGCCAGCAGGAGATCATGGTGCTGACGGCGCTCTTCACGCTCCTGGGGCTCTTCCTCCTGGCCGTGTACGGATTCATGAGCAACCGGCAGCCGACGGTCAAGGTGATCAACTTCCTCGCCCGCTTCGGCAAGTCGCACCGCTTCGGCCGCTGGCGCCGCCGCCTCGCCCGGCTCCGGACCCGCGCGGAGGAGATGGAGCACCTCATCCACATCGCCTTCACGAAGCGCTGGAAGACCTTCCTGGTCGCGCAGGCGATCACGACCCTCTCGGCGCTGTCGGTGCTCGTCCGCCCCTGGCTCTACTTCTATTTCAGCGCGCGCCACGACTTCGTCCCCTTCGAGAAGCTCTCGGCCATCTACATCGTCACGAACCTGATCAACATGCTGCCCCACACCCCGGGGGCGCTGGGCGTGATGGAAGGCGGCATGGTCGGCCTCTTCCGGATCCTCCACCTCGGGGACGACTCCGACGCAGGCGCCTACCAGATGGTCGGCCGCATGGCCGACCTCGTGCTGATCCTCTTCGGCGCCTGGCTGATCTTCCACTACAACCTGCAGGCGATGGCCAAGCGCATCGCCGCCGGCAAGGAGAAGGTCGGGGTCCACGAGACCGAGCCGGAAGAGGAGCCCGCGAAGTCTACTTCCGCTTGATGACCGGCAGGAGCGCGCGGAACTCGTCGGTCCCGGCGCGCTGGAGCAGCTCGAAGATCACCGTCTCGGTCGACGCCGGCAGGACCCCCGCGCCGGACATCTTCTCCGTCCCGATCGCCCCGTTGGCCTCCGTCCGGCTGCTGCTGGCGTCTCGGACCAGGTGCACCTGGTAGCCCGCGGCCTGCGCGTCGAGGGCGGTCTGGCAGACGCAGACGTGGGTCTCGTAGCCCGCCACAACGACCTGCTTGCGCCCCAGGGACTCGAGTTTCGCGCGGAACTCCTCGGAGCCGAAGCAGGAGAAGACCATCTTGTGGAGCGGCGCGTAGGACGCCAGGGCGCTGCGGAGCGGCTCGATCGTGGGGCCGAAGGCCTTGGCGGCGTGCTCCGTGACGATCACGGGAACGTTCAGGACCTTCGCGGCTTCGGCGAGCTTGAGGAGGTTCGCGGCGACCTCGTCGCGGCGCGCCATCTCGGCGTGGAGCCGATCCTGGACGTCGACCAGGACCAGCACCGCCTGGCTCCGCTGGAGGAGGTTCGGGTGGGACATCAATAGCCGGCGAGATCCGGCTCGATCGCCCCGCCCTTCTTGATCTTCTTCGTGGGCGCGTCCTCGCCGCCCGCGCCGGCGTCGAAGCTGTACTTGACCTCAACGAAGCGCGAGCGGAACTGGTTCACGCCCTCCTTCACGGTCTTCCCGTCGATGAGGGCTTCCTTGAAGAAGCGGGCGATCTCCTCCATCTCCGACTCCTTCATGCCCCAGTGCGTCATCTCCTGGACGCCGAGGCGGAGGCCGGAGGGCTTCATGACGGCCTTGGGGTCGTCATGCGGCAGGAGGTTGTAGTTGCAGATGATGTCGTTGGCCTCGAGCTTCTCGGCGCAGTCGCGTCCGCCGCCCTGCTTCTTCACGTCGACGGCGACCTGGTGGCTCTGCGTGTAGCCGAACTCGGCCAACTGGACGTCGAAGCCGTTCTTCGCGAGCGCCTTCGCGAACGCCTTGGCGTTGGCGACGACCTGCTTGGCGTACATGGGGCCGAACTCCATCATCTCGTAGGTCGCGACGAGGAGCGGCGGCAGCGTGAAGAGGTGGTGGTTCGACAGCGAGCCCGGGAAGGCGAGCTTGTCGATCCGCTTCCACTTGTCGTCCTCGAGGTTGGAGAGGACGACGCCGCGCTGCGGGCCGAAGAAGGTCTTGTGGGTCGAGCCGAGCAGAATGTCGCAGCCCTCGGCCAGGGGGTCCTGGAACTGCTTCCCGGCGATCAGGCCCAGCACGTGGGCGCCGTCGAAGACGCAGATGACGCCCAGGTCCTTGCAGACGGCGGCGATCTCCTTGGCGGGCTCGGGGAGCATGATGAGGCTCTTCCCGATCAGCACCATCTTGGGCTTTTCCTTGGCGAGCATGTCCTTGGACGCGGCGACGTCGATGGCGTAGCCGTTCTTCTTGTCGCGCGGCCAGCGGAGGATGTTGCGCGTGTACTTGCCCATCCCGCCCATGGGCTGGTGGCTGATGTGGCCGCCCACCTCGAGCGAGTTGACGATGACCTTGTCCTCGGGCTTCACGAAGGAGGAGAAGACCACGTCGTTGGCGTTGGTGCCGCTGACGGTGCGGACCTCCGCGTTCTTCACGTTGAAGAGCTTCTTCATCGCGTCGCGGGTCTTCGCCTCGATGACGTCGATGTGCTTGGTGCCCTGGTAGTAGCGCTTGCCCTTCTCGGGGTGGCCCTCGGCGTAGCGGTGGCCGAAGTCCGACGGCAGGAGCGCCCGGGCGCGGGCCGAAAGGACGTTCTCGCTGGCGATGAGGTTGATGGTGTGACGCAGGCGCCAGTCGTCGTTGGCGCGGACGACGTGCTCGACTTCGCGGACCAGATCTTCGCTCAAGCCCCACCCCCCCGGAAAATAGGCCTCAGGCAATAGGCAGCAGGCATTGGCCCGAGGCGGGAGCCTCCGGCGCGTGCCCGTTGCCTATTGCCTCGCCTAGGCGGGCTTCTGGACCCGGCCGAGCCGGAGGCAGGACGTGCAGACCTTGAGCCGCACCGTCTTGCCGTCAACGACCGCCCGGACCTTCTGAAGGTTGGGCTTGAAGCTTCGCTTCGAGCGTCCGGTGATCTTCCGGCCCACGCCGCCCTTGGCTTTCGCCAGGCCGCGCCGGGTGATCTGTTCGCCGCGGATGGGACCCTTGTTGCAGATCGCGCATCGGCGGCCTTTGGTCAGTGGCTGAATCACGCGCGATAGCATAGGGTTTTCGCGGCGGAAATCAACCATATTGTTGTTCGGGCCGCCTTCCTGGTTCGGCCCGAACGGTGGAAGCAGGAAGCAAGAAGCAAGAAGCAGGCAGAATCCAGCTCGGTTCTTGCTTCTGGGGTCGAGATCAATCCTCAGGGCCCTCGCTTGACTTAGGGGGACCCGGTGCTACACTTCAGGCAGTCGATCGGCGTTCCGGGAAAAAGGGGACTCCTCCATGGCCCAACGGCACCTCGTTGGTCTGGATATCGGATCGAAGTTCATCAAGGCCGTCCAGCTCACTCAGACGGCCGGCCAGTACAAGATCACCGAGTTCGGCATCGCCGAAGTCTCCCCGCAGGTGTCCGTCCCCGACACGATCAACGAACTCTTCGCGAAGAAAAACTTCAAGACCAAGCGCATCGTCAGCTCCGTCAGCGGGCGCTTCGTCTTCGTCCGCTACATCTCGATGCCCGTGATGAGCGACGAGGAGCTCGTCAACGCCGCGAAATACGAGCTGGGCAAGTACATCCCCGTCGAGGTCGACGAGGTCCTCCACGATTCGCAGAAGCTCGAGGAGCTCGCCGCGCAGGAAGGCCAGGAGCCCGAAATGCGCGTCCTCCTCGTCGCCGCCAAGCGCACGTTCATCGACGAGCACGTCGGCATCCTCGAAGGCGCCGGCCTCCAGCCCGCCATCGTCGACGTCGATTCGTTCGCGCTGGGCAACGCCTACGAGCTCTCCGGCATGATCAATCCGCAGGCGATCGCGGCCGGAAAGCTGGTCGCCCTGGTGGACATCGGGGCGTCCAAGACGAACATCAACATCATGAGCGACACGATCTCGTACTTCACGCGCGAGTTCTACAAGGGCGGCGACGACCTCACCGACTCGATCTCCAAGAAGCTCTCGCTCGAGATGAAGGACGCCGAGAACCTGAAGCGCAGCGTGGCCGGCGCGGCCTATACGGGCGGCGGCGGCGGCAGCAGCACCAAGACGCCCAGCAACCCCGGGAACATGCCGATCGTCATGGTGTCGTCGGAAGACGCCGACAAACTGCGCGGCGAAACCTCCTCGCGCGGGATGACCCGGGTGGGCACGATGGGCGGCGGCGGGGGCGGCGACGGCGACGCGGACCGCGTCGTCGACTGCATCTCGAGCGTCGTGGAGGACATCTGCCACGACATCAACATTTCGATCGACTACTTCGAGAATCAGTACGACAAGAAGGTCGAAGAGGTGTACATCACCGGCGGCGCCTCCAGCACGATCGGGCTGCCCGAGACGCTGGAGCGCACGGTCCAGAAGCCCGTGAACCGCTGGAATCCGCTGCAGTATTTCGAGCTGGAGCTTCCCCGGGACTCCCAGCAGGAACTGCAGGACAATCCGACGCAGGCGGCGATCGCGCTGGGCCTCGCGTCGCGGATCGTCGAATGATTGCGGAACCGTACTTTTCCCGGGTGTCGACCTTGACAAACCCCTAAGGGGGGGTAGACTTCAAAAATCATGGCCTCCCGAAACCTCGTCGGACTTGACGTTGGTTCGAAGTTCATCAAGGCTGTCCAGGTCACCGAGACCAGCGGCCAGTACAAGATCACCGAGTTCGGCATCGCCGAAGTCTCTCCTCAGGTGTCGGTGCCGGACACCATCAACGAGCTCTTTTCAAAAAAGAACTTCAAGACGAAGCGCGTCGTCAGCGCCGTCAGCGGGCGCTTCGTCTTCGTCCGCTACATCTCGATGCCCGTGATGAGCGACGAAGAGCTCGTCAACGCCGCCAAGTACGAGCTGGGCAAGTACATCCCCGTCGAGGTCGACGAGGTGCTGCACGACTCCCAGAAGCTCGAGGAGATGGCGGCGCAGGAAGGCCAGGAGCCCGAGATGCGGGTTCTTCTGGTCGCCGCCAAGCGGACCTTCATCGACGAACACGTGGGGATCCTGGAGGGCGCGGGGTTGCAGCCGGCGATCGTCGACGTCGATTCGTTCGCCCTGGGCAACGCCTACGAGCTGTCCGGCGCGATCAATCCCCAGGCGATCGCCGCGGGGAAGCTGGTCGCCCTGGTGGACATCGGGGCGTCCAAGACGAACATCAACATCATGAGCGACTCGATCTCCTACTTCACCCGCGAGTTCTACAAGGGCGGCGACGACCTCACCGACTCGATCTCCAAGAAGCTCTCCCTCGAGGTGAAGGACGCCGAGGCCCTGAAGCGGAACCCCGGCGGCGAGCTCGACAAGGTGCAGGACTGCATCTCGAGCGTCGTCGAAGACATCTGCCACGACATCAACATCTCGATCGACTACTTCGAGAACCAGTACGACAAGAAGGTCGAAGAGGTGTACATCACCGGCGGCGCCTCCGCGACGCAGGGCCTCCAGGAGACCCTCGAGCGCACGGTGCAGAAGCCGGTCCAGAAGTGGAACCCGCTCCAGTACGTCGAGCTGGAGCTGCCCCGCGATTCTCAGCAGGAGCTTGAAGATAATCCCGCCCAGGCGGCCATTGCACTGGGGCTGGCCTCTCGGGTACGTCGAGACTGAACAATGATCAAAATCAACCTGCTCCCGACGGAAAAACGCAAGGCGGAACGCACGCCTCTGCCGCGCTTCCTGCTGATCGCCTCCACGGCGGCGGCGTTCTTCATCCTGCTCTTCTACAACCTCTGGATCCTGAAGCGGATCTCCGACACGGTGGACGCGACCAAGGAGCAGAACAACATCCTGGTCAGCCTGAAGCCGAAGGTCGACGAGTTCGAGCGGCTCTCGGCCGAGGAGACCGCCCTCAAGAATAAGGTCAAGGAAATCGAGAGCCTCATCACCCGCGACGTGGAGTACTGGCGGATGGTGAACGCCCTCTGGGACGTCATCCACTCGAACCCCAAGGTCTGGATCGATGACTTCCGCGTCCTGGACGCCCGCACGGCTCCCGGCGAGCTCCGGCGCGTCGACCCGGAGTCGAAGGACGCCGTCGCCTACGCCGTGACGATGCGCTGCCACGTGGCGGGCGACGACGTCAACGAGATGACCAAGTTCCGCAAGGCGCTCAAGGATCACCCCCTGCTGCAGGAGATCCTGACGCTGATCAACTTCAACGTGATGTGGAACGTGACCGAAGAGAAGATGAAGGAAGTCGAGGAGTCGCACGCGATCGACTTCGACATCGCCATGTTCGGGCTGGCGACGCCCCCGAAGCGTCAGACGACCCCGGCGCCCGCCCCGCCCAAGGCCGGCAGCGCAACGCCGATCAAGGCAACCCCGGCTCCGGCGCCGGCCCAGGGAGGCACGAAATGAACGAGAAACAGTTCACGATCATCTGGGTCGTCGCGCTCGTCATCATCCTGCTGGCCGGCAGCGGCGCCATCTGGTACCTCCAGTTCGACGTCCTGGTCGAGAAGACCCGCGAGCTGGACGCGGTGAAGGCGCGCGTCGCCGAGGCCCGGGCCAAGGTGGCCAAGATCCCGGCGCTCGAGAAGTCGATCAAGGAACTCAGCAAGAAGGCCGAGGAGCTGGCGACGCACATCCCCAACCTCGACCGCGCGGAATACGACGTGTTCGCCGAGCTGCTCGACGAGATGCGGCGCCGCGCGAACGTGAACGTGCCCCGCGTGAACTGGACCGTGCCCAGCCGTCCGGCTCCGATCCCGGGCCGCCCCGCGGTGGTGCAGCCGCCGACGATCCACAAGGTCCAGTACGACGTCTCGGTGTCCGGAAGCTTCTACCAGCTGATCCGCTACATCAATCTGCTGGAGCAGCAGCGCCGCTTCATCGGCGTGGACAACTTCGCGATCAGCAAGGGCGCCGGCGCCGGCGAGAACGCCAAGGCGAAGGCGACCGCCCCCAAGCGCGACCTGAGGCTCTCGATCTTCAGCTACACGTACAAGCAGCCCCAGAAGCCGATGGAGCTGCCCATGCTCGACGAGCGCGCGGGCAAGTCCACCGACATTCCCGACTAGACCACCAAACAATTTCCGGGATCTTCGTGAGGAGATCCTCTGCCCGCAAACCAGTACACAGTAGACAGGACACAGTACACAGGCAGACCGCTCCCCCCTCCTGTCCCCCTGCGGGGGACGCCAGCCCAATCCTCTATCGAGTTTCTGAACCAGCATGGGGAGATTCTGCTGGCTGTACTCGCGAAGGACACCAACCCAATCATCGACAGGGATTCAGAACCAGCATGGAGGGTTGCTTCTGGCTCCCCCTCGGGGGGATGGGAGGGATTCCTCTGCCTGTGTCCTGAGTACTGTGTACTGGTTCGTCGGGCGTTACTTGTCGTACTTCTTCAGGATTCCTTCCAGCTCCGCAGTAGCGTCTTTGAGGTCGGGCTGGTCGAAGCGCGCGAGCTGCTGTTTGATGAGGTCGACGGCTTCCGCCATCTTGTTCTCCTGGGCGAGCCCGTCGGCCTTCTTGCGGAGACGCTCGACGTCCTCGCGGGCCTTCGCCTGGATCGCCCGGATCTCGCCTTCCGCCTTGCCCTTCGTGTCGGCGGGCAGCTTGCCTTTGACGAAGTCGCTCCAGTCCTTCAGGGCGCCGGCCCAATCGGCGGACTCGCCGCTCAGCTTGTGGCGGGTGGCGATCTCGGTCTTCCTGGCCTGGAAGTCCGGCCCCTTGTCGGGGGTCGCGTCCTTGGGACCCGTGGCCGGGGACGTGCTGCCGGCCGTGCGCCGGGATTCGAGGCCGTCCACGAGCTTCTTGAGCTCCGACGCTTTGACCTTCCAGCGGTCGCCCTGGCAGAGCTTCAGGGCCTCGCCGTAGGCCTGGATCGCGTCGTCGAGGTGCTCCGCCTTCTCGGCCTTCTCGGCCTTCTTGACGAACTGGTCGATCTGCGCGCGGACCTTGTCGTCGCCCTCGTGGGAGCCGAAGGTGAAGAAGGCGCCGACGCCCAGCAGCAGGACGGCCGCTGCGGCGACGGCGATCAGGACGACGGGGCTCTTCTTCTTCGGCGCCTCGGCGGCCGGGCGGGTGCCGCGGGAGGCCTGGATCCGGCCGGACTTGTTGACGCGGGTGCCGGGCTTCGCGGCGGCGCCTGCCTTCGCCGGGTCGACGGGCTTGAGCGCGCCCTGGGAGACCGGCTTGAGGGCGCCCTGCGACGCGGACTTCGCGGCCTCGAGGCGCGCGGTGCTGCGGCGCGTCGGGGCCACGGGGACGCTGTCGGTGGCGATCTTCGGGGCGGCCGGGCGGGCCGGAGCGGCAGCGACGACGGGCAGTTTGGCCGTGGGGGCCTTCGGGGACACGCCGGCCTTCGCGGGGGCGGGCTCGGCGGGCTTGGGGGCGACGTCCTCGAAGGCGATGCTCGTCGACCCGATCGTGATGCGGTCGCCGGGGGCCAGCAGGTGCTGCTTGATCTGGACGCCGTTGACATAGGTGCCGTTGCCGCTGCTGAGGTCGACGCACTGGTAGCCCTTGGTCGTCTTGACGATCTGGCAGTGGCGGCGGGAGGCCTTGATGTCCTTGAGGCGGACGTCGCTTTCGAGGCCGCGCCCGAGCGTCACCGTGGCGGACTGGAGAGGGACTTTCTGCTCGACGCCGTCGACCACGATCGTGAGGCTGGCCATGGCGACTCCGGTTGCGGATGGCTAGTGGACGTCCGTCTTGTAGATCAGCTGCTCGTACTGGTCGGCCTGACGGGCGATGAACTCGAGGGCCTCCCCGGTGGCCTGGGGGGTGCTCGTCCCGAGCGGGCGGGTTTCGGTCATGACGAGCTCGGTCCCGTCGACGGCGAGACACCCGTGGGGCATGCGCAGGTTGAGCTTGAGGGCCGAGCGGAGGCGGGCGTCGTTGAGCTGGTCGGTCTTGCCGATGCGGGTGGTGAAGCGCACCATCTCGTGGCCTTCATCTTTGAATTGGGAGACGGCGACCAGCTGCTGGCGCTTCCCGCCCTGGGGGATCGCGAAGTTGAGAACGCCCTGGTCGCTGAGCGTCGTCCAGCCCTTGAGCTTGGAGACCGCCTCTACCAGTTCGTTCAGCGTCATGCCCAGCGAATTATAGGACCCGCTCGGGCGGAAGTGCAAAGCAAATCATCCCGGCGGGGCCGGGATCAGGACACCTGGCGCTGGAGCAGGAGCGCGGCGTTCTCCACGGACATCTTGCGGAGCAGGGCGAGCTGCTGCTCGTCGAGCTTGGAGAAGCGGCCGGACACGAGGTAGTCGTGCTCGCCGTTGCCGCAGACCTGGACGCTCAGCACCTGGGCTTCCAGGAGGGTGCCGTCGAGGGAGCCGCGGAAGTGGGCCAGGAAGCGCCGCTGGGTGAACATCTTGTTGAGGTCGAGGGAGGAGGGGGCGATGCGCTTGCCCAGCGAGGAGCCGGCGCGGCGGGGCTGCCGGACCCGAGCGGAGAAGCTCGCGCCGTCCATCTTGACGAAGATGCCTTCGTACTCGGTGGCGCCGTCCCAGAGCCAGAGTTCGCAGTCGTTCCTGCTGTCTGCCATGATCCCCTCCTTGGCCGGCCCCAGCGGACTCACCCCGGTCGCGGGACCCATCTGATATTGTGATAGAGCATAATTAATGCATTGTCAACAAAAAAAAGAGAAAAACGCGCGGCTCAGGCGCCCGGGCCCTTCAGGGTCCCGATCCGCAGCCCGAAGCGGTCCCCGATCTTCACCGCCGACCCCTCCGCCAGCGTCCGCCCCGACACCCGCAGCTCCAGCGGATCCTCCGCCCGGCGCGGGAACTCCAGCACCTCGCCCGGCCGCAGCTTCAGCACGTCCTTCAGCCGCACCGTCTTCTCCGCCAGCACCGCCGTCGCCGTCAGCGGCAGCCGCAGCAGCGCCTCCCCGGTCCCCGCGCCCTCCGCCGCGCCCTCCGCCTTCATCACCGTCAGGCTCGCCCGCGACGGCGCCCCGCCGCCCCCGGCCGCCGCCTCCGGCGATTCCAGCGCCGTCGCCACCATCTTGACCGCCTTCCGGTCCTTCAGGCTCCCCAGGCGCGCCAGGAACTTGCGCCGCCCCTCCACCGTCACGAAGACGGGCCCCGACTGAGGATGGTTCGTCACCAGGACGTCCCCGGGACGCAGCGCCTCCAGGTCCTTCAGGCGCATCGACTCCATCGGCAGCTGCGCCCCCAGCTGCACCTCGGCGGGCGCCAGGCGCCGCGAAATCGCCGCCTCGCGCCCCTCCCCCGATTCCTTCCGTCCCGAGAACGGGGCCGACGCGATCATCTTCTCGAAGTAGGGCTCGATCGCCAGCGACGGGAACACCACCTCCAGCGTCCCCCGCTGGTCCGCCAGCGCGATCTCCAGCGTTACCGCCACCGACGGCTCGTTCGCCGAGTCGAACTTCAGCGCCTGCGGGTCGCTCTCCCGCCGCAGCACCGTGAAGCGCGCCGGCGCCAGCGGCGCCCAGGTCTCCGCCAGCAGGTCCAGCACCCGCGCCACCAGCGCCTCCGCCACGTTCCACTCCAGCGGCGACAGCGCCCGGTCGCGCTGCGGCGGCGCCACCTTGCCCGCGCCCAGCAGGCGCTCCAGCAGCGGGTAGGCGATCGACGGGTTGAGCGCGATGAGGAAATTGCCCTCCACCGGCGCCGCCGAAAGGAGGACGAGCACGGCCGGGTGGGGCTGCGACGCGACGAATTCCCCCAGCGGGAGCTGGTGGACGCCCGACAGGCGCGTCTCCACCGGCCTCAGCAGCATCCCCGACAGCGCCGACTGCAGCGCCCGGGCGAAGCTCTCGTGCATCGAGTGGATGAAGCGCAGGGGCCCCGGCGGGATCCGGGAGGGGCGCCGGAAATCGTAGGATTCGGCCTGCGGATCGACCGGGGACTCGCCGCCGCCGCTGTCGATCGCCGACAGCAGCGCGTCGACTTCGTGCTGCGACAGGATCTTGTCCGCGTCCGGCATCGTCCGCCCCGGTCTCTATTCCACGTTCCGCTCCGACGGCCCGATCATCTTCCAGCGCCGGAGCAGCGATTCCACGTATACGGGATCCGAATCGAGCGCGCGGATCTCATCTCGCAGCGCCTGGTTCGTGCGGCGCAACCGCTCGATCTCGCGGTCCATCGCCGCCGTCTCCCGCGCCACCGTCTCGCGCTCGCGGCGGGCGCCCGCGGCCTGCGCCGCCAGCGCGACGGCCAGCCCCGCCAGCCCCGCCGAGATCGCCACGCTCCGCGCCCCAGACAGCCACGCCCCCGCGCGGACCCTGAAATGCCCCCAATCCAGCTGCATTATACTCCTCCCGATACCCCACTTGACGGGAAAACCCCTGGGTGCTACTGTCGTTATCGACATGCTGCTGCTGTTCACTAAATACGGCTGGAAGGAATTGCTCTTTTTTTCGCTGATTTGGTGCGGACTCGCGGCAGCCCTCTGGTTCGTCCACCCCGCCGCCCGCTACGTCCTCCCGATCCCGGTCTTCGGGCTCCTCTTCACCCTGAACTTCTTCCGCGATCCGCCCCGCCGCATTCCCTCGGACCCGGGCCTCATGGTCTCCCCGGCCGACGGCGTCGTCGTGGGGATCGAGGACATGAACGAGCCCGAGTTCCTCAACGTCCCCTGCACCCGGGTATCCATCTTCCTGAACGTCTTCAACGTCCACGTGAACCGCTCGCCCTGCGAAGGGGTCGTCCGCGCCACGAAGTACAAGCCGGGGAAGTTCCTCGACGTGCGCCACCCGGACTGCTCCACGCTCAACGAGTCGAACACCATCCACCTGGGCGACGTCGTGGTGAAGCAGATCGCCGGCCTGATCGCCCGGCGGATCGTCTGCGAGGCGAAGCCCAACGACACCCTGGGCCGCGGCGAGCGCTTCGGCATGATCAAGTTCGGTTCCCGGACGGAGTTGTATATCCCTAAAGATCGGGTGGCGGAAATCCGAGTCAAATTGAAGGACAAGGTGAAAGGTGGAGAGACCGTCATCGCCCGAACAAGGTAAGCGCTGGGGGTTCCGCCGGCCTCGCCGGCTGCGGACCATCGCGCTGCTTCCCACGCTGATCACCCTCGGGAACGGCGTGTGCGGCATGGTCGCCATCTTCAAGATCGGCCAGTTCATGGCCAACCCCGCCAACGAGAAGGCCGCCCAGGCGGCCGCCTGGCTCATCCTCGTCGCCATGATCTTCGATGCGCTGGACGGCTTCGTCGCGCGCATGACCCGGACCACCTCCAACTTCGGCGCCATGCTGGATTCGCTCTGCGACCTGATCACGTTCGGCGTCGCCCCCGGATTCCTCACCTATGCCATCACCCGGGGGGACGTGACGGAATACTGGATGCGTCCCGTGCAGGCCGTCTGCGTCCTCTACTCGATGTGCGCCCTGATCCGGCTGGCGCGCTTCACGGTGGAGACGACGCCCGACGAGAGCGCTCACCGCGAATTTGCCGGCCTTCCGTCGCCCGCCGCCGCGGGCGTGATGGCCTCGGCGGTGCTGCCCGCCGTCACGCTTGCCGAGCTCGCGCCGTCGCTGGCCAACGTCGTGCGCCACGCGCTCCCCGGGCTGGCGCTGGCCACCGGCATCCTCATGGTGTCGCGCGTCAAGTACGCCCACGTGGTCAACCGCGTCCTGAAGGGCCGCCGCCCCTTCATCACCCTCATCGAGCTGGCCCTGGTGATCGCCCTGTTCTTCCTCTTCCGCGAGTTCGCGTTCTTCATCGCGTTCTTCGGATACGCCGTCACCGGGCCGCTCTTCTGGATGAAGAAGCGCGTCTTTCGGAAGCCGGCGATAGCCGGACAGGCGCCGGAGGAAAAGCACGACAACCTCTTCTGATCCCATGGCCGTGTTCGCCTATATCGGTCTCGGGTCGAACCTCGGGGATCGCCGCGCGATGATCGCCGACGCCCTCGAGCGTCTCAAGCCCCGGCGGGTCTCGAGCGTCGTCGAGACCGCGCCCTGGGGCCGCGTCGACCAGCCCGCCTTCCTCAACGCCGTCGCCGAGATCGAAACCGACCTGGAGCCCGACGCCCTCCTGGACCGCTTGCTGGACCTGGAGCGGGGCCTGGGCCGCGTCCGGCACGAGAAGTGGGGCCCGCGGACCATCGACCTCGACCTGCTCCTCTACGGCGACCGCCGGGTGAGCAGCGAGTCGCTCTCGGTCCCCCATCCCCACCTCCACGAGCGCCGCTTCGTCCTCGAAGGCCTCGCGGAACTCTGCCCCGAGCGCCGGGTCCCCGGACTGGACCTCACGGTGCGTGAGCTGCTGGAGAAGATAGCGTGACGCGGATCGTCGAAAGCATGTCGGGCATCCAGGCCTACGTCGCCGCCTGCCGCAAGAGGGGCCTGAAGGTCGGCTTCGTGCCGACCATGGGGGCCTTCCACGAGGGGCACCTCACGCTCATGCGCGAGGCCCGGCGCAACAACAACGCCGTCATCGTCAGCATCTTCGTGAACCCGATCCAGTTCTCGGCCGGCGAGGACTACGACCGCTACCCCCGCCGCCTCGAGCAGGACACCAAGATGGCCGACAGCGAAGGCGTCGACGTGATCTTCGCCCCCTCGGTGGCGGAGATGTACCCGAAGGGCTTCGACACCTACGTCGACCAGACCGACCTCCCGGGGAAGCTCTGCGGCGAGTTCCGGGTGGGCCACTTCCGCGGCGTCATGACGATCGTGACCAAGCTGTTCAACATCGTCAAACCCGACACCGCCTACTTCGGCCAGAAGGACTACCAGCAGGCGCTCATCATCCGCCGCACCACGACCGACCTCAACCTCGACGTGGCCATCAAGGTCCTCCCCACCGTGCGGGAGGAGGACGGCGTGGCCATGAGCTCGCGGAACGTCTACCTGGGCCCCAAGCAGCGCAAGGACGCGACCTGCCTGATCCAGGCGCTGCACCGCGCCGAGGACATGGTCAACAACGGCGAGAGCTCCGCGTCGAAGGTCTCCGCGGAGATGAAGCGTGTCATCCGGAAGGTGAAGGGCACCCGCGTCGAATACATCGCCATCGTGAACTCCGACACCCTCGAGCCCGTGAAGGAGATCAAGGGCAAGACGCTCATCGCCCTCGCGGTCCGCATCGGCAAGGCGCGCCTCATCGACAACGCCATCGTCTAGACCGGAGTCAGCACGAGCTCTTTGTGTTGAAAAAATCCCCCGTTTCGTCTATTCAATCGGCCTAGCGATGCCACCCCGTAGCGTCCAGCTCCGCTGCCCCGCCAAGCTCAACCTGTTCCTCGAGGTGCTCGGGCGCCGGCCGGACGGCTACCACGAGCTCTCCACCGTCATGGTCCCGGTCGGAATCTACGACACCCTCACGGTCCGCGAGGCCAAGGGCTTCCGGCTCGACGTCGACGGCCCGCCCCTGCCCGGCACCAACACCGTCGAGAAGGCGTACCGGGCGGTGGCGAAGCGCCGGAAGATCCCGGGGGTGCGGGCCTCGCTCGTCAAGGGCATCCCCGCCGGCAGCGGGATGGGCGGCGGCAGCTCCGACGCCGCCGCCATGATCGAGGCGCTCGACCGGCTCTTCGACCTGGGCCTCGACCGCCACGACGTGGCCGCCGAAATCGGCAGCGACGTGAATTTCTTCCTCGAGCGGGGCCCCGCCCTCTGCAGCGGCCGCGGCGAAAAGGTCGCCCCGATCCCCTCGGGGCCCGAACTCCACGCCGTCATCTTCTGGCCGGGCTTCTCCCTGAGCACCGCGGCCGTGTACGGTCGTGTTCGAGATTTCTTGACTCCGACGCCACGCGTTGTTATAGATTTCTTAAACTCATTCGGTCAGGAAGGACCTGAGGGTTTGGGTCGGGTGTTGTTCAACCGTCTCGAGCTCGCCGCCTTCGCGCTCCATCCGGAGCTTTCCGCCCTGCGCGGAAGGCTCGCCGAGATGGTCGCGGGCGCCCGGATGACCGGCTCTGGTTCGGCGCTGTACGGGCTCTGCGCCTCAGGCGCGGAAGCCGCCAGGCTGGCGCGCCGGGTCCGCGGGCAGTTCGCGGGCTTCGTCGCGCCGGCGGCGCTGTTGTCCCGGGAGGACGCGTGGAAATCACGGAAGTCCGGATCAAGCTCATCGGCCGCCGCACGGATAAGCTCCGCGCCTTCTGCTCGGTGACCTTCGACAACGCCTTCGTCATCCGCGACCTGAAGATCATCGAGGGCCAGAAGGGCGCCTTCGTCGCCATGCCCTCGCGCAAGATCTGCGAGCGCTGCGCCCGCTGCGGCTGCAAGAACCACCTCCGCGCCAAGTTCTGCAACGACTGCGGCAGCAAGCTCCCCGGCCTCCCCGCGGGGCCCGAGGGCGACTCGCGCGTGAAGCTCCACGCCGACATCGCGCACCCGATCAACGCGACGTCCCGCGAGGCGGTCCAGAAGCGCATCATCGAGGCCTACGCCGAAGAGGTCGAGAAGTCCAAGCTCCCCGGCTACAAGCCCGTGGAGATCTACGAGTCGTCCGAGGAGTACGACCTCTAAACCCCCGAATCACGAATCACGAATTACGAATCACGGTCGGAGTCCGTCCCCCTCCCTTCCCTCCCCGCAGGGGAGGGCGAAGGTGGGGGAACCGCTCTTCCCGTGATTCGTGATTCGTAATTCGTGATTCGTTCCCCCCGCCAAAGTTCCCGCCCGCCCACGCCGATCCTTGATATAAGTAAGATATGGCCGACTATCGGAAGATCCCCAAGGTCGACGTCGTCCTGGCCCACCCCGGCGCCCAGCCCATGATCGCCGAGTCGGGCCGCGAGAGCTTCACGACCTGCCTCGACGAGGTCTTCGACGGCCTCCGCGCCCGCATCAAGGAGGGCAAGGAGACCGCCGTCGACGTCACGGCCATCCTGGCCGCCGTCCAGGAACGCCTGGCCGCGCGCCGCGCCCCCCGCCTCTGCCGCGTCATCAACGCGACCGGCGTCATCCTCCACACGGGCCTCGGCCGCGCCGTCCTCTCGAAGGCCGCCCTCGACGCGATCGCGTCCGAGCAGAAGGGCTACTCCCTCCTCGAGGTCGAGCGCGCCAGCGGCGAACGCTCCATCCGGGAAGTCCACGTCGTCGACCTGATCCGGGACATTACCGGCGCCGAGGCCGCCACCGTCGTGAACAACAACGCCGGCGCCACGCTCCTCTGCCTCGCGGCGCTCGCCAAAGACCGCGAGGTCATCACCTCCCGGGGCCAGCTCGTGGAGATCGGCGGCTCCTTCCGGATCCCCGACGTCATGAAGCAGAGCGGCGCCGCCCTCGTCGAGGTCGGCACGACCAACAAGACCTACCTTTCCGACTACGAGTCCGCGATCACCGAGCGGACCGCGCTCCTCATGCGCGTCCATACGTCCAACTACCGCATCGTCGGCTTCACCCACTTCCCGTCCCTCGAGGAGCTCGTCGCGCTGGGACGGAAGCGCTCCGTCGCCGTCATGGACGACCTGGGCTCCGGCGCCTTCGTCGACCTCGCGCCCTTCGGCGTCAGCGACGAGCCCCGGGTGCAGGACAGCGTCAAGGCGGGCGCCGACGTGATCACGTTCAGCGGCGACAAGCTCCTGGGCGGCCCGCAGGCGGGCCTCATCGTCGGCCGCAAGGACACGGTCGCCCGCATCCGCAAGAACCCGCTCTTCCGCGCGCTCCGCGTCGACAAGCTGACCCTGACGGCCCTCGAGGCGACGCTGAAGCTCTACCAGGACCGCGAGCGGCTCTTCCGCGAGCTGCCCACGCTCCGGATGATCTCGATGTCCCTCGACGAGTGCGAGAAGCGCGCCCTGACCCTGGCGGCCAAGCTGAAGGGCATCCCCGGGCTCTCCCTCGAGATCCTCGACGACTCCAGCGAGTTCGGCGGCGGATCGGTGCCGACCCAGCAGATCCCGACCAAGGTCGTCGCCGTCCGGCACGCGACGCTCTCGCTCGAAGCGCTCTCCTCGCGGCTGCGCGCGGGCACGCCCTGCTGCTTCTGCCGCGTCCAGCGCGAGCGGGCCCTCCTCGACGTCCGCACGCTGCAGGACGGCGAGGACGACGAGATTGCCCGCTCGCTCCGCGCGATTTGCGGGTAAACGACCCCGCGCGCGTAACAAATCCCCGACTCTCCCATCTATCAGACCGCTCGGAGTGTCTGGGGTCCTGGTATTGGGGGAGATCTTGTGAACAACTTCACCCTTCGCCCTTGGATGGTCTGCCTGCCGTTCGCCGCTCTCGGGCTGGGCGCGTTCGTCCAGCAGCAGCAGCCGGAACCCAACGGCAAGGAACACCGCGACGCGGTCGTCGACGGCCAGACGCACAAGTCGGTGCCGCCCGCCCGGCCGGAGCAGCGGAAGACGGAGCACGACCGCTCTCCCGTCTTCGAGTCCAAGAACGCCCCCGCCAACTCCGCCGACCTCAAGGCCCAGCCCAAGGAAGGCAAGAACCCCGGCTTCGATTTCTACAAGGACGCCCTCGGGAGCGAGCGCCCGAACATGACCTTCGAAGACATCATGGCGAAGGACCGGGAGCAGAAGCCCAAGGTCATGGACCTGCAGCGGAAGCTTCTCGAGGCCCGCTTCGACCTGACGCCGAAGCTCGACCCCGACGCCAAGATGTCACGCGGCAAGCCGCTCTGCGTCGGCCCCACCGCCCGGCTCCCCAAAGGGCAGACCCTGCAGGCCATCGGCGCCATGACGCCCGAGCAGATCCGGGCGAGCGGCGCCTTCCCCTACCCGGCCCTGCCCCACCCGTTGCAGAGCACGGGGGGCCAGGTCTTCCCCCGCATGCAGATCGACATGTTCCCGCGCCTGGAGCGCTTCGACGTGGACTTCGATCTCCCCGAAGCGTTCCTGCCGGAGTTCCCGCCCGCGATCTTCCTGAACAACCGCCCGGACCTGGGCGACGTCTCCCGCGGCGAAGTGGTCTCCATCAACAACTACTACCGCCTCTTCAAGGACATCCTCACGCCGGTGCAGCTCGACGGGCTGCGCCTGCTGCTGACGCCGTTCCCGCAGGAGGAGTTCAACCCGACCGACGACCGGAAGGTCAGCCAGCCCAGCCTGGGCGTCACCTGCTTCGACTGCCACGTCAACGGCCACACGACCGGGCAGTTCCACCTCAGCCCCGACCTCCGTCCGCAGGAGCGCCGCTTCCGACTGGACACCGTGAGCCTGCGCGGCGTCCTCAACCAGCAGATCCACGGGTCCAAGCGGAGCCTGCGCTCGGTGGAGGACTTCACGGAGTTCGAGCAGCGGACGGCCTACTTCAACGGCGACCAGATCCACGCCATCAAGAAGGGGATGAACATCCTCGACCGCATCCAGGTCAGCCACATGGCGCAGCTCCAGAACATGATCGACTTCCCGCCCGCGCCGAAGCTGGACCCGATCACGGGCACGCTCGACCCCACGAAGGCGAGCGAGATCGAACTGCGCGGCGAGAAGCTCTTCTTCGGGAAGGCGCAGTGCGCCTCCTGCCACCCCGCGCCCTTCTACCTGGACCACCAGATGCATGACCTGCACCTGGAGCGTTTCCTCAAGGACGAGCCGGGCGACGGCCCGATCAAGGCGTTCACGCTGCGCGGCATCAAGGACAGCCCGCCCTACCTCCACGACGGACGCTGCCTCACCCTCGAGGACGTGGTGGAGTTCTTCAACATCGTCCAGGGACTCAAACTCACGGACGATGACAAGAAAGCGTTGGTGGCATTCCTCCGCTGCCTGTAATCCCTGCAGGAAACAGGAAGCAGGAAACAGGAAGCAGAAGAGCCGCACCCCCTCCCCATCCCTCCCCTTCGGGGAGGGCGCTCAATCTCCCCTCCCTCCGAGGGAGGGGCAGGGGGTGGGTGATGGTTCTTCTGTTTCCTGTTTCCTGTTTCCTGCTTCCTGTTTCCGGTCTAGAAGAGATGGAAGGCGCTGAGTCCGATTAAGACGCTTCGTTCACTGGGATCGATGAGGTCGTTGCTGGCGCCGTAGACGTCGCGGTGGAAGCTGTAGCCGCGGGCCCACGCGTAGCCGACGCTCACGGCGAGCCACTTCAGGGGGAGGAAGCGGACGCCGGTCTCCAGCCAGCTCCCGCCGTCGCTGTTCCGGTAGCCTGAGCCCTCGACCATGAGGAACGGGAAGATCGGGGCGCGCACGGCCGTCCCCCACTCGCCCATCGACGCGCCGTCGACGAAGAGGTGTTCGTAGCCCGGCTGGAAGAACACGCCGTAGAGCTTGAACGGGATCGACGAATTCAGGGTCGGCCCGAAGAGCGACAGGTAGTTGTCGAACTCCGGCGCGTAGACGCTGAAATGCTCGCTGACCGGGACCCGCAGGGGCTCGACCAGGCCGCCGGCCCTGCTCGTCAGGCCGAAGAAGACGCCGCGGAAGGCCGCCAGCGAGCTGCCGCTCAGCAGCGTCGCCGCCGAGAGCGCGTGCAGCGTCCCCGCCGACGTCCGCAGCCCCAGGCCCCGGAGCTCCGTGATGTAGTCCCCCGTGTCGCTCATCTGGACGCCCACCGGGTACTTGAGCACGGCCGCGCCGCTGATGAGGAACGGGATCGTGTCCAGGTACGAGAGTTCGCCGTCGAAGAGGCGTTCCGCGTAGCGGTTGAGGTTCACTTCCTCCTGGTTCAGGCCGCCGGCCTTGATGGCCACCGTGAAGCGGCTCACGAGCACCGGATTGTTGCCCAGGTCGCCCACGATGCCGTCCCAGTCGGACTGCGACACCGAGACGGCCGAGTCGTCGAACGGGTTGAACCCGCTCATGAACATCTTGCCGATGCTGGCCTTGGGCGCGGTGCTGTTGATCCGGTCCTTGTCGCCGAAGATCGCCTGGCGGTACCCCGCCTTCGAGAAGGTGGAGAGGTGGCCGTACTCGTGGCTGACGTAGCGGATCGCCGTGTCGATCGCGAACGCGGCGCCGTACTTCGGGACGCGCAGGTACCACGCGTCCTCCGCGGCGTCCTGCAGCGCGAAATGGACCGCGTCGGACGCGGTCATCGTGAGCGACGCGATGTTCTCGCGGTCGATGTGGCGCGGGTACGACAGGTTGAGCCGGTAGCTGAGATCGATCTCCTGCGGCCGCGGCGGCACGTCCCGCGCCGCCGGTGGGACCGTCTCGGGAGGCGGCAGCTTCTCCTGGTCCTGCGCCCGCAGGAACGCCGGGCTCAACACGCCGATGACGACGCAGAGCCCCGCGACGACCGCCCTTCTGTTTCGCCCCTCTGACCCGCGCACTGGCACTTCCCCAAAGACCGTGTCTGGTAGAGGCGATGCGAATCGAAATGTTATGTCGAGCGATGAATTGGCCGCAAAGACACAGAGACGCAGAGCGGATCTGTCTTTTCTGCTCCGTGTGCCGCACTGTGCCTCCGTGTCTCTGTGGTTCTCTTCTGAGGATCGCGGTTCCCTTTTCAAGGCCAAACCACTAGAATTCACCCCTCCATGGGCAAGATCTTCATCGAGACCTACGGCTGCCAGATGAACGCGCTGGACAGCGACCTCATCCTGTCCCGCATGCAGGCGCAGGGCTATTCGCCGACCGAGACGCGCGAGGAGGCGGACGTCATCCTCTTCAACACCTGCTCGGTGCGCGAGCACGCCGAGGAGCGCGCCCTCTCGAACGCCGGGCTGGTCCGGCGGCTCAAGAAGCAGCGGCCCGAGCTGGTCGTCGGCATCGTCGGCTGCATGGCCCAGAACAAGCAGGACCGGCTCTTCCAGCAGCTGCCCCACGTGCAGCTGATCGTCGGGCCGCGCCACATGGGCGCGATCCCCCGCCTGGTCGAGGAGATCCGCAGCAGCGGCCAGCGCCGCATCGCCGTGGAGGACTTCGACGACGAGTTCATCGACGGCGCCGAGGCCGTGCAGTCGCGCAGCTCCCGCGCCCAGGCCTACATCAAGGCGATGGAGGGCTGCGACCTCTCCTGCACCTTCTGCATCGTGCCGACCACCCGGGGCTCCGAGGTCAGCCGGCCGCCGGAGCGCATCGTCGAGGAGGTGCGGCGCCTCGCGGCCGAGGGCACCGTCGAGGTCACGCTGCTGGGGCAGACCGTGAACTCCTACGGCAAGGGGCTCAAGCCCTACTGCGACCTCGGCGGCCTGCTGCGCCGCGTCAGCGAGGTCGACGGCATCCGGCGCATCCGCTTCATCACGTCGCACCCGTCGTTCGTCCGCCCCAGCCTGGTGGAGGCGATGCGCGACCTGCCCAAGGTCTGCAAGTACCTGCACATCCCCGTCCAGTCGGGCTCCGACCGCGTCCTCAAGGCGATGCGGCGCGGCTACACGGTCGAGCGCTACCTCGAGATCTGCGACACGCTGCGCTCCCAGGTCGCGGGCATCGAGCTCGCGAGCGACTGGATCGTCGGCTTCCCCGGCGAGACCGCCGAGGACTTCGACAAGAGCGTCGCGCTCATGGAGCGCGTCCGCTTCCAGAACTCGTTCATCTTCAAGTACTCGCCCCGCCCGGGCACCGACGCCGCATCGCTCGCGGACGACGTCCCCGAGGAGGAGAAGAAGCGGCGCAACCAGGTGCTGCTCGACGTGCAGGAGCGCCTCTCGCTCGACGCGAACCGACGCCGCATCGGGCAGAAGATGGAGGTCCTGGTCGAAGGACCCAGCAAGCGCGACCCGCGGCGGCAGACGGGGCGCACCGATACCCACCAGATCGTGAACTTCGAGGCCGGCCGCGACCTCGCGGGGCAGTTCGCCACGGTCGAGATCACGGGCGCCAGCGCGGTGGCCCTCTCCGGCACGCTCCAATGACCTCGCCCGACGAGAAGTTCATGCGCCGGGCCCTCGAGCTCGCCGCGCTCGCCGGGAACCGCACGGCCCCCAACCCCCTCGTCGGGGCCGTCGTCGTCAAGGGCGGCCGGATCGTCGGCGAAGGCTACCACCGCGCCTACGGCGGCCCGCACGCGGAAGTCTTCGCCGTCAAGGCCGCCGGCGCGAAGGCGAAGGGCGCCACCCTCTACGTCACGCTCGAACCCTGCTCTCCGCACCCGAAGAAGACGCCGCCCTGCACCGACCTGCTCGCCCGCAGCGGCATCGCCCGCGCGGTCGTCGCCCTGAAGGACCCCAACCCGCTCGTCCACGGCCGCGGCCTGGCGCTCCTGCGCCGCGCGGGCATCAAGGTCGCGACGGGTGTCTGCGCCGCCGAGGCGGCCGAGCTCAACGCGCCCTTCATCAAGGTCCACGAGCGTGGCCTCCCGTACGTCGCCGTCAAGTGGGCCATGACGCTCGACGGCAAGATCGCGGCGCGCAGCGGCGACTCGCGCTGGGTCTCCAACGAGCGCTCCCGCGCCTGGCTCCACCGCTGGCGCGACACGTTCCACGCGATCCTCGTGGGCAGCGGCACCCTGCTCCGCGACGACCCCATGCTCCGCGGCGCGAAGACCGCGCCGACGCGCATCATCCTCGACACGGACGCCAAGACGCCGCTCGACGCCAAGGTCGTCCGCACGGCCCGCGAGCAGGCGACGATCCTGGCGGTCGCCCCCGGCGCCGCTCCCGGGCGCCTGCGGCGCCTCCGCCAGGCCGGCGTGCAGGTCCTGGAGCTCGACATCCGCAACCTGCGCCTGGTCTTCGAGGCGCTCGCCGGCGAGGGCCTCCAGAAGATCCTCGTCGAGGGCGGCGGCGAGGTCCATGCGAGCGTGCTCCGCGAGGCCGGCCTGGCCGACGAGGCCTGCGTCTTCGTCGCCCCCAAGATCGTGGGCGGCCGCGGCGCCAAGACGCCCGTCGAGGGAGAAGGCTTCGAGACGATGGCCCAGGCGCTGCCGCTGTCCGATCTCCGGATCGAGCGCCTCGGCGACGACGTGATGATCCGCGGCAGGTTCAAGGCATGACCAAGGCAGTCTTCTTCGACGCCGGCCACACGCTGCTCTACGCGCATCCCGACATCGGCACGGTGTACTCCGAAGCCACCGCGACCTTCGGGGTCTCGCTCGGCCCCGAGCGCTTCGCCGAGACCTTCGTCCCGGTCTTCAAGGAAACGACCAGGATCTATTCGCAGACCAAGACCGCCAGCGACTCGCAGGACCTGGAGATGTGGCGCGACATCACGCGCCGCATCTACGACCGGCTGCCGGCGCTGGCGGGGATCCGTTTTGAGTCGTGGTTCGAGAAGCTCTACCGCCGCTTCGGGGAACCCGACGTCTGGCGCTTCTACGACGATGTCGAGGCGGTGCTGGGCGCCCTGCGGGCGAAGGGCCTGACGATCGGCGTGGTTTCAAACTGGGACACGCGGCTCAAGATCATCTGCGACGGGCTCGGCCTCACCCGCCTCGTCGACTTCATCGTGATCTCCGCCGAGGTCGGCGTGCGGAAGCCCGACCCGGGCATCTTCCGGATGGCGCTCGAGAAGGCGGGCGTGCGTCCCGAGGACGCGATCCACGTCGGCGACCTGCCCGAGGAGGACTGCGAGGGCGCGCGCCGCGCCGGCATCACGCCGCTGCTGATCGATCGCCGCAAGCGCATCACGCCCGCCGCCCTGCCCTCCGACGTGCGGGTGGTCAACTCCCTCTCGGACCTCCTGTCTCTCCTCTGATTGGCCACAGAGCCCTCCGAGCCCCCAGAGCGGATCGTCTCTGAGGGCTTTGTGGGCTCCGTGGCCAATAAGAGAGTTGTCCGCTAGTTGCCGAGGAGGCCCTTGAGGCGGCCCCACATGGACTTCGAGCGCGCGCCGCGGGGCTCCTCGTTGAGCGGCCGCGAGCCGAGGTAGTTCTCGATGTCCTCGGCGAGCGCCTTGGCGACGGGATAGCGCTTCGACTTCTCCCGCGACATCGCCTTCTCGATGATCGAGGCCACGTCCGCGGGCAGGCTCGGCACGTGGGAGAGGAGCGGCTCCGGCGCCTCCTTGACGAGCGCCGCGAGGACCTCGTCGGGCGTCTTCCCCGTGTAGGGGCAGTAGCCGCTGACCATCTCGTAGAGCACGGCGCCGAGCGAGTAGATGTCGCTCAGGTTGTCGACCTGCTCCATGTCGCCCAGCGCCTGCTCGGGCGGCATGTAGTACGGAGTCCCCATGATGACGCCCTTCACGTAGGCGCTGTCGCCGATCTGGGTGACCTTCGCCAGGCCGAAGTCCATCAGCCAGGGCTTCGCGTTGCGGTCGATGATGATGTTGGCGGGCTTGATGTCGCGGTGGTAGACGCCGCGCTCGTGCGCGAAGTCCACCGCGAGGGTCAGGTCGCGGATGAGCTCCAGCGCCTTGCGGAGCGGCATGCCCTTGCCGCGCACGATGCGCGCGGTGTCGCGGCGCATCTCCTCCTGGACCTTGGAGATGTCGGTCACGAAGGTCGTCTGGAACGCGCGCTCGTCGATGCCCTCGCGGACGACGCCGTCCAGCGTCACGCCCTCGATGTACTTCATCGTGTAGTAGAAGTGGTTGTCGACGGCGCCGAAGTCGAGGATCGGCACGATGTTGGGGTGGCTGAGGTCGGCGTGGGCGCGCGTCTCGTTGTAGAAGCGCTTCACGTCCTCGACGTCGCCGAAGGGGGTCTTCACGCCGGCGGCCGTGTCGCTCTCGTGCGGCAGGATCTTGAGGGCGACGACCTTGTTGAGGTCCTGCTGCCAGGCCTTGTAGACGATGCCGGCGCCGCCGCGCCCGATCTCCTTGATGAGGACGTAGCGGCCGAAGCACTTCGAGGGCTCCGCCGCGGCCAGGCGCACCTCGTCGGGCAGCTCCACGTCGTGCTCCCGCGAGGCCTCGTCGAGCGCCTCCTTGACGGCGGTCGCCATCTTCGCGAAGAGGAACGGCACGCCGGCGCCGCAGGCCTTGCACTTGACCTCTTCGCGGGGCGTGGCCGCGTCGGTGATCTCGATCGCGGCGTTGCATTCGGGGCAGGTGTAGAGCTGGAGGTTCTGAAGCTGGAGCGCCGTCTCGAGCGCGGCCTTGTCGACGTAGTTGCGGCGGAGCAGGATCTCGCCGAGCTGCGGGACGGGGTTGATGCCCAGCTCCGACATGCGGCCCTGGAGCCGGAGGCACTCGTTCACCTGGTACTCGGTGGCGAGGCCGCGGTCGACCAGGATCTTGCCCAGCAGGATGCTGCGGCGGCCCGGCTGCGGGGACCCCTCGGGGCCGCTCTCGAAGGCCTTTTTCTGGATTTCGACCAGCCGATCGACGTCCTCGTTCCGGAGGTAGCCCCGGGCGACCATGATGGACCCGATGGATTTCGAGGGATTACGCTCCTGGGCCTGGAGGCAGTCAAAAAGCTGCTCCCGGGTGATGAGCCCCTCCCGCAGTGCGATCTTTCCCAACAGAAGATCGCCTCGTCCGGTCGACATGGCGCGCGGATTATAGCGGTGGGGTTCCCAGAATACTAGACCATGTTTTCGCTGGGGAATTTCCGGATCCCGAAGCTCTATCCTTCCAGGACCCGGGCCGCGCCCGCGATCAGGTGGGGAATGATCTGCGCGGAATCCGCAGCGGAGAATTTCCGGGCGGGCGAGAGGGCCGTGCTGATGTCGAGATCGACGTTGGCGGTGAACGCGACGAGCGGTCCGGTATTGGGCCCGGCGGGCAGCTTCAGTTCGGCGAAGTACCACCTCTGCAGGTAGTGGATCTCCAGCGGGATGTCTTCCACCTCTTCCTTCAGGGGGTGGTTGATTTGAAAGACGAAGTCCGAGGACTTCCTCAGGTTCCGGGTCAATTCCGGAAAGACTTTCTCCAGCGCCCGGAGCGCATCGCTTCGATTGAAGGCCACCTGGAACAGGGTCACCCCGAAGGCCAGTCGATCGGCCGCCGGGTAGTCCTTGATCGCGGTCAGTTTCAGCGCCAGTTGCGACATCCGCTCGCCGACGGCGTCCAGCGTCCCGATGGGGGGCAGCGGCATCTCCGGCGTCGCCTTGCGCGGGTCGGGGGTCACGACGATATCGAAGCGGTTGGGCTGATCCGACAGCAGAAGATTCAGGCCCTCGATCAACCCCGTCTCCTCGACCACCGCCCCTCTCTTCTCTCTCCGGAGGGGCCGGACTCCGTGCAGGAGCTGCCACCAGGACGTGATGCTGGACTTGCTGCTGCGAAACGTCGACAGTCTCGCGGAACGCACCCCCCACGACAGCGCCAACGATCCTTCCATCTGTTCTCTAGATCGGCTGGAGTTGCTCGACCCCTTCAGCGTCGACCGCGGCTGCCCGAGGCCAAGTTGACGATGTTCATGATGAGAAAGACCGGCGTGACGAAGAAGGAGATCGTGCCCCACCATCCGAGGACCAGGGTGGTCAGGGTCGTGCTCCAGAAGAGCGAACGGACGCACGCCTTGCAGAAGAAAGCACTGTAGGTCCTTGACTGGCGGACCACCAACATCCCAATGTTCTGCCGGAAGGTCGCCAGGCGCGTGGGCCCGGGCCCCCCGCAGCGCTCGCAGTCCTTGGGCGCTACCGGATCGGAAATCCGGGGCGCCGATTTCAGGACCCTGTCCATGCGCCGGCGTTCATAACTCTCCAAACTCATTGCTGGGATTCTACCCCGTCCCGGAGCGGCGGGGAGCCGCGCGCGGAATCGGACCCGAAGAGCGCGCCCGTGAAAGTCCTTGATGGGCCCGACGCACCCAAGTCTAATTGAACCATCAGGGAGGGAAATCATGCGAGTCATCGCCATCCGGATGGCCTTCGTTTCGCTCCTCCTCGCGGCTCTGGCGGCCGGCGCCTCCCCGGACGACACGATGATCCTCGCCTCCGGGATGCGGGCCCGATTCGACCCCGACGGGATGTCCCTGACTCCGCGCTCCGGCGCGTGGACCTTCCGGACGCGGCTCTCCCGCCTCGGACGCGGAAGCGAGCGATCCTCCGACGTCTCCGCCCCGCTCCGGCGGGACGGAGCCAGGATCCTCTACGAGCGGCCCTGGGGCGAAGAATGGTATGAGGGCGCCCCCGGCGGCCTCGAGCAGGGCTGCACGGTCCGCCGACGCCCCGACGGCGACGGCCCGCTCCGCCTCGAGATCGACTGCTCCGGCCTCGACTTCGTCTGCCGGCTCGACGACAAGATCGCGTTCATGAGCGGCGGCGTCCGTGTCCTCGAATTCGGCAAGATCCAGGTCCGCGACGCGGAGGGACGCTACCTGCCGGCGAAGTTCGCCGGTCCCGACCCGGGCGTCGCCATGGAGATCGACGACCGCGGCGCGCGGTATCCCATCGAGGTCGACCCGCTCTTCGCCGGTCCGACCGATACTCCGGTGCCCGGGACGGCCGAGACGAACGGCGTCGTCAGCTCCCTCATCCCCGCTGCGGGCGGGGTCCTCTATGTCGGCGGGACCTTCACCCGGGTCGGCAGGTCGTCCGGCGGCGGAGCCTCACTCAGCGCCAGCACCGGCGCGCCGGACGCTCCCAATCCCGGGATCGCCGGGACAGTGGATGCCGCGGTGTCCGACGGTTCGGGCGGATGGTTTGTCGGTGGCCTCTTCGACACCGTGAAGGGGACGACCCGACACAACCTGGTTCACCTGCTGGCCAACGGCAATGTCGATCTTCCCTGGGATCCCGCTCCGGACAGCCGGGTCGAGAGTCTGCTCCTCTCCGGCGGCGTGCTCTACGTCGGCGGACAGTTCGCCACCATCGCTGGAGCGCCTCGCTCCGGCCTCGCGGCCCTCACGGCGTCCACCGGAGCGGCGACCCCCTGGGATCCGGCTCCCAACGGCGACGTGATCGACATGCGCATCGCCGGCGGGACGATCTACGTCGCGGGCAATTTCTCCACGATCGGAGGGCAGGCCCGGAACGGGATGGCCGGCCTCGATCCCGCGACGGCGCTGGCCACGGCATTTGATCCCAGTCCGGACGGCCTCGTGGAAGATTTCTCGATCGTGGGCACGACGGTGTACGCCTGCGGAGAATTCACGACCATCGGGGGCCAGGCGCGCAACGGCGTGGCCGCGCTGGACAGCAGCAGCGGGATCGCCACCGCCTGGGCGCCGGCCGCCGCGGGCGCGCTGAGCATCGATGCGTCGGCCACGGCGGTCTATGTCGGCGGATTCTTCACGTCGGCCGGCGGACAGGCCCGCAACAACCTGGCCGCGCTCGACCCGGGGACGGGTCTCGCGCTGGCCTGGAACCCGGATGCCGCATCGGGGGTCCGCTGCGTGAGGCTCTCGGGGTCGACCGTCTACGCCGGCGGCGATTTTGCGACGATCGGCGGCCAGGCGCGGGCCGGCGTCGCGGCCATCGATGCCACGACCGGAGTGCCGACGGCCTGGTCGGCCTCCACGACGGTCTTCAACGAGGTGTTCAGCATCGCTCCGGCGGGGGCCTCCGTCTTTGTCGGCGGCTTCTTCAGCCTCACCGGCGGCGTGACCCGGAACAATCTGGCGGCGATCGATCTGTCGAGCGGCCAGCCGACCTCCTGGGATCCGAACGTGGATACGTCGGTCAATGCGCTCGCGCTCTCCGGAACGACGCTCTATCTCGGCGGTCAATTCCAGAGCGTCGGAGGCCAGCCGCGCAGCCGCCTGGCGGCCGTCAGCTCGACGACCGGCCTGACGAAGGCCTGGAACCCCGGCGCGTCGGCCATCGTCCGAACGATCGCGGTCGACGCTTCCCTGGTTTATGTCGGCGGAGATTTCACGACCGTCGGCGGAGCGTCCCGGAACCGCATCGCAGCCCTCGATGGAACCAGTGGCCTGGCGACGGCCTGGAATCCGGACTCCGACGACACGGTCTTTTCGATCGTGGTCGCCAGTCCGCGCGTCTACGCGGCCGGAACGTTCCTGAACATCGGCGGCGCGGCGCGCAACCGGATCGCCGCGCTCCTGGCGTCGAACGGCACGGCGGATGCCTGGGACGCCAATGCCAGCAACACCGTCCGATGCATCACCCTTTCCGCATCGACGCTCTATGCCGGAGGAAACTTCACGAGCATCGGCGGGGCCGCGCGGACGAAACTGGCCGCCCTCGACACGACGACCGCCCTGGCCACGGCGTGGGATCCGTCCGCCAATTTCACCGTGCGCTCGATCGTGGTGTCCGGATCCGACGTGGTCGTTTGCGGCGACTTCAGCACCGTCGGGGGACAGTCCCGGCTGCGCCTTGCCGCCGTGGATGCGACGAGCGGGCTCGCCACGAGCTGGAATCCCTCCATGAACGGGAGCATGTTCATGCTGGCCCTGGCGGGCGCGGACATCCTGGCCGGCGGACTGTTCAACACCGTCGGCGGCTCCCTCCGGAGTGGGCTGGCCCACTTCAGCGAGAACTCCGTCCAGCAGGTCACGTCGACCTCCCCCGATGCAACGTACGGAGTCGGGGCCGTCCTGACTCTCCAGGTCAACTTCGTCAAAGCCGTCACCGTCACGGGCAATCCACGCTTGCTCCTCGAAACAGGGACGACCGATCGCGCGGCCGTCTTCAGCGGCGGCAGCGGCACGAGCACGCTGACCTTCAGCTACACGGTCCAGGCCGGGGACGTGTCGGCGGACCTGGACTGCGTCAGCAGCGGCGCCTTCGATCTGAACGGCGGGACCGTGACGACGGTCGGCGGCGGCCCGACCCCCGTCGGACTGCCGACGGGATCCACGACGGGATCGCTCTCCTCGCTGAAGCAGCTGGTGATCGACACCCAGGCGCCCGCGGCGCCCGTCATCACGTCGCCGGCGGACGGCTCGAACACGGGTCCCCTCGCGGCGGCCCTGCTCGCCGGGACCTCGGAGGCGTTGGCAACGATTGCCGTCACGGTGGACGGAGTCGCCGTGGGAACGACGACCGCGACGGGCGGCGGAACCTGGTCCTTCACGACGCCGGCGCTGGTGCCCGGATCGCACACGATCAGCGCCACGGCGACCGACCCGGTGGGGAACGCGAGCGGCCCCTCGACGGGAATCACGGTGACGGTTCTGGGCGGCGGCGGAACGACGATCGTGAACAAATCGAGCGGCGGTTGCGGCCTCACGGGTCTCGAAGCGGGGCTCAGCTTGCTGCTTCTGGCGGCGCTCCGGCGGCGGAGATAGCCTACGTCCCGCCGCCGCGGGCGGCATGCCGAGCCAGGAGCTCCGCGCGCCGGTCCTCCGGGATGAACCAGGTGTCGCGGCCGCTCGGGAAGACCTTGACCCGGTGCGCCCACTTCCCCATCTGATCGAGGAGCGGCTTCGTGAAGCCGCTCGGATCCACCGCGCCCCAGTCGTCGTCGTGCATGCGGACGTGCCACTTGATCTTATGCTTCTTCGCCCAGCCGGCGAGGCGCTCGAGGAGGAAGGCCGCGTCGGCGAAGGCCATGAAGAGGTCGTCGGCGTCGGGGATGCCGCTCGGGTGGAAGAGCTTCGTGCGTCCCGACAGGGTCGAGGGCCGCTCCTCCTCGGTCGCGTCGAACCCGAGCGCCCCGCGCCACCAGTCGCGTTGAATCTGCGCCACGTCCTCCAGGATGGCCCGGATGGAGGACACCTTCACTCGACCGGTGGACTCGTAACTAAGCATCGTCGGACAGACTGGAGATTCGCAGGCCGCCGCTTTGCGATTCTCTATTCTTTATTCTCTATTCTCTCCCGACGCCGTTCTACGCCCGGAAAGCCTGGATGGCTTTGATCGTGCGGTCGATGTCGTTTTTGGTGTGGGCATTACTGACAAACCACGCCTCATACTGCGACGGCGCGATCGCGATCCCGCGCTCCCTCAGGTGGCGGTGGAACTTCGCGAACTTCTTCGTATCGGACTTGGCCGCGCTGTCCCAGTCGCTGATCGGGCCCTTGGCGAAGAACGGGGTGAACATCGAGCCGACGCGGTTGACCGTGACGCCGCGGAACGCCGCCGCGAGCTCCGAGGTGCGCGCCTCGAGGGTCGCGTAGATGCCCGGGTTGTCGCGGAGCGTGCGAAGCTGGGCGATGCCGGCCGCGACCGCCAGCGGGTTCCCCGAGAGGGTGCCGGCCTGGTAGACCGGGCCCTGCGGCGAGACCATGGCCATGATGTCCCGGCGGCCGCCGTAGGCCGCCGCAGGCAGGCCGCCGCCGATGATCTTGCCGAGGCAGGTCAGGTCGGGAGAGATCCCGTAAATCGACTGCGCCCCGCCGTAACAAAGACGGAAGCCGCTGATCACTTCGTCGAAGATGAGGACGATGCCGTGCTCCGCCGTCAGCGCGCGCAGCTCCTCCAGGAAGCCCGGCGCCGGAGGCACCACGCCCATGTTGCCCGCCACCGGCTCCACGATGACGGCCGCGATGGTCTTCCAGCGCTTCTTCAGGAGCGAGCGCAGCGCGCCCAGGTCGTTGTAGGGGAGAACCAGCGTATGCTTCGCGAGGTCCGCGGGCACGCCGGGGCTGGTCGGCACGCCGAAGGTGGCGGCGCCCGAGCCCGCCTGCACCAGCAGGCCGTCCGAGTGGCCGTGATAGCAGCCCTCGAACTTGACGATGTCGTCCCGCTTGGTGAACCCGCGCGCCACCCGCAGGGCGCTCATGCAGGCTTCCGTCCCGCTCGAGACCAGGCGGACCATCTCGAGCGACGGCAGGGCCGCCGAGAGCAGCTCCGCCAGCTCGACCTCCGCGAGCGTCGGGGCCCCGTAGGAGGTCCCCCGGCCGGCGGCCTGCGCAACCGCCGCAAGAACTTCCTTCGGCGCGTGTCCCAGGATCATGGGGCCCCAGGAGCCGACGTAGTCGAGGTACTCGTTGCCGTCGACATCTTTGATCGTCGCCCCCTTGGCGGAGGCCACGAAGAACGGCGAGCCGCCGACGGCCCGGAAGGCGCGGACGGGGGAATTGACGCCGCCGGGAATGACGGCCTTCGCGCGGCGGAACGCCGCTTCGCTGCGGGAATCAGGGAGTCGCTTCACGTCCTAGGTAGTGTAGGGACGAACCGGAACCTGTCAACCGACGTTTAATGTGGCAGGGGCGGAGCCCCGCCGGGTGTGATAAAATATGGGAGCCGGCGAGCCGACCGCCCCGATGGTGGAGACGTTATGACTTACCGGGCAATCCAGAAAGGCGACCGCATCTCGGAGTACGCCCTCCTCGAGAAACTGGGCCAGGGCGGCTTCGGCGAAGTGTGGAAGGCCGAGCACGCCCAGATCCCGGGCAAGTTCGTCGCCATCAAGATTCCCACCAGCGCCGAAGCCATGGACTGCCTCAAGCAGGAGGCCCAGTTCCAGCACGAGCTCGACCACCCCAACATCGTCAAGACCATCGGCCTCAACACCCAGAACGACCCGCCCTACTTCATCATGGAGTACGTCGAGGGCAAGAACCTCCGCCAGCTCATGCTGGACGACGGCATCCTGCCCCCGCCCTACGCGATCGACATCGCCGTCCAGGTCTGCGAGGCCCTGGGCTTCGCCCACAGCAAGGGCATCATCCACAAGGACATCAAGCCCGAGAACATCCTCGTCGAGAAGAAGAAGATCGACGTCTCCAAGAAGGGCAAGGCCCTCCTCCACTACGTCAAGCTCACCGACCTGGGCCTCGGCATGTTCCCCGCGCGCAGCCAGAGCGAGATCATGATCTCGGAGCACGCGCGGACGAGCGGCGTCCGCATCCTCTCCGGCACCCTCTTCTACATGGCCCCGGAGCAGATGGTCCCCGGCCGCCAGGTCGACCCGCGCGCCGACATCTACTCGGTCGGCGTCGTCCTCTACGAGATGCTCACCGGCGAGCTGCCGCTGGGAATGGACCTCCCCAGCGAACTCAACCCGGTGGTGACGCCGGAGCTCGACGTCATCTGCAAGCGCGCGCTCTCGATCGACCGCGACGTGCGCTACCAGAGCGCCCGCGAGCTGGCGGCGGACCTCCAGAAGGCCAAGGAAGCGCTGCTCATCAAGCTCGTGTCCTCCGGCGCCCCGGCGCTCGAGGTGACGGGCCAGGGCGAGTCGCGGCGCCTGACGCCGCGCGGCCTGCCCCTCCCCCTGCCCCACACGTCCGTCCCGGTGACGAGGCCCTCAACGCGGCGCCGCTGGGCCTCGGGACTCGAGTGGGGTTTCGCGGCCTTCGTGATCGCGCTGCTCGCGGTCTGCGGCTACGGCTTCCAGCGGATCCGCCACGCCGTCCAGGAGCGCAACCACGGCCAGAAGATCGAGGACATCAGCATTCCCACCCTGGGCGGGCCGCTCTCGATCGACAGCAAGCCGGCCGAGGCCGAAGTCTGGGTCGACGACAAGCGCGTCGGCATCGCCCCGGTGCAGGTCCAGGCGCTGACCTACGAGCGCCACACGGTCCGCCTCGTCCGGGAGTTCTATCAGGCCCGCGAGCTGATCCTGCAGCCGCGCACCCTGGACGGCCGGCACTGCTTCGCCGTGATCGACCGCGCGTCGCAGAAGGAGCTGCGCGTGCGCGACTGCTCCGGCGGGCTGAGCCTGGAAGGGATCGAGCTGCTCCGCCAGAAGGGCAACATCACCATCACGACGCCCCGCGTCGAGAAGGCCTCGGTCTACATCGACGGCGCGTTCTACGGCGTGACCCCGCTCGAGGACACGCTGGACGCCGGCGTCCACCAGTTCACGATCTCGAAGGAAGGCTTCGTGGACCTCTCGTTCTACGAGAAGGTCGACGGCGGCGCGAAGGTCGAGAAGCCCCTCACGCTGTTGCCCCAGGGCGCGGCGGAGCCCGCCGCGAACCCCGGCAAGGTGTCGGTGCACCTGACGTCCGCCCCCTCCGGCGCGAGCGTCTACGTCAACGACGAGGAGCGCGGCATGACGCCGCTGGACCTCGAGGTGCTGCCCGGCAAGTACGAGCTGCGCCTCACGAAGAAGTACCACGAGGCGCGGGCCGTGACCCTGATGGTCGACAGCCCCGCGTCGCGCGAGTACGAGCTGCTCAAGGTGCACGCGCGGGTGGCCTTCGAGTCCGAGCCCCAGGGCGCGACGGTCTACGTCGACGGCGCCAAGATCGGCGTCACGCCGATTGCGGTCGAGGCCGTGGAAGGCGGCCCGCACCGGGCGCGCTTCGTCCTGGACGGCCACTTCGACCAGTCGGCGTCGTTCGAGATCGTGAGCCGGGAGGCGATGGACCGGCCCATCAAGGCGACGCTGCAGAAGATCCCCCCGGCCCGCCTGGTCGTGGAGACCGAGATCGCGGGCTCGGAGGCGTACCTGGACGGCAAGCCGATCGGCCGCCTGCCGTTGGCCTCGCGCACGGTCGAGAGCGGCACGCACAAGCTGCGCGTGCTGGGCGTCGAGAAGACCGTGACGCTGGAGGCGGGCGGCGAGCACCGCGTGCACTTCAGCGCGAAGGACCTCGAGATGGTGCGGGTGCCCGAGGGCGAATTCACCTACGGGTCGGCGACGCCGAACCCCGGCGAGGTGTCGGCCCGGACCGAGAAGACGGGCGCGTACTTCATCGACCGGACGGAGGTCACCAACGAGCAGTACGCGATCTTCTTCGCCCAGATGAGCGCGACGAACGACCACAGCCGCTGCCATCCCGACGAGGACGCGGGCACGAAGCAGCGGAACCACAAGCCGGCGTTCTGGTCGGAGGCGTCCTACAACGGCCCGAAGCAGCCCGTGGTGGGCGTGACCTGGTACGACGCCTACGCGTACGCGGCCTGGGCGGGCAAGCGGCTGCCGACCGAGCGCGAGTGGGAGAAGGCGGCGCGCGGCAAGACGGGCTGGACGTATCCCTGGGGCAACGACTGGGCGCAGGACGAGAAGCGCTGCAATTCGTCGGGCAAGGCGGACGGCTGGGAGTTCACGGCGCCGGTGGGCGCCTGTCCCGGCGTGAGCCCCTACGGCTGCTCCGACATGGTGGGCAACGTCAGCGAGTGGTGCCTGGAGGACTATCCCGGCAAGTCCCCGTCGAAAGTGATCCGCGGCGGCAGCTTCCGCGACAAGGAGTGGGTCACGACGACGTCGCGCTGGTACGAGCGTCCGGACGTGAACAACATCACGGTCGGCTTCCGCTGCGTCACCGACGACAAAAAGTAAGCGGATTCAGCACCGATACACCGAGGCCACAGAGGTCTCGGAGTCTAATTGGATCATGCCGGAACGGAGGCACCTCCCCTCGTGGGTCCTGGCCGGGCTCGGGGCGACGCTGCTGGTCATCGTCGCCCTGGCCTTCGCCGCGTGGGCACCGGCGCTCCCCTGTCCCAGTTGCGTCGACCTGGGTTGCGCCGTCTTCCGCTGCGAGATTTGTGGCGGCCAGGGTGGTCCCGGAGCGGCCAGGAGCATGTCGCTCTGGAAGCGATGGAACGCCATCCAGGCCCTGGAACGGGAGGGCAACCGGAAGATCCGCTGGATGCCCTAGACGCGAACGGCGCTTCGGATCAGGAAGCCGCCGCAGTAGCGGCAACTCTGAAGCGCCAGCGGTCGTCCCGGATCCTGGATCGGCGTCAGGCAGTCGATGCAGCGGACTTGAGGCGAGACTCGAGTCTTCGCCTTACGGCGACGTGTTCTGAACGGCATCCCCTCTCTCTCCATTCCCCCCGGCCGGAAGCATTGTTTCAGGCGCGACGTCGCAGATCAAGAGATCATTTTCATCCACTTCTTGACCCCGTCGGCATTCACGAACTTCACGGAAAGGCCGAGGGATTCGCCATCCTGGAAGAAGCGAACCGGGAAGCCGCGCACCTCGAGGCGCTCGGCGGGTCCGAGCTCGAAGACGATGCCGATCGTATGCGGGGCGATCGGGATGACCTGCTTCGAGAGGATGACGCCTTTCAGGATCGCGCCCGAGAGCGAGACCTCGCGGATCGTGGCCTGGCCCGAGCTGAACACCGAGCCGTCCGGCCGGTAGATGCTCATCTGGACGGGCCGGTTCACCTCCAGACGCGGGTGGTCGCGGGTGTGGGCGAACTTCAGGCGCTCGAAATTGTAGCCCAGGTCGCGCGCCGCGCGGAACACCTTGCGGACGGTCGCCTCGCTGAACTTCGGGCCGCCGGTCTTCCGGAGGATCTTGTTGACGCTCGAGACGTCAAGCCCGCACTTCCGGGCGATGTCGGTCTGCGTAGCCAAACCTGCGCCTCCTGCAAAAGGGTGAGTCTACAGTCTCGACGCCGGGGTGTCGAGCAAGAGGAGGTGGCCAGCCTTCAGAAGTGCACCCCCGCGCCGAACTCCAGTCCGACGACCACCATGGTCTTGGGGTCCACGGGCAGGTCGCCGGCGTCCGGCGCAGCCTGGCTGCGGAGATCGAAGCCCGCGTCGAAAAAGAGCGGACCCGCCAGGATGTTGAAGCGGATGCCGAAATCGAACGCGAACTTCGTGGATGCGGCGAAGACGCTGCCCTGTTGCGGCGCGGTGGTGGTGAACGTTCCTTCAAGCTTCGAATAGTGGACCGCGCCGAACGCGAGATGGAGATCCAGCTGGGCCACGCGTCCCATCGAAAGGAGGAAGCGGGGCCCCACGAGAACCGTCCTCTGATGCATCGTCTCGGGGAGAAGCTCGGTGGGGCCCGAGTCGAAGCGTTCGCCCTCGTAGCTGTCCCAGACCAGCGACAGGTAGGGGCCGATGTGCCACTTCCGTCCCAGAGGAAAGAGCAGCGTTCCTTCGACCGCCAGCCCCAGGCCGGAATGGAACAGTTGGGAGTAATCAGCGATATCGCCGGGGAGGTCCACTTGGCCAAGAGGGTTGGAGTAGCGACCCTGGATGCTGACGGAACCTCCCAACCCCTCCGACTCATTCGATTGGAAGAGTTCCAGCACGGGTTCGCCCAGGGACATCCGGCGGACGTCCTGCGCGGACGCGGCCGGGACTGCCGCGGCGATCAGCATCGCCGCCAAGAGGCCACCGATGAGCCAGCGATTCACAGGGCCCCCCGTTTCAGACGGCGGCGGCCGGCGACTCTAAGGTTTTGCCGGATATCCGCCCGCCGTGTTCACGATGATTAGAACGCCGGGGCTTGACCCTGTCAACTCAGTTCCAGGGAGGCAACGATGGCGTCGACCGTGGCCCGCTCGCGGTCCTTGTCCTCCTCGCGGCAGGCATAGGTGAGGAAGACCACGATGTCGTGGTTCGTCACCATCCAGGAGCGCCAGACGACGTTCCCCTCCTCCGGGGACTCGGCCATGTACTCGTAGAAGGCCCGGTCCAGGCCGCGCTCCGTCGTGCGCGTCGCGCCCTCCTCGATGAAGTCCACGCCCGTCTGCTTCAGGAACGCGCGCAGCATCAGGAAGACGTCGATCTTGCCGCCGGGCGGCAGCGGACGCGGCGTCTCGGCCGTCAGCTGCAGCGCTCCCGCGCCCTCCGGGTGGTAAATCGCCACCGGGCTCTCGTCCTCGTCCGCCTCCCAGCCGTCGGGCAGCGTGAGACGGTACCAGCCCTTCTTCTCGAAGACCGTCACTGGAGCACGCCGTCCTTCATGTGCAGCATCCGGTCGGCGCCCTTGGCGACGTCCGGGTTGTGCGTCACCACCACGAGCGTCGCGCCCGAGGCCTTCCGCGCCTCCTGGATGCAGGCCATGATCTGGTCGCCCGTCTTCGAGTCGACGTCGCCCGTGGGCTCGTCGCCCAGGATCAGCGCCGGCTTGTTGGCGAGCGCCCGCGCGATCGAGACCCGCTGCCGCTCGCCGCCCGAGAGGCGCGTCGCGACCGAATCCAGCCGGTGCGAGAGCCCGACCTGGCCCAGCAGCTCGACCGCGCGCTGCCGGCGCTCGCGGCGCGGGACCCCGACCGCCATCATCGGGATCTCCACGTTCTCGATCGACGTCAGCGTGGGGATCAGGTTGTGCAGCTGGAAGATGAAGCCCACCTCGCGGGCCCGCACGGCGTCCAGGTTGCGCTCCTTCGACAGCGAGCGCCCGTTCAGGATCACCTCCCCGCTCGTGGGGGTGTCGAGCGCGCCGACCAGGTTGAGAAAGGTCGACTTGCCCGAGCCGCTCGGGCCCATGATGCAGAGAAAGCTGCCGCGCTCGACCTCGATGGACACGCCCGCCAGCGCCGTGATGCTCGCGCCCTCGTAGCGCTTCACCAGCTCGACCGTGCGGATGGCGGGGTCACTCATACTTCAGCGCCTCGATCGGCGACAGGCGGCTCGCCTGGACCGCCGGGTAAAGGGCCCCGAAGAAGCCCAGCGCGAGCGCGATCCCGAAGCTCTGGATGAAGAGCAGCACCGAGTAGCGCGTGTCCAGGCCCCGCGGCGCCCACTGGATCAGCGTCTCGGCCCCGAAGGCGCCGATCAGGAGTCCCAGCGCGCCGCCCACCACGCTGATGAGCATGCCCTCCGTCAGGATCATCCGCAGCACCTGGCCGCGGCTCCAGCCCACCGCGCGCAGCGTCCCGATCTCGCGCGTCCGCTCCGAGACCGCCATCAGCATCGTGTTCAGCACGCCCAGGCCGCCGACGATGACGCTCACCAGCGAGACGATCCACACGAACCAGTCGATGTAGTCGAGCTGGTTGTAGTACTGCGTGAAGCTTGAGGTCTGGATCGCCGCGACGTTGGGCACCTTCTCCTCGATCGTGTCGCGCACCTTCTTCCAGTCGGTCCCCGGCTTGAGGTAGAGAAAGGCAAGCCCGATCGAGCTGCCCATCTTGAGCTCCTGCTGGACCGTCGAGCTGGGCACCACGCAGCCGGCCGACTCGAACTTGATGTCCGACTGGTAGATGCCGACGATCGTGAAGGTGTGGTTGAGCAGCGTCAGGGTGTCGCCGCGCTTCAGTTCCAGGTCGCGGGCGGCATCGCTCCCCAGCAGCAGCTCGTCGTCGGTCTTCATCAAGCGGCCATCGAGGCCCGGCCTGAACTTCTCCACGAGGCGGTCCCCCGGAGTGCGCCCGAAGACCGTGAGGAACTTCAGCTTCGTCCCGGGCTTCACCTTCTGGAGCACGCGGCCGGCGATGATGGTGAAGGTGCCCGGCGAGACGTGCTCGATCCCCGGGACCGCAGCCACGCTGTCGATCTCCTCCTTGGTGATGCGGCTGTACTCGGGCGCCATCGCGGCGCGGTTGACCACCAGCATCTCGGCGCCGCTGCTGTGCATGTAGCGGTCGAGGCTCGCCTTGAAGCCGCGGGCGACCGCGTTGAACGCGATGATGGCCGCGATACCGATCGCGATGCCGAGGAGGGACAGCAGCGTGCGGGTGCGGCGGCGGAGCAGGTTCTTGAGGATCAGCACTGCTTCAAGGCTTCCCGGAGATCGTGGATGATGTCGCCCGCGTCCTCGATGCCCACGGAGAGCCGTACGCCCCCCAGCGACAAGTGTCCCGCCCTTTGTACCGCCGCCGGGAGCGCCGAGTGGGTCATGCCGGTGGGCTTCTCGATCAGGGTGCGGATCTGCCCCAGCGAGACCGCCAGCGTGATGGTGTAGGCGTGCTTCGAGCAGTGGTTCACCAACCGCGAGGAGGCCTTGTCGCCGCCCTTCACGACGAAGTAGATCATGTTGGACGGCGCGAAGGTGCCGTCGAAGTCGGTCATCTGCCGCCGCGCGAGCTCGCGCTGCGGGAAGCTGTCGAGGCCCGGATAGGCCACGCGCTCGACCTTTGGATGGCTCTCCAGGAAGCGCGCGATCTCGAGGGCGTTCTGCTCCTCCTTGCGCATCCGCAGCTCCAGCGAGGGGATGCCGTAGACGAGGATCGGCCAGGCGTTCTTCGGGGAGAGCACGCCGCCGAAGTCCTTCCGGTAGAGGAGCAGGTCGCTCTCGCGGGCCGCGTCGGCGATGACGGCGCCGCCCATGTCGGTGCCGAAGCCGCAGATGTTCTTCGTCAGGCTGTGGCAGACGATGTCGGCCCCGAGCGCCAGCGGCCGCTGGCAGAACGGGGTCGCGAAGGTGTTGTCGACGATCGAGACCACGCCGCGCTTGCGGCAGACCTCGCTGACCGCCTTGATGTCGATCAGCTCCAGCGTGGGGTTGACGGGCGACTCGTAGATGACCGCCCGAGTCTTCTTCCCGATCATCGACTTCAGCGTCGCCGGCCGCGTGAGGTCCACGTAGCGGACCTTGACGCCCATGCGGGGCATCCAGTTGGTCAGCAGGCTGTAGGTGCAGCCGTACAGGGCGTGGTGGGCCACGATCTCGTCGCCGGTCCGGACCGTCACGCCCAGCGCGGCCGCAATGGCGGCCATGCCGGTCGCGAAGGTGACGCCGCAGCCGCCCTCCTCCACGAAGGCGAGGCGCTCCTCGAGCATGCCCCGGGTCGGCTCGTCCAGGCGGTCGTAGATGAAGATGTCGCTGCGCTTGTGGGCGCGGTCCTGGGGATCGCAGAACCCGCAGAAGCCCGCGGCGCCCCGCTCGGCGGTCTCGAGCCGGTAGGTGCTGGAGGACGAGATGGGCGGGACGACGTGGTGGGCGAAGTCCCACTTCGACGTCATGAACTTCCCGTGGACGAGGTAGCTGTGCTTCGAGTACGGCGGCGAGTAGCTGCCCTTGCGTTTGGCCATGGTAGAGACGCGATTATCCGGCCCTTTGAGAAACGTGTCAACCGGAGACTCTCACTTATTGGCCACCGAGCCCGCAAAGCCCCCAGAGAAGAACCGCTCTGCGGGCTCGGAGGGCTCTGTGGCCAATCGCTCTTCCTCGCCCGCCCCCTCCCTGCTATAATTCATGCTTTATGAATCGGGACAAGGGCCGGGAGATCCTCAAGATCGAGGCCGAGGCCGTGCTGTCGCTGGCCGGGCGCCTCGGCCAGGAGTTCGACGCCGCCATCGACGCGATCGTCGGCTGCAAGGGCCACCTCGTGGTCACCGGCATGGGCAAGGCCGGCCTCGTGGGCCAGAAAATCTCCGCCACCTTCGCCTCGACCGGCACGCCGTCGATCTTCCTCCACCCCGCCGAGGCCTACCACGGCGACCTGGGACGCGTCCTGGGCTCCGACGTGGTGCTGGTCATTTCCAACAGCGGCGAGACCGAGGAGGTTGCGCGGCTCCTGCCCTCCCTCAAGCAGATCGGCGCCCGGCTGATCGCCATCACCGCCGCCAGGACGTCCACCCTCGGGCGGACGGCCGACATCGTCATCGAGCTGGGCCGCATCGAGGAAGCCTGCCCCCTCAAGCTGGCGCCCTCCGCGACCACGACCGCCATCCTCGCGCTCGGCGACGCGCTCGCGCTCTGCGTCCTCGAGTCGCGCGGCTTCGACAAGGAGCAGTTCTCCTTCTACCACCCGGGCGGCGACCTCGGCCGCAAGCTCCTCAAGGTCTCCGACGTCATGCGGACCGGCGAGCGCAACCCCGTCGTCCGCGAGGAGACGCCGCTGACCGAGGCGATCGCCGCCATCACCCGGGCCCGCGCGGGCTCGGTCACGATCGTTGACGTCTCCGGCAAGCTCAGCGGCATCTTCACCGACGGCGACCTCCGCCGTGCCATGAGCCGCGACGCCAAGCTCATCACCTCCCGGATCGGCGATCTGATGACGCGGAAGCCCCGGACCATCACCCCCGACCGCCTGGCCAGCGAGGCCCTGAAAATCCTGCACGAGAAGAAACTCGACGAGCTCCCTGTCGTGAACGAGAAGGGCGAGCCCGTCGGCTTGCTCGACGTCCAGGATCTGCTCGACGTAGGAGTGGTCTAGATGCGGTCGCTGTGGCTGCTCGTCCTAGTGGCCCTCCCCCAGGCGCCGCAGCAGCAACCCAGCCCGCTCCCGAAGGACCCCATCAAGGACTTCAAGCTCCGCCGCACCGAGCTGCGCCGCGACCCGAAAACCGGCAAGGACATCGAGGAGATCACCTTCATCCTCCGGGCCGACGAGGCGATCCCGCTCCGGGTCGAGAAGAACAAGGAGCAGTGGGAGCTCCACGGCATCACGGCCAGCTACTTCACCGAGCCCGAGAAGGACAAGATCTCCAAGGAGATCGGGGTCACCGCGCGGCGGGGCGTCCTGGATAACGAGGCCCGGACCCTGAAGCTCGACGACCATGTCCGCGTCGTCCGCAAGAACGACGACGAGACGCCGCCGCGGAGCGACACGGTCCTGACGGCCTCCACCGTGCTGCTCCGCTTCAACCGGATGTACGAGTGCCCCGCCTGCCGCAAGCTCGGCGTCAACAAGCCGCAGAAGCGCCCGGGCCGCTGCCTGGAGCACGACGCCGAGCTCAAGGAAGTCACGATCACGAGCGTCGAGGCCGAGAAGGACTTCGAGATCATGGGCCCCGAGGGCATCCTCTCGGGCGAAGGGCTGGTCACCGACGACGCGATCGCCAAGGACTACCACATCGAGCGGAACGGCTTCGTGGAGATCGAGTCGAACGCGAACCCGACGGAGACCGAGACGAAGCCCCAGGCCCCGACGACGCCCCGCTTCTCCCAGATCTTCTCGCGCGGCCCCCTCGAGATTACCGGGCCGGAGACCCACCGCACGATCAAGGGCCACGACGGCATGCGGATCGACCGCATCGACTCCAGCGGCACCATGACGACCACGGCCCAGGAGATGACCATCGACACCTTCACGCCGGAGGAGAAGCCCGGCGCGAAGAAGCCCGCCCCCGAGGTCGGGAGCGTCGACGCGCAGGGCAAGGTCATCCTGGAAGGCGTCCTCTTCGCGGACGGCACGTCCTTCCACACGACCTCCGACACGCTGGCGCGGCGCCTGGACGCCGAGCGGAACATCGAAACGACGGACCTGAAATCGACGGGCGAGAGCCTGGTCCACGTGAAGGCCGGCCTGAGCACGATCGAGTCGCGCTCCGTCCGGATCACGCGCGGCATGGACGCGCTGGGCGGCGAGGCGGACTTCGAGGACGTGGGCCGCTCCGACCTCGTCGCCGGAACCCAGCACTTCAACCTCAAGTGCGGCAAACTGCACACCGTCGCGGAGCCGGACGCGGCCGGCCGGACGAACCTGCGCCGCATGGTCGCGACCCAGAACGTGCGCCTGGGCGGCCTGATGGCCGCCGCCGACCCCAAGCAGGACCCCGGCAGCGCCGATGCGGACCGCTTCGAGTGGGACGTGGCCCAGCAGCGCGGCTTCATGGAGGCCCGCCCGCTCGTGCGGGTCGTCCAGGGCCCGAGCGTCATCACGGCGCCGAAGATCCTCCTCGAGTCGCCGGACATCTTCGTCCTCAAGGGGCCCAAGCAGGTCCACCTGGTGCAGGAGCGCGAGGGCGTCAAGGAGGACTACTTCGCCACCTGCGAGGGCGACCTGGTGATGGATCAGAAGAATCACCGCCTGACGATGCGCGATCGCTGCGTCATCCGGACGAAGGAGATGCTCGTCCACGCGGACCGCGTGAACGCCAAGCTGAGCGAGAACGCCGGGAGCAACCAGGGTCTCGAGACCCTGCAGGCCCTCGGCCGCGTCAGCGCGCTCAAGAAGACGGACAGCACGACGCTCTACGGCGACCGCCTGGCGTACGAGTTCAAGAACCAGAACCTCCAGGTCTACGGCGCGCCCTACGCGGTCGCGGACGCCGGCCGCGTGGTCACGACGCAGGAGCAGATCCGCATCTACGACAAGATCAATCCCCGGACCAAGCAGCTGACCCGCTACACGGAGCTGATCGGCGGCGCCGACGGCGTCCGCATGGAAATGGAAGAGAAGGTCTCCGAGCAGCACCCCGGCGGCAAGAAGAAATGAGAACGGTCACCCTCATCCCCGGCGACGGCACCGGCCCCGAACTGACCTCGGCGATGCGCCGCGTCATCGACGCCTCGGGCGCGAAGCTCCAGTGGGAGGTCGCGGAAGCCGGCGAGGAGGCCGCCGCGAAGCACGGCACGCCGCTGCCGCCCGCGACGCTGGAGTCGGTGCGCCGCAACCGCGTGGCCATCAAAGGGCCGATCTCGACGCCCATCGGGTCGGGCTACCGCAGCGTCAACGTCGCGCTCCGCAAGGAGTTCGACCTCTACGCGGGCATCCGGCCCTGCAAGTCGATGGACGGGGTCCCGTCCCACTACGAGCACGTCGACCTGGTGCTGGTCCGCGAGAACACGGAAGACCTCTACGCCGGGATCGAGCACTGGGTGGGCAAGGACGCGGCCGAGTCGATCCGGATCATCACCCGCGAGGGGAGCAAGCGCATCGCCCACGCGGCGTTCGAGTACGCGGCGCGGAACGCACGGCGGAAGGTGACGGTCGTCCACAAGGCGAACATCCAGAAGTTCACCGACGGGCTCTTCCTCGAGACGGCGCGCGACGTCGCGAAGGATTACCCGCAGATCCCGGTCGAGGACCGGATCGTCGACAACATGGCGATGCAGCTGGTCCAGCGCCCCGAGGAGTACGACGTCCTGCTCTGCCCGAATCTCTATGGGGACATCCTCTCGGACCTCTGCGCGGGCCTGATCGGCGGGCTCGGCGTCGCGCCCGGCATGAACCTGGGCCGCGAGGTGGCGATCTTCGAGGCGGTGCACGGCAGCGCGCCGCAGTTCAAGGGCCAGGACAAGCTGAACCCCACCGCGCTCATTCTGTCCGGCGCGCTGATGCTGGAGCACCTGAACGAGCACCGCGCCGCGGACCGGGTGGTCCAGGCGGTGCGGAAAGTCATCGAAGAGGGGCAGACCGTGACGGCCGACCTGCGCGGGACGGCCTCGACGACCCAGATGACCAACGCGATCATCGCGGCGATGAAGTCGTGATCGCGCTGCTGATTGCCCTTCTCCTCCAGGACCCGCCCGACCTCTCGAGCGTCCCTCCGGACCTCACGACTCCCGCCATGGTCGAGGGCGAGCCCGCGGCCGGGCGCCGCGTAAAGCAGACGATGGCCGGCTGGGAAGGCACGGCCGTCCACCATGCGCTCTACCTGCCGCGCGACTGGAAGCCGGGCGGCCGCTACCCGGTGATCGTCGAGTACGCCGGCAACGGCAACTACAAGAACGCGTTCGGCGACGTGTCGAAGGGGACGGTCGACGGGAGCAATCTCGGCTACGGGCTCTCGGGCGGTGAGGGCTTCCTCTGGGTTTGCATGCCCTACGTGGCGGTCTCGGGCGACAAGAAGGAGAACGCCGTCACCTGGTGGGGCGACGTCGAGGAGACCAAGCGCTACTGCCGGAAGACGGTCGCGTTCGTGTGCGAGACCTACGGGGGCGATCCGAAGAAGGTGCTGCTGGCGGGCTTCTCGCGGGGCGCGATCGGCTGCAACTACCTGGGCCTGCACGACGGGGAGATCGCCCGTCTCTGGCGCGCGTTCTTCACGTTCAGCCACTACGACGGGCAGTTGGTCCACTGGGGCTATGCGGGGGTTGATCGCGCATCGGCGCTCGAGAGGCTGAAGCGCCTGAACGGCCGTCCGCAGTGGATCAGTATGGAGAAGAGCGTCGAGCCGCTCCGGAAGTACGTGGAGGAGACCGGCGTGAAGGGCGCGTTCACGTTCCAGACGATCCCGTACCGGAACCATTCCGACCAGTGGGTGCTGCGCGACCTTCCCGAGCGGAAGGCCGCGCGCGACTGGCTCCGCAAGGTCATCGCCGACTAGGTTCTTTCAGCGCTGACCCAGCGGGATCGCGGTGACCTTGTAGCCCAGCCGTTCCCACATCTCTACGGCCGCCTCGTACTGGGATGGCGTGGCGCTGGCCCGATCGCCAAAGCGGCCCGAATGCCCGTTGATCGTCACCCGGCCGGACCCCGTGAACCAGGCTTCTCCGGCGAAGCGCGCGACCAGACTGATGTTGGTGTGGGTGATGTGACCACGGGCGCTCGCCATCGGCGTCTGCTCCAGCGCGCAGTTGACCCCGCGATCGTCGATCGTCCAGAGGTACTTGGTCGCCTTGTCGCCGTGCTTCCCCTGCACGACGTGCGCAAACGCCCCCTCCCGCCGGGATTGCAGGCCGTCCTTCGCGGTGATCGGGACGTCCTCGTTGGCCTGCACGGCCTTCGCGGACGGGTGGAGCTCGCCCAGGTCGGCCATGAGCTCCGCTTCGGGGCGCGGAGGATGGGAGGGACGCTCGGCGCTCGACGAGCATCCCAGATAGGTAACCGCGGTCAGGATGGCTAGCGCGGTGGCGTTACGCATGCATCAGTCCTCACGTCCGAAGGTCTGATGCAGCGGCGGCGGCCGCCGTTATGACGCGCGCGAAGCACCGCCCCGATTCGCATTCCTGCGAAACGCCGCCCGGGACCGGCGGGACGCTCCCACCGGCCCCGGGCTTTGCGTCTACGCGTCGCTCATTCCAGCTTCTCGATATAGACCGACGCGTACCTCTCTACCTCCACCGAGCCCGGAAGGGGATACCCGAGTCCCCAGTTGATCGGGTCGGGGCTCTCCGCGAAGTACTGCAGCTCGAAGGTCTTCTGCGTGGCGAGCACCAGAAGCGTCTTCGGAATCGGACAGACGACCGTCGCGCTCTCGTTGACCTGCTCGTGGATGCGCACGCTCAGGCTGACCGCGACCGTCACGTCGTCGCTCACGTTCCGGATCCGGCCCTTGAACCCCATGGGGTTCCCCACATCGCCGAAGATGCACTGATTGGCCTCAATCAGGTAGCTGCCCGCCTTCAGCGTGAACTGGTTGCCGATGAACGTGACGATGTTCCCAGGGTCGTAGATCTCGGCGTTGAGCTCGCGGGTGGTCCAGGCGCCGCCCGGGTGGGACCCGCCTCCCGTCCCGGCCGGGACGTCGTAGGTCAGCAACGCGATCTTGGGACCCGTGAAGGCCGAAGGCACGGCGGTGGCGCGACTGTCATTGTGAAAGGTCGCCCAGCCCAGGGCGCAGAACGCCGCGACAAGCGCGAGAGCCGAGAACTTGTGATGATGGACCATAACAACCTCCCTCAAGAAAAGAGAACCAGACTCATGGATGCGGACGGTCAGCTTCTTCCCTCAGGGCGGCACTCCGGAACGAATCACACCCTCCTTAACCGGGAAGCTGTGACATCCAGGGACACGGAGGGCTCAGCAGCGTTTCGGGGGTGAAAAATAAATCCGGGGCGGATGGCTCCGCCCCGGATTGGGGATTCTACTGGTCGCTTACTTGTTCGCGCGGAGCAGGTCGAGGAGGCGGCGGACCTGCTTGTGGACCTCGGGCGTGTTCTTGATCACGAGCAGGCCGTTCTGCATCTTGATCGACGCCTTCGGGTTCTCCTCCCAGCTGCGGCCGCCCGTGTGGGCCCGCACCATCTCCTCGATCGGCATCTCGCCGCCCGTCACGTCGTCGGCCGGCGTCGCGACGACCCCGGAGATCGTCGAGAGGTCCAGGTCGATGCCCGGGAACTGCTGGATCGGGTAGAGGATGTCGCGGCAGTCGTAGATCTCCATCTTCATCGTCTTGTCCGCGATGTCCGACTCCAGCATCACCTGCAGGACGCCGTCCTTGAAGAGCACCCCGCAGCCGTGCGGCTTGAGCATCAGGCTGAAGATGCTCTTGAGCGTGATCTCGGTCACCTTGAGCGACACCACGATGTTTTTGTCGCGGGCCTTGGCGTCGACGAAGATGTTCAGCCCCGAGATCTCGCGCAGGTAGTCGACGACCTGGTCGATCGGCGCGTTCTGGAAGTCGAGCGTCACCTTGATGCTGCTGAGCTTGCTCTCGTATTCGCTCTTGGTGTTGTCTTGACTTGTCCCGAGCGCAGTCGAGGGAGCGAGCGCCAGAACCGCGGCCAGCATGAGCGTCATCATGGTCCTCTCCTCTTGTGGTGAGCTTGTCGAACCCCTACTTACCGATCGCCTTCAACCAGGCCTGCTTGTCCTTGCCGAAATCCTGCTTGGTCTCGTGGCGCAGGAAACGCAGGGCCTCTTCCCCGAGCTCGGGCGAATCGATGAGGTCCACCACCGCCGACAAGGGGAATTCTATATCAAGCTTCTTCACGATTTCCAGGGCGTGGCGCTGCACGTCCACGTTCGTCGAGTGCAGGAGCGTCACCACCGAGTCGACGACCTTGTGCTGCGCCGTCAGGTTCAGGTGGTTGAGCTTCTTGAGCACGTTCATGGCCCAGCGGTCCTGGCCGTCCACCGCCAGCGAGACCGTGATCGGGACCAGCTCGTCGTCGCTGTCGTCGGTGCCCGGCTCGCTCAGGGTCCAGGTGCCGTTCGACTCCTTCTTCTGCTGATACTGGGCCAGCACGCGCTCGCGGGTGGGCCCGTCGGCCAGCTTGAAGAGCAGCGTCGCGACCGCGAACTGCTGGCGGCCTTCGGAGGTCTGCAGCATCGACTCCAGCATCTCGATCGCCACGGGGCCGTGCTTCCGCAGGTCCTCCTCGAGGGCCGTGGAGGGCTTCTTCGAGTACTCCCGGACGATTTCGGGGACCGCGCGGAAGGCTTCGGGGCCGCTCATGGTCGCGATCCGGACCGCGACGACAACAAGAATCGCGGCGGCGGCCGCAAGTCCCAGGGGCCACACGGGCGCGCGGCGGCGCGAGCGCGCCCGGATCGACGCCACGAAGCGGTCCTCATTCGGGAGCGCCCCGGAAGGGACCGAGCGGAGCACCTTCTCGAGCTTCTTCGAGCGATCCAGCTCCGCGCGGCACGCGGCGCAGGAGGCCAGGTGGGCCTCCACGACCGCGCGCTCGGCCTCGGCCAGCTCGCCGTCGAGGTACTCGTCCAGTCGCAGCTCGGCGCAGTTCATAAATATCCCTTCAACTCCTCTTTCAGGCGCTTGCGGGCCAGCGAGAGGTTCATCTTCACGTCGTCATAGGTGCAGCCCAGGGCGGCCGCGATCTCGCGGTAGTCGAGCCCCTGGTACAGGTGCAGGGTCAGGACCTCGCGCTGCCGGTCCGGCAGGCCCTCGATCCGTCCCTTCACGACCTCCTCCAGCTCCGAGGCGTGGAGGGAGGACTGCTCGACGTCGACCGCCTGCCGGCGCTCGGCTTCCTCGCGGACCACGCTCAGCCGCGCCTCGGCCCGGCGGGTCCGGCGCAGCCGGTCCCGGTACTGGTTGATAAAGATCCGATACAGCCAGGACTTGAACGTCGACTCCCCCCGGAAGCTCCGCAGCGACCGGTAGGCGTTCACGAAGCCCATCTGGGAGAGCTCCTCCGCCTCCGAAGCGTCGTGCGTCAGTCTCAGGCAGAAGCTGTACGCGTCCTTCATGTACTTCCGCACCAGGGTCTCGAAGGCCGATTCCTCGCCCCCCTGGAACTTCAGAACCAGCTCCGCGTCCACCATCGCGTCGCCCTCGCTCATCCTTCCTCCGATTCGACGCCGGGCGCGGGCGACGGTAAAAGGAAAAGCGAAAAGGTGAAAAAGGGGCCTTGGATCGCGTGCGTAGGATAGAAGGGAGGAGAGAATAGAGAATAAAGAATAGGGAATCGACGCACGCCGGGCCTGGCGGTTTCCATTCTCTATTCTCTATTCTTTATTCTCTCGTTCAGGCGCCGCAGGCGCCTGAACAACGACTTGTCGACCGGCCCCCGGAGACGTAAGATAGAGCCCAGCTATGGAAGGCTTCTCGTTCAGCGAGATCATTCTCATTATCATTATTGCCATCATCATTTATGGCAAGGACCTTCCGCAGGCCGCGCGGAAGATGGCGACGATCTACGCCAAGTTCAAGCGGCAGCTCTCCGACGTCCGCGAGGAGATCGCCCGGCAGATCCCCATGGACGAGATCCGGGACTCGGTCAAGCTCGACCTCCCCAGCGGCCCGGGAGGAGAATACCCCACCACCCCGTCGTCCCTGATCGCGTCCCCCTCGGAGAGCAACGTCCTCCTCACCTGGAACTCCTCGATCGGCGCCACCAGCTACACGATCCGCCGCTCGACCGGTCCCCAGGACCCCTGGCTCATCATCGCGATGAACATCGTCGAGCTCGCCTGGACCGACACGGACGTCCAGCCCGGAAAGACCTATCACTACGTGGTCAGCGGCGTGAACGGGACCGGCGAGAGCGGCAATTCCGACGAGACGGTGGCCGTGATGCCCCCCGCGCCGGGGACGGCGGTCGAGACCGCCGCCGCCGTGCCCGCCCCCGCGCCGACGCCCGAGGCTCCGGCCCCGGCCGCCGCGGCGCCGACGAACGGCAACGGCGACTACCCCAAGGAGCCCCCCGTGCCCGAAGAAAAGGGCGCGCCCGCTCCGAGCCCCGCCCCCGAAGCCAAGCCCTCCTGATCTAGTCCCGCTCGTCGCCCAGCACCGCCAGCCGTTCGCCGACGGAGAGCCATTCCTGCTCGATCGGGGACTCGACGCGCAGCTCCAGCGCTTCCTGGAGCCGGTTCACGCGCTTCTCCAGGTCCCGCAGCAGCTCGCCCAGCGCCTGAGCTTCCAATTCGGTCATGCCCTTGCCTCCCTGCATGACCGGAGTCTTTCACACCCCTGTGCCATTCGAGGTCACATAGGCGCCCCGAGAATTCAATCCGATTGATTTCTCGGATTACTCAGAGAGCTGTTTGCGAGCCTCCTGGAGGGAGGTCTCGGCGAGGGCGCGCGAGTTCCAGTCGGCGGGGGCCAGCTGGAGGGAGCCCTGGAGGTCGGCGACCGCCGCGGCCGGCTTGTTCTGCGCCAGGCGGGTCATGCCGCGGTTGAAGAGGGCATCGTAGTATCGGAAGTCGCGCCGCAGCGCCTCGTCGTAGTCCTCGATCGCCTTCTCGAGCTCGCCCTTGGATTCCCACGCGACGCCGCGCGACACCAGGGACGGGAGGTGGCCCGGATCGAGCCGGATCGCCTCGGACAGGTCGGCGATGGCGGCGTCGAGGTCCCCCTCCTCCGCGTTGAGCGAGCCGCGGTTGAACCACGCGAGCGACAGCAGCGGCTGCAGGCGGAGGGCCGCGTCGAGGTCCGTGCGCGCGGCCTGGCGATCCCCCATCGAGAGCCGGGCCGCGCCTCTTCCGGCGAACGCCTCCGCCATGAACGGGCTGAGCTTCAGCGCCTGGTCGTACTCCGACAGCGCGGCCGCCCAGTCCCCCTGCGCCAGGCGCACGCCGCCGCGCAGGACGAAGCCCCGGCCAGACGACGGCTCGCGCTTCTGAAGCAGGTCGGCGTCGATCAGGGCGCCGTCCAGGTCGCCCAGCATCACCCGATGAAGCCCGCGGTTGCTGATCATCGCCGCCGGAAAGGGATACAGCTCGATGCCGCTCGTGTCGTCCTCGATCGCCCCCCGCAGATCTCCTTTGGCCGCCCGCGCCAGCGCGCGGCTGCCCCAGGCCAGCCCGTTCGCGGGGTCGAGACGGATCACCTCGTCGAAGTCGACGAGCGCCGCCTCGATCTCGCCCTTCGCCAGCCGGGCGATGCCGCGATCGTGCAGCGCAAAGCCCAGCTCCGGCGTCAGCGCGAGCGCCCGGTCGAAATCCTCGATCGCCGCGTCCCACTGGGTGGCGACGAGGCGCTGCGAGCCGCGCTGGAGGTACGCCCAGGGGTAGTGCGGCCGGAAGTCGATCGCGCGGGTCAGATGAACGACCCGCTCCTCGGCGGGCGACAGCACCCCGAGCAGCCGCGAAAACTCCTCCACGCCCAGCTTGCCGGCGAAGCGGATAAGCCCTTCCCGGCATTTCCGGTTCGCCTCGACCGGGTCGCCTTTCGCGAGCGTGAGGCAGGCCTCCGCGAAACGGCGATCCAATTCCGGCGCCCCCTCCCACGTCGTAGCCCGGCTCAGGTGCTCTTCGGCCTTCCGCGCCCAGGCCTGCGAGCGCTCCTGCCGCTCCGCGTCCGGCCGGCCGGGCGGCGTCAGCAGCTCGATGATCGCCCGGTCGAGGTAGAGGCGGCCCAGGTAGAACTGCGTGGCGCCGTCCTGGGGCGCCACCGCGGCCGCCCGAAGCAGCGACTCCTCCGAGCGAATCAAATCGCCGACGAAGTACTGCCCCGTCCCCAGCGCTCTCCAGAGGTCCGCGTGGGCGGCGAAGCGCGGGTCCGCCGACAGCGTCTCCAGCTCCTTCAGGGTCGCACGGACCTTGGCCAGGCGGCCCGCGACGTCCGCGTCCTTGATGTAGAAGAACGGCCGCGTCTCCAGGATCAGCGCCTCCAGCGGCTTCACCCGCTCTTCGAGGCGGCGGTAGATCTCCTGCCCCTGCCGCTCCCCCTCGGCGCGATAGTGCGAGAGGAAGCCGATGCCCAGCAACGAGGCCGCGATCGCCACGCCCATCGCGATCCATCCCCGAGAGAGCTTCGGCCGGCCCTCGATCGCGCGATCGAGATCCGCCGCGAAGGCCGCCGCGCTGGTGGTACGCCGCTTCGGATCGGCCGCCATCGCCTTCAGGCAGATCCGTTCGAGGTCCCGCGAGATCTGCGGACGCAGCACGCGGGGCGGCACGAAGCTCCCCGCAAGGATGCGATCGAAGATGATCTGCGACGTTTCCCCCTCGAAGGGTCTCAGCCCGGTCAGCGCCTCATAGAGGCAGACGCCGAGCGCGTAGACGTCGACCGACGGGCCGCCCTCGCCGCGGATCTGCTCGGGCGCCATGTAGGCGGGCGTGCCTTCCGGACCGCGAGCGCCGCGCCGGCCCAGGACGCGAGCGAGGCCGAAGTCGATGATGCGGGGCTCGCCGGCCTGGTCGATCAGGATGTTGCCGGGCTTGAGGTCGCGGTGGACGATGCCCTGGGCGTGGGCGTAGGCGAGCGCGTCGGCAACCTTGCGGAAGAGGGGCAGCAGCGCGCGGGGCGACGCGCCCGAACGGAGCGGCCGGCCCTCCACGAACTCCATACAGAGAAAAGGCGTGCCGTCGATCTCGCCCGCGTCGTAGACCGCGACGATGTTCTTGTGCGAGAGGCCCGCGAGGGTCCGCGCCTCGCGGACGAGGCTCTGGACGTCGGCCAGCGCCGACGGGATCGTCTTCACGGCGACGATGCGGTGCAGCGTCGTGTCGTAGGCCTTGTAGACCGTGCCGCTGCCGCCCTTCCCGACTTCGCCGATGAGCTCGTAGCGGCCGAGGCGCCCGCCCGGCGCGGGGACTTCGGAGGGCGACGCGAGCACCTCGTCAAAAATCGGCCAGAGGGGACCGCCGGCGTCGACGAGCCCGAGGCGGGTCAGCGCGTGGACCAGGGACGCGTCGGCGCCCTCCTCCCGCAGCCGCTTCTGCTCGTCGAGGCCGCGCCGAAGCTCGGCGGCCGAGAGGACGCCGCGGGAGACGCAGAGCTCGCCGAAGCGCTTCTCCAGGTCCTCGCGGACCGCGTCGCGCAGCTGGAGGGCCAGCGGCCCGTAGAGCTCGGGGCGCTCCGTCATACGAACCCCAAATGCCGGAGCTCCGCGTGGAGCTCCGAGACGTCGTTCACGCACTTGCGGACCTGCTCGATGACGCGCTCGCGCAGCTTGCCCCGCACGAACGCGAGGGCCCCGCGCACGTCGCTCTCGGAGAGCTTGTGCTCGCGCCCCAGCTCCTCGTAGGTGGCCTTGGCGGCGCCGGGGTCGCGCAGGTCGTAGGCCTGGAAGAGCGCCCATTCGACGCTGCGGCCGCGCGCGAGCAGGTCCTCGCGCAGCGCCTCGACGGCCGCCTCCATCATGCTCTGCAGCCAGGCGCGGTCGAACTCCTTTTCGGCCTCGGGCTCGACCGCGACCTCCTCGGCGCCGGAGCCCGTGCGCTCCATGCTCCGCTTGCGGGTCGCGCGGCCGCGGAACTCGTCGGTCAGGAAGTTCTTCAGGCAGGCCTTGAGGTAGACCCGGAACGGCGCGCGCGCCGGCTCGTAGCGGGCCAGCGAGCGGCTCTCCACGAGGCGGAGGAAGAACTGCTGGGCGAGGTCCTTCGCGTCGTCGTTCGAGAGCCCGCCCACGGTGCGGAGGTAGAGGTAGACGGGCTTCCAGTAGATGCGGGAGAGCTGCTCGAGGGCGTCGGTCCAGGGAGCGGCGTCCTGCCCGGGTCCGGGCTTCAGGAAGCCGGGGGTCGGGGGAAAATCCTTCCCGGCCCCGCCCATGCTGGTGTCAGGTCCCTTCATGGTTCCCCGCCGGTCGGACCGTGGGGTTGGACACTGTACCACACTCCGAGAACGGAGTTGAGCCCAATTGCGCCGGGGCGAGGCCAGGAGGCTCATTTCGACCCCTGGATCTGCCGCTCCAGCGCCTCCAGCCGGGTCCAGGCGCGCGAGCGGCGGAGCCCCTTGGGAAAGGTGCGCAGATGGGCGATCGCGTCGGCCGGGCGGCCCTCGCTCGCCAGGGCCGTCGCGGCTTCCGAGATCGGGTCGTAGAGGGCGTCCGCCATGGCCTCGTAGCGGGTCCGGAAGGCTTTCTGCCAGTCCAGGATCTCCCCGCGTCGTTCGGGCGCCAGCCTCGGGGCCACCTGCAGCGCGTCGGCGAAGAGCGTGAGCAATTCGTCCGCCTGCTCGGGATCGGACGCGGCCTCGGACTGCTCCTTGAGCGCGTCGAGCTGCTTCAGGAACTCCGTCCTCAAGGAGTCGGGGGGCGGCGGAGGCGTGGGAGCCGCGAGCGCCGGCGCGACCGGCAGCAGCACCGGGGCCACGACCACCGGGGCCGGCGCTTGACGGGGTTCGACGGGGGCCGGGATTCCCGGCAGGCCGAAGACGACGGCGACGGCCACCACCGCCACCGAGACGCCCGCCAGAAGGGCTATCTGGGACGTTTTCCGCGGTCGGAGGTCGGTGCTCCGGGGCTTGGTGGTGACCGTCGCCAGCGTCCCCGACGGGGGCTTCTTCAGCGGGATAGAGCTGCTGCTCGACACCCGGCGGATCCGGGTGGAGGCCTGGCTCACCGGGGGGAAATCCTTGCGGATTTCGATGCCCTGGCAGCGGGCGCAGCGGCTACGGTCCCATCCCTCGCCGATCTGGGCCCCGCTGACCCGGATCCCACACTGGATACAGTAGTAGATCTCGTTCCCCAAATACCACCTTCCCACCCCGACTACGAGAAGAGGGCCGGAGAATCAGAAGAAAAATCAGCGAGAAATTAATCCGGTTTATTTTGTCGGAGCACGGCGGGCGATTTCAGTGCGGGCCGCGTTGCGGACGGGCTGGCAGTCCAGGAGCTCCGGGCCCCGCCGCTCCTCCATCGGCCCCCGGAGGACCTACGACTTCTTGGGGCTCAGGATGGAGACGGCGTAGTTCTGCTCGTCGAAGTGCTCGCGCAGCCGCTTCTCGAGGCCGCCCGCCGTGAGCTTGGAGATCACCTGCGGGACCTGGAAGAGGTCGACGTTCCGCTGCACGCAGCCCATGATCAGGAAGGCGGCGCCGTCGGGCGTGTCGAACGAGCGGATGAACTTGCCCAGGCGCTTGCGCTTGGAGCGCTCGAGGTCCTTCTGCTTCAGGTGGCCCTTCTTGGCCTTGTGGAGCTCCAGGAGGATCTCCTCCGCCAGCTTTTCGGGCTCGTCGGTCTCGGCCCCGATGAGCGAGAAGCCGAACGCGTCCTCGCTGTTGTACGAGAACGAGAAGCTGTCGTCGATCAGGCCGGACTCGTAATGCCGGGTGTAGAACTCGCTGGAGCGGCCGAAGAGCTGGTCGAGCACCACGGACGACTGGATCTCGCGCTCGAGAGCCTTCGCGCCCGCCATTTCCAGGTCCTTGAAGCCCACCAGGACGCGCGGCCGCGAGACCGCCATCTCGGCCCGGACGACGCGCTCCTTGACCCCGGCGGGTTCGGCCGGCCAGTGCCGCTGGATCGGGCCCTGGGCCTTGAAGGCCTCGGGCTTCAGCGTCTTCTCGGCCACGTCGAAGGCCGCCTGCGGGTCGAAATCGCCCGCCACCACGAGGACCATATTGGACGGGTTGTAGAACATCCGGTAGCACTTCTCGAGCAGGTCGCGGTCGATCTTCTGGATGTCCGAGACCTCGCCGCCGATGTCGATCCGCACCGGGTGCGTGGTGTAGAGGACGCCCATCAGGTTCTTGTAGAGCCGGTGGTCCGGGGAGTCCTCGTACATCCGGAGCTCCTGCTCGATGATCAGCTTTTCCTTCGCCACGTTATCGGCTTCGAAGTACGGGGCGGAGACGAAGCCCGTCAGGAGCTCCAGGTTCTTCTCGAAGGCGCCGCTGCCGGTGAAGTAGTAGGCGGTGGTGCAGTAGTCCGTGAAGGCGTTGGAGGAGGCGCCGTACTTGCCGAACTCCATCAGGATGTCCTCGCCCCCCGCCTTCTTGAAGAGCTGGTGCTCGAGGAAGTGGGCGATCCCGGGGGGCGTCTCCAGCATGCCCTGCCCGTCGGGCGTGAAGGTGAGATCGATCGAGCCGTAGCGCGTCGCGAAGATCCCGACCTTCTTGCTGAACCCTTTCTTGGGGATCGCGTAGCAGGGCAGGCCGCAGGAGAGCGTGGTCGAGACGATGTCCTCCCGCAAAACGGGGCTGGACCGCTTTCGGAGATTCATCTTGACCGCGCTTCTGGAGGCTTCGATAATCTGCATCATAGGTTTTATCAGGTTCTTCTGACAAACAAATCCGGCGACGGCTTCCCGGCGGATCCGTATAATCTGTGCACGTTAAGGAACGTTCCATGACCCGCCCTCTCCTCGCCCTGGTCGCCGCCGTCGCCTTCCTTGCACCCGGATTCCCGGCCCTGCCCCAGGACGAGGACAAGCCCAAGAAGGACGACTACAAGGAGAAGACCGCGCGCCACAAGGAAGACGTCGTCAAGCTGCGCGGCCTCGAGTTCACCAAGGACGTGACCGTCGGCGCCTACTCCAAGCAGGAGCTGCTCGACTTCCTCAAGGCCGAGTTCGAGAAGGACCTGCCCAAGGAGAAGGCCGAGCGCTACCAGCGCGGCTACGCCAAGTTCGGCCTCATCCCCCACGACCTCGACATCTACGAGGCCTACCTCGAGCTCTTCGGCAGCTCGATCGCGGGCTTCTACCATCCCAAGACCAAGGAGCTCCGCCTGATCCGGCCCGGCGAGGGCAAGGATGCCGAAGAGGACGCCCTCAAGGCGATGGGCATCGACATGGAGCGGATCACGCTCGTCCACGAGCTCACCCACGCGGCCCAGGACCAGAACTTCGAGCTGTCCACCCTGCCCATCGAGGACGAGACCAACGACGACATGGTCATGGCGCTCAAGAGCGTCATCGAGGGCGACGCCTCGGCCGTCGGCTGGAAGTACCAGTTCAAGGAGCAGTTCGACCTGGTGATCGGCGGCATCAACCAGACCTACAAGTCCGGCATGCTGCCCGGCAAGGCGGGCAAGCTGCCCGCGTACCTGCGCCAGACGCTCACGTTCCCCTACGGGTACGGGACGGACTTCGTGGTGAAGTACCTCAAGGGCACGAAGAGCGAGATGAAGGACATCAACAAGCTCTTCAAGGACTTCCCCCTCTCGAGCGAGCAGATCCTGCACCCCGAGAAGTACTACGACAAGGAGAAGCGGGACAACCCCATCCTGGTCACGCTCCCCGACCTCGAGAAGATCTTCGGCGCCCCCTGGAAGGAGAGCTTCAACAACGTCCACGGCGAGTTCGCCCTCAAGCTGCTCCTCAAGGAGTTCCGCAGCGACAAGCTCCGCCTGGGCGCAATCGACCGCGCCGCCGACGGCTGGGGCGGCGACCGCTATGTCGTGATGGACGGCGGCGCGGCGCCTGCCATCGAGAACAAGTTCGTGTGCCAGGGCTGCGACCTCTGGCAGGACGACAAGGGCAAGTGCCCCCGCTGCGAGCGGAAACTCAAGCAGATCGAGAAGTACGAGCGCCACAACACCGCGATCGTGTGGTTCTCCACCTGGGACAGCGAGAAGGACGCGAAGGAATTCTACGAGGCCTACTGCCTCGCGCTCGAAGGCAAGTACCTCCAGGAGTCCAAAGAGGGCGACCGGGAGGACCGGACCGTGTTCAGCACGCCCCAGGGCTCGGTGCTGGCGGAGCTCAAGGGCAAGGACGTGCTGACGATCGACGGCGGCACGCAGGCGATGCTCGACAAGGCGGGCGCGATCTGGAAGGGCGTGAAGAAGTCCGAGATGACCGGCATCGAGCGGCTGAAGAAGTTCGTCTGCGAGAAGGACGGCGTCAAGGAAGCCTTCTCGGGGAAATGCCCCAAGTGCGGCCAGGAACTGAAGTACAAGGACGACGACGACAAGGACAAGCCCGCGACGCCCGACAAGAAGAAGAAGCGGGACTACTCCCTCGAGAAGTAGCCCCCGCAGCGGCGGCCCTTGCCTGAGCCCGGGGTACCGTGTACTGTGTACTCCCCAATGAGCAAGGCTTCGGGCGTCGTCGCGCTCCTCACCGACTACGGGCTCCAAGACCCCTACGTGGGCGTCATGAAAGGGGCCCTCCTCTCCGCCAATCCCGACGCCCGGATCGTCGACCTGACCCACGAGGTCCCTCCCCAGGACATCCGCGAGGGCTCCCGCGTGCTGGCCGCGGCCCGCGGCTACTTCCCCGATGGCACGATCTTTGTCGCCGTCGTCGACCCGGGCGTCGGCAGCGAGCGGGACATCGTCGGCGTCGAGACCGACCGCCAGATCTTCCTCGCGCCCGACAACGGCCTCCTGGGCTTCCTGGGCGACTCCATCCAGCGCATCGTCCGCATCAGCGAATCGGAGTACTTCCTGAAGCCACTCTCGAGGACCTTCCACGGGCGCGACATCTTCGCGCCCGTGGCCGGGCGCCTCTCGCGCGGCGCCGACCTCGGCCAGTTCGGTCCCGCGCTGAAGGGATTGAGCAGCCTCGAGACCTCCGAGCCGCGCCGCGGCTCCGACGGAGGGATCCGGGGGGAAGTCGTCGCGATCGACCGCTTCGGCAACCTGATCACCAACATCCCCGCGGCCATGCTGCCCGAGGGGTCCGAGCTCCGCATCAACGTGGGCCGCAAGATCCTGAGGAAGCTGTCCCGCTCCTACGCCGACGCCCCCAAGGGCGACCTGCTGGCGCTCGTGGGATCGACCGGCCATCTCGAAATCTCCGTGAACCAGGGCGACGCCGCGAAGGCCGCCCGCATCCGCCGAGGAGACCGGGTCCTCGTGACCCGCAGCCGCCGATGAAGATCGCCTACTTCGACCTGTTCTGCGGCCTCAGCGGGGACATCACCCTGGGGGCCCTGGTCGACGCCGGCCTGCCCCTGGCGGAGCTCAAGCGCGGCCTCGCCAAACTCCCGCTCAAGGGCTACTCGATCTCGTCCCGCCGCGTCATGAAGCACGCCATCTCGGCGACCAAGGTCGACGTCACGATCGCGGGCCAGCGGCAGAAACCCCACAGCCACGAACACCACGATCATGATCATGATCACGGGCACGATCATGGACACGATCACGACCACGGACACGCCCACGAGCACCATGAGCGTGGTCACTCGCACACCTCGCTCAAGGAAATCCTCGGCCTCATCAAGAAGAGCGGGCTGCCGGCGCCGGTCAAGGAGACGGCCTCCGACTGCTTCCTCCGCCTCGGCAAGGTCGAAGGCGCGATCCACGGCGTCGATCCGATGAAGGTCTCCTTCCACGAGGTCGGTGCCGTCGACTCCATCGTCGACATCGTGGGATCCTGCCTCGGGCTGCACCTGCTCGGCGTCGAGGAGATCTACTGCTCGCGCGTGCCGATCGCGCACGGCGAGATCCAGACACGCCACGGCCGCCTGCCCAACCCGGGCCCCGCGGCCCTTGGCCTGCTCCGCGGCTTCCCCATGATGCCGGTCGACATCGACCGCGAGATCCTCACCCCCACCGGCGCCGCCCTGCTCGCTACGTTTGTGCGCGAGCCGGGACGCTTCCCCGACATGACCCTGACGGCGATCGGCTGGGGCGCGGGAGAATGGGACCTGCCCCAGCGGGCCAACGTGGCCCGCATCCTCCTCGGCGAGCGTGCCTCCTCCGACGAGAGCGATTCCATCTGCCTGATCGAGACGAACCTCGACAACGCGTCGGGCGAACTCGTGGGCTACCTGTTCGAGAAGCTCTTCGCGGCCGGCGCCGTCGACGTCTACACCACCGCGATCCAGATGAAGAAGTCGCGCCCCGGCGTGAAGGTCTCGGTCCTGGCGGCGCCCTCCAAGCGGGCCGCCGTCGAGGACGTGCTTCTGCGCGAAACGCCGACCTTCGGCGTGCGGCGGGTCCTGATGGAGCGCAGCAAGCTCGGGCGCCATGAGAAAAGCGTCGCGACTCCTTACGGCAGCATCCGCGTCAAGGTCGGGCTGATCGACGGCGAGGAACTCAAGGCCTCGCCGGAGTACGAGGACTGCCGCGCCGCGGCCGAGAAGCACGGCGTCCCGCTGGCCCGGGTGGTCGACGCCGCCCGCCAGGCATACCGGAAAGCCGCCCGGAAGACGATATAGTTAGATCGTGAAGCTGTTTCTGGCGCTGGGGCTGCTCCTCGGCCTCCCTCCGGCCGACGATCTGGTCGAGGACTTCGAAACCCCGGTCCTCGACGGCTGGGAGCGCGACGCCTCGGACCCCTACCCGCCCTACAACAACGCCCGGACCGTCCCGGATCCCGCCGCGAAGTCAGGCCGCCAGGTTCTCCGGATGACGACGATGGGCGGCCCCACGGCGATCACGCGCCACGCCTGGCCCGTCGATCCTTCCCGCCCCTTCCGCCTCCGAGTCTTCGTCCGCCTGACCGGGACGAAGCGCAACAGCGCGTCCGCAACGATCGTGTGGCTGAACGGCGACGCCGAGCGCGTCGCCTCGTCGAAGTCCGCCTCCGTCACTCGTCCGGGCGCCTGGACCGAAGTCCGCGTCGACGTCGCGAAGGTTCCCGCGGGGGTCGCGGCGGCATCGATCCGCCTGGATTTCGACGGCGACGACGTCCGCGGCGACTGCGATTTCGACGACCTGCGCTTCGGCGCGGTCGAGCTGCTCCAGGTCCGCCCCGTCGGACGGGCGCACGCCGTCTTCAGTCCCGACGAGGAGATGCGGGTCGAATTCTCGCTTCTCGGCGCCCCCACCGGCGAGGTCCCGGTCACGCTGCTGCTGAAGTCGTCGGAAGGCTCCGAAGAGCGCCGCTCCTTCGTCCTGGACGGCGACTCGGCGGCAACGTTCGACCTCCGCCCCCTGAGGCCGGGCGTCTACGAGCTGGACGCGTCGGCCCGCGGCCGGCGGGGGACGATGACGCTCCTGGTGCGGCAGCCCTCCACGCCCGAACGCGTCCCCGAGATCCCGCCCGCGCTGCTGCAGGCGGTCCTGCGGGGCGACGTGAACGACGGCGAAGGCCATCCGACGAAGTGGTGGTATGCGCAGGAGACCCTGCGGCAGGCGCTCGATGGCTCGGTTCCGGCCGCCGACCCCGGCTTCTTCCCTCCCAGCGTGCGCGTGGCCGCCTTCCGCAAGGCGGACTCGGCCGTGCTGGCGCTCTGGAGCGACTCCGAGCGGGACCTTCCGCTCTCGCTGAACGAGGGGGCGACGCTCCGGCCCCCCTTCGGGGCGCCGCGTTCTCTCAAGCCCGGCGAGCGGATTCGCCTCGGCCCCGTCCCGGTCTTCGTCACGGGCGTCGACCCGCTGCTCTTCGACCTCAAGCTCACGATCTCCGGAGGGGAGCTGCCCCTGCAGCGGAACCCGTCGACCCGGACCCTGCGGATCCACAATCCCTACCGGGGCCAGACCCTGCGCGACGTGCGGGTCCGCCTGACCGAGCTCCCCGACGGGTGGCGCGTCTCGCCCCGGAGCTTCTCGGTCGCGTCGCTCGCGGGCGACGGCGACGCGAGCGAGGACCTGCAGTTCATGATTCCCGCCGCCGAGACCGAACGGGACCAGGAGCTCCACGTCGAGGTGACGTTCCTGAAAGGCGGCCGCGAGCAGGTCGCGCAGCTCAGCCGCGTCGTGCATCTGAGTTCCCCGCTCCGGATCGACGCCGCCGTGAGCGACGGCCCGCAGCCCGAATCCCGGAAGATCTCGATCCGGGTGAGCAACGCGTCCGATCGCCCGATGACGCTCGTGCTGCGCGCGCGGCTGCCCTTCCTCTCCGAGCAGGTGGAGCTGCTGCGCTCGCTCGCGCCCGGCAGCACGTCGGCCCCCTTCGAGTACGTCGTCAAGGACGTCCATCTCGTCGACCCGACCCACCTGCAGGCCGAACTCGACGTGCAGGAATCCGTCGGCGGCCGCGCCGCCGCCCACAAGGTCGTCTCCCTTCGATAGGTGGAGAAAGTAACCAGGATGTTTTCTCCACCCCCACCGTTTGCTACGATCCCGCCGTGCCCGAGTTCGCCGAAGTCGTTCTGAACCTGCCCCTCGACCGCTCCTTCACCTACCGAGTGCCGCTCCCGCTGCGCGACTCGGTGCGCCCCGGCATGCGGGTGAAGGTCCCCTTCGGCCCGCGCGAGCAGACGGGCTACGTGGTGCGGCTCGCCGACAGCGCCACCTTCCCCCGGATCAAGGACCTGAAGGAGGCGTCGGACGAGGTGCTGGCCGACGAGCGGCTCCTCGAGCTCACGCGCTGGGTGGCGGCGCGCTATGCCTGCTCCTGGGGCGAGGCGATCAACGCGGCCATCCCCGCCGGGGTGAAGACCAAGAACCCAGGCCAGGTGATCCGGATGATCGCCGCGGGCGCGGGCGAGGCGACGACGCCCAAGCAGAAGGCCGCCCTCGAGGTCGCGCGCAAGCTCAGCAGTCCGCTGCCGCGGGCCGCGTTCGTGAAGGCCGCGGGCGTGTCCTCGGCCGTCGTCGTCGCGATGGTGAAGGCCGGGCTGCTCGTCGAGACGCAGGTGCGGCCCGAGATCGACTCGATGGCCGAGGCGCTCAAGGAGGCGCCCAAGGACATCCGCCTCACCCCGGCGCAGGAGGAGGCGCTCCGCATCATCGAGCAGGGCGGCGTCGTCTTGCTCCACGGGGTCACCGGCAGCGGCAAGACCGAGGTCTACCTCCGCGCGATCGCCCGCGCGGTCGACCAGGGGAAGCAGGCGATCGTGCTCGTCCCCGAAATCGCCCTCACGCCGCAGACGGTCGCGCGCTTCAAGTCGCGCTTCCCCCGCGTGGCGGTGCTTCACAGCGTGCTGACGCAGGCCGACCGGGCGCGGCAGTGGCGCGCGATCCGCAACGGCGACGTCGACGTCATCGTGGGCGCCCGCTCGGCCGTCTTCGCGCCCACGAAGTCGCTCGGCCTCATCGTCCTGGACGAGGAGCACGAGGGCGCGTACAAGCAGGACAACGACCCGCGCTATCACGCCCGGGAAGTCGCGGTGCAGCGCGCCCGGCTCGAGGGCGCGACGGTCATCCTGGGCAGCGCGACGCCGTCGCTCGAGTCGGTCCACCGCGCCCAGACCGGCGAGTACCGCCTGGCGCGCCTGCCCGGGCGCGTCGAGGGCCGCCAGATGCCGGAGATCGAGGTGGTCGACATGGCCGCCGAGAAGATGGAGCTCAAGCACCACCCGATCATCTCCCGCCGCCTCGAGCAGCTGATGCGCCTTTCGATGGAGCGCGAGGAGCAGGCGATCCTCTTCCTCAACCGCCGCGGCTTCCTCACCCACGTCTCCTGCCGGCGCTGCGGATGGTTCTTCTCCTGCAAGCGCTGCGACGTCGCGATGACCTGGCACCGGCAGACCTCGCGGGCGGTCTGCCACTACTGCTACGAGTCGCAGCCGATGCCGCCCACCTGCCCCGACTGCGGCGCGGGCGCGCTGGCGCTTTACGGGATGGGGACCGAGCGCGTCGAAGACGAGCTCAAGAACCTCTTCCCCGGCTTCGCGGTCTCGCGCATGGATTCGGATTCGATGAAGACGCGCGACGACTACCGGCGCTCGCTGGGGGCCCTCTGGGGCGGCGAGACGGACATCCTGGTCGGCACCCAGATGATCGCCAAGGGCCTGGACGTCCCGGACGTGACGCTGGTCGGCGTCGTCAGCGCCGACACCGCGTTCCACGTCCCGGACTTCCGCTCCTCGGAGCGGACCTTCCAGCTGATCACGCAGGTGGCCGGCCGCACCGGCCGCGGCTCGAAGGGCGGCCGCGTCGTCGTCCAGACCTTCTACCCGAAGCACGACGCGGTGCGGATGGCGGCGACCTACGACTACGACGCCTTCGTCCGCAAGGAGCTCGACCAGCGCCGCGAGCTGGGCTACCCGCCCTTCGTCTCCCTCGTCCGCGCGATCGTGCAGGGCTGGAACGAGCAGCGCGTCCACGACGCGGCGAAGCAGCTGGGCGAGAAACTGCGGGCCACGTTCGATGAATCGAAGCTGCGCGTGCTGGGCCCGGCCGAGCCGCCCCTCTACAAGCTGAAGGGCCGCACCCGCCTGCACCTGCTCCTCAAGTGCCCGGAGCTCGAGGCGGTGCTCCCCGACATCCGCCGCGTGGCGGGTACCTTCCCGAACGACAACAACCTGCAGGTCGTGCTGGACGTCGATCCGCTGAACATGCTCTAGGCCGACGTTTCCGGAGCAACGATCCTCACGGCGATTCCGGTCACCCTCGGAGCCTCCCTCGACAATCTCTTACAGGGTTACTTTCTCTGCGGAATCGAGCACTCATCTAACAGCGAGGAGGAAGGTCCATGAATTGGATGATCGCTCCCCTGGCGCTGCTGGTCTTCGCCGCGCCCGCGGCGTCCCGCGCCGCCGACGAGGCCTGGGTGGACGAGATGAAGAAGGTCCACGCAAAGTTCAGTGGCAAGAAAGGGACGTTCGCCCAGTTCGGCGACTCCATCACCATCACGATGGCCTACTGGTCCTCGCTCCGCGGGGGCGGCAAGAACATGAACGCCGAGACGGCGGCCGCCTACAAGCGGGTCGAGGGCCACATGATCCCGGACTGCTGGAGCGGGTGGAAGGGACCCGAGTTCGGCAATAACGGGACCATGACGATCCGCTGGGCCCACGAGAACGTCGGGAAGTGGCTGGAGAAGCTGAATCCCGAAGCGGTGCTGATCATGTTCGGGACGAACGACCTGCATTCGGTCCCCATCGAGGAGTACGAGACCAAGACCCGCGAGGTCGTCCGCAAGTGCCTGGACAACGGCACGGTCGTGATCCTGAGCACGATCCCCCCGCGGCACGGCATGCTGGAGAAGGCGCGCAGCTACGCCGAGGTGGCGAAGAAGATCGCGATCGAGCTCAAGGTCCCGCTCTGCGACTATTTCGGAGAGTGCCTCAAGCGCCGCCCGGACGACTGGGACGGAGCGGCCGAGAAGTTCAAGGAGTACAAGGACTACGACGTCCCGACCCTGCTCGCGCGCGACGGCGTGCACCCGTCCAACCCCAAGGCCTTCGGCGGCGACTATTCCGAGGAGGGGCTTCGGAGCAACGGCTTCGTGCTGCGCAACTACGTCGGGCTCCACGCCTACGCGGAGGTCATCCGGGCGCTGCTCGCGAAATAAGCCGACTTTTTTCCGATTCGGCGCCTAATTCCGCGCCCGTCGCGCACCTTCTAACGGATGAGTTCCCTGTTGAGAAAGCGCGGGGGTTGGGATAGCGTGGACCGCGAGGCCATGAATCCCGCAGAGCGGATCCAGCTGGTGCAGGCGGTCACCCGCCACCAGTCGATGATCCAGGCCTTCGCCTACGCCGTGGTCCGCGACTTCCATGTCGCCGAGGACGTCTTCCAGGAAGTGGCCGTCATCGTCGCGGAACGCTGGGAGACCGTTCCCGCGGGCGAGGGCCTGGTGCCGTGGCTCCGCGAGACCACGCGCCGCAAGGCGCTCGAGGCGCTCCGGAAGCAGCGCCGCGCGTCCTGCGTCCTCTCCGACGGCGTCCTGGAGAAGCTGGGGGAATCGTTCCACGCCGCCGGACCCGCGCCGGACCTGAAGGACGCGCTTGCCTCCTGCCTCTCGAAACTCGAAGGCCCGTCGCGGGCGATCCTCGAGGCCCGCTGCGGCGACGGGCTGGCCGGCGAGGCCATCGCGCAACGCTTCGGCCGGAGCATCCAAAGCGTCTACTCCGTGCTCAAGCGCACCCGCCTGATCCTGGCGCAGTGCGTCGAGCGGACCCTGGCGGGAGGCTTCCGATGAGCGCCGATTCCCGCCTGGACGAACGGATCCTCGCCTACCTCGACGGAGGCGCGACGCCGACCGAGGTGGCCGAACTGGAAGAGCTGCTCGACCGCGACCGCTCGGTCCGCGACCGCTTCGCGCGGCTCTGCGAGCAGGACGCGGCGCTCCGGCAGATTCTGTCCTGCGCGCCGGCCGCGACCCGCACGCGGGGCCGTCGCGGCAGCCCGCGGCCGGCGTCCCCGGGGCTCGCCCCGTGGATCCCGATCGCGATCGCCGCCGCCGCGGCCGTCTTCATCCTGATCCTGGCCGGCGCCCTGAGTTCCGGTCCCGAGCCGCGGGAGCCCAAGGTCGCCCGACCGCGCCCGCTGCCCCAACCGGTGGTCGAGCATCCACAACCCGAACCCCGGCTCGAACTGCCCAAAGCGCCGTCGCTGCCGAAGCCCAAAGCGCCCGCGCCGCTGACAGCGCCCCTGCAGCCTCTCCCGCGGCCGGAGGCTCCCCTCCCGAAGCCCGAGCCGCTCCCGGTGCCGGCGCCGAAGCCCGAACCGAAACCGGAAGCGCCGACGCCTCCGCCCCCGGCTCCTAAAGCGACGGAAGCGGCGGTCGTGGTCGCGCGCGTGGACCGCGTCAAAGGTCAGGCCGTGCTCCTCAAGGGAGTTGGATCGACGGAGGACGCCAAGGAGGCCGCGGAGCTCCTCAAGGGCTACGGCATCCAGACCAATACCCCGGAGAGCGCCGTCACCTTGCGCTTCCCCGATGGGACGACGGTCGACTTGGGCGGCGAGACGCGCTTCTCCCAGATCAGCAACGGGACCGGGAAGCGGCTCGTCCTCGACTTCGGCACGGTCACGGCCCAGGTCACGCGCCAGCCGGCCGGACAGGCGATGGTCTTCGTGACGCCGCACGCCGAGGCACGGGTGCTCGGGACCAAGCTCACCCTGAGCGTCAGCGCGAGCGAAACCCGCCTCGAGGTGAAGGAGGGCCGAGTCAAGCTGACGCGTCTCTCCGACCTCGCGTCGACCGAGGTCGCTGCCGGCCAGTTCGCCGTGGCGTCCGAGGCCCTCAAGCCGGTGGCGAAGAAGATCGCGGCGCCGAACCCCCGCGTCCTCGCCGAGGACTTCGATGACGCCGCGGACCTGCGCTGGCAGAAGCTGGAGGGCGGCTTCCCCACCAGCACCAAGGGGTCGCTCGAGATCGACCTATCGCCGAGGCCCGGCGAGCCCTACGGGACGGGCTGGCACGCTTCCGGCGGCCTGCGCACGAAGCAGTCGTTCGCGGTTCCGTTCCGGGTCTCCTTCGACGTCGAGATCTCCCACAAGAACCCGTCGCTCAACACGCTGGTCGTGCTCTCGCCCCGGATCGCGGGGCCGCGCACGGTCAAGAACGAGCTGGCGATCCGGCTTCGCGACGGCGAGTACAGCGTCATCGTGGAAGAGAAGCACCTGAAGCAGGCGGAGAGCGCGTCCGCCGCGCCGATCCACGAACGCTGGACCGTGGAGTTCGGGCCCAAAGAGGTCGCGCTTTCCGTGAACGGCAAGCCGCTGCTGCGCCAGGCGCATGGGCTGACCGTGACCAACGAGTACTGCGTCGAGCTGCAGGGCAGCGCCAAGATGGACGTCCCTGCCGGCGCGCGCGTGCGTTTCGACAACGTCAAGATCGAGCCGTAACCGGCTCCTTCTTCCATTTCGGGGCGAGCCCCTTCGACGGGCTCAGGGCGAGCCGCTTCGACGGGCTCAGGACGAGCCGCTTTTCCGCTGATTCCCTGGACTCTTGGAGTCCGCCTTGAATTGGAGGATCGAACATGCGTAGGTCCCTCTTTACGCTGGCGTGGCTCGTCTCGCTCAGCGCGGCCGCCGCCGCGCAGCAGTTGGTGCTGGACGACTCCCTCAAGGGAGGGAGCACGAGCGGCACCCGCAGCGGCGGCGCCTTCCAGGCCGACGGCTGGAGGGTGACCGGGAAGAACGACTGCATCTACTGGCACATCCCGACCGTCTCGAGCGGCGCGGTGGAGTTCTCCGTCCGCGGTCTCCGGCCCAACGACACGCGGCCCGAGGGCGCCGACAAGAACGAGATCTTCCACATGTACGACTGGACGTGGAGGAACGCGGACACGTCCTACAGCCCGGGTTACCGCGAAGACCCCTTCAAGCACTACATCCGGAAGACCAACGGCGACGTGGGCAAGATCGACTCCTGCGAGTTCGTCTGGGCGATCGACCCCAACTACACCGAGCCGGACAGCTCGATCATTCCCTGGGATCAGAACGCGACCTATCGCTTCCGCGAGGAATGGGGTCCCGACGGGACCGGCAATTCCTACCTCAAGTGTTTCCGCGACGGCGCCCTGATCCTGCAGACGTCGATCCAGGGCAGCTGGACGCCGGCGGGCCACGCGGTCCGCATCGGGGCGAGCCCGCGCGCGCCGCTCTACCCGGATTTCGGCGCCTGTGTCGACGCCGTCTACAGCGACCTCAAGGTCTGGAGCGGGGGGAACGGCGCGCCGCCTCCCCCGCCGCCCCAGGCCGGCCCCGTCTCGGTCGGGGTTGCCGGCGACAAGTTCACGGTCAACGGCCAGCCGAAGTTCCTCCTGGGCGTCAGCTACTTCGATGCCTCCAACTGGAGGACCTCGGACCTCGACGACCTCGCCGCCCGCCGCTTCAACCTGATCCGCATCTGGCTGGACTGGGGCACGGCCGGCGACGGGCGCAGCTTCTTCGACGGCTCGGGCGCGCTGATCCAAGGATCCAAGCTGCTCAGCCTGGTGCGATACGCCAAGGGCCGGGGTATTTGCGTCGACGTCACCATCCTCGACCCCGGCCTCACCTTCGGCGACACGACCCGCGCGCTGCGGGAGGTCGCCACGGCCCTCAAGGACGAGTCGAACGTGTTCTTCGACGTCATGAACGAACACGACCACCCCGCCGGGCCCCGGAGCCACGCCGAGGTCGCGGGCTTCGTCTCGACGGTGCGGACCTATGCGCCCAACCGGCCGATCACGGTCTCCAGCACCGGCGGGCACCTCCTGGACGCCACGATGATCAACGAGGAGATCGATACGGGAGTGAATCTCATCACCCCGCACATGCCACGGACCTCGGACTGGTGGTCCCAGACGGCCTCCCGCGTGGCCTTCGTGAAGAACGCCATCGCGGCGCGCGGCCGGTCGATGCCCGTGTACTTCCAGGAAGAGGCACGCCGCAACAACAGCGGCCTCAACAACAGCAAGGATGAGTTCGTGCAGGCCGCCACGCAGGCCCGCGACGCGGGCGCCGCGGGCTGGATCTTCCACACGGACGCCGGCTTCGAGCTGGGAACGGCCAGCTTCTTCGCGTCGCTGGATCCCATCGAACTCGACACGGTGAACAGCCTGGCCGACGCGATCTACGGTCCCGCCGGCCCCGGTGGCGGCGGGGGAGGCGGCGGCGCCCCGCCCGGCAACCTGAAGGGCGAGTATTTCGACAATATCGACTTCAGCGGCACCAGGGTCGAGCGGAACGACGCCGCGATCGACTTCGACTGGTCCACGGGAAGCCCCGTCGCGGGAATCGGTCCGGACACCTTCTCGGTGCGCTGGACGGGGCTCGTGAAGGCGTCGCAGAGCGAAACCTACACGTTCATTACGGAGTCCGACGACGGCGTCCGGCTCTGGGTCAACGGCCAGCTGCTCGTCGACAACTGGACCGATCACGGCGTCACCGAGAACAGCGGCTCGATCGCGCTGCAGGCCGGGAAGTACTACCCGATCCAACTGGAGTACTACGAGAACACGGTCGGCGCACTCATCCGGCTTTCCTGGCAGAGCCCAAGCACGCCGCGGCAGGTCATTCCCGCCTCGGCCTTCCTGCCGCCGGCGATCACGGCGCTCGCGACCGGCTGGGAGAGCGGCGAGCCGCAGGGCCTGAGCGACCAGGTGTTCATCATCCGCGAGGTGAACGGCTTCTTCAATTCGTCGACGCCGCCGCCGGAGTGTTCCCCGCGGAGTGGCGAGACGCAGCACACGGGGAGCAGCGCGCTCATGGTCGCCGGGTATTCCAATGCGGCCTACGCCTACTGCTACTACAAGCTCTTCGACGAGAACATCCTGATCCTCCCCGGCACGAAGCTGCGCTACTGGATCTGGCACGTGGGCTCCGGGAAGCTCGCGATGGACGGCCACTTCACGGACGGCACGGACATCCGCGATTCAGGCTTCGTGGACCAGAACGGCGTCCCCTTCCACCCCGGCCGGAGAACGGATCCGGTAGGCGCGTGGACCTATGTGGAAGTCGACCTGTCCGCCGCGGCGGGCAAGGTCCTGGATTTCCTCCTGGTCGGCTTCGACAACGGCAACGACGGGTACGTCGGCCAGTACCGCGCCTACATCGACGAGTTCTCGATCGGGGTCGCCGCGAGCGGCGGAGGGGCTCCCCCTCCGACGCCGACGCCCACCCCGACGCCGACACCGACTCCCAGTCCCACTCCAACCCCAACCCCGACGCCGACTCCGACGACGTCGGCCCCCGCCGGGAGCGGCTGGACGGGCGGCGGGAGCGGCGGGGGCGGCTGCGGATTGACCGGGCTCGAGGCGCTGCTGCTTCTGGCGCTGGTCGCGGTCCGGCGCCGCACGCGCTGACGTCAGGGCGGGCCAGGCAGCCCCCGGATCCGGAACCGGGGGCTGCCCCACCCTTTCGTCAAGAATCCTGAAACCGGCATGTAGTATACTACGTACTACATAGGTCAGCGGAGGAGGACCTATGCGGCACTGGATCCGGACGTCGGCCCTGGCGATGCTTCTGGCGGCACCCGGCCTCGCGCAGGACAAGCCGGCGAAGCCCGCTCCCGAGTTCGCGGACGTGGCGTACGGCCCGCACGAGCGCAACGTCTTCGACCTCTGGCGGCCCAAGGGCGAGGGGCCCTTCCCGCTCGTGCTCTACATCCACGGCGGCGGCTTCATGGCGGGCGACAAGAAATCCCTCGGCGCCGCCGCGCTCCAGGGCTACCTCAACGCCGGCTGGGCCGTGGCGGCCATCAACTACCGCTTCACCAACGTCGCCCCCGCGCCGGCCCAGTACCTCGACTGCGCCCGCGCCCTCCAGACCCTGCGCCATCGCGCGAAGGAGTGGACGCTCGACCCGCGCCTCGTCGCCTCCACCGGCGGCTCCGCCGGCGCCGGCACGTCGATGTGGCTGGCCTTCCACGACGACCTCGCCGATCCCAAAAGCGACGACCCCGTCGCCCGCCAGTCCACCCGCCTGACCTGCATCTCCGTGAACGACGGACAGTGCTCCTACGACCCCCGCTTTGCCGAGAAGATCGGCATGCCCCGGCCCAACTTCGACCGCCATCGCTTCTTCCTGGCCTTCTACGGGATCAAGGCCGACGAGATCGACACCCCCAAGGCCTACGCCCGCTACGAGGAAGCCGCGCCCATCACCTATCTCACGAAGGACGACCCGCCCGCGATGCTCAGCTACAGCTACCCCAACGAGGAGGTCGACGCGAAGTCCAACATCGAACTGGTCGTCCACCACCCGAAGCTGGGGCTCGCCCTCAAGCAGCGCATGGATCAGTTGGGGATCGAGTGCCGGGTGTTCTACAAGGGAATGCCGGAGGAACAGCGGATCTCAACGGTGGACTTCTTCCGGAAGCACTTCGAGAACGCGCGCCAGGCGAAGTAGGCGGCTATTTCGGGACCTCGAAGTCGGCCCGGTAGCGGCGGAACCAGACCTCCCACTCTTTGACGGTGGTCCACTTCTCCTTGGTGATGGCCTGCAGGGAGGCGATGACCGACTTCATCAGGTCCTCGAGCCGCGCCTTGCGGACCGCGTTGTCGCCGATGACGGACCCGTCGATGTAGCCGCCGCCCTGATTCTTCTTGAGCCAGGTCTGGATGTCGCCCATCAGGTCGTTGATCACGTCCAGCGATTCCTTGGCCCGGTACGTCCCCGCCGCCGCGAGCGCCGCCTTGGCCACGCGGACCTGCGGGTCCCGGAAGCCCGAGTGGATCACCTGCAGGGAGAGGGGATCCTCGATCTTCCCCAGAGACTCGTAGATCGCGCACTGGACCTCGATCTCCTTGGAGTTCGGCGCCAGCGCGTTGATCAGCGAGGCCACCGCCATCTTCTTCTGCTCCGTGAAGCCCACCAGCCCCTTCGACGCGGCGATCCGGACTTCCTTCACGTCGGAGGTGAGCAGCTGGACCAGCTTCCCGAAGGACTTCTCGTGGGGGACGCGCGCCAGCTCGGACACCGCGGTCACCCGCACCGAGGTGTTCGGATTGGCGTAGCCTTTCCGAAAGCGCAGCAGCGCGCCTTCCACGTCCAGATCCTGCGGCGAGACGGCGGCGATGAGCAGAGCGAGACACGAGGTGATCACGGCGGCTCCTCCCCAGATAAGGCCCTATCTTCCTGTTGAGACACCGGCAGACGGCCCTCTTTGCATTAATTGGCATAATGGGAAGCAATATGGGGACGGAATCCAGTACACAGGACACAGGCAGAGGGGTCCCCATCCCCCCTTCCCCGGGGGAAGGCGTTCGACTCCCCTCCCTCCGAGGGAGGGGCCGGGGGTGGGTGACGCTTCTGCCTGTGTACTGTGTACTGGCCGTGTTTTAGTCGTAGCCGACAATCCCATCGGGGGCGCCGTTGGGTGAGTAGCGGCGGCTGAAGCCCTCGAGGGTCGCGCCCGGGTCGGAGCCAGACAGGATTCCCGCGGCGATCCGGCGGGCCGTCAGGATGTCCTCCACGTTGTTCGTGAAGTACGCCCCGACCGTCTTCGACAGCTTCCGGTACTGCGGGTCCGCGCTGGGCGCGATGCGGACGACCTTGCGGATCAGGTCGTCGACCGCCTTCGGGGATTTCTGCCTCGCCTGGACGAGGTAGTCGTAGTCGTTGGCCGAGGTCCGCAGGAGCTTCACCCGGCGGCTCGCCAGAATCCCGACGAAGCCGAGATCCTTCCCGCTGTAGAACATGCACGAGTCGTTCACGGCCGAGGGAGAGAGAAAGGCGGCCTTGTAGAAGACGCGCCCCTCCAGCCCCAGGAAGGCCGCTTCCCAGCAGGTTCCGGCGATCGAGCCGAAGTGCGACGCCCCTTCCCCGGAGCCCGTGTAGTCGTCGAAGAGCACCTGCGGCGTGTTGTACCCGGCGACCAGCGGATGCGCCGCCGCGACGTGAACGTGCCCCGCCACCCAGCGGTCCACCACCGGCTTGAGGATCTTCTCCGCGTCTTTCGAGTTGTAGTCCTTCTTCTTGTAGCAGGCGGTCGCCGCGCCCTCGAGCGTCACGAAGCGCTCGCACTCCCAGTGGCCGATGTCGACGCGCGTGAGGACGTGGACGTCCTTCTTCTCGGCGCCCTCGAAGGCCCACTTGGCGACGCGGAACAGGTAGCGCAGCGCCTTGTAGTCGGCCCCCTCCACCGGTTCGTCCAGCTTCCACGGGCTGCGGTTGCTCTTGCCCGGCTTCTGGTTGAAGAAGACCTCGAAACGGGTCCGCGTCCAGCCTTTCCGGGCGAAGTGCTCCACCGTCTGCTGCGCCACGGCGCGGAAGGTCTCCTCGAATTCGGCCAGGCCCTTGTGGAGGCCCGGGCCTTCCGGAAGGCTGTCCTTGAACGGGCGGAAGTCGAACTGCTTCGCCGGATCGTCCTGCATCGTGAAGGGATAGTTGAGGTTGAACGCCAGCGTGAAGCAGGCGGGAGGCTGGCCGTACTTGCTCGTCTTCCCGTCCAGCACCGGCCCGAAGCGCTCGTCGAAGCCGTCGAACGAGACGATCGTCGCGTTCCGGCCGCTCCCCTTCACCGGGTAGGCGTAGGTCGGGCAGCCGCGCTGCGAGCGGTACGGAAGGATGTTGAGGAAGCCCCGGTGGTCCTGCGACAGCGCGTAGGCCTGATGCTCGATCTCGATCGCCCGCGGATCCGTCCTGAAGTCGCGGTCGCCTCCGTCCTCGAGCCGCGCGTCCAGATGCAACTCGTTCAGCGGGCTGCCGTAGCTGAGGTAATCGAGCCGGAAGGTCGCCTGGTCGGGCAGCGCAACGTCGACCACCGTCAGCTCGACGTTCAGGGCCGCGATCTCCTCTCCGGCCTGGAGGATCGACACGATCCCCTTCTGGACGCCGGCCGGGACGGTCTTGGGAATCCACAGCTCCATGAGGACCATCCCCTGTCGGTTGCCGGGTTCGGGAAGTCCTTTGATCCGGAGGGGGACGTCGAAGCCGCGCAGACCGGCAACCGTCCCATCCAGCGGGATCATCACGTCGGGCTGCAGCTTCGTCCCCACCTTGTCGTAGGCGATCAGGCTGAAGCGGACGCGCTCCGCCGGGATGACGCCGATCGGATGCGCCCGGCAGGAGAAGTTTTCGCCGGCGAAGGGGATGACGATCTGCACGGCCACTTCCTCGTTCCGCGCTCCGTAGAGCTTCACGGTCCGCGTGCTCCCGTCGAAGTGCCCGTTGCTCCGCCGCAGATCGCCCAGATCTCCATTAGCGAGCTCGCTGACGGAGCCGTCGGGCTGAATGCTGTAGACGGCACTGAGCGCGTAGATCTCGTCGGCCCGACCCGGAAGCCCGAGGAGCGCCAGGGAGGCCACGAGGATGCAGCGCATGCCTTCTCCTTTTAATGCTGTTGGTAAAACCCGGCTCGGGCCGAAATCTTCGGCGCGCGCCGTAAATTCACATTTCAGCGAAGGTTCTCCGGAGGGTCGGGTTCATCCACCGGGGGTCACCCTTCATGCAGACGCTTGCGATCGGCAGCGCACTCGACCGTCGCCCCGTTGCTTGGCGCGGGAGCCCACAGCGGCTACAGTGGACGACCGACATGGCCGAGCGACCGGACGGCGAGCTGTACCTGGAGGCGGGCCGGGGCAACCGGGGGGCGTTCTCCACCCTGGTGGGCCGCTACAGCGACGAGCTCCTGGGCTATTTCCGCCGCCGCGTCGGCGACGAAGCGGCGGAGGATCTCCTCCAGGAGACCCTCCTCCGCCTCCATAAGGCGGCGCCCCGCTTCGTCCCGCAGGCGACCTTCCGGACCTACCTGTACACGATCGCCCGCAACCTGGCGTCGAACCACCACCGCGACGCCCGCCCCTCCGTCGCGCTCGACGCCGAAACGTCGGCCGGCGCGCCGGGCGCCGATCCCGATCCGCTGGAAAGCGCCGAACGTTCCGACCGCGTGCGCCGCGCCGTCGAGGGGTTGTCCGAGGCGCTGCGCGACGTCGTGATCCTGCGTCACTACCAGGGGCTGCCGTTCCGGGACATCGCCGAGGTCCTGCAGATCCCCGAGGGGACCGCGATGCGCCGGATGTCCGACGCCCTGCTCCAGCTCCGCGATCGGCTGGGGGATTTGTGAGAACGAGCGAAGGGAATCCCGGCATCCGGGTTAACCGGTCAGGAGACATGAACCCGTGGCGCTGAACGACTGCGACTCGGTCCGGGGCCTGCTGGCGGGATACCTCTACGACGAGCTGTCCGCCGCGGACAAGCGTCTGGTCGAGGCCCATCTCGCGGGCTGCGGCGGCTGCCGCGAGGCGCTGGCCACCATGAAGAAAACCTCGGGCCTGCTCGACGCCTGGGTCCTCACCCCGATGCCCCGGCGCGCGGCACCCGCGCCGACGAGGCGGGCCTCCCGGCCCCGCGCGGCGTCGCCGGCGGCCGCCTCCTTCCCGGCGATCGGGTGGGCGGCGGCTGCGGCCGTGCTCCTCGTCGCCCTCGCCTACTCCCTCGTCTCCAGCTCCACGAAGTCCGACCCGGCGCCGGCGCAGGCCTTCCGGCCCGCGCCCGAGCCGTCCCCGCTGCCCTCGACGCCCGCGGCCCTCGAGACCGCGAAGAAGGAGGCGCGCGAGGAGATCGATCGCCTCGAAGCCGAGCGCCTCCGCAGCCGCGAGCGGCTGCGGCAGATCGAGCGCGAGTTCGAGCAGATCCTCAAGGACAAGAAGGACGAGGCGCGGCGCCAGGCGATCGCCAAGATCGAGGAGGAGCGCAAGACGACCGAAGAGGCGCTCGACCGCGCTCAGGACTCCCAGCTCAAGGCCGAGAAGAAGCTCGTCCAGGCCGAATCGAAGGGCACGGTCGCGGTCGTCGCCCAGCTGGACTGGGTCCAGGGCGAGGTCAATTTCCTCACCCCCTCGGGCAAGGTGCCGGCCAAGTCCAAAGTCTTCGTCTCGGGTTACGGCCTGGAGACCGTCGGGGCCAACAGCATGGCGGTCCTGACGTTCCCGGATGCCACCCGCATCGAGCTCTCGCCCGCCACGACGATCCGCGAGCTCTCGGACGGCCCGGGCGGAAAGGTTCTCGACCTCGTCGCGGGGAGCATCCGGGCCGAGGTCGCGCGGCAACCGGCGGAGCGCCCGCTGACGCTCCGGACCCCGGACGCCGAAGCGCGCGTGCTGGGCACCCGCTTCCGCCTCTCCTGCCAGGAGACGACCCGGCTGGACGTGCACGAGGGCAAGGTCCGCCTCAGCCGCCCGAAGGACGGCGCCAGCGTCGAGGTCAGCGGCGGCAGCACCGCAACGACCGGCGCGCCTCGAATGTACTCGAAGCCGCTCCGCGAAGTCGCGTTCCAGGACGGCGTCAGCCCGCTCGCCACCTACGCCGGCACCCGCGACTCCTTCATCGAGGAGTCCGTCCCCGCCCACAACTACGGAACGAATCCCACGATCCAGGTCGACGGCGACAATCCCGGCGGCAGCGGCCGCGAGCTCCGCATGGTGCTGCGCTGGGACACATCGGCGATCCCGCCGGGCAGCAAGGTCCAGTCGGCGACGGTCGTGCTGCACCTCCTGAGCCGTGCGGTGCCGCCCTACGAGGTCCACGGCATCCGGAAGTCCTGGACCGAGACCGACGTCTGCTGGCAGAGCACGGCGGCCGATCAGGGGGCGCCGGTCCTGGGCTACGCGCTGCCCGTCACTCCGGTCGAATACGCCTTCCCGCTCAACGCGGACGGGATCGCCCTCCTCCAATCCTGGATCGACGCCCCCGCGTCGAACTTCGGACTCATGCTCAGCGCACCGAAAAACTCCTACGGCCTGCAGGCTCACGCGCGCGAGACCGCCGACCCGTCCAAGCGACCCAAACTGGTCGTCACGTACACCCCTCGGTAACGGAATCCGGACTTCTTAGGGAGAGGCTATGAGATACTCTGCGCTCGCACTGCTGCTCCTGACCCCGGCCTGGTCGTTCACGCCGCCGGCGGCGACGACCGTTGTGCTGACGCCGTTCCACGACACGTGGGTGAGTTCGGCCACGCCGGACCTGTCCTACGGCAACTCCGCGTATCTCTCCACCGAGGTCGACAGCGGCGGCGTCGAACGCTGCTACATGCAGTTCGACACCGCCACCCTCGCGGGCACGACGATCTCGTCGGCGGTCCTGTCCTTGTGGGTCGTCCGGGAAAACGCCGGCGGCGATCCGAGCGACATCTGGGAGGTCTACCCGATCACCTCGGCCTGGACCGACGCGCTCACCTGGAACCTGTCGCAATCCCTGACGAAGGGCGCTCTGGTCACGACCGTGCCGTCGACGGACTACGGCACGACCAACTCCGTCGCCCCACCGAAGAAAGTCGACTTCCCCATCACGACCCTGGTCCAGGCCTGGGCCTCCGGCGCCGTCAACAAGGGCCTCATGATCCGGCTCGGCGACAGCGCCAACGCCGACATCCGCTTCGCCTCGCTGGAGGACCCGGACTCGACCCTGCACCCCAGCCTCTCGGTCACGTACACGACCGGGACCCCTCCCCCGCCTCCTCCGGGGCCCACGGCGTCGCTCTCGCCCTTCCACGACACGTACGTGAACTCCGCCTCGCCCGACCTGTCGTACGGCAACGCCGCGTTCCTGCTCGCGGAGAACGACAGCAGCCTCACGGGCCGCAGCTACATGCAGTTCGACACCGCCAGCCTGGCCGGCGCGACCGTCTCCGCGGCGACCCTGAAGCTCTGGGTCGTGCGTGAGAACGGCGGCGGCGACGCGAATGACGTGTTCGAGGTCTACCCGATCAATACGCCCTGGACCGACGCGCTCACCTACAACCAGTCGCTGTCCCTGGTCAAAGGGACGCTCGTGACGTCCGTCGCCTCGACCGACTACGGCACCACCCTCGCGGTGTCCCCCGCGAAGGAAGTCGACTTCGACATCACCTCGCTCGTCCAGACCTGGGCCAGCGGGGGAGCGAACCACGGGCTGCTGGTCCAGCTCGCCACGAGCGCGAACGCCGACATGCGCTTCGCGTCGCTGGAAGAACCGAACGCCGCCTATCACCCGATCCTCGACGTCACGTACACCACGGGCACCCCGACGCCCACGCCGACTCCCACGCCCACGCCGACCCCGACTCCGACGGCCGGCGCGGCATCCTCCGGCGGAGGCGGCGGTGGCCACGACGGCCGTTGCGGATGCGGCGTCGTCGCGGGGCCCTGGAGACTCGGGGGAACCTGGGTCGTCGGGCTCCTGGCGCTCTCTCTCCTGCTGCCGGCGCTGCGCCTGCGGCGCTGAGGCTCTCCCCGAAACGCGAAAGACCACCCGGGAGGGCGTCCCGGGTGGTCTTTTTATTTGGGGAGGAGAGACCTAGAAGCCGACGTCGTTCCCGCCCTTGAGGCGGAGGATGCGGCGGGCGTCATCGGGGGTGGCGATCTCGAGTCCCAACTCGACAAGGATTCGGCGGATCTTGGACACCTGCTCGGCGTTGCTGCGGGCCAGCTCGCCCTTCCCGATCCACAGGCTGTCTTCGAGCCCGACGCGAACGTTTCCGCCCATGACCGCGCTCTGGACCGCGATCCGCATCTGGTTCCGCCCCACGCCGAGTACGGACCACTGATAGTCCTCTCCGAAGAGGCGGTCCGCCGTCCGCCTCATGTGCAGCACGTCCTCGGGATCGGGGCCGATGCCGCCGCGGATGCCGAAGACCGACTGGATGAAGAGCGGCGGCCGGAGCAGGCCGCGGTCGACGAAGTGGGCCGCGGTGTAGAGATGGCCGATGTCGTAGCACTCGATCTCGAAGCGGGTGCCGTTGCCCCCGCAGGACTCCAGGATCTGCGCGATGTCGCGGAAGGTGTTCCGGAAGATCAGGTCGTGGCTTCCCTCGAGATAGGGCCGCTCCCAGGCGTGGGCGAAGACCTTGGTGCGATCGAGCATCTCGTAGAGCCCGAAGTTCATCGAGCCCATGTTGAGCGAGGCGACCTCGGGCTTCAGCTGCAGCGCCGGCCGGAGGCGCTCGTCGACCTTCATGGTCGGCGCCCCGCCGGTCGTGAGGTTCACGACCACGTTCGTGGACGCCTTGATCCTCGGCAGGAACTGCAGGAAGAGCTCCGGGTCCTGGCTGGGCCGGCCGTCCAGCGGATCGCGGGCATGGAGGTGGACGATGGAGGCCCCGGCCTCGGCGGCGCCGATCGCGGCGTCGGCGATCTGCTCCGGCGTCAGGGGCAGATAGGGGGACATCGAGGGGGTGTGGATGGCGCCCGTCACGGCGCAGGTGATGATCACTTTGCCGGACGTGGCCATGCTCATCGCTCCTTTCGTTCGCAGTCGCGCCGGTGGGCCAGGAGGGCCATGAGCCGGGAATCGCGCCAGGCTTCCCGCGCCGCGCGCCGGTCCCGGGCCAGAAGGGCTCGTCGTTCGCCCTCGACCCGGGACACCAGCGCGTCGCCCCACGGCTGATACTTCACGCCCTCGAAGAGCGCGTGGAAGACCGCCCCGTACCTCCGGGCGTAGTCGGCGATCCCTTCGGGAGCGTTCAGGTCGATGGTTTCGAAGGGCCCCATGAAGGCCCAGCGGAGGCCCAGACCGTCCTTCACGCAGCGGTCGACGTCCTCGACCGAGACGTAGCCTTCGTCGACCAGGCGCCAGGCCTCCCGGAGCAGCGCCGCCTGAAGGCGGTTCAGGACGAAGCCCTCCACTTCCTTCTGGAGGAGAATGGGCGTCTGTCCCGCTTCGTGCATCAGCTGGCGGGTCCGAGAGACCACGTCCGCGCGGGTCCAGGGCGCCGGCGCGATCTCGACCAGCGGGATGACGTGCGGGGGGTTCACCGGATGGGCGACGATGCAGCGCTCCCGACCCTTCAGGCCCTCGCTGAACTGCGAGGCGCGGAAGGTGGAGGTCGAGCTGGCCAGGATGCAGTCGGGCGGCGCGACTTCGTCGAGCTGACGATAGACGCCGATCTTCAGGTCGAGCTGTTCGGGAGTGTTCTCCTGAACGTAGTCGGCGTCCGCCACCGCGGCGGCCAGCGTTTCCGCCGGGCGGACCCGGGCGGCCACCTTGTCCGGCGCTTCGGCGAGCAAGCCGAATCGGCGGAGTTCCTTGAGCCCCTCGACGACGAACGGGAGCGCGGCGGCCGCCACACCGGGAACGGCGTCGACGAGCGCCACCGAGTGCCCCGCCCGGGCGAACGTCATGGACCACGCGCGGCCGATCTTGCCGGCCCCGATCACGGCGATCTTCATCATTCCTCCGTTAAACCCCCGACCCGGACACTTCTTCGGCGCCCAATGCTTGACCCCGGGAATGCCGGTAACGTACAACTGGTCTGACCACTACTAACGCAATAGACGGTCTTCTTTGTTCATGGAGTAGCGACAATGCCGCGCTGGCTCTTCTACAGCCTGCTGGCGATCGCGATGTGGGGCGGCTGGGGGCTGATCGGCAAGCTCACCCGCCTCGACGAGTGGCAGATGACGGCCCTCTCGACGATCGGGGTCTGCGGCATCGCCCTTCTCCTGCTCTTCTCCCCCCGCCTCCGGCAGGGGACGAACCTGCCGCGCGGCATGGCCGTCGCGTTCGTGACCGGCATCTTCGGCAATCTCGGAAACCTGGCGTACCTCAAGGCCCTCAAGGTCGGCGACGCGTCCCTCGTGGCGCCCTACACCGCGCTCTACCCCCTGGTCACCGTGGTCCTCGCGCGCGTCCTCCTGCGGGAGCGGATGAACGGCGTCCAGGGCGTCGGATTCCTTCTCGCCGTCGTCGCGGGCGCGCTCTTCAGCTTTGTCGGCGGCGGGGGATCGACGCAGTCCTTCACGTTCGGCCCCTGGATGGTGTGGGCGACGGCCACGGTCGTCTGCTTCGGCATCGCGGCCGTCACCCAGAAGGTGGCCACGAACTACATCTCGAACGAGTTGTCCCTCGTCTGCTTCGCCGCGGCGTTCGTCCCGGTGGGCGTCGCGATCCTCGTCTGGGGCGGCCCCTTTGGCTGGACCCTCCCGCGGCAGGAATGGATCTATGTGCTCCTCTACGGATCCGGCATCGGCCTCGGGACGCTGGTCCTCTTCGCCGCGTACCGCTGGGGCAACGCCTCGGTCGTCACGGCTTTGACGGGGCTCTACCCCGCCCTCACGGCCGTCCTGGCGATGGCGATCCCGAGCTTCGGCGAGCGCTTCACGACCCTGAAAGGCGTCGCGATCGTCCTCGCGGCCGTCGCGGGCGCGGCCCTCACCTACGAGAAGAAACCCGATGCTTGAGATCGTCGCGCAAGACCGCAACCTCTGCGGCGAGGCGCCCGTCTGGGACCCCGCGTCGAAGCGGCTGCTCTGGGTCGATCTCGGCGGCAGCCTCGTCTACGAGTTCCTTCCCGCCGCCGGCACCCGCCGTGTCCTCCACCAGGGACTCATGGTCTCGGGGCTCGCCCTCAACGCCGGCGGCGGCCTGGTCTTCGCGGGCGCGACCGGACTGCACCTCCGACGCGACAGCGGCGACGTCCGGACTCTGCTCGCCGAGCACGCCGGCGAGTCGCTCTTCTTCAACGACATCCTGCCCGACCCGAAGGGCCGCCTCTACGCGGGCACGATCTACTGGGGCGCCAACGGCATGGAGAAGCCCGGAAAGCTCTACCTCATCGAAGGCGCAGGCCGCGCCCGCGTGGTCGACGAGGGCATCGACATCGCCAACGGACTCGGGTTCAGTCCGGACGACCGGACACTGTACTTCGCGGATTCCGCGCGCCGCGTGATCTTCGCGTACGACGTCGACCCCGGGAGCGGCGACCTGTCGCGGCGCCGCGTCTTCGCGCGGATCCCGAGCGAGGAGGGGCTCCCCGACGGCCTCACGGTCGACCGCGAGGGATTCGTCTGGTGCGCCCAGTGGTACGGCTCTCAGGTGGTCCGCTACGATCCGGAGGGGCGCGTCGAGCGCCGCATCGCCCTGCCCGTCCGCCAGGTCTCGAGCGTCATCTTCGGCGGCGACGACCTGAGCGACCTCTACATCACGACGGCCGCCGATCCCTGGCCGAGCCCGCTTGCGCCGCCCGGCTACGACGCGAGCGCGCCCAACCAGGGAGGCTCCGTCTACCGGATCCGGCTCGACATCCAGGGCCGCCCCGATTACCGCGCCGCGCTGGGCCCGGATTGATAAACTGAGCCGGTGGACCGATTGACCCGGCATCTTCCCTGGGCCGTTCCGGCGCTGCTCTCCCTTCTGCTGTCCGCCTTCACGGTCGGGAACCGCGTCTACTGGCAGGACTCGGGTTTCTACCTCTCGGCGGTGAAGGAGCTCGGCGTCCTCTACCCCCACGGCTTCGTCCTCTTCCTGCTCCTCTGCAAGCTCTGGACCCTGGCGCTCTTCTTCGTCCCCTTCACGCTGGCGGTCCACCTGTTCTCCGCCGCCTGCGCCGCGGGCGCGGCCGGGGCCCTCGCCTCCGCGGCGGCCTCCCTGCTCCGCTCGCGCGGCCCGATCTTCCAGGTCTCCGCCGAGGACCCCGGTGCGGAAACGGCCGGCTGGGTGGGCGGCGCCGTCGGCTGCCTGGCCGCGGCGGGATTCACGTTCTGGTCGGCCGCGATCTACGCCAAGACCTACGCGTTCCTCTACCTGGTGCTGGCGCTCCTCCTGAGGGCGCTGATCCGGGCGGACGACCTGCGGACGCCGCGGAGCTTCGGCATCGTCGCGGCCCTCATCGGGCTCGCCTGGCAGGCCCACCCGTCGTCCGTCCTGCTCGGGCCGGCCCTCATCCTGTTCCTCGTCGTCCACCGGAAAACCCTCGGCGCTCGGGGGCTGCTCCGGGGCCTGGGCCTCGCGGCGGCCATCGCGCTCGCCCCGACCCTGCTGCTCCCCGTCCTGGCGGCGCGCGACACCGACATCGCCTTCGGTCATCCCGTGTCGCTCCGTGAATGGCTGCCCTACATCACCGGCTCGGGTTTCACGTCGATCCCCGGCGTCTTCGGCCTCGACGAGACCCGGGTCCTCAGCGTCGTCCGCTTCTTCTGGGAGGAGACGCTGGCGGCGTCCTTCCTGGTCGTGCTCGGGCTCGTCCGCCTGGCCCGGGTCGGCCGCCGCGCGCTGCTCGGGCTCGCGGTCTGGACGCTGCCGCAGCTCGTCCTCACCGTGCTCTTCAAGCTCGAAGGACAACATGATTACTGGTTCGGCGCGTCGTGGCTGGCGCTCTGGCTTGCGGCGGCGGTCGGGCTGGCCACGCTGGTCCAGCAGCGCCGCGCGCTCGCGGGAGCGGCGGCCGCCGCGGGCGTCCTCTGGGCCGTCCTCGCCAATCCCCGGGACCTCGCGGGCCGCGGCTACACGCTGGCCGAGGATTTCGGGAAGCTGCACTTCGCGCCGCTGGAGCAGAACGCCATCCTCATCCTGCTGTCGGACGACGCCACCGCGCTCTGCCGCTACCTCCAGATCGTCGAGAACTACCGGCGCGACGTCCTGCTGATCCACGAGACGGACCTGGAGGAGGGTACGAGCGGCCGCCCGTCCTTCAAATTCGCGCGCCTCCAGCAGCGCGAGCCGCGCCTGAGGACGCCGGACCTCCAGGGGATGCGGGCGAAGTTCCCCACGGCCCAGGCCAGCTTCCCGGGCGTCCTCGCATTCCTCAACGCCAACGCCGACCTGCTGCGGGAGCGCCCGATCTACCTCCAGCGGGTGCCGTCGACGACCTCGGCGTTGCGCCCGGACGTCGCCCTTGTCCCCAGCGGCATTCTGCAGAGGCTCGTGCCCCGGGGCGGCGAGGCGGCAACTCCCTTCGAACGCTCGATCCCCCTGGAGCCCGCGGAGCTGCTGCCGCGGCGGCGCCGGGAACGGGGCCAGCAGATCCTGGCGGGTCCCGACGGGCTCCACGTCCAGCCGGAGGCCTACGAGGACCGGCTCTTCTCCGCGCTGGTGAAAGTCCGCCGCGGCGAGGCCGAGCGTCTTTCCCGGAGCGCCGTCCCCGCCGACCTGGAGCGCGCGGTCGCGATCTACACGAGCCTCCGGCAGGTCGACCCGCTGTCGCGCTCGAATCGCAGCCTGGCGCTCTCGCTGATCGGATGCCTGGTCCGTCTGGGCCGCGGCGCGGAGGAGTTGGAGCTCCTGGACGCCCTGCTGCGCTCGGACCCGCCGGCGGAGCTCCGCGCCGAGGGGGCCTGCCTGCGCGGCGAGATTCTCCGGGGGCTGGGACGCCGCGCCGACGCGGAGCGCAGCTTCCAGGAAGCGCTGGCCGTCCCCGGCCTCGATCCCGCGCAACACGCGGACCTGGAGCGACGCGCCAAGGCGCGGTAGATCCCTTTTCGATACGGGCCTGTATCCCCGCCGATACAGTCCGACCCCGCCGTTTTCCTGTGACCCCGAGGCACGCCGTTTGCGTCAAAGGGGGCAGGAGGTGACTCATGAAACCCATCACCGTCGGATTCTTGCTCGCGCTGGCGCTCGGCTGCTCGTCGCAGCCCGACGCCTCGTACGCGCAGCTCTCGGCTCCTTCGGGGAACCTGAAGATCTTCGGGCCCTTCGTCCACGAACACCTGGCGCTCTACGTCGTCGAGGACCCGTCGGCGAAGAGCGCCGGGGAGTTCGTCACGCTCGCGGAAGGACTCGCGTCGGGCGACGTCAAGGTGAGCGAGAAGAAGAACGCGCAGGTCAGCGAGCTCCTGATCGAGAACGCCTCCGGCAAGCCCTGCTTCGTGCAGGCCGGCGACGTCGTCAAGGGCGGCCAGCAGGACCGGACGATCGCCCGCGACTTCGTCATTCCCCCGCACACGCCGCCCTCCCCCATCGCGTCCTTCTGCGTGGAGCAGTCGCGCTGGCACGGGAAGGGACAGTTCGAGTCGTCCACCCAGAACGCCTACGGCAAGGACCTGAAGCTCGCCGTCCAGCAGACGAAGGACCAGGGCGCCGTGTGGCAGCAGGTGGCGGGCAACAAGCAGCGCCTCGTCGACAACAACGGCCTGACGGCGTCGAAGTCGACCAGCCTCAACGAGGAGCTGGAGAACTCCAAGATCCAGGAGCGCATGAAGGCGTTCAAGGAGTCGCTCGCGAAGATCGTCGAGAACCGTCCCCAGGCGGTGGGCCTGATCGCCGCCGTCAACGGCCGCTTCACGTCGGCCGACGTTTACGCCGACCCGGCCCTCTTCCGGAAGCTCTTCCCCCGCCTGCTCGAATCCGCCTCGCTCGAGGCGCTGTCGTGGAAGGGGGAGGCCAAGCCCGCTCCCGCCGACGCGCAGGCCGCCTCCTTCCTCGGCGAGGCCGAGAAGGGCAAGACGACGAATGAGAAGATCCGCCCGGGGCTCGAGGCGAACACGACCGACAACGACAAGAGCGTCCAGTTCGACTACCGCTGGAAGAACGAGAGCCTGCATCGGCAGACGCTGAGCAAGTAACCCTCCGTGCTCCCCCCGGGGGGCCATCCCCCGGGGGGATTCCTCTGGTTGCCGAGGCGCCGGCGCGCGTATATTAGGCAGCCATGGTCACCTTCCTGATCCTGCTCTGCCTGCCCGCCCTCACGCCGGAGCAGGACGATCCCGCCGGCGCCGCCCTCCGGAGACTCCAGGACGTGCTGGGGAACGCCAAGACCCTTTCCCTGAGGGCCGAGACCGACCTCAGGGCGGCCGACGAACGGGTCCGGATCACGACCACCGCGCTCTTCAAGGACGCTCGGGTCCGCATCAGCGCCCATCAGAAGGTGCGGGACACCGAGGAGGACGTGGCGACCGTCGTCGACGACGGCAAGCTCCAGGTCCGCCAAGGCCCCATGGCGTCGAGCACCGACGTCCCGAAGGAGTATGCGGCCGATCTTCGGAAACTGCTCGTGACGGTGGGTGTCGTGCCGCTGTCGGCCCTGACCCAGTCCAAGACCGGGCGCAGCCAGATCGGGACGCCCGAAAAGTTCATGTCGATCTCGGAGTTGACGCTCTCAGAGGACGGCGGAAGCCTCCGCTACACCCTCAAGCTCAATGGGGTGGACACCCTCGCCATGTTCGGAGAGCAGGTCGCCTGCACGCTGCGCTTCGACCGCATTTCGGGGAAGATCACCGAGCGCAGCATGGTTTTCGCATCGCAGGGAATCCGCTGCACGATCACCGAGACCTACGAGCTGACGCTGGACGCCGAGATTCCGGACGCCTCCTTGAAGATGCCCGAACGGACACCCGCCCCACGAAAGATCTTCAGGCCGGCGCTGTGCTGGTCTACCCAGTGTCCCGTGGACCTCGCGGACGCCAAGGAAGGACGCTGGATGACGTACCGGATTCACGCGAGCAGGGGGGACACCGTCTACTCCCTGAGGGTCGTCGGCAAGGTCGGCGCCGACTGGCTGATCGAAGCCTGGTTCGAGACGGAGGCTTCGAAATACGCCTGGCTGTACCGGGTGGGACCCGATCGCCTGGTCCGCAAGGCGTGGGTCGTGGCGGAGGGGGATACGGCGTGGACGTCGGTCCCGGTGAAGGAAAACGAAAAGCCCGAGGCGCCGAAGGCCGACACCAAGGTCTCCCGCGAGACGAAGCAGGTCAAGGCGGGCTCCTACGACTGCGAGCGATTGGACGTCGAAACGGCCTCCGGCGGCGGCACATTGAAAAGCACTTCCTGGGTCTCGAAGGACCTCTGGGCCTTCATGCCCACCAAGGACCACCCGGGCGGCCTGGTCATGATGGAATCGGGATTCGCGACGACGACTCTCGAAGCCAAGGGCGAAGACGGGAAGCCGACGCTTCCGCTTCCGAAGGAGTGATGAGATGAACCCGATCAGCCGACGCGCGTTCCTGGGGACGGCGGCCGCCCTGGCCGCTTCACCGGCGCTTGGACTGCAGGACAAGGTCACCTGGAAGATCGGCGGCTTCACGAAGGTCCTCCAGGACCTCTCGTACGAGAAGACCGCGGAGGCGGCCGTCGAGGTCGGCTGGGACGGCATCGAGTGCCCGGTCCGCGCGAAGGGCCACGTCCTGCCCGAGCGGGTCGAGGAGGACCTGCCCCGGATGGTGGAGGCCCTCAAGGCGAAGAACCTCGAGGTGCTGGCGCTGGCGACCGAGATTCGAGGCGTCGACGAGGCGCACACCGAGAAGGTCCTGCGTACGGCCCTGAAGCTGGGCATCCGGCTCTACCGCCTGGGCGGCCTCAAGTACAAGGAAGGGGTCTCCATCCCCAAGCAGCTCGACGAGTTCCGCGCGCGGCTCAAGGACGTGGCGGCGCTCAACAAGGACCTGGGCATCACCGGCCTCTACCAGAACCATTCCGGCAACGGCTACGTCGGCGCGTCCGTCTGGGACATCCATGAGATGGTCAAGGACTTCGACCCGAAGCAGATCGGCGTGCACTTCGATATCGGCCACGCGACGGTCGAATCCGGGCTCTCCTGGCCCACGACGTTCTCGCTGGTGAAAGAGCGGATCGGGGCCGTCATCGTGAAGGACTTCTACTGGAAGCACACGCCGGGCGAAGCGGCGAAGGACGTCTGGGTGCCGATCGGCCAGGGCTCGATCCAGCCCCGCTTCTTCGGCATGCTCCGCGCCTCGGGCTTCCGGGGACCGATCACGATGCAGTTCGAGTACGACGGTTGCCGGGAGCGGGACAGCCTCGAGACGCGCCTCAAGGCCATGAAGCAGGACAACCTCAAGCTTCGGGAGTGGGTGAAGGCCTGAGAAGGCGGACGACATCCTCAAGCGTGAAGCGTTCGTCGACATCCCGCTGGAATTCCGCCCGCAGCCGATCTTGGGACTCGTCCCGCAGGAGCTCGATCCGTTTCAGGGAATAGAACCTGCCGAGGTTCCGCGGGTCCTTCCGGCACTCCGCGTCGAACGCCGCCAACTCTGCAAGGCGGGCGCGGGCGACGGCCTCGTCGAGGGACGCGGACGACGGATACAGAAAGCGGCCATCGCCAAACCGGGTCTCGTACTCGTCCTCTTCCAGGATCAGCCACGCGGCGGCGCGCGTCCCCGGCAGGCTGCGAAGCGCCGCGAGCAGCGGGCGGGTCAGCGCCGACAGCGGGAGCGACTCGGATTCGCTCATCGCGATGATGATTCCATAGTGAAACTGTTTTTTCAACGGGTCGCGTTACCGCTGGCCCTGCCGCGTCTCTAAGAGGAGAATGATCGTCGATCCGGGAGGGTGCATGGGGCGCTCCATCGTTCCCGTTCTGCTGGCCGCGCTGATCGGATGCGGTTCAACCAGCGACGACCCGACCGCGGCCGCCGACGTCGAAAAGCCCGTCGACGCGCTCAAGGCGCTCGCCGCCGCGGACCCCATGCTGGGCGCCAAGCTGGAGCTCGACCCTTCCGTCAAAGGCACCTGGTGGACGAGCCGAGGGCGTTGGGACGACCCGTCGCGCCGCATCAAGGTCGAATGGGGCCCCCCGTTCTGCTTCATCCTCTACCCCTCCACACTCCTGCAAATCCCGGCGGCCCTGATTGAGATGCCGACGTCGCTCCTCGAGGCCATCTTCAAGCCCCAAGACACCGCCACCAAGGAGCGGCTCCAGCGCCTCGGCGAGGAGTCGGCGGAGCGGCACTACCCGGCGGAGCAGCGGTCCCCCCGATGAGCGAGCGAGGGTTCGATGTCACGGTCATCGGCCTCGGCGTCATGGGGAGTGCTACCGCGTACCAGCTTGCCCGCCGCGGCCTCCGGGTTCTGGGCCTGGAGCAGTTCTCCCCCGCCCACGACCGCGGGTCCTCCCACGGCCGGACGCGCGTGATCCGGCAGGCGTACTTCGAGCATCCCGACTACGTCCCTCTGGTGCTGCGGGCCTACGAGCTCTGGCGCGAGCTCGAGGCCGAGACGAAGCGCCCGCTTCTGGTGAAGACCGGCGGCCTCATGATCGGACCCGCCGACGGCCCCGTTTTCCGCGGGTCCCTGGAGAGCGCCCGACGGCACTCGATCCCCCACCGCCTCTTCACCCGAGAGGAGCTGGCCCACCGCTACCCGTTCATGAGCTTCGCGGCCCGCGACGAGGCTCTCTGGGAGGAGGAGGCGGGCGTCCTCTTCGCGGAGGACTGCGTGCTGGCGTTCCAGGACCGCGCGCGCGAGCTCGGCGCGGAGCTGCGCTTCGGCGTCAAGGGCGCATTGCCCCCGTCGGGCAAGGCCGTGATCAGCGCGGGGGCCTGGCTCCCGGAGCTCGCGCCGGACGTGCCCGCCCGAATTGAGCGCCAGATGATGCACTGGTTCGACCTGCCGGCCGGCCACGCGCCGACGCCGCTCTTCATCTGGGACCGCGGCAATCCCCCGTTCTACTCGATTCCCGACGTCCGGGGCGACGGCGTCAAGGTGGCGTTCCATCACGGAGGGGAGTTCACGACGCCCGACGCGATCCGCCGCGACGTGAGCGAGGACGAGGTCCGGGCGATGCGGGAGCGGCTGCGCGAAACGATCCCGGTCCTCGCGGAGCGGCATCGCCGCTCCATAACCTGCATGTACACCAACACGCCGGACGAGCACTTCGCGATCGGCTTCGCGGCCGGCCGTCCCGGGACGGTCCTTGCGTCGCCCTGCTCCGGCCACGGCTTCAAGTTCGCGTCGGTGATCGGCGAGATCGTGGCGGACCTGGTGATCGACGGGAAGACGCGGCACCCCATCGCGCCCTTCGGCCTGAATCGCTTCCGCTAGAATCGGCGTATGGTAGGCATGAGAAATGGAGCGGGAGTCCTGGCGATCCTCATCATCCTCAGCGGCGGCACCGCCTCGGCCCAGCAGGGCAAGAAGAAGGAGCCGCCCCCCGGCAACGCCCCCATCAAGGAGGTCATGCTCCGCACCCACAAGGAAAAGGGCGCGCTGGTCTTCAAGGTGCGGGACGCGGAGAGCAGCGAGGAAGAGAACAAGAAGCTGCTCGCCGAGTATCAGAAGCTCGCGACCTACAAGCCGCCCGTCGGCGACGAGAAGAGCTGGAAGAACCGCACGACCGCAGCCATCACGGCGCTGCAGGAGCTGGTGGACAAGAAGTCGGGCGCGGTCGAGCGGGTCCGCTCCGCCACCGAGTGCTCGGGCTGCCACAACGCCCACCGCGTCGGCGGGAACAAGTAGCCGCTACTTCTCGCCCTTGGGCTTTCGGCCCGCGAGGGCCATCAGCGTCACGCCCATGCCCTGCAGGGCCTGGGTGTCTTCGGGGGTGATGGCGCCCGCCTTCAGGATCTCGTCGACCTTCGTCAGCCCGGCCTTCAGGACCCCCAGCTCCTCTTCCTTCACGTCAAGATCCTCGGGATGCTCGAGGAAGCGGCGGACGGTCTCCGAGATCGCCTTCAGGTCCTCCAGGCTCGTCCCCTGCTGCCGGATGTAGCGGGGCCGGGCTTCGAGGGCGGCCAGGTCCAGGAGCAGGCACTGCACGAACGAAGCGCCCTTCTCCATCTTGACCAGGTTCAGCCGCTCGACGTCGTCCTCGGGCTTGTGATAGGTCCAGGGCTGGCCGCTCGAGAGGAAGACGAACGGCACCTTCTTGAGGCGGAAGCTGCCGTAGTCGCTCCGCGCGGCGATATCCCCCAGGGGCTCGATCAGATTGACCCCCATCGGGCGGACGTCGAGGCCCGGGATCGTCGCGACCTTCTTCAGGACCCCCGAGATCTCGGGACTGTTCTCGGCGCCCAGCGCATAGATGCTCGTGGTGTCGCGCGGAAAGAAGTTCCCCCCCATCATGTCCATGCAGACCAGGGCGACCACCTTGGACAGGTCGACGAACCCCGAGCCGACAAAGAACCGCGAGCCCATCAGCATGCGCTCTTCCCCATCGAAGGAGCAGAAGAGCAGGGAGCGCTTCGGCTTTCCCCTCAGGGCCGCGCAGGCCCGCGCGACTTCCAGGAGGACGGCGCAGCCCGAGGCGTTGTCGTCGGCGCCGTTGTAGATCTTCCCGTTCCGGGTGCCGACGTGGTCGTGGTGGCAGCAGAGCGCCACGAACTCGTCGCTCTCGCCCTCGATCATCCCGATCACGTTGAAGCCCTGGGGCGCGGCCTCCCCGGTCTTGAACTTCTGGAGGTACCCGTCTGGCGAGACCTTCTTCAGGCCCAGCTTCTCGAACTGCTCCGCCATCCAGCGGCCGGCCTTCTCGCCCTCGGGCGTGCCGATCGCACGGCCCTTCATCTCGTCGGACGCAAGGAAGCTGACGCTGGCTTTCAGGCGCTCCTGGACGTCCTTGGGGCTGTCCTGGGCCGCCGGGGTTCCCGCGAGGAGGAGGCACGCGATCAGGACACGAGACATCGGTCGTTCTCCGAAGGTGATCCTTGAACGACGCGAGTCTACCGAAGGTTGCGGGCGCCGCGATAGGGGAAAATCAGCGGACGATCTCCAGGTCGGGCCGCGAGGCGCGGAGCCGCGCCAGGGCCGCCTCGCCGACCTTCGGCTCGTGGAGCGTCAGCTTCTTGAGGCGGGCCGCCTTCGACAGGGCCGCGAGTCCCTCGTCCGTGACCCCGATGTTCTCCAGGATGAGCGTCTCCAGCTCGGGGAGCGCCGCCACGAGCGAGAGCCCCTCGTCGCCTCCCCCGCCGCCGTAGGCGCGGAGCACCTTGAGGGTCTTGACGGCGGCGACGTGGCGAAGCCCCTCCAGATTGAGCATCCCGTCGTGCACGTCGAGCTCGCGCAGCTTCGACAGGTCCTTCAGGAAGGCCAGCCCGGCACCCGTCGCCTTGCGGCTCCCCAGCTGCAGGCGCTCCAGGTTGATCAGGCCGGACAAGTGCGGCGTGCCGGCGTCCGTGAACTGCGTGTGCACGATCTCGAGCCTCTTCAGGCTCGAGAGCTTGCCGACCCATTCCAGGCCCGCGTCATTCACGGGCGTGGAGTGGAAGTTCAGGTTCTCGAGCTTCCGCAGCTCCCCGAGCTGCTTCGTCCCCGTCCCCGTCACCTTGGTCGACGCGAGGCCGAGCACCTTGAGCGACGTCAGGCCGGCGAGCGCCGGGAGGGCGTCGTCCGTGATCGGCGTGAGGGTCAGGTTGATCGACTCGAGCGAGCGGAGGCTGCCCGCGTGGCGCAGCCCGGGGCCCCGGACGTCGGCGTTGGCGACGTCGAGCGAGCGCAGGTCCGGCAGGCCCGCGACCCGCTCCAGCCACTCGTCGTTCACGCGCGTGTTAAGCTTGTAGTCCTTGAAGTGCGGGTTCGTCTTGTCGTTGAGGCTGACGACGACGAGCCGGTCGAAGAGCTTCATCGCCGCGTCGCCGGCCGCGCTCCGCATCCAGGCCGGGCCGCCGGGCTCGACGTTGACGAGCCCGCCGAGGGCGACGACCTCCTTGACCAGGGCGTCCACCCGTCGGCGCAGGCGGGCCGCCGCCACGATCTCGTCGAGCGCCGAAAGGGTCCGGGTCTTCAGCTCGGCATCCGGGAGCTCCCGGGCCTGCGCCTCCACGCGGGATCGCAGGCCGTCTTCGGGTCCCTCGGCCGCCTCCCGGAGGATCGCCTCGAGCGTCGTGGCGTTCGCGGAGCCCGGCGCGGGAGCGGCGCAGGACGCGGCGGCCAGGAAGAGCAACGCGTGAAGTCGGATCATGAAGGGTAATAGCCGCCGATCCGACAATCTTACGGCGAATGCCCGCTCAGGCACCGGCCACGGCATCCCGGGGCTGCTGGGACTCCAGGTAGCGGTGGGCCTGCTCGGAGTTGAGCCGGCTCAGCATGTCGAGGTGCTCGTCGTCGATCGACGTGAAGGTCCCCATCAGCACGTAGTCGTACTGGTGGTCCTTCGAGGGCTGGACGGCCCCGACCCGGAAGGTCAGGAGCTCTCCCATCTGGATCGCGGGGGACTGCCCGAAGCAGACGCGGCGGCTCATGTGGCGCTGCCGCTCCATGAGGTTGAGGGGGACGGGCTTGCCGGGAGCGCCGCTGTCGAGGCTCCAGCGGCGGATCTCCCGCATCCGGGCCATCACGCGCTGACCGTTCACCGACAGAAGCTGCCCCTGGTACTCGGCGTCGCCGTCCCAGAGCCAGAAGGCCTCGTTCCCACTCCCCCGCTTGGACATGGCTTTTCCCGGACTGCGGCCGGGCCTCTAGGTTTTCTCGGATCGGTACCGGGGACCAACAACCCCCACACAGACCTAGAAAACCGAAGGGGGGAAGAAGTTACATAAAATCTGGGTTGCCGGTTCAGGTCTTGAGGGCTTCCTGCTGAAGCGCCTTGAGCTGGCTGCAGCCCTTCTCGGCCAGCTTGTAGAGCGCCATGAGGCGCGACGTGTCGAAGGGGGTCTTCTCGGCCGTCCCCTGGATCTCGACGATCAGCCCGCGGCCCGTCAGGACGACGTTCATGTCGACCTCCGCCTTCGAGTCCTCCTCGTAGCAGACATCGAGGAGCAGCTCGTTGCGGTACACGCCTACGCTGACGGCCGAGACGGAGTCGCGGATCGGGGGCGCGGCGAACTTGACGCCCTCCTTCTCGAGGGCCTTGACGGCGTCCATGAGGGCGACGTAGGCGCCCGTGATCGACGCGGTGCGGGTCCCGCCGTCGGCCTCGAGGACGTCGCAGTCGAGCCAGATCGTCTTCTCGCCCAGGAGCTCCATGTCGACGATCGCGCGGACGGCGCGGCCGATGAGCCGCTGGATCTCGCTGGTGCGGCCGTCGACCTTGCCGCTGCGCTCGCGCTGCTTGCGCTCCTGGGTGGAGCCGGGCAGCATGCCGTACTCGGCGGTGATCCAGCCCTGGCCCTTCCCCTCGAGCCACTTCGGGACCTCGTGGGCGATGGAGGCGGTGCAGAGGACCTTGGTCCGGCCGAACTCGACCAGCACCGAGCCGGGGGCGCTGCCCGTGTAGTGGCGCGTGAAGCGGACCGGGCGAAGTTCATCCGGCTTGCGACCATCGATGCGGGCCATCTTTATTCCTCTTCTCCCTTGGGGGTCTCGGCGGCAGCTTTTTCTTCGCGGGCCTTCCGCTCCCGCGCCAGCTTGTCGATCGTGTTGCTGATCTCGAACGCCTTCTCGATCGAGTCGTCGAGCTCGAAGTGGATCTCGGGGAAGGAGCGCATCTGGATGCGCCGCGTTAGCTCCTTCTGCACGAAGCCCTGCGCGTGGCGCAGGCCGCCCATCGTCAGCTTCTTCTCCTTGGGCGTTCCCATGATGGAGACGAAGATCTTGGCGTAGCGGTAATCGTCGGAGACCTTGGCACGGGTGACGGTGACGAAGCCCTTGCGGGGGTCGCGGAGCTCGTAAAGGATGATCTTGCTCGTCTCCTTCACGATCTCGCTCGCCAGCCGGTCCTTTCGAAATCCCTGTCCCATGACGCTAAGCTAGTCTCCGTAGATCTCTTGTTCGCTGTTGACCAGCTCGACGCCGCCGAAGAAGCGCACGTAGTTGACGACGTTCGTCAGCACGCTCTGGACGAACGGGGCGTCGGTCCCGACCGAAGCCACCCCGATCTCCGCCGTCTGCCACACGTCCTGCTCGTCCGTCTCGGCGACCGAGATGTTGAACTTGTTGGACAGCGTGTCCTTCAAGCTCTTGAGGACTCGGCGCTTGTCCTTCAGGGAGTGCGACTCGCGGAGGACCAGCCGGATCTTCAGGGTGCCGACGATCACTTCTGCTTCTTCTCGAGCTTCCGCGCGACCTTTTCGATCATGTATCCCTGGATGACGTCGTTCTTCCGGACGTCATCGTGGTTGGCGATCTTGATGCCGCACTCGTAACCTTCCACGACCTCTTTGACGTCGTCCTTGAAGCGCTTCAGGCTCTCGATCTTCCCCGTGTGGACGATCTTGCCGTCGCGGATCAGGCGGCACTGGTTCGTGCGCTCGATCTTCCCCTGCGTCATGATGCAGCCGGCGATGGCGCCGACCCGCGAGATCCGGAAGACCTCCTTCACGGTCGCCACGCCGGTGTTCTTCTCCACCAGCTCGGGCTCCAGAAGGCCCTCGAGGGCCGCCTTCATCTCCTCGATCGCCTGGTAGATGACCGTGTAGGTCTTGATCTCGACGCCGCGATCCTTGGCGGCTTCCGCCGCGCGCGGCTCGATGTCGACGTGGAAGCCGATGATCAGCGCGTCGGAGGCGTCGGCCAGCAGGACGTCGCCCTCGGTCACCGCGCCCACGGACGAATGGAGGAGCTTGAGCTTGACCTCCTCGGTCGAGAGCCCGGGCAGCGCCTCCTTGAGGACCTGGAGGGAGCCCTGCACGTCCACCTTGAGGACAATCCGGATTTCCTTGAGCTTGCCGCTCTCGATCTGCTTGAAGAGGCCTTCCATCGTGACGTGCTGGCGCTCCAGGAGCTGCGCCTCGCGGGCCTTGCTGGAGCGGCTTTCCGCGATCTCCTTCGCCTGCTGGATGTCGTCGACGACCTGGAAGACGTCGCCGGCGTCGGGAACGTCGAGCAGACCCATCAGCTCGACGGGGGTGGCCGGGCCGGCGGCATCCGACGACTTCCCGAGGTCGTCGTTCATCGAGCGGACGCGTCCGTAGCCCTTGCCGGCCAGGATCACGTCGCCCTTCTTGAGGGTGCCGTTCTGGACCAGGATCGTGGCAACGACGCCGCGATCGTCGGTCTTCCGGGCCTCCAGGACGACGCCCGACGCCTTGCGCTTGGGGTTCGCCTTGAGCTCGAGGAGGTCGGCTTCGAGCGCGAGGGTCTCGACCAGGTGGTCGACGCCCTGCCCCGTGAGGGCCGAGACTTCGCAGCACTCGGTGTTGCCGCCCCAGTCGCCCGCGGGCTGCAGGCCGAGCGCCGACAGCTGGCCCTTCACCTTGTTGGGGTTGGCCTGCGGCTTGTCGATCTTGTTGAGGGCGACCACGATCTTGACGCCGGCCGCCTTCGCGTGGTTGATGGCCTCTTCCGTCTGGGGCATCACGCCGTCCGCCGCGTCGACGACGATGACGGCGACGTCCGTCGCCTTGGCGCCGCGCGAGCGCATCTGGGTGAACGCCTCGTGGCCCGGCGTGTCCAGGAAGACGACGGACCGTCCGTCCTTGGTGGCGATCTTCGACGCGCCGATGTGCTGGGTGATGCCGCCCGACTCGCCCTTGGCGACGTTGGTGTTGCGGATCTTGTCGAGCAGCGACGTCTTGCCGTGGTCGACGTGGCCCATGAAGGTGACGACCGGCGCGCGCGTGACGAGGTCCTTGGGGTCGTCCTTCACCTCGGCGGTGTCGGCCTTCATCTGCTCTTCGGCCGTCTTCTCCTTGACGATCGTGATGTCGCGCTTGAACTCGGCCGCCAGGATGCCGACCATGTCCTCGTCGAGCGCCGCGTTCTGGTTCAGCACCATCGCGCCCTGGTCCATCAACTTCTTGATGACCTGGGAAACCTTGATGCCCGTCTGCTCGCAGAAGCTCTTGATCGTAATCGGCACGGTAATCTCGATTTTGCGCTCGGCCATCGGGGTGATGACCGGGCGGGGTTTCGGGGGCTGAACCGTGGGACGATGATGCTGCTGGTACGGAGCCGGGCGCGGGCGGTACCCCTGCTGGGACGGCGGCATCGGGGGCCGCTGGCCGGCGTACTGCGGGGTCCCGGGGCGCATCGGGGTCGGGGTGGGACGCGGCGGCATCACCGGGGCCGCGGGCTTGGCGGGACCCGCCACGGGCTTGACGTGCTGCCGCTTCTCCTTGGACTCCTCCGCCTCCTTGTCGCGGGTGAAGACCTCGATCTCGATCGGCCGCATCGCGTGGAGTTCCTTCGCCTCGCCGATGACCTTGTCGACGTCGATGAGCGGCGTGGCGGCGGCCTTCTTGATCTCCTCCTGCTCCTCGGGGGTCAGCTCGACGTGCTTGTGCTCGCCGGGCTTGCCGGCGCCGGTCTTGGCGTCGGTGGCGCCGAGGCGGAACTCCATCGCCACCTTGGCCTTCTTGACGGGGGCCTTGGCGGGCGCCTTGGGGTCTTCCTTCTTGGCAGGGGCCCCGGCGGCGCCGGCGGCGGCGGGCGCGGGGGCTTCCTTCTTCTTGGTCACGCGCTTGGTCTTGGGCGCCTCCGCCCCCTCGGCGGTCGGCTCCTTCTTGGGCTTCTCGACCTTGGGCTCGGCCGCCTTGGCGGCGGCGCGGGCCGCCTCCTCGGTGACCACGCGGGTATAGATGTCCATCAGCGGGCCGGAGAGCTTCGAGCGGTGCGGGACCTGCGCCCGGACCGCGGCCGCGAGACGCGCGTCGATGTTCGCGCGCGCGTCCTCGACCTTGATGCCCTTGGCCTTCGCGAGCTCGACGAGCTCGGCGGCCTTGTAGCCCAATTCCTTGGCGAGTTCGCTAACCCTCATTCTTCTTCTCTTCCTGCTGTTGCGCGGGGACTTCGGGGGACGGCGTCCCCGAGGACTCTACCTTCACTTCGCCTGCAGACTCCGCGGCGGGGGCCGTCGAGGTCGACGCCGGGGTGCTCGTGTCACCTCCGAGTTCGTAAATATCGATCTCCCAGCCGGCCAGCTTGGACGCCAGCCGAACGTTGCGGCCGCCCTTGCCGATCGCCTGCGAGAGCTGATCCTTGAGGACGTAGACCGTCGCGCGCTTCTGCGCCTCGTCGAGCTGCACCTCGGCGATCTCGGCCGGCTTCAGGGAGTTCTTGATCAGTTCGTCGGGCTTCTCGCTCCAGCGGACAATGTCGACGTTCTCGCCGTTGAGCTCGTCGACGACGTTGCGGATGCGGCTGCCGCGGACGCCGACGCAGGCGCCGAGGCAGTCCACCCGGTCGTTGGTCGAATGGACCGTGATCTTCGTGCGGTAGCCCGGTTCGCGCGCGATGCCCTTGATGACGACGGTGCCGTCGCCGATCTCCGGCACCTCAAGCTCAAAGAGACGACGGACGAAGTCCTCGTGGCCGCGGGAGACCATGACGCGGACCCGCGTGCCCCGCCGCTCGACCTCGGAGACGTAGGCGCGGAGGCGATCGCCGATGCGGTAGTTCTCGCCGGGCACCTGGTCGCCCTTGAGCATCGTGGCCTCGGCCTTCTCGCCGATCTTGCAGACGAGATGGGGGCCCTCGAAGCGGCTGACGGTGCAGGTGACGATGTCGCCCTTCTTGTGGGCGAACTCGCTGAAGACGCTCTCGCTCTCGACCTCGCGCAGCTTCTGGACGAAGAGCTGCCGCGCGGCCTGGTAGGCGATGCGGCCGAGGGTGGACGTCTCGATGGGCTGATCCCCGTCGAAGGCGCTGATGTCGCCCTTGACGCGGTCGATCTTCACGACGGGGTGCTCTTTGGTATTCAGGTGCTTCTTGGCGGCAAGAGCGAGAGCCTGCTCGATGGACTCGAAGATGAGCTCCTTATCGATGCCCTTCTCGCGGTGAATCGCGTCCACGATTCTGAGAACTTCGCCGCCGTTCATAGTTTTTCCATTTCTGGGGTACCCCGACCGGGGACCCCGCCGAGACAAAAAAAAGTGGGTTAGAGCCCACTTTTATGCGCCTTGCCCAGATTGTGGTGTCTCGGCTCCTTCTACATTGCCACCATCATATAAAACTTCATGGGCTCGAGTCAAGGCTGGGCTCTCCGGCCCTCCCGGAGAACCGTTCTAATAACGTGTAGAACTTTACGGAACGTCCTGATTTCCAACACCTAAGACGAATCTCGAAGGGCGAACCCCGAATCGCGGGAAGACGGGGTTCCCCCACCCCCGCCCTCCCCCGGGGAGGGCGGGGAGGGGAAAGCGGTCCGGCCGCAATTCGCCCTTCGCGATTCGCGATTCGGGGTTCGGAGGCTTGATGCCCAACTGCACTTTGTTATAATCCGCGCCGTTGCGAATCCGGATGGTCGCGCTCTCCTTGATTCCCGGGGCGGCCCATATCGACCTGGGGCGGACGATACAGGGACTGCTGTACTTCCTGCTTTTCGCCCTCAGTCTCAACGGGGCCCTGATGGCGCCCTTCCTCTCCTCCGACCCCGACCTGAGGCTCCGCTGCGCCCTGGGGGCCGGCGTCTTCTGGGTGATCGCGTTCGTCGACGCCCTGCGGATCGCGGGCCTCGTGAAGAAGCCCATTTGCGCCGGCGGAGATACCTTTTCGGCCGCCGCCCCCAAGGCGCCGGACGCTCCGGCAACCGAGAGGCGTTAACGGATTGTTCGGGCGAACCTGAGAATAAGAATAAACAATGAAGAATAGAGGGCCGGAAGACCACGACGCCCCGATCCTGCACTCCAAGCTCCGGGAGGAGTCCTGGGGCCTGAACAAGCAGGTCAAGGACCACTGCGGCCTCTTCGGGATCTACGGGTCCCCCGAAGCCGTCCGCCAGACCTACACCGGCCTCTTCGCCCAGCAACACCGCGGGCAGGAGTCCGCCGGCATCGTCTCCATCCAGAACAACGCCCTCGTCTACCATAAAGGGATGGGGCTGGTCTCCGACGTCTTCACCCGCGAGAAGCTCGACACCCTGAAGAGCCACGCCGCCATCGGCCACGTGCGCTACTCCACGACGGGCTCCTCCAACCCGGCCAACGCCCAGCCGCTCGTCGTGACGTCGTCGCTCTCGATGATCGCCGTGGCCCACAACGGCAACCTGGTCAATTCGCACACGCTCCGGCAGCAGGTGGAGTCCCAGGGGCACTTCTTCCCCATCTTCCACACGACCACCGACACCGAGATCATCCTCTACATGGTCGCCCGCGAGCCGAACCTCGAAAAGGGCCTCAAGCACGCGATGACCCTGATCAAGGGCAGCTTCTCGCTGCTCTTCCTCACCCCCACCGAGATGATCGCGGTGCGCGACCCCCAGGGCTTCCGCCCGCTCGTGCTCGGCAAGAAGGGGAGCGCGTGGGCCGTCGCGTCCGAGACCTGCGCGTTCGACCTCCAGGGCATCGAGTACCAGCGCGACATCGAGCCGGGCGAGATCGTCTTCATCGACAAGAACGGGCCGCGCTCGGAGCGCTTCGTCCCGAAGAAGGAGATCCATCCCGCCCACTGCATCTTCGAGCACGTCTACTTCGCCCGGCCCGACAGCCGCGTCCACGGCGACGTCGTCCAGTACGTCCGCCACAAGCTCGGCGTCCAGCTCGCGAAGGAGCATCCGATCGACGCCGACTTCGTGACGCCGATCCCCGACAGCGGCCTCTATGCGGCGCAGGGCTACGCCGAAGAATCCAAGATCAAGTACAAGATGGCCTACGTCCGCAACCACTACGTGGGCCGCACGTTCATCCAGCCGTCGCAGGACCAGCGCTCGTCGAGCGTCGAGATCAAGCTCGCCGTGCTCAAGGACATGGTCAAGAACAAGCGGGTCATCGTCGTCGACGACTCGGTCATCCGCGGAACGACGTCGCGCTCGCGGATCCGCCTGCTCAAGGACGCCGGCGCCAAGGAGGTCCACCTCCGGGTCTCCTGCCCGCCCACCAAGCACGGCTGCTACTACGGCATCGACTTCCCCAACGCCAAGGACCTGATCGCCTCGAACCACACCATCGAGGAGATCCGGAAGCACATCGGGGTCGACACGCTGGGCTACCTGAGCGTCGAGGGCATGCTCTCGGCGGTCACGTCGCCCAAGGAGAGCTACTGCACCGCGTGCTGGACCGGGAAGTATCCCGTCCCTCCCGTGGACGACATGGACAAGGGAAAGCACGAGAGGAACTGCTAGTGGCCCTCACCTACGTCGACGCCGGCGTCGATCAGACCAAGAAGGACAAGGCGATCGACCGCATCCTCCAGATGATGCAGCGCACCCACGACAAGGGGGTGATCGACCTGCCCTGGGGCTTCGCGGGCCTCTACTCGCTCGTCACCTCGCCCCTCTTCAAGAAGCCGATGAAGCACCCCGTCCTCGTCGCCTGCACCGACGGGGTCGGGACGAAGCTCAAGCTCGCCCGGACGCTCGGCATCCACGACACGGTCGGCATCGACCTCGTCGCCATGAGCGTCAACGACCTCATTGTGACCGGCGCCTCGCCGCTCTTCTTCCTCGACTACGTCGCGATGGGCAAGGTCGACAAGGCCGTGCTCCTCGACCTGGTGAAGGGGATCGTCGACGGCTGCGCCCAGTCCGAGTGCGCGCTGCTGGGCGGCGAGACCGCCGAGATGCCCGGCATGTACGCCGACGGCGATTACGACCTCGCCGGCTTCTGCGTCGGCATCGTCGAGAAGTCGAAGATCATCAGCGGAAAAGGCGTGAAGGCCGGCGACGACGTGATCGCGCTCGCCTCCAGCGGGCTCCACTCCAACGGCTACTCCCTGGCGCGGAAGATCGTCGAGAAGTGCGACCTGGGGGCCCCGTTCAACGGCTCGACGCTGGGCCGGACCCTGCTGGCCCCCACCCGCATCTACGCCCGCACGGTCAAGAAGGTCCTGGAGCGCCACCCGATCAAGGCGATGGCCAACATCACCGGCGGCGGCATGGTCGAGAACATCCCGCGCGTCATCCCGAAGGGCTGCTCCGTCGAGATCCGCGAAGGGACCTGGAAGGTGCCGCCCATCTTCACGTTCCTCCGGCAGACCGGCGACGTCCCCCGCGACGAGATGTTCCGCGTCTTCAACATGGGCGTCGGCATGGTCCTCGTCACCGCCCCCCGCGACACGGCGGCCGTCATGAAGGCGCTGTCGAAGGTCGGGGAGAAGCCGTCGCTCGTCGGCAAGGTCGTCCGGGGCGGCGCCGGCGAAGTGCATATCCTGGAGTCCTGACAGGAAACAGGAAACGGGAAGCAGGAAACAGAAGAACGTACCCCTCCCTCCCCTTCGGGGAGGGCGCTCACGAAACGGACGCACAAATTCGTAGTTCCAATCGAAGGGTCGTACCGATATATTGTTGACCCGCGCAGGGTTCGTTTCCGCGCGTGCGTCCCTTTAACTGGAGGCGAACCGACATGAACATCCTCAAGCTGGCGATCCCCGCGCTCGTCGCCCTCGCGGCGGTGGGATGCGTCGACCTCGTCGAAAAGGAAGACCTCGACGAAGTCACCAAGCGGGTCGACAAGCTCAGCGCCCAGGTCGCGCAGAAGAACGACATGCAGGCGCTGCTCTACGAAGAGCTCGTCAAGCGCACCAACGGCCTCGAAAAGAAGGTCGGCGAGATGGACATCCTGCTCAACACCATGAAGGCCCAGGTCGCCCGGCTCGAGGATCTGCAGCGCACCATGCAGGGGCAGATCGACGCGCTGGGCAAGGCGCCCGCGCAGAATCCCTCCAACCCCTCGAACCCCGCCCAGCCGGGCGAGGCGGCCAAGGCGAAAATCGAGGACATCCTCCTCGAGGTCGAGACCGTCATCACGCAGCTCCGCGGCGGCAAGCTCAAGGTCGACGACGCCGTCACGCGGCTCAAGCCCTTCGCCCAGCACGCGGCCCCGAGGATCCTGACCGAGCTGCGCGAGTCCCTCGCGCGCTACGACTACGCCAAGCAGTTGGAGTACGTCATGGGCAAGATGCCCCCGGGCGAACTCAAGGTTCCGCTCCAGGGCGCCCTCAAGCGGCCCGGCCTCCGCGAAGCCGCCGCCCGCATCGTGGGCGCCACGGGCGACAAGGAGCTCTCCAAGATCCTCGAGGAGTATCTCGCCGAAGGCGACGAGGACTTCAAGCTCAACGTCGGCGACGCGCTCGTGCGCTGCCGCAACGGGTCGGGGATCCCGCTGCTCCTGCAGTGCCTCCGCAGCGACCAGGGCGCGACGCGGACGATCGCCATCTCCGCCCTCAAGAAGCTGAACCGGGGCGAGGACCTGGGGTACAAGGCCCAGGTGAGCGTCGAGGCCAACGCGAACGCGATCAAAGCCTGGGACGAGTGGTCCGACAAGTTCGCGAAGACCCTCTTCGACTAGCGCCGGCTGGACGGCCCTCCGGGGGGTCGATATACTTCCCCGGAGTCAGGATTCTATGAATCCCTCCGCCGCTCCAGGGCCGCGCTCCTTTTCCGCCGTTGTCCTTCCGGGCATCGTCGCCTTCGTCGCCTTCGCCGCCTTCACCCCCGCGCTCGGCGGCGAGTTCACGAACTGGGACGATGACCTGAACTTCCTCAACAACCCGCACTACCGCGGCCTCGGGGCAGCCCAGCTCCGCTGGATGTGGACCAGCTTCTTCTCGGGCCACTACCACCCGCTCACCTGGATGACGCTCGGGCTGGACTACGCGATCTGGGGGATGAACCCCCTCGGCTACCACCTGACAAACCTGCTCCTGCACGCGGCCAACGCCGTGCTGCTCTACTTCGTCCTTGCGGCCCTCCTGCGGCTCGCCGGCCGGCCCGAGGCGCGCTGGCCCGCCGCGGCCGCCGCGCTCCTCCACGCGGTCCACCCGCTGCGCGTCGAATCGGTCGCCTGGATCACCGAGCGCCGGGACGTGCTCTGCGGCTTCTTCGCGCTGATCTGCGTCCTCGCCTACCTGAAGCACGCCGAGACAGCCGAGCGCCGCTGGCTGCTGCTCTCTGTTCTCGCCTTCGCGGCCTCCCTGCTCTCGAAGGCGCTGAGCATCACGCTCCCGGCGCTGCTGCTGATCCTCGACGTCTATCCGCTGAGACGTTTCCGCGAGGGACAGCGGCGGCGCATCCTCCTCGAAAAGATTCCCTTCGTCCTCCTCTCCTGCGCCGACGCGGGCGCCATGCTGCTGGCGATGCGGGACATCCGCGCCGTCCACTCCGTCGCCCACTACGACCTCCTCCAGCGCGCCGCCCAGGCGGCCTACGGCCTCTGCTTCTACCCGCTGAAGACCCTCTGCCCCTCGCGCCTGGCCCCGCTCTACAAGATCGAGGCCCAGCTGCGGCCCTGGGACGCGGTCTACCTGGGCTCCATGCTCGGCGCCCTCGCGGTCACGGCGCTCCTGCTGTTCCGCCGGAAGCGCTGGCCCGGACCCCTGGCCGCCTGGGCCGCGTACGTGATCCTGATTTTCCCGGTCCTCGGCGTCGCCGTCACGGGCCTGCAGATCGCGGCCGACCGCTACACGTACCTGGCCCTGATGCCCGCCGCGGTCCTGGCCGCCTTCGCGCTGGAGCGGGCCCTGCGTGCCGACGCCCCGGCCCGCCGCTGGGCGCCTATCCTGGCGACCCTCATCGTGGCGGCCCTCTCGGTCCTCACGTTCCGCCAGGCGGGGATCTGGAAGGATTCGATGACGCTCTGGACCCGGGAGATCGAGCTCGACCCCGAGTGCGCGATCGGCTGGCAGAACCGGGGCTTCGCCCGGCACGAGCAGGGAGACCTGGCCGGCGCGCTCGTCGACTACAGCGCCTCCATCGACCTGGACCCGATCTGGATCCGTCCCCGGCACAACCGCGGCGTGATCCTCGCGCTCCGCGGCGACCACGACGCCGCGATCGCCGATTTCACGGAGGTCCTCCGGCGGTCCCCGACGCACGTCGACGCCTACTACAACCGGTCGCTCTCGCGGTCGACGCGGGGCGACCTGCCGGGCGCGATCGCCGACCTCACGAGCTACCTCGAGCTGAATCCCTCCTCCGCTCCCGCGACGCTGCTGCAACGCGCGTCGCTCCACGGAAGGTCGGGGAACTTCCAGGCCGCGATCGCCGACTGCACGGAAGCGCTCCGGCTCAACCCCGACAACGCCGACGCCTACTCCCTCCGCGGCCGGGCCCGGCTGGCAGGCTCGGATTCCGCGGGGGCGGCGCAGGACTTCCGCCGCGCCCTCGAGATCGCTCCGCCCAACTGGCCGCAGCGCCGGCAGGTCGAAGTCTTCCTCATGCAGGCGCAAAGCCCGAAGTAAGCGTATACTTCACTCCGCCAGGGAGTGACGCCGATGAACACCTCGCGTTGGGCGATCGCGCTCTCCCTGACCCTCATGTCGTGCAACGAAACCCGAGCCCCGCTGCCGCTACGATCCATCACCCTCCATGGCATCCACGGGCTCTGGGGCGGGGAGGACATTTTCCTGACGTCCGACGGATCTCTCTGGGTGCGACGACTGACACCGAGAAGCGGCAGCGGCTTCGACGAGCGACGCTACGCGGGTCGACTGCCGATTGGAGACGTCCGGGAGCTCGAGGCGCTCCTGGGGAAGCATGATTTCCCGTCGCTCCGCATCGCCGCGCGAACGGGACTGCCGGACGAACCCCTCGTCGGGATCGATTTGCGGCTGGGGGATGGCCGGGTCGTTTCTCTGACGGCCTTCGAAGGGGACGTCCACGAGGGATTCACGCCCGTCTACCACTGGCTTCGCAGCCGGGCGAAACGGATCGACGGATCCAAGCCCACGTACGAGGGATCCTCCGTGGAATCCTGGAAGCCCGAAGGGTTCTGACGCCGGTTCAGCGGAAGCGGGCGATCACGCGGTCGCGGAACTCGAAAGCCCGAACGCCGCTCGCCTCGAGGATCGCCTTCTCGAAATCCCCGTCGGGCCGCGCCTGCTTCAGGATCTCGCGGATCACCTCGGGCTTCCGCTCCTTCAGGAGCTCGTCGACCATGTAGCGCGCCATGGCATAGCGGAGCGCCGGGTCGCGCTCGTAAAGGCGGCGGGAGAGATCCTCGTAGCTGGGTGCCGTCGACGCCGCGAGGGTCTTCCGGATCTGAAGCGCCGAGGACTCGAAGAGCTCCTTGTAGTAGTCGCGGGCCACGAAGTCGGAGACCCCCTCGTCGAACCACTGCGGCGCCCGGCGCAGGTAGCCGTCGCCGTACAGCGTGTGGAGCAGCGCGTGGCCGTACTCGTGCAGCACGTCGCCCAGCGCCCGCGGAGCGCCCGGCGCGGCGACCGGCTTGCCCTCGCGGTCCTCCTGGCAGAAGACGACGACGTTGGAGTTCCCCGTCCCGTTCTGCCAGGCCGTGGGGATGTCGACGCCGAAGAGCGACTTGTAGAAGTCCTTGAAGGGCAGCCGCGAGCGGAACAGGTAGACGTCGACCACCGGCAGCTCGACCCCGAAGACCTCCTTCGCGCGGCGGACGTAGGCCGGCAGGACCTGGATCACGGCGCGGATCCAGGGCGTGTCGTCGGCGAAGACCCGAAGCGACTTCAGGGCCTCATCGTCGGGAAGGTCCTTGGCGGGCGGCGGCCGGAGCCGCTCGACCCAGTCGATGCGCTTGAGGAGCGCCTCGGCGGACTCCCAGCCCGGGTACCCCGTGAAGCCGCCTTTCGCGGCGGCCTGGAGGAGCGGCTTGGCGAGCTCCGGCCGGTGCAGCCGCAGCCACGAATGTCCGGCGAGGTACTGGGCCTGCGCGTCGGACTTCAGCAGCTCCGGATGCTCGTCGAAGATCCGAAGGACGGCGCGGTGCCGGCTCTTCGAGGACTCGGCCGCGGCGTCGCGGACGGGGTCGCTCGTGTCCTGGGCCGAAACCAGCAGCAGGAGGAGCAGCGCCTTCATGGAGATAATCCTAGCCTATGAAGGGCGCCCCGCCGCGCCGGACCGCGGATCAGCGCCGGATCTCGTTGCGGACGGGCGCCGGCGTCGCCTGCTCGGAGGGCGCCATGAGGCCCTTCGCGAGGCTGACGATGCCCATGACGAAGAGGATCGGCGGGTAGAAGAAGATGCGGCCCGCCATCCAGCCCACCACGAACCACACGACCGCGCCGACCATCATGCCGATGCCGGCCCAGATCGCCTTGCCTTTGTCGCCCATGGTTACCCTCCCGTTCCCCGATCACGGAACCCTGACCGCCGAAGTCTATCACGCCCGGGCCGGAATGGTTCAAAATTGCATTGCCCCGAAGGGATGTTCCGCGCCCCCGGAACTCTGGCGAAAGCACCGTTCCGTCGCTAAGATAGGCGCTTCCTTTGAGGGAGGAGATGTCGATGCACCCCACCCGCTTCGGCCTCGCGCTGCTGGCCTGCGCCCTCGCGGCGGCCTGCGGACCCAGCGAAGCGAAGAAGGTCCATTGCGCGAACAACCTCCGGGAGCTCTGGGTCGGCCAGATCCAGCTCGCCAAGAAGGAAGCCGGCCGCACCGTCCTGCCCTCCGCGACGGGCTCCGCGTTCTGGCTCGCGATCCAGGACGCCGGCGCGGCGGCCAACCCGCCGCTCGACGCCGACGTCTTCGTCTGCCCGCTCTCGGGAAAGTCGGGCGGCAAGGGCGTCACCACCTACCGGGGCCCGAAGAAGGACGTCAACACGCTCCACGAGAGCGCCGTCGTCGGCGTCTGCGCGGGCATCCACGGCGACTCCAGCCTCTGCGTCCTGAAGAAGGACGGCAGCGTGCGCGTCGTCGAGAGGAGCAACCCCCTCCACCAGAAGGCCCTCGACGAAACCCAGTTCTAGCGGGCCCGGATTAGGTATACTCCAGCCCTGGTGGTGAATTTCAACTTCGAGTTCGACCTCTTCGGCGAGGGAAAGAAGGACCGCTCCCTCCAGGGCCAGATCAAGGAATGGGTCCGGGCCCACTTCACGCTGGCCAACGACATCACCGTCCTCGTCGCCGAGATCTACTGCGACCAGCCCGGCTGCGCCCCCATCGAGACGCACGTCGCCGTGCTGAAGCAGGGCGGCCGGGAGCAGTACCGGATCATGCGCCCCATGAAGGAAGTCATCAAGCAGGACATCCCCCGGATGATCCCCAATCCCGACGGCCACGGCGCCCGCATCGACCTGGACAAGCTGGGTGACGGGAGCCAGTGGAAATGAGCCAGATCCCGGTCTCCGTGCTCACCGGCTTCCTGGGCGCGGGCAAGACGACGCTGCTCAACCGCATCCTTACCGGCCGCCACGGCTGGAAGGTCGCCGTCGTCGAGAACGAGTTCGGCGAGATCGGCGTCGACAACCAGCTCGTCATGACGACCGAGGAAGACCTCATCGTCATGAACAACGGCTGCGTCTGCTGCACCATCCGGGGCGACCTGATCAAGACCCTCAACGACCTCCTCCGCCGTCCGGAGAAGTTCGACGCGATCCTGATCGAGACCACCGGCGTCGCGGACCCCTCGCCCGTGATCCAGTCGTTCTTCATCGACGAGGACCTGAAGGCGAAGCTCCGACTCGACGCGGTCATCACGCTGGTCGACGCGCGCCACATCTGGCAGCACCTGGACGCGAACCGCGAGGCGCGGGAGCAGATCGCCTACGGCGACGTGGTCCTGCTGAACAAGACCGACCTGGCGACGGCGGACGAGCTCGACCGGCTCGAGAAGCGCGTGCGCGGCCTCAACATCCTCGCGAAGATCTACCGGACCAAGGACGCCGTGATCGCGCTCGACCGGATCCTAGACGTCGGCGCCTTCGACCTCTCGCGGCGCCTGGAGGTCTCGCCCGGCCTGATGACCGCGGACCAGCACCACGAGCATTCCGACATCCGCTCCCTCTCGCTCCGCCAGGAAGGCGCGCTCGACGGGAAGAAGTTCAACGCCTGGCTCGGCAAGCTCCTCATGACGCGCGGAACGGACATCTTCCGCATGAAGGGCATCGTCGAGGTCCAGGGCGAGGCGCGCCGCGTCGTCTTCCAGGGCGTCCACATGATGTTCGACGGTCGCCCGGACCGCCCCTGGCACGACGGCGAGGACCGCGCCGCCATCATGGTCTTCATCGGCCGCAACCTGCCCGAGCAGGAACTCCGCGACGGCCTCCGCGCCTGCCGAGCCTCGGTTTAGAAATCCACCGTCATCTGCAGGAAGAACCAGTTCATGTCGGTGTCCGTGCCGGCGGGCGTCACCGTCTGGCGCACGTAGGGGCCGGCGAAGAAGTGCGACCAGCCGCCCCAGAACTTCACGAACTTGCCGACGGACAGCCGCGCGTGGAGGTCCGTCTCCCATCCCACTTTGCGTTCCGGGTTGCCCGCCGCCCGGGGCCGGATCGCGGTACCCGCAAAGTTGTACCAGGCATCGTGGTTGTCGGCGAGGATGAACTGATGCACGTCCAGCTGAACCGACAGCGTGTCCGCCGGCGCCACCTTGAGGGTCGCGACCATATCCTCACAGTTCCGGAATCCGAAGATGTCCGCGAATCCCTGGTAGAAATGGCCGAAGGGGTACAGCGGATCGAAGGTGCCCTTCTTTCCGTCGCCGTTGGTCCGATCGCCGCTGGCGAAGTCGTACTCCACCCCGATCCGCGGCTTCCAGCTCATGTCGAAGGTATAGCCCAGCGTTGCCGCGTACGCGTACGCCTCGACCCGGTCCGTGGCCTGGTGTCCGCTTTGACTCATGACCTCGGCGGTGTAGTCGAACCCAAGATCCTTCCCTTTGATCCGCGCGCCCAGCGTTCGATCGACCAGGTGCCCGCTCGGAGGGTTCGCCGGGACCGGCAACGCTTCGGTTCCCGCCGAGTTGTCCAGAAATTCGCGGAAGAATCCGTAAACATCGAACTCGTGGTCCGGTACGCCGACATAGGAGAAGTACACTCCGAGGAAATCCTGGTCCTGTGCCGCGCCGTTGGCCGCCGTCGGCGCGTTCGAAAGGGGCGCGGTCGTTCCCGCGGGCGTTGGAGCAAACGGGTCGCGAATCACGGTGTAGAACCCCTCGATCCACCAGTCCTTCGGGGCGTAGCGGACCTTCACGCCGTCCCACGCGCGGGCGATGTTGCTCCAGTCGAGAGGGCTCACCAGGCGCTGGTCGCCGTAGGAGAGCTCCATGCGGCCGGCCTTGATCGAGAGCGGCTCGCTGAAGAGGTTTCGAATCTCGACGAAGCCTTGGTGCAGGTCGAGGTTCTTGTCGTCGTAGAGCACCGAGGGCTCCTGCCCCCACACCCGCTCATCCTGAGGCTGGACGAAGACGTCGATGTCGTCCGTCAGGCTGAACTTGAAGTTCAGCCGAATGCGCGTCATGAAGAGGTCGTCAGAGCGGGTTGACGCCGGGGCGAGGGCGTTGGAATAGGACGTCGGGTCGCGATATTCCCCGCGAACGCGGATCTGGCCGCCCAGCGTAATCTGCTTCACGATCGACTTGACCAGCGACTCCGCCTGGGTGGGCGGGGGCGCCGGGGCCGCCTCCTTGGGCGGGGGCGGCGCCGGGGTTTTGTCCTGGTTCGCCGCCGGGGCCTCGGACTTCGCCGCGGCGTCGGCGGTCTGCTGGGAAGAGGCGGGCGCGAACACCATCAACAATCCCGCGGCAAGTAGGGTCAACATGGCGCTCTCCTTCGATTATTTGGTCGGGACGATGGACCGGGAAAGAGGGAGGGCCGGTGGGGCCGACCCTTCCTCTCTTCCGGGCGACGACGGCTGCGGCGGCACGGACGGCGGCGCCGCAGGCTTCTCTCCCCGATGCTCCTGTCCCTCCAGGAAGCCGATCATCTTCTCGCGCAGCGTGTAGTACTCCGGGTGTTCGAGCACGTCCGTGCGGACCCTCGGGCGCGCGAAGGGCACGTGCAGGATGGCGCCGAGCGTCGCGGCCGGACCGCTCGTCATCATCGCGACGCGGTCCGACAGATACAGCGCCTCATCGACGTCGTGGGTCACCATCAGGGCGGTCTTCCGGTCCTGCGCCCAAAGGTCGAGGAGTGCGTCTTGGAGTTCGAGGCGCGTGAGGGAGTCGAGCATACCGAACGGTTCATCGAGGAGAAGCATTTTCGGATTGAGCGCGAAGGCCCGCGCCAGGCCGACGCGCTGCCGCATGCCGGCGGAAAGCTCCGCGGGCTTCTTGTGCAGGGCGTCGCCAAGCCCGACGAGCTTGAGATAGCGCTCCGCGATGGCGCGGCGCTGCGAGGGCCGCTCGTTGGGCTGGACCTCGTCGACGCCGAGCAGCACGTTCTCGAGCGCCGTCATCCACGGGAAGAGACAGGGCGACTGGAAGACGACGCCGCGGTCGGGTCCCGGTCCGTCGATCTCGCGGCCGGCCAGGATGATGCCGCCCCTGGTCTTCTCGTTGAGCCCCGCCACCATCGACAGCACGGTGGACTTGCCGCAGCCGGAGTGTCCGATCAGGCAGACGAACTCGCCCTCGGCGATTTTCATGGTGAAGTCTCGAACGATCACCGCTTCCCCGCCCGGGGTCGGATACGTCTTGGTGACGTTCCAGATCTCGAGATAGCTCTTCGTCGTCATCGCCTCTCTCTTCCCAACAAAAAAAGCCGACATCCGAATCTCGGATGTCGGCTTGAGTCCGTGTTCGCTCCGTGCCGGACGCGCCTAGCAATTGCAAAGGCCGTGCCACGCGCTCTAGGGGAAGGCCTGAGAAGCAAAGATACTCGTAGGTGCGAATGCCTAGGATTGGGTACCCGATGGTAGCTATTCAAAATGAAGTAGCGATGTGATCGGACGCGGCGCTGGCATCAGGCTTGCTCTGACATGCGCGTGGACTCGCCGGACATCGTTGAAGAACTGCGGCTCCTGCACGCGCTGACGCTCGCGCTCGACAAGAGCGAAAACCTCCCGTCGGCGCTCGCGATCGTCCTGAAAGAAGTATGCCGGGCGACCGGCTGGGTGCTCGGCGAGGCCTGGCTCCCGGCGCCCGACGGACGCACGCTGGAGATGGGGCCCGTCTGGCACATCGGCTCGGACCGCCTGCGGGAGTTTGTCGCCGGCAGCCGGACCTACGCGTTCGCGCCCGGCCAGGGGATGCCCGGGAGGGTCTGGTCCTCCGGAAAGCCCCTCTGGGTCACGGACGTCCGCGCGGATGCGAACTTCCCGCGCTTCCAGATGGCCCGCCGCATCGGCCTCAAGGCCGGCTTCGCCATCCCCGTGAAGGCCTCCGGCAAAACGATCGCCATCATCGAGTTCTTCGTCTTCGAGCAGCGGCGGGAGGACCGGCCCCTGATCGAGCTCGTGTCGGCCGTCGCGCTCCAGCTCGGCGGGATCATCCAGCGCAAGATCGCCGAGGAGGCCTTCAAGCGCTCCCGCTATGCCCTGGAAGCCGAACTCCGGGAGCGCCAGCGCGTGGCGCGGGAGCTCCACGACGGCGTGACGCAGCTGCTCAGCTCCACGCTCTTCCGGCTGCGGGGACTCGAGGAGGACAAGGATCCGGCGGCGCGGCGCCGGGAACGCGTGAGCCCCCTTCTCGAGCAGGCCATCAAGGAGGTGCGGAGAATTTCGCTCAACCTCGGCCCCTGCGTCCTCGAGGAGCTGGGCCTGAGCGCCGCGCTCCGGGCGCTGGGGAACGACCTCGGGGCCAGGACAGGCCAGGACGTCACCGTCTCGTGCCTCGAGGTCCCCGCCTCGCTCCCGCCCCCTCTCTCCTGGACGCTCTACCGGATCCTTCAGGAGGGCGTCCAGAACATCGAGAAGCACGCCGCCGCGACGCGGGTGCGCCTCACGGTCCGCTGGCGGCTCCCCTGGGTGATGGCGACGCTGCGGGACGACGGCAAGGGATTCATGCCGCCGAGGGCGACGTCGCTGGCCCGCGACTGGCAGCCGCAGCTCGGGCTGCGCAACATGGCGGAACGCGCCGAGGCGCTGGGCGGCTCCGTCCGGATCCGCTCCGCCCCCGGCGAGGGGACGCTCCTCCTGGTGCGTATCCCGTGGTGGAGCGCCGCCGACCCGTCGGCGGCGGCGGGCGCCCCGCGACGCCGGCAGGTGACCCCGTGACCCTCATCCGGCTGCTCCTGGCCGACGACCACCCAATCGTCCGGGAGGGCCTGCGGGCCTATCTGTCGACCCAGCCGAGCCTGTCCATCGTGGGCGAGGCCTCCAACGGGATGGACGCGATCGAGAAGATCGGAGCGCTTTCCCCGCACGTGGCCCTGATGGACATCGCCATGCCGGGCCTCAACGGCATCGAGGCGACCCGCCACCTCCAGAATTCCGGAAGTCCGGTCAAGGTCCTGATCCTCAGCGTCCACGACGAGCGGGAGTACCTCCTGGAAAGCTTCCGAGCCGGCGCCAAGGGGTATCTCCTCAAAGACTCGGCCCCCAGCGACGTCCTCCGCGCCATCGAGGCGGTCCACGGGGGCGATCCCTTCTATACGGTAGGGACCGCGCGACTTCTCCTGGAGCACGTGGACGGCGCGACGCCCGCGACGCCTGTCGCGAGGGAAGACCTGACCTCGCGAGAGCGGGAGATCCTCCGCCTGGCCTGCGAAGGGCTGAAGAGCTCGGAGATCGCGCAGCGCCTCGTGGTCAGCATCCGCACCATCGACGCCCACCGCCGGAACATCAAGCGCAAGCTCGGGGTCCATACGATGGCCGGGCTCACGCGCTACGCGTTGATGAACGGGCTGATCAAGATTCGCTGACGAGACGGCCCTCGCTCCTCAACCTAGCGGACGGCCGCAGGCTCCGTCACCGTGCGACGCTTCCCGCGCTGGAGGAGGAACTCGAGGACCCCGTTGCGGACTTCCTTGAAGCGCGGGTCGAGGTTCAGCGCCTTCCGATTGCGCGGCCGAGGGATGTCCACCGCCACCGAGGGTCCCAGGGTCGCCCCCGGGCCGGGCGTCAACGCGAGGATGCGGTCGGACAACAACACCCCTTCGTCCACGTCGTTGGTGATGAGGATCACCGTCTTGCGGTCCTGCTCCCAGATGCGCTCGATCTCATCCTGCAGCGTCGCGCGCGTCAGGGCGTCCAGCGCCCCGAGCGGCTCGTCCATCAGCAGGATCTCCGGATCCATCGCCAAGGCTCGCGCCACGGCGACGCGCTGGCGCATGCCGCCCGAAAGCTCGTGAGGCTTCTTGTTCCGCGCGGCGGACAGCTTGACCATGGCGATGTACTTCTCCACGTGGGCACGGCGACGATCGGCCGGCCAGTCGGAGAAGGCCTGATCCACGCCCAACGCGACATTTTCATGGACGCTCATCCACGGCAGGAGCGAGTAGTTCTGGAAGACGACGGCCCGCTCGCGGCCCGGGCCGCTCAGCGGCTTGCCGTCGAGCAGGACCTCTCCCGAATCGGGCGCCAGGAGCCCCGCCAGGATCGAGATCAGCGTGGTCTTCCCGGAGCCGGAGAAGCCCACGATCGACACGAACTCGCCCTTCTCGATCGAGAGGTTGATGCCGCCGAGCACCTCGGTGCGCTGGCCGGCGGGCCCGTATCCCTTGCGCACGTTCCGCAGTTCGAGAAAGGCCATGGCTCAGGCCACCTTGAAGCGGGCTTCCACGAGGCTCATCATGCGGTCGAGCACATACCCGACCACGCCGATCGTCCCGATGCAGAGGATGATGTGCTCGTAGATCAGGCTGTTGTATTCCTGCCAGAGGAAGCCGCCGACGCCGGGCGTACCCGTCAGCATCTCCACCGCGACGATCACGAGCCACGCGATGCCGAGGCTGAGGCGGAAGCCCGTGAACATGTAGGGGAGCGTCGCGGGCAGGAGCACCTTGAAGAGCGTCTTGCTGCGCGAGAGCCGCAGCACGCGGGCGACGTTCAGGTAGTCTTGCGGGATGGCGCGCACGCCCAGCGCGGTATTGAGCACCGTCGGCCACATGGCGCAAATCGCGATGGTGAAGATCGCCGCCGGGTGGGACTTCCCGAAGAGCACGAGCCCGAGGGGCAGCCAGGCCAGCGGCGAGACTGGCCGGAGGATCTGGATGATCGGATCGAAGGCCTTGGTGAAGAGCTTGGAAAGGCCGAGCCAGAAGCCGAGCGGCGTCCCGATCAGGATCGCCAGAGCGTACCCCTTGGCCACGAGCACCAGGGAGTACCATGTGAAACGGAGAATCCCCTGGTCCAGCTCGCCCCGCTTCTCGAAGGGCGACACGATGTAGGGCCGGCTCGCGTCCCAGGTCTTGAGCGGCGAGGGGAGATTCTTCGAGAGCGTCGAGCTCGTGATGGCCCAGAGGATGAAGACGACCCCGATGCCGACCAAGGGCAGGAGCAGCACGTCCCAGCGCAGCTTCCTCCAGACGCGGTCCCAACCCGCTTTCTCCATGCCCGCCTCCTTATCCTTTCACGCTGCCGACCGCGAAACCCCGGGCGTACTCCTCCGGCTTGGCGGGATCGAAGACCGCGCCGTCGAAGAACTTCTCCGGCTCCATGTTCGGCCCGCCGTGCTGGTAGCCGATCTCCTTCATCGCCTCTTCGTAGATGTCCCCGCGCATGACCTGCTTGGCGATGCCGGCGTAATCGGGCGCTTCGTCCACCATGCCCCAGCGGCGGTACTGCGTGAGGAACCACATGGCGTACTTCGCCTGGGGGTAATTGCAGTTTCGATCGTGGAAGATCATGTAGTTCGGATCCTTCTTCTTCCGTCCGTCGCCCAGGTCGTACTCCCCGAGCATGCGGCCGAGAATCAACTCCTTCGGACAGTTGATGTAGGTGGGCCGGGAAACGATCTCGGCCTGCTCGGGACGGTTCTCCAGCTTGTCCAGCCAGACGCTGGCCTCGTGGAGTGCCTTGAGGACGGCCTTGACCGTCTTGGGATTCTTCTCCGCAAACTCCGCCATGAAGGCGCAGACTTTCTCCGGGTGGTCCTTCCAGATGTCCTGCGTGTTGAGCGAGGTGAAGCCGATGTCGTCGGCGATGGCACGGGCGTTCCAGGGCTCGCCGACGCAATACCCGTCCATCTTGCCGATCTTCATGTTCGCGACCATCTGGGCGGGCGGGATCGTGATGAGGGCCACGTCCTTGTCCGGATGGATTCCGCCCGCGCCCAGGTAGTACCGGATCCACATGGCGTGCGTGCCGGGGGGGAACGTCATCGCGAAGGTCATCGGGGTGCCCTTCGACTTCGCCTCGTCGACCAGCGGCTTGAGGGCCTTCGGGTCGTCCTGGACCTTCCCCTTGAGCGCCTTGGCGAGGGTAATGGACTGGCCGTTGCGGTTGAGGATCCAGGGGATGACCATGGGCTTCTTGGGCGCGCCCAGCAGCCCCATCGTCGACGCGATCGGCATTCCTGTCAGCATGTGGGTGGCCTGGATGTCGCCGTTCGAGAGCGCGTCGCGGATGGCTGCCCAGCTCGCGCCCTTGCTCACCGTCGAGTTGATGCCGTACTTCTTGAAGAAGCCCTTCTCGTGGGCGATCACGATGGGCGAGTTGTCGGTCAGGGCGATGATCCCGAACTTCAAATCCTTCACCTCGGGACCGTCGTTGGGCGAGAGCGGCCCGGTCGACGCGGCCGGGGCCGCGGCCGTCTCGGTCTTCGGGTCGCAGCCCCCCAGGAACGTCGCGCCCGCCAGCCCCGTAGCGGCCGTCGACAGGAATTTGCGTCGGCTGATCATGCTGCCTCCCCGCGGCGGTCCAACAAAAAAAGCCGGCATTCCACCAGGAACGCCGGCTTGAGTTCGTGTTGGCTCCGTGCCGTCGCGAGGAAGAAACGCAAGCCGCGTGCCACGGCCGCGTGGGAGAGGCTGCGCTAGAACTACCTAGAAAAGGGTACCGGGGGGTAGGAATGAAAGAGTGAACCTACCCCCCGGAACAGCTAGCGTTGTGGACCCGTCGCCGCGCGGACCTGGTCGCGCAGCTCGAGGAAGCGCTCCTTCAGGCCGAACTTGCCGCCGTCGAAGCCGGGGCGGTTCCCCTCGAGGAGCGAAAGCGCCGCGGCGGCCCCCTTGATGTCGCCGCCCTCGCCCCGCTCGAAGAGGCTGCGGATGCCGAAGTACCTCGCGATCCACCACGGCTCCGACTCCGCCTCGGTCAGCTCGACCACGTCCCCGAAGACGGTCAGCGCGTTCCCGAACTGGAACTTCTGGCCGGACCTGCCGAGCTGGTAGAGGTCGTGGCCGTACTCGAGGTAGATCCCGAGCACCCACTTCTTGGTCGTCAGCACGTTCCGGTTGAAAGCCCCGTTCTTCAGCGCGCCCTGCCCTTCGAGAACCTTCTCGCAGGACTCCTTGGCCTTCGCCCAGTCGGCCGGCGTCGTCGCCATGAAGCCGGTGCACCAGGCCAGGCGGGTGGCGGCCAGGGCCGCGTCCTTCTCCGTCAGATCCTTGGCCAGCAGGAGCATCTCGTGGGCGCTCGCGGCCGTCTTCCAGGCCGCGCGGTCGACCGGCGCCTTGCCCTTCAGGTCCATCACGGAGGCGACCTTGTCGTCCAGGCCGTTCAACGAGCGGGCCGCGCGGTAGAGACCGTCGGCGACCTGCTGGAGCTCGCCCGTGGTGTACGGCGTCGTCGAGGAGCGGTCGAGCCATGCGGCGTAGTACTTCGCCGCCCGGGCCGGGTCGCTCGCCTCGAAGCGCTGGGCCAGGCGGCGGCACGAGCGCGTCGTCGAGACCGAGTCGGGGTACGCGCTCAGCATCCGGTCCAGCAGCGCCGCGGCTCCCTCGAGATTCTTCTCAATCAGGCAGGCCTGGAACTCCAGCTCCGCCAGGCGCGGGTGCATCTCGTTCTCGGGCGGCAGCAGGGCGACGCACTTCTTGAGGGCGATGATCGCCTCGGCGGGCTTTCCGACCGCCTCGTGCAGATAAATCGACGCGAGCTCGTAGTAGGCGCTCGCGAGCGTCCTCGCCCGGTCCCGGCCGGCGGCCTCCAGCCGCGGCAGCGCCTTGCGAAGCATCGACTCCGCCAGCGTCATCTGCTTCACCAGCTCTTCCCGGGCGGCCGGAACCCCGCGCGCCTTGTCCCAGCGCTGTTCCGCGTCCCGGCGGTAATCGTGTCCGCCGGACACCTGGGCCTCGTCGAAGACCGGACAGCTCTCGCCGATCTGCCGGAAGAGGTCCGCGGCCGCCTTCACTTGTCCCTTGCGCTCCAGGAGTTCGGCGCGGATGTACTTCAGGAAATCGTCGCCGCCGAGCCCCCGCTCGTCGACTTCATTGAGCAGCTTCTCCATCTGCTCGTCTTCTCGGCGATCCCCCGTGGAGTTCCGCATCAGGGCGCGCACCGCCTCGAAGGCCGAGCGCTGGGCCAGCTCGTGCTTCGGGTACTTCCGGAAGACCTCCTGGTAGGCGAACGCGGCCTCGGCCTCCTGACGGAGCAGGCGGAAGCATTCGCCGCGCTTGAAGGACGCCACGGCCTCGTACTTCTGGCGCTCGGTCTCGCTCTTCATGGCCTCGGCGAGGCGCCGCAGTTCGATGAGCGCATCGCGGTACTTCCCGCGCTCCATCAGATCGTCCACGAACCTCAGGACGCGCTCCGGGGAGACCGGACGATCCTTGGTCCATTCTTTGATCAATTCATCCGCCCGGCGGCCCGCGGGTCCCCCGGAGTTCTCGCGGGAGACGGCTTCGGCGACCAGCACGGCCGCGTCCCGGTCTCCCCCCGCATTCAGGGCCTCGGCCTTCGCGAGCCGGATCGCGTATCCGATCGCCGAGCCGGCGAGCTTCGGGTTCTCCCGGAGGAACTCGTCGCAGGTGCTCACGGCGTCCTTGGTCTTTTTCGCCTGGGTCAAGGTCTTGGCCAGGAGCAGGACGCTCTCCTGGAAGATCGAATTCATGTACTCGCTGGCGGGATAGCCTGCCTTTCTCAGGGAGCTCCTCGTCCTGGCCACTTCCCGGAAGCAGCGCTCGGCGCGGGCGAGGTCCTCCAGGTCGGCGCGGCTGCGTCCCTCTTCGAGGAGCGCTTCGAGCAGGACGGGCTGCAGGTTGATCCACTGGAACTCGGACAGCAGGCGCACAGACTCTTCGAGCAGCTTGCGGCGGAGGGCGGGGTCGATGGACGGGACGCGGGCCTGGGCCCCCAACGCCTTCGGGATCTCGAGTTTGGCGTCGAGCATCGCCTCCTCCACCGCGCGGTTCGCCGGCATCTTCTCGAGCTCGGCCAGCGAAAACTTATAGTAAGCGGCCGTCCGCTCCCACGCGTTGACCGCGAAGGGGCGGCGTGCGGCGTCGTCCTGCGAGGCCGCGGACAGGATCTTGGCCTTCTGGACGTGGAGCCAGCCGATCATGCCGCGCTCGTCGAGGGTCGGGGCCTGGCTGGGCCGGTTGAAGCGCTCGATCGCGGTTTCGAGCTCCTTGGTGGCCTTCAAGACGTCCAGCTCGACCCGCGCCCGGGCGACGGCGACCTCGGCGAGCACCATGGGGATGCCCGCCCGCGCGGCCGGGCTGGCGGCCGGATTCCTCTCAATGCGGGCGCAGAGCTCCTCCGCGAGCTCAACCCAGCCGCGCCGCGCCAGCGCGGACGCGAGCTCGAGATCGGAGTCGCCGTTGGACGGAGCGGAAAGCCCGACGAGCAGGAGCGCGGTCGCGAGCAGCATCGTCAACCCCCACAGAAAGCGGTCTACTCACGAGACGCCGGGGGATCCGGGCGTGTTCAGGAGAAGAGAGCTATAATGGCGCGACTCGGAGGCGATTCATGAAGACCCGACCCTTGGGAGCCAGCGGCATCCAGGCCTCGACGGTGGCGTTCGGCGCATGGGCGCTGGGCGGCTGGCGCTGGGGCGGCAGCGACGACAAGACGTCCGTCGACGCCCTGCATGCCGGCATCGACGCCGGAATCAACTTCATCGACACCGCGCCCGCCTACGGCTTCGGCCACGGCGAGGACGTGGTCGGCAAGGCCATCAAGGGCCGTCGCGACCGCGTCGTGATCGCCACGAAGTGTGGCCTCTCCTGGAACACCACCAAGGGCACGCTTTTCTTCGTCTCCGACGAGAAGGGTCGCAACGACGCCGGGCAGTACCGCATCCACAAGACCCTCGACCCGGACATCGTCCGTGCCGACCTGGAGGGCAGCCTGCGCCGGCTGGGCACCGACTACGTCGACCTCTACCTGACGCACTGGCAGGACGTCACGATCCCGATCGAGGACACGATGGCGCTGCTGCTCGACCTGAAGAAGCAGGGCAAGATCCGGGCGATCGGCGCCTGCAACGCGAAGGTCGAGGACCTGGAACGCTACCGCTCGAAGAGCCCGCTGGACGCGAACCAGGAGCGCTACAGCATGCTCGACCGGGGCCTCGAGCAGGGCCAGCTGCCCTGGTGCAAGAAGAACAACGTCGCCGTCCTGGCCTACTCTCCCCTCCACCACGGGCTGCTGACGGGCAAGATCACGCCCGAGCGCGAATTCAAGGAGGGCGACCTGCGGCGGGGCCACGCGTCGTTCACGCCCGAGAACCTGAAGAAGACGGGCCTGCTCCTGGACCGGATCCGGCCGATCGCCGAGCGCCACGGGATCACGATCAGCCAGCTCGTGATCGCCTGGACGCTGTCGCAGCCGGGCCTGACGCACGCCCTGGTGGGCGCCCGCACGCCGCAGCAGGCGCTCGAGAACGCCCGCGCCGGCGACGTGACGCTCGACCCCGGCGAGCTCGAGTCCATCACGGCCGCCCTCGCCCGCTGACCATCAACAAAACACAGCGTCTGTTTTGTTCATGGCGTCTCCTGCTAATGGGTTGACCCTAGGGTGGGGACCACTATAATCGAACCGTACGATGTCGGACGAATCCACCTACACCGTCCTCGCTCGACGCTATCGGCCCCTCACCTTCGATGAGGTGGTCGGGCAGGAGCACGTGTCGGCCAGCCTGAAGGGCGCCATCGCCGCCAAGCGGGTGGGGCACGCCTATCTCTTCTGCGGCCCCCGCGGGGTGGGCAAGACCTCCATGGCGCGGCTCTTCGCCAAGGCGCTCAACTGCGTCAACGGCCCCACCGATACCCCCTGCAACACCTGCGAGATCTGCGTCGCCGTCCACGAGGGGACCGACACCGACATCATCGAGATGGACGCCGCCTCGAACCGCTCGGTGGACGACGCCCGCGGCCTCCGCGAAGGCATCCGCTACGCGCCGCTCCGCGCCCGCTCCAAGATCTACATCATCGACGAAGCCCACATGCTCACGCGGGAGGCCTTCAACACGCTCCTCAAGACCCTGGAGGAGCCGCCTCCCCACGTGAAGTTCTTCTTCGCCACCACCGAGGTCCACAAGCTTCCCGATACGATCGTGTCCCGCTGCCAGCGCTTCGACTTCCGCCGCATCACCACCGCCGACATCGTGCGGCGCCTGCGGCAGGTCGTCGACGGCGAGAAGCTGAAGGTGGACGACGCCGTCCTGTCGGCGGTCGCGCGCTCCTCTCACGGCGGGATGCGCGACGCCGAGAGCCTCCTCGACCAGCTCATCTCCTTCAAGGCGAAGGGGCTCTCCGAGGAGGACGTCGCGGCCGTGATCGGCGAGGCCCGGGGCTCGCACCTGAGCGAGCTCCTGGCGGCGATCCGGGGCGGCGACGCCGCCAAGGTCTTCACCACCCTCGCGGCGATCTTCGCGAGCGGCGTGGACGTCGCGGCGTTCACCGACCAGCTCCTCGAGCGCTTCCGCGCGCTCCTCGCCGTCAAGGCGGTCGGCCGCAACGCCGACATCATCGACCTCCCCGACAGCGACCTCGCCGAGGCGGAGAAGCAGGCCGCGGGCGTGACCCTCGAGGCGCTGCTCTACTTCATCCAGCTCACCCTGGAGGCCAAGCGGAGGATCAAGGAGGGGGCGAACCCGCGCATCGTCCTCGAGGTCACGCTCGTGAAGATGTCCCGCAGCGCGGACCTGGTGACGCTCTCGGAGGCCCTGAAGGGCTCCGTCTCGGTCGCCCCGGCGGCGCCCGCCGCGGCGCCCCCCGCTCCCGCGCCGCGCCCGGCGGCCGCGGAGGCGTCGGAGGACGCCCCGGACGACGAGCCGGTGCCCCTGCCCCCGGCTCCCGCGGCCCCGGCGGCTCCCTTCGCGGGCACGCCGACCACGCTCGAGGAGGCCCAGAGCGCCTGGCCCCGCGTCATCGCCGCCCTCAAGGAGAAGAGCCTCCTGAGCGCCACGCTGCTCAAGGAGGGACGCGTCACCCGGCTCACGGCGGGCGAGCTCGGCTTTTCGCTGCCGTCGAAGTTCAACGACGGCCACCTGAAGCAGCTGGCGCACCCCAAGAACAAGCCCGTCATCGAGGCGGCGCTGCAGTCCGTCTTCGGACGGAAGCTGGCGCTGGTCGCGTCGCTGGAGTCGGGCGGGAGCGCCCCGGCGCCGAAGCCCGCCGCGCCGACGGACACCACGGCGGACCCGGGCGTGAAGAAGATCCTGGAAGCCTTCGGCGGATCGAAGGTCGTAGGCATCGAATAGACGAGGACGAAGCTATGTTTCCAGCCGGCGGAATGGGAAAATACGGGAAGACGTTTCAGGACATGCAGCAGAAGCTGCAGAAGCTCGACGCCGAGCTCAAGGAGCGCGTCGTCGAGGCGGCTGCCGGCGGCGGCATGGTGAAGGTCAAGGTCAACGGCGCCGAAGAGATCGTCGACATCAAGATCGAGAAGGACGTCATCAACCCCGACGACAAGGGGATGCTCGAGGACCTCGTGCTCGCGGCCGCGAACGAGGGCATCAAGAAGGCCAAGAAGCTCCGCGAGGCGGAGCTGGCGAAGATCACGGGCATGGTGATGCCCGGGCTCATGTAGGACCTTATGCCCGTCAGCGAACCGATCGTCCGGCTGATCCAGGAGCTGTCGAAACTGCCCGGCATCGGGGAGAAGACGGCCGAGCGGCTCGCATTCCACCTGCTCGCGCAGCCGAAGAGCGAGGCGATGCTCCTCGCCAATGCCGTGCGCGACCTCAAAGAGCAGGTTAAATCATGCACGAAATGCTATAATATTTCCGAAACCGATTTCTGCGAGGTCTGCTCCGACGAGAAGAGAGACGCGGGACTGATCTGCGTCGTCGAGCAGACCCGCGATCTCTGGGCGATCGAGAGAACGGGGGAATTCCGGGGCGCGTATCATGTGCTCCACGGCCACCTCTCCCCCCTGGACGGAGTGGGCCCGGAGAACCTGACGATCCCCGGCCTGCTCGATCGCGTCCGAAAGGGAGGAGTCCGCGAAGTGATCCTGGCGACCAACCCCACGACCGAAGGCGACGCGACGGCCTTCTACATCCAGAAGGCGATCGGCAACGGGACGCGTGTTACCCGGATCGCCCGCGGCATCTCCGCCGGCAGCACCCTCGAGTATTCCGACCGCACCGTCGTCGGCGACGCCCTCACGGGAAGGCGGGAGTTCTAGCCATGCGTATGGAAGTCCATCTCCAGCAGCGGATGGAACAGCGCATGCATCTGTCCCAGCAGATGCTGCAGAACCTCGAGCTGCTCCAGCTCCCCATCATGGAGCTGCGCGACCGCATCCAGCAGGAGCTCGAAGAGAACCCCACCGTCGAAGAGAAGCCGGACGTCGAGGAAGCCGAGCCGGCCACCACCGACACGGTCGAGGAGACCATCGAGGAGACCGCCAAGCGCGAGATGCTCGAGACGGTCGAGGACCAGTGGATCGACAGCGAGCGCCGCACCCGCCGCAGCGACTCGGCCGAGGACGCCGAGCGCCGCATGGAAATGATGAACAACCTCTGCGAGAGCTCGACGTCGCTCCGCGAGCACCTCGACGGGCAGCTCGTGGGCCTCGAGCTCCCCGAGGACGTGAAGGCGTTCTGCGAGCACGTCATCGAAAACGTCGACGATTCGGGCTACATCAAGGTGTCGATCGAGGACATGGTCGGCTCGCTCCCCGAGCCGCTGCGCCAGGAGCCGCCCGAAGTCCTGGCCAAGAAGATCGATCGCGCGATCTCGATCATCCAGACGCTGGAGCCCAAGGGCGTGGGCGCGCGCTCGATCAAGGAGTGCCTCATCCTCCAGCTCGACGTGGGCGACCCGCGCTACCCGATCCTGCGCAAGCTGGTCGAGAACAACTTCGAGGACGTCACCGCCAACCGCCTGCCCCGCATCGTCAAGGCGTTCATCGCCGACCCGGAGATGATGAAGGACTTGGGCTACAGCGGCGAGCCCGACCCGAACCTCGTCCTGGAGGACGTCAAGGTCCTGATCGCCGAGATCGCCAAGCTCAACCCCAAGCCGGGCGCGAGCTACTCCGCCGACAAGGTCCCCAAGGTCTACCCCGAGGTCGAGATCAAGGAAGTCGACGGCAAGTACGAGATCATCCTCCAGGACGGCTGGCTGCCGTCGATCTCGGTCAACCGCAACTACGAAGATCTCCTCAAGGATCGCAAGCTCACCGCCGAGGAGCGCGAGTTCGTCGGCCGCATGGTGAAGGAGGAGAAGTTCGCCCGGGAGGAGCGCGACTTCCTGGCGGAGATCGCCCGCGGCAAGCGCATCCTCCCCAACGACCGCGTGAAGTTCGCCGAGATGGTCAAGGGCGGCAAGCTGACGCCGGACGAGGCCAAGCTCGTCACCGAACTCTCCAAGGATCCGACATTCTCGAAGGACGACCGCGAGTTCATCAAGCGCAAGATGGACGCCGGCCGCAAGCTGATCACCGCGATCGAGCAGCGCCGCGGGACGATCTACCGGATCACCAACGAGATCCTCAAGCACCAGATGGACTTCTTCGAGCAGGGCATCGAGCACCTGCGGCCCCTCAAGATGCAGGAGGTCGCCGACGCCCTGGGGATCCACCTTTCGACCGTGTCGCGCGCCATCTCGGAGAAGTGGGTGGAGACGCCGCGCGGCATCTTCCCGCTGAAGTTCTTCTTCGCGTCGGCGGCCCCGAAGTCGGATCCGGCGCCCGCGACGTTCGGCCTGCCGCCCTTGCTCAACAGCGACGGCAGCGCCAGCGCAGCGCCCGACGAGCAGACCCGCCTGGCCCTCATGGAGAAGATCCGCGAGATCCTCGAGGGCGAGGACAAGAAGAACCCGCTCTCGGACCTCGAGATCGTCCGCATCCTGAAGGACAAGTACCGCATCACCGCCGCCCGCCGCACCATCGCGAAGTACCGCGAGGAGATGGGCGTGCCCAGCTCCCGCCTCCGGAAGCAGTACTAAGCCCCCGGCTCCCCGCTCCGTGGTATAGTTCTCCCGGCATGAAACGTCTTCTGCTGCTCCTCTGCCTCGCGCCCCAGGCCCAGAACGCCGAGGCGAAGAAGCTCCTCGACGCCCTCGCGCCGCCGCTCAAAGACCCGCCCTACGCGCAATTCGAGTTCGAGCGCGGCTCCGTCAAGGGGGTGGGCTTCTTCGAGCGGCAGAAAGCCTGGCGCCTCGACACGAAGAACGGCGAGTCGGAGATGGTCTTCGTGTACGACGGCAAAGCCACCCTCAACTACATGAAGAAAAGCAACCGCTTCATCAGCTCCCCGGGAGATTCCTTCCAGCACCTGCAGATGCAGGCGGGCGGATTGGCCGAGATTTATTACAGCGGGAACGCCGACCGGATCCTCAGAGACGCCCAGAAGGTGACGCTCAAGAAGGAGAAACTCGACGACCTCGAGTGCACTCATGTGACGATCGTCCCGAAGAAGGAAATGAATGTCGACTTTGAGCTGCATTTCTGGATCGACGCGGACAAGACCTGCAAACGGTACCAGTGGAAGCAGACGTTCCAGGGAAAGGTGAGCGAACTAACCTGGAACTACAAACTCGTCGCCTCCCCGACCATCACCGAGGAGACCTTCGCCTTCAAGCCGCCCGCCGACGCGAAGAACATTAGGGACCGTTAATCTTCAGCGGAATTCCTTTGTGTCCCGCGCCCCTTTGTGTTGAATTATTCACTCCATATGACGATCGAAGAACAGGCGAAGAAATTCCGGGACAACGTCGAAGCGCTGACGCGCGAGATCGGCAAGGCCATCGTCGGGCACCACGAGGTCGTCCGGCAGGTCATCGTCGCCATCCTGGCCGAGGGCCACGCGCTCCTCGAGGGCGTCCCCGGCATCGGCAAGACGCTGCTCGTGCGCAGCATCTCCCAGTGCCTCAGCCTGAAGTTCTCGCGCATCCAGTTCACCCCCGACCTCATGCCCGCCGACATCCTCGGGACGAACATCGTCGTCGAGGACGCGCAGGGGCGGAAGCAGTTCGAGTTCCAGCGCGGCGCCATCTTCGGCAACCTGGTGCTGGCCGACGAGATCAACCGCGCGACCCCCAAGACGCAGTCCGCGCTCCTCGAGGCCATGCAGGAGAAGTCCGTCACGGTGAGCGGCAAGCGCTACCCCCTGGAGGAGCCGTTCTTCGTGCTCGCCACCCAGAACCCGATCGAGATGGAAGGCACCTACCCGCTGCCCGAGGCGCAGGTCGACCGCTTCCTCTTCAAGGTCCAGGTCCCCGCCTCCAAGCTCGACGAGCTCATGGAGGTGATCGACCGCACGACCGGCAAGGAGACGGCGGGCCCCCAGCCGATCCTGACGGGCAAGGAGATCCTGGAGATGCGGGCGCTGGCGAAGGAAGTCCCGATCGCGACCCACGTGAAGGAGTTCGCGGCGCGCCTCGTGCTGGCCACGCACCCCGCCGAGGGCAGCGCCGTCGCGAAGAAGTACCTGCGCTACGGCTCCAGCCCCCGCGGCGCCCAGTCGCTCGTCCGCGCTGCCAAGATCCTGGCGCTCATGAAGGGCCGCTACAACGTCTCGTTCAGCGACCTCAAGGAGGCCGCCTTCCCCGCCCTGCGGCACCGGATGATCCTCAACTTCGAGGCCGAGGCCGAAGGCATCCGCGCCGACTCCATCCTGGAGAAAATCCTGAGCGAGATCCCCGAGGTCGCCGCCGTCAAGTGACCCCCTGCGAGCAGTGCCGCACGGCCGAGGCCCGCGTCGCGATGACGTGGCAGGTCCGCTGCACCACGCTGGTCCGGCGCCTCTGCGATGACTGCGCCCGGGAGATCAACCTGAACGTTCCGTTCACGCTCACCCCCCTCCGAGAAATTGATCCGGTTGATTTCTCGGACCCGAGAAAAGAACAGGATTAATTTCTCGGGCCGTTCATTTTGTCACGAATGCTTGATGGGCCGCTATGGATGGGCTAGACTTTATGCATCCGACCCCCATATGGGGAGGCCATGGGTTGTGGGCGGGAGGTGATCCGTGGTGTTCGTCTGTGAGTGCGGCAAGCGCTTCCGGGCCCCGGAAGGGACGCCGCATAACGGGCACATCTGTCCGCGTTGCGGCGGCATGCTGCGGCTCGCCGGCACTCCCAAACCCGGCACCGACGTCCACGTCCTGACCGAGCAGAAGAAGGCCCTGCGCGACGAGCTCCGGCTCCGCGACCGCCAGCTCCGCATCGCCCAGAACGAGATCGTCCGCCTCCAGATCGAGAACGGGAAGCTCCGGGAGGAAATGAAGCGCGTCGCGCCCACGGCGCCGGGCTTCGTGAGCATCTCCGAGGCGCCCGTCGTGGTCGACCGCTCCGGCGGCGCCATGCCGCTGGAATTGCCCACCGAGCGACTGGACCTGAGTGTCGTCCCGCTCCTGGAAGAGCTCCCCGACCTGTCCGATGCGCCGCAGCTCCCCTCCGACCGGGTGCCGCTCCGCTCGTCCGAGTAGGCTCAGATCCAGCGCCGCTTGCGGAAGAAGTACAGCAGCGCGCCCGAGAAGCCCGCCATCACGCTCAGCAGGATGTAGAACGACGCCTTCGACTGCGTCCCCGGCAGCGGGACGTTCATCCCGTAGAGGCCCGCGAGGAAGGACGCCGACATCAGGATGATCGAGAACACCGTCAGGACCTTCACGACCTCGTTGGTCCGATTCGCCACCACCGTGAGGTAGACCTCGAGAGAGCTCGACAGCACGTCGCGGAACGACTCCAGCATTTCCGCCACGCGGTAGATGTGGTCGTACACGTCGCGGAAGTAGATCGTCTCCTCCTTCGACACCGCCTTGTGCTCGGCGCGCGCCAGGCGGTTGAGCACCTCGCGCTGCGGGTTCACCACCCGGCGCAGGCGCAGCACGTCCTTCTTGAGCGAGAAGATCTCCCGGAGCGCGGGCTTCGACGCGTGGCGGAAGAGGCGGTCCTCGAGCGTGTCGATCTCGGTGTCCAGGCTCTCCATGACGCTCATGTACTCCTCGGCCACGTGGTCGAGGATCTCGGCCAGCACTCGGTCCGGCCCCTTGCCCATCAGGCGGTCGACCTCCATGCACTTCTTCCGAACCCCCTCGATCGCCGAGTTCGCGCTCGCGTGGTAGGTCACGAGGACGTGCTCGCCGAGGAACCCGTCGATCTCCTGAAGGCGGACCCTCGCCTCGCCCTGCAGGGTGCCGGCGCCCGTCGCGGTCACGCCGTGGACCACGAGGTAGAAGTAGTCGCCGTAGTCGTCGATGCGGGGGTGGTTGCTCTGCAGGAGGCAGTTCTCGATCGCCAGGCGGTGGAACGCGAAGACGCGCTCCAGGATCCCCCGCTCGACGTCCGAGGGGGCCTCGAGGTCCACCCAGAGGCAACCCTGGCGCTCCTTGAAGAAGGCCGCGATCTCGGCCTCGCTGGAGGCCTCGACGGGCCGCTGCCCCGGCCGCGCGTAGATCGCTTTCAGCATCGGGCCGCTACTTTCCCTGGAGCACGCGAAGGCGCTCCTCGATGACGGCTTTCTTCTTCTTCGAGACGAAGTCCGTCTCGCCGTAGTCCTTCATCAGCCTCCGGTAGAGGGCCAGCGCGCCGGCGTTGTCCTTCACGGCTTCCGCCTGCTGCGCCTGATTGAAGGCCTCCTCGGCCTGCTGCTCCCGCTTCTTGTTCTTCAGCAGACCCGTGAGCAGGTCCCCCGCCTTCTCGGCCAGAACGCCTTCCGCGGCCCGCTTGGCCAGGTCCGTGAGCATCTTGCCCAGGTCCAGGCGCGGGCTGTTCACCGTCCCCTGCAGGTCGACCCAGAAGCTCGACCCGATGTATTTCTGCAGGTGCGGGTGCGCCTTGATCATGCCGGGGGTCATGGGCATCAGGACGCGCAGCTGCATCCGCTTGTCGAAGCCGACCCAGCCGGTGAACTTCAGCGAATAGCGGAAGGGCAGGTCCTCTTCCCGCTGCTTCAGCTCCTCGGACCGCTTGGCGTATTCGCGCTGCTGCAGCTGCGGCTTGTCGGTCTCGAGCTGCGCCCGGTCGTTCGCCAGCTGGTCCTGGTCGCGCTTCAGCGCGGCCGCGTCCTTGCGGCTTCCCCGGAACGTCATGTTCTCGTATTCGCAGCGGCCGTTCGCGATCCGGATCTGGGTCCCGACCAGCTCGCCCTGCAGCGTATTGCCCTGCCCGATGGCGGACAGGATCTCCCCCACGGCCGGCGACCCGGCGATGTTCAGGTTCTGGACCCCGAAGGACCCGCCGCCGCTCAGCAGCTTCGACGCCGCGGCCGGCCAGTCCTTTTCGTCGGGATCGATCGGGCCGCCCCAGATCAGCTTGAAGTCCGACTGGATCTGCCCGTCCACCTTGGCGTCGAGGCCGCTCGTGTGGAAGATCGGGTTGATCTTTTCTAGGATCGGCCCCATCTGCCCGTTGGCATCCACGTCCTTGGCCCGGAACGTCATCACGCTCTGCGGCTTCTTCTCGGCGGGATTGAAATCGAGCACGGCGTCGAGGTCGGTCTTCCCCTTGTTGACCGTCAGGGGCGTGGCCGACGCCAGCCGGCCGTCCTGCAGCGTGAACTGGGCCTTCCCGGAGACGCTCACGCCGTCCGCGGTGAACTTCGCCAGATCGAGGTCGATCCCGCCCTTCGTCCCCCGCAGCAGCGCCAGCGGCGCCGTCGAGGCCGCCTTGCCGTCGAGCGTGACGTCGAGGGTCTTCTCATCCGCTCCCTCCAGGGTACCGGGCAGCCAGGGCTTCAGGACGGCCCCCAGCTTGTCGGGAACGTACTTGAAGGCCAGGTGGAGCTTCTGGAACTCCATCGCGGGATCGAGTCGCAGCACCTTTCCCGTGACTGTCCCCTTCAGGAACGTCGAGCTGACGTCGGTCTTCCGGATCTCGATCGTCCGGTTCTGGTCGGCGAGGCCGATGTCGTGCACGATCGTGAGGCCGGGGTCCGTCACCACGTTCTTCTTGTCGTCCCGGATCTCGAGGTTGCTCAGCTTCGTCGTGCCGGTCGTCCCCTTCCCGGTATAGGAGACCTGCGCGCTGAGTCCGCCCTTGGCGACGTAGCCCTTGTCGACCCACTCGAAGCTCGGCGTGCTCAGCGACGCCGCGAGGTTCGGCTCCTTCAGGGTGACGTAGAAATTGATCGGCCCCGTCTTCGCGGTCTTCGTGACCGTGGCGCCCGTCTCGTCCTTGCCGGTGATCGTGAGGCCCTCGATCTTCGTCTGGCCGTTCACGGTGATGACTTTCGGCTTGAGCGTGACCGCCGTCCCGAGCGTGATCTCCGGCCCGCCCAGGTTCAGGTCGGGGACCCACTTCGACAGCTCCACCGGACGGGCGACCGCGTCCAGCCGGAGTTCGCCCTCCCGTCCTTCCTCCATCACCTTCCGGATCTCGCCCGAGAGGGTGAGGTCCGCCGCGCTCGACGTCACGCTGCCCGTCTCGATCCGGAACACGCCCTCCTTCACGGTGGAGAAGGTGCCCTTCTGGGCGACGACGGCGTCGATCGGGCCGATGGTCTTGCCCTTATTGATGATCTTGATGCCCTTGGCCTGCAGGTCCAGGGAGTATTTCTCGCCGGCGTAGGAGGCGTTCGCGCTCAGCGCGCCGGCGAGGCCCGGCGCGTCCGCCATGAAGAGCCCGAGCTTCGAGCCCAGCTTCTCCAGGTCCGCTTCGAGCTGCAGCGACGACTGCTGCACCGACATCGGCGCCGCCAGCGACACCCCGCCCCGCGCGTCGGCCGTCGCGAACGCCGACGTTAGCGCGAACGTCTGCACGCTCAGGGCCTTCTTCGTGCCGTCCCAGGCCCCCGCCGCCTTGAGGCGGATGGCCTTGTCGATCTCCTGGTGTTTCGCGTTCTCCACAGCCTCGAGCCGGTCGACGTTCAGGGAGACGTCGAAGCTGGCCCAGTCCGACCCCCGGGCCTCGGCGCGGCTGCTGATCGCGACCGTGCCGGCGAGCGTCGTACCGGGCTTCAGCTCCACCAGACCGGGCAGCATCGTCGAGAGCGCCGCGAGGTCGGAGTCCAGCTTCAGGTCCGCCTGCAGCGCGCGCGTGTCCTTGTAGGCGTCCTTCAGGTCGGCCGTGACGGCGAGCGCGAGGGCCTTGCCGGAGTCCAGCCGGATCGTGTGCCGGCCGCTGCCCTTGGCATCGAGCGTCCCCTCGTGCTTGAGCATCGCGTCGAAGGGGCCGTACTTGTCGAAACGGATGCCCTTGAAGTCCGCCGTCGTGGCCATCTTCTCGCCCGTCGCGAGGGCCCCCAGCGTCACGCGGCCGCCGAGCAGCGGGGGCTTCTCCATGAAGCTCTTCAGCTTGCCGGCGAGCTTCTCGAGGTCGGCCTCCACCTGGAGGCGCGTGTCGCGGATCTCGGGCGCCTCGCCGGCCAACGACGCGCCGCCCTTCCCGTCCACCATCGCGAAGGACGACGTCAGCCGCAGCACGTCGGCCGTCGCGGTCTTCGTCTTCCCGTCCCAGGCGCCCGAGAGCTTCAGCTCGATCCCCTTGTCGATCTCATGGCGCTTCCGATCCTTCACCTCGACCGCGACCAGGTTCGAGGCGAGCAGCGTCAGGTCGGCCCGGGCGGAGTCGGCCCCCTTGGCCTCAACCGTGCCCTTGATGCCGGCCGCGCCCTCGAGGGCCATGTCCGGCTTCAGCCCGATCAGCTTCTCCAGCAGCTTCCCGAGCTCGCCAAGGTCGCTGTCGGCCTTCAGGTCCGCGTTCACCAGCGGCGTCTTCCCGAGCGCGTCTCGGACGTCGACCTGAACGGTCGCCGCGATCGCCTTGCCCGAGTCGAGCGTGATGACGTTCTTCCCCGTGCCGTTCTCGTCGAGGGTGCCGCGATGCCGGACCCGGAAGCCGTCCAGCTGCATCGGCTTGCCGTCCATCGTGATGTCGAGGGAGGTCCCCACCAGGCTGAAGTCCACATCCGCGCCGACGCGGAGCTTCCGGGCGTCGAGGTCGGCCTGAGTCGGGCCCTTGGAGTCGCAGGAGCCGCGGAGGCTGATCGCGCCCGACAGGCTCATGCCCTTCGGGAGCTTCCCCGTGCCGCGGAGGATCTCCGTCAGGGCCGTCAGGTCGGAGTCGACCTTGAGGTCCGTCTTCACGAGGCGGGCGCCGAACGCGTCGCGGACGTCCGCGGTCAGCGTCGCCGCGAGGGCCTTCCCGGAGCTGAGGGTCAGGACATGCTTCCCGTTGCCCTTGTCGTCGATGCCGCCGTCGTGGCTGAAGGTCAGCTCGCCGAGCGTCAGCTTCTGGTCCTGAAGGGCGACGGCGAAGTCGTTAATCACGAGCTTGCCGTTGCCCACGAAGCGAGGCGCGCCCTTGAGCTGGTAGTCGAAGGTGCCGCTGACGGTGCCGTCGAGCTCCAGCACGTCGCTGTAGGCGCGCGCGGCGCCGGTCAGGTTCTTGAGCGAGAGCTTGTCGAGCGTCAGCGTCGCGGGGCCGGAGATGGTGTTGATGTCGATGGCGCCCTTCACCTGGAGGGTGTCCTTGAGCGGGCTCTGCAGCGAGAGGTCGTAGCTCAGCGGCTTCTCCAGGGTGTCGACCTTGGCGTTGACCGTGAGGCTCTGGTAGATGGTCTCCCGTCCTTTCCCGCGGATCCTCACCTCCCCATCGCGGACCCGGAGGCTTGCCTGCACGAAGGGGGGCTTCCCGGGCTCCTTCTCCTTGGCTTTCGGCTCTCCGGCCTTGGGCGGCTTCGGCGGGAACTCGTAGTTGAACTTCCCGTCCGCGCCCTTCTCGACGATCACCTTCGGCGCGACGACCTCGACGTCGGCGATGTAGCTCCCGCCGATGGCGGAGCCCACGTCGACCTTGACGTCGATCTTCTTCACCTCGACGAGGGGGTCGGCGAAGTTCTTCGGGACCAGGCGGAGGTCGTTGATCTGCACGTGGCCCGACCAGCTGACCGACACGCTGCCCACCGTCGCGGTCGCCTGCAGCTGCTCGGCGAGGACCGCGGGGATCTTGGAGGCCGCGACCGAGCCGATGATGGCCGGGCCCAGGAGTAGGACCAGGAGGATCAGGCCCGCGAGCGAGCCGCCGGCGATGATCAGGATCTTCTTCCAGCGCTTCATGCGGGGCTTCGCGGCGGGCGCGGTGGCGGCCGGCGCGGGCGGGGGCTGCGGGGACGGTCCCGGAGCGGGAGCAGGGTCGGGAGTAGTCATGGCTTCGACATTCTACTTTCGGGGGACGCGGTTTCAACGCCCTCGTTCGAGCAGCGCTTCCAGATCGAGTACGCCGGAATCCCGAGCAGGAGCACGCCCAGCCAGGGGAGCGACGTCTTCCAGTCCCGGGCGATATAAAGCACGGTCATGATGACGGAAACTCCTATAAATACGGCGGGAACCCAGGGGTATCCCCAACATTTATAAGGACGTTCCAGGTCCGGTCGTTTGACTCGGAGCACCATCACGGCGCTCGCGATCAGCGCGTGGAAGATCCACATCATGAAGCCGTACCCTTCGGAGAGGTCCTTGAAGCGCCGCAGGTAGAGGATGGCGGCGCAGGCCGTGGCGGCCTGGACCCAGAGCGAGACGGCGGGCGTCTCGGAGCGGGGATTGATGCGTCCCAGGAACCGGAACAGGAGCCCGTCGCGCGCCTGGGCGAAGGTCACGCGCGCCCCGGTCAGGATCGCCCCGTGGGTGGCGCCGAGCGTGGAGATCACGATGATGGCGGTGACCACGACGGCCCCCGGCTTCCCCAGGAGCCGGTCCATCACGACGGGGGCCAGCGTATCCAGATCGCGCATCTCCACGATCGGGACCATGGAGAAGTAGACGGCGTTGACGGCGACGTAGAGGGCGATGGTCGCGGCGGTGCCCGCCAGGAGGATGCGCGGGAGCTGCCGCTGGGGCTCCACGACCTCGCCCGAGATGGCGGAGACGTCCGCCCAGCCGTCGTAGGTCCAGAGGATGCCGTACATGACGGGGGCGAACGCCATCCAGATCGGCTTGGAGGGGACGGAGGCGAAGTTCGCGGCGGAGCCCTTCATCAGGCCGGCGCCCAGCGCCACGATGCCCACGAGCGCCAGGACCTTGAGCGACGTCAGGACGATGGCCGTGGCGGAGCTGCCCCGCAGGGTGACGGCGTTCAGCGCCGTCAGGAGCACGACCATGGCGCAGGCGACCATGTGGGGGCTCCAGGAAACGCCCAGGAGGGAATCAAAGTGGGTGGCGAACGTGAGGCCGACCGCGGCGGCCGCGAAGGGCTTGATCAGGAGCGTGTAGGTCCACCCGAAGGTGAAGGCGACGCGCGCGCCCAGGCCTTCGTTCAGGTAGACGTACATCCCCCCCGAGCGGGGAAACATCGTCGCCAGCTCGGCATAGACGAAGGCGCCGAAGAGCGAGAGGACGCCGCCGACGACCCAGAGGAGTAGGATCGCCGCGGGACTCCCCAGTTCCTTGGCGATGGGGGGCGGCGTCTGGAAGATGCCGCTGCCGATGATGATGCCGACCATGATGGCGGACCCGCCCCAGAATCCGATCCGCCGCGGAAGGTCGCCGGGCATGAGGGCAATTCAAACAGAAAGCTCCGGAGACACCAAGAGCTTGTCGATATGACTAGTAGAAGGATTTTTCAGCCCCTGAGCGCCGGAGCGGGCGCCACGGGATAAGATCTATTTTGCATGAATAAGGATAAGCCCGGGGTCCTCGCCGTCGGGACCCAGCTGATCCCGGACCATCCGGACGCGGTCCTGCTGACCGTGAACGGATCGATCGATCCCAAGACGCAGAACTACTTCAAGGACACGATCCAGGCCCTCCTCAACGGCGGGAAGATGAAGTTCTTTTTGGATTGTACCGGCCTGACGTACGTCAATTCGTCGGGCCTCGCCTACCTCCTGAACATCGTGGGCACCGTGAAACCCAAGGGCGGCTGCGTCGTCCTGGGAGGTATGGACTCCAAGATCCAGGTCATCTTCAAGATGATGGGCATCACGGAGCTCTTCCAGTTCCACGCGACGATCAAGGATGCGCTGAAGGAGCTCGACGAGAAAGTGGCGCGCGAGCTCGCGGACGTCGGACCGGCCCTCAAGCTCGAGGAATCGCCGAAACCCGTCCCCATGCCCACTCCCCGGCCCTCGCCGAGCCCGGTCCGGCGCTCGGGCCAGACGGATCGGATCACCCGGAAGATCCGGACCTCGGTGCCGCCCCCTTCGGAGAATCCCATCGCCCAGTTCTTCCGCTGGCTCTTCGGCGGCGGCGAGACGCGGAGCAAGCCCTTCTCCTCGGCCAAGCGGTTCCGGCGCTAGCGACAAATTTAACCGTTTGTTAAGTCGCGTGCCGAGCGCAGAATAGACGTTCCGCAGGCGAACAAAGTCCCCCTCCGGGCGGTCATGGAGAGGGCGTAAATATTCGCCGATTAAGTGGAATAATGGATACCCCCGCCGATCCAATTCACAACGGGAAGACGGTGCAGGAACCCGAACTGATCCGCAGGTCCAAAGGCGGCAGCCGCGAGGCCTTCGGCCAGCTGGTGTCCCGCTACCAGATCCCCGTCTATCGAGTGGTCCGAGGGATCCTTGGGAGCCCCTCGGAGAGCGAGGACGTCGCTCAAGAGGTCTTTCTCAAAGCGTACGCCAACCTGGCGAAATTCCGCGGGGAATCGGGGTTCTTCACCTGGCTGTACCGGATCGCGGTGAACGAAGCCCTCCGGGCCCGCAAGCGTCGCGCGTTCGCCAACGCCGACGCCCTCCCGGAGGTCGAAGCACCGCCCCCGGCGCCGTCCGAAGAAGACGCCCCCACCCTCGCGACGCTGGAGAAGCTTCTCCGGAAGCTCTCCGACGAGTTCCGCTCGATCGTGGTCCTCCGGGACGTCGAGGGCCTCTCCTACTCGGAGATCGCCGAGACCCTGGAGATCCCGATCGGCACGGTCGAGTCCCGGCTCTTCCGCGCCCGCCAGGAACTGCGCGTGCTCTGGAGAAAGTCGAAGGAGGCGAAGAATGCACTGTGAGGATGCCGCCCGCGCGCTGTACGCGGGGGAGAACCCGCCGGAGCTCGACCTGCACCTGTCGGCCTGCGACGAGTGCCGGCTCCTCTCCGAGGACCTGGCCCAGATGAACGGCGCCTTCGCGCGCGCCCGCGCCGAATGGGCCCCCTCGCCCGCCTTCCGCGTCGAGCTCCCCCTGGCCCCCTGGCGGCGCCTCGCCATCGCGGCCTCGCTGCTCCTGATCCCCCTGGCCGGCTGGGCCATCCTTTCGGTCCGGGCCCCGAAGCCCGATTACGACGTCAGCGCGCTGCTGGAGCCGCGCACGCCGTCGGTTCCATCCGACCGCGAGATCCTGGGCAGTCTCTTCCTCGGGGAGGCCCAGCAATGAAGATCTGGATCCTGATCTTCTCGGCAGCGCTCTTCGCCGGCGGCACCTGCCTGGGCGTCGCGCTCCAGCCGAAGATCGCCCCGCCTCCCCCGGTAGTCCCCGTGTCCGTCAAGCCGCCCGAGATGCCCTGGGACAGCCATCGCAGCCCCCAGTTCTCCGTCACCCGCTTCCGCGAGGAGCTCAAGCTCACGGACGAGCAGGACCGGGACCTGGACGCCATCCTCACCGACAGCCAGGAGGAGATGCAGGCCCTCGGCCGCGCCATGCACGCCGCGCAGGAGAAGTCGCGCGACAGCATCGTCAAGCTGCTCAGCCCCGAGCAGAAGAGCCAGCTCGAGAGCCTCATGGCCGCCGAGCGCAAGAAGCGGAGCGACGCCGAGCTCGCCCGCAACGTCGGGTCGTGGCAGAAGATCCTGACCCTGAGCGACGAGCAGACCGAGAAGCTCCGCTCCGTCCTCGCCGAGGGCCGCAGCCGCCGGCACGACTACAAGCCCGGCAGCGACTGGCGCCAGATGCGCAAGGACTCCCGCGAGCAGCAGAACAAGGCCATCGAGAAGGTCCTGACGGCGGAGCAGTTCAAGCGGTACCTCGACGTCTCGGAACTCGATCGGTACGAGCGATAAGCGGCACTCGAGAAAGATTCACCACAAGGAGGAGAGATGAAGACGTGGGTTGCGGTTGGGGTGGTTCTCCTGGCGGCCGGACGCGCGATGGCGCAGCAGCAGCAGGAAGATCCCGTGGAGCGCCAGGTCCAGCGCCTGAAGGAGCAGCTGACACTCTCGGACGAGCAGGTCACCAGGGTCCGCGAGGTCCTCAAGAAGAGCCATGAGGAGGTCAAAGGCCTCCTGAACGATACCCAGAGGTCCACCTACGACCAGGGCGGCGGCCGCGGCAACCGCGGCAACGGCAATGGGAACGGCGGCGGGAACGGAAACGGAAACGGGAACGGCAACGGGACCGGCGCCTTCAACGTCCGCGGCGGCGCCTGGCTGCCTTCGACCAACGACCTCAAGACCCAGCTCTCGCTGAGCGACGACCAGGTCACCAAGATCAACGAGATCCGGGACGCGGTCCGCCAGCAGATGCGCACCTTCTTCCAGAACCGCGGCCGGGGCCGCGGCAACGGCGGCAATCCCGCCGAGGACTTCAACGCCTTCATGGACAAGAGCAAGGAAGAGACGACCAAGAAGATCCGCGAAGTCCTCAGCGACGAGCAGAAGCCGAAGTTCGAAGAGGCCCTGAAGGCCTTCGCGGCCAATCAGCCCGCCACGCCCGACTTCGGCGGCCGCGCCCGCGGCGGCAGCATCGACGAGCGCGTCACCCGGGCCATGGAGCCCCTGAAGATCGAGGACGCCAAGGAGTCGGAGGCGGTCAAGGGCCTCGTCAAGAAGGTGATGGAGCTGATGGACAAGCTCGACGCCTACCAGCGCGAGTCGCGCACCAAGATCGACGAGGCCATCAAGGACAAGGACCTCTCCGACGCCGCGGTCGGCGACAAGATCGCCGAGCTCATGAAGGGCCACAAGGACATCGAGAAGGAGCTGACGGGCGCCCGGAAGGAGCTCACCGACGTCGTGACCAACCGCCAGGAGCTGGAGCTGCTCCGGCGCGGCATCCTGCGCTAGACGACGACTGATCCCGAAATCCCGGGAGAGGGACACCTCTCCCGGGATTTTTTTTACTCAGCGGCGGAGGCCCAGGTCTCGAACCTCGTCGCGAAGCGAGAGCTGGACGCTGTGGCGCGAGATGCGGTCCACCCGGATCTTCGTGCCCGAGATGCTGTCGCCGACCCGGTAGACCTGGCCGTTGATCTCGGCCCACGCGAACGTGCGGACGAACGGAACCTCTCCCTCGCCGCCGATCGCCGGCAGGGACTCGACGCTGACCTTCTCCCCCGTCATAACCCCGCTCAGCCGGAGGGGGGCCTGCGCCAGCTCGCGGCGCGTGCGGCACTTCAGCGCGAGGGTGCCGACGTCGGCGGCCATCGCGGAAATCGCCTCCCGCTCCGGACGGCGTTCCACCTCGATCCGGTCCCGCAACGCCAGAAGGTCCGTGTGGGTCCGTTCCACCCCTTCGCAGTCGAGCCGCGTCATCAGGTCTTCGACCCGGACGTAGAGGCTCCGCGCCTCCTGCGCCACCTGGGCCGCGCCGTCCCAGGCAAGTTCCGCGTCCTCCCGGACCTTCTCGATGTCCGGGAGCATCTCGGGCCGGCGCTTCGCGGCGAGCTCGCGGATCACCTTCAGGCGGACGAGCGCCTGAAGGTAACTCCGACGCGCCTCGTCGAGGTCGCCGTCGGCCTTCTGCGCGCGCACCTGCTCCAGGAGCTTCTGCACCCCGACGAGGTCCGAGCTCAACGAATCAAGCGTCGGCGGAGCGATTCCGAGGTCCGGCTCGCCCGTCAGTGCGCGCCGCCGTTCCAGCGAGGAGTTCTTCATCGCGGTCAGCTTGTCCATCGGGTCGCGGCGGCCGTGGCGGTGGACGGGGCCGATCTCCGCGAGCGCCTGGGCGCGGTCCGACGCGATGACGATCCGCGCCCCGCCCGCCAGGGTCGCCTCCAGAATGCGGCCGTATCGGTCCACGAACGCGTCCCGAAGCTCGGTCTCCCGCCTGGGAGCGGGAAAGGGCTTCAGGAACGTGACCGGAGTCCCGAACACGTCGGCGCCCAGCAGCGGCCGCCGGACGCTCTGGCCGACCTCGAGGATCACCTCGATCCCGTCCTTCGACTCGCCGCGCGGGTCGATCGCGCGCAGGCTGATCCGCCCCGGCCTGCCGAGCATCTCGCTCTGCCGAAGACCGTAGAGCGTCAGCGTCGGAAGCGTGTGGATCTCGTCGCGCGTCGCGACGGACCAGACGACCGGCTCCTTGGAGGACGCCGGCCGCGCCTCGATCCGCCGCTCGTCCCGGGTGGAGTAGAGAGTGAGCGACGACCGGTCGTCGTTCGCATAGGCCTCGAGCGTCAGGTCGACCGGGGAGAGTGTTTCGTCCAGCAGGGCCGTGACGGCGTGGTCCTCCTCGTGGGAGACGCCGCGCAGCGTCACTTCCAGCTCGCTTTCGCGCGAGTACTGGTAGCGCCAGGGGAAACCTGCCCACTCGATCGTTTCGTGGACGTAGCCGACCTGCCGCTTGCCCTGGACGACGCGGTACCAGGTATCGACGGTTTTCGGCAGATCCGCCCGATCCTGCGCGGAAGCGGCCAGCAGGAGCGCCGCGAGAAGACGGCCCATCGTGCCCTCCGAATCAACGACTCACCTTCTCGGACGGGGAGAGGGGGGAGTTGTGTCGGAGTTTTCGGAACCAAGAACTAAGAACCAGGAACCAAGGGAAGAGGATCCCCCTCTGCGCCTCCCCCGGGGGGAGGCAGGGAGGGGGAACGATCCGCGTCTTGGTTCCTGGTTCGGGGTTCTTGGTTCGGGTTAGAGGCTGTCTTTGGCGCCGATGCCCGACGCCGCCGCGGCCCCCAGGTAGAAGACCCCCAGGGGGAGCAGAAGCCAGCGGGAGAGCTGGACCGTTTCGGGGTCGAAGATCCCGACGATGATGAAGAGCACCCCGAAGACCGCGAAGACCAGCGCGCTCGTCGCCCAGCGGCGGACCGTCATCTCCTGCATCATGCATTCGATGGCGAAGACCAGCACGACAAGGGCGAACATCGCCGTCACGGGGACCCGGAACCACCAGGGGGTGATCCAGCGGAGCCGGTCGTAGGTTTCGATGTAGAACTCCTGCCAGCCGAGGAAGAGGACGAGGCCGATCCAGCCGATCGACGCGACGGTGCGGGTGGCGGGCGATTCGCTCATTTCAGCAGGGCCTCGAGCTCCGCGGGATCCGTGACGGGCTTCTTGCACGCCATACTTTCACAGACGTACGCCGCGGCCTTTCCATTCACCGGAGTTCGCGACTCCAGCAGGGGAATCGCCGCCTTCCCGTCGGCCAGCGCGACCACCTTGTTCGGGAGGAAGCGGCTCCGCACGACCTTCAGCAGCGGCTCCGGGTCCGGTCCCGTCAGCACGATCTCCCGCGACGGCCCCTTCAGGTAGTCCAGGGCGCAGAGGAAGTACGCGTGGCCCGCCGGATAGCGGTCCAGGTGCGACTTGAACGCCCGGACCGTCTTGTCGGCGCGGTCGCGGTACGCCGCGTCGCCCGTGAAGTCGAACAGCTTGAGCAGCACCAGAAGCATCACGGAGTTGCCCGTCGGGTGCGGCCCTTCGTACTCCTCGCGCATCCGGGCCAGCAGCGATTCGTGGGACGTCGCGGTCGTATAGAAGCCGCCCGCCTCCCCGTCCCAGAAGAGCTCGACGGCCTTGGCGATCAGCGCCCGCGCCTCCTCATAGTAGGCGGCGTTGAACGTCGCCTCGTAGAGGTCGAGCATCGCCTGGGCCAGGTACGCGTAGTCCTCGAGGTAGGCGGCGATCTTCGCTTCGCCGAGCCGCGAGGTGCGCAGCAGCATGCCGTCCTTCTTGTGGGCGCGGAGCAGGAACTTGGCCGCCGCCTCGGCGGCCTGCACGTAGCGGGGCTCGCCCAGCGCCGGCCCCGCCTGGGCCATGGCGCTGATCATGAGCGCGTTCCACGACGTGAGCACCTTGTCGTCCAGGTGCGGCCGCTTGCGCTTCGAGCGCGCGTCGAACATCTTCTTCTTCAGGTCCGAGAAGTCGCCGTCCTCGAGGACGCGGAGCACGCTCTGCTTCTTGGGGATCGACTCCTCGTGGGGCTCCCAGTTGCCGCGCGGCGTCACGTCGAAGGCCTTCATGAAGCGGTCGGCGTCCTTGCCCAGCACGTCGACGACCTGCACGGGGTTCCAGACGTAGAACTTCCCCTCGATCCCCTCGCTGTCGGCGTCCTCGGCCGAATAGAAGCCGCCCTCCTTCGACGTCATGTCGCGGAGGACGTAGTCGAGCGTCTCGCGCACGATGCGAGCGTAGAGGTCCTTCCGGGTCAGCTGCCACGCCTCGAGGTAGGCCACCGCGAGGAGCGCGTTGTCGTAGAGCATCTTCTCGAAGTGCGGCACGATCCACATCGAGTCCGTCGAGTAGCGGGCGAAGCCGCCGCCCAGCTGGTCGTAGATGCCGCCGCGCGCCATTTCGACGAGCGACTTCTCCGCCATCACGAGCGCGTCCTTGTTCCCCGTCCTCGCGTGGCGGCGCAGGAGGTACTGGATCGTCGTCGAGTGCGGGAACTTCGGCTGCTGCGAGAAGCCGCCGAAGCGCGGCTCGTAGCTCTTCTCGATCTGGAAGTCGGCCTTCTCGAGGACGGCGTCGAGCTTCACCTCGCCGGGCGCTTCGGCGGCGGCCATCTTCTTGAGGTGCTCCGCGAGCTGATCGCCCGATTCGTTGAGCTCCTGGCGCTTTGTCTTCCACAGCTCGTCGATGCGCTTGAGGATCGTGATGAATCCCGGGCGGCCGAAGCGGTCCTCCTTCGGGAAGTAGGTGCCGCCCATGAAGGGCTTGAGGTCGGGCGTCAGCCACGCCGACAGCGGCCAGCCGCCGTGCGACGTCATCGCCTGCACCGCGGCCATGTAGATCTGGTCGACGTCGGGCCGCTCCTCGCGGTCGACCTTGATGGCCACGAAGCGCTCGTTGAGGACCTTGGCCACCTCCTCGTCCTCGAAGGACTCGTGCTCCATGACGTGGCACCAGTGGCAGGTCGAGTAGCCGATCGAGAGGAAGATCGGCTTGTCCTCCTTCTTGGACTTCTCGAACGCCTCGGGCCCCCAGGGATACCAGTCCACCGGGTTGTGGGCGTGCTGCAGGAGGTAGGGGCTCTTCTCCTTGGCGAGGCGGTTGGTGTATTTGTGGTCCATTTTCGTTCCGTCGACGGGCTTGTCCTGGGCGGCGGCGTCCTCCCGGCCGACGCCTCCGAAGGCCAGCAGCAGGAAGGCCGCCCAACCCTTCATGGGCGCCATCCTATCACAGCCGATCCACCCGACCAAGGAGACTCCGCCCGGGAATTCGTTACGGAAGCGGCGAAGGACCGGGGGCCCCGGGATCCCAAAAAGAATCGATTACCGTGGGATGGAGGCCCCGGATAGGTCATAATAAACCGCAACGCTAACGCTATGGTAGAGCGGACGACCGAGGTCCGGAACATCGTCATTGAGCTCCTTTCCCAGCTCCGGATGGCGCTGGGCCAGCTGAAGCTCTACCCCTCGACCAGTCCGCAGGCCCAGAAAGCCCTCCTGCCGGCCCAGGCGCTGGTCGCCACCTTCCCCGGCGGCCAGTCGGGCAAGATCATCCTGGCCCGCACCCTCCGCGGCTTTCTGGTCAACAGCAAGCGGCTGCCTGCCAGCGACGCCACCGCCCTCATCGAGGCCTACTGGCTCCAGGTCTTCCAGGACGCCCACGTCAATTCAATCATCATCCAGACGGCGATCACGCTCGATGAACTGACCGAGTTCATGGACGGCCTGAGCCGCCGCTTCTGGGACTTGAAGGACGGCAAGGGCATCAACCAGCGGCTCAAGGACGCCCGCTGCCTGCACGCCTGGGTCGAAGAGGTCCAGTTCGTCGCGATGGCCAAGGGCGACCTCCTGATCGAAGGCGCGGCCAACAAGCTGGCGGCCGCCGGCGCGCGAGTGGCCGAAATCGTCGAGACGCTGGAAGGCGTCATCGACGGCAGCGGCGACGAGGGCATCGCCGAGCAGGTTCGCCTGGAAATCATGAGGAAGCTGATCGAGCAGGACCCCACCCTCATCGCCAAGGCCCAGGCGATGTCGTTCGCCGTCACTGAGGACGAGCAGGACGAAGAGGGCAGCGTCGCCACGCGCATCGGCACCGGCGTCGGCATGGCCGGAGGCGGAGGGGGCGACGGCGACGGGGGCGGAGGAGGCGGCGGAGGTGGGGGCGGCGGCGGCGGCGGAGGCGGCGGAGGCGGCGGAGGCGGCGGTGGCGACGGGACGGGGACCGGGACGGGCTCGGGTTCCGGAACGGGCGGCGGAAGCGGCACGGGAACGGGAACCGGGAGCGGATCCGGTTCGGGCGGCGGGTCCGGGACCGGCGGTGGCGGCGGCTTCTGGTCGGACGCCACCTCCGTCTCGGGCGGCGGAACGGGAACGGGTACAGGCACGGGTTCAGGTTCAGGTTCGGGTTCCGGAACCGGGACCGGAACGGGGACGGGGTCCGGCTCGGGCTCCGGAACCGGCAGCGGCGACGGAACGGGCGGCGGAGGGGACGGCAGCGGCAGCGGTGGCGGCGGCGGAGGAGGAGGAGACGGCAAGGGCTACACCGGCTCGGGGCCGCGCCCGAAGCGCAAGACGCTCTTCGGCACCGGCAAGGCGCCCGGCTGGATCTCGTTCAACCAGACACGCAAGACGCTGTCCGAAATCGGCCGCATGCTCAAGGAAGCGGAGACCGAGGAAGAAAAGGCTTCCCTGCGCAACTTCGCCAACGTGCTCCTGGGCGGCTTCAAATACGATCCGCTCCTCCTCGCCCTGCTGCGGCAGTTCCTGAGCGACGAGATGCTGGACCTGATGCCGGCCTGGATGTTGGAAGAGAAGAAGGAAGAGAAGCAGGAGCCGGCGAAGGAAGAAAAGCCGCCCGAGCCCGAGGGTCCCCCTCCGGCGCCCGAACGCGCCCGCGGCATGCTCGCGATGAAGGAAGAGCAGCGGATCGAGACCCTCTGGGAGTCCGGCGTCGAGCTGATCAAGGAGCTCATCACCCTCAAGGACTTCGAATCCGTCCTGAACCTGGTGAAGTGCATCGTTGAGCACGCCAGCAACATCTCCCCCCACCATCGCCTCAAGGGGGCGAAGCTGATGAGCCTGATCTACCCCCTCTTCCGCATCGACGAGCTCCAGGAAGCCCGCAGCGTCATCGAAGGACGGCTGCTGGCCGCCGTCATGCTCGAACGGGACCGGACCGTCTACCCCGTGCTGGTCGAACTCGCGGCGGATTCGATCGAGAGCCTCATCGTCCACAACCAGATGGAGCAGGCGGCGCCGCTCCTGGAATCCCTCCGCAACGAGATGCTGGGCGAGAACAAGGACTACCCCGATCGGCGCGAGATCTCGTTGAAAGGCCTGGAGAAGGTCGTCGCGGGTCGAGGGTTCCCGGTCATCCTGGAAAAGATCCGCGGCAAAGTGAACATCGCGACCCGCATGGTCGAATGGATCGGCCTCCCGGCGGCCCGCGGCGTGATTGAGCGGATGCGCACGTCGGACAGCGTCGCCGAGCGCATGGACCTGGCCCAACTGCTCCTCAAGGCCGGCCCGGACGCGGGGTCCTTGCTGGCGGACGAGGCCCTGAACGTCAAAGCCCCCTCCGAGGCCCTGAAGCTGCTCGACCTCATCCCGCACGCGATGAACGAGACGCAGGCGGAAGCGTCGCTGGGGATGCTGCTGCGCCACCCGGCGCTCGCGGTCCGGCGCCGCGCCGCGTCCTTCCTGGGCGGCCGCGGCTACCCCCGCGCCGGCACCCATCTGGTGGAGGCGCTGCGCAAGGAGAGCGACCCCTCGGCCCGCGCGCTCTTCGTCGAAACCCTCGGCCTGCTCAAGTACGAGGCGGGGCTCGCCACGCTGGGAACAATCCTGGAATCGCGGTCGGAGTCGGACGACGTCCGCTGCCTCGCCGCCGCCGCGCTGGGCGCCATCGCGAAGCCGCAGGCGATCCCGATCCTCACCCGCTCCGCCAACAAGGGCAAGGGCTTCACCCTCGTGCTGAACGCCGCGCCCGTCGCCGTCCGCGCGGCCTGCGTCCGCGCGCTCTCGAACTTCGGCCGCTACCCGGAAACCCGCGAGTCCATCCGGCGCTCCCTGGAAGATCCCGATGCCCCCGTCCGCGACGCGGCCCGCGAGGCGCTCCTGGCGCCGATGATCAAGGCCTTCGGCGACGGCGTCAAGAAGGCCGCCCTCGTCACCTCCCTCGAGCAGATCGCCAACTACACGGATGGCGGGTTCACCGGGCTCCTCTCGGAAGTGCCGCTCGACCAGATCTGCCAGGTGCTCGACGAGGGCGCCCGGACCGGACTCCTGATGGTGCACGTCGGCGGCACGAACGCCGAAGTGTACATCGAGAAGGGCGACGTCGTCAGCGCCGAGTACAACGGCCTCCGCGGCAAGCCGGCCTTCGTGCAGTTCACCCGCTGGGAGGGCGTCTACTTCCTGTTCCTCCCGGGAATCAAGCCGCAGAAGCCCGGCCCGCCCACGAGCCTCATGCGGCTCCTCCTCGAAGCCTGTGACGTCGAAGGCAACACCGCCGTCCGCCGCCGGCCGGAGAAACGCAAGTGAGCCCCGGCGAGTCCGTCGAAGAAACGATCGTCAAGAACGCGAAGTACCAGATCACCCGCCGGAAGGAGGAGGAGTTCCACCTCATCCGCATCTCGGGCCGCTACGGCGATGAGATGCTGGACGACCTCCGCACCAAGATCTTCCTGTACAAGACGAATTACGGCGTCGACACGTCGCGCCTGGACGGCGTGACCCCCCTCTTCGCCCGGGAGCTCGCCGACACCGCACAGGCCTTCAAGGCCGGCGAGCGCCGCCTGGTCCTCATCAGCCCGCCGGACACGCTGCGCAGCCTTCTCAACTCACGAACCGGCAAGAACCCCGTGGAGATCGTCCTCTCCGAAGAGAAGCTCCGCAAGCCGCCGCCCGTGGGAGGCGACCCGTCCGCGAACGCCTTCAAGGAGCTGGGGCGCATCCGCAAGGAGTTCCAGACCAACCGGCACTGGCAGTTCATCGACCGGGAAGGCGTCTGGATCTGCCCCTTCTGCGGCCTGCTGCAGCCGGAGGTCCGGCTCACCTCGCCGCTGTCGATCCCCGAGAGCGTGATCGAGAAGGCCTACAAGCATCTGTGGTCGCGCTGCACCGTCTTCAAGCCCTCCGCCCAGATCCTGAAGCCCCTCAACGTGCTCCAGGAGTCGCTCCGCAAGGCCAACGAAGACAAGATGGTGGTGACCAAGACGAAGCTCGACAAGATGGAGAACGAGCTCGCGGTGCTGAAGGGCAAGGCCACCGAGATGGAGGACAGCGTCAAGCGCGCCTCCGAACGGCAGCGCCGCCTCCTGCCGACGAAGGCGCCCGAAGTGGCGGGCGCCGAAATCGAACTTGTCTACCGTCCGGCCGACGTGGTCAGCGGAGACTTCTACGACTTCGTCCCCCTGAGCGACGGGAAGATCGCCTTCCTGGTCGGCGACGTGTCGGGCCACGGCATCGAAGCGGGCATCCTGATGGGCATGGCCAAGAAGGTGCTCTCGATCCGCCTGCAGGACTTCCCCGACCCGAAGGAAGCGGTGATCCGCGCGAACGAGGACATCGACCGGGACCTGGGCCGCGTGAACTTCGTGACGGCCTTCGTCGCGATCTACGACCCGACGCGCCGGGTGCTCCACTGCATCCGGGCCGGGCACAACCCTCCGCTGCTCTTCAACCCGGCGCGCCAGGAGCGCTGCGTCCAGCTCAAGCCCGGGGGGCTGGGCCTGGGCATCATGAGCGAGGCGAACTTCGGGCCGACCATCCAGCCGATGGACGTGGAGATCCTGTCCGGAGACGTCCTGCTGCTCTACACGGACGGCCTCGCTGAGGCGCGCGACGAACAAGGCGAGCAGTTCGGCATCGAACGGATGACGGATATCCTGGGGACGAGCTACGGCCTTTCTTCGGCGCTCATCCTGAGCAACCTCGCCCACGCGCTGGACGACTTCGCCGCCCACCGCGTCTCCGAAGACGACGTCACCGCCGTCTGCGTGCGCTTCCAATAGCCGAACCAGGAACCCCGAACCACGAACCATGACCCGGAAGGGTCCCCCTCTGCACCTCCCCCGGGGGGAGGCAGGGAGGGGGAATGATCCGCGACATGGTTCCTGGTTCGGGGTTCCTGGTTCGGGACTAGGCTTTGAAGTGATCCAACGCCGACAGCTCGTCGTTGGAGAAGCGGAGGACCTGGCCGAGTCCGATGAGGGTCAGGACTTCCATCACCTGCAGGGGCGTCGAGGCCAGCACCATGCGGCCGCCGTTCTTGATCGCGGTCGTGAAGCCGCCGATGAGGCAGCCGATGCCGGACGACGCGATGTATTTCGCCTTCTCCAGGTTGATGACGATCTGAAAGACCTTCTTGGCGAAAATCTGGTCGAAGGCCGCCTTCAGGTGGTGAAGGTTCGAGGAATCGAGCTCGCCCTGGATCCGGATCGCCCAGATCTTGGGGCTCAACTCCAACGACTCCAGCTTCATTAGCGCCACCGCGTCCCTCGGTGCTGGATTCTACCCCGGTAAAGGAAGATCATCTGACATGGAATATATCGTCAGAAACTGGTCTGGCAATGAAGATGTGAAAGTTTTTCTTTTTGAAAACCGAAGCCCCGGTCGCGGTTAGATTTTCGCCGCCGGCTCCCACGGATGTTCAGGGCGAGCCTTCCGCTGCACGGGAGGGCTCCATGAGGCACGTCTCGATCCTCGGGCTCGTCGTCCTGCTCGGCGCCGTCGCTCCGCAGTCCCCCGAATCCTGGCCGGGCTACGAGGGCCGCCTGCACCAGAGCGCCTCGGGCGTCGACATTCCCCCGGCCGGCCTGGCGCTCGCGTGGTCCCGCCGCTTCGACGTCCTGGTCCCCGTCAACGAAGGCCGGATCTGGGGCGACCCGGGGACCATGCACTCGCGCAACCTGGTCGCCCGGAACGGACGGCTGGCGCTCGCCGCCACCGTGGACCCCGCGGCGCCCCCGAATCTCGCCTGCGTGACGGTCCTGGACGCGGCCGACGGCCGCGTCCTGAACTGCCTCAAGACAACCGAGCGGTTGGGATCGTACAAGAACATGCTCGACGCCACCGACACCGCCATGGGCGAGCAGGTTCTCGGCTGGGACCCGGACACGGGCATCCTCTTCCTGTCCATCGGCGGGGACCAGGCCTGCCGGACCGCGATCGACCCTCTCGCGAACCTCGCGACGTTCACGGGCCCCGCCCAGAACGCCGCGGCGGCCTACGCCTCCCTCGCGACGTCCTTCCCGCAGCTCCGAAGCGCCCGTCGCCTCGTGGAGTCCGATTCCTCCGATCCCGGCCGCACCCGCGCCGACGAGTACAACCCCAACACCGGGGGCCACCCGATGCCGCCGGACCAGTGGGACATCGGCTCCATGTACGGAAGCAACGACCCGAACATGTGCGGCTTCTTCGACCTTCAGGCCGGCAGCGACTACCTGACGGTCTCCAAGGACCTGGGCCACTCGGGCTCCGGAGGCATCATGCTCGTGAACAAACGCACGGGCCTCGCGGCCAGCGCCGACTGGAACCAGAGCCTCAACACGGACCTCGGATGGACCGTCTTCAAGATGTGGAACGGGGCGCTCGTGAACGGCGACCGCGTGTACTACATGGGACCCTACGACTCCGGCGTGCCGGGGAACAGCGTCGGCGCCTCGGGCGTCCAAAGCGGCCTCCGGCTCGGCGCCCTCCGCTTCGCAAACCAGAACCTGCACCCGCTCGACGGCGGTTACGCCGGACCGGGAAGCGACGAGACCGCCGTGACGACGGCCCACCTCTTCGATTACGCCCGGCCGAGCAGCGGGGCCGGGTCGTGGAACGAGGCCGACAACACGTACCGCAACAAGGCGATGCTGATCGACGGCGAAGGAGTCTGGGCCGCGTGGAAGCCGAGTCAGGCGGCGCCACTGCAGATCGTTCGGGCGACCCCGACCGTCAACCAGGCGTGGCCGCTCTCGGTCGGGGCGGGGATGCGCGGCCAGGACGTCTGGCCGAACTTCGCGCTCGCGGACCTCGGCTCGCAGGGAAAGGTCCTGGTCACCGCCGTCTTCAACGCCCGCAGCGCGGCAGGCAGTCCGCCCAACGGGCCCGCCACCCTGACCGTCTTCGACGCCGACAGCGGGACGGAGCGCTGGTCGTTCACGCTGAATACGGCCGCGGGCACGGGCCCTTACGCGACGCTCCGGCCCCATTCCCACGAACTGTATTTCGAGCTGGCCCGCATGGTGGTCGCGGGCTCCCACGCCTACGTCGCCTGGGTCGATACGCAGACAGGTCCCAACCTGCTGCTGAAAGTCGTCGCATTCGATCTCCGCGCGGCCTCGGCCCCGGCGTCGGCCCCCGCGCCCCTGAGCGTCGACCTGGGCGTCGCCCTGAACTCGAGTCCGGCCGCCGGAGTCGGCAACCTGGAAAGCCGGGTGTCGGATCTGATCGCGCTCGACGGCACGCTCTACGTGCTCGTCAACGAATCTCCCGACCTGCTGCGCAACGGCCACGTCCACGCGCAGCAGGTGATCGCGCTGACGTCGAGCGGAGGCGGCCCGCCCCCTCCCCCGCCTCCGGCCGGGAACGGGAGCGGAAGCAACGGAGGAGGAGGGGGCGGCGGCTGCGGCCTGCTCGGCCTCGAACTCCTGGGACTCGCGGCTCTTTTCAGAATCCGCGTCGGATTCTCCGAAATTCTGTTCCGGACGCGGCGACGTTCCGTCTAGTGACGGAGACCGTCACGGAGGAGAATCCCATGCTCGCGATGTTCACGACCCTCGCGTTCCTCGCCGGGTTCCAGGCCGTCGACAAGAAAGACCTCCTGGGCTGCTGGCAGCGCACGGACGAGAAGCCGGAAGAGATGATGCGCTTCGAGGAGAAGCGCTTCATCAACGTCGGGAAGGACTACTGCGAGATCATGCCCGTCGTCTACGAGAAGGGGAAGGTCGTCCTCGTCCCACAGGGGCAGCGGCACGAGATGGACCTGACGCTCAAGGGCGGCGTGCTGACCCTGAAGGGGAAGGATCATACCGAAACGTACAAGAAGCTCCCGAACGTGCCGCCGGAGCTGGACTTCTCGCCGCTCAAACTCGGATCGCCGAAGCCGCTGGCCGAGGCCAAAGTGAAGGAGATCCAGACCGAGCTAACCCGGAGGATCGTCGAGGACCAGGCCGTCCGTAAGAACCCGGACCGCCGAGGCGACATGGCCACCGTCGATGCCGACAACACCAAGTACCTGCGCGGCCTGATCGTCGACCTGGGCTGGATCGACGCCAAGCGCTTCGGGCGCCGCAGCGCGACCGACGCGTTCCTGATCGTGCAGCACAGCGGCGACCTGCGCCTCATGCAGGGGGCGCTGCCCGAGATCGAGAAGGACATGAAGGCGGGCATCGGCGACCCGCAGGACTACGCCCTGCTCTACGACCGCCTCAAGCTCAACCTCGGCGAGCGGCAGCGTTACGGATCCCAGATCGGGCAGAATGCCGAGGGAGAGCCCGTCGTGCTTCCGCTGGAAGACAAGGCCAAGGTCGAGGAGTTTCGAAAGGCCATCGGGCTCTTCCCCCTCTCCCAGTATCTGCAGATCATGGAGCAGCAGACCGGGAAGAAGGTGAAGTTCTCGGATTAGGGGGAATAAGCGCGCGACCGGTGGCATCCTATCTGGATGAACGCACGCGGACTGCGCCGGGCCACGCTGCTGTTCTTCCTCTCCGGCGCCACCGGCCTCGCGTACGAGGTGATCTGGTTCCGGCGCTTCTCCCACATCTGGGGCGCCTCCACCCTCGCGATGGCCGCCGTCGTCTCCTCGTTCCTCCTCGGCCTGGGCATCGGCGCCCATCTGCTCGGGCGCGTCGCCGACCGGAGCGCCTCCCCGCTGAAAGGCTACGCGTGGTGCGAAGCCGGCATCGGCCTCCTGGCCCTCCTGATCCCCTATGAATGCAGCCTTCTCTCGGCCGCCACCGGGGCCCTCTACCCCGCGCTGCACTCCCTTCCGCTGCTCTATACCCTCGTGCGCTTCCTGCTCACCTTCCTGGTCCTCGGCCCGCCCTGCATCCTCATGGGCGGCACGTTTCCGCTGCTCGTCCGGCAGTTCGCGGGCGCGGGGGAACTCGGAGCGACCGCGGGCTGGCTCTACGCGCTCAACACCGGCGGCGCCGCGATCGGCTGCTACCTCGCCGGGTTCCACCTGCTTCCCTGGCTCGGCCTTTCGGGCACCAACTACCTCGCCGCCGGATTGAACCTGTCGATCGCCCTGGCCGCCGTCCTCCTGGCGGGACGCCTGGACCCCGTCGGGACCCCGGCCGCGACGTCGTCTCCAGCCGCCGCCCCCGCGGCAGGCCCCCAGGTCGGCGCCCTCTACGCCGCCGCCGCGCTGACCGGCCTGGGCGCGCTGCTGCTCCAGATGGTCTGGACCCGGCAACTCTGCGTCATGCTCGGCGGCTCGACCTACGCCCTCACCTCGACCCTCTTCGTCATCCTCCTGGGGATCGGCGTCGGCAGCCTGATCTTCCGCGCCACGCTGTCCCGAATCGCCGACCCGGCCCGCGCGGCCGCTGGATCTCTGGCGCTGCTGATTGTCTCGGCCGGGGCCACCCGGCTCCTGGTCCACCCTCTCACGATGGCCGTCGGTCTCTCGAAGGACCTGCGCTCGATGGGGCTGGGCAACGCCGCTGTCTGCATCGCCGTCAGCGCCGCCCTCGAGTTCCTCCCCTCGGTCTGCATGGGCTTCAACTTCCCGCTCCTTGTCCACCTCACCCGACGCGGCGCCGCGGACGCCGGCCGCGCCGTCGGGAGCGTCTATGCGTGGAACACCGCCGGCTCCATCTTCGGCGCCGCCGCCACGGCGCCCGTCGGCCTCGCGCTCCTCGGCGGCGCCCGCACGATGGGCTACGGCCTCGCGCTCTACTTCATTGCCGGCGCCCTCCTGGCCCCGCTGCGCGGAGGGCGCAATATCGTCACCCTCGCCGTCCTCGCGCTCGTGTCGCTCGCCGGCATCGTTCTGGGAAGCCGGGTCCTCGACCCGCGCATCACCGACCAGGGCATGTACCTCTACGGGTACCGCGACTGGGAGCACCGGGGCGTCATCTACTATAAAGAAGGCGCCGCCTGCAACGTCTGCGTCACCGAGCACCTCTCCGACCGCGCCCTTTCCGTCAACGGCAAGGTCGACGCCACCAGCGAAGGCGACATGGACATGCAGCTCGGCATCGCCTACCTCCCCCGCTTCCTCCGTCCCGACGCCAAGAACGTCCTGGTGATCGGCTACGGCAGCGGCACCACGTCGGGCGCGAGCCTGCTCTTCCCCGGGACCCGCGTCACCTGCTGCGAGATCGAGCCCGCCGTCTACGGGGCCTCGGGCGAGTTCTCCCGGGTGAACCACACGCCGGAGCGGAACCCGAACTTCACGATCCTCTTCGACGACGGGCGGAGCCACCTGCAGGGGACCCGCGAGCAGTACGATCTCATCCTCTCCGAGCCCTCGAACCCCTGGCTCGCCGGCGTCGCGAGCCTCTTCACCCGCGAGTTCTACGCGCTCTGCCGCGAGAAGCTCGGCGAGCGCGGCGTCCTGGGCCAGTGGATCCAGCTCTACTCCTTCTCGGACGCCGAGTACGCGCTGGTGATCCGGACCGCCACCGCCTCGTTCCGCTACGCCTGCCTGCTCCGGATCAGCTCGAGCGACACCGTCCTGCTCTGCTCGGATTCGCCGATCCTTCCCGACCGCGCAACGGTCGACGCCGGACAGCGCCTGCTCGACGCGCTGCCGGAGGTGCGCGCCGACCTGAAGAAGCACCTCGACGCCGACGATGTCCGCTCCGCGCTGTTGGGACGCCTCCTGCTCGACGAGGCCGGGTTGCGGCGCGTGGCGGAGCGGCGCCCCTCCGCCACCGTGAACACGGACCTCAATCTCCGGCTCGAATTCGACGCGCCGCTGCGCCTCTTCAACTCGGACCTCAACCCCGAGGTCGACATGGACCCGATCATCGTGGGGGCCGTCCGCGCGGAGTGGCTGCGCGGCATGATCCAGGGTTGGGGCTGCACGCGGGCCCAGACGCCGGCGCTGCGCTCGCTGGCCGCGCTCCTGTCGAAGCATCAACTCCCCCGGATCGCCGCCGACGTGCTCGACCTCGCGCTCGCCGTCGACCCCGGGCAGCCGGCCCTCGTCGCCGACCGGGTCCTGGCGGGAAACGACCGCTCCGAAGAGGACCTGATGAAGGTCGTGGCCGGGCTGGCGGGCCCTTCCCCCGAGGATGCGCTGCGCATCGGCGAGGACCTCTACCGCAGGTCGAAGTACGCGCTCGCGGTGAGCCTCTACCAGAGCATCCTCGAGGCCCACCCCGACTCGGCGACGACCTGGCAGCGACTCGGGGCGGCCTACGAACTGATGAAGGACGCCGAGAAGGCCGGCGCCGCGTACGAGAAGGCCTGCCGCCTGGATCCGCTGAACGCGTCCGCCCGCAAGGAACGCGACGACTTCCTGAGGAAGCAGGCCGAGAGGAAGCCCTAAACTTCCGGCGCCGGGGCGGGAGCCTTGAGGTCCGCGGCCTTGCCGGCCGGGATCGAGAGGGCCAGGAGGATGCCCAGCCCCGCGAAGAGGATCGTCGCCAGGAAGACGTGGTGGAGGCCGACGACCAGGGGCGCGACCATCGTCTTGAGCTGCACCGTGTCGAACTTCGACCGGAAGTCCATGAGCCCCGCGGGTTCCGTGCCGCCGAACGGCGAGAGCAGCAGCGTGCCCATCACGGCCAGCCCGACCGCGGACCCCATCGACCGCGTAAACTGCGTCAGGGACGTGGCGGTCCCGAGGCGGTCCTTGCTCACCGCGTTCTGGGCCGCGATCAGCAGCGGCGCCACGGTGAGTCCCAGGCCCATGCCGAGCAACACCATCGCCAGGATGACCGGGGTGACGCCCGCGTCCATGTCCACCCGCCACAGCATCCCATAGGCCGCGCCCGCCAGAAGCATGCCGCCGATCGCAAGCGTGCGGTAGCTGAACCTCTTGAGCAGCGGCTTCGTCATCGCGGAGCAGACCATCCAGGGCAGCATCATGCAGGTGAGCATCATGCCGCCCTTCTGGAGGGACCCGCGCAGCACGCCGGTCACCAGCAGCGGCACGTGCATGATCGCGGCGAAGAGGCAGATCATCGCGCAGACGCCCGTCGCGGCGCCCGTCGTGAAGAGCCGGTTCTTGTAGAGGTCGAAGGCCAGGAAGGGCTCCGCCGTGGAGCGCTCCACGAAGATGAGCGCGATGACCAGGGCGAGCGCGGCACCGAAGCTCTCGAGGCTGTGACGCGTCGTCCACCCTTCCCGTCCCGCGAACTGGAAGCCCGCCAGCAACGCGCCGGAGGCCAGCGCCAGCAGGACCGCCCCCGGGAGGTCGATCCGGCCCTTCCCCGCGGCCGGCCGGTCCTGCCAGGAGGTCTGGACGAGCAGCGCCGTGACGAATCCCACGGGGATGTTCAGGAAGAAGATGTACTGCCAGCCGAAGGCCTTGGTGATCCAACTGCCCAGCAGCGGGCCGATCAGCGCGGCGATGCCCCAGACGCTCGAGATCGCGCCCTGCATCTTGGCGCGCTCCTCCAGGTCGTAGAGGTCCGCGATCATCGTGAACGAGAGCGACATCAGCCCGCCGGCCCCCAGGCCCTGGACGGCGCGGAAGCCGACCAGCGCGGTCATCGAATGGGACATGCCGCAGAGCACGGAGCCGGCCACGAGGATCAGGACCGCGGCGAGATGGAAGCGGCGCCGGCCGTAGAGGTCCGAGAGTCGTCCCCAGATCGGCATCGACACCGTCTGGAAGAGCATGAACAGGGCGTTCGGGAGGAAGTAGAGAGAGAGGCCCTTCAGTTCCGCGAGGATTTCCGGGAGCGCGGTGGCCACCACGGTGCCGTCGAGGGCGGACAGGAGGAGCCCGACCAGGATGCCGATCGTCGCGGTCTTGCGCTTCGGGGAGGCGGACACCCGCGTTATGCTAGGGCGACGGCGAGTGCGTGTCAAGCGGCCGGTTTGACTTGAATTCGCGCGAGGGAGGGCTATCATGTCCCTCTCGTTCGGTAGATTTCCCGGAAAACCCCGAGGAGACGCCATGCCCGATACCGCCGCCCTGCAGCAGATGGCCCAGAAGCTCCGCCGGCATTCCCTCACCTCCACCGCCGAGGCGGGCAGCGGGCACCCCACGACGTGCATGTCGGCCGCCGAGATCATGTCGGTGCTCTACTTCAACGAGCTCCGCTTCGACCCGAAGAACCCGAAGGCGCGCAACGTGGACGAGTTCGTCCTCTCGAAGGGCCACGCGGCGCCGATCCTCTGGGCCGCCCTCAAGGAGGCGGGCGCCATCAGCGAGGACCTGAACACGCTGCGGCGCATCGACTCCCCGCTCGAGGGGCACCCCACGCCCAACTCGCCCTGGGTCCGCATCGCGACCGGCTCGCTCGGCCAGGGCCTCTCGGCCGCGGTCGGCATCGCGATCGCCAAGCGCCTGGACAAGATCCCCGCGCGCGTCTATTGCGTGCTCGGCGACAGCGAAAGCGCCGAAGGGTCCGTCTGGGAGGCCGCCGAGCTCGGCGCCTTCTACAAGCTCGACAACCTGGTGGCCATCCTGGACGCCAACCGCCTGGGCCAGTCCGGCCCCACGATGCTGCAGCACAACTTGGACGGCTACCTCGCCAAGTGGGTCGCGTTCGGCTGGAACGCGGTCGTCGTCGACGGCCACAACGTCGACGAGCTCAAGGCCGCGCTCGACAAGGCCCGCGCCGCCAAGGGCAAGCCCACCGCCATCGTCGCCCGCACCTTCAAGGGCCGCGGCGTCTCGTTCCTGGAGGACAAGGAGAACTGGCACGGAAAGCCGCTCAAGAAGGGCGACGAGCTCAACAAGGCCCTCGCCGAGATCGGCGACCCGAAGATCACGATTCCGGTCCCCACGCGCACGCTCGACGGCGCGCCCTCGACGAACGGCAGCTTCTCGCTCGAGGCGCCGGAACTCGCGCCGAACTACGCGCCCGGCGCCGAGGCGGCGCCCCGCGAGGCCTACGGGGCCGCGCTCGTCAAACTGGGCAAGGTCAACCCCAACGTCGTCGCGCTCGACGCCGAGGTGAAGAACTCGACGTTCTCAGACAAGTTCAAGGCGGCCTTCCCCGATCGCTTCGTCGACTGCTACATCGCGGAGCAGAACATGGCGGGCGTGGCGCTGGGCCTCGCCTCCGAGGGCAAGATCCCCTTCGCCTCCACGTTCGCCTGCTTCCTCACGCGCGCCTTCGACCAGATCCGCATGGCCGGCATCTCGAAGCCCAAGCACCTGATCTTCGCCGGAACCCACGTCGGCGTCTCGATCGGCGAGGACGGCGCGTCGCAGATGGGCCTCGAGGACCTGGCGATGTTCCGCTCGGTGATCGGCTCGACCGTCTTCTACCCGAGCGACGCCGTCTCGGCGGAGCGGCTGACGGTGCTCGCGGCGGCGACTCCCGGCATCGTCTACCTGCGGCTCGGGCGCCCCAAGGGCAAGACGCTCTACACTGCGCAGGACAAGTTCACGGTCGGCGGCTCCAAGACCCTCAAGAGCTCGGCGAACGACGCCGCGACCGTCGTGGCCGCGGGCGTCACCGTCTACGAAGCCCTCAAGGCCTACGACCTCCTCCAGAAGGAGGGCATCTCGATCCGCATCATCGACGCCTACAGCGTGAAGCCCATCGACGAGGCGACGCTCCGCAAGGCCGCGTCCGAGACGAAGAAGCTGATCACCGTCGAGGACCACCAGCAGGCCGGCGGCCTCGGCGAGGCGGTCGCGGCGCTCGGCCTGGCGCCCAAGATGCTCTGCGTCCGCGAGGTGCCGCGCTCGGGCAAGCCCGAGGAGCTTATCGAGTGGGCGGGCATCTCGGCGAAGTCGATCGTCGCGGCGGTGAAGGGCTAGGCGGCTGGCCGGACCGGGGACGGATCCCCGGGGGGCGGCGTCGAGGCCGCCAGGTCCCGCTTCTGGCGGCGATAGAGGATCACCGAGCGCAGCGTCCTCACCGACATGTCCCGGCCGTTGAGCCGCAGCGAGTGCTCCACGTCGCTCAGCGCGCCGTCCAGGTCGCCCTGCTCCATCCGGATCCAGGCGCGCAGCCCCAGGGCCATCGCGGAGGGCCCGTCGCGCCGCAGCGTCACGTCGAGGTCGGCGCGGGCCCCCGGCACGTCCTTCCGCCGAAGCCGGGCCTGCGCGCGACGTAGGTACGCTGAGGCGTCGGGCAAACGGTCGTCCGTCGGCGCCTGCGGCGGCAGCGTACCCCGGTTGGCAAAGAGCCAGATCTTCCATCTCCCGACCAGGTCCCCACGCCGGGCCCCGGTCAAAACTTCCAGCGCGCCCCCCAGAATGTCGCCGTATGGCGACTTTTCCATGCGAACGATGATCAGCTCGATCGCATCGCGCTTCAGGAGTTGCGCCAGCGCCCGGGCCGCGATGCGCTCGTCGGCGTCGTCGCGCCGAAGGGCCTCGTAGAAGATCGCGGGGTCCGCGCTCCCTCCGAGCTCGACCAGCCCGCCCGCCGCGGCCTGCACGACGTCGAACGACGGGTCGCTCTCCTCGAGCACGCGACGGAGTGTCTCGAGGACACGCTCGCGGCACGACTCGTGGGTGCCCAGGCGGCCCAGGCCGACCAGCGCTTCGCGGCGCACCACCGGGTCCGCGTTCCCCAACGCCCCCCGCAGCTCGTCGAGGGCCTCCGGCACGTTCAGCGATGCCAGCAGCGCGATCGATTGGAGCCGGGTTTCCGCGTCGGGATGGTTCAGGGCCTCCGCCAGCTCCGCGAACAGTTCGGCGGCGGGACGGGCGGGAGCCCCGGAGCGCAGTGCCTCGAATTGCTTCCGGATCCAGGTCCTCCTCCGCTCGAGGGCGTCCTGGATCGGCGGGAGCGGCTCTTCGGCGACGGCCGGGTCCGCCGGCTCGACCGGCAGCGCGTCCACCGAGGCGCCGTCCGGAAGCCGGAGGGAGGGCCCCTTCCGCGCCGGAAGGACAAGGTCGCTGAAGCCTTCCGCGGGGACCCAGAACACATCCGCGGCCGAGCGGCACTTCTCCGGCGGCGTCGCCCGCAGGAGCACCTTGCCGTCGCAGGGCGGGAGCCCGAAGAGGCGGAACAGGCCGTCGGCGTCCGTCGTCGCCAGGCTGCTCATGCAGAAGACGGGCGCCAGGAAGACGTTGCCTCCCCGCTTCTCGACGCGTCCGACGTCGTTGGGCGCCGTCGCGAACACGAGCTTGTCGGTGAAGCGGAGCACGAGGACCTGGGAGATTCGGACGCCCGGCAGGGGCGCGCCGGCGGCGTCGACGACCCGGCCGCGGATTTCCGGGCGCGGCTGCAGGCGCAGCGTGTACGACGGTTCGTAGCCCGTGGCGGGCGCCGCTCCGGTCCCGCCGATCGTGGACGACGCCAGCAGCACCGCGGGAATGCCGATCGGCACCTCGAACGACCCGTCGGCGCCGGCCTTCAGGCGCAGGACCCGGGAGCCGGCCCGGAGCGAGAATCGGTGGAGGACGGCGCCCCCCTGCGGCGGAGCGCCGGAGGCCTCGAGCACCCGCCCCCGGAGCAGCTGCCCCGCCGACGCCTTCTCCCGGACCCATAGTTCAGCCATCGAGAGAAGGAGCCGCCGGACGCCGAAATGTTATCGCGGCTTCGTCGCCGGATAGAGCGCCTTCATGCGGGCGACGGCCTCGTCGTTCCGCTTGATGCCGAGGAGCCGGATCGCCTGGGCCGCCGCCTCGTCCCCGTCGCAGCCGCAGGCCTCCGCGACCGCCTGGTCGAGCGCCGCCAGGCACTCCTCGTCGCAGACGAGCTCGTGACGCCGGCTCGCGTCGGGGAGCCCCGACCGGTCGCGCGGGACGACGGGCGCGTCCTTCTTCGGCCAGAGGAAGTCCCCCCGCTTCCGGAGGAGGCCCCGCGCCGAGGCCGCCGCGATGGCCTCCTCGATAGCCGCGTCCCGCTTGCTGCCCGAGCGGGCCTGGATGGCCTCGAGCACCCGGCGCTTCACCTCTTCCGCGTGGACGGGGCCTTCGTCCTCCACGATCGCGCCGACGAACTGCGCCACCGTCTCGGTGGGAACCTCGGCCAGGTGCGTGTCGCCCAGGCTGGCGCCGACCTTCGCGGGCCGGTAGGGTTGCGGCGGCTCCGCCGTGGGCGTCTCCGCCGTGCGCGGGATGGGCGCCGTCCGGACGCCGCCCGCCGGCGCGGGCGCGGCCGCCGCCTTCGACGTCTCGATGGCCGCCACGCAGCGGCGCAGCGCTTCGTCCCGATTTCGCTGCCAGTCGGCGCTCCAGATCCGGTGCAGCCTCCACCCCAACCCGCGCAGCACCGCCTCGCGGAGCCGGTCGCGGTCGCGCGCCCAGCGGGCGCCGTGGTAGCGCGGGCCGTCGCACTCGATCCCCAGGAGGTACTTCCCCGGCGACGCCGGGTCCACGACCGCCAGGTCGAGCCGGTAGCCGCCGCTGCCGACCTGCGTCTCGACCGTGTAGCCCGCGCGCGTCAGCGCCGCGTGAACCTGCGCCTCGAACTCCGGGTCGGCGTCCCGCGGCCCGGTCCCCACCTCGAGCCGGCCCGCCTTCGCGAAGGCGAGGAACGACTTGAACGCCCGGATGCCCGCGCCGCCCGCGCGGCGGAGATCGAGATCGTCGGCCGTGAGGTTCGTGAAGACCACGCAGCGTCGGCGGGCCCGCGTGATGAGGACGTTGAGGCGCCGCTCGCCGCCGGCCTGGTTCAGCGGCCCCAGGTTCATGCTGAACGCGCCCTTGGCATCCCGGCCGTACCCGACGCTGATGAACATGACGTCCCGCTCGTCGCCCTGCACGTTCTCCAGGTTCTTTACGAAGAACGGCTCCTCCGGGCTGCCGCGGACCCACGCGTCGAAGTCCGCGTGCTTCCGCGCGAGGGCCTCGATCCGGTTCTCGATCGCGATCTTCTGGGCCTGGCTGAAGGCGACGACGCCCAGCGTCAGGGACGGCCGCGTCCGGGCGTGGTCGAGCACCGCCGCGGCGACCGCATCGGCCTCGAGGGGATTCGTCCGCGTCACGCCGCGATCGTAGACCGTCGTGGGAAGGTGGCGGAGACTCAGCCCCTCGCCGTCCTGGTTTCGGCTCGGGCTCGGGAAGATGACGAGCCCGTTGTCGTAGAACTCCCGGTTGGAAAGCGCGATCAGCGAATCGTGGCGGCTCCGGTAGTGCCAGCGCAGCATGCGCGAGAGCATCCCCTGCGCGGCGCAGAGGCCCAGGATCGACTGCACGTCCTGCGTGACGTTGGTGCCCGGCCCGTCCTCCTCCCCCTCGGTGACGCCCTCGGTCGTGACCATGGTGTCGAAGAAGCTGGTGGGCGGCAGTTGCTTCTCGTCGCCCACGACCACCAGCTGCCGGCCGCGCAGGACCGAGCCGAGCGCGTCCACCGGGCGGACCTGGCTCGCCTCGTCGAAGACGACCAGGTCGAAGGTCGGCCCGCCGGGCGGCAGGTAGGCGGCCACGGACAGCGGGCTCATCAGGAAGACGGGCTTGGCCGCCTGCAGCGCCGCGCCCGCCTGCTCGATCAGGCGGCGGATCGGAAGGTGGCGCGTCTTCTTCGCGCACTCGCGCCGCAGCGTCCCGACCTGCCCGTAGGCCACGGGGGCCGGCAGGGCCTCCCAATGGGATTTCGCCAGCCGGATCCGGTTGACCGCGAAGATCGCCTCATCCGCCTTCCGGAAGCGCTGGATCAACTGCTCGTGCGTCACGGCGTCGAACTCGCGCAGCTCCGGCCGCTCGCGGAGCGCGCGGTCCAGGAGCGTCCGGGCCCAGGTCTGCTCGAGGATCAGCGCCAGGTGCGCGGGCTCGGCCCGTCCCTCGTGCGCGATCGCGGTGAGCTCACCCAGGCTGCGTCGGGAGACGGCCTGGTGGAGCCGCCAGTAGGCGACGTAGGACGGGAGCTTGGGGAGATTCTGCCGCCAGGCCTCCGCCCGCTCCTCCGCCGCCGCGAACGCCAGAGCTTCCGGGTCTTTCGCACCCCCGGTCGGGAGGGCCAGCGCCGAGCGGACCTGCGCCGCGACGGCGCGCCACGCGGCGGCCGACTTCTCCGCGGCGCTGCGGAGGCCGCCGAGCACGGCGCGGTCCCAGGCGCCGACGACCCAGTCGCCCAGCGACGCCGGCAGCTTGCGGGCCGCCAGCAGCGCGCGGAACTTCAGCGCCCAGTCGCGGATCTTCTGAAGCTCTTCCCACGGGGCGTCCGCCCCGCCGGCCCGAATCCCGGCCAACGTCTGGACCGCCGACGCGGTTTCGGCCACAGAGGCCCGGAGGCGCTTCGCCTCGAGGATGCGGTCGGTCAGGACGACGAGCTCCTCCATGCGCGAGGGCGCCGGGACCGTACAGAGGCCCTGGACCTTACGGCGGGCCGCCTTGTAGCGACCCGAGAGGAGGCGCCGCCACCACGATCCGCCGTCCGCCATCAGGTCGGCGCGGGCCTGAAGGACGTCGGCGTCCCAGGCCTCCGCGATCAGCTTCGACGAGTACTTGGCGACGATCGCGCGGCGCTGCAGCGCGTTGACGCACGCGGTCGTGAACGCCTGGACCGTCTCGACCCGGTCCCAGGCGGGCCCGATCGGCGGGATGCCGCGCAGGTCCGGAGCCTCGAGGGCAAGCCCGGCCGCCGCGATCAAGACCTCTACTCCGCCGATTTCGAGCGGCGCGGGCACGCCGAGCGCCGTCGCGAGCGCGGCGCCGGCCTCGCGGGCGGCCTTGCCCGCCGCGGCCGCGGCCTTCAGCGTCCCCTCGATCTTCTCGAGGTCGCCGGGCATCAGCTCGACGAGGCCGCAGCCGTCGAAAGGATGCCGGGCGGGCACGCCGAGGTCTCCGATCTTGGCCGCGAGGTCCTGAACGCCGGCGAGCGACGCGTCGTACTCCGCGCGCGTCCACTCCGACATCGGGGGGCAGGCCATTTTCGGGGGCGGCTTCGGCAGCATGCCGAGCCGCTCGAGGACGCCCACCGCGTGGTAGGGCGGGACCTCCGAGTTCCCCACCGGATCGGCCGCGGCGCGGGCGACCTTGTTGAGACGATCCCGCAGCTCGGAGAGACCCAGATCGCCCTCCGCGGGGATCGCCGGCTTGCCGAGCGCGAGCGTGCGGGCCACCTCGGCCGCCACTTCCTTCTTCGACGCTTTATTGCTGTGAAGTTCCAGGCAGAGCTCTCCGAGGCCCACCGCCTCGAGTCGCCGCTTCACGACCTCGAGGGCCGCCAGCTTCTCGGCCACGAAGAGGACGCGCTTGCCGCCGTGCACGGCCTCGGCGATCAGGTTGGAGATCGTCTGGCTCTTCCCCGTGCCGGGAGGTCCCTGGATGACGAGCGAGCGGCCGGCCGCGACCTCGGCGAGCGCTTCAGCCTGCGAGCCGTCGGCGTCCATCACCTCCATGGTCCGGCCCGGCGGACGGACGGCGTCGATGCTGACGCCGGCCGGCACCGCGCCGCCGCGATCGCGGAACCCGTCCCGGAGAATTGCCCCCAGCAGCGGGTGGTCCCCGGGCTTCATGGCCGCGGGCCAGGCCTCGGGATCGAGGTCCTTGTACATGAGGAACTTCCCGAAGCTGAAGAAGCCCAGGGCAACGCGGTCGCGGGCGACCGACCAGCCGGCCTTTTCGGTGATCGCGCCCTCGACCGTCGCGAAGACCTTCTCGAGGTCCTCGGCGGTCTCGAGCGGGGGCGACGGCGGCAGCCGGATCCCGCGCTCCTTCAGCTTCTCGATGAGCGAGAGGTTGACCCCGGCGTCCTCGTCGGTGGCGGAGAGCTGCCAGAACGAGCGCGCCGTCTTGCGTTCCAGCCGCGCCGGAACCAAGACCAGCGGCGCGAGGCGCAGGTCCTCGGATCCTTCTTCTTCCTTCCACTGGAGCATCCCCAGCGCGAGGAAGAGCGTATTCACGCCCTGCTCCTGGATCGTGAGCCAGGCGTCGGAGGCCGTCGCGAGCAGGCGGCTCGCGAGGACCTCCTTCGAGTACGGCGTGGCCAGGCTGCCTTCCGTGTTCTCCTTCCCCACGCCGAGCTCGGCGGGACCGGGGGACTGGTCGTCGAGGAAGAAGACGTCGCCCTCTCCGCCTTCGGCCTCCGGGGCCGATTTTTTCGTATGATGGATCCGCAGCGTCTTCCCTTCCAGCACGAGCCAGGAGAAGAGCTGGACCGACTTTTCGTCGATCACCTCCAGGCCGCGCCTGGTCGAGGGGCGGTAGTTGAGCAGCGGGTTCCGCAGGCTGAGGTCCAGCAGGTCGATGCGGCTGGACTTCAGGCGCGTCGTGACGGGGTCCTGGCCGGTGGCGGCCTCGTTCATGGTCGTGCCATTGAATCGGAATTCCGCGGGCCGGGCAACCTTTGCGTCTTTTTCCATCGACGATTCCTAAGACGATTCGTAAGGTGCTTGGTGTCACCCTTTATGGGGCGAGTGTGAGCGGGTCCGCGGGCCCGAATTTGGGGAGAAGACCATGCGCACGCTGATCGGCCTCGTCGCGCTCTTCGGCGTCCTGACGGCTCAGGACCTTAAGTCGGTCGAGAAGGCTCTGCAGCAGGCCCTGAAGGACAGCAACCGCAAGGGCGTCGAATCGGCGGCGGCGGCGCTGCTCACGGCGGGCTCGCCCGAGTCGATGAAGGTCCTCCTGAACGCCCTCGCCAAGCCCCCCGCCCACGACAAGAAGGACAAGGAGCCCGACGACAGCGCCGCGAGCGAATGCTACTTCACGCTCCTGAACGCCGCGTCGTCCTTCAGCGACCCCGCGGCCCTCGGCGCCTTCGCCGACTTCATCGTCGCCAACAAGGCCAAGCCCCTCGCGCGCGACGCGATGGCCGCCGTCTGCAACCACGCGAACAAGCCGCTCCTCCCGCTCTGCTACCGGGTCCTCGAGGGCGGCACGGACGACCTGAAGCTCATGGCGCTCGATCAGATCATCTCGCTCGGCGACAAGACCTCGGTCGAGCCCCTCATCAAGGCCATGAAGGCGAACGAGAAGAACACGGGCGGCCTGCTCCTGCGCCTCGGGCGGGCCCTCACGGTCCTCACGGGCCAGGACTACGCCGACAGCGTCACCAACTGGACGGGCTGGTGGGAGGCCAACAAGGACAAGGACTGGCAGCTCAAGGCGGCGTCCGCCGGCGGGTCGACGGGGACCGTGACCGACACGCTGGACCGCGCCCGAATGACGGAGGTGGAGCGGCTGCAGAAAACCGCGAAGGTCCTGGTTCTCGGCGCCGGCACCGGCTGCAAGTGCGGCAAGGACCACGACCTCGACCATATCGAGCGGGTCACCGAGCAGATGGGTCTCAAGACTGAGACGGTGAACAAGACCGAGTTCGAGAAGATGGACGAGGCCAAGCTCAACGAGTACATCGCCATCCTCGGCAACTGCACGCACATCCGGGAGCACTGCATGTGCCCCCTCTGCAAGCCCGGCGACATCGGCAAGGACCGCCTGTACAAGTGCGTCTGCCCGAAGGACATCCACGAAATCGCGAGCTACCGCCTGAGCGACAAGGCCTGCCAGAAGATCCGCAAGTACGTGGAGAACGGCGGCTACCTCTTCGCCGAAGACTGGTCCATGGAGGACTACGTCCAGAAGGCCTTCCCCGAATACGTGATCATCGGACCCGTCCGCCCGAAGGACGAGGTCGTGTCGGTCTTCCCCAAGGCGGGCTCCTCCTCGCACCCCTACCTGAAGAAGATCTTCGCCGCCCCGCCCAAGGAGCGCGAGAAGGGCGTGACCGTCACGGAGGACGATCTCGACAAGATCGCGCACTCCTGGAAGATCGACAAGGAGACGCGCTGCATCCACGTCCGCGATCAGCAGAAGGTCGTGACCTTGCTGACCAGCCCCGAGTTGAAGAAGACCGCCAACGGCGACGACGCGGTGGCGGTCACCTGGGGCGTGGACCCCGTGGCCAGCGGCAAGGCGGCGGCGAAGAAGAACGCGTCGGTCGCGTCGACGGGCGGCGAACTCTCGCAGGACCGGAAGACCATGACGGGAGGCCGCGTCGTCTACGTCCTCTCGCACTTCGGCAAGCAGGAGTCGACGGCCGACGAGCACTCGCTCCAGAACCTGCTCATCAACTTCCTGGTCGAGGCGAACGAACGCCGGGGCAGCGCCCCCGCTGCGGCGCCCGTCCCCCGATAGGACCTGCGGCCAAAAACAACCTGGACGCCTTTGGCCCCCTAAGCGAAGAACTTAGGGCAGCCATTCCCGGTTGTTTGTACAATGTCCTTTGAACATCATGGCCCAGGATTCCATCCTCCTCATGGATGTCGCCGGCAAAATTGTCTGGGCCAACCGGCTGGCCCACGAGATCGCCGGGCTTGCCCCGGGCGGCCTCCTGGGACTGAATTATCTCGAGATCACCCCCCCGGACACGCACGGCGATCTCCTCAAGCTCCACCAGCGCAAGCTGCGGGGCGAGACGGTCCGCTTCCGCATCGACCTGGGAAAGCGCCGGGCGCTGCTCACGACCAGCGGACTCGTCCACGTGGGCGAGCGCACCTACCTGTTCGCCGTGGGACGCTGGGCGGACGGCCCGCCGGCGGGCGACGAGGTCCTGGTCGGGATGCTGGCCGTCGGAGAAATGCTCCGGGAGCGCCGCAGCCGCGTCGACCTCAACTCCCTGCTGCTGAGCGTCCTCAAGGAGGACGCGAGCGCCCTGCGGGGCAAGGTGTCGCTCGAGCCGGGAAACCCGCCCGTGGTGCTGATGCGTCCCTGGCCGATCCGGACGGTGCTCCGCGGTCTGATCCGACAGGCGAGCGGCCAGGTCGGCCGGGCCCACGTCAGCTCCGGGGGTGACCGGAATCAGGCCTGGGTGAAAGTGGCCCTCGCGCAGACGCCGCGGCCGGACTCCGCCGAGCTCGCCGCCTGCCGCCGGATCGCCCGCGAGCAGGGAGGCCGGCTCCTTCGGCGCAAGCGCGTCCTCACCCTCTGCCTGCCGGTGGGCGGCTCACGCCTGCAGCAGCGAGCGAACGGCTCGAACCACGTCCGCCGGGCCCGGTAGGTAGGCCCTCTCGAGCGGCGGCGAGTACGGCGCAGGGATGTCGGGCGCCGCCACGCGCAGCACCGGGGCCTCGAGCTCGAAGAGCGACTTCTCCGCCAGGATCGCCGACACCTCGGCCCCCACGCCGCCCCGGCGGGAGTCTTCGTGGAGCACGATCGCCCGGTGGGTCTTCGCCACCGACGACAGCAGCAGTTCTTCGTCGAGCGGGACAATCGTGCGCAGGTCGACGACCTCGAGCTCGATGCCCTCGCGCGAGAGCGCCTCCGCGGCCGAGAGCGCCACCGCGACCATCGGACCGTAGGAGATCACCGAGACGTCCCGGCCCGGCCGGCGGATCACGCCCTTCCCGATCGGAACCTCGACGTCGCCGACAGGGACCGGCTCGCTCCGCTCCGGGCTGAAGAGGCCGTAGAGGCCCTTGGCTTCGAGAAAGAGGACCGGGTTGTTGTCGCGGAGCGCGGCCGTGAGCAACCCCTTCGCATCGGAGGGCGTCGACGGGGCCACGATCTTCAGCCCGGCGATGCGGTGGAACCAGGCCTCGGGACACTGCGAATGGTAGGGGCCGCCTCCGAGGAGCTTCCCGTCCGCGCCGGTCGCGCCCCCGTAAGGAAGCCGCACCACCATCGGAACCGCCCGGCCGAAGCGCCAGTGGACCTTGGCCGCATTGTTGACCAGGGCGTTGAAGCCGCAGGCCACGAAGTCGGCAAACTGCATCTCGGCGATCGGCCGCATCCCGGCAAGCGCCGCTCCGACGGCGGCGCCGAGGATCGCGCTTTCGGCGATGGGCGTATTCAGGCATCGCTCGGGGCCGAACTGCTTCACGAGGCCGCGCGTGACTCCGAAGGCGCCGCCGTAGCGGCCCCCGACGTCCTCGCCCATGACGAACACCCGCGGGTCGCGTTCCATGGCCTCGATCATCGCCTGCCGGATCGCCTCGTCGTACGCCATGACCCTGGTTTGCGCCGGCGTCCGCGACGGAGCGGCCTCCGTCCTCACCGCGAAGACCCGGCCCTGAACGTCGGCCGGCCCCGGCCAGGGGGCGGCGTCCGCCGCCTTCGCGGCCTCCGCGACGCGCGCCGCGGCGGCGTTGCGGATCTCCGCGATCTTCTTCGCGTCCAGGAGCCCGAGGTCGCTCAGCCGCTCCTCGTAGAGCGCGATCGGGTCGGCGGCCTCCCAGAGCTCCCGCTCGGCCGCCTCCTCGTAGCCCTTGATGCCGCCGGCACCATGGAAGCGGTCGTCGTCGTGGTGCGCGTGGCCGGCGCGCCGGTAGGTGACAAGCTCGATGAGCGCGGGCCCCTTCCCCGAGCGGGCCCGCTCGGCCGCCCAGGCGCCCGCGGCGGCAACCTCGTCGGGGTCGTTGCCGAAGATCGTGATCCCCGGCATGCCGTAGCCCGCCGCCTTGAGGGCGAAGCGGCGCGCGGCGGACTGCTCGGAGCAGTGCGTGCCCAGCGCCCAATGGTTGTTCTCGATCACGAAGACCATGTTGAGGCGCTGCACCGCCGCGAAGTTGACGGCCTCGTGCCACTCGCCGAGCGAGCTGCCGCCCTCGCCCATGATCGAGAGGAACACTCGATCCTGCTTCTTCAGCTTGGCCGCGTAGGCCATGCCCACCAGCGTCTGGGTGCCGATCGCCAGCGGCGCGGTCGGCGGCAGCACCCCTTTGTCGAGCGCGCCGACGTGCAGGTCGCGCCCGTCGAAGATCGTGCCCTTCTTGCCCACCTGGGAAAGCACGACCGAGACCGGGTCGTCCGTGAAGAGGAGCGTCAGCGCCAGGCCCCGGATCAGCGGGCAGATGACGTCGCCCTCCTCGCCGCGGCGCTGCAGGCGCAGGCCCAGCCCCACCACGGCCTCCTGCCCGAATCCGCGGAACCCCTTCTGCGGAGACGCATGCCCCTCCCACGCCTGCTTCTTCTCCTGGAAGAGCTTCTTGAGAAGCTCGTCGAGGGCGCGGCTGAGCACCATGACGCGGTACAGCTCGACGCGTTCCGACGGCCGGAGGGAGGCCTTCAGCTGCTGGCGCCGGAAGAACCCTTCGAGGAGCTCGCGCAGGTCGGAGCCGGCCCCATCGATGGCCTCGGCCGCCGTGCTGCCCGGGTAAAGGACCCGGGACGCCTCCTCCTTGGGCAAGGCCAGGGCGGCGTCGAGCGCCTTGAGGACCGCCTTCGGCGACGGGTCCTTCCGCGCCGCCGGCAGCAGGAACGGACACTCCATCGCCAGGAATTCCAGCAGCTCCATGGACCCTATGATACTTTCGTTGACGGGTAACGACCATCACCCTAAAACAAAGACAGTGACCACGAACCAGGACACAGGACACAGTACACAGGCAGAAGGGTCCCCCTCCGTTCCCCTCCCCGGGGGGGAGGGCCGGGAGGGGCGACGATTCTTCCTGTGTACTGTGCCCTGTGTCCTGGTACTTGGGCTTTTCTCCTCGTGCTCCGGTGGGTCCTCCGATTCGAAGGCTTTGATCTGGGCCCGAAGTGCAGACTCTTCAACCCTAGATCCCGCGGAGGTCGAGTGGGGCGAGGACGCCAAGGTCGTCCAGAGCCTCTACGACACGCTCGTCACCTACAAGGGAGACAGCGTCGAGCTCGAAGGAAAGCTCGCCGAGCGCTGGTCGTGGTCCCCGGACGGCAAGACCCTGACCTTCGAGCTCCGCAAGGGCGTCAGCTTCCACGACGGGACCCCGCTGGACGCCGAGGCGGTCGTCTTCACCTTCGAGCGCTTCCTCAAGCCCGAGCACCCGCAGCGGCCCCGGACGCCCTGCCCCTACGGCTCCAACTTCGCCGACATCGAGAAGGTCGCCGCCGACGGCCCGCAGCGGGTCGTCTTCACGCTGAAGCAGCCCAGCGTCGTGATGCTCTACAACCTCACCCTCTTCGCCGCCCACATCGTGTCCCCCAGCGCGGTGAAGAAATACGGCGACAAGTTTCCCGTCAATCCCGTCGGCAGCGGGCCCTACCGGCTGGCCCGTTGGGACCGCGACGTTCGCATCGTTCTCGACCGGAACGAGAACTACTGGGGGCCGAAGCCCGCCATCGAGCGCGTCATCGTGGTTCCCGTGAAATCGCCCCAGACGGCGATCGAGAAGCTGCGGAAGGGCGAGGTGCACGTCGTGGACCACCCGACGCTCGCCGACGTGAAGGCGCTGAGCTCCGACCCGAACACGCAGGTCGACACCGAGACCTCGCTCACGGTGAGCTACCTCGGGTTCAACCTCCGGCGCCACCCCTACAGCGACCCGAACTTCCGCCGCGCCGTGTCGCTGGCGCTCGACCGCAAGACCCTGAACGAGCTGGCCTACCATGGGCTCGCGGAGCCGGCCTCCAACCTGGTCCCGCCCGCGCTGTGGAAGGACGCCTGCCCCACCCCGCCCTACGAGGTGGACCTCGAGAAGGCCAAGGAGTCCCTCTCGAAGGTGAAGCTCGAGTCGAAGGAGGTCGAGCTCATCCACATGACGTTCTCGCGGCCCTACGTGCCCGAGCCGCTCCGCGTGGCCGAGTTCATCAAGGACCAGCTGCGCAAGATCGGCCTCGAGGTGAAGCTCACCGGCTACGACAAGGCCGCCTACGACCAGAAGTACAAGGAGTCGAACCACCCCATGTACCTGCTCGGCTGGATCGCCGACATCCCCGACCCCGACAACTTCTTCTACCCGCTGCTCCACGGCGATTCGAAGGACAGCATGAACGCCTCGTTCTTCGACGACCCCGCCTTCAATGACGCCGTCAAGAACGCGCAGTCGGAGCTCGACGCCGACAAGCGCAAGTCGCTGCTGGCGACCGCGTACGGACGCTACCGCGAGGTGCTTCCCACGATCCCCCTGGTCCACGTCAAGCAGCTCATCGGCCTCTCCAAGCGGGTGTCCTACAACATGCACCCGATCGAATACCGCTTCTACGCCGCGAGTTGGGCGAAGTGACCTCGTACGTCGTCCGCCGTCTGCTGTTCCTGCCGGTGGTCCTCTGGGCGGTCTCCTTCATCGTCTTCGTGCTGATGCGCGCGGTCCCCGGCGACCCCACGACCGCCATCGTCGGCGAGAAGGCACCCCGCGAGGTCCGGGATCGCGTGCGCCGCGAGCGGGGCTTCGACCGGCCGATCCTGATGCAGTACGGCATCTATCTCGGGAAGCTTCTGCGGGGCGACCTTGGCGAATCGTACAAGCACTCCAGCGAGAAGGTGAGCGAGCAGATCGCGCGCAAGCTGCCCCACACGATCGAGTTGACGGTCGCGGCGATGGCGATCGCGCTCGTCGCCGGTCTCGGCCTCGGGATCCTCTCGGCGGTCCGCAAGGGGCGCTGGCTGGATTATGCGTCGATGACCGTGGCGCTCGCGGGCGTCTCGGTGCCCGTCTTCTGGCTCGGCCTCCTGCTGATCCTCGCGTTCGGCTCGATCCTCCCCATCAGCGGGAACATCCGCGCCGAGTACCTCGTCCCGACGCGCACGGGCTTCACCCTGATCGACACGCTCCTGTCGGGCGACCTCGCGATGTTCGGGGACGCGGTCCTCCACCTACTGATGCCCGCGGCGGCGCTCTCGACGATTCCGCTGGCGATGACCGCGCGGATCACGCGCTCGGCGCTGCTCGAAGTGCTGGAGAGCGACTACATCCGGACGGCGCGCGCGAAAGGGGCGTCCCCCGCGCGGGTGGTCCTGCGCCACGCGCTCCGCAACGCGGCCCTCCCGATCGTGACCCTGACGGGCCTCGAGTTCGGGTACCTGCTCGGCGGCGCCGTGCTCACCGAGACGGTGTTCGACTGGGACGGCATGGGCACCTACATCCTCACGTCGGTGCGGGAGACGGAGTACGAGTCGATCGGCGGCGCCGTGCTGGTGCTCGCGTTCACGTTCGTGATCGTCAACCTGATCGTCGACCTCCTTTACGCGTTCATCGACCCGAGGGTCCGCTATGGACGCCAGGAAGCTTAGGATCCTCCGGAGCCACCGGGCGGCCATGGCGGGCCTGGCGCTCGTCGCGGGCTTCGCCGTCATGGCGGCGCTCATCGGGATCCTCAGCCCCCACGACCCGGTGACCTGGAAGCCGGGGGAGCAGTATCAGGCCTCCTCCGCCCGCCACTGGCTCGGGACCGACAACTCGGGGCGCGACATCCTCACGCGGCTCTTCTACGGCGCGCGGATCTCGCTCCTGATCGGCGTGGCCTGCGTGGCGTTCTCCGCGGCGCTGGGCCTGCCCCTCGGGGCCGTCGCGGGATACTTCGGCGGCAGCGCCGACACACTGATCTCGCGCTTCCTCGACATCCTGCTCTCCTTTCCCGGCATGCTGCTCGCGATCGCCATCGCGGCGCCGCTGGGGGCGGGGCTCGGCACCGTAATCCTGTCGGTGGGCGTGGTGGGCGTCCCCCAGTTCGCCCGGCAGGTCCGCGCGAGCGTCCTGGCGCTGCGGGAGCAGGAATTCGTCATGGCCAGCCGCGCGCTCGGCGCGGGCCATGCCCGCACGCTGTTCCGGGAGATCCTCCCGAACGCGCTCGGCCCGGTCATCGTGGTCGCGACGCTCGGCGTGGGGAGCTCGATCCTGACGGCGGCCGGCCTGTCGTTCATCGGCCTGGGGGTCGAGGCGGGGACCGCCGAGTGGGGGGCGATGCTCCACGACGGGTACGTGGACCGCGAGCTCCGGCGAACCCTCGCGCTCTATTCGGGATTGGCGATCTCGCTTGCGGTGCTCGGGTTCAATCTGTTCGGCGACGGCCTTCGCGACGCGCTCGACCCGAGATCGCGGGTGGGAGGATGAAGGCGCTTCGCCGGCTCCTGATTCCGGCCGGGCTGGCCCTCGCGATCGGGATCGCGTTCGCTCCCGCCTTGAGGGCCGAGTTCCTCAACTGGGACGACGAGGCCAATATCCTCCGGAATCCCTACTACCGCGGCCTGGGCCCCGCGAACCTCACCTGGATGTTCACCACGTTCCAGCTGGGCCACTACCAGCCGCTGGCCTGGCTGACGCTGGGCCTGGATTACCTGATCTGGGGGATGAATCCCGCGGGGTATCACCTCACCAACCTTCTCCTTCACGCCGCCAACACGGTCCTCTGCTATTTCGTGTTCCTCAGCCTGCTCCGGCTGGTCCGGAACGACGACGAGGGCGACCGCTCGCCGGCGGCGGCCGTCGGCGCGCTCTTCTACGGGATCCATCCCCTGCGCGTCGAGTCCGTGGCGTGGGTTACGGAGCGCCGCGATGTCCTCTGCGGTCTCTTCTTCCTCCTCTCGATCCTGGCCTACCTGCGGATGGCCCGCGCGCAGACCGAGGGGACGCCGTGGAAGAGGTGGCTCGCGCTGTCCTGCGCCGCCTTCGCGGCGTCGCTCCTGTCGAAGGCGCTCGGCATCATGTTCCCCTTCCTCCTCTTCGCGCTGGACGTCTACCCGCTGCGCCGCTGGACGCCCGCGCTCCGCAATCGGGTCCTCCTCGAGAAGGTGCCGTTCCTGCTCCTCGCCATCGCCGACGGCGTGATCATGATGCGAGGGATGTCCCACTTCGACCAGGTTCGGGCGACCCAGACCTACGTGTTCGGCGATCGCCTCCTGCAGGGAAGCTACGGCCTCTGGTTCTACCTCTGGAAAACCGCCCTGCCCGTCCGGCTGCACGCCATGTACGCGCTCGCGGACCAGGAGAGCCTCTGGCGGACGGAGTACGTCGGACCGTTGATCGCCTCGACCCTGATCAGCACGGGGCTGCTCGCCACAAGGCGTCGCTGGCCCGCGGGCCTGGCCACGTGGGTCTGCTATGCGATCCTCCTCACCCCGGTGCTCGGGTTCTTCGTGAAGGGATACCAGCGGGCGGCCGACCGCTACTCGTACCTGTCCTGCCTCCCCTTCTCGTTCCTCGCCGCTGTCGGGATGGCGGCGCTGCTCTCCGCGAGACGCGGAGCGCGGCTTCCTGAATCCGCGTCGCGCGTCGCGATCGCCGGCGTCGCATCCGCGCTCGGACTCCTGGGCGTCCTCACCTACCTGCAAGCGGGGGTATGGAGGACCTCGATCACGCTGTGGGATCGGGTGCTCACTTACGAGAAGCGGGGAGACCTGCCGTACGTGAACCGGGGCAGCGCCCACTCCGTCCGCGGGGAGCTCGACGTGGCGCTGGCCGACTTTACGGAGGCGCTGCGGATCAATCCCCGGAACGACACGGCCCTCGTCAACCGGGGACTCGTGCGGCACGCCCGGGGGGATCTCAGCGGCGCCATGCGAGACTACACCGAGGCGCTGCGGATCGACCAGAACTCCTTCGAGGCCTGGAACAACCGGGCGATCCTCTGGACCCTGATCCAGGACTGGGACAGCGCCCTTGGCGACCTCGAGCAAGCGCTCCGGCTCCGGACCTGGGAGCCGGAGCCGTACGCCACCCGGGCCAGAGTCCGCGAGGTGAAAGGCGACCTGGACGGGGCCCTCGCGGACGCGGAGACGGCGCTGCGGCTCGCCGTTCCGAACTGGCGCCCCCGCGCGGACATAGAGGCGCTGATCGCGCGGATCCGGAAGCGAAAGAATCCGTGACGCGGCCGGCTCACGCCGAGCCGGTGAGCGCCTTCCAGAGCGGCTCCGGCACGGGCATGACCGAGAGCCGGCCCATCGTGACGAGCGGGAACTCCTTGAAGCGGACGTCGCGCTTGATCGTGGAGAGAGGGACAGGCGGCAGCGCCCTGACGGGAACGATCTCGACCGCGTCCCCTTTCGCGTCGGCGCTCGCGCGCGCAATCCCCACGACGGCCTTCACGTTCCCGGTGTGATAGATCGCGATCTCGTCGCCCTTGCGGACCTGCCGGAGGTGCCGGAGCGCGAGGGCGTTCTTCACGCCCGTCCAGTTGGTCTTCTTGTCGTTCAGGAGCCGTTCGAACGAGTAGTCCGACGGTTCCGTCTTGAGGAGCCACTTCACGAGGAGAGCTCTTTGCGCAGGACGGCGATCGGGCGTTCGAGGCCGCGCGTCTTCCCGTAGATCTGGAGGAGCTTGCGCGCCTTCTTGACGGCCTTGGGGCGGTGGGCGGCGTCCGAATCGCGCACGTTGTGGAGCGAGTCGGCGATCTTGCAGAGCCGCACGGGCAGCGGCGCGCGGGCGAGCCGGGCGAAGTAGGTCCGCTCGCGCTTCTCCTCCGGGAGGCGCTTGTCCTTCGTAAGGAGCGCGACGTAGTCGGCGACGCGCGTGCCGAAGCGTTCGGCGACCTCGTCGTAGTCGGTCGCGGTGTCTTCAATGGTATCGTGGAGCAGCCCGGCGGCGAGCGTGTCGACGTCCGTCACCTCGAACTCGTCGCGGAGGATGCCCATGACGGCCTTTGGGTGTTCGACGTAGGGCGTGATGCCGTCGCGACGGAACTGGTGCTGATGCTTCCAGCGGGCGAATTCCTCGGCAGCCGCGAGGAGGCCCTGTCGATTTCGTTCGGTCATGTTCCCCAATATCGCAACCGGCGCCGGAGAGTCAACAGTTCTGCGCCGGATTCCCGGTCACATAATATATGTGCCCGGGGTATATATCTATTAGGTATAAGGAGGGAACCCCGGTGAGCTCTGGCACCTCATTCCGCAGGGACAAGATCTTCTCCACGGAAGTCCTCGATCTCCTCGATCAGCTCAAGACCGCCGTCGACCGGGTCCGAGCCCTCTCCCTGGACGACCCCGAAACCCTCAAGGCGGGAGCCGCCGCCGTCCAGAGCCTGGGCGCCTTCCTCAACGACCACCGGAAGCTGATCCTCTCGACCGCCCCCAGCGGCCTGCTCATCAACGGCCGCCGCCTGGGCGCGAAGGACTTCCCCACCGTCACCCTCGAGAGCTCCCTCGTCTCGCTCTTCCTCGATGCCGGCGTCCACAACGTCGCGTTCCGCGGCGGCGTGACCGCCTCCGAACTGCTCCCGTTCCTCGACGGCCTGATCCACCGCTTCTGGGATCTGAAAGACGCCAAGGCGATCAACGCCCGCCTGGCCGAGCGGAGCATCACCTCCATCGGCGTCGACGAGAACACGGAAGAACTCCTGACCGCTCCGGGAAGCGACAGCGACGCGAAGGACGCGTCGGACCGTCTTCCGGGCCTCCTCTCTCTGGAAAAAGGCCGCGAGGCCCTGGCCGAGCTGCAGCAGCTCTTCGAGAAATCCCCCGAAGACCTCCGTCCCGGCCTCCGCAAGGTCGCCGGCCTGATCCTCGACTCCTACCGCCACGACGCTCGCCTCGCGGCGCAGATCCGAAAATTCGTCGCCGCCGAAGCGCCTGGTCTCACGCCGGAAGGGGCGGACGCCGAGGTCGCCGGAACGTCCGGCGCGGTCGCGCAGGCCGAAAGCCTGCTCCTGCTCTCCGCCGACGAACAGACCGAACCGCTGGTCCAGCAGGCCGCCCCCCTGGTGCGCAAGCTGCTCGCGGCGGCGCGCGGCGACCTGGCGGCCAGGATCCTGGCCCGGCTCGCCGGCGTCCTCCTGGACTCCTCCTCCGAGGGGCGCCGGGCCGCCGCCGAAGCCCTCCTGGCGCTGCACCCGACCTGGGACGCCGAGCCGTTCTCGACGACGCGCGAAGGCTTCGAGACGCTGCTGCGCTCGGCCCTCGACGACGAGAAGGACTCGCAGACCTACGCGAAGATGGCCGAAGTGGCCGCCATCCTGGCGGACGGGCGCCTCACCCGCGGCGAGCCCGAGCTCGCCCTCGAGACGCTCTCGCTGCTCCGCCGGCACCACACGACCAAGGACGCCGCGATCGCGTTCCGCCCCGAGGTCGCGTCCCGGACGCTGCAGCAGATCACCCGCAGCGCCGGCTTCCCGCCGCTCCTCGAACGGCTGCGCAGCGGCGACCCGCTCGCCCTCCGCATCGTCGAAGCCCTGGGCGAAGCCGCCGCGAAGTGCCTCGTCGACGAGCTCAAGAAGATCGAGATGGGATCGAACCGGCTGCCCCTCGCGGAGGCGATCGCCCAGATCGGACCCGCCGCGGCCGCCATGCTCTCGGACGAGCTCCAGAAGGCGACGTCTCCGATCGAGGCGCTGCGGCTCCTCGAGGCGCTCCCTCACGCGGCCGCCGAGGACATCGCCATCGTCGCCCTCTCGAGCACCCTGCACCACCGCGTGGGCGAAGTGCGGCGCCGCAGCGCGGCGATCCTGACGGAGCGCGCCTACACCCGCTCGGGGGAGCTGCTCCTGCAGGCGCTGCCCGGCGAGAAGGAGCCCACGACCCGCGCGTCGATCGTCGAGGGCCTCGGGCGGCTGCGGGTCAGCCCCGCCTTCGAGGCGCTGGCGACCATCGCGGACTCGAGGTCGGAGTCCGACGACCTGCGCGCCGCCGCCTGCGCGGCGCTCGCCGGCCTCGGCCACAAGGAGGCAATCCCGATCCTCGTGTCGATCGCGTCCAAGAGCTCGCGCGGCCTCGGCCTCCTCAAGTCGGCAAGCCCCGCGCTCCGCACGGCCGCCATCCGCGCGCTCGGCCAGTTCCAGTCGACCCCCGAGGCGCGCGACGCGATCCGGAAGGTCCTGGACGAATCCGACGACACCCTGAAGGCCGTCGCGCTCGAATCGCTCTCGAAGAACCCCACGCCGTCGCCCGCCGGCTCCGCGGCCCGCGTCACGCCGCCGCACGCCACGCCCGCGGGGGGCGTGAAGCTCGCGGGCTCGCTGCAGGAGATCTCCTTCGACCAGGTCTGCCAGCTCGTGGGAGGCTCCGAGAAGACGGGCCTGCTGGTGCTGACGTTCGGCGGCCACGTCGCGCGCATCTGGTTCGAGCGGGGCCTGGTGGTCGCCGCGGAGTACGAGCGCCGCAGGGATCAGGACGCCTTCAACGCCATCGCCCGGCACAAGAAGGGCGACTTCCACTTCCAGCCCGGGGAGCGGCCCCCCGAGAAGCGGATCTCCGCCCCGGTCCACATGATGCTGCTCGAGGCGTTCCGGATCGCGGACGAAGGAACGAAGTAACTAGACCAGATCGACGTCGATGCCCAGCCCGCGCTGGCGGGCTTCGTCGAAGATCACCCGCGCGAGGGCGAGGTCCTGGATCGCCAGGCCCGTCGAGTCGAAGATCGTGACCTCCGTTCCGACGCGGCCCGCCTTCTTCCCCGCGACGATCTCGCCGAGCGTCCCATAGATCTGCTCCCGCTTGTAGGAGCCGTTGTGGAGCGGGACGTTCACCTCGCCGCTCTCGGTCGCCTGGGCCATGTCGTCGAGCACGACGGTCGCGTCGTGCAGGAGCCGCGGGTCGAGCTCCTGCTTGCCGGGCGCGTCGGCGCCCATCGCGTTGATGTGGGTGGAGATCCCGACGTAGGAGCGGAAGAGGACCGGCGCCCGCGACGGGGTGGACGTGCAGATGATGTCGCAGCTTCCCGCCTGGTCCATCGAGCCCACGAAGCCGCCGGCTTCCTTCGCGAAGCGCTCCGCAGCCTCGGGGACCGCGTCGGCCACGATGGCCCGGAAGCCGCTGTACTGGACCCGGTGCGCGGCGAGCAGCTTGCGGGCCTGCACGCCGCAGCCGATGAAGCCCACGGTCGCGGGCGACTTCACGGCGAGGTACTTCGAGGCGACCGCCGCCGCCGCGCCCGTCCGGTACGCGGTCAGGCGCGTGCCGTCCATGACGGCCAGCGGAAAGGCGGTCTCCGGGTCGCTCAGGACGTAGACGCCCATGACGGCCGGCAGGCGGAAGCGCTTGGGATTCTCGGGATGCATGTTGACCCACTTGACCCCCGCGGCGTCGCCGAGCAGCGACGGCATGGCGCGGAAGTCGCCCTGGTACTTCTCGAGCGGCAGATAGAGCTTGGGCGGCATCACGGCCTCGCCCCGCCCGTGGGCCGCGAAGGCGCGCTCGACCGCCGGGATCGCCAGCTCCATCGTGAGGATCTTTTCGATCTCTTTACCGGCGAGGACGAGCGTTTTCATCGGAGCCGATGTAACATGCCCGCGGAGCGAGCGTCAACACAATGCGATGGAAAAGATGAACGGAAGCGCGCGCAAATACCTCTTCGTGTCCCACGACGGGCTCATCCACGACCTCGCGTGGGAAGTCCAGAAGGAGGGCCACGCGGTCCGCTACGCCATCCTGTCCAAGCAGGACCAGGACGTGGCCGACGGGCTCGTCGAAAAAGTCGCCGACTGGAAGGCCCACGCCGAATGGGCGGACGTGATCGTCTTCGACGACGTCGGCTTCGGCGACGCAGCGGAGAAGCTGCGCCGCGAGGGGCGGGCCGTGGTCGGCGGCACGCGCGCCAGCGACCGCCTCGAGGAAGACCGGGACTTCGGCCAGTCGGAGATGAAGGCGGCCGGCCTCACCACGCTCCCCAACTGGGACTTCGAGTCCTTCGACGCCGCCATTGAGTTCGTGCGCAAGAACCCGGATCGCTACGTCGTGAAGCCCAACGGCAAGGCCCAGAACGAGAAGGTGCTGTCCTTCGTGGGTCAGGAAGAAGACGGGCGCGACCTCGTCACCATGCTGGAGCACTACAAGAAGGGCTGGGGCTCCCGGATCCGCAGCTTCCAGCTCCAGAGATTCGCCTCGGGCGTCGAGGTCGCCGTGGGCGCCTTCTTCAACGGGAAGGACTTCGTGCTGCCGGCCTACGTCAACTTCGAGCACAAGCGGATGTTCAACGACGACATCGGGCCCTCGACCGGCGAGATGGGGACCACCAGCTTCTGGTCCGGCGAGAACGAGCTGTTCCGCCGCACGCTCGCGAAGATGAAGGAGCGGATCCAGGGCTACGTCGGCTACATCGACATCAACTGCATCGCCAACTCCCACGGGATCTACCCGCTGGAATTCACGACCCGCTTCGGCTACCCCACGATCAACCTCCAGATCGAAGGCGTCCTCTCCAAGTGGGGGGACTTCCTGCTGGCGCTCGCGAAGGGCGAGCCCTTCGAGCTGAGGACTAAGAAGGGCTTCCAGGTGGCGGTCGTGATCGGCGTGCCGCCCTTCCCCTTCGTCGACCCCGACGCGTTCCGGAAATACTCCGAGGATGCGATCGTGCTCTTCAAGAAGGAAGTCCGCGAAGGCCTGCACCCCTGCGACCTGAAGCTCGTGGACGGCGACTGGCGCCTGGCGGGCAACTCCGGCTACGCCCTCGTGATCACCGGCTCGGGCCCGACCATGCAGGACGCCCGCCGCGAGGCCTACAACCGCGTGAAGAACATCATGATCCCGAACATGTTCTACCGAACCGATATCGGAGAACGTTGGCAGAGGGACGGCGATCTGCTGCAGACGTGGGGATATCTGGCCTAGCGGGGGACGGCCAGGCGCACGACGAAGTCGACGCGGCGGTTGAGGGCGCGGCCGGAGGTCTCGGCGTTGTCCGCGACGGGGTCGTGGGCGCCGCGGCCGGAAGCCCGCAAGGTCGCCGGGTCCAGGCGCGAGGACGATTCGGGCCTCGTGATCCAGCGCACGGTCTCGCGGGCCCGATCAAGGGACAGCGCCAGCCCGTTCTGCTCGTCGGCCGAGGCGTGGCCCACGACGTCGATGGAGGCGACCCGCCTCTGGATCGGCTGCAGCAGGAGCGCCGCGAGGTCCGCCGCCGTCGCGCCCTGCCTTCCCGGGCGCTCCGAGCCGCGATCGAACATTTCGTAGACGAACTGGAGGCGGAAGCCGTCCGCCGCCCGGAAGATCCGGAGCGCGCCGCCGCCGGGGTGGCGACCCGCGACGACCTGGAGCTCGTGAAAGACCGCGGGAAGCTCCGCGAAGGTCAGCGGGCTGTTCGTCGTCGGCGCCGCGACGGTCACCTTCACCTCGCCGACGCCCATCTCCTCGCGCCATGCCTGCGCGATGGGGACCGCCTTCGAGCTGTCGACCGACGACACCGAGTAGAGCAGGATGAAGAGGCAGACCAGCTGCATCATGAAGTCGGAGTAGGACATCAGCCAGCGGACCTCGGTCTCGTCCTTCTCGGGCGTCGTGGAGCCCAGGCGGATCGGGGAGATGCGCCGTTTCTTCTCGCCGCGGTCGAGCGTGTTCACGTCAGTCCGCCCGCAGCTCGAGGGTGACGCGCCGAGGATCGGTTCCCGGCCGCTGCGGCTGCCCCGAGGTCGAGACGAAGCGGGCGTCCAGCCCGGCCTTCGCGAGCCGCTCGCCCACGGCCGTCGCGCGCGCCAGCGCCAGGCGCAGCGGGTCGGCGTCCGGGGCATCCTCGCCGAGGGCACTCACCGCGGTCCGTCCCGCATAGGCGCGGAGCAGGCGCGCGGCCGCGTCGAGCGCGTCGCCGCCGGCCGTCGTCAGGGCCGCGGAGCCGGGATCGAAGAGGGGCTGCTCGAACGCGAGGCGCCAGCCGCCCGGGATCGGCTCGACCCGGAAGAGCACGCCCTTCGGGACGTCGCCGCCGCCGAGCGCGCCGCCCAGGAGCGGGCGGTCGCCGACCGCCAGTCGGTCCCCGGTGCTTTTCGTTTCGAGGGCCGCCAGGTCGCCCAGGCCCACCGATGCCCGGTACGCCGCGGCGATGCGCGCCATCCGGCCCTTGTCGAAGAACGACACCGAGTAGAGCAGGATGAAGAGACAGACCAGCTGCATCATGAAGTCGGAGTAGGAGATGAGCCAGCGCACTTCGGTCTCGTCCTTCTCGCCGCTGCGCGGCGCGCCGATCACGAGCTTCCGGAGCTTCGCCATCGAGCGGGATCCCTTTCTCAGGATTTCGGAAAGGGCGGCCGCAGAGTCGCAGAGACACAGAGCAGACTCTTCTCTGCGTCTCGGCGCCTCAGCGGCTGCATTCCGCTATCCTCTCTTTTCGCGGAGGAACGACCGGAGCTTCGCCTCGATCGAGCGGGGCGAGTCGCCGGTCTGCAGCCAGATGATCCCCTTGACGATCATCTGCCGGTACAGCGTCTCGTGCCGGTGCTTGCGGTCCAGCTTCTTCGCGATGGGCGTGAAGATCGCATAGCAGGCGAAGACGCCGTAAAACGTCGACAGCAGCGCCACGCCCATCTTCGGGCCGATCTGGCTGGGATCGTCCAGGGACTTCAGGACGAACACGAGGCCCATGATGGTGCCGATCATGCCGAAGGCCGGCGAGTAGGTCGCCAGGGTGTCGTAGGTCTGCCGGGTCCGCGCGTGGCGCTCGTCCATGCTGGCCATCTCGACCGCCAGCCGCTCCTCCACCAGGTCGGGCTCCACGCCGTCGATCGCCATCTGGACCGCTCGGCTCATGAAGCCGTCGCCGATCTGGCTGATCACCTTCTCGAGGCCGAGCAGGCCGTCCTTCCGGCTGATGCCCGCGTAGGCCACGAAGTCGGCGATCAGCTTCTCATAGTCGTAGACCACGACCGTGAAGGCGATGCGCAGCGCCTGGACGGACTCGCGGAGCTCCTGCATCGAGAGCCCCGCGAAGGTCGCGATGACGGCGCCGCCGAAGGAGACGATCAACGCCTCGGGCGACCAGAGTTCCTGGGGCGACCCGTGCGCGACGCCGACGAAAATGACGGCGATCAGGAGCAGGTATCCCAGGACGAGCATCGTGTCGAGCTTCACAGGTTCTATTCTTTAATTCTCTATTCTTGCTTCTTGATTCTTCCCCACTATCCCTATCGTCATTTCCCGCGTCCACGCTCGGCAATCTTCAGTCCCGTCGCGGCCGACACCCGCTTGTGGGCGCTCACCCCCGGGGCCTCCGACAGGGGCTCGGCGAACAGCGTGTCGCCCGGGCCGGGCCGCAGCCCCGGCGGAAGGAGCAGTTCCCCGGCGACGCGCGCCAGCCCGTAGGGGTAGGTCCCCGAGGCGTCCAGGATCGACCAGGAGACCAGCGCGGAGCCGGACAGGGATGCCGGGAAGAGCCCGTCCGGATACACCTTGTAGGCGGGGCGCGCCTGGAACGAGCGCAGCGACGATACGACGTAGACGTCGATGCCGTCGGCCGGGGTCGCCCGGCCGCTCGCCAGGATCGCCAGCTCCTCCAGGCTCAGCAGGGTCCCCGACGGGGCCGCCTCGACGCCGGCCCCGGCTTCCGGCGGGAGCGGAGTCAGCGCCTGCGCGACGTCGTTCCCCTCGGCAAGCCGCTCCACGCTGGCGGGCGTGCCGTCGCGGTGCCGGACGCGGAGCACGACGGCTTCGCGATCCCCCGCGAGGCCGTCGAAGGCGTCGACCTGGTAGGCCCTGCCGATCTTCTCCGTCAGGGCACGCGCCGTCGCCTTGGGGGTCATGGGCGCGCCGTCGTTCTTCCAGCTCGCCGGAACGGAGACCTCCTTGCCGTCGAGCAGGACGCCGCAGCGGGAGGGCCGTCCCTGCCCGTCCGCGCCGGCCGCGCGGCCGCGGACCAGGAAGAGGCCCTTGCACGACTCCAGGCGCGCGATCGAGCCGCGCTTGAAGCGGCGCCCGAACGGCTCCCACACCGCGTTGGCCTGCGCGAGTCGGGCATCGAGGGCCCGTTCGATCTCCGGAGTCGGCGGCAGGCCCGTCCCGACCGCGACGAAGCGGAGCGGGATTTCGTAGATCGCCGAGGGGCCGATGCGCAGGGCGGCGGCGGAGGCGTCCCGGTAGCGGAACTCCAGCGTCCCCCCGGGGGTCGCGGCGATCACGAGCCCGGCGCCGGCCGCCGCGTCGTCGCGGTCCCCGATCAGAAGAAAGGGCCGGGTCACCCGACGGGCGGGACTGCCGGAGAGCGCGAGCACGAGCGGCGGCGCGCCGGGCCCCGCCGACACGGTCACGGACGCGGGCGCGCCCGGGAAGGGATCTTCCACCGCGACGCGGAGGCGGTCCGGCGACGAGGCCAGCGCCTCCTCGCGCAGCTTCCCCTGGGCGTCGAACGCGGACTCGCCCAAGGCGGCGAGGCGGGCTTCGCGGACCGGGCGGTCCTGGGCGTCGATCAGGGTCACGCGGGCGGCCGCCGACTCCGAGGGTGCTGCCGGGGCGGGCGCGGGGCTCGGGGCGGAGAGGGGCTTCTCCTCCTTGCGCGAGCAGCCCTGGAGCAGGGCGGCGCAGAGGAGGACGGCAGACAGAGTTCCCCTCATCCCTCGTTCCGGCACTGGATCCCCCGGTTGGTTACCCAGAGTGTAGCACGAGCGGGGGGAGCGGGACGGGGAGATCTACTTAAAGTCCTCCATCGACCACTGGTCGGGGTCGATCGGCGCCGGGGGCTCGGTCTTCCCCACGATGCGGGGGCGAACCTTGGTGGCCCCGCCCTCGACCTTCTCGAGCTTCATGAGCGTGCCGCAGGCCGGACACATCACCTTCTTTTCCAGCTGTTCGACGACCACGCGCAGGTACTCGCCGCACTGACAGAGGATGTCCTGGGCCCCCTCGGGCGCCCGGCGGCGCCGCGTCGTCCGGCCCAGGGATTTCGCCGCGATGAAGCTCGTCTCCCCCTTCGGGGACGCCGCGTCCTGGCGCCGGACTTTGGTCTCCAGCGTCAGGGGGTCCTTGTAGCGCTCGAGGGTCATGGTCCCGCCGCAGACCGGGCACTTCATCCGACGCCCCGCCTGGTCCTTGCGGGCCACCAGCACCTGGCCGCAGGCGCAGACGAGTTCCTGCGAGCCGGCCGGGATCCTGATGGCGTTGCCCTTCGCGGGGACCCGGGCCAGGATCTTTTCGCGCGTCTTGGGGTCCACCGCCCAGAGGACCTTGAACTTCGCGGAGCACGACGGGCAGGTCTGCTCGCGGTTGACCGCGTCGGCGGCGACGGAAACCCGGGCGCCGCAGGAGCAGCGTACCGTGCCCGCCTCTTTGTTCACGCCGTCCGCCATGGCCTCACATGTTGACCTGGTTCCACTGCTGCGGCTTCGGGTAGAAGCGCTGAAGTTCCTTCTTCAGGTGATCGAAGGCTTCCTTCGGGCTGTCGCAGATCTTGAAGAGGTTCAGGTCCTTGGGGCTGATGGTGCCCCAGCGGACGAGCGTCTGCAGGTCCAGGAAGTCGCCCCAGAACTTCTTCCCATAAAGGACGATGGGCAGCGGGCGCCCGATCTTCCGGGTCTGCACGAGGGTCAGGATCTCGAAGAGCTCGTCCATCGTGCCGAAGCCGCCGGGGAAGATGACGAGCGCGCAGGCCAGGTACGCGAACCACAGCTTGCGCATGAAGAAGTAGTGGAACTCGAAGAGAAGGTCGGGGGTGATGAAGGGGTTGGGCCGCTCCTCCGTCGGCAGGCTGATGGCCAGGCCCACGGTCGGTCCGCCCGCCCTCTCGGTGGCACCGCGGTTGGCCGCCTCCATGATGCCGGGGCCGCCGCCCGAGCAGATCACGAAGCGCTTCCCCTGGCCGAGCGACTTCGCCCACTGGGTAAGGAGCGCCGACAGCTCGGCCGCCTCCTCATAGTAGATGGCCAGCTTCATGTCGCCTTCGAGCTTCGCCAGCTTCTCGCGGAGGGGCTTGGGGAGCTTGCCCGTGTACTTCTTCTTCTCCTCCTGCGCCGCGGCGTACTCCGTCTTGACCGCGACCGGGGGCCGCGCGCGGGCGGAGCCGAAGAAGACGATCGTCTCGCGGACGTCCAGGCGCTGGAAGCGCTGCAGCGGCTCGAGATACTCGCACATCATCCGGATGATGCGCGCGTCGCGGCTCTTGAGGAACTGCGGGTTGAGGTAGGCCTTCTGGGCGCGCTTGGGCGGGATGAACTCGCCGGGGCCGCCCACGCCCGCCTCGGCATTGATGGGATCAGGCATCCAGTTCCTCCAAATCGGCGAGGGCCGCCTTCACCAGGGGGCCGATCGTCTTTTCGCTGAAATCGAACTTGAGGCCGGCGGCGCGGAACAGGTCGGGCAGCGGCCGGGTCCAGCCCAGCGACTCCCCGGCGCGGTACTTCGCGATGGCGCCCTTCCGGGACTTCTTGGCGTTGCGCCAGACCTGCAGGGCCCCCGTCTGCGCGATCCCGTACTCGATGTAGTAGAACGGGACCGTGAAGAGATGTAATTGCCGCTGCCAGGCGTAGGCCTTCGCGTCGTCGTAGCCGCCCCAGTCCTCCACGCCGCCGAGGCGCCGGCGCAGGTCGAGCCACGCGTTCTTGCGGTCGACGCGCGAGTGGTCGGGGTCGGTGTAGACCCAGTGCTGGAAGGCGTCGATGGTGGCCACCCACGCGTACGTCGTCAGCAGGCCCTCCAGGTGGTGGGCCCGCGCGCGGTCGGCGTCCTTCTTCGAGTAGAACTCCTCGAGGTACGGCTGTCCCAGGAGCTCCATGCCCATCGACGCGACCTCGGCGAACTCCGTCGGGTAGTCGCGGTTGAAACGCGGCTCCTGGTGCCGGCACTGGAGCGAGTGGAACGAATGGCCGCCTTCGTGGAGCAGCGTCTCGACGTCGCCGTGGAGCCCGGCGGAGTTCGAGAAGATGAAGGGAGTGCGCTCGACCTCGAAGACGGTCTGATACCCGCCGGGCGCCTTGCCCTTGCGGCTGTCGAGGTCGAGGTAGCCCTTCGAGCGGATGAAGTCGAACATCTTGGCGAAGTCCGGGTGGACCTTCTTGAAGATGCGGCCGCAGCCGTCCATCAGCTCCTTCATCGACTTGAAGGGGCGCAGCGGGGCGCGGCCCTCGGGGTCCACCGCGAGGTCCCAGGGGCGCAGCGGGTCGACGCCCAGCTTCTGCCGGCGGCGCTCCTGGCGGCGCCGCAGCGCGGGAACCACCGCCTTCTCGTTGGCGCGGTGGAAGTCGAAGCAGTGCTTCGGGGTGTAGTCGAAGCGGCCGCGCGCCTGGAAGGTATAGTCCCGGTAGTCCTTGAACCCGGCGTTGCGGCCGATCCGGGTCCGGAGCTTGATCATCTCGTCGTAGAGGTCCTCGAGGGGCTCGCGGTCCTGGAGGCGCCGCTTCGCGATCAGCTCCCAGACCTCCTGGCGGCGCGCGCGGTCGTTCTCCTCGAGGTGGCGCCCGAGCTGCTGCAGCGTCTGCTCCTTGCCCTCGTAGGTCACGGTCATGGCGCCCATGATCTTCTGGTACTTCTGGCGGAGCTCCGCGTCCTTGGCCTCGAGCTCGATGTTCTCCTCACGGTAGAGCTCGAACTCATTGGCGACGAAGCGGTCCATGACGCCGTAGACGTTCTTCGGCAGGGACTTACGCTTCGGGTGGTCGAGGTAGAGCTTCTTGAGGGTCTGCCAGCGGGGCTTGGCCAGGGGCCCGATGACCGTCTCGAGATGGAGGTACTTCTTCTCCTTTTCGGCGTTCTCGGTGTCGCAGGTCATCGCGACGTAGCGGCGGCTGGACTCCTCGTTCCAGGCGCTCTCGAACTCGCTCCAGTCCTGGAGCCAGGCCTTGAGGTCGCGGGTCGTTGCGCCCTTCTCGAGCTCGTCGAAGAGGGGCTCCAGCTGCTTCCAGTCGTCGAAGTCGAGGGTCTTCGGCACCCACTTCAGGGGAAAGGACTGGTCGAGCTTCATCCGCGCGTGTTTTCCTGAAAATGCCAGTTGTGGAGGGGAGTATACACGATTGATAGAATCCACGGCCATGAAACGATTCGTTCTGCTTCTCCTGACCCTCGCCGCCTGCAGTTCGCCGCCTCCTCCGTCGTCCGGCACGAACGTGCCCGCGACGCAGGCGCCGCCGACCGCCGCCCCGAAGGCCGCGGTCCCCGGGCTGCCCGCCGCGATCGCGACCGAGGGCGTTCCCGCGGTCCCCCCGGAAATCACGAAGCGGCTCGCACAGTACCACAGCGCCCGCAGCGCCAGCTTCGAGGACTTCGGGCCTGACGGCGCGGTCCTGATCGCCACCCGCTTCGCCGAGACCGCCCAGCTCCACCTAGTCCCCTTCCCCGGCGGTCGCCGCGAGCAGGTCACGTTCTCGGACGAGCCGATCTCCAACGGGGTCTTCATCCCCGGCACCGAGGACATCCTCTACACGCAGGCGCGGGGCGGCAACGAGAACTACCAGATCTACCGCCTCGACCGGAAGCAGGGCCGCTCCACCCTGCTCAGCGACGGAAAGTCGCGCAACGGCCTCGGCCCGATCAACCGCGCCGGAGACAAGGCCGTCATCTCCTCCAACCGGAGGAACGGGAAGGACACGGACCTCTACCTCCTCAACCTCATGACCGGCGCCACCGAGATGTTGATGGAAGTAAAGGGCGAGTTCTGGCATGCGGAGGACTGGGCGCTCGACGATTCGCAACTCCTCCTCGTCCGCGTCGTCTCCGTCAGCGAGAACTACCCCGCCCTGCTCGACCTCAAGACCGGCCGGCGCACGTCGTTGCCCCGCTACGGGGACGGCCGCTCGGCCTCCGATTCGCCCCGCTTCATGCTCGACGGTCGGATCATCCTGTCGACCGACGGACGGGCCGAATATCAGCAGCCCTCGGTCATCGATCAGGCTCGGTCGCGGATCCAGGTGCTGATCGACACGTCCTGGGACGTCACCGCGATCGAAGTCGCCAGGGACGGAAAAGTCGCCTACATCCTCAACGAGGACGGCGCTTCCAAGCTCCACGTGATCAACGTCGAGCCCCCCGTCGATGTCACGCTTCCCGTGGGCATCGTCTCGGGGCTGAAGTTCTCCCCGGACGGCAAGCGCCTCGGCTTCACGCTGAGCCGCGCCGACGCGCCAAGCGACGCCTACACCTACGAGATCGCCGAGAAGAAGCTCGTGCGCTGGACCTACAGCGAGACGGGCGGCCTGGACCCCTCGACGTTCGTGACCCCGAAGCGCTTCGCCTTCAAGTCGTTCGATGGACGCGACATCCCGGCCTACATTTATTCTCCGCGCGGCGCGACGCAGAAGACGCCGGTCGTCATCTCCATCCACGGCGGGCCCGAGGCGCAGTTCCAGCCCTTCTTCTCGCCCCTGACGCAGTACTGGGTGAACGAGCTGGGGCTGGCGGTCATCGCGCCGAACGTGCGCGGCTCGACGGGCTACGGGAAGACCTACACCACGCTCGACAACGCCGAGAAGCGCGAGGACTCGGTAAAGGACATCGGGGCGCTGCTCGACTGGATCGCGAAACAGCCGGAGCTCGACGCCTCGCGGGTCGCGGTCTTCGGCGGCAGCTATGGCGGCTACATGGTGCTGGCGTCCCTCGTCCACTTCGGCGAACGCCTCAAGGCGGGCATCGACGTGGTGGGCATCGCTAACTTCGTCAGCTTCCTGGAGAAGACGAGCGGCTACCGGGTCGACCTCCGCCGCGTCGAGTACGGCGACGAGCGCGACCCGAAGATGCGCGAGGTCTTCGAGCGGATCTCGCCCGCGAACCACGCCGACAAGATCCGCTCCGCGCTGCTGGTCGCCCACGGCCGGAACGACCCGCGCGTGCCTTTCTTCGAGGCGGAGCAGATCGCCGCGAAGGTGCGTGGCCAGGGCCGCCCGGTCTGGACCGTCTACGCGGACAACGAGGGCCACGGCTTCGCCCGCAAGGAGAACCGCGACTACCTCAGCGCCGCGATGACGCTCTTCCTGAAGAAGCACCTGCTGGAGTAGGCCCGCTCAGTCCCCGCGTCGGACCTTCTGAAGCGCCGCCGACCACCACAGCAGCGGGACGTAGTACCCGTAGCAGAAGACCGGGATCGGCCCCCAGGGGACGACGCCGAAGCCCCGACGGCTCTCTTCCATCCATGCCAGGCCGCCGAGGTCGCCCGTGCGACGCGCATGCCAGACGGCGGCCAGGACGATGATGCCGACGCCGCCCAACGCAACCGCCCAAAGAGCCCTCCGAATCCGATCGCAGGAACGGGCCCGGTCGGCGGGATCCATCGGAGCCAGAGAGGTGTCGACTCCGGATTTTTCGAGACAGGCCGCGACGATCGGAGGCAGGAATATTCCCAACAGGGCCGCCGCGAGGGGGAGGAGCCCGGTCTCGCTTCCCGGCCCGGGGAGTGACGCGACGTCCCGCTGGAAGCCGATCCCCGCCGCGAGCATGATCGGGAAGGTAAGCAGGGAGACGACCACGACGTACGTGCGAAGCTTCATCGCGTCCACCGCTAGGACGACCCGCGGCGCGTGGCGTGACAGCTCGTTTACTTCATGCAGACGGATCGGACTTCCGCCAGGTCCGTGATCCCCTTCATCACCTTGCGGATGCCGTCCTGCTTGAGCATCACCATGCCCTTCTTGATGCCTAACTCGCGGACCTTGCTGGAGAGCTGCTTGCCGTAGATGAGGTGGCGGATCTCGTCGTCGATCGTCAGGAGCTCGTGGATGCCGGCGCGGCCGCGGTATCCGGACTTGTTGCAGCGGTCGCAGCCGCGCGGGCGGCAGAGTTCGGCCTTCTCGCGCACGTAGCCCTGCTTCGCCCAGAGGGCGTCGTCGTTGAACTCGTGCTTGAGCTTCTCCCACTCCACCTCGTCGGGGACGTACTTCTCCTTGCAGTCCTTGCAGAGCGTGCGGAGCAGGCGCTGCGCGAGCACCGCCAGCAGCGAGTCTCCGAACGTGTAGGGGTCCAGGCCCATGTCCAGCAGGCGGGTGATGGTCTCCGGCGCGTTGTTCGTGTGCAGCGTGGAGAAAACCATGTGGCCCGTCAGCGACGCCTCGATGGCCGCGCTCGCGGTCTCGAGGTCGCGCATTTCGCCGATCATGATGATGTCCGGGTCGCAGCGCAGGAACGAGCGCAGCGCCTTCTCGAACGTGAAGCCGATTTTGGGCTGCACGCTGACCTGGCGCAGGCCGGCCTGCGTGATTTCGACCGGGTCCTCGGCGGTCCAGATCTTGACGTCGGGCTTGTTCAGGTAGCCCAGCGCCGAGTGCAGCGTGGTCGTCTTGCCGGAGCCCGTCGGACCCACGCAGAGGAAGATCCCGTAGGGCTCCTGCACGGTCCGTTGGAAGGCCTCCAGGTTGTCCTTCTCCATCCCGAGCTTCTCGATCGGGATGGGCTTGGAGGCGGCCAGGATGCGGAGCACCGCGTCCTCCATCATCCCGGTCGTCGGGATCGTGGCGACGCGCAGCTCGATGTCCCGCGAGCCGTAGTTCTTGAAGCGGATCTTGCCGTCCTGCGGGAAGCGCCGCTCCGCGATGTCCAGGTTCGCCATGATCTTGATGCGGGCGACCATGTTGCGGCCGAACTTGCGCGGCAGCCGCGCGTGATCGGTGCAGACGCCGTCGACCCGGACCCGAATCACGAGGTCGCTGTCGAGGTAGGGCTCGATGTGGATGTCGCTCGCGCCCTTGTCGTGGGCCTGCTCGATGATCTGGTTGACGAGCCGCACCATGCCGGCGTCGTCCTCTTTGACCACGTCATCGGTCCCGCCCTCTTCCTTCGTCTTGAGGCCGGTGTCCTCGCTCTCGATCTGGTTGACGATGTCGTTGAAGGCCACCGCGGCCGCGGGCTTCGACTGGCCGAGGAACTGATCGATGAACTCGTTGATGTCCTCGCGGATCGAGACGTTGACGATCATCTCGACGCCCAGCCGCCGCGCGATGTCGTCTCGCAGCTGGAGGTTCTTGGGATTGGCCATGAGCACCGTCGCCCGGTTGCCCGCCTTGGCGACCGGGACGAACGAGTGGTGCTTCAGGTAGTCGATCGTGAATTTTTCCAGGTACTCCACCGGCGGGACGTAGCCGGGCGAATAGGCCAGGAAGGGAACGCGGTGGAACTCGGAGAGGCTCCGCCCGATGTCCTCCTTCGGGATCTTGAAGTTGAGCATCAGGCTCTGCTCGGTGGAGAAGCCGTTCTTCTGGCCCTGGAGCGTCGCCTGGTCCACCTGCTCCAGCGTCAGCTTCCCCGAGCGGACGAGGGAATCGAAGGGCGAGGTGCGGACCGCGTTCCGCATGTGGTTGGCGAAGGACGTGCCCAGCGTCTTGGCCAGGTCCTCGACGATCACCATGTGGTCTTCGCGGAACGCCATCCCGTACGGCGCGTTCATGCACTCGATGACGCCGTAGAGCTTCGCGTCCTTCATGATCGGGACCGCGAGGATCTGCTTGGTCTTGAAGCCCGTCTTCTTGTCCCACGTGGCGTCGAACTTCAGGATCGGGTCCACCGCGGCGACGGACTTGGGATCATAGGCGTCCGAGATGCGGACGATGCGCTTCTTCAGGGCCACGTAGCCCACGATGCTGTTCGAAGCGATCGGGACCCGGATCTCCTTGACCTCGCTGCCGTCCATGGACTTGGAGAACAGCTCTTCCTTGCCGGGGTCTTTGGCGAAGATCGTGACGCGCTCGCAGCCCACCAGGCGCTGCACGTCTTCACGGACCGAAATGATGATCTCGTCCAGGCTCGCGGTGTGGATGTGGTCGGTGACTTCCCGCATCCGCCGTTCCGTCTCGAGCTTTGCGGAAAGCTCGTCGAGACGCGCCATCACGTCTTCGCCGGCTTTTGCTCCGAGGGGGTTCGGCATGCAGTTTAATGCTAACCCGCAGCATCCTCCAGTCAAGCCGATGCGGAAAAAGACCCGTTCTTACCCGTGGGGAACCGACGCTATTCGACCGATTTGGGCGGAGGAACCACTTCCGTGATCCGGATCGCGAAGTTGTCGTGGACGACGAGCACTTCCCCGCGCGCCACCAGGCGGTCGTTCACGAAGACGTTCACCGGGTCGCCCACCAGGCTGTCCAGCCCGACGACCGAGCCCGGCCCGAGCTTCAGCACGTCCTTCACGTTCAGCGTCGAGTTGCCCAGCTCCACGCGGACCTGGACGTCCACGTCGGCCAGGAAGTCCAGGCTCGCCTCCGCCCGAGGCGGAGGGGGCGGCGGAGGCGCGGCTTCCGGAGCGGCCGCGGGTGCGGAGGGACGGACCGCCGTCTCCTTCCGGGGCGGAGGCTCCGGCGCCGGCGTGTGCGCGCCGGCCGAGCCGGCGAGCACCTTCATGAGCTCGTCGATGTCTTCCTGGCGCGGCTGTTCGGGCATCGGGTTCCTATCGGCGTTCCGGCAGTCTTCTCTCGGGGAAAAGGACTCGGGAAATCAGCTCCTGTCCGTCGCGGTTTCCGGAGAGCTCCTGGTTGAGCCTCTGCCGGATCTCGCCCTTGAGGGTCTCGATCATGGCGGGCTTGCGCAGATCGGCATCGCTCTTCGGGCTGATGATCTCGCTCCAGACGATGTCGCGGAAGAGATCCCGCCGGCGCTCCACCTGCGCCTTCAGGGCACCCAGGTCGCGCGACTTCGGATTCAGGACCAGCACAACCTTCAGGGTGAAGGGGTCCCGAACCAGGCCGCCGGCCTCGGGCGCGAGCTCGCGCGTCATCTGCCCCAGGTCGACCTGCTCGTAACCGTCCTGGATCACTGCCGCGGTCCCGGCGTCCCGGAAGGCGGACATGACCGAGAAGACCACGACCATCGCGACGATCATGGCGAGGCCCAGCCCGAGGTAGCCCATCGGAGAGAGCATCCTCCGCGGGGGCGGCGCGGGCACCGTGAAGTACGGCCCGCTGGCGCCCGTCCTCTCGGGCACGGTGGCTGGGGGCATTGCCTCCTCCCTACTGCGACTTCGAACGGCGCTCGGGTTCCTGCAGCGGAACGCCCATCCGGACGCCGCGGTTGTACTCGATGACGCGCCGGATCACTTCGTCGACCTTCTCCTTGACGACGACTTTCTCGTGGTTCACGAGGGTGATAATCGTGTCCGGCGTCTCCTCCAGATACTGGATGAGATCCGCGTTGACCACGAACTCCTTCCCGTTCAGTCGGGTGACCTTGATCATGGGGGCGATCGACGCCCTATTATACCCCTTAGTTTCATCGGCGTTCAACGACCTGGACTGGAGGGGTTTAGACGACGAGGTCGAGGACCTGGCGACGGATCGACCGCGGGGCGACGGCGCCCTCCTCCGCGGAATCGGCCGGCCGACCCACGCTCACGTGAAACTCGCCGAGTCGCAATCCACGATCCTCCAGTCGCGCCCGCAGATCGTCGAGCTGCGACGCAAGGGCATCCCGCGCCGCGTCGCTTTCCGTCCGTACGGTCGCCCGGACTTCCGAGCCGTCGACGACCAGCTCGATGCGCAGCTCTCCCCACTCGGAGGAGCGGACCGAGAGCTGCATCCTGCTTCCCGGAAGGGTCGGCGTGCGGATCGCCGCGTCAATGATGCGCTCGAAGCTCCGATGCCGCACGTCGCTGCGCGGCGCCTTCTCCGTTGGCGACGCCCGCTTCTCGGCCACGGATGACGGAAGCGGGCGGGTCCCGAAGCTCCGGCGGGCTTCGGCCCCCGGGATCGGCCGCGGCGGCGGCCTGAAGTCGGTCGGGGTTCGGGATTCGGAACGACGGGACTCCGGACGATCGGGGGTCCGTGTCGATGGACGGGAGGCCGGGGCTTCGTCCGTCGGAGGCGTCTCGGATGCGGATGCGCGCCGGGGCAGACGGATCGCGCCTAGAGCGGCACTGATGCCCGCGACGTCCATCGTTCCCACCCCACCCGATCCGCCTTCAAGGCGCTTTCTTGAATTCCTCGAGCAATCGGTCCGCGCGCGTCTTCGCACCGGCCGGCGCTTCCGGAGGCAGCCGGCGGAACTCGTCCTCGAACTGGGGGTCCGTCCGGACCGCCTCGAGGACTTCCGCCGCCTTGCCCGGGCGCAGCGCGCGCAGATAGCGCACGAAACGGGCGTCGTCGCCGGCCTTCAGGACCGCGACGATGCCCGGCGCCTCCATCCGGGAAAGGATCGGCACGTTCGCGGAAAGCTCTGCATCGGAATTCGTCTGCGAGACCTCGTCCGTGGCTTTCTTCGCGGCGGCGCTCGCGGCCAGGGCGTCCTGCCGCTTCCGCTCCAGGGTTTCCTGCTCGGCGCGGATCATCGCCAGGTGCGACGCCGTCCGCTCCTCGAGCTTCTGGAGCTCCTGAGTCCGCTTCTCCAGGATCCGTTCCCGCTCCGCGAGGCCGTTCTGCGGGGGCGGCTCGACGCTGGGGGCGGGTGCCGGCGCGCGGCCGCGCAGCACCAGCAGGGACTCCCGGACCCGCTCGCGGGTCAGCGCGCCGCTCAGGAAGAGGGCCGCGACGACCATGAGGAGGAGCGTCATCCCGAAGGCCGCGAGGGCCACGTAGGCCTTCACGAGGCGGCCAAGAATCGTGTTCATCCGACCCTACGCTCCTTTCGCGAGGTTGCCCCCGATCTCGTCCAGGAACTTGCGCTCCTGGCGGTCGAGGTCCTGCCGGTACACCACGAGTTCCTTCTCCCGATGGCGTTCCAGGACACGGACGTCCTTGCGCGCCTGCGTCAGGGCTTCCTGCTTCTGCATCTCGACCTGAACCAGGTGCTGCAGCTCCTCGTACTCCCGCCGCAGCTGCCGCTCCACGGCCGCCACGAATTCGGACGCCATGCGCAGACGCTCGACGTGGACCGCCCCGCCCTGCTGCAGCTCCCGAAGATCACTCTTCGCGTCGTCCTCGCGGTCCATCAGGTCCAGGATGACCGCGTTCCGCACCTCGACCGCCTGCCGGGCGGAGGCGAGCTCGCGCTCCGCGGCGTCTTCCTTCGCCCGACGGATCTCGAGGAGCTTTTCCAGACGGAACTCGAACGCCTTGGCCATCGATCACCTCTCCTTCGCGGGGAACGACTTCGCGAGCTCGATCAGGGTCCGGCGCGCCGCGTCGAGCGTCGACGCTTCGCCGATGCCCTGCTTCAGGAACTTGAGGATCGCCGGACGCGCCTGGACGGCCAGGTCGATCTCGGCGCTGGAGCCTTTGACGTAGGCGCCGACGTGAATGAGGTCTTCGGCGTCGCGATAGGCGGCCATCAGGGCCCGCAGGCGCTGCGCCGCCTCGGCGTGCTCCGCGTTCACGACGTCGGTCATGAGGCGAGACACGCTCTGGAGCGGGTCGATCGACGGGTACTGCCCGCGAACCGCGAGGTCTCTGGAAAGCCAGACGTGGCCGTCGAGAATAGACCGGGCGCTGTCGGCGATCGGCTCGTTGGCGTCGTCGCCCTCAACGAGCACGGTGTAGAAGCCGGTGATGGAACCGCGGTCCGAGCGGCCGGCCCGCTCGAGGAGGCGCGGCATCTGGGCGAAGACCGACGGAGGGTAGCCCTTCGTGGCGGGCGGCTCGCCCGCCGAGAGCCCGATCTCGCGCTGCGCGTTCGCGAGGCGCGTGACCGAATCCATCAGGAGGAGCACGTCCAGTCCCTGGTCGCGGAAGTGCTCGGCGACGGCCGTCGCGGTGAACGGCGCACGCACCCGCAGCAGCGCCGGGCGCTCGGACGTCTCGACCACGACGACGCTCTTCTTCAGCCCTTCGGGGCCGAGGTCCTTCTCGACGAACTCGCGGACCTCGCGGCCGCGCTCGCCGACCAGGGCGATGACGGTCACGTCTGCCGCGGTGCCCCGCGCGCACATGCCCAGCAGCGTGCTCTTGCCCACGCCGGAGCCCGCGAAGAGCCCCAGGCGCTGGCCCTTGCCGCAGGTCAGCAGCGCGTCGATGGCCCGCACGCCCGTGGCGAGCGGTTCGAGGATGCGTTCACGGTCGAGCGGGCGCGGGGGACGGGCCTGCAGCGGGCGGAGCTCCCCGAGGACAGGCGGCGGGGCGCCGTCGATCGGGTTCCCCTGCGCGTCGATGACGCGGCCGAGGAGGCCGGGGCCCACCGGGACGCGCTGGAGCTGCGAGCGGCAGACGACGTCGTCGCCGCGCCGGACGCCCTGGAGCTCGCCGAGCGGCATGAGCAGCGTGACGTCGTCGCGGAAGCCCACGACCTCGCAGGGGAGCGCCTTTCCGCCGGGCAGGCGGATGTCGCAGACCGCGCCGACCGGCAGCGCGAGCCCCTCGGCCTCGACGACGAGCCCGATGGCCTGGCGGACCCGGCCGCGGACGCGGACGGATTCGAGGTCGTCCAGGAGCTCGACGCAGCGGGCCAGGCTCATCCCAGCAGCCCCCGCTCGATCTGGTCGAGCTGAGCCGCGATCGTCGCGTCGACGGATCCCTCACGGGTCTGCACGATCACGCCGCCGCGCGCGACAGAAGGGTCGGCCTCGAGGGGCAGCGCCTGCAGGTCCGAGAAGTCCCGCCGCAGCGCAGGGAGGTAGGCCTCGACCCGCGCCAGGTCCTCCGGATGGAGCAGCACGCGGAGCTCCCGGCGCCGGGCCGTGAGCTCGACCGCGCGGCGGAGATTCTCCTCGGCGACCGGGCGGTCCAGGACGACGGCCGCCTTCACGATCTTGGCGGCGACTGCGAGGGCCAGCTTCACGAGGTCGCGCTCGCCCACGGCGGCCAGCTCCGACCGCTTTGCGTCGACGGCGGTCGCGGCCTTGCGCAGCAGGTCCCCGAGGGCGGCCGTCTCGGCCGCGATCGTCTTCGACGCTTCCTCGAAGGCTTCCCGGCGCGCGTCCTCGAGGCCGTCGCGACGGATCTCGGCGCGCAGGCGGTCGCGCTCGGCCTCGAGCGTGCGGAGTTCGGCGCGAACCCGCTCGAGGTCCGCCCGGGCTTCGACGTCGGCGTCGAAGGAGCGCAGATCGAAGGGCCTGCCCTGAGCGCAGTCGAAGGGCTGGAGGTCGGCCATCAGATCACCACCGTTTCCGAGCCGCCGCGGCCCTCGATGATGAGCTCGCCGGCCTCCTCGAGGCGCAGGACCTCGTCCACGATGGCGTTCTGGGCGGCCTGGACGTCGACGACGCGGACCGGCCCCATCAGCTCCATCTCCTCGAGGACGCGCTCCTGCGCGCGCTTGGACATGTTGCGGAAGAACTTCTCGCGCAGCTCGGGGCTCGCGGTCTTGAGGGCCAGCGAGAGGCGCGAGGTGTCGATGGTCTTGAGCAGGTTCTGGACGCCGCGGTCGTTGACGCGGAGGAGGTCCGCGAAGGTGAACATCTGACGGCGCAGCTTCTCGACAAGGTCGGGCTCGTCGGCCTTGAGGCCGTCCATGATGGTGCGCTCGGTGGCGCGCGCCACGTGGTTGAGGACCTTGGCGGCGACGGCGACGCCGTCGAGCTCGCGCAGCTCGGAAGCGCCGAACGCGCTGAGGCGGCCCTGAAGGGCCTTCTCGACCTGCTCGACGACGGCGGGGCTGGTGGGCTCGATGGTGGCGAGGCGGCGGACGACGTCCTGCTGCTTCGAGAGCGGCAGGTTCTCGAGGATGCGGCCCGCGCGGTGCGGCTCGAGGTGCGAGAGAATGAGGGCGATCATCTGCGGGTGCTCGTCGGCGATGAAGCCGCCGACGCTTTCAGGGTCGGCCTTGCGGAGGAACTCGAAGGGGGTCTTGCCGACGGCGGCCTGGACGTTGGCCAGGATGCGCTTGGCCTCCTGGGGCTCGTGGACTTTTTCGAGGAGCGCCTGGGCGCTGCGGAGACCGCCGGACGCGACGGCCTGCTGCGAGGTGTGGTAGCTGTAGAACTCGCGGAGGACCTTCTCGCGCTCGGCGCGGTCCGGGGGCGTGGCGTCGAGGCGGACGATCTCGGTGGCGATGCGCTCCTGCTCGGGCTTGTCGAGCTGGGCCATGAGGCGCGCGGCGCTCTCCTGGTCGAGGGAGACCATGAGGATGGCCGCGCGGCGGGCGCCGGCCGCCTCGGCGGTGGCGCGGGGGTCCTTGGTGAGGGCCATCTCGATCTCCTACCTTCCGCTCATGAACGACTTGAGGCTGGCCGCGACGCCCTGGGGGTTGCGCTCGACCATGTCCTGGAGCCCCTGCTTGACCCGCGTGACGTCGCCCACCTCGCCGGGGAGCCCGAGCTCGACCTGGGCCTCGCGGGTTTCGGTGAGCGCGCTCGTGAGGGCCTGGAGCTCCTCGACGGTGTCCTTGGCGCTGTTGGCCTGGATGACGCGGACGATAACGACGAAGGCGACGAACGCGAAGGCGCCGAGCAGCACCTTCATCCAATTCGCGGCGATCCAGGTCGCGGCGGCGCTGCTGGTCTCGAGCGCCGCGGCCGCGACCGGTTCGAGCTTCTTAGTCGGGATGAACGACACGCTCACCGAGTTGACGGGGGCGTCCGCCGCCGCCTTGACCCAGGATTCGATCGTGGGCCGCTGCCTCTCCGCCTCGGCCAGCTCCTTGCCGTCGGGACCGACTTCGACCGGGATCAGCACGCCGACCGTGATGCGCTCGATCTTGCCGGCGGGATTATTCGTCTTCTCGTTTTCCTCATCGAAGCGATTCTTGACCCGAAGCTCTTGCTCAGACTCCTGGAGCGAATCTGGAGTCGTCGTCACGGAATCTTCGCCTTTCAGGCTTCTCCCGTTCGCCCCCGAGCCCCCCTTCTTGATGCGCCGATCCTCTTCCTGCTCCGCCTTCGGATTCGTGAACTTCTTCACTTCCTTGTGCCCCGAGGTGGCCTTTGCCGTGACTCGGACGGTGACGCTCGCCGTGCGGAAGGCCTGCTTGATTTCGTTCTTGATCCGCTCCTCGAGCTTCTCTTCGTACTCGCGGAACCAGAGCGCCCCGCCGGTCCCGCCGTCTTCCTTCGGCATCGCATAGGAGTTCAGCTTGTTGTCCGTGATGACGACCTGGTCCGCGTCGAGCCCGGGGACGGATTTCGCAACCAGGTTCGCGATGGCGACAACGTTCTTGGTGGACAGCTTGCTGCCCTCCTGGAGTTCGATCTTGACGGACGCGGTGGCGCGGTGTCCTTCGAAGAACATCTGGTCGCTCTTGGAGCCGGGCGTGATGACAACGCGAGCGTTGCGGACAAACTCCACTCCCCGGATCATCGACGCGAGTTTGTTCTCGAGAGCCTGCTTCTGGAGAGCCTCTTTGTCCCTGCTGGACATGAAAATGTTGTTGGTCGCGAGCAGCTTCTCCATGGCGTCGTCGCTCAGGGCACCTTCGCCCGCGATATCCAGAACGACGCGATCGGCGTCCTGCTTCGGGACGAGGATCTCGTTGGCGCGCACCTCGTGCTTCTGGTTGCGCTCCTGGAGCTTCCTCAGGATGTCGGCGCGCTTGGAGGCGTCAACCTCGGGCCCGGCGATGCGGACCCAGGTCTCCGTGGAGCTGACGGAGCCGAAGATGAGGAGCACGACCATGACGGCGGCCGCGGCCGAGAGGACGACGCGCTGGGTGGCGCTGAGATTGGCCCACATGCGCCCGATCTGCTCGAGGGCGCGCTTGAGAGACTCCATGACAACCCCTTTCCCTCTCTCCCTTCCTTCCCCCTTCGTGGCCCGGGTCAAGCGTCTTGACCCGTCACGACCCCCTCTATGCTAGCGACGCGCTAGATGCGCATCCGCTGGATTTCTTCGAACGCGTCGACCAGCTTGTTGCGGATCTGCATCATCGCCTCGAAGGCGATCTGCGCCTTCTTGAAGGCCACCGTCACCTGGTCCTGCGACGCCTCGCCGCGCGTGTACTTCTCCAGCACCTGGTCGGCTTCCTTCTGGAGCTGGTTCACGCTCTGCAGCGAGTCCTGCAGGATCTCCTTGAACGACCGCTCGCCCTCCGCGGGCGCCGGCTTCGTCGCGATTCCGGGCGCGAGGGGACCCCGAAGGGGTCCTAGTCCGCCGATGCCGTCCATCATTCTCTATCCCAGGATCCGCAGCGCGCTCTGGTTCATCGCCTTGGCGACCTCGACCGCCGTGAGGTTCGCCTCGTAGGCGCGCGATGCCGCGATCATGTCCACCGTCTCGGCCGTCAGGTTCACGTTCGGGAACGACACCATGCCCGCGTCCGACGCGTGCGGATGGCCGGGCTGGAACTCTGTCCGGAACTCCGAACGGTCCTCCCGGACCTGCACGACGGGAATCCCGCCGGCCCCTTCCAGCATCACGGCGAAGCGACGGCGGTAGGGGACGTGGCGGCCGCCCTCGACCCGCGCGCTCGTGGTGTCGACGTTGGCGACGTTCGCCGCGATCAGGTCCATGCGCGCCCGCTGAGCCCGCATGCCCGCGGCGCTGATCTCGATCGAATCCATCGTCCCCTCTACGAAATCACGTGCCCCGCGATCGCCTCGCGGAGCAGCGCGAACTGCTGGGCCAGGAGCGACGCCGCCGTACTATGAAGGGCGCTGTTCCGGACCATCTTCGCCATCTCTATTTCTAGATCGACATTGTTGCCGTTCGGCTTCAGGGGTCCTGCATCAGCCGCCGGTCCGGGCCGGAGCAGGCGGTCCAGGGCCCCCCGAAAGTCCGGCTTCCCCAAGTCCCGGGTCCGATACCCGACCGTGTCCACGTTCGCGATATTGGCCGCGATCAGCGTCTGCCGCGCGGAGGCATACGTCAGCATGCCCTCCAGCGTCGACAGCGATCCCCCGGCGAAAAGACGATCCAGCATGACCCTTCCTCAGACCAAACAGCTCAGCGATTGCAAGCGCCGTGCCACATTCTTCGCGAAAAGGCGATCCTAAGCTTATGACTCCTCGATAGATACCACTGCCTCTGGTGCCAGGGCTTCGGCGTCGGAAATTGGTTCCACTTGGTCGGCAATCCCTTCCTCATGTCCCCCTCCGTCAAAAACCCAGCAATCCCACAAATCACACGGTGTGATTTATGGGGTTTCTCTCAGGCAACCCCCCATCGTTTCAGCTTGTCGCGCAACGTCCGCGAGGTAATCCCCAGGACCCGGGCCGTTTTCTCCCGGTTCCCTCCGTTCGCCTTCAGGTTCTCTTCGATGACGCGGCGCTCCACGTCCTCGAGCGCCACCCCCACCGTCGCCTCCGGCGCGCGCGCCGGGCCCTCGAGCCAGGGCGCGATCATCTCGCCCGAGATCTCGTCGCCCGGAGAAAGCACCGCCGCCCGCTCGATCACATTCCCCAACTCCCGCACGTTCCCCGGCCAGTCGTAGCCGCAGAGCCGGTTCATCGCGCCCCGGGACAGCGCCTTGCGATGCTTCTTCAGGAAGTGCTCCGCCAGCAGCGGGATCTCGTCGCGGCGCTCGCGCAGCGGCTTCATCCGCACCGGAAGCACGTTGAGCCGGTAGTACAGGTCCTGCCGGAAACGCCCCTTCTCGACCTCGGTCGGCAGGTCCCGGTTCGTCGTCGCGACGACCCGGACGTCGGCGCGCCGCGTCTGGCTCGACCCGACGCGCTCGAAGGCGCGCTCCTGGAGCACCCGGAGCAGCTTCGCCTGCAGCCCGGGGTCGATCTCGCTCACCTCGTCCAGCAGCAGCGTGCCGCCGTCGGCCAGTTCGAAGCGGCCCTTGCGCAGCCGGTCGGCGCCCGTGAAGGCGCCTTTCTCGTGGCCGAAGAGCTCGCTCTCGAGCAGGCCCGCCGAGAGCGCCGCGCAGTTCACGCAGAGAAAGGGCGCCGCGCGCCGCTTCGAGAGCCGGTGCAGCGTCCGCGCCGCGACCTCCTTGCCGGTGCCGCTCTCGCCGGAGATCAGCACCGTCGCGTCGCTCTGGGCGGCGCGCTCCAGCAGCTGGTAGACGTCGCGCGTCGCCGCGCTCCACACCGAGTCGGTCTCCGACTCGCTCACGCGGGCCCGCAGCACCTCGTTCTCCACCGTCAGGCTGCGGTGCTCCAGCGCGCGCGTCACCAGCGCCTCGAGCTCCTCCAGCTTGAAGGGCTTGATGATGAAATCGTAGGCGCCCTTCTTCATCGCGCCCACCGCGGTCTCCACCGTCCCGTGCGCCGTCACGATGATGAACGGGACGTCGGGCGCGAGCCGCTTTGCCTCCTCGAGCACCGACACGCCGTCCATGCCGGGCATCCGGAAGTCGCTGATCACGAGGTCGACGCCGCCCTGCGCGAACGCGTCCAGCGCGGGGCGGCCGGAATCGAAGGCGTCGACCGCGTGGCCGGCGCGCCGCAGCGCCTCCGCGATCGCGTCCCTCAGGATCGCCTCGTCGTCCAGGACCAGGATTCTGCTCATAGCCGGATCGTGAACGTCGCCCCGCCGCCGGGACCGTTCTTCGCCTCGATGGCGCCCCCGTGCGCCTCGATGATCTTGTGGGCGATGGCGAGCCCCAGGCCCGTGCCCTTCGTCTTCGTCGTCAGGAACGGCGTGAAGATCTTCTCCAGGACCTCCGGCGCGATGCCCGGGCCGTCGTCGCTGAACGCGATCGCGCGGTCCCGGCCGGCGATCGAGAGGCGCCCCTCCGGCCCGACCGCCTGCGCGGCGTTCGCGATGATGTTCAGGAACACCCGCTGCAGCATCTCGGCGTCGACCTCCGCTTCCGCCTCGACCGTCACGTCCACGCGGATCCGCTTCTCCTCGAGGAGCCCCCGAGCGAGGTCCAGCGCCCGCTCCACGATCGGACGCAGCGGCTGGAGGCGCTTGCAGGGGTCGACCTCGCGCCCGAACGCCAGCATGTCGTCCACGAGCTTGTCCAGGCCCCGGATGGCGTCCAGGATGCGGTCGAGCGTCCGGACCTTGGGCTCGTCCCGCTCCAGGTCGCGGCGGAGCATCGACGCGTAGAGCTGGATCCCGCCGAGCGGGTTGCGGATCTCGTGGGCCAGGTTGGCGGCCATCCGGCCCAGCGTCTCGAGGCGCGTCTTGCGCGCGAGCTGCCGGTCCTTCTCGGCGATCTCCTTCTGGAGCTCGCCGATCTTCAGGTACGACTGGCCCAGACGCTCGGTGGCCTGGTTGAAGGTCTCCATCAACCGGGTCAGCTCGCCGATGTCCGCGACCGCCGCCTTCTCTCCGTCCACCCGTTCCCCTCTTCTCGTCTATCGCGCGCCGTAGGCGCCCCGCGCCCGGCTCCGGCTCAGCATCTGGTCCAGGGCCGCCGTCTTCTCCTCGCGCCGCTTGTCCAGGAGCGCCCGCCCTTCGTCCTCCAGGCGCACCAGCTCCCGGAGCACCTGCTGCGTCTCGTCGAGCGTCGCCTCGATCGCGCGCGCGTCGTCGGGCGTGAACGTCGTGCGCACCTTGGCCCACTGGGCCTTCATGGGCGCGAGCTGCGCCTCCAGCGCGTCGACGTCCGCCAGGATCGCCCGCTTGCGTTCGATCAGGGCCAGGATCGCGTCGACGTCCATCGACGCGAAGACCTCCCGCTGCGACGCGACGAGCGAGACCATCTCGCGGTACTTCTCGAGCTGGCGGCGCAGCGAGTTGAGGACGGTCATCGCAGCTCCTTCCCGAGCAGATCGAGGGCCAGGTCCCAGTAGTCGCGCTGGGCGCCCACGAAGGACTGGCGGTCCATCATGGCCTTCGCGCTGGAGTAGTCCCGCTTCGCCTCGTCCATGCGGGCCAGGCGCGCCAGCGCCCGTCCGCGGCCGAGCACGGCCCGGAGCCGCTCCTCGACCCCGGAGGCCCGCTGCTCCGCCTCGGCGTAGGCACGGTAGGAAGCGGCGTAGTCCTCGAGCTGAAAGAGGATTTCGGCCTCTCGGTACTTCAGGTCCCTCAGGTCCTCCGCGAACGGCGCGCGCTCGGCCTCGGGAACCCGGGCCGCGATCGCGGCCACGCCGCGGACCCGCTCCAGCGCCTGCTTCCAATCGAGCTCCTGCACGGCCGTCGCGACGAGCTGCGACGCGGCGGAGATCGAGCCGGGCGCCGTCGCGTAGCGCTCCAGGTACTCCTCCAGGACCTTGCGGGCGTCGGCGGTCCGTCCAAGGCGGACGAGCGCACGGCCCTTGGCCAGCAGGGCGTTCGCCCAGTCCGGCTGGACGGGCGACGTCGTGACCTCGCGGGCCTTGAGGATGCGGTCGTAGGTGGCGATGGCCTCCTCATCCCGCTGGAGCTCCGCCTTCTCGAGCAGGGCCGCACCGGCGAACGTGCCCGTCGGGCCGCCCTTGGCGAGGTACTCCTCGAAGCCGGCCTTCGCGCCGTCCACGTCGCCGGCGTTCTTGAGGCTGAGCGCCCGGCGGTACAGCCCGACGGCGTTCGCCGCGGGCTGCAGGTCGTAGTAGGCACGGAAGAGCGACGCCGCGCGCAGGTGCAGGCCGCCCTCCTGGCAGGCCTCCGCCGCTTCCAGGAGCGTGCGCTCCGACGGCTCGATCGAGGTCAGCAGGTTCGCGGCCTCTTCGTACTTCCGCACGCGGCGCAGGAGCGCCGCGCGGTCGAGGCTCACGCGGGTCGACAGCGGCCGCAGGCGCCCGATCTCGGCGAACACCGCGGAGAAGCCGAGGAGGCGTTCCGGGTCCGTTTCGCGGAGCGCCGCCGCGTGGACGGCGTCGTAGACCCACGGGAAGTCGATCTCGTCCAGGAGGCGCGGCCGGCGGACGCGCGAGAAGCCGGTTCGCAGCGCGTCGAGCGCGGCGGAGGGACGACTCTTAAGCTCGTAGACGCCGGCGACCAGCAGCCCGAGCGGCGCCGCCGGGGAGTCCGCCGCCGCGAGGCGGTTGCTCACCTCGACGCACTCCGGGTTCGACGCGCGGGCGTAGAGCTGCGCCTGGTGCACCATCGCGAGGCCGCGGTCCAGGGGATCGACGAGCAGCTTCTCGGCCTCGTCGAAGCAGACCATCGCTTCCATTTCGCGGCCGAGGCGGGCCAGCGCCCGCCCGCGCTCCATCTGGAGCCATCCCCGGTCGGCGGGGGCCTTCGTTTCCGCGAGTTCGGTCCCCAGGAGCTGGAGAAGATCCTCGTCCCGCTTCGATTCGCGGTAGATGCGCGCCTGCGCCAGGATGCCCTTCACGCGGCGCTCCGGCGGCGCGGCAGGCCGGAACTCGGAGATTTTCGCGGACGCCTCGTCCAGGAGCGCGTGCCGGAGCGCGGGAGTCTCGCCGGCCAGCGCCACGAGGGCGGGGACGAGGTCGAGGGCGAGCTCGCGGTTCTGGGTTTCCTCGGCGAGCTGCCGCATCCGTTCGACGGCGTCGCGGACGAGTCCGTACTCCGCCATCAGGGAGGCCGTCTCGCGGCGCAGCGCCAGGGTCTCCGGGCTGCGGGGCGAGCCGGAAAAGATCAACCAGGCGCGCTGGAATCCGGCGGCGCCGGGGAAATCCCCGTTCCGCGCCCGGGCGAGGGTGGCGCGGGCCAGGAGAAGCTGGAGGTCGGCGGCGACGGCGCTCGGGGGCCGGCGGGCCAGGAGCTCGACCAGGCGGGATTCCGCGAGGGCGGGGTTGCCGCTCTCGACGTCGCGGCGGAGCTCGTCGAGCTCGCGCTGTTCGGCGCTGCGGGAGGGGGTTCCGACGCGGGCCAGGAAGGGGATGAAGAGGAGCGAGAGGATCCCCGCGACGGCGATCCACAGAGGCCATTCGCGGACGGCCCTGGACAACCAACCCCTCAAACGTCCCCCTCTCTCTCGACGACCCGATTGCCGGTACGGCTAGACCTTCTTGGCTTCCTCGTCTTCCTTCCGAAGGATCTCCACGACCTCGCGCAGGCGGCGATGGCGGTGGAGGAGCTCGATCTTCTTGAGGCGGTCGAACACGTTCTCGGGGTAGAGGCGGTGCCCCGAGGGCGTGCGCTCCTCTTCGAGAATGAGGCCCATCATGGTGTAATTGTGAATGGTCTGGCGGGAGAGGCCGCTGTACTTCATGACCTCCCCGATCTTGTAGAGCTTCTTCGGCGCCATCGACTCTCCTTCTTCGACATGGGGGGCGACCCCCCAATTTCAATGTAAATTATAAACTATAAAATTTAGGGGATCAAGGGTCGTTGGAAATCCCATGCGGCGGGTCCGGGACCTCGTTTATAATGCCCCCAGCCCCGAGGGTCAATCCCATGTTGGCATTCCTCCTGACGGCCGTCCTGCTGGGCCCCGCCCAGGACGGCGAGCTCGACCGCATCCTCCTCCGCTTCCAGCAGCGCCGCGAGAAGATCCGGACCGAAGGCGAGTTCCGGCGGCTCCTGGCCGACTCGCGCCTGGAGCTGGAGACCTTCCTCAAGGACAACCCCAAGCACAAGGACGCCCCCCGGGCCTCGTTCCAGATCGCCGAGACCTACCTCTCGGCCCAGGACTACGACCGCGCGGCCGAGAAGCTCCGCGCCTACCTCAAGGACTACCCCGACGGCACCGACGCCCCGTCGGCCCGCTTTGCGACGGCCGAGATCCTCCTGGAGAAGGAGAAGGACGAGGAGGCGCGGGCCGCCTTCGAGGACTTCGCGAAGCGGCACCCTTCCGACGAGCGGGCCGTCTTCGCCAAGCTCTACGTCGCCATCACGCTCCAGAACGAGAAGCGCTACGACGAGTCCGCGACGCTCCTGAAGGCCGCCCGGGAGGAGTACCGCGCCCGCCGGGAATGCTGGAGCGCCATGATGCAGCTCGCGGTCCTCTACCACGTGCAGGAGAAGAACGCGGAGGCGCGGCGGACCCTGGAAGAGATCATCCGCGAATGCCCCGACAAGGAGCCCGTGGAGGTCGCGCGCCGGCACCTCGTCGAGTACCTGAAGGTCGGCCGGGACGCGCCGGGCTTCGCCGAGAAGGACCTTGAGGGCCGCGACGCGTCGCTCGACAAGCTGCGCGGCAAGGTGGTGGTGGTCTACTTCTTCGACCCCGGGCTCACGACCGCCATGTCGGAGGCGGCCTTCCTCCGGAAGGCCCGCGAGGAGGCCGCGAAGGCCGGCCGCTCGGACGACCTGCAGATCATCGGCGTCTGCATCGGGACGGAGCGGAAGGACGTCGGAATCTACAAGGCCGAGGCACGGGTCGACTGGAACCTGATCTTCGACGGCCGCGGCATCGACGGAAAGTTCGCGCGCCTCTACGACGTGCGGGGCCTGCCGTCGCTCACGGTGGTGGACCGCAAGGGCAAGGTCCGCTTCTACAACATCGCCGGCCGGGATTTTCGCAACGTTGTTGCAAAACTTCTTGAAGAAAAATAGCACGCCACGCCGATACTGATCATCAGCGGGAGTCCCTGATGATTCGTGACTTGGTGGCGCTGGTCGAACGGTTGAACCTCTCGACCACTCAGAACATGGTGGGAAGCCACTTCCCCGAAATCGTGGCGCTCCTTTCCATCGTGTTCGGCGGCTCCTTCCTCCTCTTCGCCTGGAAGCACCACGCGTACTTCCTGGGCGTCACGGGCTTCCTGGTGGGCGGTTGGGCGGGATTGATGCTGAAGAGCCACCTTCAGCCGTCGGGCGGCGGGGTCACCCCGATGCTCTACCTGGCGACCTGCGCGGTGGGCGGCGCGTTCATCGCGACCTGCTGGCGCCGCTTTGTCGGCATCCTCCTGGGCGGCTTCACGGTGGCGATCCTGGGGTCGGTGCTCTTCCCCAGCTACTTCCGCCCCGGCGACCACACGCTTTCGGCGATCTCGATGGCCTTCCTGCTCGGGGGCGGGCTCGGCGCGATCTTCCCGAAGTTCTTCTTCGTCTTCAACTCGTCGCTGATCGGCGCCGTCTTCGTCACGTACGGCATCTCGGCCGCCATCGTCTCGAAGCTCATCGGCGAGGTGAAGGCCGACCTGGCCGTGCTGGTCCACCTCTGCATCTTCCTGCCGCTGCTCCTCTTCGGCATCATGTACCAGCTGACGACGTCCCAGAACGAGCAGATGCCCGACGACGCCCCCGCCCCCCGCCGGGCCCCGGCGCAAGCCTAACCCGAACACCGCACTCCGCACACCGAACACCGGATTGGCCACCGATCTCCCAGAGGACACAGAGCAGACTCGTTTTAAAACAGATGGAGCCCACGAAGCAGTTCTGCTCCGTGGGCTCCGAGGGCTCTGTGGCCAATCACTCCGGACGGGCGAGGCGGAAGACCAGGTCGGGGACCTTCTTCCGCGAGATCGCCTGGGCCGCCAGCGTGCGCAGCAGACCCTTGGCGTGCTCCAGGCGGGCCATCGCGTCGGCCGGGCTCACGTCGAGCGGAACCTCGACGCTCACCTCGAGCTTCGACGGATCCGCCCCCGGATCCACCGACGCGACGAACACCTGCTGGAGCAGGGAGTCTCCGCATTCCCCGGCGAGGCCGATCTGCAGCGCCTCGAGGACCTGCCGGCAGAGACGGAGGGTCTTGTGGTCGGCCCAGCGACGACGGTCCTGCGCCCTCCGGCGATAGGGATCCTCGTCCGGGTCGGAATCACGAATCGATGACATAACGCTCCCGTATCATCAAAGCAAAAAACCGAAGGCGGGCGAAGAGCCGCCTTCACACGGGAGAGCCTGCCGGGCCGGCGTGGACTAGCGGGCGGACCGGAGGCTCGTGGCGGATGCAGAATGTCGCACGACGAACCTCCTTTCCTACAGGTGTCTACTTAATACCCCATTTATTCTTGATCACGCCCGGAATTTCGAACGGGTTCTCGTCGTCCCACTTCGAAAAGTGCGTGTCGATCTTCTGGGCCATGTCCTGCGGGATCGGCACCTGGGGCGGCAGCGATCCCGGCTTGATCTTCGGCCGCAACACGTAGTCGACCCGGTAGATGAGCAGGTCGTCCTTGCCGACGCAGATGTGGTACGACGCCGCCGTGTTCTTCTCGTCCATCACGTTCTTCATGTCGAAGATCTGGGCGCCGCCGAACGCGCCTCCGCCGCCGGGCCGCTTGAAGGCCCGGTTGAGCCGCTCTCCGAACTCGTTCAGGTGCTGCTTGAGCAGCGCCGCGTCCGGAGTCACGTCCAGCACCTTGCAGTCCTTCCCGTCGACCGACTCGTCCGGGCCGAACTGCGGCGGCGTCGTATTGCGGCCCAGCTCGTCCAGGATCAGGGCCGGATTCTTGTAGGTCTGCGCGACGAATCCTTCCTGGCCTTCGAGCTCGGTCGGCGGGTCGAAGCGGCCTCCGAGGTTCACGAGGTAGGTGGAGCCCTTGGCGAAGATCTCCGCGGCCCCCTTCACGGCCGCGAAGTCCTTGCGCATCACGCCCTCGAACTTCGACGGCGGCGGCTTCTGAGGGCCGGCGCTGAGCTCCGCCGATTCCGTGATGGCCGCGCTCTTCTTCTTCTGGACCTCGGCGAGCGCCTTCTTCAGGACGGCGGGCGCCTTGTCCTTGCCGATCCTGTCGTCCTTCTTCTCCTGGGCGAACGCGGCGCCGGCGAACAGAACGACCAGCAGCGCGGGGCGTGCACGCATCATAGACCGTCCTCCCCTAAGACGTCCTTGGGACAGCGAGGCCGCTTGATTGGTTCGGTGTATTCTACTATAGTCCATTTTCACCCAACCGGAGGATGCATGCGTCCGTTCGCCCGCGCCGCCGCTCTCGTCCTCGCCCTCGCCACGCTCACGCTGGCGCAGGAAGCGCCCGACCCCTTCCTGCCGGAACGCCTCCTCCCGCAGAACGCGCTCGTGTTCCTCTCGATCCCCCAGTCGGCGGCCGTGACGCAGGACTACGCGGGCTCGAACCTCGCGAAGCTGATCAACCACCCCGAGATCAAGGGCTTCACCGCGCCCTTCGAGGCCTGGGTGAACCGGCGCAAGACGCAGCCCGCGCAGGCGGGCGGCCGCCCCGCGCCGTCCCTCAACGAGCAGGCCAAGGCGATGATCGGGCTCTCGGTCGACGAGATCCTGGAGCTCCTCCAGGGACCACTGACCTTCTCGCTCTACGACGTGCCGCTGAGCGACCAGCACAAGCTGGATCTCGTCATCACGATCGGCGCCGCGGACGCCGGCAAGCTCGAGAAGGCCGCCGCGGCCCTCAAGGAGAACCTCAAGCAGCAGGGCAACCTGAAGGAGGGGGAGTACTCCCGCGCGGGCGCGACCGTCCGGGAATTCGGCGACAACGCCTTCCGCGTCTACTACACCGTGCTCCAGAAGACCCTCATCGTGGCGACCCGCCAGGAGCGCATGGACCAGATCGTGGACGGCGCCGCCGATCCGGCCTTCGCGGGCCTCCGCGAGGACGCGGCCTTCAAGCCCTGCCGCGCGCGCGTCGCCCCCGACAACCGGCACTTCCTCCTCCTCTACGCCAACCTCGCGCAGACGTTCAAGCAGTACCGCCGCGAACTCGGCGACGAGGCGCTGCGCATCTTCGAGACGATCGGGCTGACCGACGTTCCGTCGCTGGCCCTGTCGATGGGCTACGACGGTCCGCACATCCGCGAGCGCTACGCCCTCATGACCACGCGCCAGGACCGCGGCCTCGTCAAGCTCCTGGCGGGCGGCACGTCCGCGGACCCGAACATCGATCTCGTCCCCGCGGGCGCCATCAGCTACTCGCACCTGGGCCTCAACCTGGCCGAGGTCTACGACATGCTCCGCGCGCTCTCGAAGATCAACCCGGACTTCGAGCGCGGCCTCGACGACCTGCTCGGCGGCTATGAGAAGCGGGCGGGCTTCAAGCTCCGCGACGCCTTCGCGACGCTCGGCCCCAGCTGGACCGCGTGGGCCGTGATGCCCGACGGCGGCGGCGTCTGGCCCGACTCCATCACGGCCGTGCCGCTGCTGGACGCGGCCGCCTTCGAAGCGGCGCTCGAGAAAGCCGCGAAGGACGGCGGAATCCCCCTGGAGCAGCTGAGCTTCCGCGGCAAGACGATCAAGTACCTCACGTTCGGCATGGAGCGCCTCTTCGACAACCTGCCGGGCGCGCTGCCGGACTTCCTTTCGCTCAGCACCACGATCAGCTACGCCATCCAGGACAAGACGCTCCTCTTCGCCTCGCACCCGATGGCGCTCAAGCGCCACTTCCTCCGCGCCGAGGCGAAGGGCAAGTCCATCAAGGAGGACCCGAAGTACGCGGCGGTCGCCGCGCGGGTCCCGGCGGGCGACTGGGACTCCCACTACTACTTCGACTTCGGACGCATCGTCGTCATCGGCTACGGCATCGTGGAGCCGCTGCTCCACCTGGTCCGGGACATGACCCGCGACGAGAACGGCGAGCAGGTGATCGACCTGGCCCGGCTCCCGCTCGAGGAGACCCTGTCGGACCTCCTGGGCGTGTCGCTCACGAGCAAGCGGACGCTTCCCGACGCCGTGATCGTGGAATCGCGCTCGAACGTCGGGGTCAGCGTGTCGTCGGGCGTGGCGTACGTCGGCGTGGTCGCCGCGATCGCCATTCCGGCCTTCATGCGGATGCAGTCGCACGGCCCCCCGGGCGGCATCGCGGGCAACGAAATGATCGCCGAGGTCAGCCTGCAGTTCATCCGCAACGCCGAGGAGACCTTCAAGAACTCGGACAGCGACGCCAACGGCGCCGCCGACTACTGGACCCGCGACGTCGCGGGCCTCCACTCGCTGCCGGACCGCTCGGGCCAGGCCATCTTCCTGCTCGACCCGGGCACCGCGGCGGCGGACCCCGAGGGGGCCGCCCGCTACAAGCTCACGCCCGCGCCGAAGAACGGCTACTTCTACAAGATGATGGTGAGCGACCCGGACGGCGGGGTCTACCAGAAGGACGAGGGCAAGACGAACAAGACCGGCTACGGCGTCTGCGCCTACCCCGCGGTGCCCGGCGCGACGGGCCGCTTCACGTTCATCACCAGCGAGGCGGGCAAGACCTGGAAGAAGGACACGCAGGGCAAGCCCGTCGACAAGTGGCCGGGCAAGGACCCGGCGGCGGAAGGCTGGACGCTGGCCGAGTAGCTCCCCCGCCGAGCGTTGAATTCCAGCTTGAACGGGTTTACACTTAGATCATGCCCGCGTGGGAAGACGTTTCGCCGTACACCGAACAACGGACGCGGGCACACCGGTTCTCCTGGACGAACCTCCTCATCATTCTCAACCTGACGGGCTTCGTCGTTACCGGCTTCCTCACCAAGAGCAACCCCGGCGCGCTGGCGGCCGTGGAGTTTGACAAGACCAGCGCGATCGGACAGCTGCAGCTCTGGCAGTTCTTCAGCTACTCGTTCGTCCAGCTGATCGACGCCGTCTACATCCCGTGGCTCATCCTGGGCGTCTACTTCCTCTACACGATCGGCAACGAGCTTGAAGCGGAGATCGGCTCGGCGCGCTACCTGACGATCTACTTCGCCTGCGCGGCGTACGGCGCCGCCACCCACGCGCTGCTGCAGTACTTCGTCCCCGTCTTCGTCCCCGACGCCACCCTGGGCCGGGCCGCGACCTTCTGCGCGCCCGTGCTGGGCATCGCCACCACGGCCGCTTCGACCTGGCCGCGCCGCCCGGTGCTCTTCCTCTTCTTCCTGCCGATGCGGCTGCGCGCCGCGCTGGCGGGGCTCGGCCTCCTCTGGCTCGCCTGCACCTTCACGCCCTGGCTCAAGCAGGGGCTCGGACCTTCGGTCGGCGCCGTGCTGACCGCGCTGGCGATCGCGACCCTGGAGCCGCGCCTCAACCGCTCCTTCGACCGCACCGCGCTGCGCCGCGACCGGGACCGCTTCCTCGAGGAGGTCGACGTGCGCCGCCGCACCGACGGCATCCTCGACAAGATCACCCGCGAGGGGATCGACAGCCTCACCCGCGCGGAGCGCAAGATCCTCAAGCAGGCCAGCCAGATCCTGAACCGGGGAAAGGCGAAGCCGCATGAGTGACCGCCGCGCCCCCGTCAAGGTCGCGCTCCTGGTCCTGCCTCTGCTGGCCCTCGTGCTCGTGCTCCACGCCTGGGGGGACTCGATGGCCGGCGGCCTTGGACGCGCGATCTGCACCTGGAAGTACCCCGAGCGCGGCCACCAGTCCCAGTTCCTCCTCCGGGTCCCCCGGGGGAGCGGCGTCGAGGCCTGGGCGCTGCGGGCGATCGACGACTTCGTCACGCAGACCGTCAAGAGCGAGGGCGTCCGCCTGGCCCTCCAGGTGCCCGCGCAGCCGGTGACGGTGATCCTGCTCGACGCCGACGCCGAGCCCAGCCGCTTCGGGTCCTCGCTCGCGGACGAGCTCAACCCGAACGAGGGGGTCTTCGACGCGGCCCGGCGCACGGTCTTCGTGCGGATGGAGCGGAAGATCCAGCAGGACCTGGTGATCTCGTCGCTCCGGCAGGCGATCGCGCGCGCGCTGCTCCACGACGCTGGGTCCGCGCGCTGGAGCCCCTGGCTGACCGAGGGCCTCGTCGGCCGCCTCGACGGGGCCCGCGCGGCGGACTCCCGCACCTGGACCGGGGAGCTTCCGACGCTGTCCGAACTCCTGCGCTTCGGCGAGGCCGACTTCCGCGGCGTCCACCGCCTGGCCAACACGCGCGGCGCCCGGCTCCTGACCGCCTTCCTGACGGAGCGGATGCCCGAGAAGTTCGCTTACTATTATAAGGAGGAGCAGGCGGGGCTCCGCCCGAACTTCTCCGAGCGCATCGGCGACCTCGCCCGGGTCGAGCGCGAGTGGCGGGACTGGCTCCAGCCCAAATAATTCCGTTGACAGTCCCCGGAAGCCCGCCCAAAATACGCCCGATCTCGGGGAGAATGCTGATGGGCATCGAAAAATACGACGAGCTCGCCCGACTCGTGGGCGAAGCGCGCACCCAGTACGAGGAGTTCGTCAACGGCAAGAAGATCGCCGCCACCCGCTGCCGCAAGGCGCTCCAGGCGATCAAGCGCGTCGCGCAGGAGGCCCGGGTCGAAATCCAGGGCATCAAGAAGACGCCCGGCGACGGCCAGCCGAAGCCGTAGCTACTCGATCCAGCCGCCGCCCAGCACCGCGTCGCCTTCGTAGAAGACCGCTGCCTGCCCCTTCGTGATCGCCCGCTGGGGCTCCGCGAACGCGATGCGGACCCGGCCTTCCCCCGCGGGCTCCACGCGCGCCTCCGATCCGGCCTGCATGGAGCGGATCTTCACGCGCGCGTCGCAGACGCGCGGCTCGGTCGAGACCCAGTTGACGCCGCGGGCGAAGAACTCCAGGCCCTTCTCGTCCTCTTCCGAGAGAACGACGACGTTGTGCTCCGGCTCGATGCCGACGACGTACATGGGGCGGCCGAAGGCCACGCCGAGCCCCTTGCGCTGCCCGATCGTGAACAGCTGGTGGCCCCCGTGGGACCCCAGGATGCGCCCGTCGCGCGTGCGGAACTCGCCCTCGCGGAGGCGCTCGCCCAGCCGCTCCTTGAGGAGGCGGCGGTGGTCGTTGTCGGGCACGAAGCAGATCTCCATGCTCTCGGGCTTCTCGGCGATGCGCAGGCCCGCCTCGGCGGCGAGGCGCCGGATCTCGGGCTTCTCGCGGTCCCCGACGGGGAACATCACGCGGGCCAGCTCGCGCTGGCCGAGCGGGAACAGCACGTAGGACTGGTCCTTGCGTTCGTCGAGCCCCTTGAGGAGGGCCACCCGGCCCCCGCGGCGCTCGACGCGCGCGTAGTGCCCGGTCGCCACGAACTCGGCGCCGATCGCGTCCGCATACTCAAAGAGCTTGCCGAACTTGAGGTCGCGGTTGCAGACGATGCAGGGGTTGGGCGTGGCGCCGCGGTCGTACTCCTGCACGAAGTAATCGACGATCTTCTCGAACGGCTTCTCGAAGTTGAGGGTGTAGAAGGGGATGCCCAGCTGGTCGGCCACCCGGCGGGCGTCGTAGGCGTCCTCGAGGGAGCAGCAGCCCTGCTTGCCCCGGGCAACGCCGAGGGGCTTGCCGGGCTTCGAGGGGACCTCCGCGGGCACGCCGTGGCGCATGAAGACGCCGGTGACGTCGTGTCCGGCCCGGCGTAGCAGGAGCGCCGAGACGCTCGAGTCGATGCCCCCGCTCATGGCCAACAGCACGCGCGACATGAGCGCGACAGTATCAGAGCGCCGGGGGGATTACAAGGCGGACGCGGGCCTAGTGGTGGCGGCGGCGGATGCGAAACCGGTTCTGGGCGGACGTGAGACCGCCCGCGAACGTGAGGACCAGGACCGCGATCGCGGCAAACAGGAGATTGTCGTCCATAATTTCCTTCCCCTCTCGACTACATCTCCATATCGCCGGGGAAAGAAAAATACTGAACGGCAAAAACGCCCTTCCCCGGTCGCACTACCCTTCACTATGGTAGCAAACGCCCCGCAGTTTCTCTATACTTCCCGCTCCGATGAAAACGTTCGCCTTCGTCACCTTCGGCTGCAAGGTCAACCAGTACGAGTCGCAGGCCCTCCGGGAGCGCTTCGCCCGCAAGGGGCTGGCCGAGGTCGAGGCCGCGCGCGGCGCGGACCTCTTCGTGATCAACACCTGCACCGTGACGGAGACCGCGACCGCCGAGGCGCAGCGGACCGTGCGCAAGCTGGCGCGCCGCTTCCCCTTCGCCGAGATCACCGTGACGGGCTGCGCGGCGGACTCCCACAAGCAGGAGTTCCTCGGGCTGCCCGGCGTCCGCCGGGTCGTGACGCACGACGAGAAGGCCTCGCTCTGTGACGACCCGCGGCTCTCGACGTCCGACACGGCGCCGTCGATCTTCGACCTGCAGATCTCGCGCTTCGACCGCCACACGCGGGCCTTCCTGAAGGTCGAGGACGGCTGCGACCTCAACTGCTCGTTCTGTATCATCCCGAAGGTCCGCGGAACCGCGGTGAGCCGCCCGCTCGAGAGCGCCGTGGACGAGGCGAAGCGGCTGGTGGACAACGGCTACAAGGAGATCGTCCTGACGGGGGTCCACCTGGGCTCCTACGGCAAGGACCTCGGCCAGCGCGAGCGGCTCCCCGACCTGGTGGAGCGGCTGCTCGGGGTCGCCGGTCTTGCACGGCTGCGCCTGTCGTCGCTCGAAGCGAACGAGATCTCCGATCCCCTGATCGAGCTGATGGCGGCCGAGCCGCGGTTCTGCCCGCACCTGCACCTGCCGCTCCAGTCGGGCGACGACGAGGTGCTGCGGGCCATGCGGCGCCGCTACAACTCGCGGCAGTACCTGGCGGCCTGCGAGCGCGTGGCCGAGCGCGTGGCCGACCCGAGCTTCACCGCCGACGTCATCGTCGGGTTCCCCGGCGAGACCGACGCGCAGTTCGAGAACACCCTCGAGGTCTGCCGCCGCGTGGGTTTCTCGCGGATCCACATCTTCCCCTACTCGCGGCGGCGCGGGACGGACGCGGCGCTCCTGCCCGACCTTCCCGGCCGCGTGAAGAAGGAGCGGCTCCACCGCCTCGAGCGGCTGGCCGCGGAGCTGACGGAGGCCTACGCGCGCCGCTTCCTCGGCCGCGAGGTCCAGGTCCTCGTCGAAGAGGACGGCGGCTACACCGAACGGTATCTGAAGGCGCACGTGCCCGGGGCGCCCAACACGATCGTCCGGGCCCGGGTCGAGAGGGTCGAGCATGGCGAAATCCACGGTACCCCCGCATAAGCTGAGCGCCGCCTCGAAGGCGATGCTGAAGAAGATCCTCGCCTTCATCAAGAAGCACGACAACTTCCTGGTCTCGGGGCACGTCCGCTCCGACGGCGACGCGCTCGGCTCGCAGCTCGCCTTCCACCACCTGCTCAGGAAGCTGGGCAAGAAGTCCCAGGTCGTCTGCGACCAGGGGGCGCTGCCGGACTACCGCTTCCTGCCGGGCAGCGACGCGGTCGGGGCGGGGCCCGAGGACCTCAAGAAGGGATACTCCGCGGTCTTCACGTTCGACTCCGGGTCCTGGGAGCGGCTGGAGCGCATCTCGGCGGCGCTGCCCCGGAAGGAGCTCACGGTCGTCAACGTGGACCACCACGCGTCGAACGAGCGCTTCGGGGATATCAACTGGGTCGACCCCACCTTCTCGGCCTGCGGCGAGATGGTGTGGGAGCTCGTGAAGGCGGCGGGCGTGAAGGCCGACAAGAACATCGCGATCTGCGTCTACACGACTATCGTCACCGACACGGGCCGCTTCTCATTCTCGAACACGACGACGGAGACGCACCTGAACGCGGCGGAGCTGCTCCAGCACGGCGTCCGGCCCGGCGAGATCCACGCCGCCCTCTTCCGGCAGAAGACGAAGGAGCAGCTCGCGTTCCTGGCGGAGGTGCTGCGCCGCATCCGGCTGACCGACGACGGCAAGGTGGGCTGGATCGTCATCTCGAAGGAGCTGATCGAGTCGACGGGCTCCCCGCCGGGCGACACGCAGGAGTACATCGACCTGGTGAAGTCGATCAAGGGCGTGCGCGTCGCCATCCTGCTTCGGGAGACGGACGAGCCCGGCAAGGTGAAGGTGTCCTGGCGGACGGAGGCGGGGATCGACGGCATTAAGCTCGCGTTGAAGTACGGCGGCGGCGGCCACCCGCGCGCGTCCGGCGCCACGTTCCGCGGCAGCATCCAGGACGCCGAGAAGACGATCGTCGGAGAGACGGTCGCCTTCGTCCAAGGGGCCTCCGCGTGAAGAAACCCCTCCGGCGTCACGCCGAGATGGAGCAGCTGTTCGGCGCCGATTTCCTCCCGATCTCGAAGAAGGGCCGCCCGGCGGCACCCGCCCCCGCGTCGCCGCCGGCATCGAAGGCCCCGACCGGCCCCGCCCCGAAGGCGGCGCCGAAGCATCCGGCGTCGACCTTCCCCTATGAGTGGGAGAAGGGCTGGCCGGCGGACTTCCAGACGTTCCGGACCGAGGTGCTCGACTGCCGGAAGTGCGGGCTCTGCTCCACGCGGACGCAGGTGGTCTTCGGGACCGGCCCGATCTCGACGCCGCTGATGTTCGTCGGGGAGGCTCCGGGGGAGGATGAGGATCGGAAGGGCGAGCCCTTCGTGGGCCGGGCGGGGCAGCTGCTGACGAACACGCTGAAGAGGTTCGGGGTCGAGCGGAGCCAGGTCTTCATCGCGAACATCCTGAAGTGCCGGCCGCCGGGCAACCGGACGCCCGCGCCGGACGAGATGGCGGCCTGCATGCCCTGGCTGCAGCGGCAGATCGCGACGATCCAGCCCAAGCTGATTTGCGGCCTCGGCAACATCGCGGTGCAGACGCTGCTGGTGACCAAGACGGGCATCACGAAGCTGCGCGGGCGGCTGACGCAGGCGCAGGGCGTCCCGTTCTTCCCCACCTTCCACCCGGCCTACATTCTGCGGAACATGAACGACCTGCCCCTCTTCGAGCAGGACATCCGCAGCGCCCTCCAGATCGCCGGCCTCCTCAAGTAAGTGGAGAATCCATCCTGGTTGTTTTCTCCGCGCAAAATTGAACATCCCCTTTCCGGGGGCGTCTAATGCTTGCCCGGGGGGCATTGAAAATGAATAATCCGTAAGGGGTCGGGCCAACCGTTGCGTCTACTGTAGTACAGGCTATACTTAGCCAACCGGCGGAACGAGGTGCCGGGCACGGACGCGGTTTACTGGTGCCGTGGAGGGTAAGCGGTAGAGGAGCAGACCGTTGGGGCCTTTTGCCCCCAAAGTTCAGTTGAAATTTTCTTCGCGACCCGAAGTTTGACACGCTCCTCCGCAAGCCCCGCGCCGATCGCGACCCTGCCCCACGTCAGCGCCTCCCTTCCCGCCCTTGTCACGAAGTCGCGCTCTCTCTTTCTATTGAAAGGCGGGCACCATGGGCAAAGGCGTTTGGGGTATTGACGTCAGCAAGTCCTCCGTCAAGGCCGTCCGGATTCAGGACGGGACCCTCACCCACGCGGGGGTCTTCCCGTACGAATCGGCCGGCACCGGGGAGGCGGGCGACCTCGACGAGCAGATCCGGGGGGCGCTCACCCAGATCAAGTCGACCTACAAGATCACCAGCGAACCGGTCATCTTCTCCCTGCCGAGCCACTCGACCTTCAACCGTCTGATCAAACTGCCGCCGGTCGAGGAGGCGAAGATCCCCGAGATCGTGAAGTACGAAGCGCAGTCCCAGATCCCCTTCAACATCGACGAAGTCATCTGGGACTACCAGTACGTCGAGCGGGACTACGCGCCGGGCGAGGAGAAGGAGGTCATCCTCTTCGCGATCAAGCGCGACATCGTCGAGCAGTTCCTGGGCAACATCGCCGAGCTGAAGTTCAACACCGAGGCGGTGCAGTTCGCCCCCGTCGCGCTCTTCAACTTCCTCCTCAAGGACCAGGACATCAAGGGCGCCACGGTCGCGCTCGACATGGGCGGCGACAACACCGACCTCATCGTGATCGACGGCACGAAGTTCTGGGTGCGCAACCTGCCGATCACGGGGAACGACATCACCAAGGCGCTCCAGAAGGCCTTCAACATCCCCTTCGAGGAGGCCGAGAAGCTCAAGCTGAAGGCCGGCCAGTCCCAGCAGGCCCAGAAGATCTTCAACGCCGTCCAGCCCGTCCTGCGCGACCTCGTCAACGAGATCAACCGCTCGATGGGCTACTACAAGTCGATCTCGAAGACCTCGAAGTTCGACCAGATCATCCTGCTGGGCAACTCGACCAAGACCCTCAACTTCCAGAAGTTCGTCTCCCAGTCGCTGCAGCTCCCCGCGATCCGCATCCAGAAGCTCAACACCCTGGCGGTCGGGGGCGGCGTCGACCCGGGCGACCTGAACGAGAACCTGGCGACGATCGGCACGGCGCTCGGCCTGGCCGTCCAGGGCCTGGAGCCGACCACCAACCGGGTCAACCTGCTGCCCGAGCAGTACCGGAAGAAGAAGGAGCTCAAGCGGAAGCAGCCCTTCATCGTGGCGGCCGCCGCGGCGCTCTACCTCACCGTCGGCCTCGCCTGGTACAAGCAGGACACCGAGATCCAGAAGCTCGACGCCAGCGTCCGGGAAGGCGAGAAGGTCAAGAAGTCCAACGAGGCCATCAAGGAAGAGTTCGTCGCCGCCAAAAAGGTCGAGGAGGTGCGGGACAGCCTCACGCCCCTGGTGGGCCTCTCCTTCGAGCGCGATCTCATCCTGAAGATCATGGACGAGATCAACCCGAACATCCCGAACAACGGCGACGCCAACCTGAAGGACGAGCAGCGGCTCTGGGTCGTCGATTGGCGCTTCGAGGAGAAGGAGAAGCCGACCGCCGAAACAGCCCAGCCGGCGGGACGCAAGGATGGATCGAAGCCCTTCCCCTCCGCGAAGATCCTGACGGCGACGCTCGAGGTGGTGATCTGGAAGCGCGAGCGCGACACCGACGGCCAGAACTTCATCGCCCAGACGCTGCTGAACTACAACGCGGGGACCAAGCAGCCCTTCAACCCCGCCAAGCCCTGCGTCGTCAAGAACGGCAAGTGGGAGCTGCTGTCCGGCTCCACGACGGCGTTCTGGCGCGTGGAGCAGGACCCGCCGAACATCGGATGGCCCCAGCCGAAGGTCTCCGCCCTCAAGGCGGAAGGAGACGCGCCGCTGAACTACTCGCGGTACAAGGTGACGCTGGAGATGCCGGTGGGCGAGGAAGCGCGCAAGGCCGCCGGCGCCCCTCCCAAGGCGGAGAAATAAGGAGATAACCATGAACAAAATAAAACTCAGCCCCTTCTGGTTGGGCGTCCTGATCTCGGGCGTCGTGCTCCTGGCCGTCTTCGGCGGCCTCGTGATGCCCAAGACCACCGTGCTGGCGAGGAAGAAGCGCGCCATCAGCGCCCTCGCGAGCGACCTCAAGAGCGCGAAGGACGGCACGCCCGGCCGCCAGGACATCGAGAGCTGGACCAAGTACAAGGGCGAAGTCACGACGGCCTACAAGCAGGTGACGGACTTCTACACCGTCAGCGACAAGCATCTCGAGCGCTGGTTCCCGGGCATCCTGCTCGGGGGCGATGGCGACCCCTCCCGCGACGTCTTCATGTCCCGCTACCGGGACGAGGGCGAACAGCTGGAGAATCTTCTCATCAAGAAGGACGTGAAGATCGGCTTCGACGACGACACGCCCGGCCGAAAGGGCAAGTTCGGCTTCAACTGGGAATCCATCGCGCCGAACGACTGGGCGCTCATCCAGGTGGACGAGAAGGCGGTCCTCCGCGAGCTCCAGAAGCGCTTCTGGGCCCGGCAGCGCCTGGCGAACGCCATCCTGAACGGCGGCGTGAAGGTCCAGCGGGTCGCGGACTTCCGCTTCTTCAAGAAGCTGCACGAGAAGCTGAGCAACGCGCCCTGGGAGCAGTACCAGTACAAGAACGACGAGACGATCCACTGGCCCGCCGTGGGCGCCGGCCAGAACGGGGCGCCGATGGGCTTCCAGGAGACGGACCTCCCGAACGACCTGGGCAAGACCCTGACGTTCGGCTTCGCCGTCGAGCTACCTTATAGTGAGGTGCCGAAGGCGATCCGGGAGATCCTCAACCCGGGCAACGAGGCGTCCGCGCAGGAGCGGATGCTGATCAACCTGATCGGCACCCACGTGACCATCAAGGAGCAGAACGAGCCGAAGGTCCCTTTCACCTTCGAACTGGGCAACAAGGCCGACGAGGATGCCAAGCGCGCCGAGGCCCTGACGAAGTCCGGCGGCGAGAAGCCGCGCTCGGTGACGCTGGCGGTCACCTGCCAGATCGTGGATTTCGACCCTTCAAAAGTGAAGAAGTTCGGAGCGAAGGAGTAAACCCGCCGTCTCATGGTCTGTCGGACATGAGTGGAGGGCGATGAGTATGGACAAGTTGATGGTCTGGAGCGCGTGGGGCCTGATGGCCGCCGTGGGATCTCTGTCGGTCTGGAAGATCTCCCAGGCGCCGAAGATCGAGCCGGAGATCGTCCGGCTCGGGAACGAGCTGACGGCCCTTCAGAACTCGCGCAGCTTCCAGTGCCCGGGAGTGCCGCAGGCTCCCGTCGTTCACCCGGTGCTCCCCAGCGATCCCAAGGCCGGCACGGCGCCCGCCCACGACTGGACGGCGTTCATCCGGACCGAGGCGGTCGGCAAGGGGGTGCCGCCTCCGATCACCGACGTCTTCATCCTGCCGCTGCCGAAGGTTTCCGGCGAGACGAAGGCCGACCTGGACGGAGTCACGATCCGCTGGGATCTCGACCCGGCCACGGTGAAGCTGCTGCCCTGGATGCGCCAGAAGGACTCCACGATCGAGAAGTTCCTCATCGAGCGGCAGTGCGAGGACGGAAGCGTCGAGGTCATCGCCGAAGTGGGCCCGAAGGTCCGGTCCTTCACGGATCTCTCGACGGAGGCCCGGCAGACGTATCGCTACTGGGTGTCCCTCGTGGGCAAGGAAACCGATCTCTCCAAGCGGCCCCTGCTTCAGCGGTCGGTGACCAAGAGCCAGACCGCATCGGCGGAGGCCCGGACGCCTTCCGCGACGCGCCTCAAGCTGGTCGGCGGCGAGAAGACGAGGGCGATCTTCCGCGTGGAGACCTACAACCGCACCCAGAAGAAGTGGATTCCGAAAACGGTCATGGCCGCCCCGGGGCAGGAGAATGCCGGGATGGGCGGCTGGAGCCTCAAGGGACTTCGATTCGATAACTTTACGCTCGTGGCGGACCTGACGGACGACGAGGGCGTCGACCGGGTCCTGACCACGAAAGATTGAGGAGAGTCTATGACGGATGCCAAGAAGGGCAACAAGGCGAAAGAGTTTTTCGAGAAGTTCGGCGAAAAGCTGGCGCTGGGCGTCGCCCTGCTGATCCTCATCGGCTACGCGGTCGTCGCGTTCGGCATGAGCAGCGAGGACCCCGGGCTCGGCCAGATGCAGAAGAACATCTCGGCCATCCAGAAGGAGGAGAAGACACTCCACCCGGATATGGTGGCCCCCAACACCGAAAACTGGCAGGCCAAGGCGATCAACCCCTGGAACACGGTCGTCACCTCGGCGCGACCCGCCGACGACTGGACGGGCTCGCTGATCACCAAGGCCGAGGGCAAGGGCCTCCCCAAGGCGGTCATCAAGAAGACCCCCGTGGTGGTCCCGCCCGTCGTCTTCGTCGGCACTGAGGTCGCGATCGACAGCGTCACCGTGGCGTGGAGCTACAAGGACTTCACGAAGGCGGAAGAGACGAAGATGGCGCGGGACAAGGACAACAAGACGGAGCCCGCGAAGGCCACGCACTTCCTGCTGGAGCGCCAGGTCGCCGGCGGCAAGTGGGAGGTCGTGAACGACAAGCTCGACGTGAAGATCCAGAACTACGTCGACACCAAGATCGACCCCAAGACGAAGTACGCGTACCGCATCACGGCCTTCTCCACCGACAAGAACTACGTCGAGCGCGGCGGCAAGGTGGACGAGCAGGTCGGCGCGACCCCGAACCCCGACGGCAAGATCAACACCGTCACCAGCCCCCAGATCAGCACGATGGGCATCTGGAACCTTACCTTCAAGAACGCCACGAAGCTCGCCGACGCCGCGAAGGGCATGGTCTACGTGACGATCGAGAAGTTCGAGAAGGGCGTCGGCAAGGTCGAGGTGCGGCACATCCACTATGACGGCGACGTGATCGGGTCCTGGGCCGAGGCCGAGGGCGCCGAACCCATCTCGAAGCACCGCATCTCCAAGGGCGGCAAGTCGATCCTGGTGGACTTCAACACGGGCGCGACGCTCATCTCGGTCAACCCGGTGAAGCTCCCCATCGAGGTGAAGCGCTGCAAGCCGATCTACGACAAGGCCACGGGCAACAAGACCGGCTGCGACACCATCATCGAGAAACGCACCTTCGACACGGCGGCGGTGATCTACAAGGACGACGAGGGCCAGAAGAAGGTCCACGTCCCCAACCCCAGCACGCTGGACCAGCTCTGCGAGGAGCACGGCGGCAAGAAGATCATCGTGACGCGTCCGGACGCTCCGAAGGACTCGCCGGACGCGCCGTCGGACACGCCCAAGACCGACCCCAAGGAGGCGGCGAAGGCGAAGAAGGAGATCGAGGCGGAGAAGCTCTTCGAGGAGGCCGAGAAGGCCCTCGAGAAGAACAAGAGCCTCGCGACGAGCTGCTACAACCGCCTGCTCAAGGATTACGCGGACACCGACTTCGTGGCGAAGAGCAAGAAGGCGCTTATCGAGGAGCGTCTCGCGGGCCTGAAGAAGGGCAAGTAACCCGGACGAACGAACCCACGACGGCCGCGGAGGTCGACGACTTCCGCGGCCGTCTTTTTTTATCCTCAGGGAGAACTCTTCCGTCGCGGCCGTTCCCCCCTTGACTTGAGTTCATCCGGATGAACGCGAAAATTCGGCGCGGCCGTGCAGGGGTTTTCGGAACGCGACCGTCTTAGAAGTTAGAAATCTCTTGCCCGGTCGGGACGGGGAACTATATTGGGCAGGGTTCTAGGGAGGCGCGCACATGCGCAATTGGATTTCCACCGCTCTGACTTTGGCCGTGATTTCGGCCGGGTGCTCCTCGTCGCCCTCGCCGCAGCCCGCGGCGAAGCGCGACGACTCCGCGATGCCCGCACCGGCGGCTCAGGCCGAGAAGCCTGAATCGAAGCAGCCGCAATCGGGCGGCGAGTGGGAAGAGCTGCTCAACAAGCTGAAGGCGAACTACGCCGTCACGGAGCAGCAGAAGGCCTCCCAGGCCGACGAGCACTACCGCCTCGCCGAGCGCTACTACCAGGCCGGCGACTTCGAGAAGGCGGTGCTGGAGTGCCAGAAGGCGCTGCAGCTCAGCGCGAACCACGCCCCCGCGCGCGCGCTCTACACCGAGGTGCAGTTCATCCTCGGCCAGGGCAAGGCCACGCCCACCACGCAGGAGTACGACAAGTTCATGCACGAGGCGCTGGTGCGCCACCAGCAGCTGCTGATCGAGATCGACAACGCGTACGAGCGCGGGAAGCGCGACTACAACCTGGGCGAGTACGACCAGGCCGAGCGCGAATTCCGCAAGATCCTCGAGTTCTCCAAGTGGATGCCCACGGGCATCGAGCTGGAGTCCCGCCGCAAGGCCGCGCTGGACATGCTGGAGCACACCAAGGAGTCCAAGCGCCAGAAGGACCTCGACGAGGAGAAGGCCCGCCTCCGCCTCATCGAGGAGGAGAAGGCCCGCGACGAGTACAAGCGCCTCATCGACCAGAAGCGCGAGCTGGAGCTGCTCTTCGGCCAGGCGCAGATGTACTTCGAGCGCGAGCAGTACCGGCACTGCATCGAGATCTGCGACAAGATCCTCTATATCAACACGAACCTCACCTCCGTGGCGGAGATGCGCAACGTGGCGCAGCGGCTCCAGCACATGAAGATGAGCCGCGAGAACCTGAAGAACTACGTCGAAGAGTGGAAGCGCACCTTCGAGCAGATCGAGCTCAACGCGGCCGTGCAGGCCGATGAGCTGGAATTCCCCGACATGGCGACCTGGAAGGAGCTGATCGCCAAGCGGCAGCCCAAGGGCCTGGCCGCGCTGGACGAGTCGATCAACGACGAGGACAAGACCATCGTCGACAAGCTCCACTCGATCCGCATCACGATCGACATGCAGAACGCGCCGCTGACGGCGATCGTCGACTACATCCGCGAGATCAGCGGCCTCAACATCCAC